>Ga0209040_10000016_pt1 | contig 123512 bp, 106 predicted proteins | sample BogFormECP12_OM3_FD_188240 | JGI IMG/M metagenome (GOLD analysis project Ga0209040, IMG submission 188240) | Bog forest soil microbial communities from Calvert Island, British Columbia, Canada - ECP12_OM3 (SPAdes) (version 2) | ecosystem: Environmental > Aquatic > Freshwater > Wetlands > Bog ... | reverse complement strand
GCCCGACCGAAGCTTCGGCGGCTCGCGTGGCGTCACTCGCGTCGAACGAGCCGAGGATGTTGCCAACGCCTTCCATGCGGCTCAGGCCGGTGGGTTGGCTCATTCCGAGGTCGTGATCGAGCAGTGCGTCGAGGGCAGCGAGCACAGCGCCGAGGTGCTCATCTGGGAAGGCAAGAGTTCCGTTCTTTGCATCGGCCAGAAGATCAAGTCGTTGCTTCCCTATCGCGTGGATGTCAGTGTCCAATACCCGGCCCAACTGACGGCGGTGCAGGAAGCGACCGTGGCCGATATGTGCAATCGTGCCGTATTCGCCTTGGGAGTGACGCAAGGTGCGGCTCATGTTGAATTTGGATTCACCGATCAAGGTCCGGTGCTCTTTGAAGTGGGCGCGCGCTGTGGAGGCGGGCACACTCCGCAGATTGCGCATCATGTCAGTGGAGTCAATGAATTTGTGGAAGCCTGCCGCATAGCTTGTGGAATGCCTCCGAATCAATTCGAGCCCACCCACCGCCGGGGAGCAGATTACCGCTTCCTGGTGTTTGCCCCGGGAGTTGTGGAACAGGTAGACATCCCCGAGACTCTGATTGCGGACGGCGGTGTGCTCGATGTCGGCCTCACTGTGGAGACCGGCGACGAGATTAGGCCGTTGCGCAGCACCTCAGAACGTGCCGGGTTTCTGGTCGCGGTCGGCGAAACTCTGCCGGAAGCGGTCGAGCGCGCCGACCGTGGCTGCCGCGAGATTCTGATCCGTTATGCGGATGGCACCACCCGCCATGCCGCGGAGTTGGTGGAGTTCCGGAGTTGGCGCATTCATGACACCGACACGAGTGCTTGAGCTGGAGGATTTCTTCGCGTGAAGAAGCACTTGCTGTGTTTGACCCTGGATACCGATCCCGACGGCTTGAACGGCCGCATTCCCAACCGGAAATCCCTTGAGTGGGCAGGCCTGGAAAGGGTACAAAGCCTACCGGAAGAATTGTCCGGCATCGCGGGGCTGGGGCGAGTGCCCATGACTTGGTTCGTCCGAGCGGACGGTCAACTGGAAAGCATCCTCGGAAGCGCAGCCTACCTGCTTGAGACCTACGACGCCTTCTGGACGAAAGTGAAGAAGGCTGGCGATGAAGTGGCCTGGCATCCTCATCTGTATCGTCAGGAGAATCCGGAGGACGCCGCGGTCATCATCACCGATCCCGTGCAGGCGCGGGATGAACTTGAGCGCCTGTGGGACAAACTCAAGACGATTCTGGCCCCGACGGCCTTTCGCAACGGAGAAGGCTGGCACACACCGGAGACCTATGCCACTGTCGAGCGCCTGGGATTCCGCTGCGATTCCACCGCGATTCCTGATCGCACCGGAGGACCGGGGCATCCTATGAATTGGACCGGCGCTCCGAACCAGCCCTACTTCCCTGTTCCTGATGAACTGTGCAAGTCCGGACCAGTGCGCTCCCTGCTTGAACTCCCCATGAACACTTGGCGTTTGCAGGCGCCGCACGACGACGCCCCGCGGGTGCGTTACATGAATCCCGCCGTGCATCCCCATCTCTTTGCAAACGCCCTGAAGAACTGGGAGAATGCTTGCGCCCATCTGCACGCCGATTCGTACATCTGGGTCATGATTTTTCATCCAGACGAGGTGCTCGCCACGCTTGCGGACGACGCGCTTTACTCCCGGTCAAGACAGGCGTTGTGCGCGAATCTGGTCTCTATCGCGGATAGCCTGCGGCGCTTGGGGCATGACTTTGAGTGGGCAACCGTCACGGATGCGGCGGAGCGCTGGAGAGGACATCAGCAACGGCTGAGTGCATGAGTTCACTGCTGCAAAAAGCGGAAACGAGCGAGATCCTGCAACCGGTCGAGGCCGACCTGCTGCGCGAAACCGGCGGCGCGGCGATCGAATGGTATGGAAGGGCCGCGACTGCGCTCTATCGGGCTTACGGTGCGGCGCGGAAGTTGGCTGGCGCGAAAGTCCAGGAAGCGGAAGTGATTCTGCCTTCGATCTCCTGCGCAACCCCGGCGAATACCGCGCTGCTGGCTGGAGTCACAGCACGATTCGCGGACGTCGATCCTAGCACTGGAATGCCTACGCTGGAGAGCATCCAGGAACGCTGGACTCCCCAAACCTGCGCCGTGGTCTTCATCCATCTATTCGGGCAAACTGCGGACTTACGTCCCCTCGCCGCATGGTGCCGCACCAGGAACATCCTTCTTATCGAGGATCTGGCGCAAGCTCTGGGCGCTCGTTTGCCGGATGGCACGGCTGCAGGCTCGGTCGGCGACGTGTCGGTCTACAGCTTCAACCCGACCAAGATTCTGGAGTGTGGCGGCGGAGCGCTTCTGATCCGATCGCCGAAACTGGTGTCGGTTTGCGCCGAAGCGGCGGAGTCTGATCCATTGCCGCCGGAAATCCACGAGACGCAGGCCAGAACACTCGCCCTCAGCTATCGCAACCTGCACCACTCGCTGGTGGGTTTATTACGGACGCGAGCGGTTGAAGAAGTGTCGAGCGCGTTTCTCAAATTGCAGCCTGCGTTTCGAGGACTTTATTTGCGACGCATGAAGGATCCCGCGGCACTGGCGGTCGCGTGGGCACAGTTGCAACTGATCCTCCAGCATCGTTATCGCAATGCGCAACAATATGAAGAAGTCCTGGCGGAAGGACCTTGGCAACGACTCAGTCAGTGGCAGCAGAGCGGAGTCTGCTGGCGTTATTCTCTGTTGCTAAATTTCCCGGAGAAGCTGGTCGATTTCAGCGAGGCCGTGCGGCGCGACGGTTTTCACGTATCGAATTTGTACTGGCCGGTAAACGATTTCTTCCGGCCCGGCGATCGCTGCCCCAATGCCGACGAATTCGCCCGCCGGATCGTCAACCTGTGGGTAGACTCGACCGTGGATCGGCAGTGGGTGCAGAAATGCGCGGATAGTTTGCTCAGAAATGCCAGCCGGTTTGCGTCCTGACTCCGTTACACTAGGAGCTAAGTTGCTTCGACAAATGGGCATACCCGCACTCAGTATTGTCATCCCGGTCTTCAACGAAGAAGCCGTACTTCCGGCTCTGGTGAAGCGTTTGTGCTCGTTCGCGGACCGGCTCACGCCGCTGGTAGTCGAGATCATACTGGTCGACGATCATTCCGCCGACAGCTCCCCGCAACTGATCAAAGAGCTGTGCCAGCAGGATTCCAGATTCCGCTACGCCCGGCTCGCCAGGAATAGTGGGAGCCACGTGGCGATCCTGGCGGGCATGGCGCAGGCGCGTGGAGAGTGTTCGGTCTTCCTGGCCGCCGACCTGCAGGATCCGCCGGAGCTGATTCTGCAGATGCTGGATTTGTGGCGTGCTGGTCATCATGTGGTGTGGGCGGTGCGGGAAGAGCGCGAGGGCATATCGAGAGCGGATTTATTCCTGGCGAACACCTTCTACCGGTTGCTGAATCTTCTGGGAGAAGTGAATCTGCCGCCGCGAGGCTCCGACTTTGCCCTTCTGGATCGGAAGGTGATGGATGCTCTGCTGAAGTCAGCGGGCAGCAATCCGAGTATCGGCGGCGAGATCGCACGGCTTGGGTTCTCTTCAGCACAAATCACTTATACCAAGGAAAAACGGGCCGCCGGCGGCTCGAAGTGGACGTTCAAGTGCAAGTTGAAAGCATTCGCGGACGCGTTCGTCTCGTTCTCCTATGCCCCTTTGCGGGCCATGTCGTACTTGGGAATGATGTTCAGCTTCCTGGGCTTTGCGTACGCGCTCGCAGTCATCGTTTTGCGCCTGATGACGCGCACGCCGGTGCAAGGCTGGGCATCGTTAATCGTGGTTGTGCTCGTTCTGGGTGGCGTTCAAATGATGATGCTGGGAATTCTTGGCGAATATTTGTGGAGAACGCTGGAGGCCGCTCGACAGCGTCCGGTTTATTTCCTCGAAGAAACGTCCGACGTGAATGCCGGCGCTGCCACGCAGCCCCAGGAAGTGGAGCGCCGCTTTGGGACGTAGGTTTCGCGTCCAGTCGGCCGTGGTGGGCGTTCTCATCGGGCTGGGATGTGTTGCCATCCTCCTGCGGCAAGTCGACCTCAAACAATCCTGGAACGCCTTGGGGCGACTGAACGGGCCGTATCTGCTGGTTCCGGTCGCCGTGTTTTTTGTGAATCTGCCGCTGCGCGCTTGGCGCTGGCAGCTGATTTTTCCATACTCGCGGCGTCCGGGACTGGGAGCCTGCCTGACGGTTCTGGGCATCGGAAACATGGCAAACTTTCTCTTGCCCGGTCGCGCTGGCGATTTGGCTCGCTGCATTCTGTTGGGGCGCGGGGACTCGCTCACCGACACCACCCGTACGCTGGCAACTCTCGCCGTCGAGAAAGTTTTAGACGGCTTGGCTCTGGTGGGGATGGTCCTGTTCGCCGCTTGGGCATTGCATCCGCCGCACTGGGTGCTCGAACTGGTGCGGGTTGCGACTCTGATCTTTGGAGGAGCACTGGCTCTTCTCGTGGCTCTTCGCTATCGAACGCGCACGCTCATTGATTCCGTGCGGCGCGCCTTCCGCATGGTCCATCTCTCTTCGCTGGAGGAGAAGTTCGACGGTCTGCTCACTTCATTTGCAGACGGACTCGGCGCCGTGAGTTCCGCCGGACAGATGCTGACCTTGCTGCTGCTGACGGCAGCGATCTGGATTACCGAAGCCGGTTCCATCTGGGGCCTGGCCGCGGCTCTCGGGCTCGGTGTGTCTCTGAAGTCGGCCGTTGTGGCTTCGGCTGTTCTAGGTTTGGGCCTGATGATTCCCGCCGCCCCCGGTGGTCTGGGCACTTATGAACTCTTCGGGACCGAGGCCTTCAAATTAGTAGGAATCGCCGCCAGCAGCGCGCTGGCGCTGACCATTGTGATTCACGCCTGGGTGTTTGTGGCCAACATCGTGATGGGGATTTGCCTGCTCGCCGTCAAAGGCATCAGCCTGGCGCAACTCCGGAACCGTCTGGAGGTCGATGTCGAGCCCGGTGCCGGATCCCCGGTTCAGCCGTCGAGCTAATTCGCCCAACTTGATAGAATCATCCTTCCAATTTTTCACATCGCGGGGGGTCGTTGAATGCAGAACCAGCGTGTTCTGATTACAGGTGGCGCGGGATTGATCGGCTCTCATATCGCCGATTTGCTGGCGGAGCGCGGCGTCCACGAAATCGTGGTGCTCGATAACTTCGTCCGCGGACGCCGGGAAAATCTATCGCGCGCCTTGGCTGCGGGGCATCTCACCATCGTGGAAGGCGACATCCGCGATCGCAAGCTGCTGGCCGAGGTGATGCAGGGCATCGACCTGGTTTTCCACCAGGCCGCGATTCGCATCACGCAATGCGCCGAAGAGCCGCGACTGGCGCTCGAAGTGCTGGTCGACGGAACCTTCAACGTGGCCGAGCAGGCGGTGAAATCAAAAGTCTCGAAAGTCGTGGCGGCGTCGTCGGCTTCGGTCTACGGAGTGGCGGATGAATTTCCCACCACCGAAAGGCACCACCCCTATCACAACCGAACATTTTACGGAGCCGCCAAGACTTTCAACGAAGGCATCCTGCGCAGCTTCCACGAGATGTATGGCCTGCAGTACGTGATGCTGCGCTACTTCAATGTCTACGGCCCGCGCATGGATATCTTCGGCGTGTACACGGAAGTCCTTATCCGCTGGATGGAGCGCATCGCGGCCGGCAAAGGCCCGCTCATTTTCGGCGACGGCCGTCAGACTATGGATTTCGTTTTTGCCGAGGACATCGCCCGCGCCAACTTGGCGGCGGCCGAGGCGGACGTTTCCGACGAAGTGTTCAACGTCGCCAGCGGCACCGAGACCAGCCTCAACGACCTCGCGCACATTCTGTTGCGCGTCATGGGATCGGATGCGCCGCTGGAATATGGGCCAGAACGAAAGGTGAACGCCGTTCCGCGCCGCCTGGCTGATGTCTCCAAGGCCCGGCAGTTGTTGGGCTTTCAAACCACCGTCTCGATCGAGGAGGGTCTGCGGCGACTGGTGGACTGGTGGCAGGCGGAACGTCTCGCCAACGAGGCCGCCCATGTTTGACCCGCAGCCTGCCTCTGACCCATCGCGAATCTTGAACCGCGGATGGAACCACGGGGACCCAACCGCGCATGCCTAAAGACTTTGTTCCAGTGGCGCAGCCGCATCTCGGGCAGGAGGAAGTTTCGGCGGCCGGACGGGCTATTCTGTCGGGCTGGGTCACGCAGGGCCCGGAGGTTGCCGCTTTTGAGCGGGAGTTTGCCGCGTTCGTAGGTGCGCCGCACGCGTGTGCGGTGTCGAGTGGAACGACCGCCCTGCACCTGGCGCTGCTGGCGGTGGGCGTGCGCCCGGGGGATGAAGTCATCACCGTCAGCCATTCCTACATCGCCACGGCCAACAGTATTCGCTACTGCGGGGCCCGGCCGGTCTTCGTGGATATTGACCCGGCAACTTTCAATATCGATCCGCGTCAAATCGAGTCGGCCATAAGCGAGCGCACACGCGCGATTCTCTGCGTTCATCAAATGGGAATGCCGTGCGACTTGAAGGCGATTATCGAGATTGCGCGCGAGCATGAGATCCCGGTCGTGGAAGACGCTGCCTGCGCCGTCGGAAGCGAGATTCTGTGGCAAGGACAATGGGAAAAGATCGGACGGCCGCACGCAGACGTGGCGTGCTTTTCATTTCACCCGCGCAAACTGCTGACCACGGGTGACGGCGGCATGTTGACCACGGCCGACACCGCGATCGATCGCAAGTTCCGCCTTTGGCGGCAGCACGGCATGAGCCTGCCCGACACGGTACGACACTCGTCGCCCGAGGTGGTGTTTGAATCGTATCCGGAACTGGGATTCAATTACCGCTTGACCGATATTCAGGCCGCCATTGGACGCGAGCAACTCAAGCGGATTCCCGAAGCCATCGCCCGCCGGCGGCAACTGGCCGCAGGTTACTGTGACCTGCTCGGGGACATCCCGGGATTGGTTCTTCCCACCGAACCGGAGTGGGCGCGCACGAACTGGCAAAGCTATTGCGTGCGTCTGCCCGCAAACACAGACCAGCGGCGCGTGATGCAGAAGATGCTCGATGGGGGCATCGCAACCCGCAGGGGAATCATGTGCGCGCACCTGGAGCCTGCTTATCAAGACCCGACGACGTGGCGCTGCGCCCAGGTTGGTTGTAAGCCCGCCGCCGGCTGTCCCAACCTGGCCGAAAGCGAGCGAGCCCAAAAAGAAGGAGTGATCCTGCCATTATTTTCCCAGATGACCGAAGGACAACAGAACCAGGTCGCGTCTGCCCTTCGCGGCGCACTCAGGAATCAAGGTTGAATGGAAACCACAATCCAACCCCAGCCTGAGAAACTTCATGTCAACCGAAATTTGAAAATCATCCTGTCGATCTTGCTCTTCCTAGCCGCTGCCGAGTTTGTCATGCGCGGGCCGGTGAGATTCCTGCGCGAACCCACCAACTGGAATGATCTCTCGCAAAACTACACAGCTTCGAAGCTTTGGCTGAACGGGCAGAGTCCGTCTGACCCAAGAAGTTTTTCTGTCCTCTGGAAGCGGGAGACCGGCAGCCGCTTGGACCTTACGGACATAAGAACTCATCTCGCCCCGCCCCTGGGCGAACTGGTGGTAATGGCGCCGATTGCCGCCTTCCCCTGGGAGGTCGCGAAGATGATTTGGCTCGCGGTCTTATTGAGCGCGTTTGCGGCGACGGTTTGGGCGTTGGTGCTGGCCGGCGGTTTTCGTTGGCCTGAGGATAACCTTCGCACTTTGGCTTTCATCGCGGCCTGTCTCGCGCTGGCACCTTTTCAAACCGGAATCGCCAGTGGGAACACCAGCATCCTCGTGATTGGGCTAGGCGCGGTTGCGATCTGGGCGGCACAGCGTCACAACGATGTCGCAGCCGGAATCTTGTTTGGAGTGGCGTGCAGCGTGAAGCCGCAAATCGGTGCGTTTCTGGTTCTGTACTATCTGATCCAGCGCCGCTGGAAACTGTTCGCCACGGCGGTCGCCAGCACGGGCGCGCTGGTTCTGGTAGCTGTGTCGTATCTGTGGTTCCGAGGCGCTTCCTGGTTCCAGGACTACCTCCACAACGCCAAAGGATTCGTCACGGCCAACAACATTGACGACTTTTCGGCGGCCAACCCCATTCGCTTTACGCTGATCAACCTGCAGGTACCGTTTTTCTCGATCACCGGGCAGTCCAAATCGGCGAACCTGCTGGCACTTGCCGTAGGCGGCGTCCTGGTTTGCGCCTGGATTTATTTAGTTGCCCGAAGTCGCGAGCGGACGCCGGAGTTGCTCTGCCTCGGAGCAATCTCGATCATCGGCCTGCTGCCGGTCTATCATCGATTTTATGATGCCGCGCTCCTGGTCATTCCCCTGTGCTGGTGCATGACCCAGATTGGAGGATCAAAACGGGTTGCCACGGCTGCCTTGCTCCTGATGATTCCCTTCCTGGCCCCAGGGACGGCATTTCTACAGCAGCTCGCCGCGCACGGCCAACTTCCTGACGCGGTCATACATGCCTGGTGGTGGGATCGCGTGGTGATGCCGCACGAAACCTGGATCCTGTTATTGCTGTGCCTCGTCTTGCTCGACGGAATCAAGCTCAGCCAGTCCAATCCCTCCCCAGAGGAGATTCAGGTGACACCCAAGCGCTCTTAGAGCATGACGATCGCCGCCTGCCCCAGTTCATGGGTGCGAGCGACGATTTTGTATTGCCGGACATAGGCCGAGCAGTAATCCGCCAATGCCCGATACACGTGCAGCGCGTCGAAAAAGTCGTCGAGCACAAGCACGGTGCCCGGTGGAATCACCGGGTCCAAAATCGTCAGACAATACAGCGTGGATGAATATAGATCGCAATCGACATGAAGCACGAGCTGCTTTTGCGGACGGTACGACGCCATAAAACCGCGCAAGGACTGCTGAAACCACCCGGCCACAAAGCTCACGCGAGGATCCGCAAGTTCCGGAAGCTTTCCACCCGTGCTGAATGCGCCCCGGCGCTGTCCAGAGTGCCAGTCTTCGGGCAGTCCTTCGAACGAATCGAAGCCGAAGAATCGGCTGGCGGCGTTCCGGTTCAGAGCGCACCACTGTCGAAGGCTGGCTCCCTCAAAAACGCCAAATTCGAGGTAGTCAATTTCCTTGTCGCTTCCGGCGAGCAGCGTACCGCTCACGTATCGATAGAGATCCTCTCGTGATCCTAGTTCGAGAGCAGACGGAAACTCCTTCACGGTCGCATTCAGCCGGGCTTCCCAATTGAGGCGGTCGAGGAACCACGAGTAGCGAGGAAAGAAAAACCGTGCCGAGCGCTTGGCCAGCGGGCGCAACGGCCCCAAAAAACGAATAGCCTCTCTGAGCATGAGAATCCTTGATCGACTAAATATGATCGACTAAAGACGATCGACTAAGACGCCGCCTGGCTGGGCTCGGCAACTCCGCCGGAAGCAGGGTCGTGGGATTTGAATGAATAGGCAAGCGCAGGCGGCAGTTCGAGGCCCCGGGCCACGATCGAGACGACGTCGGATGCCGGAGGGTTTGCGTCACAATCCATTTCCAGCAGCGAGCCCGCATCGTCTTTCATCGTCTCAACGAATCCCGCTTCCAGCAAGGCCTTCAGCAGCACACCGTTGCGCGACGTCTTCCCGTACGGAGCACGAATCTGGCCGTAGCCGGAAGCTCCAGCAACACCGGCCAACCATTTAAACCACGCGTTCTCGAGTTTTTTCTGCGCCACCCGGCAGGACAACACGAAATCCATTAAAACAGCGCCGTCTTTCGACGTAGTTAGTGAAGCGAACCCCACGATGCCGTACTCTCCGAAACGGTCGCGACACGAAGTGCAGATGCTCATCGCGTCCCGCCGATCGAGAAGCTGCACAAGTTCTTCGCGTGTGTAGCGATGAGTGGACAGATTAAGCTGATTCGAGCGATGCAGCAATTCCAGGCAGCGCTCTACGTGCTGGGGCTCGGTGGGACGGAAAAGCGTCGCTTCCATCTCGCAGGTTTTCAAGAATGCCTCATAGCGGTCACCGTATTGCACGGCGTGATGCTTGCGCTCTGATTCGGCCTGGTAGAACGCGCGCCGCTGTCTGCTCTCCTCCGTGACTGGAACGTTGAATTCCGGTCGTTCGAGCAGCGTGGGCACTTCGGAATCGGCATACATTCGCATAGTGCGCAACTGGTGGCTGACCTCCGCCCGTTCAAACGGAGAATCGTCGATGAAGGCGCAACTATCAGCTCCAATATTCAACGCCGTCACAATTCGCTGGATGTTCGCGCTCTTTGGTTCCCAGTTGATTTGTGGATAGAGAAACAAATGCGCCACGCCCAGCCGCTCCAGAACACGCCAGGCATGGTCGTGATCGTTCTTGCTGGCGATGCTCTGCAGAATGCCCCGTTCGTCCAAACCCATCATCGTTTGCAAAACTTCCGGCCGCAGTGCAACTCTGTCCGGATCTTGTTCTCCCAGGATTCCGTCCCACACCGTCTGATCCAGATCCCATATGACGCATTTGACTTTGGCCGCTGGCTGGGCTTCTTGGGCGAGTCCTCCGCCTTTCTCTGCCAGGGCTCCGCGTTCCGCGGGTTGCTGGTAGCGCACAAAATCAAGCCAGGAGAAGACCAGGTGCGCCTCGGCGTCATTGTCGGGATACACGCGGATCATCCCAAACTCGCCGTAGAGATCGACATTCATCGACGCGGCAGGAATGCGCTGGATAGTTCTACCCGGCTCCAGCAGGATGGAAGTGCGAAACTTCGGCCCCTGCTGCCAGCATTCAAGAACGAGCCGGACCGGCTGAGACTGAAGATTCCAGACTTCAATCACGAATTCATCGAACTCGTCTCTCCGGCCTCGCGTCATGACCTGCAGCAGGCGCTCGCGGTAGACGGCATAGGCGCCGTTTATCCGGAGGTATGGGCTCACTCCCCGGAACAAAGAAGAAACGGGGCGAATGCATCGGAGGAGAGCGCGATCAATCTGGTCAAGCCAACGGGCTTGCCGCGGCTTTACCGAACCAAATCCAAAACTGGATTCGAGTTTGCCCCACCTGCGGAATTCGATTTCGGCTCCAAACGGAAACAATCCCGGATATTTCGGATTGGGCGAAATGCCGTTCTTGAAGCGTGCGCATTTTCGATCGCGCCGGCGAACATAAAGCGGACAGAGCGCGTAGCAATCCGGTACGGCGCACTCGATGCAGTGTTCGGTCCAGGAAAGAACGTACGCCGAACTGACCGCCGCGGGCTCCAGCGCGGAAACCCGCGGTCCCTCGATCTCGGCGGTTTGTCGGGGCGTTTCAGCCCAATCGGTCTGCCACATTTCGTCAATCCAGCTTACAAGTTGTGGTAGCTGACCAGCGTCGCCTTGTAGGCGAGCCTGCCCGGCCAATCGCTCTCCAGCAGATTCGCCTCTTCGTCGCGGGGCACGGATCCGGGATGAGTCATGAGTTCCACACTCGCAGGTCTGGGCGGACGCACGGCGCACAACTTGATGAAGGTCGCCAAGTCCGTAAAGATGCGCGTGGTTCGAAATCCAATCGTCCTCAGCGCCGCGTTGAAAACTCGTTTTTTCAGCAGCAGAAGCTTGCCCGGACGTTCTGAGTCATCGTACATATTTCTGCTGATTCTCACCTTGTTGATCTTGTAGCGGCGGCGAAGGGCGGCCAGCACAGGGAGCAACTGCGGGATGGTATGAACATGATGGTGCGCGTCCAGATGCGATGGTTCGACACCAAGCCGCATCAAATTCTCGATCTGAAAGCACCACTCCCGAAATATCGCCCGCAGCATCGACGCACTAATTCTGACCTCTCGAATGGAATTGCCGTTGAAGCACCGGTTCTGGTCGAGAATGTCGGCCAGCGCGGCATGGCTGCCGGGGCAGAGCGGTTCGAATTCGGTCAGGTTGAGGTGCACGCCGAAAGAGCAGTTAGGGAACAAATGCAATTCTCGTGCCGCGGCTCTGACCGCGGGACCGTTCGAGAGCAGGGTTGCCGATGTAATCGTCCCGCGCTGCATCCCCTGGAATATCGCCTCGTTGACCGGTTCGCTGATTCCAAGGTCATCGGCGTTGACAATAATCCTCATGGGCATCGAGGAAAGGAAAGAGCAATAGCAGGCCGCGCTTCCACAGAAATTCCCGACAATGAAAGCATCTTAGCACATCGGGATGGCCGCATCCGGCGCTCAGGTTTTGAGCTCAATCGCGGCCTGCGGACGCCTGGAACCCAGCATTGTGCGGGACAATTCGAGGATTTTTTCCACGTGCGTTTTCCAGGAAAAATGGCGCGCCCGCGCGATGCCCGCCGCAGCCATGCGTTTCGCTGTCTCCGGTGAACCGGCAACCTGCGCTACCGTTTCCGCCAACCCATCTGCGGAGAACCGCTCAAAATAAAGCGCCGCCCCTACCGCAATTTCTCGATGCACCGGGAGGTCGGAGGCAACCACAGGAAGTCCGCTGGCCATCGCCTCCACCAGAGGGTGCGCGAAAGTTTCCGTGTAGGCCGGGGTTACGTAGACATCGGCTCTCGCATACAAGCGATGAAGCTGCCAGTAAGGGATGGCTCCCAGTTCGAGAACCATGTCAGAGACGCCGAGCTTTTTCACAAGTTCCGCGTCCGTTTCCGGGCGATACGCGCCGGGATTCTTCCCCGCCGCCAGGTTGCAGGTCAACAGCAGTTTGATCGGCCTGCCTGCCATGTGATCGCGCAGCAGTGGCAGCGCCCGAATCAACGTCTCGAAGTTCCGGTAATAGTTGTAGTGACTCACAAAGAGCAGTTTGAGAGCCCCCTGTGCAGCTTGCAGCTTTTGCTCGACCTCCGCCGAAAGTGGACTGGAGTCGCTGGTGAAACCTTCCGGGTCAAATCCATGATGAATGGCCAGAACCTGCGCGCCCGTCCAGCAGCGCAATTCGTCGGCAAACGCTTCGCTGGGTGCAACCGTGACATCGGCCCAACCGATCGACTTCCTGGCGAGAGCAGCCCTTAGGCGGGTATCCAGCCACGTACGGTATTCATGGCGGGAACGCAGGTCGCGATAATAATCCGCCGAAGTGTAAATCGAATTTCGCGACAGCAGGATTTGCGGTACCGGCGACTTTCTGAGAGCAAAGTTTCCGGTGGAAAGCAGAACGTCGGCGCGGCGGCGTCGAATCAGGTCGGAGAGAGCCGACTGCTCGAACCAGAAACGGCGGGCGGGAGAACCTCTCAAATCCGGGAAATCAACATTGGCGAAGCCACCGAACTCTTCCTTGAGGCTCGGGGGCAGAGCCACGGTAACCTGCAAGTCCGGCTGGGCTGCCAGATGCGGAAGCACGTTGCGAATGTAGGTAAGTCCTCCCCCCGCGCTGGCGGCGAGGGAGTTGATGAACAAATGCATTATCGGCTCGGCGCGACGTCACCCAGACTGGGCCGCATCGCCCAGGCCCCCAGAGCTCGTTCCTTCTCCAGGGACTTAGAACGGGTATTCTACAATGCTTTTTTGTCGCGTGGATTTCAATGTCAAGCTGGGAGAGCTGGCTGGCGTGTCAGAACGGCAGATCAGCAGCAGCGGCCCGGCTTTCAATTGCGATCCGCTTTCTGCTATTTTGAGTGACGCGATCACCCAGGGGCAAAGAAGGGACCACGCTCTTGATACGGCAGACTCAAACTGAATTGACCATCGTTCCGGAGTTGGATGGCGTCCGTGGGGTCGCAATCCTCCTCGTCCTCGGGTTCCACTTCGGCCGCATTTTGCCTCATTCCGGAAGGGTACTATTTGGGCTGGGCTGGGCTGGAGTAGACCTTTTCTTCGTTCTTTCAGGCTACTTGATCACGCGGATTCTGTGGGCAACCAGAGAAAACCGAAGCTATTTCGTAAGCTTCTATGGTCGAAGAATTCTCCGAATCTTCCCCGTAGCGTTCGCGTTTCTGGCGGCTTACTTCTGGATTGCCCTCCCTCTGGCACATCATTTCGGGTATGACCTGGATCGAAATGGATCGGACCAGCTATGGTATTGGGCATATCTGGCAAACTGGCATTATGGACTCCATGGAAGCCTAACCCACCTCTGGTCATTATCGATTGAAGAACAGTTCTACTTGATTTGGCCCGGCGTGGTCTTCGCAACCTCCCACAGAAACCTGCAGCGCCTATGCATCTTGCTGGTGGTGCTGCCGTTGAGTTTGCGTTTCCTTTTGATGGGCGTGATCCACTACTCCGTCCTGACCGAAGGAATGACATTCTGTAGAACGGAAGCACTTGCGCTAGGCGCCCTGATTGCCCTCTCTAAGGAGATCCGCATATTGCCTTGGTTAGCTGTTCCTTCCGCGGCTGGAGTTCTCGCCATCTATGCTATGTTTGGGTCGCAGGGACGGATCATGGGGATCTACGGCCTAACGTTGGTAGCGTTGGCTTGCGCCGGGTTTGTGCAGGGAGTCGTGAAGCGCGCAGGAAATGCTTCGGTCTCGTCGCGCCTGCTTCGGTCGCCTTGGCTTAAACGATTCGGAAAGTATAGTTATGCGATCTACGTTCTCCACGCTCCTATCCTATCCCTGGCCTTCCATGTCCATTCAAGCGCCCCAAGTCCCTTATGGGGATTTGCCGTTTTCTTTGCAGGCATTGCCCTGTCGTACCTGGCGGGATGGGCTTCGTGGCACTTCTTTGAAAGTAGGATTCTAAGGTTGAAGCGATATTTTGCGTACGATCGTGCCGAAATCCAAACCAACGAAGCTCTGGCTACCGGCTGATTGGATCAAGTTTTACGAGTTTGCCGACCGCCGGCGATCTACGGTTCCACATCCATCGCGACCCGAATCGTGCGAAGATTGCCGCTGACTCGCAAAATCACCACGAAGTCATCTCTAAGCCGTATGCATCAACCGCCTACTTATCTTGGCCACATTTGGACGCCACCGCAAGGCAAGTCCGGGAACGCGCAAGTACGGAGCTACGTCGATGAAAATAAATGCGATGCTCCAGTAAAAAACACACAGGTAATAGCCTGGGGCAAACAACCAGTCCTCCAGGCTGGCGTGCAACATTCCTGCCAGCAGTACGATGGCCAAGGGAATGGCAGGATGGTAAGGATTCCCGGTCCGGCGCATCCACAGCAAGGTTTCAACAATCTTCTGCAAAAGTACGAGCATCAACAGCACGAACGGCAACACGCCGACTACGCCGACCCAGCTAAGGATCGCCAGATAACTGCTGCCGTGCTCTGACGACGCGGCAACGACAGTCGAAAACTTTCCCACATTTTCGGTAGCGTCCTGCCCGTTGTCGGAGGTTCCGAAGCCGGCGCCGAACCAAAAGTGTTTGTGAATCGAGTCGAGGGTGTCCTGCCAGGGGGACTCCCGGGATGCCAGCAGGCCCGCGCTTGGATCCTTGTCCTTAAACACCACCGATGAAGTCAACGCGTCGACCGTCTTCGCAAATTCCTCCGGCTGAAGGATAGCGGCCGCAGCGACGATAATCGCGATGACCACAATACCGTTGATGAGCATCCTGTACTTGCGCAAAGCCAGGCAAAGCAATCCGCAAGCAATGAAAGACGCAACCATGCTGGCTCGCGCGTGACTTGCGAAGGTCAGGTACGAGGCGACGGCAAACAGCGCTGCCCGCCTGCGGCGAACGAATGGTCCCTCGCTCACCAATATGCCCCAAAGCAGAATCGGGGCTCCCACTACTCCCATCACGGCGCCCAGCGAGTTGGGGTTGCCCATGACTTCGATCCCAACGGCGTAAGCCGCCCCCACGGCTCCCACAAAGATTTCACAGCCGGTTAAGAGCCCCGCGAAAAAGCGGTTCTCCCGTCCCGCTGCCGCCAGTCTCGCCCCCGTGCCGGCATATACGAACAACGACAATAGACTGAGTACCTTCAAGAAAGACAGGCTCGAGTAGCGGGAAACCGCCGCCGAGACCAGAGCCGCCAGGGCGGCAAACAATGCCAGGATGTGAAACCAGCCGATGCGATGCCCGCGATCCCTGAGCATGATAATCGACCCAACCAGCCCTCCCAAGCCAAGTATCGCCCAGCGCGCGACCGTCCAGATTGAGCCGACCGGCAGTTCCACTCCGGCGAAAAGAAAGGCCACCATCACAAGGGCGAAGAAAACTCGCCGGTACATCCAGACCGCTACCGCCAGAAGTTCGAGAAGAAGGATTTCGCCCAAGGCGTCGCCGCCGAAATATCCGGGCCGGGAGTAGGCAAGAAGCAGCAATACCAGCAGGCCCAGAACTCCGGCAGCGATCACAACGCTTTTCGGAACCTGCTCAGTCATGCGTTCCTCCCGCCGCTTGCACCATTCGGGCAACGCCAGCGGACCATTCCTTCGGCGAGTAGCGAGAAATATGTTGCATACTGTTGGCGCCCATCGCGGCGCGGAGGCCGGATTTTTCGGCCAAACTTCGCATAGCCGATGTCAAAGACGCCACATCCCTCGGCGCGACCAGCAATCCGTTCCAGTTCTCCCTCACCAGATCGGCGGCGCATCCGGCTATTTGGCTAACAATCACGGGCAAGCCGCACGCCATGGCCTCGTTCACGACCAATCCCCAAGTATCAGTATACGTAGGCAGAATCACCGTTTCCGCGAGCGCGTAGTAGATCGCCAACCGTTCCCGCTGGGCAAAGCCAGCGAATCTTATCATTCCCGGCGCGATGGCAGGCGCCTGCAACTCCAGTTCCGGTCGCACCGCGCCATCCCCTACGAAAATCAGACCGACTTGCCGGCGCATCGATTCATCCAGTTTGGCATAAGCAGACAGCAATTCAAACACACCTTTTTCCCGCACCAGGCGTCCCACAAAAAGAAAATAGCGCTCCGGCAAAACCAACTCTCGGCGCCATCGGGCGGCATCCTGGCGAGCGGCGGCCGCGGCCGCAGAAAAAAAGTCATTGTCGACGGCATTCGGCGCGACAAAGACAGCCTCCTCGTTGATCTGGTGGACGCGAAGATATTCGAGCGCTGACCGCCCGGGGACAACAAATCCGCTGCATTTGTTCAGGAACTCGGTTTTCAGGAACTCTACCAGCGCATGGCCGCGGCGCAGATCCTGCAGGTTGCTCTCCGACCACAGAAAAAAGGGGATCTCGTGAATCCGCGCCCAGAGCAGGGATTGCCAGGAGGCAACATAATTGTAGCCACCACACAGAATCACCTCGGGCGCGGACTTGGACAATGCACGCCCCACGCCACGGTTCAGCAACGCGTTGTATCGTCCCACACGCCTTCGCCACGAAGGAAGCACTTCATACGAGAACTCGATTTCTCTCTTGGGAATTCGCCACTGGCGCAGGTTCGGGTCGGTCTCAGCCAGGAAGATTACATGCAGATCGACTTCCGCATGCTGCGCCAGTGCATTGAATAGCGGGATGCGATAAGGCGAGATAATCTCCGTCAAAATGACCAGCCGGCGCTTCATGCCGCCGACTCCCGGTAGATTCGTGCCAGGGTTTCCGCTTGCTGCGCTAAAGTCAGCCGGTCAAGAATCGTGTCGCGGGCGGCGCCGCCCAGATTACGCCGGCGCGGTTCGTCGCGCAGAAGCATGGCCAGCGCCAGCGTCAGTTCCTTCTCGTTGTCAGGTCCCACTAGAAAACCGTTGGAGCCGTGTTGAATGATCTCGGCAATTCCCTGCCCCCGGCAGCCAATCACCGGCTTGCCCGCGGACATCGCTTCCAGGTAAACGCAACCCAGGCCTTCGTATCGGCTGGGCAGAGCGAACACGGTGCACCGCCGCATGGCCGCGGCCACTTGCTGCCGTGACTGGCGTCCAAGAAAACGCACGCGTTCCTTAATTTCAAGTTGCTGGGCCAGAACCTGAAGACTGGTTTGCTCCGGACCGTGTCCGATGATTTCCAGAGTCAACGCTGGGAATTCGGGAACGAGGGCTGCCACGGCGCGGACGAGCACTTCGTGCCCCTTGATCGGAAGCAGGTTGCCCACGCAGAGCACTACCGGTCCGCCGGAGGAAGGCTCGCCGCCGCCCGGTGAAAACAACTCGGGATCCACGCCGTTGTACACAACTGAGGTGCGGCACCCGGGCCCTGTGCCGGCCAACACTTGCTCGCGAACGCGCTCGCTGATGCAGATGACCCGGCGCGATGACCGATAGACGCGCTGCGAAATACGGCGGCACCATTCCCCAGCCCACCCGCCAACCTGCTCCGTCGAAAATGCGTCGAGACCGTGCACCGAGATCACATACGGCAATCCCAATTCCTTGCTCAATAGCATGGCGGCGTGCCCGCAGGGCAGAGGCCCGTGCGCATGAATAAGGTCGATTCGGTGCGAACTGTGCAGTTCGCGCACCCGGCCCACGATTCTGGCAAAGACGAAAGCTCCGGCGGTCGGCAGTCCAAAGCCTCCGGGCAAGGAGAGATAGCGCAGCCATTCCGCCGGCACACCCGATTCCCTCGCGTGCAACCTCCCGCGATACAGAGGCCGCATCGCGAATACGGTGTTCGCCACTCCCGCCTGGGCGAGCGCCTGCAGCGGTTCCGCGACAAAGCAACCGGCGCCATCGTCGCCCTCGCTCGGGTAGAACGGAGTCAGCGTGAGAACGTGCAGCGGCCTTCCGGTCTCCCTTGTTGCTGGTCCCCGAGCCTGCCTGTCGATTCCACCCATCTTTACTAGAGTTGCGACTAGAGTTGCGACCAGAGTTGCGATCAGCGTTTTCGCCTCTGGGCAGCGGCCTGTTCAAAGACTCGCAGCCAATGGCCGGCGATCTCATCCCAGTCAAATTTCCGCGCGTGAGCGACGGCAGCCTCTCCCATTCTGCGGCGCAACTCCGGCTCGCGAATCAACCAGTCTAACTTCTCCGGGAGTTCGTCGTCGGTGGCCGCTAGAAAACCGGTTGTGCCATGGACAATGCTGTCGGGGCGGTAAATCTCCATTGCGATGGCGGGAAGCCCGCTGGCCGCTGCCTGCAGCAAAACCTGCGGGTGTCCTTCGACGATGCTCGGGAAGAAGAAGATGTCGGCGCGCCGCATCTCGTCGGCCAGTTCCGGCTGCGAAAGATATCCTAGAAACTCCACGTTCCCGCATTTCAGTTCTGCCGCAAGATTCTTGCACATTTGTTCTTCCTCTCCTACTCCGGCGATGCGAAATCGCGCGTGAGGCCAGCGTGCAGCCTGCTGAATGACCAGGGGCGCACGCTTATACGGCCGCAGTGATCCGGCAAAAAGCACAGTCACCGAATCGCGCAATCCGCGCCCCGGTTCCGGCGGAAAGTAGCGGTGATCGATCCCGTCGTAAATCGTCTCCGCGTCGACGCCAAACTTTTCTTTTAATAATCGCCCCACGTAGTCGTTATTCGCCACGACCACGTCCGCTTCACGAATGTTTCTGATTCGTGCCGGCGGATACCCTTGGGAATACAGACCACCGGAGACGATGTAGGTAACCAGCGCCGACCTTAATCGCAGATGGCGGCGCATGCCCAGAAATGCGGCATCCAGCGGGCCTTCGCGCGGGAAGAAATACACGTCCGGCACTCTTTTCAAAATCTGCCAGGCCGTGCGCAGAGTGTTCCCATGCTGCTGCCAGCGGAGCAGAGTCGTATTCGGCCGCGACGCGATGCGTGGGTCAACAGCGCCCTCATGCAACATGGTGACCGCCGCTCGATCCGGATCGAGACGCGCCACGATCTCTTTCGCGGAAAGATTTTGCGCGTTGGTATCGGCTTCGTCGGCGAACGACGGCGTAAAAATCGTGATCATTCCGGGCACAAGATTGTGGTCGCTCGCAAGCTAGGGAGCCACTGGCGAAGCCTGATCTGCTGGTTTTTTCCATTCTAGCTGAAGTTCGCGGAGACGCGCCTGCACGCGCGTCCGCAGGTCGCGTTGTTCGACTGATCGCCTCAAATGTGCGCGCGCGATTTCGAGCAAGCGCCGCCGCACCGGTTTCTGAGCCGCAGGCGCAAGCGGCGCCCGTTCACTCGGGTCGGCATCGAGGTCAAAGAGATTCTCCGCCGGAGGATCGAAGTGAAGCACGAGCTTATAGCGCGATTCCCTGACCGACAACACTCGCGGCCCCATGCGATTCTCTGGACGAAAAGGATTCGTGCAGCCCGCCACACACTCTGAGATCGCGAAACCGTCGAAACTGGCACCCTGTCGCAACTGTTCCCACTGGCTGCGACCTTCGAAGCTTGCGGGGACGGGCAACTGCGCCGCATCCAACAGCGTTGGCGCAAGATGCAACATGCTGAACGGAGGCTTCGCCACGTCTTTTTTCGCACTTCCGGGCACGCGCAACAGCAGTGGCACATGAATCAATTCTTCCATCAGCCGCGACGGCGGATGATAACGGCCACCATGATCCAGGAATTCCTCTCCGTGGTCGGCCGTGAAGGCGAAGATGCAGTTGTCCCAGCGGTTGGACCCTCGCAGGGTCTCGATCAGGTGTGCCATCTGCACATCGACCCAGCGAATGCCAGCGTCGTACAGCGCGACGACTTCGTCGCGATGCCGCGCAAAGCGCCGCGGTCCAAGATCGGACCGGTTCCAGTTGGAATTCAAGTAGCGTGCTCGATAGGGCGTAACCGGATCTTGTCCCATCAACGTTAGAGCCGCCTCCTTCGGATAGTAAGGCGAGTGCGGGTCCATCAGGTGCAGCCAAAGGAAGAACGGCGCATCGCCCACAGACGCGAGCCAGGTGCAGGCATGGTCCACGATCACATCGGCTGCGGGAAACCGGCGCAGGGCATCGAGCGAGTCCGCGACCGGCGTCACGCGCTGGCAGTACTCAAAGTAAAGCTCGTCGTAAACGACTCCCAGAGGCCCCAACGCCGGACGAATGTTCTGCAGCCTCCGGTTCAGACGGCTCGCCCAACCGTTGCCTTTCGCGGCATTCACCTTTTCCTCGGCGAGCGGCGCCGGTTCGTTTTCCAGAAAATCGCGGAACGTGTCGAACCCGTGTTCGTAACCGAATCGCGCCGAAATGTACGGATTGCCAGCACCAAACGAGGCGGTCGCATATCCAGCCTGCTTCAACGTGGACGCGAGCGTCGGCTCATCCGGGCCCAGACCCAGCACGTCGCGCCCCAGCGCCAGCGGATAGCGCGAAGCCAGAATTGCCGGAAACGAGTAGTAAGTCGGCACTCCGGCGACGAGCGCCGCGGGAACTACGAAGCTGTCGCCGGCGAGCGAGTCCAGGAACGGCGTGGTGGGGCGCTCGTATCCCATGAAACCCACATGATCGGCCCGCAGGCAATCTACCGTCACCAGCACGATTGATTTCTGTTTCATGAGCTAGGTCCCGCGCGCTTGATCCCGCCGAGCCAGTTGGGCCTTCGTGAAGTTCTTCCGGGTCACGTTCACCTGCACGTCGCCTCCAGCTGTCTTATAGGAACCTTGTTTCACCAACTCGCACAGATCCTCATCGTGAAGATACAGCAGATCGACGTGCTTCGACTCCAGCGCCGTGAGGAATTCATCCAAAGCCGAGAGAGTACGGCTGTGAAAATCCTCTACAGTCGAATGAAAATTGATGGAATGCACCGAGACAATCGCCGGGATGCCGCGTGCAAAACAATTCTCCGCCTGTTGCAGACAGGCCTCGACCGAAAACGCCGGATCAGTCGCAGGCTCGAACTCCACCGTGCGAAACAGATGCAAAATTTCGTGGCGATCGAAGTGCGGCGGAACGAACGATCCCGGACCATTCTGCGCGACGCGGATTCCATGCCTCGCCCACGCGCGGTGAGTATCGTCATTGGCGCGGTAGCCGGGAGCGCAGGCCGATCGCGGCAGCGTGGTGAACAGCTTGGCAAACGCCCCGACCGTCTGGCCGACCAACTCGATCTGCTTTTCCCCGGGCAGAAACCGTTCGTCTTCCGGCTGCTCCGGATCCCAGTATTCATATCCAATCCACGGCATGCGCCAGTGAATGTAAGGCGTCCCGGCCCGCCAGAGCGCGCGCAAAAGATTGGCTCGCTCGCCTTCCGTGCTCAAATTGCGTTCAACCGCCGAACGGCAGAAATGTGTCGTTCCGTGCAGAGCCGGGTGGAACAAGCCGCCGGCAATTCCCTGGCGCAACGCTTCCATTCGCCCCGCGCGGGCCCAACCCAGGGGAAGTCCCTCGGCCAGGGGCAAAAGATGAATCTGCCGAAAAGCCTCGGCGCTCATTTTGGCGAAGTCCAGATTGGCCAGAATGAAATTCATCTCCACACAAGGAGGACGCCCGCTGGAGTCCCGATGCCGCTTCAATACCGCACCAAGACTAGTCAGATCGTCAGCAGTCTCCAACGTGTAGAAATCTGAGGGACGCTCGCCGAGCGTGAGACCCGCCGAGCGCAGTTGCTCCAATCCTGGCTGATCGCGCAACCCAACCCGGCCCCAGTCATCGCTTTGCAGCAGCACTAACGGGCGGTCGAAATGAAATCCGGCGACGGGAAACAGGTCGCGGCCACGCTGCCAGAGTTTTCCAGCGAATGTCATCTCGTCGCCGCCCTCGGCTTGCGAATGACAACCATTTCACAGCCACCCTCCGAGATCGACCCATATTTCAGTATTGTCCACAAAGCCGCAGGACCGACAAAAGGCAGGCGCGTGAGTTTCGCCACCAGGCGCGTTGACCGTGCCGCAAAACCAGTGCCAGAACGCTTCTGCAAAAACTGCTCGCGGTGCAGATCCAGAGCTTCGTAATCCGGCCCAAGTTCGGAGAATAGCTTTCGCAGCCGTCCGTTCGTGGTGTAGGTCAGTTGATTGAGCATCGCCGGACTGCGCCCACGCAGGCGAAGGTATATCCGACCCAGGGCCTTCGGCAGCAGCGGTGTCCAGAAAATTTTGTAGTGCGGTTCGTAGAAGCGCAAATAGTTTGGGCACGCGACATAAATCGCTCCTCCTTCGCGCACCACGCGAGCGGCTTCCCGGATCACCACAGCCTGGTCTGCTACGTGTTCGATGACTTGATTCATGACTACGAGATCGAAGCAGGCGTCGGGAAAGGGCAGTTCCTCTCCGACGCCGCTTACAAAGACCGGCTCGCTCAGCCTTCGACTAGCAATCTGGACTGACGTGATCTTGGCTCCCTGCCCGATTCGGTCCGGTTCCAAACCGAACGCCCGCAGCCCCCGGCGTCTGCAAGCGACGACGAAGCTGCCGACACCGCAGCCAAGGTCCAGAATGCGTGAATCGGAAGAAATCGCAAGGTATGGCTCGACTCGGCGTAGCGGCCCTTCCGCATCGCCATGAATAATCTCCTCGACGATCTGCCGTTGAGTTGCCTCGGGCTGAATCCCGTTCCAGTTCTCACGGCGGTACTCGAGAAGCAGCGCGCGCAGCTCCGAGTCCGCAACGGTGGTGCGAGTGGTGGGCTGGTCGTTCATTTCCTTGCAAAGGCGCTGAAGTTAGCGGCAAGTTGATCACTCGAACTGCCACAAAGCGATTCTAACGAGGCAGCCGTGATGTTCAACCAGGGGATCAGCGTGAATCGCAGCAACCTGCGGAGGAGAGCAGGCTTGGTGAACATGACCAGACAGACACTGGCGGTGCGAAAGAATCCGGCAACGCTTGAACCTTCCGCCACAATCTCCACATCGCAGAACGAACGCAGCAAGTATCTCAGACTCTCCGGCAAGAAACGCCAGAGATCGTGGTCTGAATCGCGCGGAAAAACCGCGGGCACACTCAATAGCAGAAACCCGCCCGGCTTGAGCACGCGATGAATCTCCGCGATCACAGCGGCCGGCTCGGGAATGTACTCCAGCACCTGCGTGCAGATTACGAGATCGAATTGGGCCTCCGCAAAGGGAATCTGCTCGCCTCGTCCCACGACATTCACCAGCGGTGTCTGGCGCAGATCGACGGCCACATAACGGCGGATGCGCCCCTCCAGCAGCGGACGGTAGGGCTGAATTCGCCCACCCACATCGAGCACATCCAGGTCGCGACCATCCGCTCGCGCAAGCCATTTCCGGAAGATCTCGCGCCGCCGTCGCAGCACCAGCCAACTGGGATTGGTCAGCGAAGGATGCAGCCGCTCTCTTCCTTCGCGATTGACGCTGTCTAATGTCTCCATGCTTTTTGGATTCGAGCCGACTGCCGGAACAGATCGAAGCCGTCGCAGTGACTCAGAGATAGCCCAGTTCGCGCAGCCTCTGTTCAACCAGTCGCTGCTCAGCCTCGTCGAAGCGGGCGGCTTCATCGCGCGCCAAATCGCGCAGGACGAAAGCCAGCAACTCCTCCAGGCTGGCAAACACGTGGCCGAATTTCTTCTCGGCCGCCGCGCACAAGTCCGCCGGGAGCTGCACGTCTCTCATCTCCGTCATGCTTCGGCTCCACTACGGGCGAACGCGACTCGTATCCGAGACCAGATCGCGGTTGCGATCAACCGGTCATCGGCGTCCAGCACGCCCAGGAGAACAATCGATGCGAAAATGCAATAGGCCAACCCGAGCGTGATGCCGATGGCAAGCCAGTCACGATGAAACAGGTAAGCATATTTCCTAAGCGCCAGCGTTACCGCCACCGTGACCACGGTCGGCGGTAACAAACGCAAATAGCCGCGATTGTAGGGAGAAATCCCCAGCGCGTTGCGCACCTCCAGCAGGTTCCACACGTTCATTCCCACATTGGTGAGCGCAGCCGCCACCGCTGCACCCACGATCCCCCAGATTGGAACCAATGCAGCACTGAATGCGACCATCATAACTGCCATCGCAATCTGCACCTTGATCAACCGTTTTTCGTTTCCCGACATCAGAAGAAGATAGCCCACGGAGCCGACTCCGCAGTTTACCAGTTGCCCGAGGGTCCCGATGATCAGAATCGGCCAACCTCCCTCGAAATCTGGACCGAAGATGCGCATGAACGGGCGCGCAAAAACCACGATCACAATCGCGAGTGGCATGGTCAACCCGACCATCCACTTGGTGAGCGACTGAAATAAGCGCTCCAGCAAAGCGTGATCCCCGCGCGTGTGCAGATCGGAAATGGTCGGTGCAAATATCTGATTGACCGAACTCAAAACCAGGGGAACATAAACCACTACCGCCGCTGCCACTGAGTAGATACCCACCTCGCGCGCCCCCCGGTAGAAACCCAGCGCAATCTTGTCGACCTGCGTCATGGCGAATTCCAGAAAGCCGACGCCCAACATGGCCCCGGAGAAAGACCACACCGCCTTCTCGAGAGACGAGCCGGGTTGTCCGGAAAACCGCGCTGCCTCCGGCGTGAACTTCCGCACGGCAATCAGCAACATCAGACATACCAATGCCGCGCTCAGAATCTGCGCCCAGAGATAACCGCGAAGTCCCATTCCCGCTGTGATCAGCAGGACGGCCATGAGCATGTTTAGCGGGCTGCCCACAAAGCTCACAATCAAGGTTCGCAACTTTATGTCGTGGTATCCCGCAAGCACTTTGCCGTAGAAGGCCGTCAGAACGCCGAACAGCATCATCAAGGCCAATAGCGGCAGGTACTGCACCAGTGCCGGAGAATGGTAGAAGTGAATCGCGAGGAATCGGCCAAAGGTCAGCAATACCACTGCCAGAACAACATTCGCGCCCAGCAGCAGTCCAGCGCCGCGCCACAGCAGCGCATGCAGCTCCTTGAACTTCCCCGCCGCCTGATAAGCCGCTACAAAACGCACAGCCGATTGCGGCAGCCCCAAAGTGTTAAAAATACCGATGAATCCGATCAACGTCATGCCGAGAGCGTAGATGCCCAACGCCTCTGCTCCTAGAACTCGAGCCAGATACACCTTGAACACGTAGCCCAAGGCAGTCGTGAAAATCGTGCCGGCGAAAAATACTCCCGACTGGCGCGAAATGTGTCCCACTTGAGAGCGGAATTGCTGGGTGCGAGCGGCCAGGTTCTCCGCCGAGGTTTGGACCTCCGCCGGATTGAGGAGTGGATCGTTCATGCGACCGGTCTCGTGTCATCCGCATCGTGAGATTTGGTCAACCACCGTTGCAACATCGCGGGATCGGCGGTCACCGACAGATTCAGCTTCATCGGCGGCCGATTCTGAAAGTCCGGCAGGCGGCTTGGAATCTCCAACAGCTGCTGCGCGTCCTGCAGCACTTCTCCGACTCCAAAGCGGGCATACTGCTGCGTGTACTCGTACGACGACAGTGAGAGCCAGCCACAAAGAAAGCAGCAAATACCATTCCGCAGACAATCGATCACGGTGGTCGATTCGACGGTGATCCCAAACCACGCCTGCGCCATGAGTTCAGAAGTGAGTGGACCATCCACCACGCTCACCAGATTGAAATCCTCGGAAGTGAGGATGTCGCGGACAATCCTGCGGCGCTGGGAAAGGCTCTCGAAGGGATGCAGCTTGAGAATGACTTCGCGCCCGCCTTGGCGAGCCACACGGCACAGCGGCGGCAGCAGTTCGCGGTAGACTTCGTCGGCACGCAGGCCGGCCAGTTCGTAGGGCTCAGAAAACAAAATAGCCGAAGACCGGGATGAACGATGTGGTTCAATCGTCGGCGGAGAGTTCCCCGGCGGCGGTGCCCCAATTACGACCTTCTCCGCCGGAAGGCCGCAGACCCGCAGCAAATAGTCGCGTTCCATTTCGTTCTTCGCCAGGTACAGATCGCATGGTAAGGCCTTCAACGCGTACCGACCATCGAGCGCCCCGTGATGAAAATCCACGGTCCTGATCTTTCTTCGGGCAGCGAGCAACACGGGCAGCCGCGTATACAGGTTGCTGTCATCGCCACACAGAACTCCGTCGACTGGTTCGCGCTCAAGTACCTCACGCCAGGCATTGCGGGCACTCACACCATCGCGAATCCACTCCGGAAAAGAGTCCAGAAGACCAGCTTGCACCAGCAGCCGCAACTCCGGAGATTCGCACAAGTCTGCTCGCAGTTTCATCCAGCGTTCCGTCAGGGATGCAACCTCCGCGGCGGCTGAATCGGCCTTCGCATAAGCCGCCAGGTCACGCACTTGAACGTTAGCGGGCGCGACGAACTGCCAGGCACTCCGCCGGGTTGCAACCATCAGGAAAGCCTGTTTCGGAAGCAGGAGCGCGTAAGCGGCGGCCATGCGCGATACGTTTGCGTAGGCGCTGGGCAGCAACACCACTGGATCGGCGCAACGCGGTGGATGGGCGGCAAACCGAGATCGCCACCGGTAGCCAGAATCGTACTTGTCCAGAAAAATCTCTGTAAACTGCGCCGCCGAGAAGCGTCGAACCAGCCCGGCATAATGCATGGCGCGGGCGGCGGAGCGAGCGAGACCGCTCGGCTCAAAGGTTTGCAGTGTGCGGTGCAACGCGAGCGCCACAATGCCTGCGACTCCTCCCGGGCGCGTGGCCCACAGTTCCGCAGATGTGCTGATCTCTTTCGCCACCGACAGCAGCGCGGGCAAAGTTAGAGCATAAGGCGCCACCAGCAACGACATGAGGTCCCACCAGTCGATTCCCTCTTCATCGACCAGCCGGCCGCACCCGGCGGAGAACATCTCGCGCACATGTTTCGCGTCGGCAATGCCATGCCGGAAAGTATCGGCGCGCAACACCGGACAGCCGAACTGCCGGGTCCACTGTCCCTCGGAGAACGGAGACGACTTTCCCAGGTCGATGATGAGGTCCCAATGCTGCCGTGACCAGGGCCCTCGTTCCGGCGAATCTTCGGGCTGCAGAAGGAGAACTCGCATAGGCCAGTCGGCCGCATCGTCAAACGCGGGCCGATACCTCCGCGACAGGCGTCTCAGCGAGCTTTGGCGTTTGGCCTTTGATCTTCTGCCAACCCAGGACCCGCTGCCGAACCAGCGAGTAGCGCCGTTGAAATCCAGCTTTCTCCAAACCTCGAACCGACGCAATATTGCTGGCCGCACTGAAAACCCAGGGGCTTTTCCCTTGGTCGCGCATGCGCTTGGCGATCTGGCTCACGGCTTGCCCATAATAACCGTGGCCGCGCGCAGAGGCCGGAGTCCAGCAATCGAAAATCAGAACGCAACCTGCCGATGGCCCGTCCACCTCGGCGTTCAGTTCCGCAAGAAAAAATCCGTCGAAGGCGGCGACCCAGGCAAAATGCAACACGGCCCCTTTTGCATCCACTAATCCAAAGCCTTCCGCGTTCCCCTCCCGCAGGCGCGAGGCGGAGCGCAGCAAGTACGCCAAAGTTGAGGGGTCGTCGACGTACCGCGACGTTGCCGAGGCCAGGTGGTTCAGATCGAGAGGCTCCAGGGTTGCGCTCGAATCAGGAAGAACCGGACCGCGCCATTCAAAAAAATAAACCTCAGCTTTCGACCATAGGAATGCACCAGCTCGCTTGACCAACCGCTGGAGTGTGGCAGCAATCCCGTCGCGGCCAACGCTCTCTCGCAGTTGGCGCCAGCGCGCGGTCACCGTCCGTGCAGCCACCTCCAGCCGGGGAGAAGTCTTGATGATTTCCGCCGCGCGGTAACGCAGAATCTCGCGCGCGTGTTGCACAGGGGATGTTCTCAAAGTCACGTAAAGGGTCTCACGGCTCTGGTTGGCGAATCGATCTTTATACTCCTCGGCTCCCAGCCCCAGATCAATGGTTTTCAAGGCAGGATTATCCGCCGCTTCTTCGATCAGCTTCGCCAGCAGACAAAAGCCGGGGGAGTATTTTTCCAGGACGCTGTCAAAAGTAGGTTGGTACCAGAACCAGGTGTCCTGAAATTCGAACCCATAGTTCCACGCAAACGAGCTCTCTCCCGACACCATGCGCGTCAGCGCCAGCCAACCGGACGCAGAAAGTAACTTTGCCAACTCCTCCAGAAATATGCGGCGCTCCGGACGCGCCATGTTGCTGATACGCCCGGTGACCAGGAACCGCGCCACATGAGACTGCATGAACTGCGGCAAGAGCGGCTCGATCGCCTCCCAGGAGCGCGCGTGATCAAGACGCACCGGCGCTTCGCGCCCCATCGCATTCAGAAATCGGCGCAGCATTTTCTTCCGCGGCAATACCGGCTTGTGTTCCCCCGGCCGGCGCTCGAGTTGGGCCAGGGAAACCTGAGCGCATTGGTATGCCGTACGCGCAAAGAAAAGATAGCCGTGCCGCGCTGATGCTTTCTGGAGGGCAGTAACCGTATTGGAGTCGGCCGGCAGGTTCGTGAGCGTAATGTCGCCGATGCCTTGATTCCTCAACTCGGCCAGCACTCCCGCGACAAAGGCGGGTTTGTCTTCCGGCAGGCAGAGAAAGTCGCAATAGTCTCCGGTGGTGGCGCAAAGAAAAGACACCCGGCGCCCGTCCGTATTAGCAGCCAGCGAAGCGACTCCGCACAGGGATTGACTCTCATCGTAAGCCAGAAAAAGCAGCGGCCGCAGCGTGGCGTGGTACGCGCGTTGCACCGCCAGCGACCACTCGTAGGTATAGAAGACCTGCGGCTGATCCAGGCGCTGTACCAGCGCATTCCACTGCTGCCGCAGGTTGGCATCCTCGGGAATTTCTTGGAGCAGGACGAGTCGCAAGGTTCGATTCACTTCTCGCAAGCTTTGGCGAATACGTAATAGTACCAATCCGTGGCGTAAGGCTGGCTCGGCTGGGGATAGTCATCGCCCAGGATGCGCTCGGGCCGGAAATGAAGAGCTTCCAATTCGGTGATCACTCGACTCGGAATCCAATAGTGCGTCAGCAACCCCCCGTGGGCGGAATCGACGAGACTCCCCTCGCCGCGCCAGAACGCGCGCGAGGGCATTCTCTTGAGCACCCGCAGCGAAATGGCTCCTGTGGCTTGTCCGAAGGCCCACGCCGATCGCGCCGAGGTGAGAAGAGTCAGCCATAGCCAGTAGAGAGCCTTCGAATCCGCCGAGAATCGCCGTGCAATCCGCTGCAGCCGCTGTCGGTTCCACTGCGGCCGGACCAGCACGGCACGTGCATTATGCGAAGAGAAAATGACGACTCCCTTAGCTTTGAGAACACGGTGAACATGCGCGAAGCAGCTTCGCCGCGACTCCTCCGGAAGTACATAGTCAATACCGTTGAACGCGAAAACCACAACGTCGAACGAATCATCCGGAAAAAGCGACAGGTTCGCCGCATCCGCGACTCTGAATTCCAGGCCCGGAAACTTCGCCTCGCAAGCCTTGACCATCGCCGGCGCGTAATCGACGCCGACGTAGCGCGCTGCCCGCTTCGCGAGATACGGCGTGGTCCGTCCTCCGCCGACGCCAAGATCGAGAATTGCGCTGCCCGTTGGAATGTACGCCTCAAAGAGCACGCGCTCGGACGGCGTCAAATAATCCAGCGCCGCATAGTGGGCGGCCACTTCCGGGGCGTCATAGGTCTGAAGGTTCGTAACCGCGCCGCGGCCCTTCATCTCGGTGCCTGCCCCAGCGTCGCCGCCCTGTGCGCACCGCGACCCGCAACGCGCTGCAGGCGCGCGTAGAAGCCGGACACTTGGGCCTCGAACTCGGCCAGACTCATCCCCGCTGTCACATGTACTCGCGGCAGAGCGTAGGGTGGCAACTCAGTGCCCAGTCCGCCGCCAAAGTTCAGGAAGGCGGCTTGGAATCCAGCCTGCTCTGCCAACGCCAGCACTTGCGGCGTGACGGACTGCGCGTCGCCGAAGGGATAAGCCAGCGCCCATACTTGTTTCCCAAGAACCGACTCCAGTCTCATCCGGCTCTCGGAGACTTCGGCGTAAGCCAGCTCGGGCGGCAACTGCGACAACATCGGATGACTCAGAGTATGAGCGCCAATCGTCATTCCCGCCGAGGCCAGTTCCTGTAGTTCGGAGCGCGTCAGCAATCCAAACCGGCGGCACGATGCCGAGTTTCGCTCGAAGTCCCGCTCCGCATCCCCTCCAAATTGAATTCGCGAGGCGCGAAGAAATAATCCACGTGTTCCCGATTCTACTTGCGACAAGCGCTTTACCGAATTCCACCAGACCGCGCGCCGCTGCTCGCGCGACCCCAACTCACCCTGAATCAGAATTCCCTCGAATGAAATCTCGAAGGCCCCGGCGGGGGCGCGAAGAAACAGCAGAAATAAGCCTTCATACCACAGCGTCGTCCGCGAATCCTCAGCGGAAGCGCCGGTCACAAAGAACAGACAGCTCACCTTTTCTTGCCGCAAGACCGGCAACATGTCGGTCAGGCAGTTGAGCAGCCCATCGTCACAGGTCAGCAGAACTGCCCGCGGCGGCAGTTGGTGCCGCCCCTCGCGCCAGGCGAGCGCATCCTCGGGCGAAATCACGTTGTAATGCGCCTTCAGCAGCCGCAACTGGCGGCCCAGCACCGCCGCGCGAATGAGGTTGCCATCCAACGCCGAATCGACCGGTTCGTATCCTTCGGGAAGCACACCGTGATACGTGACCACCGCAAGTCCTATTGCAGAAGTGCGATGAAAAACTCCAGCCAGCGACAATGCCGGATACAACACCTTCTTCAGGAAGGGACTGACAATCCTCATTGCGATTTAACCGGTTCGACCAGTTCCCAACTCAGCGGAGTTCCGCGCTCAATGTCGCAGGCGGCGTGCCGTCCTAACACTTCCGGGAGATGCCGAGTATGCAATCCGTGTCCCGGACGAATCGAGCGGACGTTTTCGGATGTGAACGGATCACCTCGTTTCACATCCTGTACCACGAATAGCGAGCGCCGGAATAGCCGGCTGCTCGCCTCTTTCGCGCTGCATCCGAAATAGACCTTGCCCAACGCCTTCTCGGTCACACGAACCGCATCTACCATGGCCTTGAATTCATGCGGCTCCAGCGAGAACGCGCTGTCCGGCCCCGGCTCCGACCGCGACAGCGTGAGGTGCTTCTCGACGATGCACGCGCCCAGCGCCACCGCCGCCACCGGAACCGCAATTCCCATGCCGTGATCAGAAATCGTATGATCCGAAAGCCCCGCGGGCACCCTGAAACGCCGTGCCAGCTCTGGAATAGTGCGCAGGTTCATCTCCTCCGCCGGCGCCGGATACGCGCTCGTGCACTTCAGCAGCGCGATCTGCTCCGCACCCGCCTGCCGCGCCGCCTGCACCGCCTCCTCAATCTCCTCCACCGTTGCCATCCCGGTGGACATGATGAGCGGCTTGCCGGTTCGCGCCATCTTCTGAATCAGCGGGATATCCACCAATTCGCAAGACGCCAGCTTGTGCGCCGGCACACGCATCTCTTCCAGGAAATCGACCGCGGTCGCATCGAAAGCGCTGGAAAACAGATCCATGCCGAGATCATCGGCGACCTGCTTCAATCTCGGCTGCCACTCCCACGGAGTGTACGCCTCTCCGTAGAGCTCGTAGAGCGTGCGCCCGTCCCACAGAGTGCCGCCGCCAATTCTGAAGCCTTCTCGATCGCTGCGAATCGTGATGGTGTCCGGCGTATAGGTCTGCAGCTTCACCGCATCCGCGCCCGCCTGCTTGGCAGCCTGGAGAATGCGGACAGCTTTATCAAAATCTTGATGATGATTCGCCGAAAGTTCCGCGATCACATAGACCGGCTGAGCCGGACCGATGCGGTGCCTGCCAATGTTGATCTCAGTGGTCATCAATGATTGTCAGCTCGTAACGTTTTTCCTGCGGCCGAGTCGCTCATCCAAGGCGCATTATAATCTGGCCGGAGTTTGTCCTTTTACCCCTGAACTCGGAGCGCAGCCGATGACGATTTCGTCGCGACCCGCTCCGGCTTTCTGATTCGGCGGACGATTTGAGACAATGGCCTCCATGAAGAATCACGATCGTGGATCGTCGCCGAGCTATTCCGACAATCCAACGCAGTCTACGGGATTTCAGGTGGTCACGGACGCCACTTATGGCTTTCGCCGCCTGGACCCAATTCCTCCCCAAGGCGAAGTCGCCGACTTCTACGAAAGCCGCTATTACGACCTGGTGCGCAAGGGAAATCGCGCGCCTGAACTGCGGCGGCTCATGGCCGGCGGCGACGCGGCGTCAAAAGAGCTGCAATGGCTGCGAGACGGCCTCTACACCGACATTATGAATACCCTGGAGACCGCCGCGCCTGGCCGGAAGCTGCTCGAAGTAGGTTGCGGCACGGGTGATTATCTCGCGTTTGCCCAGGAACATGGGTTTAGCGTCGTCGGCACGGAACCCTCCGACGAAGCTGCCCAACTCGCGGCTTCCAGGCATTTGACGGTGCACAACATGCCGCTCGAAAAATTCGTGGCGCAGCATCCCGGCGAGCGCTTCGACGTGGTCGTGATGATTAATGTTCTGGAGCACGTGCCGGACGCCGTGCGTACCCTGCAGGAGTGCAAGCAAGTTCTCAACCCGGGCGGAGTTCTCTGTATCCGTGTGCCCAACGACTTTACCGAGATTCAAGCAGCGGCTCAGGCGAAAACAGGTGCTGCCTCGTGGTGGATCGCGGTCCCCGATCACATCAACTACTTCAACTTCGAATCCCTCAGACAGTTGCTCGATAAGCTGGGTTTTGAGACCATCTACGCGCAAGGCGACTTTCCGATGGAAATGTTCCTGCTCATGGGGGAAAACTATATTGGGAACCCGCAGGTTGGAGGCAGTTGCCACGCACGCCGCGTGCAATTTGACTTGGGCATTCCAGCGGAACTGCGGCGGAAGATTTACTCCGCGCTTGGCCAAGCGGGCGTGGGACGTGACTGTCTGGTGTTTGGTAAGAAGCTTTGATCAGAAAATCCCCGCGTGAATGTCCTCATCACTAGCGCCTCGCGCAAGGTCAGCCTGGTGCGCGCGTTTCAGTCGGCGTTGGCCCGGCGCGGCGGCGGGAGCGTGGTCGCCGTGGACACCAGTCCTTTCGCTCCGGCGCTCTACCTGGCGGACCGTCATTTTCTGGTGCCGCCCAGCACCGATCCCCAGTTCATTGATCACATTGTGGGGCTTTGTCAGCGCGAATCGGTCGGTCTCATCGTTCCTACGCGGGACGAAGAACTGCCCATCTTCGCCGCTGCGCGCTCACGCCTGGAACAGCAGGGACGCCGCGTACTGGTGCCCTCTGCCGAAACCGTCCGCATCTGCCAGGACAAACTGGCATTTGTGGAGTTCTGCCGTACCCACCAATTCGAAACTCCCCGCACCTGCCAGCCGCACCAGTGGTCGCATGCTGAGTTTCCCCTCTTCGTGAAGCCGCGGCTCGGCAAAGGAGCGCAAGGCGCACGTCGTGTCGATCACGAAGGGGATCTGCGCGAGGCCGCTTCTGATCCCGAGCGTTGGTTGATTCAGGAATTTGTGGATTGCCCGGAATATACGGTGGATTTGCTGGCTGATTTTGAGGGCCGCGTGATCTCTGCGGTGCCGCGCTTGCGACAACTGGTGGTGGCCGGCGAATCCTATGTCAGTCGAACCGTCAACGAACCGGTGCTCATCACAGAGTCCGCACGACTGGCGACGGAGTTGCGTTTAGTCGGACACAACACGATTCAGTGTTTTTGGGATGGCAAACAAGTGAAGTTCATCGAAGTCAATCCGCGCTTCGGTGGTGCGGCTGCGCTTGGCATCGCCGCAGGGGCCGATACGCCGGCCTTGCTGCTTCGCCTGCTGGAAGGCGAGGCGATCCCAGCGCGGCTCGGCGAGTTCCAGTCCGATCTGATCATGATGCGTTTCACAGATGATCTGTTTCTGTCGGCCAGTCAACTCGCCTCAGTGACGAAAAATCACGCCGCGGCAGCAACGAAATCGAGCGAGAACCGTGCAGGCTCCAGCCTTCAAGCCGTGCTCTTCGACCTGGACAACACGTTATATGCCGAAGAGCAATTCGTGGCGAGTGGCTTTCGTGCCGTGGCGCAATGCCTGGCGAAGCATCAGAATCTCGATCCGGACACTCTCTTCGCGAACATGATGCTCATTCTGCACAGACAGGGCCGCGGAAGGGTCTTTAGCAACCTTCTGCACAATCTTGGGCTCGATTCCGAGGCTTGGCTGAAAACACTTCTCCTCGTGTACCGTTCGCATACCCCCGCCCTCTCCTTGTTTCCGGAAACCGAGAACGCCATCGCAACGCTGAAGCACCGCGGCTTGCGCGTGGGCCTCGTAACCGACGGACCAGCTTTCACTCAGAGACGAAAAATTGCCTCCCTGGATTTGGAACGGCAGATGGACGTGATTGTCTGCACGGGTGAACTAGGAGACAACTGCGCCAAGCCTTCGACCATTCCGTTCGAGGTGGCGCTCACCATGCTAAGCGTGCCGCCCAATGCCGCGGCCTACATCGGTGACGATATTTCCAAGGACTTTGCCGGGCCCAACCGTTTGGGGATGAAGACTGTGCAGGTTTGCAGCTCAGGATTGGTGGGCGTTCGACCGGCGGCGGCTCCGCATGATCCCATTTTTCAACCCCAGATGAAGGCGGTATCTCTGACTGAGGCACTGAAGACTCTCGGGCTGCTGTGAGGCAGGAGCAATCCTCAACGCGGCTTTACCGCCGCAGGCTTGCTTCCTCGATCGCTGAGATCACCCTGATGGCGCCGTTGCCGTCAACCAGTTCGCGACCGTGCTGCGACAACGATAGTCTCGTCCGTGGCTCCTGCAGCAACTGCTGGATCAATTCGGCAGCCCCCTCCGGGCGAAAACTCTGCGCGTCCAATTGGATGACGCAATTTCGCTTCTCCAATTCGCGGGCCGCGGCACGCTGATTTTCGGCAACTGCCACCACGATCGCGGGAAGCCCCAGCAGGCACATTTCGAGGCAGGTTGTTCCCGCCGCAGAGACGGCCAGATCGGCCCACGCCATGAGTATCGCCATGTCCGAAACATTTCTTTCGAGGCGAACCGCGCGCCCCAGCTCAGGTTGTATTCTCTCCAGCGAAGCGTAGTGGGGATTGCTCGCGCCAATGACAACCACCGTCTCCAGGTCTGGAATCTTGACTTGCCGGACGGATTGCATCACGATCGCGGTAAAATCTCCGGGATCGCTCCCGCCAAAAGTGACAAGAACCTTGCGGCCTGTCCCAGGGACTTCCCGCCGCCAGTCCTTCCACGCCCCGAACTCGCGGCGCAGCAAGCTGTAGCTCGTACCGAGCAGCAGCTGAGTGTACGGTTCTCGGCGGCCGTACATGTTTTCGGCGGCGTGCACATTCTGATTCAGAACCAGATCGGCGCTATAAGAGCCGGCGTGGCCGTTGTCGTCCAGGAAGAGAACCTTTAGTCCAGCCTTTTTCAATGCACGCTGGAAGTCTTCGCCGAATTGGTAACCATCCACAACCACCCATTCGGCACGTTGTGCCCGTGCGAGAGCAACAGTCTGCCGCGAATCCTCATCGGTTCCTGCCCGCGTAAGAACCGGAAGCACCTCAAAACCTTCCGTCCTCAGCAATTCGAGAACGGCAGGCGTGCTCTCCACCATGGCGAACACCGCGCAGCCGCCCGCATCCTGCCAGGCCTGGGCCAGCGCCAGGCAGCGCATCACGTGGCCCGTGCCCATGGAAACGCTGGCATCGGCGCGAAAAATCAGTGGACGAGAAAGTGGTGACCCGGAAATCATCCTTGGTGCAGGGCTTTCTGCCTGACCGATCGATTCAGTTCCACCAGTTCTGGCTCTCGATTGAGAAGATCAAGAACATCGCGCCAAAGAAACATGGGATTGTCTTTGAGCCGCGCATAAATGGCCTGCACCAGCACCAAATCCTCAGGAGTATCCACGGTCCAGCGATGAGCGCTGTAGTCTCGATCCCCGGTTACCGACAAGAGCTTGAATTCTGCCGGATGCTCGTAAAAGTAAGGCGTGACGTGCTCACGCTCGTACGGCTTTCGTGCTTCCTGCCAGGCCCGCCCTAGCGCTGCAGCCGACATGACTTCCGTGTCCAGGCCGCGCGGGTAAGTGCGCGCCAGGGCGTTGGAAGCATAGTCAGGACGCGTCTCCAGAAATGCCGCGATGGTCTTATCGGTAATCTCCGGATCGATCAGCGGACAATCCGAAGTAATCCTCACCACAACATCTGCCTTGGCCAGCTGGGCTGCCCGGAAATAGCGGTCGAGCACATCGTCCTGATCGCCCCGGGAAACCGAAACCGGGAGCCTGCGGCACTCTGCCACGATCGCATCGTCTGCCGCGCGATCCGTCGTGGCCACGAGCACTTCATCGATCAGGCGAGCGCGCCGCAGGCGATTCACCACGCGGGCCAGCACGGTTTCGCCCTCAAGATCTTTGAGCACTTTGCCCGGCAGCCGCGTGCTCCCCATGCGGGCTTGAATAATGGCGACTACCTTCAACGCTTCTCCGCAATCATTGGCTGTAAATTCGGTTTGTAACTCCGGCATCAACTTCGGCTGTAGCTTCCCACGACTTTCTTCACCGCCCCGATGACGTCGTCCGCATCCTGACTGCCCATGCTATGAAACATGGGCAGACTGATCAGCCGGGCATAACCGTCTTCGGCCACGGGAAATTCTCCGCCCTTATATCCAAACCGCTCGCGGTAGTAAGGGTGCAGATGCACTGGAATGTAATGCACATTCACGCCGATGTTTTCCGCCCGCAGCGCGCGGAAGATCTGCGCGCGATCCGCCGTCAGCTTCTCCAGATCCAGGCGAATGGGATACAAGTGCCACGCAGGATTTACTTCGGCCCTGACCGTGGGAGGAATCACGCCGGAAATTTCCCGGAACGCCGCCGTATAGAGCGCGGCAATTCCCCTCCGCCGCGCCAGATTCGCATCGAGCCGTTTGAGCTGCTGAATCCCCAGCGCGCAAACAATATCGGGCAGGCGGTAGTTGAATCCGAGCAGGACCATCTCATAGTGCCACTGCCCAGCGCTCTGCCGCTGGCGCGCGTCCGTCGAGATTCCATGATTGCGGAAACGCCGCAACGTCTCGGCAAACTGCGGATTATTCGTGGCGACCATGCCGCCTTCGCCGGTCGTAATGTGCTTCACCGGATGGAAGCTAAACACGGTCATGTCGGCGGTGCTTCCCACGCGCCGCCCGCCGTACTCGGCGCCGAGGGCGTGACACGCGTCTTCAATCACGGTCAGTCCATGCCGCCGCGCGATCTCGAGGATCGGCGTCAGTTCCGCCGGATGCCCCGCATAGTCCACCGGAAGAATCGCCCTCGTCCTCGGCGAGATCTTCTTCTCGATTTGCTCAGGATCAAGATTGAGCGTGTCCCGGCGGACGTCGGCGAACACCGGAGTCGCGCCCTGATACAAAACGCAGTTCGCCGTGGCGGCGAAGGTCATGGGCGTGGTAATCGCTTCGTCGCCGCATTTGAGTCCAGCGGCAAACGCGGCCGCATGCAACGCTGCCGTGCCGGAACTGAAACTGACGGCGTGAGCCGCTCCCACGCGGGCCGCGAAGGCCTCCTCGAATTCGGCGACTTTAGGTCCGGTCGTCAGCCAATCCGACCGCAGCACCTCGACGACGGCCTGAATGTCGGCCTCGTCCACCGACTGGCGCCCGTAAGGCAGGAAAGTTGCACGCACGGGCGATCCGCCGTGAATGGCAAGGGTCTGCGGGCTGACCGTGGTTGACGTCATGATGTTGAACTCATGATGTTGCACTCATGATGATGGCTTAGGCCGGAACCCGCGCCGGAATCGGATGGTCCTCGGCGATCGACGGAGAAATCAATTCCTGCAATTCCCGGTTCGTGAGCCAGCGCTCATTGGTGTCGCTGGCATAACGGAATCCTTCCGGCAGCGGCCGCCCCTGTACCCAGTTCTCGCGCCGCCACCACGGATGCGACGGCTGAATGATGTAGCGGTCGTCGACTTCCAACGTGTTCCGCGCTTCGTCTTCCGAGACCAGAACTTCGTGCAGCTTTTCTCCGGGACGAATCCCGATGGTCTCGATCTCGCATCCGGGCGCAATGGTTTCCGCCAGATCGACCAGGCGCATGCTGGGAATCTTGGGGACGAAAATCTCACCGCCATGCATCTGCTCGATGCTGCTCACCACGAACCGCACTCCCTGCTCCAGGGTAAGCCAGAAGCGGGTCATCCGCGCATCGGTCAGCGTAATGCGCCCGCGAAGCTTCTGTTCCTGAAAAACCGGGATTACGCTCCCCCGGCTTCCCACCACATTCCCGTACCGCGCACAACTGAAACGTGACTCCTGGGCGCCCGCGTAGGCGTTCGCCTGCACAAACATTTTCTCGGCGCAAAGCTTCGTGGCGCCGTAGAGGTTGATGGGGTTGACGGCTTTATCGGTGCTCAGCGCCAAAACGCGCCGCACGCCCTGATTGATGGCGGCATCGATGACGTTTCGCCCGCCCATGATGTTGGTCTGAATGGCCTCAAACGGGTTGTACTCGCAGGCCGGCACCTGCTTGAGCGCGGCCGCGTGAACCACGATGGTAATACCGGCGAAAGCTCGCTCCAGACGACCGGCGTCCCGAACGTCGCCCAAAAAGTAACGCAGACTAGGATGGTCCAGTCCCGCGGCACGCATGTCATGCTGCTTGAGTTCATCGCGGCTGAAGATGACCAGGCGCTTCGGCCGGTACTCCTTCAGCATGATTTCGATAAATTTCTTCCCGAAAGACCCGGTCCCGCCCGTCACCAGCACTGCCTGTTCCGACCAATTCATCCCATCCGCCTCGTTCCCCATAAAATCAGACAACCTGCGGCGAAACCGCTCGAACGCCTCTTAATCATTTCCATAAGCACGGCCATCCAGAACATTTCTGCAGTTGGACGGCCACGGGCTGGGTCTCACATTGCCGCTAGTATAGCGGACTTTCGCAGAAATCGGCGCAGGATCAGTCGGCCCACGCCACGCAGTCGCCGAAAATTGGCCGCGGTTTTTGCCCGATCCAATGCTAGAATGTCGGACGAACTCTTCCGTTACTCAGTGCGAAACAATTCCCTGCGCGACGAACCAGCCTCTTCGACTCGGAACTTAGCGGTAGTGTGCAGGATAGCCCGGTTCGGGCTTTTGGAGCAGTTACAGAATCGTTGAGGAGCAGGCATGGATTCAGGACCCCTGGTGCAGGCGAGTAACCCCGTCATTCGCGAAATGCAGCCGACCCAAAGTTCGGACCTGGGACGGCCTTCGGGACTGCGCCCGTATCCCGATCTCCCTCCGCACGAATCGGCCATCGGCGACTCCATTCGCGTTTTGCAGAAGCGCAAATGGGTTGTCGTGGCGTGTCTGGTGTCCATTTTCTCGGTGGTTGCCATTGCCAGCCTGAAGATGACTCCGGTCTATGAGGCCGGCGGCACCATTGAGATCAATAAACCCGATGCCAGCCTGAACTTTCAAAATTCTGCCTCGTTCAGTCTGGATTATTTTGATCCCACGGAACTGGAGACCGATATCAAGATTCTGCAGAGCGATCTTCTGGCTCTGCAAGTCATTCAGGAACTGCACCTGGACCGCGGCCCGGAGTTCGCCGGTCAGGCGCCGCCCCCGCCCAGCAACGATCTAGCCCCTGACCCTCTGCAAACCGACCCCTCTCATGCCGCCGCCATGGTGGGCAGCTTCAAGGGAAGTCTGCGAGTCGCCCTGGTTCCGAACACGCGCATCATCGAGGTCCACTACCGCAGCCCGGATCCGCAGAAGGCTGCCAACGTCGTCAACACCCTGATGCAGACGTACGTCGAGAACAACTTCAAGGCCCGTTTCGATTCCACCATGCAGGCCTCGGACTGGCTGCAACGGCAACTGGTTGATCTGCAGATGAAGGTGGAAGCCTCCCAGGAAAAGCTTGTGCGCTATCAGAAAGAGCACGAAATTCTGGGCATCGACGAGAAACAGAACATCACGATGGCCAAGTTGGACGAACTCAACAAGGAACTCACTTCCGCCGAAAGTGAGCGCATGGACAAGGAGGCTCTCTACCGCATGGTTGAGTCGGGAGATCCGGATGCGATCGCCTCCAGCGCGGGCGGCCTGGAAGAATCCGGCGCCGGCACGCAGTCTGCCTCGCAACTGCTGGAGAATCTGCGGAGCAAGCAGGCCGATCTCAAGATTCAGGCCGCCGACTTGAGCACGCAGTTCGGCCCGTCTTATCCCAAGCTGACGCAGTTGAACAATCAGCTGAAAGAAATCGATTCGCAGATTCAGGCCGAGATGAAGAAGGTCGCGAGCAAGGTTCGCGGTCAATATACGACGGCCCTGCAACGCGAAAGCATGTTGCGCGACGCTCTCGAAAAGCAGAAGCAGGAAGCCAATAAACTCAACGAAAGCGCCATCGAATACAACATCATCAAGCGCGATTCGGAGACTTACCGCACGCTCTACGAGGGTCTCCTGCAAAAGCTGAAAGAAGCGGGCGTTTCGGCGGGTCTAAAATCGAACAATTTCCGCATCGTGGACCGGGCGGCCCAGCCAGCCGCGCCCATCGAGCCCAACGTTCCGCGGAACCTGCTGTTTGCCCTGGTCCTCGGGCTGGCATCCGGGGTTGGACTGGCCTTTCTGCTCGAAGGTGTAGACAGCACCGTGCGCACCACAGAACAGGCCCAGATGATTTCCGGCCTGGCGTCGCTGGGTATGATTCCTTTGGGCTCCAAATCGGCCCGCGAAGGCCCCAATCCCAAGCGCCTGGTCATCGCCAGTTCCAAGGAAGCAGTGGAGTTGGTGACGCAGGTCCGGCCACAGTCGCAAATGGCGGAATCGTACCGCGCCCTGCGCACTTCGCTGCTGCTCTCCAACCTGGGAGCTCCGCCCAAGGTCATCATGGTGACGAGTGCGCTGCCGCAGGAGGGCAAGACCACCACCAGCATCAATTGTGCCGTCGTGCTGGCTCAGAAGGGCGTGCGGGTTCTGCTGATTGACGCCGACTTACGCCGTCCTAGTATTCACAAGACTCTGGGCATGGGGCCGCACAGCGGCTTGAGCAATGTGCTGACCGGCAGCACCACGCTGGAGCAGGCGATCACCCGCACGGCGGTCCTGCCGAACTTGTTCGTGCTCCCTGCCGGAACGCCGCCGCCCAACCCGGCCGAACTGCTGGCCTCGGCCAACATGAAAGACGTGCTGGCTCAGTTGCGTGGGGAATATGACCACATTGTGATCGACACGCCGCCGTCGCTGTCCGTAACCGATGCCGTGGTGCTTTCGCCGCGCGCTGATGCCGTCGTGCTCGTGATCCGCTCTGGCCAGACCACCAAGAACGCATTGCGCCGCTCGCGCGATATTCTCACCCAGGTCAATGCCAAGGTTGTAGGAGTGCTGCTCAATGCGGTCGACCTGAGTTCGCCGGATTACTATTACTATTACGAGTACCAGGGCAAGTATGCCCGCTACTACCGCGACGAACACTCGTCCGGACACGAAGAAGAAAGCGACGACGAGGACGAAATCTCCCCGTCGTCGAGCAGCGCGTAGCGACAGGGTTTTCCAGCCACACAACATGAAGATTTCCTTGAACAGTCCGGCTCGCAGGCGGCTGGTCGCGACCATTGCCGTCAGCCTCGCCGTCGTGTACGTGGGCTTGGCCGCGAGCCGGTTTGCAGCCTCCTGGCTGGGAGGCCGCGTCGAGTTAACCAGCCTCAAAAGGGCAGCCTGGCTCGATCCGGGAAACGCCGATTACCGCAATCATTTAGGGCGATTCTACGATCTGGTCAACCGGGACCCGGCCACGGCGGTGGGGCCATACCGGGAGGCCGTCGCACTGAATCCTCATTCCGCACGCCTCTGGTTCGACCTTTCCGGCGCGTATCAGGTTCTGGGCGACACGGCCAACCAGACTGCCGCGCTGGAAAGCGCCATCCATGCCGATTCCATGACGCCTGACGTGGCCTGGGAAGCGGCCAATCTCTACCTGGTGCAGGGCGAAAATGAAAAAGCGATGCGCGAGTTTCGCGTCGTGCTCGCCAATGACCCTTCCCTTGCCGATGCAGCCATCCAGTTCTGCTGGCGCGTCGAACCGGACGTCGATGTGCTTCTGCGCGACGTGGTGCCTCCCCGCAACGACGCTTACGTCGCATTCCTGACCTTGCTCGAGACCAAAGAGGAAACCGCAAGAACCGCCAAGGTCTGGAGTGCATTAATGCAGACTCATCAGCCCTTCGAGCGCCGCCAAGCCGACCAGTACTTCCGCTATCTGATTCAGCACAAGGACGTCGATCAGGCCGTGCTGGTCTGGCAACAGACGGCCGCTCGCTTCGGGCTTACTTCGTATTTGCCATCCCCGGGCAACCTGATCGTGAACGGCAGTTTCAGTCTGAATGTGCTCAATGCCGGCTTTGACTGGCAGCATCAGGGCCAGTCCGGCGTCAAACTGGAACTCGATCCCACGGACTCCCATGCCGGCCGGCAGTCCCTGACGATCACCTTTGACGGACCCGGCATCAACGACGCAGGCATTTATCAGTTCGTCGCCGTGCAGCCCAACACCGCTTACCAATTCTCGGCGTATTACAAGAACGTAGAAATGGAGGGAGCGGGCGGCCCTCATTTCACGATTCAAGACATGTACACGCAGGCGATTTATTACGAGAGCGATGAGTTGACCAACGCCGGTTTCTGGAAATCGGCGGAAGGCGACTTCACCACCGGGCCGGATTGCAAACTCGTCGTACTGCACGTCCGCCGGCTTCCGGCCGGCAGTCCAATCCGTGGTAAGCTCTGGATCGACGATTTTCATCTCACCAGAAAGCCGTCTTAAACTGCCGGAGAAAAAACAACAACCTTGATGCGTGTTCACAGAAAAAAGCGGAAGGAATTCAACCGTCAGGCGACATCGGCGAAGATTGAAACCATCCTGCTTTACGGAACTTTCGGATTGCTCATGTTCGGTCCGGTCGCCTTTGGCGCGGTCGAGCCCTGGTCGACTTTCATCCTGGAGGCCGGCTCCGCTCTCCTCACCGGTCTCTGGCTTAGCAAACAGTTCCTCGACGGCGAATTGACGATCGAGTGGAATCCGCTGTTCTTTCCCATGGCGGGGTTCGGCTTTCTCATCCTCGCGCAGATCGTTTTCGGCGCCAGCGTCTACCTCCACGACACCATCTCCGGCGCCATGTTGTATTGCGCTTATGCCATGCTTTGTTTTCTGGCGGCGCAGACTCTATTGCGCAGCTCACAGGCGCGCAAGATCGCCGGCATCCTCGCCCTCTATGGTTTCGCAATCGCGGCTCTCGCCCTGCTGCAAGGCATTGCTCCCAACGGCAAGCTGTACTGGATTCGCCATCCCAGCATGGGAGGCGCGATCTACGGGCCTTATGTGAACCACAACCACTACGCGGGGCTTATGGAGTTGCTCGTGCCCATCCCTCTGGTGCTGTCGCTTACACGCCTGGTCGGCGAAAAAGAACGGATGGTCGCCGGCGTGGCCGCGGCCATCATGGTAGGGACGATTTTTCTTTCGGGCTCGCGCGGGGGTATGCTCGCCATTTTCGTTGAACTGGCCGTCTTCGCCGCAGTGCTGCTGCGCCAGCAAAAAAGCATTCGGATCGCCGTCAGCGTAGTCGCGTTTGCGGTCGTGCTGGTCAGCGTGTTGACCTGGGTGGGTGGCAAAGAGCTGACGTCTCGCGTTTCCAGCATCTCCACCGAAGCCCGCACTGAACTTTCCGGCGGGATGCGCCTCTCCATTGACCGCGACACCTTCCGGATGTTCCGGAGCAAGCCAATACTTGGCTGGGGACTGGGAACCTTCCCCGTGATTTATCCGCAGTACCGCAGTTTTTATACGAATTTTTTTGTGAATGAAGCTCACAACGACTATTTGCAGTTGCTCTGCGAGATGGGACTGCTCGGCTTCGGCACCATGGTATGGTTCCTTGTCGTGCTTTATCGCACGGCCCTGCGCCAGATCGGAAACTGGACGTCGGACGTGAGCAGTGCGGTCACTCTGGCTTGCACGCTGGGCTTCACTGGAATCCTGGTGCACAGCCTGCTCGACTTCAACTTGCAGATTCCCGCCAACGCCGCGCTCTTCTACGTGCTCTGCACCATCGCTGCCGCCCCGCCGCTGCTGCAGCGCGCCCGCAAGCGCAAACCTGTAACCACTGAGCAAGAAGCGGTTTTGCCCGCTTCGGAAGTGGTCTAGCCGCACCTGAGTCCCCTACAGGAAGGAATTGTCGGAGTGGCGACGAGCGCTTTGAGGGCGCGCTCATGAAGCTAGCAGTTGAAAGGACACGTCCGCCGACTGGTTGAATGAGGTGCGCGAAATGAAGTACGCGAGACTCCGCGCGGCCGGTTAGGGCACGGTGGGGCTGGCCGGGTTGTCGTTCTTAATCAACACCCAGGTCGTGATACCCGCAATAGCTCCCGCACCGATGCCGATGGCATAAGGGGAACTCAAAATTCCCCCGCCCGCTGCCGGAACCGCCCCGGCCATCTTTTTCCTGTGCTTCTTTTTGCTATCTTTGTCCTTGGCGTTGTCGTTGTCTGAAGTGTCAGAAGTCTCGGCGCGGGTCGTGTCCTGACCTTGGGCGAGTGTAACCACGCTCTTGCCGTCGTCAATGGTCAGTGCGCCCTTGCGGGCAAAGATCCGTACCGTCCCGTCGATATCGGTGACGTTGAATTCCGTCCACGCGTTCGACGCAGGTGCCACTTTCACATCTCCCGCTGTGGCCGCAATTTCCTTAGACGTCGATACGGTGACGCCGCCGTGTTCGATATCCACCGACGCGCCCTCGAACTGCACCAGAGAGTCGGCGAGAACGGTGATGCTGGAGCCGGATTCGTTGATATTCGCCACAGAATCAGAACGCGTTTGGAGAAGATCACCGGAGAAGATTGCAGAGGAAGAGCGAGGAACGTGCACGCCGTTCACCCAGGCGGCTCCGTTGGTATAAAGCATGGCCGCATTGGAATCGGCGGCAAACAACGAACCGGGGAACAGAATCATTAGCACGCAACTAACCATACCGCGAAACGCGGACTTGCCCATTCCCACACTCCGTTAATAACTGTTTTGGTGACCTTGCTCCGCATCGTACCCTCCTCAGTTGTTGTCAGTCAATGCCTTTTGTGCCGGGAAAGCCGTTTTCCAGTGGAAAACTTATCGAACCTTTAGCGGCGCTTTCCGCTCTGGGCAAGCGATTCTGCTCAACGCCACCGCTCCACGAGCGTCCACCACAGCAACTTCTCCCACTCGCTTGTGCAAGTCTTGGCCCACTCCCGATGCGTCCACCAGCGGGTGCCGAACTCGCCGTCCTCGCGAGCCACGGCCACGGAGAAGGACTTCCCTGGCACCTCGTGGCGGAAGATGCTCAGAGCACGCCGCGTGTGATACTCAGAAGTGACAATCAGTATCCGGTTGCCCCGTTCCCCTTCCAGGCATTTTTCCGCTTCATGCGATTCCTCTCGCGTCGAGAGCCCCTCAATCGGACAGATCCGCACCGCTGCAGCCTGCGGAAGACTGCGAAAATAGGTTTCGGCGAACTGAAGTTCGCTGATCCCGTAAATCTTGGCCGCTGCAGGAACATCCATCACCACGAGGCGGCCATAGCCCTGATCGAGCAACTGCAGCGCCCGTGCCGGACGGCTTTCCGTCTCCCCCGCCAGAACCAGAATCACGTCCGAGGGCTGCGGAGCGTCCACCACCAACAACCGGCCCGCATTCGCCGCGAACGCCAGCAGCATCGCGGCCAATACAACGGCGACGATCCAACACCGTATTCTTTTGCGCGAGCCTTGGTTCAAAGCATCCACTCCCCATCAAATCCATGAAGTTCCAGATTTGGCTTTTGCTGCTCTTTGCCGACCGAACGCCGCAAAAGCTGCCCCGTTTCATTGTGCTAGACTTAAGCTGTTTTTGCTTCGCATTTAGGGTTCATCCGGAAAAATTTCATGACGACCTACTCTGCCGCCGATACCTCTGTTGATCAACTCAAGACCCGAATCCAGCAGCGCGAGGCCCGCATTGGCATCATCGGGCTGGGCTACGTTGGACTCCCTCTGGCTTTGCTCTACAGCGAACAAAAATTCCGGGTGACCGGCTTCGACATCGACCCGCGCAAGATCGACACTCTGGCCAAGGGCGGTTCCTACATCTACCGCATTGCGGCCGAGGAAATCCAGTCCGCCCAGACTCACGGCTTTTCCGCGACCGCGGACTATTCGCAACTCACCGAGATGGACGCCATTATCATCTGCGTCCCCACGCCCCTGAATGAATACCACGAGCCCGACCTCAGCTACATCACCGACACGACCCACTCCATCGCTCCGCATTTGCGCGCCGGACAACTGGTTGTCCTTGAGAGTACGACCTATCCCGGCACCACCGAAGAAGTGATGATCCCCATCCTTGAAAAGGAAAACCGGGCCGGCCTCAAAGCCGCCCGCAACGGGCCTGCCACGGGTAAAGAATTTTTTGTGGCGTTCTCCCCGGAACGCGAAGATCCGGGCAACACCACGGTGGCGCGCCGAGACATTCCCAAGGTCGTCGGAGGATTAAATCCGCAGGCGTCGGAACTCGCCCGGGCTCTCTACGGCTCCATCTTCGCTCGCACCGTCCCAGTCTCGTCCCCCGCTGCCGCGGAAATGACAAAATTACTGGAGAACATTTACCGCTGCGTCAACATCGCCCTGGTGAACGAACTCAAGCTGCTGTGCCTGCGCATGGGCATTGACATCTGGGAGGTCATCGAAGCCGCCTCCACCAAGCCTTTCGGTTTCCATCCGTTCTATCCCGGGCCGGGTCTGGGCGGGCATTGCATTCCTATCGATCCCTTTTATCTCTCCTGGAAAGCCAAGGAATTTGATTTTCGCACCCGCTTCATTGAACTGGCCGGGGAGATCAACAACAACATGCCCTACCACGTTCTTTCCGCGGTGGGCCATGCGCTCAACGGCCACCGGAAGGCAGTGAATGGCACGCGTGTTCTGATCCTGGGCGTGGCCTATAAGAAAGACATCGACGATTTGCGGGAGTCGCCGGCGCTCACCATCATCGAACTCCTGCAAAAAGAAGGAGCCCAGGTCAGCTATCACGATCCCTACTTCCCCTTCATTGGCAAAGGCCGGAAGTACGATCTGCAGATGAAGTGCGCCGAGTTAAAAGATCTGGGGCAATACGATTGTGTCGTGATCGTGACCGACCACACCGATTACGACTATCGCCACATCGTTGAGCAGGCCCAACTCGTGGTCGACACCCGCAACGCTACCCGGGGGATTGAAAGCAACAAGATTGTGCGCTGCTAGAGGACCGGCGCCTTGCGCCCTGCTTGCCCGGTAGGAAATCTGTCCTCACAGGGGTGTAGTTTCGTGCATCCCCTCCAGCCCGGCGTCCCCTCGAATCGCCGCCGATATCTCGTAACCGGCTGATGCTAAGGGTCTTGCCCATTTTCCTCGGCTGCGCGAAATGGCCTGTATCGTGCATGACTGAAGTTGGTAGTACACTTTAGTTGCACCCCTGCCTTCCCAGGTTCCCTAGCGTTCGAAAGGCCGGGGGAAACTTTTACACTGTGTACGGGGTTTGAGCCATTGCAGTTTGAACCATTTGAACCGTTGTAACATCAGAGTTGATTATGCCGTTGCCTTCCACCGAACCAAACCTGTTCTCCCCGCTACCGCAGTGGAAAATGCCTTGGTATGAGTTTGTCTGGAGCTATGGGGCGCAGGCTGTTGTCATCGCGATTCTGGTTTGGATTCCCGTCCTCCACCCGGAAATCATGGAGGGTCCGAAGAAGGATTACCACGCAATTGAATTGGTTCCGACCCCGGTCCCGGTCGATCACACGCCGCAGCGGCAACTGCCAAAGCCGGTTCTAGTAGCCGAGCTCGATCCTCCGCCGGCGGCTTTGCGCTTGCCCGCTCAACCTCTGCCTAAACCGAAAGTGGAAGATGCGCCCGCTCCCGAAGTGAAGATTGCTGAAAAGAAGCTTGATCTGCCGCCTTCTACGGCTCCGGTCATCCCTAAGAAAATCGTAGCAACCGGCACCTTCTCAACCGGCAGTTCGGCGCCTCAGACCATTGAGCGCGCCCCGGAGAAGGTGCAGACGGGCGGTTTTGGCGATCCCAACGGCGTACCCGCAAAAACCACTCAGACAAGGGCCGTCAACATCGCGCAGGCGGGCGGATTCGACATGCCCACCGGCCCCGGCTATGGCAACGGGACAGGCGGAGCGAACGGTGCCCGGGGCGTAGTTGCCAGCACCGGATTCGGCGGCGGCGTTGCCACCAGCGACCCGCACGCTTCTCGCGGCGTGGTGCGCCAGGCGGGATTCGGCGATGCCGACGTTCCCGCTCCTCCCACCGTTCAATCGCGACCCGCGGCCCAGGCGGCAGCGAAAATTGTTCCGGCGGAAATCCTTTCCAAGCCGACTCCCATCTACACTGAAGAAGCCAAAGCCAAGCACATCGAGGGTGAGGTGCTGCTTGAGGCTGTGTTCGAAGCATCCGGTAAAATACACGTGTTGAGAATAGTTCGCGGGCTCGGGCATGGTCTGGACGACGCGGCCGTGCACGCCGCCGAGCAGATCCGATTCAAGCCCGCCCTGAAGGACGGCCAGCCCTCGGACTCGACGGTGGTTTTGCACATCATTTTTCAGTTAGCGTGATCGACTCCCAGAAGGTCCTTTATGCAGATTGTTCGGTCGGGCTCGATGTTGGTTCTTTTGGTGCTGGTCAGCGCTCTCGGTGCGACCGCTCAAGATTCTCCTTCCGCGGGGCAACCGGCGGCGAGCCTTGGTCCTGGTTCTAAGACGACCGCACCGCCCAGCGCGCCCGCTCAAAGTGCTGAGTCGCTGCCTTCGGCCGCTCTCACGCTCAATGACGTGCTCGACCACGTAGTGCAGCGGGAACACCTGTTCATGGCCCAGATGCGTCACATGCATCCCATGATCGAGACCTACCTGCAGGACCTGAAGAACGACCACGACGGGAACACGACTCCCGTGAAAGACCAGTATTTTCTCGGCCGGCTCGACATGTCCGATGGCCCCGAGGACGTTTCTTTCGTAGGGCAGCCGGGATTTGGTCATCGCATGATCGCCAAGCTGACCGGTGTCTACTCCCTGCACTACCTTCCCATGGGCTTTGCCCAGATGGTGATCCTCGATTCCGATTTCCAGAAGAAGTACTACAACTTCACCTTCGTAAGGCGGGAGTTTCTGGGCGAAGTCCGCTGCCTGGTGATCGATGTCCAGCCCCAGGAAGGCCAGAAGGTCTCGCGCTTCAATGGCAGGATCTGGGTGGAAGACCAGGATTACAACATCGTCCGCTTCAACGGAAGCTACCACAACCCGAAGTCCGACAACAATTTCTTCTTTCACTTTGACAGTTGGCGCCTGAACATGCGCCCGGGAACCTGGCTGCCGGCCTATGTCTACATCGAAGAATCGAACCTCAAGACCGGAGGACTGACCAAGGCTCTGCACTTCAAGGCGCAGACCCGGCTCTGGGGCTATGACCTGAAGAATCTGGGCAAGAATGAAGAGTTCACCCAGATTCTGATCGATTCTCCTCAGTCGGTGAACGACCAGAGCCCGGCCGCCGCCGATGCCACTCCCGTGGTCGCCGAGCGCATGTGGGAACAGCAGGCCGAAGAGAACGCCATCGACCGGCTGCAGAAGGTTGGGTTGCTGGCGCCTCCCGGCGAGGTCGATAAAATTTTGTCGACTGTGGTCAACAATCTGCTGGTCACCAACAACATTGACCTGCAGGGAGACGTCCACTGCCGCATTTTATTGACTACGCCTCTGGAATCGTTCACCATCGGCCACACTATCGTCTTGAGTCGCGGCCTGCTCGACGTTCTTCCCGACGAAGCGTCCCTGGCCATGGTGCTCGCCCATGAACTCAGCCACATCGTGCTGGGACATCGTCTGGACACCAAGCTCGCCTTCAACGACAAGCTGTTCTTCCCCGACGAAGAATCTTTCCAACGTCTCGACTTCAAGCGCAACCCGGCGGAAGAGGAAGCCGCGGACACCAAGGCTCTCGAACTGCTGAAGAACTCCCCATACAAAGACAAGCTGGGCAATGCAGGACTGTTCCTGAAGGCGCTGCAGGAGAAGGCGCCCGAGCTGCAGCATTTGATTCGTCCTCACCTGGGGAACAGCTTTGCCGATCGCAAAAACGTTCGCATGGCGGCACTGCTCGCCTCGGCCCCCAACCTCGACGCGAAGCGCCTCGACCAGATTGCAGCTTTGCCGATGGGCGGCCGCATCAAAGTCGATCCCTGGACCGATCAGGTGGAACTCTCCAAGGCCAAGCCGGTGGCGCTGACCTCGGCGCGCGAGAAGCTGGAGTTTGAAATCACTCCCGTCTTCCCTTACCTCACGAGGTTGTCCGCCAACGGCACGGAAAAGGTTGCGCTGACGACCGGACCGCCGTCGCAGCCTGAACAGAAATAACTTTCTTCGGGGAACAATATTCAGACAAGCTGGGAAGGGCGGAACAACTCATGCACGCGGAGAGAAAGACAGCTCGCACGCAGCCTTCGCCGCTTGCTTCATACTAGCCCGCAGTAGCCCGCCTACTGAATGGCGCTGCCGACTTGTGAAAATACGTTGTTCGCGTTCGAACCGATGAGCCGGATCGTGCCCACGACGATCACCAGAATCACAGCCAACATCACCGCGTATTCCGCAATGTCCTGTCCACTCTCATCGTTCCAGAGCTGCTTTAACCGTTTCGCCACGGGGCTCCTCTTTCTCGTTTGCTCTCGTTTGCTGATGACCGTGCCCCAGACTCCAAAGGGTATCGCTGATCACACTTACCCTACCCACAGTTTCCTAAGGCTGATCTGTAACGGAATTGTAGTATTCAAACTCTTCCCCGCCAATGGCACGGAAGTGCCACTGCACACCACGGTTCGACTCTCAGGCCGGTGACGCTCCGTTCAAGCAATGCTCTTCAGGGGCAGGGCCTGATTCACCGCAAACAGCGCCAGTTCCAGACGAGTCGAGACTCCCAGCTTGTCAAAAATATTGCTGAGATGGTGCTTGACGGTATCTTCGCTGATCTTGAAATATTCGGCTATTTCCTTGTTAGAGTACCCCGCGACGACGGCCGAAACGATCTCCAGTTCGCGCGGCGTCAGGCCGAATTTCTTCTGCCGCGCCTCGTCATGCGAAGACTGCATCAGAGTGCGCAGGTACTGCACCAGGTTGGAGACGCTCTCGCGTCCAACCCAGTACTCGCCGGCCATCACCGTGTGAATCGCTTTCAACAACAACTGCGTGGCGGAGTCTTTGAGCACCACGCCGCGCGCGCCCAATTGCAGCGCCTCAACGATCTGGCTCTTTTCCGCCGCGGCGGTCAAAAGAATTACCCGCACCGGAGTCGCATTCGCCGGCACGCTCAGTTCCCGCAGGGCTTCCAGTCCCGGATGCTTGGGCATTGCCAGATCGAGCAGGAGAATGTCGGGCTTCAACTGCCGCGCCAACTTCACCGCTTCGGCGCCGTCCGAGGCTTCGCCCAGAACCTTCAGGTCCGCCTCGGCCTCCAGCAACCGCCGCAGACCATCACGGAAAATGGGGTGGTCATCGGCAATGACGAGACGAACCGGCTGCGCTTTTCTAAAATTCATGAGGCACTTCTCCGCTCCGAGGCACGCTGATTTCCAGGCGCGTTCCCTGTCCGGGATTTGATTCTATCGTGAGTTCCCCGGCCAGCAAACGTACCCGTTCCTTTATGATCATAGGCCCTTTCCCAGCTTCTTCCATCTGATCCTGGTTGTAGCGGCCGCCAAAGGGAAATCCCTTCCCATCGTCCTCCAGAGTCAGGTTCCATTTTTCCGGGCTCGATGCCAGACGCACCAGCGCGTGGCGCGCCCCGCTATGTTTCCTCACATTGACCAGTCCTTCCTGGACGATGCGCAGAATCTCGCGACAGACGCGTTGCGGCATATCCAACTCGTCGAGGTCGGTGACGAATCGCGCGTGGATCCCGGTCTCCCGTTGAAAGCGTTCGACGGTGTCGTTTAGAACCCCGATCAGCCGTTGCGCGTCGACATCGATCGCTTTCATTTGCTGCATCAGTTCCCGCAACTTGAGTACTTCCTCGCGCAGCAGTCCCTGGATGCGGCCCAGTTCCGAGCCGATCGGTTTGCCGGCGTCGGCTTGGCGGCGCAATACGTCCACCTGCATTTCCACCGCAATCAGCGATTGCACGGCGCCGTCGTGCAGTTCCCGCGCAAAGCGGGCCCGCTCGGCCGCCCCCGCCCTGCGCCGCAGCCGGTGCAAAAGATAAACGTTGTAGACCGCCGGGCCGACCTGGTGGACCAGATCCAGCAGAAAGCGCAGTTCCTCTTGTTTCTCGCCCTGCCATACCGGGTTGAATAGAAATACCCGGCCTCTCCACTCGCTCCCAAAGAGGAATGAAACCGTGACCATTGAGTCAAACGTCTGCGCCTCTCGCAGTTGAGAAATGGACGCGAGATTCGCCACCGGAACCGCGTGGCCAGTCCCATCCAATGCCAGCGCCGTCCACCGATCCCCATGGACGGAGGCGTAACAAACTTCTCCGGGAAAATCATCCAGGTAGATTTTGGCGTCGCGCAATCCGGATTCCAGCCAATGGAACTCGGAGGGCACACGGGCCTTCGGCTCGCTCAACTCCCCCACAAAAACCCGATGGCTGTGCGATTCCTGTGATGCCACCAGCACCCGCGAAGCGCCGTACATCGACATGCCCTCGTGGAAAATCTGCTCAATCGTCCTGGTCAGGCCCGCTTCCACCCGCACCCGCGACAGAGTCTCGGTGATCACCGCTTTCTCCGCCCGCAGATGCTTCTGCTGCTCGGCCAAGTATCCCAACAATAAGCCCATCACCAGCAGATAAACCGACAGCATGAACAGCCGCTCGGGCTCGAACTCGGGTACGTTCACGCGCAGCCCGTTCAGCGCCGCCCAGGGCAGCGTACCGCGTGGTCCAAGGTGCAGGTGCAAGAGCACGAAGCTTTCCACCCACAGCAGCGCCACTTCCGCCGCAGCCGTGCCCAGCGTCTCCCACAAGCCCCAGCGGTAGGCGGCCGCCGCCAGAACAAAAACAAAAAAGAGAAAGAAAGGAGTTCTCGGCCCTTCAGAGAAAATTGAAATCAGCGCCGGCCACACGATATCCGCGGTGTGCACCATGAGACGAAACGCCGCCGTGGACTTCTGCCGCCGCCGCAGCAGCATGAGGATGAGAATGCCATTCGCCATGTAAAACACGAACAGCCCGTAGGCCGCCCGGGAATGGCCAAGCTCCGTAGGGTCCATGCGAATCGCGACCAGCGCCGATACGGCGAGGATCACCCGCGCGGTCGCCAGCCAGCGCTCAGTCCGCCGCGTCTCCCCCGGGTCAGGAGGGATTCTCAGTCTCCAGGAATGTTGGTAGCGCTCTACCAGAGGATTCAATCGTGTGCATCTCCACAGGCGTGGCGGCTTCGCTGCATATTATTGAATAAGAAAAGCTTACCGGCAAGTGAGGGTTTAGAGTACACTCCTTCGGGCCGTGCTCCGGCATGCGTCCCGAACCCTGCACAGGTTACTACAGTAATCGATGTCGCTCCCCGATCATGTTTAAAATGACTTCAGAGGAGTGTCTTGAGCAAGCGTAAGAAAGTGTGGCTGGCGGCGGTCGCCGGAATATTAGCGACCCGGGTTTTCGCTGCCCTCGTCGTGCCCAGATCTTTTGGCCTGACCGCTTTGTCCGATGTCATCGACTGCCTGCTGTTGGCTTCGGGTGCGGCTGCCTTCATTCCTTTGGCGTTACGCTCTCGCGGCCGCATGCGGATGTTCTGGTCGCTCATCCCGCTGGGCCTTGTTTTCTGGTTTGGTTATCAAGTTTTTTGGACTTACTACGAAATCGTGCTGCGCCGCGAAGTGCCCGATCTTTGCATCGGCGATGTCGTGCTCTTCCTGCATCTGGTTCCGTTGATGGCCGCGCTGGCTCTCCGTCCACACGCCCCTCGCGACGAATATGCCGCCCGACTGGGCCGGCTCGACTTCGCGCTTCTGCTGGTCTGGTGGTTCTATCTTTATGTGTTGATCGTCGTGCCCTGGCAATATGTCGTGGTCGATGTGGCGTCCTATGATCGCAACCTAAACGCCGTCTACCTGTCCGAGAACATAGCAGTCCTCGTCGGCCTCCTTGCCTGCTGGATCGCCAGCAAAGGTCACTGGAGGATGCTCTACGCTGGCTTGTTCGGCATGAGCTTCAGTTACACCCTGGGCTCCACGCTGGCGAATTGGGCGCTCTCGAAGCGCACTTATTACACTGGCTGCTTTTACGACATTCCTCTCGCAATTTCGATGGCGTGGCTCACTTGGATTGGCCTGAGCACCAAGGCTGAAGAACCGGACGCCGATGCCCGCGAAACCTCTACCGTCTACGGCGTATGGGTCGCCCGCTGCAGCATGATTGCAGTTTTTTCCCTGCCGCTGTTCGCCGCCTGGGCCATGTCGGATGTGGCAGTGTCTCCCCGCATTCGCGTGTTTCGGCTGGCGCTGACTCTGGCCGCCGCATTCCTGATGGGACTGATGGTCTTCGCGCGCCAACATCTGCTGGATCGTGAACTGATCCGATTGCTGAACCAGTCGCGGGAATCTTTTGACAACCTGCAACGCCTGCAGGCGCAGATCCTGCAGTCGGAAAAGCTGGCTTCGATTGGCCAGTTGGTCGGCGGCGCGGCCCACGAACTCAACAACCCCATCACCGCCATGCTGGGTTATTCAGACATGCTGCTGAGCACGCAACTCACGGCCGAGCAGCAACCCCTGGCGGCAAAGATCGGACAATACGTTCGCCGCACAAAATCTCTGGTCGCCAGTCTCATCAGCTTCGCCCGGCAAACGCCCGCGCCCAAGCGTCCCGTCGATCTCAACACCCTGGCCCGCACGGCCGTTAAGCTGACGCAACCCCAGTGGAAGGCTCTGGGGATCGAGGTCCAAACCGAGTTTGATCCCACGTTGCCCAAAGTTTTGGGCGACTCCAACCAGTTGCTTCAGGTCTGCCTGCAACTCCTGGCCAACTGTCTGCACGTGCTGAACGAGCACGGCGGCCGCATCCTGACCGTGAGCACCACATCACAGGCGGGTATGTCAGTTCTTCAAATCGCGACCGAATCCATACCGGTCACGCTATCGGCTGACGGCCCGGAGTCGTCTCCCGTCGATCTGGAGGACGGCCTGGGCCTGAGCGCCTGTCAAGGCATCCTGCAGGAGCACCAGGGTCAAATCTCACAGGAGCGTCGCGACGACGGGGCTCTGCTGCTGCGCGTGGAACTTTCCGTCACCGAGTCGGCTCCGGTCAAACCAAAGGACTCTACAGTGCCGGTGATGTGGCAGTCTCAACCGTACGCTTGAGTTGCCCGCACGCGGCGTAGATGTCCCGCCCTCGCGGACGCCGCACGAACGCCGGAATCCCGGCCGCCCGCAGAATCGTTTGAAACTCCCCCACCCGCTCTGCGCCCGGAGTCGTAAACTCAATTCCCGGGCCCGGATTCAGCGCAATCAAGTTCACCTTGCAACGCATCCCCCTCAGCAACTCCACTACTTCCCTGGCGTTTTCCGGCCCGTCGTTCACGCCCCCGAGCAGCACGTACTCGAACGTGATCCATTCCCGGGTCCGCAGCGGATACGCCCTCGCCGCCGCCATGAGCATTTCCAGATTCCATTTCTTATTCAGGGGCATCAGCCGGGTGCGCAGCGCATCGTTGGACGCATTCAGAGAAATCGCCAGCTTGGGCCGAATCTTTTCTCCGCCAAAGTCATGAATCCGCGGGACGATTCCCGCGGTCGATACCGTCATCCGCCGCTCCGCGATGCCGATTTCCTCCACCAGCAGTCGCGCCGCCTTCACGAAATTGTCGTAGTTCAGGAACGGCTCACCCATGCCCATGAAGACGAGGTTGATGCGATCCTCGGGCGGCGAAACGTTCCGGTCCCTAAGCACTGCGCAGACCTGACCCACAATTTCGCCCGCGGTCAGATTGCGTTTCACCCCCAGCAGCGCCGTCAGGCAGAACTGGCAATCCACGGCACACCCCACCTGGCTGGAAATGCAAATCGTCGAACGCCCCTGATTTTGCCCCTGCAGTCTCTGACTTAGCCGCTGCTTTTGGGTGGCGCAGCGCTTCAGCGCTGCGATTGACTTGCCATTTTCTAACCGGGCTTCAGCCTCTGTGAGATTCAGGTCGGCGAACCGTTCCGCCTGTTCTCCAGCTTCGCTTCCATCGCCAGCTTCCCCGCCATCGCCCTCCGGCATCCACACGGTCTCCACACTCTGCCCGTCGGCGAACCCAATCAGATACCGCACCGTGCCATCCTGCGACACGAATCGCTGCTCAATCTTAGGCAGACCGATGGAGACGCCCTTTTCCTCGAGCTTCACCCGCAGTTGCTGTGAAAGAGTGGATATCTCCTCGACCGCGGCCACCCTCTGCCGGTACACCGCTTCCGCGATTTGCCGGGCCCGATACGCGCGTTCGCCCACGCTCCCTACCAGCGACGCGAGTTCGTCGCGGTCCATTCCGAGCAATGCGATTTGGGATGAATCCTTCATAACCTACTGATTCTAAATAACTAAACTATTCTCGCACACCCGCCTGCCCTATGTCAGAATAGTAAAGGTTCCTCTGCCGAGTTAGCGGCGTCTAATAGAGGCTATCACTACCGAAAACTCTCAAATGGCCAAAGAAGTCCGCAATATTCGTCGTCAAAAGCTGCCCAACGGGCTGACCGTCATCACCGAGCAGATGCAGCACATCCGCTCCGCCTCCATCGGAATCTGGCTGCAGACCGGTTCGCGCGACGAAGACCCCGAATGGAACGGCATCTCCCATTTCATCGAGCACATGGTCTTTAAAGGGACCAAACATCGCACCGCGGAGGAAATCGCGCGCCAGGTCGACTCCATCGGCGGAAACATGGATGCCTTCACTGCCAAGGAATGCATCTGCTTCAACGTCAAGGTGCTCGACGAACACGTCCCTACCGCGCTCGATATTCTCAGCGATCTTGTTCTGCATCCCAATTTTGATGCCGCCGACATCGCCCGCGAACGCGGCGTGATCCTGGAAGAAATCAAGATGGACGAAGACAATCCCGACTATCTCGTCCACGAAATCTTCACCCAGAATTTCTGGAAAGACCATCCGCTGGGCAAGCCGATCCTGGGCACCAAGGAAACCGTGAAGCGCTTCGAGCGCCCGTCGGTCGTCGATGCCTATGCTCACCGCTTCGCCCCCGGCAACATCATCGTGTCCGCGGCCGGCAATCTCGACCACGACAAGTTCGTTGAACTGGTCACCAAAGCCTTCGAGCACATGAAGCCGCATAAGAATGGCTTCCATTCCTCCGCGCCCAAGATCGTCTCGCGCATCATCCTGCGCAACAAAAAAGCTCTCGAGCAAGTGCAGCTCTGTATCGGCGTGCCCGCGCATCCCATCGCGCATGAGAAGCGCCACGCCGGCTACATTCTCAACACCCTGCTCGGCGGAGGCATGAGTTCGCGCGTGTTCCAGAACATCCGCGAGCGCCAGGGCCTGGCCTACTCCATCTACAGCGATCTAAATCCCTACCGCGACACTGGATGCCTGGCCGTGTACGCCGGCACGTCTCTTGCGTCCTCTTCGAAGGTCGTGCAGTCGGTGGTCAGCGAATTCCGCAAGCTCAAGGCCGAACCGGTGCCCGAGGAAGAACTGAAGCGCTCCAAAGCCCAGCTTAAAGGCAGTCTGATGCTCTCGCTCGAGTCGAGCGCCGCCCGCATGTCGAACCTGGCGCGCCAGGAAATGTACTTCGACCGCTTCTACGATCTCGACGAACTCATCGAGAAAATCGAAGCCGTGACTGCCGACGACCTCACCGAACTGGCCAACGAGTTCTTCAAAACCGAATCGGTTGCCGTAACAGTCCTGGGAAATCTGCCCGGCCTGAAGCTGACGCGCGACCAACTGGCCTGCTGATTGAGTTTCCCCTCCGTGTCCTCAGTGCCCTCTGTGGTTAATGTTTTTGACCTGCCCGCTGTAACTTCCCACTGCCCGGCTCATCCCATGTCTGCCCGCCGGTAAGATCTACCGGCACAAATCGAAACTCATCCAAGGAGACACTATGAAAGAGATTTTCAGCACTCTGCTGCTCGCCTGTGCCCTGACCGCATCGATGGCCGCCTTCGCGCAAGACCAGACGCAGCAGGACAACATGAAGAAAGACGACGCCAAGCAAGACACCACGAAGAACGATTCGATGAAGAACGACCAGATGAAGTCCACCTCGTCCAAGACTGGCAAGCCAAAAACCAAGAAAGCCGCTAAGCAGGACGCGATGAAGAAGGACGACATGAAGAAAGACGATATGAAGAAGGACGACATGAAGAACGATCCGATGAAGCAAAACTAGGTCGTCCCTAGGTCAGGGCGCGGGCTCCCCAGCCCGCGCCAATTTTTTCTAAGTCCGACTCCAGTCCCGCTCTTCGAATTCCTTTTTACCGCCCGTTGCTGGGCACGATCCCCTCGTCGGCATCGGCGTCCACATCGGCCTCTGGCTCCAACGGAATCTGCCCCAGGGATGCCGTGTGCAAGTATTCCCGCATGCAGCGGAGGCATGGAACGTACCCCTGCTCCATCGCTTCTTTCGCCGTCAGTGTCCGTTCCGACGCTTTGTTATGAATGAAGCCGCACCCGGCAACGTGAAAAACCTTGGCATCCGCGGTGACCACCACCAGCATATCGGGCGGAATGCCCTGTCCCGGCTGCGCATGTTCGGACTTGAGTTCCGGACCCGCCGTCAAAGAATTCGCCACGCGCAATCCCCCGGCAAACAACGCCAGAGCCGCCACCGGAACCAGCCACGCCGACCACGTCGACCAGCGGCTGCTGCGAACCCGCGCACTCTGCGCCAGCCTTTTTTCCAGCCGCCGCCCAAATCCCGAAGGAACTTCGATCCTCTGCTCGTCAATCATCCGCTCGTCGGAATACAGACTGATCACATTGCGCGTTCCCTCCAGTACCGACGAGCAGCGTTTGCAAGTGCGGAAATGCTCGTCCATGGCCGAGCGCAGCCCCGGCTCAACTTCCCCTTCAATGTAATTCGAGATCTCGTGCCACACCTGTTCGCAGTTCACCGCGTCCCTGTTTACCATGGCTTGTTCCCCTTCTCGAACGGCAGCCGGCTGAACCAGCCCTGCTCCCATCCAGCAGCCAGCAGATCGCGCAACATCAGCCGCGCCCGCAGCAGCCGCGTCTTCACCGAAGCCACCGAGATCCCCAGCGCTTCGGCCGTTTCCTGAATATTTAACTGTTCCATGTCGCGCAGCACAAAAACTTCGCGATACTTGCGGTCCAGAGTCCCCAAAGCCGCAGCCAGTTTCTGCCGGACCTCCTTGCGTTCCAACGATTCGGAAGGAATCTCGCGCCAGTCGGCGAAGTCTCGCGGCGCATAGTCACTGTCTTCGTCGCGCCGGTCGTCAATGCCTTCCATGACCACTGCTCGCTCCCTTCGCCTCCGCATTAAAGCCTCGTTTACCGTGATCTGAATCAGCCAGGTGCTGAAGCGGGCCTCCGCGCGAAATTGTCGGATGTTAGCAAACGCCTTCAGCATCGCTTCCTGCGCCACGTCCTCCGCGTCGGTCTCGTTGCGCAGAATCGCCAGCGCCGCCGCATACACTCGTCGTTCGTAAGGCCGCACCAATTCATAGAACAATTCGTTCTGCCCGCGCTGCACCCGCGCGATCAAATCCTGCTCGCGTGTCGGCGGCGCCTGCCCCGGATTGTTCAAAACCACGCTCGGCTCGGCCATCTCGCTCTAAACCCGCTTCCCATCCATCGCCCAGTGAATGAATGCGGCCATCGTGACCGCCTCAACGCCCACAATCGGCCCAAGCACAACCGCAGGCCAGTGGCTCATGTAGAGTGAGAGGAACGCGAACACAACCCCGTGTGCAGAAGTGAAGGCAAAAAAAGCAAGCCAGAATTTTGGGTTCCGTCGGTACCGCCATCCCCATCGGAGCACATATCCAAGCAGGACGATCGTGGCCAGGAAGATACTGAACACATTTTTCTCGAGCTGACTAGGCTTCCATCTCGGAAAGCGGAGAGAAAATTCGCCCAGGACGAGCACCAGGCACGCTCCTATCGCCACGTACACGAACCATCGCCATTTGCCGTCCAAGAACGTCGCCTCGCTGCGATTGACCATTTTTGATTTCTGCCTATCGAGCGTTGCCCCTGCTCGTCGCGGATATTTTTAGTAATCCGGATCTTTCTTCCAACCCGTCAGCATGGAAACGAAGTTATTCCAGCCGTGCAGAATCACCATCACCAGATGCCCGAACACAAATCCCAAAATTCCCCACATCGTCAGAAAATGCCAGAGCCGCGCCCAATGGAAGCCGCCCATTAGCCACGCCAGCCAGGAAAACTGCACCGGCTTCCACACTGCCAAGCCGGTCACGGCCGAGAGCACGCCCAGCCCAATCACGGTGGTGTAGGCCTGTTTCTGCAGCGGGTTATAAGCTTCGCGCGCCTCGGGCTTCGGCCCAAAAAAGAAATAGTGCTTCACCATAGGCCACACGCCCGGAATATCCCGGTGCGTGAACAACACCTGCCGGTAGTTCCCGCTGAAAAGCTGGTAGCCGAGATAGATCAGCCCGGTCGCGATGTAAATCCACATGAATGTCAGGTGCCATTGCAAGGCTCCGCCCAGCCATCCGCCAATGGCAAACGATTTCGGCCAGTTCAGCAAATCCTTCTGCGGAATCTTGGCGCCGAAACTGGGGAACGCGCGAAAAATCTGCAGCCCGCTGCCCACCATCACGAACAGCGAAATCGCATTCGCCCAGTGGCACAATCGCACCGGCAACGGATGCTCATACACGGCGCGAGCCAAGGTCTCGGATTGTTCGCCATTGGTTCTAGTGATTTCGATGACAGCGTCGCTCATGCACTCGCCTCCGTGTAGCGCCGCCGTCCCGGCGGCTGTCGTGGGCGTCCTCGCCCTCACCTTAGACACCATCGCATCAAAGCCGGCAAGATGCCGGCGCTACGTAGCCCTCACAGCCCGTAGAACTCCGAATACCCCTGATCCTCCCAATACCCAACCTTCTCTAGAACGTTGGTGACCTTCAGGTCAGTCAGATACTTCGCCTGCTTGTATCCGACTTTTGTCGGGATATTCAGCCGCAGCGGCGCCCCGTGCTTGCGGGTGAGCGGCTGATCGTACATTTCGTAACAAAGCAAAGTTTGGGGATGTAGCGCCGTCGCCATATCCAGCGATTCGTAATAATCATCGGCGCAAGCTATGGCAATGAACCGCGCCGACATGTCGGCACCGATCATGTTCAGAAAATCCGACAACCTAGCGCCCCCGAAGCGCCCAATCACGTCCCATCCCTCGACGCAGACGTGACGCGTATTCTGCCGCGTTCGGGGCAAGGCCTGAATCTGCTCGAGCTTATAGTCGCCAGGCTTCTGCACGGCGCCGCTCACCGTAAGGGTCCAGTTTTCAAAGATCACTCCCGGATCCTCGACGTCATAGCCGTTGATGGGAAACTTCTCGAACGACGTCAGCTCTGTATCGGCGAATGTCGGGGCCAGGTGCCCGCGCCGGAACAGCCGCGCCGAGGCCCAATCGCTGAACCCGAGCCCCTTCTTGAGCAACGACTCCTGAAAGCTTGGAATGGCGAAGGCCCCCAACGCGAGCACCGGCGCAACCTTCAGCAGTTCCCGACGGGTCACCTGCGCAAACCTGCGCTCCGTCATCATGGACTGGACGGGCTTCGGCGGAACGGGCTTTTCCTGAACGATCTCTGCCTGAACGACCTCTGCCCGGACAACCTTCGCCTGGACAACCGCCGAACCCGCAGCCTTCGACTGTGCGGCCTCGGGGCCGACCACGTTGGGCTGTCCCGTCTTTGCGTCGTCGGGATTCGGCGCACCCGCGCCCGGCTTATCGTTCTCTGGCTCCATAGTCCTCCCCACACCCACTCGGCCGCTTACTATGGGATTCAACAGGTCCCACAAAGTTACGGCCAAGATGCAGGCGAGTCAACCACATCTGTAGCATGCCCCTCTGAGTGCCCCAAGCCCAGCTTTTGCTGGCCTATCGCTGGTTTTCGAGGCATACTATGGCACAGAAATCAACACTTAGGAGCGATTTCGTCCCGGCATGTTCGAGCTCAAGACAACAACGCCGAAGATCGATCGTCCGGTTGCTCCCGGCGGCCGACCCGACGGCTCCCAGGAGCCGAAGCAGCGGCGCATGATGCTGGTTGCGCTGGTCCTGCTGCTGGTCGCGTTGGGATTGGTGCTCTATCACGATCGCAATTTCTGGTTTCCCGACACGGAGGAAGCCGAAGACCAGCCTCCGCCGCAGAAAACTGGGCCCGCTGTCGCTGCGACGCGATCGCAGGCAGATATCGCTGAGCCGAAGTCGCCGGCTCAGAAGACGTCGCACGGTAGGAAACGGCAGCCGAAATCTGCCACTCCTGCGAATGCCCGTCTGGCAGACCCATCGACGGCTCCCGACACTACTATGCCCACCACCCCGCCCGGCGCGGTCACGACCAACAGAACCGTCCTGCCGCCGCTCGAAATCGAAGTCGTCGCCGGAGATGTTCATCACGCGGTTCACCCCGGCACCAACTCCGTGCGCGTCGATCTCCAACCGGGCTCGTCGGCACAGCCAGCATCCGAGGCTCCCGCGTCCGTCAGCGCCAGCGACACTGCGGCCGGCGTAGTCCGCACCGCCGGCGAACGGGTGCAAGTTTCCGGGGATACCGCCGAAATCGTCAGCCGGCCGGAGAATCCCGGCTATCCTCTGCTGGCGCGCCAAATGAAAGTCCAGGGCTCGGTCATACTCCAGGCGCTCATCGGCCGCGATGGCTTGATCCAGGATCTCCGCGTGCTCAGCGGACCGCCCATCCTCGCCAGCGCCGCTCAGGAAGCGGTGAAGCAGTGGCATTTCAAACCGCACTACCTGGGCGCTGACGCCGTCGAAACCCAGGCTCGCATCACTGTAAACTTCACGATTTCCACGAACTGAACCTCGACTCTGAAGTCTCCGTGAATTTTGCCGATAAGCCCCATAGTCAGGGAGTTTCCCTCGACCGCGCATGTCTTCATTTCTTTACGACTCCGAGATCTGTCGCAGCATTCTCGAAAGCCTGCCGGCCGGGCTCTGCGTGGTCGACCTGGAAAAGAAAATTGTTTTGTGGAGCGACGGGGCAGAGCGCATTACTGGCCGCCTGCGTCACGAAGTGATTGGCCACTCCTGCATCTCGGAAGTCCTTCTGCACTGCGATCAGCCGGGCTGTGAGTTCTGCCACGAAGATTGTCCCGTCGCCCGCGCCATCAAGACGTCGCAGTCCGCCGAGGCCGACAGCTTTCTGCACCACAAAGCGGGCCATGAAATTCCTGTCCGCGTCCGCGCCGTTCCGGTGCACAACCAGCATGGCTCGATCGTCGGGGCGGTCGAAACCTTTGAGGAACTGCAGCCCATCGCGAGTTCCGGCGATCGGAGCGACTGCACCACGCCGCCCGGCTGCACCGACGAGGTTACGAACGTGGCCAGCCAGACTCTGATGCGGTCCCACCTGCGCGAAACGCTCACGACATTTGCGGAGTTCCAGGCGCCCTTCGGCGTGCTCTGCATACGCCTCGAGGGATTGCCGCATTTCCGCGCCGGCCTGGGGCCGGAAGCAGCTTCCTCTTTATTGCGCGTCGTCGCACGCTCGCTGGAAGGCGCTCTCTGGAGAACCGACTTCGTTGGGCGTTGGGCGGACGATCAGTTCCTCGTGATCTTGAATGGTTGCCGCGAGGAAATGCTGCCCTCGGTCCGCGAACGGGTCCGCCGCCTGCTGTCCGGCGACAGCATCGAGTGGTGGGGAGAACGGCGATCGCTGTCGGTTTCCATCGGCCACACCAGCGCCCAGCGCGATGACACGGTCGAGTCCGTCATGGAGCGAGCAGAGAAATCACTGGAGACGGCTTCGGCCTGGCGAACCCGGGTTGCCTCCGCTTCGGGTGAAACGTCCGGGAGCTAGCAATGTTTGCGATTATCGGCATCGTCGTCGTTTTCGGTTGCGTGGTGGCCGGCTATCTGATGGAGCACGGCAACCTGCGCGTCCTGATTCAACCCGCGGAACTGGTCACTATTGGCGGCGCAGCCGTGGGCACGCTCCTCGTCGCGAATCCGCTTCATATCCTCAAGAAAATCGGCGGCGGCATCGCGGGAGTCTTTGGCGGCTCCAAGTTTGGCAAGCAGACGTATATCGACACCTTGAAAATGATGTACGACCTGCTGAACAAAGCCCGCAAAGACGGCTTGATGGCCCTCGAAACCGACGTGGAAGAGCCCGAGAAGAGCGCCGTTTTTACCAAGAACCCGGCCTTTCTCAAGAACCACCATGTGTGCGACTTCGTCTGCGACTCCCTGCGCATGGCCATCACCGGAATCGACGCCTTCGACCTCGACCAGATGCTCGACCTCGACATGGAGGTTCAGCACCACGATTCCACCCAACCCACCGCCGCGCTCACCACCGTGGCCGATTCGCTGCCCGGCCTGGGCATTGTGGCCGCGGTGCTCGGCGTTGTTATCACGATGGGATCTCTCGGCGGCCCGCCCGAGGAAATCGGGCACAAAGTCGCTGCGGCCCTGATCGGAACGTTTCTCGGCATCCTGCTCTGTTACGGGCTGGTCGGACCTATCGCCACCAACATGACCAACGCCGCCGAGGAGGAGCATGCGTTCCTCTACGTGATGCGCGTTCTGATGGTCTCTTTCCTGAAGGGCAGTGCCCCCATCATGGCCGTGGAAGTGGCGCGACGCGCTGTTCCCGGGCACGTGCGGCCCTCGTTCAAGGAACTGGAACAGGCTTGCCGCAACCGAGGAACGGAGGCTGCGCCGCCGGCGGAGGCAGCCGCCGCTGCCGCCTCCTCCTAAGTTTCCGCCCGAAGAAACAACATGGACAAAACGCGCCCCATCATCATCCTCAAGAAAAAAGGCGGCCACGGCGGCCATCACGGCGGCGCGTGGAAGGTCGCCTATGCCGACTTCGTGACCGCCATGATGGCGCTGTTCATTGTCCTCTGGCTGATGAACGCCAGCAAAGAGATTCAGGTCGCGGTGGGCGGATATTTCAAGGATCCCACCGGAACCGCGAAGAAAGTCGGCTCCAATATGGTGGGCAATGGAGAAAACTTCGTTCTCACGCGCGACAACATGCCCAAGCTGAAGGATCAGCTGCAGATGGCCATCAAGCAGATGACCGACTTCGAAAAATTGAAGAACCACATCGAGATGACGGTGACTTCGGAAGGCCTTCGCATCGAACTTTCCGAATCGGCCAAGGGCACTTTCTTTGATAGTGGCAGCGCCAAGCTCAATGGCGACGGCAGCGAGTTGCTGATCACTCTGGCCCAGGAATTGGGCAAACTCCCCAACAAGCTCTCGATGGAAGGTCACACCGATTCCCAGCCTTACACGTCCCCCACTTACGGGAATTGGGAACTGTCCGCTGATCGCGCCAATGCGGCCCGTCGCGTCATGCAGGCGCACGGAATCAGGGCCGACCAGATCACGCAAGTCCGTGGATTCGCCGACCAGCGACTGCGCAAGACGGATGCTCCGCTCGACCCTGCCAACCGCCGCATCTCGCTTATCGTGCAATACATCGTGAAGCCGGATGACGACGACACCCCACCCGCCGTCGGCGAACAGAAAACTCCGGGAAACAAACCGTAGAGCAGTCGCTTGCTGCGCCGCCCGCCCCACACGATGCCACGCCGTTGTTCAACTGGCATCCGCATACATCGGTCGGCTCACCTTCTCAACCAGATCTCCACTCTTCGATTCTTCTGCCTGCCCTCCACAGTGTCGTTGGAGGCCACGGCAAATTGCGAGCCGAATCCCACCACGGTGGCGGCCTTCACGCCGCGCTGCTCAAATTGCTGCGCCACGGCAGCGGCGCGCTCTTTCGACAGATTGTCGGCGGCTTCCTTGCTGTCGTCGAAACCCAGAAGCACCAGGTTGTCGCCGCTATAGTGCAGGTCGGTCACAAAGGTAACGACGCGATTCAGATCGGCCACGGCGGGAGCATCAGACCAGCGTTTCTTTGACCTCGGACAAAGCCGAGTGGCGAACGGCCGGGTCCTTCTGCACAACGGGGGTGGGGCGATAGACGCGTCGCTTGCAGAACGCGGCCCAAACCTAACACGGGGCGCCGGGAAAAGAATGGCTCCTCAGGTAGGACTCGAACCTACAACCCTTCGGTTAACAGCCGAATGCTCTGCCATTGAGCTACTGAGGAGTGTGGAAGACCGGGCGTGGGCCGCGATCTCTGACCGTCAAGTTATCATAGCATTCCGGCCTTACGTATGAAAACACTGCAAGTGCAGAATGCATTTACGCGCCGCTCACGTACTTCTGTGACCTGTCAGACTGAAATCCCCTTTCCACACGATCGTCACTCTGTCGTCCCATCCATACGGAAGTCGCCAGGGGAACCACGTCTGTTTCGCTCTTCTGCTACGCTAGAATCCCGAGGTCGCCTCCGTCTCGACGGCTGACCTCGATTGTAAGAGGTGCCGATGGCAGGAGGTCTGCGTTTGTTCCTGATTCTTTCCTCTCTATGTGTGCTGGCTGCGGCAGTTTACGCGGGCGACGACTCCCCATCCTCGACCGCTCCGTCGGCTCCCCCCGTGGCCGCGGTCAAGCCGGTCGCGGACATGTTCCACGGCACGAGAGTCGTCGACAACTACCGCTGGCTCGAAGACGGCAACAGTCCTGAAACTCAGCGGTGGGTCGAACAGGAAATGTCCTACACCCGCGGGATGCTCGATCGTCTCGCTGGTCGCGACGCGATCCACAAGCGTCTCACCGATTTATTGTCCATCGGCAGCGTCACCCCGCCAGTCATCGCGGGCCACCATTATTTCTACACCAGGCGCGAAGGCATGCAGAACCAACCCATCCTCTATGCACGAGACGGCGTAGACGGCGCAGACCGCGTCCTGGTCGACGCCAACCAGCTCGCCGCCGACGGCACCATCGCACTCGACTGGTTCCAACCCAGCGAAAACGGAAAATATGTCGCTTATGGCACGTCGCCCAGCGGCTCCGAGATGAGCACGCTCCACATCATTGAAACCAAGACCGGCACCGTCCTGCCTGACACCATCGAGCGCACGCGCGCCGCCTCGATCGCATGGAAGCTCGACAACTCTGGCTTCTATTACACCCGCTATCCGAAAAAAGGAGACGTCCCCGCCGGTCAGGAAATGTACAACCGGCACGTCTTCTATCACTCCCTCGGCGACGATCCCGGCCAGGACGATCAACCCATTTTCGGCGAGGGCCGCGATCCTGAAGACTGGCCCGGCGTGAGCCTTTCCAACGACGGCCGCTGGCTCCTCATCAATGTCGAGCAGGGCTACACCAAGACCGAGCTTTTCCTGATGGACTTGAAGAAGGGCACGCCACCCACGCGCGTCACCACCGGCAAAGATTTCCTCTACCGCGGCGAAGTCTACAACGACAAGCTCTACATCACCACCAACGAAGACGCCCCGCGTTACCATGTCTTCGTCGCCGACGTAGGCACCTACGATCGCGCGGACTGGAAAGAAATCATCCCGCAGTCTGACGCCGTCCTGCAGGGCACAGCAGTCTTCGGCGGCAAGCTCTACGCCCAGTACGAACAGAACGCGACGTCACAGTTGAAACTGTTTGATCTCGACGGCAAGAAACTTACCGGCGTCGAGCTCCCCGGCATCGGCAGCGTCTTCGGATCCGGCGGCCACTGGGATCGCGACGAAATGTTCTACGGCTTCCAGTCGTTCACCTTCGCCCCCGCCATCTATCGCTACGATCTGAAAGACGGTTCCACTTCCCTCTGGACCAAAGTCGACGCTCCCTCCATCGATCCCTCCGCCTACGAAGTCAATCAGGAGTGGTTCAACTCCAAAGACGGCACGCGCGTCCCCATGTTCGTCGTGCATAAAAAAGGCATTGCGCAAAACGGCAAGAACCCCACGCTACTCACTGCCTATGGCGGGTTCAACGTCAGCCTGACGCCCAGCTTCAGCCGCACCGCCTATCTCTGGATGGAGCACGGCGGCATCTACGCCGTCGCCAACCTGCGCGGCGGAGCCGAGTTCGGCGAAGAGTGGCACCGCGCCGGCATGCTCGACAAAAAACAGAACGTCTTCGACGACATGATCGCCGCCGCCGAGCACCTCATCGCCGAAAAATATACCGACAAGAATCACCTCGCCATCCAGGGCGGCTCCAACGGAGGCCTGCTCATGGGCGCCATGATCACCCAGCGCCCTGACCTGTTCCGCGCCGTCGTCTGCCAGGTCCCGCTGCTCGACATGCTCCACTACCAGGATTTCCAGATCGCCAAATTGTGGATCCCCGAATACGGCAGCTCGGAAAATCCCGACCAGTTCAAGTGGCTCTATGCCTACTCGCCCTATCACCACGTCAAGCCGGGCACGGAGTATCCCGCCATCTTATTCATGACCGCCGACACCGACACCCGAGTCGACCCCATGCACGCGAAAAAGATGGCCGCCGAGATGCAAGCGGAAGCGAAAAACGGCGCAAGCCGCACGCGGCCAATCTTGTTACGAATCGAGAGCAAGGCGGGGCATGGCGCGGGAAAGCCGGTGACCAAGCAGATCGAAGAATTCACCGACATCTACTCGTTCTTGTTCTGGCAGTTGGGAATGAAACCTTAGATTGTCTCACCTCGGGTGAACGGAAACCTTGGTTCGTGGTATGCTCAGGCGAAGAAAGGACGAAGACCATGTCGGAATTTGAAGATTTTGCCAGCGAACACTCGCAGCGAGTCGAAAATGCGAAGAGACTTGATTCGGATACAAAACCCGAATGGGAGATTCTCAAACAAGAGGCAGCGCGCTTTGCCGCGGAGGGCAAGGAATTCGACGGTGAGAAATTCGAATGGGCACCTTACGCAGCTTACTACCCCGACTTCCTGAAATTGGGCAATGTGGCTGCCACGTTCCTGAGTCGGGGAACTAACGGCCCTCGGGATTTCCGAATTCGCCTCACGAGACGCCCGGAGGCACCTGGCACTATGTGGGTCGACGAGAAGTCGCCGTTAAACACAATTGAGTGGTCGTTAAAGACTTCGATTCAGAGCGACGGGATTGTGTGGAGTGTCGCTGAAATGAATGAAGCATTCTCGACGGCGGCCCTCGCTGAGAAGGTCGCCGTTGAATTGTCGAAGTATCATCTTGCCTATAAGAAGTACTACGAAAACTGGAGCGCAGCCTGACAACTGGGGACCGGCGGGGCACCCGAGCTTCCCATTACACCGAGTCCGCCGACTCATGCGCCTGCATATACGCGCGCAGGATGGCGTTGATGCGGGTCTGGTAGCCGCGCTGTTGGCGGAACCAGCGGAGCAGGTCGGCGTCCAGGCGCATGGTCACAATTTCTTTCGGCGTCGGCATGACGACCCTGGCGCTCTTCCAGAACTCCGCGTCAGTGGCGTGAACGTCGGGGTCGGCCGCAGTCCCTTTGCGGATGCTGGCCGCACTCATGCGCCGCAACTTGCCCCAGTCCGTGCCCGCGCCGCGCTTAGCGCTCGACCGCTTCGTCTTCGCCTGGCTAATCCGTGCTCCGTTCGTCTTCACTCGTTACCCTCGATGTTCTTCCAGTAATGGCAGCGCTCATGCAGGTCCGCCCTCCACTCCCAAATGCTCCCCTGAAGACGCCAACGCATAACGGTATCATCTAATATGCACCCCCTGGGTGCGCCGCTGGTCAGACGGAGGTCAATGACACGCAAACTCGCCATCGTCGAGCGACTCCCCGGCCACACCGAAGTGATGGGCGGCTTTGCCGCTCTGGCCCTCGAACTCGGCTACGAACCTCACCTGCTCTTCAATCGCAGCGATCCATTCCACATGGTCGAGTATCTCCGCACGCGCATACCCATCGCGGCCGATCGTATCCATGATTGGTCCTACATCAACGATCACAGCGCCGACTACGACGTCATTCTTCTAAATACTTCTTGCGTCTGGCTCGACTACGGACGTCAGTTGCAGCACTGGAATGCCCACAACCGCCTGATCGTCGTGCACCACGATCTTGACGATATCGTCCTAAACCCGCACGGAGCGTCCCTCTATTTGACACCGGCGGCGGGCCAAGAGAAATGGATTTTCCCTCTATACTCCAACCCCTCGGCAGCCGAGTTCGACGCCGAGAATACTTCTCTCTCCGCGCGCGATGCCACCGAACTACCCACACTCATCAGCATCGGTTCCTTCGACCGCAAAGATAAAGCCAGCGCCGTCGCCTATATGAAAGCCGGCGGCAAACTGCTGCACTACGACCGGCATCCCTGCCACCACTTCCCGGGCCACGAAGCCTATACCCAGCACATGGGTCTCGACGGCCCACAGCTCATGTCTTCGCTCGCCCAACAGGCCCAGCCAATGTTTCTTTGGTTTCCGATCGTTGCAGAATCGGAGTATCTGGTCTTCCGCTTCACCGGCGCGCTCATCATCGGAGCAGAGATGAACTGTATTATGGTCATGCCAGATCGCCTGCGAAACTTATATGGGTTCCCACACGATGCTGTCATCACCTACGATATCTCGATAACTGAAGCACCATGCCTGGAGAAGCTTCGCGCCTCTCCAGCGCAACAACAGCAACGGCGCAGGGAGTTGAGGTTATGGACCGTCGAGCGATGGAAGAAAAACCTGGCCATCTTTCAACCACTGTTGGAGCGCACTCGCTAACGCTGCGATCGTGGAGTGAATTGGTGGGCGCTATCAGCCCGCCGAGAGCGAAGCTCATAGAACGAGGCCCTAAGGAGAAATCATGGCAAAATACCGAGTCATCAAAGTGAAGGGTGCGAAGCCAGAAACGTTCATTGTCGTCGGCATCGATTTTGGAGCAGCCGCCATCACGAGCACATCGGAGGCAATGCTGGAAACGGAAATGCGCGGCTATCTGCAGAAAGCGGGCGCCTCGGAAAAAGACATCGTCGCCTGGATCGACCAGGCCCGCAAGTATCCCGGATAGCGATCTAGTAGATTTGTGGTAGTGATCGGGCGTCCGCGACTCAATACAATGACGCGACGTTGATGAAGCACGCATCGATCACGCGGATCGCTTTCCTTCTGCTGCTGGCGGCGAGCCCGGCATGGGCCGTCGAGCATCCGGGCGTTCTTCCCGTCGACGCTGACTGCTCTTCCTGTCACACGAAGAAAATCAGCGGGAAGTCGGTGCACTCGGCCATGTCGACTTCGTGCACGGTGTGCCATGTAGCCAAAATTCAGGGCGACATGACGACCTTGAATCTGCTCATGCCGAAGGAACAGATCTGCTTCGCCTGTCATGAGAAATCCGCGGAATTGCGGCAGCATGTTCCGGTTGTGAAGACGTCCTGCATGGACTGTCACGATGCGCACAGCAGCGACCAGCGAATGTTGTTGCGCGTGGCAGAGGGACCGGCGGCGCTGAAAAGAAAATAAGCACAAGCGCCTACGAGAGTTGCCGGCCGATTTCCCAGTGATGTCCGAACGGATCCACGACACGGCCTACGCGCCAGCCGTGTTCCTCGACTACGGCAAACACCTGCGACGCTCCGGCTGCCAGGGCGCGGGCGAAAACGGCATCGGGATCGGCCACAGTCAGAATGATGCGGACCGAACTGCCGCCCAGAGTCTGTGGACTGAAGTTGAAATGTTGGGGAGACTCGTCACTCAGCCAGAATTCCGCGCCTCCGATGGAAAGCCGCGCCACAACGCTGCCATCGCCATCCAAGCGAAACAGCTCGGTCGCTCCGAAGGCGGACTTATAGAAGTCCACGGCCCGGGCGCCGTCGCGAACGTTAAGCCAAGGCGCAATCGACGTCTGGATTGCAGCGGGATTGGTGGTCACTGTGAACTCCTCAATATAGCGCTCGGTCGGGCAAAACGACGAAATGGAGCTAGCCCAAACAATACCAAACGAAATCTGGCCTGTCGTGGTAAAATCCTCGGGCTTCCGGCTGGACGCCGCTTTGGACGGGCTGTTCCGGCCTCGAACCGCTCTCCGGAGGCTGCACCCCATGATCTCTCGTTCCCTGCCGTTCCCACGTCTGGCGTCATTCTTATTGGTCGGTATGATGGCGGAGGTTTTCGTTCCGAGCGCGCACGCGCAGCAGACGCTGCCGAACCATCTCACCAAACGCGTTGTGGCCGACTACGGATACTGGAGCAAGTATCAGACGCCAGCGTACGGTGCCGCGAAGATCCCCTACCACATGCTGACGCACATCAACCACGCTGGAGTATCGTTCGATGCCAGCGGCACGCTGTCGGTGCCCTCGGGTCCTCAGAACGAATTCCTTGAGCCGGAGCTCAACAACCTCGCTCACGCCAGGGGCGTGAAAGTGCTGCTGCTGCTGGGCGGAGACTTCACCGGACTCGAAGCCAGCGGCGCAGTGCAGACTCTGGTCGATAACCTCGCGGCCTTCGAAAATGAGCACCACTACGACGGGGCGGATATCGACTGGGAGTATCCCTCAACCGCGGGCGACCGCAAGTTCATGGTCGAGCTGATGGAGAAGCTGCGGCAGTCGAACCCCGATTATGTCCTGTCGATCGACGCGGCGCCGTGGGGCGGGTACGGATATGACCTGAAGAAGCTGCCGCTCTCCCTCGACTACGTTAACATTATGATGTACGACTGCGCGGGCCCTTGGACCGCCTACGGACAGCTCAACTCGCCCATCTTCTGGGACAAGCACGACCCAGCGCCGTATGAATGCCAGCCCGGAGGGAGCGTGGATGGCGCGGCCACGATTTTCCTGAAGGAAATGTCAGGCGCTCAACTTAACATGGGCACGCCCTTCTACGGCTACCACTACCACAACATCAACCAGCTTTTCGGATTGTGTCCGAACGCGGCGTTTACCGCCGACGGCGAATGCGATAACACGGTGACCAGTGGAAACTACGGTCCAGATTTCAAGCGATTAATCAACGCGCACGGATGGGAGACTTTCTACGATCCCATCGCACTCGTTCCCTACATGCTGAAGGTTGATGGCGACGATGGCTATATTACCTACGACGATGCGTTCTCGACCTACTATCGCGTGTGGTATTCGGACTGGCAGCGCGGATTGGGCGGGACCTTCATGTGGTCGCTCGATGCCGACTACGACGGCCAGTCGCAGGACTTGATGGTCGCCATGTATAACGCGTCGTTGAAAACAACCAACTGACAGCGGCAGAGAGGATGGTGGTCCCATTACGGGGAGCCACTCCAGAAGTATCTGGGATGAAAGCAGCGGCTGCCATAATCCGCCGGAAGTCCGTCTGTGCATGACTCCTTACCCGATTCAGGAAGTCCGGGGTTGTAGCTCTCTCTCAAAGGTTTGACCCTTCTGATCCAACGTGTTATAAATGCCAGTTTTGCTCTGGTTGCCGGGACTGGAGTCTTAATTCTCTCGTCCGTTTTTTACGGTGTAGCTTCTTGATTCAAATCCAGCGCGAACTCCGACGCGGCCAAGCTCCAACACTCCTTACTGGTTTGCGGTGGAAGCGTGTTCGGAATTCCGGAACAGATGTCCAAGGCTCGATTGGGCGTGCTCACGTTTGGAAGTTGAAACGTGGTCGCGAGCCTGGTGGTGCTTCCGGAAGGCAGTGCCTAAACACGTTTGTAAATTCCTTAATACCGACATCTTAGGAGGATTTTTTATGCGTACATGGCTCGCCACTGCTGCCTTGCGCAGCGTGGTCTCACGAATTGCTGCAGTGGCCGCGCTGCTGACCGTCAGCGCCGCTACCGCTCTCGCTGAACCTGCCGCCGAAGCCGCCGGCGGCGAAGCTTCCCTGAAGCTGCCTGACCTTTCGCAGGTCAGCTTTCTCAACGGCGCCATCGACGGCCACAAACTGCTGCTGATCGGCATCCTGTTCTGCCTGTTCGGGCTCGGCTTTGGCATGGCGATCTTCATGCGGTTGAAGAACCTGCCCGTGCATCGCTCCATGCGCGAAATCTCGGAACTGATTTACGAGACTTGCAAGACGTACCTGGTCACGCAGGGCAAGTTCATCCTGTTTCTGTGGGCATTTATCGCGGTCATTATTGCGGCGTACTTCGGGTGGCTCTCGCCGGTGCCGGGAAAATCGGTGGGCCTGACGCTGCCGATTATTCTGGGATTCAGTCTGGTGGGCATCGCGGGCAGCTACGGGGTGGCGTGGTTTGGAATTCGCGTCAACACGTTCGCGAATTCGCGGACCGCGTTCGCTTCCCTGCCCGGCAAACCGTATCCCGTCTACCAGATTCCGCTGGAGGCGGGCATGAGCATCGGGATGATGCTGATCAGCGTGGAACTGCTGATCATGCTGTTCATTCTGCTATTCATTCCGGGCGACTACGCGGGACCGTGCTTCATCGGCTTCGCCATTGGCGAGTCGCTGGGCGCGGCGGCGCTGCGTATTGCCGGCGGCATCTTCACCAAGATCGCCGACATTGGCTCCGACTTGATGAAGATAGTCTTCAAAATCAAGGAAGACGACGCGCGCAATCCGGGCGTGATTGCCGATTGCACCGGCGACAATGCCGGCGACTCGGTTGGGCCGTCGGCTGACGGCTTCGAAACCTACGGCGTTACCGGCGTTGCGCTCATTACGTTCATTCTTCTGGGAGTGAAAGATCCCAGCGTGCAGGTGCAGTTGCTGGTATGGATCTTTGTGATGCGCGTGATGATGCTGGTGTCGAGCGCGTTGTCTTACTTCATCAACGGCGCGATTGCCAAGGCGAGGTACGGCTCGGCCGCTGAGATGAACTTCGAAGCGCCGCTGACTTCGCTGGTGTGGCTAACTTCGGTCATATCGATCGCAATCACTTATGTGATTTCCTATTTCATCATTCCGACGCTTGGGAGCGACGGCACGCAGTGGTGGAAGCTGGCCACAATTATTTCCTGCGGCACTCTGGCAGGCGCGGTGATTCCGGAACTGGTGAAAGTCTTTACATCGACTGAGTCGCGGCATGTAAGAGAAGTAGTGATCTCGGCGCAGGAGGGCGGAGCGTCGCTGGGCATTCTGTCGGGATTCGTGGCGGGAAATTTTTCCGGCTACTATCTGGGCCTGGCGATGATGCTGCTGATGTCGATTGCCTACTACATGAGCACGATGGGCCTTGCGCTGGCGGCGGGAATGCTGGCTCCGGCGGTGTTTGCGTTTGGCCTGGTCGCGTTCGGATTCCTCGGCATGGGGCCGGTCACCATTGCCGTGGATTCGTACGGTCCGGTCACCGACAATGCGCAGTCAGTGTACGAACTTTCGCTGATCGAAGGCGTGCCGAACGTAAAGGCGGAGATCAAGAAAGACTTCAACATGGATGTAGATTTCGAACGCGCCAAGTACTTGCTGGAAGCCAACGATGGCGCGGGAAACACGTTCAAGGCGACGGCGAAGCCGGTACTGATCGGCACGGCCGTAGTGGGCGCGACCACGATGATTTTTTCCATCATCATGGCGCTTACGAACGGACTCACTGACGCTACGGGCGTGGCGAAACTCTCGCTGCTCTATGCGCCGTTCTTCCTCGGGTTGATCACCGGCGGCGCGATGATTTACTGGTTCACCGGCGCTTCCACACAGGCCGTGACCACCGGCGCTTACCGGGCCGTCGAGTTCATTAAAGCCAACATTAAACTCGAAGGCGTAGAGAAGGCCTCCATCGCCGACAGCAAGAAGGTGGTGGAGATTTGCACGAAGTACGCGCAGAAGGGCATGTTGAACATCTTCATTGCGGTGTTCTTCGGAACGCTGGCCTTCGCCTTTGTCGATCCTTTCTACTTCGTGGGCTATTTGATTTCCATTGCGATCTTCGGTCTCTACCAGGCGATTTTCATGGCCAACGCCGGCGCCGCTTGGGACAACGCCAAGAAGATTGTGGAAGTCGAGATGAAGCAGAAAGGTACGCCTCTGCACGATGCCACGGTAATCGGCGACACGGTCGGCGATCCGTTCAAAGACACGTCGTCGGTGGCGCTGAATCCGGTGATCAAGTTCACCACGCTGTTCGGCCTGCTGGCCGTGGAACTGGCGGTGAAACTGGCAGCGGATCAAGGGACGACCCTGACCCGAGTGCTGGCGGCGGCATTCTTCGTGGTGTCGTTCACGTTCGTATACCGTTCGTTCTACGGTATGCGGATCAAGCAGGGCGCGGAGTAGAAGACAGCCGCAGGAAACATCAACGCCATCCGGAGCGATCCGGATGGCGTTTTTCTTTGGCACGACTTAGTGTTCGTCGCCCTCCGTCGAGCTGCGCTCGACGGACGGCCTGGGCGGCTGTCGCCCCATTGGGGTAAGTTACCGGCTAGAACGACTGCCTCATCTTCGATTTCACGCCATGTGCAAGTTTCTCGATCTGTTCGGCCTTCTTGATGGCGTCCATCGACATGACGTCCTGGCCCGATTTCTCAAGGTAATCTTTCAGTTCGGCGGTGAGCTGCAGCATTTTTTCAGTGTCCCGCCTGATCTCGGCCTGGCGCTGCAAGTTGGCGGCCCGAGCTTGCTCTTTTTGAACGTCGTCACCGCCTGTGACGGGCACTTTCCCCATGGTCTGGCTTTGCGATACGGCGGGCGGAAGATGAATCTGCTGTGCGGAAGCGAGACTGGCCGCACCCAACAAAACCAGAAATACGAAATGGACTGCACTTGCCTTGAGCATGACGAGCCTCCTGCTGGCAAAGCACCCAGGCCCCCTACACGAGGCCTGGACTTCACCCCGGCATTATGGCGCGGAAAAGGCAAACAGACAATGGGATTTCGCCGGCAAGCTTTCGGGCTGGCCGCGACACCTTCAGCGGCGATCCCAATCGAGCTCCCGCCGATCGCGATTCACGTCGCGGTACTCGCGGCGCAGTTCCCGGCGCTCGTGGCGCGCGGCGGCATAGTTTCCGTAGTACAGGTCGCGCCGCAACTCGCGGCGATCGTGTGCGATTCTCGCCTCGTCGTGCCGAATGTCGCGGTGCAGGCCGCGGTCACCGTCCCAGGCCAACGCCGGGGCCACGCTCATTCCTACCAGCAACAGAACTCCAGCTATCGCGCGTTTCATATCTTTTTCCTCCAGCCGCAATCCGCGGTTACTGGATGGAAACACGCGGGGCAAGAAGGAGTTTCGGTGAGGAAATACCCCCATGTGCATCTGCCGCAGGCAACCCTTTCCCTGGCAGCGCACATCGTGGCGCTTGTCAGCGACTGTCCCTGCTGCGTTCTAGCTCGGCCCCTTCATTTTGTCTTTCACGCTGCGGGCGAGTTTCTCAATCTCCTCGGCCTTTTTGATTACCTCGAGCGAGAGAACGTTTTCGTCGGACTTGTCCACGGACTGCTTCAGTTCGACCGACAGCTTCAGCAGCCTGTCCGTCTCGCTCTTAAGCGCGGCGACGCGCTCCTTGGCGGCTTTCTTGGCCATCTCGGTGGTGAGGCGGTCCCGGGCTTCGTCCGCGTCCGTGATGGGGGGCGCGTTCACGTCGGCCCTGACTGGAGAAGAGGGTGGTTGCGATTGCCGTTGCGCGCTCGCGCTCTGCGCCCAGCCGGTGAAGATCCACAGGCAGAAAACGAACATCCAGGCAGTAAATCGGGGTCGCACGGTTACCTCGCTGAGAGTCGGCGAGCACTGCTCCGGAAAAATTATACTGCGGCGGAATCCCCGCGAAAAAGCTTTAAAAACAGCAAAAGCCAGAGTCCAGGCTCTGGCTTTTAATGTGTCGAGTGTCGGACGGCGACTACAGCGAACTCATGTTGGCCAGGAACTCGGCGTTGGCCTTGGTCTTGTTGAGGCGCTCGACCAGTAATTCCATGGCTTCGACGGGCGACAGCGGGTTCAGCACTTTGCGCAGGACCCAGATGCGCTGCAGATCCTCTTTCGGGATGAGCAGCTCTTCCTTACGTGTGCCCGAGCGTTGAATGTCGATGGCCGGGAACACGCGCTTGTCGACCAACTTGCGCTCGAGGATGATTTCCGAATTGCCCGTGCCTTTGAATTCTTCAAAGATCACGTCGTCCATGCGGGACCCAGTGTCGATCAATGCGGTGGCAATGATGGTCAGCGAGCCGCCTTCTTCAATGTTGCGGGCGGAGCCGAAGAAGCGCTTCGGACGCTGCAGGGCGTTGGAATCGACGCCGCCGGAGAGCACTTTGCCCGAGGGCGGAACGATGGTGTTGTAGGCGCGGGCAAGACGCGTGATGGAATCGAGCAGGATCACTACATCGCGTTTGTGCTCGACCAGGCGCTTCGCCTTTTCGATCACCATTTCGGCGACTTGCACGTGCCGGGCGGCGGGCTCGTCGAAGGTCGACGAAATAACTTCGCCTTTCACCGAGCGCTGCATGTCGGTAACTTCTTCCGGGCGCTCGTCGATCAGCAGCACCATCAGCACAACTTCGGGATGGTTCGCGGTAATCGAATTCGCCACGTTCTGCAGCAGCATGGTCTTGCCGGCGCGCGGCGGAGAAACAATCAGGCCGCGCTGCCCTTTGCCAAGCGGCGTAAGCAAGTCCATGACGCGGGCGCTGGCATTTTCACGCGTGGTCTCGAGTTTCAGGCGCTCCTGCGGATAGAGCGGCGTTAGGTTGTCGAACAGGATCTTGTTGCGAGCTTCATCGGGCGATTCGAAGTTGACGGCTTCAATCTTGACCAGCGCAAAGTATTTTTCGCCCTCGTGCGGAGGCCGCACCTGCCCGCTGATGGTGTCGCCGGTCTTGAGATCGAATTTTCGAATCTGCGACGGCGACACATAAATGTCGTCCGGCCCCGGCAGATAGTTGTAATCGGGCGAGCGCAAGAAGCCGTAACCGTCGGGCAGAATTTCGAGGACGCCTTCGGCAAAAATATGGCCTTCTTTTTCGCTCTGCGCCTGCAGGATCTTGAAGATCAGATCCTGCTTGCGCATACCGCTGGCACCGGGCAGATCCAAGGTCCTTGCGATCTTGGTCAACTCGGTGATGTTCTTCTCTTTCAGTTCAGCAATGGTCATGATTCACCTGAACCCGTGCACTAAGGTTTGTTCGCTAGTGGCAACGGGAGATTTTCAAAAGGAGGGGACTCAGGAAAGACGCAAATACTACCAGGCAGGAAGGCGGGGCTGGTTAAGCAGCCCGCCGTTGTGCCTCAGCAAAATTCTCTGGTTCCGACAACACTTCTTGCCGATCCGCGCCGGCGATCCGATCCAATACACCGTTCATCGTTTCCTGGATTCTGGTGCTGGGCCGGTGGAACTTCCGCGTGGCCTTGGAGGCAAGCTGACAAAGCATATACCGGTTCCGCAGAGTCTGTAAAGCATCAAACACACGATCAGAGCGCATGTGCTTTATTTCTCCTTAACTTTTATGATAGTGGCCTTGCGCTTTCATCCTTCGCCAAGGAGGGTGACCTGAACCCCACAATTCGAGCTAAGTCACTGACCCCTAACACGTTGCAAAGGAGTGAAACGTAAAGCTCACTTTGAATAGATGCGTGACAGGTTCCCGAAGATGCTCAATTTTCTGGGCTTTGGCTCCTAAGGCGCAGGTGACGCAAGAACGGCCCAGAAGCTTCCGGATCTACCTGGAACTGTCTAATTTAGCTGCAAGAGACGAGGAGGTCAAGTGTTTATTTCTGAATTCCGGCTCCGACAACGGCACAGCTAAATCGCAGAATGACAGGGGCCGATAATGTTCCTTGCACCTAAATCAGTGCAGTACTATACTTCCCGCCGCATGTTCTCGGAGGATTTCATGGATCACACTGGTCGTCTGCAGTTGGTTGGAAAAGTCACCTACTACATCGGATGGATCGCGCTTGTGTGTGGTGGAGCGCTACATTTTAACATTGCCAACCGGCTGTTCATGGCAATACAAGTATCGCAACGGAACCTCTTTGAAATCGGTGTCGCGTGCTTCCTGATTGCCATCGCCTCGGAACTCCGAGCCCACGACTCCGCCGCTAGTCCGGCTAGTAAAGAGATATCCGGCGGCTTAAAGAAAGCTGCTTAAGTAATACCAGGTAGGACCGCATTGGGGACCCGCGACGCAGGCTCGCGGCGCTGGGGCGTGGGTGTGTGCTATTGAACCTGAATGACTGGCCTTTTTAGCCGGAGCGATCGTTCTAACCCGCACCTTGCAGTCGTTCTTATTCGAATTGAGCCCGACCGATCCTCTTACCTTAGCGGCCGTCACCTTCTTGCTGGTTCTGGTAGCGCTTGTGGCTTGCTACATTCCCGCCCGTCGCGCGGCCAAGATCGATCCGATAGCCGCACTGCGCGGCGAGTGAAAGATTGTTTCCGACAATCCAAGGCTGGCCCCACAGTCGCGTGTGATTGAAATCACAGACCGCCGAGACGCGCGCCGCTACCGTTAATGTGGATTATTACTTATCGGGAGAGTCTTTCCATGTCGATTGCGACCCCCAGCACTACACGCGTTTTGAACCCCAGTTTAGAGAAGAAAATCATGAGCGCCGAAGAAGCGGCGGCTCTGATCCAGTCCGGCGACCAGATTGGCATGAGCGGCTTCACCGGGTCGGGCTATCCAAAAGCAGTGCCGATTGAGCTGGCGCATCGCATTGCCGACGCACACTTCCACGGCCAGAAGTTTCAGGTGAGTGTGTTCACCGGCGCATCGACCGGGCCGGAGCTCGACGGGGCGCTGGCCATGGCGGGCGGCATTCACCTGCGGCTTCCCTATCAGTCCGATCCGGAGACGCGCAAGCGCATCAACGCCGGCGAAATGGATTACATGGACATTCACCTCAGCCATGTCGCCCAGTTCGTGGAGTATGGATTCCTGGGCAAAATGGATGTGGCGCTCATCGAAGTGACCGCGATTCTGGAAGACGGGCGAGTGGTGCCGAGTTCTTCGATCGGCAATAACAAGACATGGATCGACTGCGCCGAGCGGATCATCCTCGAAGTGAACTCCTGGCAGCCGATGGCGCTCGAGGGGATGCATGACATTTACTACGGTCTGGAGCCGCCTCCGAATCGCAGGCCAATTCCGCTGGTGCGGCCCGGCGACCGGATCGGCACACCTTATCTCAAGGTGCCGGCCGATAAGATTGCCGGCATCGTATTAACCGATTCTCCCGACCGCAACAGTCCGTTCAAGGCGCCGGATGAGGCTTCGAAGCGCATCGCGGGACACATTCTCGAGTTCCTCAGCTGGGAAGTGAAGAAGGGCCGGATGCCGGAGAACCTCCTACCCCTGCAATCGGGGGTGGGCAACATCGCGAATGCAGTTCTGTTTGGGCTGGAGGAAGGGCCGTTTGAAGGGCTCACTTCCTACACGGAAGTGATTCAGGATGGAATGATCCGCCTGCTGAAGTCGGGCAAGCTCACGTCGGCCTCGGCGACGGCGTTCTCGCTCAGTCCAGCCATGCTCGACGAAGTGAATGCCGATATGGCCAGCTACCGCCAACGGATTGTGCTGCGGCCGCAGGAGATTTCGAACAACCCGGGGATTATTCGACGCCTGGGCGTGATCGCGATGAACGGGATGATCGAGGCCGACATTTACGGCAACGTGAACTCGACCCACGTAATGGGATCGCGCATTCAGAATGGGATCGGCGGCTCGGGCGACTTCGCGCGCAATGGGTATCTGTCGATCTTTATGGCACCGTCGTCGGCCAAGAAGGGGACGATTTCGACCATCGTGCCCATGGTGTCGCACGTGGATCACACCGAGCATGACGTGCAGGTACTGGTCACGGAAAATGGATTGGCTGATCTGCGCGGACTTTCGCCGAAGGAACGGGCGAAGCTGGTGATCGAGAAGTGCGCCAGTGCCGAGTACAAACCGCTCCTGCAGGACTACCTGTCGCGAGCCGAGCAACTGTCATATGGCAAGCATACGCCGCACCTGCTGACCGAATCACTCAGCTGGCATAACCGCTACCTCCGGACAGGAAACATGCGTCCGCGAGAAGAGAACTAGTGTCCGGTCGCGCGAGTCGAGATCGTGTAGCCCCGGACGCATTCGTCCGGGGTTTCACGCGCCAGCCGAATACTCTCCATACGGCAGCCCGGGAGTGCGGCCGTCACCGGAATCGATTCGCGGGCAAGCCTGATTGCATCTAAGCTAGGGCAATGACCGCCGAAGCAAATCCAGCCCGTGTTCAACTCATCCACCCGGAAAACCGACCGCTCGAGTCACTTGAGCTTAATTTGTGGTTGCAGCAACTAGTCTCAGGAAAAGGCAGCGACCTGCTGCTGGTTCCGCAGGCAGCCGCGTCCATCCGCGTGGAAGGAACTCTTGTCGTCATCGGCGACCGTCCTCTGACCGGCGATGAGATCGAAGCTGCCGTGCTGCCGGCACTGGCGCCGCATGCCAGGGAAGAATATGAGCGGACCCACATCGCCGACTCGTCGTATCGAGTGGAAGGGCTAGGACGGTTTCGCATCAATCTGCACCACGAGCGCGGACGCGCGGCCGCCACGGTTCGCGCGCTGCCGTCTAAGATACCCACGATCGACGAACTCCGCCTGCCGTCCGGAATCGCTGCGCTGGCCAAGTTGCGGCGCGGACTGGTCATCATCGGCGGAGCGACCGGTTCGGGCAAGACGACAACGCTGGCCGCGTTGGTGAACGAGATCAACCAGCGGGAAGCGCGCCACATCGTGACGATTGAAGATCCCCTCGAGTACGAGCATAAGCATAACCTGAGCGTCATCGAGCAGGTGGAAATCGGCATTGATGCTCCCGACTTCCCTACCGCGCTGCGAGCGGCGCTGCGCCAGGCGCCAGATGTGATCGTTGTAGGCGAGACGCGTGATCCAGAAACGGCGCGGATTGCTTTATCGGCGGCGGAAACCGGGCATCTTGTGTTTACGACTCTTCACACTACCGACGCGGCCTCGACGGTTTCGCGCATTGCCGACTCGTTTCCTCAGGAGCGGCAGCACTCGATTCGCGCCGAGATGGCAATGGCGCTGGCGGCCATGCTGACGCAGACTCTGATTCCGCGGAGGAATGGAGGCCGCGTGCCGGCCGCGGAGCTGCTGATGGTCGGCTACGGCGCACGCCAGCATATCCGCAAGAACGCGCTGCAGCATTTGCACCAGGAAATCACTATCACCCGCAAGCAAGGTTCATTCACGCTGGAAGAATCGCTGGCCCAGCTGGTGTTTCAGAATGATCTGAGCCGCGAGGATGCCATGGTGCGGGCACTGCATCCGGAGGACCTCGACGTCCTGCTGAAGGCGAAGGGTTTCTAGCCTCTTTACTGGGCGGCGCCGCGAAACTCTTCATCCATCCACTTCTTGAACGCGTCTAGATTCTGCGGACGGCCGAGGAAGCCTCGCACCAGTTCGGTGCCGGCTACAGAGCCTCCGGGTTCCAGAACCGTTTTGCGATAGCGCATGGCCGCTTCTCCTCCCAACAGATTGTTCTTGTCGAACTGGCTGAAGAAATCGATGGCGATCACTTTGTCGAGCACATACGTGTAGTAGTTGGAGGTGTAGCCCATCAGATGTCCGAAGCCCGCATAGAAGCGATTGCCGTCGACGAACGGATAGGGGTAGAAGCGCGTGTAGTCGGTGCGCAGAATGGCATCGAGATCGATCTGGCCGGGGGCACGGTCGTGCAGATCGAGCGAATACGTGGAATAGAAGAGCTGTCCCTGCACCCATCCGGCCCGGCCAAACGCACTGGCACGGTTCATGCGATCGATCAGGTCGAGAGGAAGCACTTCGTTGGTCTGGTAGTGCCTGGCAAACGAGCGCAGGATTCCGGGGTCGCGGAAGAATTCTTCCAGCATCTGCGACGGCGCCTCGACAAAATCGGTCTCGGTCGAAAACCCGGTGATTCCGCTCCACGCCTGCTGACCGCCGAGAATGTTGTGCATCAGGTGTCCGAACTCGTGGAAGAAAACGACCACGTCGGCGTACTGCATCAGGCCCGGGTCGCCGGGCTTGCCTCCGGCAAAGTTGCAGATGAGCACTCCTTCGGGCAACTGCCGGCCTTTGATGCCGGGCACCACCGGACTTGAGCTGAACCATTTGTCTTTGCCATCGCGCGGATGCATGTCGAGATAAATGCGCCCGACCAGTTGGTCGCCGTCAAAAACGTTCCAGGCAGACACGGAAGCGTCCCAGACGGGGGCATCGGGAGCGGGTTTGAATGCTACGTGAAAGAGCTTCGCCGCGGTGTCAAGAATTCCCTGTTGTACCCGATCGTAGGTAAAATACGGCCGCACGGATTGAGAATCAAAGTTGAAGGTGGTCCGAGCGTACTGGTCCGCCCAAAATGTGCGGCCGTAGGCCGGAATCGCGGCGATGCCCGGCTGCTTCTGGCGGGCGAAGGCCAGCAGCATGTCGTACTCGCGGCGCGAGGCTGAGCGGGAGGCGACATCCACGTCGTTCAGGAACGCCTTCATGTTCGACGCTGTGCCGATCATCTGGTCGGCAGTCGCCAGATCAGCGAATGTCGGATAGCCAAGAGTTTGGGCCAATTCATACCGCGTCTTAAGGACGTCGAGCAGAATGTCCTTGTTGGCTGGGTAGGACCGGGTGTTGTAGGCGAGGTACATCCGCTTGCGCAGATCTTCGCTGGTCGCGTAAGTCATGACCGGGGTGTAGTCGGTTTCGTCGGTGGTCAGAGTGATCGACCCGTCCGCCGCCGGCGGGTGAGCGGTAATGAAGTCCGCCGGCAGACCGGCCAATTCGGCTTTGTCCTTCGCGACCACGTGATTGGGATTCTCCTGCAAGTTACGGCCGAAGTTGAGGGCAGCCTCTGTGATGTGATCCTGAAGCTTCTTGACTTGGGCTCGTGTAGCAGAATCTTTATCCACTCCAGCCAGACGGTACTCCAAGAGCGTTCGTTCCATGTAGTGCTTGGTGGCAGGATCGGCCCCCGACAAGTCGACGGCGGCGAGGGCGTGGTACACATCCTGATTCAAGTAGAGGACGGTATTGGCCTGCTGAATCTGCTGCGCGAAGGCCTGGCCTGCGTCCCGGACGTCTTTCTGCGGGGCCACGGCAAACATAAGGTAGGCCTCGGCGCCGGCGATTCCGAGTTCGTTCTGGGCGTTGTCGAAGGGCCGCAACGTGTTCTCGATGGTGCGCGGATTTTTCGCCGCCAGCAATTCGTCGACGGACTTCTGTTCCTTCGCCAGATGGTCTTTAACCCATTGTTCGGCCGCGGTCCGATCCAGTTTGCCCACCCAGATGTGTAGAGGATCGCTCTGGGCAAAGCTGACGGACTGCAACGCAATCAGAAACGAGCCGACGCAGAAAATGCTCAGAAGCGAGCGTCGAACCAACTTGGGCCGAACCACCGTAACAGTAGGAAGTGACATTTGAACCTCCGCGAAAGGAGTTAGACTCGCGAAACCGCGCCCGGTCAACGACCACGGATTATAGCTGTTCCCAGACGGATGCCGAAAGGCTGGTTCGACATAGCCCAGCTAAGCTCGCGCCTCTCAGTTTCGTGCCGAGCTACGCCCAATACGTGCGGTCGAGGCTACGGTATTGAATGGCTTCGGCGATGTGTTTCGGCTCGAGGTTCGGGGAGTCTTCCAGGTCGGCGACAGTGCGGGCTACTTTCAGGATGCGGTCGTGGGCGCGAGCGCTCAGGCCTTGCTGGGTCATGGCGCGTTCGAGCAGGCGCTCGCAGTCAGCGGAGAGTTCACAGAATGTCCGGATGTGGCGGGAGTGCATCTGCGCGTTGCAGTAGAGTTTTTCGCGGGAAGTGGCGAAGCGGGTCAGTTGCTTCTGGCGGGCGCGGATGACACGCTCGCGAATCGTGGCCGAGCTTTCCGGCTCGTGGGTCGAGCGCATTTCCTTGTAGTTCACGGCGGGGACGTCGATGTGGATGTCGATGCGGTCCATGAGCGGGCCGGAAATCTTGGACACGTAGCGCTGGATCATCGGCGTGGTGCATTGGCAGTCGCGAGTGCGGTCGTTGTGAAAGCCGCAGGGGCAGGGGTTCATGGCCGCGGCCAGCATGAAGCGGGCCGGGAACGTCAGCGACATAGACGCGCGGGCGATCGAGACCGTGCCATCTTCCAGCGGCTGGCGGAGGACTTCGAGCACGTTGCGGGGGAATTCTGGAAGTTCATCGAGAAAGAGCAGGCCGTTGTGGGCGAGCGAGACTTCGCCGGGCCGCGGGATCACTCCGCCGCCAATCAGCCCGGCATCGGAAATCGTGTGATGCGGCGAACGATACGGGCGGGTTCCGACCAGACCGCTGCCTTGGTCAAGCACTCCGGCCACGCTGTGAATCTTTGTCGTTTCCAGCGCCTCCTCAAACGTGAAGGGCGGCAGGATGGTGGGCATGCGCTTGGCCAGCATGGTCTTGCCGGAGCCGGGCGGGCCGATCATGAGGATATTGTGGCCTCCGGCGCAGGCGATCTCGATGGCGCGCTTGGCGGTCTGCTGTCCGCGGACATCTTTGAAGTCGACGAAGAATTGCTGCGACTCACGCAGAAGCGAGTCGCCGTCCGCCTTGATCGGGACGATGCCGTTGCCGGAATTCACGAAGTGGATGACGTCGAGCAGCGAGCGCACGGGGTAAACATCCAGGCCGGAGACCATGGCGGCTTCTTTGGCATTGGCCTCAGGCACAACCATGCGCGCGATTTTCTTCCCGCGGGCTTCGATCGCAATGGGAAGAGCGCCACGGACGCCACGCACGCCGCCGTCGAGCGAGAGCTCGCCGACGAAGAGGCAATCCGTCATGTCTTTCTTGGTGAGGCCGCCATAGGCTCCGACAATGCCAAGGGCCATGGGCAGGTCGAATCCTGAACCTTCTTTCTTGATGTCGGCGGGCGCGAGGTTGATGGTGATATGCGTGGGCGGGATGTCATAGCCGCAGTTCTTCAGCGCGGCGCGCACCCGGTCACGGCTCTCGCGCACGGCGGCATCGGGCAGGCCCACGGTGTGGAAGTGGTCCTGATCGCACTTGATGCCGGAGCAATCGACTTCCACCTGAATAATGTTGGCGTCGATGCCATAGACCGCGGCGCTGAGAGTCTTATAGAGCATCTGGTGAATAGCAGGTGTTTCCCGCTTCTCGCAAAAGACGCGAGAAACGGGGCACCCGGGCACACGAAGTCCTGATGTCCCAGATACCAACCTTACGCACGCAGCGCGATGCTGGCTGTGACGGATGTCACCAGAGGTCTGTGGAAAACTGGCTGTTTTCATGGGCTCTCGTGCCGCTGCCGCCAGAGATGTCGCGCGCTACCAATCTGCCTTGCTTCTCCCAGCTTGTTGCTCCTCGGGGTACCAACATGTCCAACCGTGCCGCCGGGATCCGCCAGCCCGTATAGAATAGAAAACGATCTTTCAAGATCAGCAGTTGCTCCCCATGACTACGGACCCCTTGAACCCTCCGCCTACGCCTCGCCCTCCCGGAAATCTGGACCAGGAAGAATCGCAATTATGGCGATGGGCGCTGGGCTTTATGGTCCTGCTGTCGGTCGCGCTGGCTGCCTTGCTGTGGGAGCGGCTGGAAAACATCCCGTATTCGCTTCGCGCCATTCCGATCGGGGTGCTGATTCTTTCGATCCTGTTCGCGGTCTATGCCTACGGGCGACGGCGCGAAGTCAGCGAACTCAAAGGCCTGCTGCGCGGGCTGCAGCACGTGGGAGCAGCGCCTTCGGAAGAGCAACTCGACCAACTCAGCCAGGTCATCCTACGATCGCAGCGCAACTTCAAGGAATTGATTGATTCCTTTGATGACCCCGCATGCGCGGTTTCGCTCGACGGCACGCTGCGCACGGTCAACCGGCGTATCACCGAGTTGACCGGCGCAACTTACACCGAACTGGTGGGGCGCAAGATCTACGATCTGGTGGAGGAGCCCACGCAAGCGGATGTGGAACCCGGCCTGGGGCGCTTTCTCGAAAAGCGGCGCTGGGCCGGCACGGTGCGAATCCGGCTGAAGAACAGCTCGCGGCCTCTTTATTTTGAATGCGTGCTGAACGGCATTATCAAAGGCGACGAGGTGGTCGGCGCCAGCCTGCTAGGTCGCGACGTGACCGAGCAGCGCGAGAAAGAAATGCGCTTCACCGAATTGTTTGAGACCTTGCAGGAGGGCGTCTATTTCAGCACGCCCGAGGGACATTTACTGGACGCCAATCCGGCCCTGGTGAACATGCTGGGGTATGCGGAGAAGCGGGATCTTCTGGCGGCAGAGCCCGCGGCGTTGAATTCCGATCCCGGCCAGCCCGTACTAGGTCGGGCGGTTGATGATCGCGGAGGGGTTCGCACGCGTGAGATCAAACTGCGGCGTAAGGATGGAACCGCCGCGGTCTTTCTCGACTCCTCGCGCGCAGTGTGGGACACATCCGGAAACATTATCCGCTACCAGGGCACGCTGGTCGACATCACCGAAAAGCGGAAGATGGAGCAGGAACTGGCGCAGCAGGAGGAGTTTCGCCGTCGCCTGCTGGAAAGTTTTCCGGACCTCATTCTGGTCGTTGACTTGGAGGAACGCTACACCTTCGTGAGTGCCCGGGCTCGCGATCTTCTCGGTTACCAGCCGAAAGAGATGTTGGGCAAAAAGATTTCTGAGCTGGACGATCACTCGCCCGAACTGGCTTCTCTGTACCACGAAGTCGTTTCCGGCAAGGAGGCTTTCGCGTCCGCGGAATACGGGGCGCGGCATCGCGACGGAACGTGGCGGACGATGCGCGCCGCCGGCAGCCGGCTGGTCGATGCCGAGGGAAAAACCAGCGGCGTGATTATTTCGGTGCGCGATATTACGGTCGAACGGAAACTGGAACAGCAGGTCGTGCAGAGCGAGCGCTTGGCGGCGATGGGCGCAATGATTGGCGGCGTCGCCCACGAGCTGAACAATCCTTTGACCAGCATCATGGGCGTGAGCGAACTGCTGCAGGACACCGAGACCAACGAAGTCTCCCGCAAGCAACTGGCCATGCTGCAACAGCAGGCGCGCAGGGCGGCGGAGATCGTGCAGAACCTCACGTATTTCTCGCGTCCTCCCGCTCCGGGCAAAAGCCGTATCAACCTGGTGGAAGTGGTGGAGCGCACCCTGAACCTGCATGCCTATTCGCTGCGCAAGAACAACATTACGGTGGACTTTCTGAAAGAAGCTGGAGTGCCGTATGCCCTCGGCGATCCTCACCAGTTGATGCAGGTGTTTCTCAACCTGATTGTGAACGCCGAACAGGCGATACGCGAGTCTCGCGATAAAGGCACGCTGCGGATTCGATTAGGCAAAGGCGACAATTCGGTCTGGGTGAGCTTTCACGACGACGGCCCGGGAATCCCGAAGGAGAGCCTGGCGAGCATCTTCGATCCCTTTTATACGACGAAGCGGCCGGGCCGCGGCACGGGATTGGGCTTAAGCATCTGCAAGTCGGTGATGAAGGAACACAACGGAAGCGTCGAAGCGACCAACTCTCCCGAGGGGGGATCGGTATTCACGGTGACGCTGCCGGTATCGGCAGTAGGGTAAGCAGCTGCGCGGATCAACGGGCGTGAACTGCCCTCAACCCCTTGTCATCCTGAGCGACGCGAAGGACCTGTGGAGTTGTGTGCCGCGCCAACGTCGCCGTCAAAATGCACAGGTCCTTCGTTTCGCTCAGGATGACAAGGGCTGAGTTCGCCGTGGCACTTTCTCTTCATAGCCGAGCAGATGTCTCCCCGCAAAATCCAGCCTACCGCTCCACGGCCATGGCTACGGCATTCCCTCCGCCAAGACAAAGCGCGGCGATGCCCCGCTTCACGTCACGGCGGATCATTTCGTAGATCAGCGTAACCAGCACGCGCGCGCCGCTGGCGCCGATGGGATGGCCGAGGGCCACGGCGCCGCCATTCACGTTGACCTTGTCGGGATTCAGGCCCAACTCGCGCATCACTCCCAGCGCCTGCACGGAAAAAGCTTCGTTAAGTTCGTAGAGATCGACATCTTCGTTTTTCCAGCCCGTCTTCTCCCAGATCGTGCGAACCGCGCCGACGGGAGCCATCATCACCCACTTCGGTTCGACGCCGCTGGTCGCCTGCGCCACGATGCGAACCATGGGCTTCGCGCCAAGTTCCGCCGCACGCTTCGCGCTGGTCACCACCAGTGCAGCTGCGCCGTCGTTAACGCCGGGCGCGTTGCCGGCAGTGACCGTACCATCTTTCTTGAAGGCAGGCTTGAGCGAACGCAACACTTCGATGGTCGTGTCTTCGCGTGGGCCTTCGTCTTTATCAAAGATTGCCGGAGCCGCGCCTTTCTTCTTGGCGGGAATCTCGACCGGAACGATCTGCGACTTGAAGCGGCATTCCTTGATCGCCGCCAGCGCCTTGCGGTGCGAGTGCAGTGCAAACTCATCCTGCTCTTCGCGCGAGATGCCGTATTTCTCGGCGACGTTCTCGCCGGTAATGCCCATGTGGTAGTCGTTGTAAATGTCCCACAGCCCGTCGTGCACCATCGAATCGACGATCTGCGCGTTGCCCAGGCGATATCCTTTGCGCGCCTGCGGCAGAAGATAGGGAGCGTTGGTCATCGATTCCATTCCGCCGGCCACAACGACAGAACTGTTTCCGGTCTGCACCGCTTGCGCCGCAAGCGCAACCGATTTCAATCCTGAGCCGCAGACCTTGTTAATTGTCATGGCACCTGTCGCAGGAGAAAGTCCACCGAAGATGGCGGCCTGTCTCGCCGGATTTTGGCCGAGTCCGGCGGAGACGACGTTGCCCATGATGCACTCATCGATCTCCGCGACGTCAACCCCCGCCCGCTTCACAGCCTCGCGGACCGCGATAGCTCCGAGTTGAGTGGCGCTGAAATCGGAAAGGCTGCCCTGAAATTTTCCGACGGCGGTGCGGCAGCCGGAAATGATGACAACATCGTCAAAAGAGGCCATGAATCAAGCTCCCGCGAAGATTTCGCGATTCTCATTATAGATGCAAGAGTGCGGGAATGCGTCGCTTGCGAAGGTGAGCGCCCACGCTGTCCCTCTGGACTGAAGCAGAGTGATTCTTGTATCCGCTTGCGCGGTTCAACCGCGCTCGCGACGTGTTCGCAGAAAGAAATCTTGTGCGACTCACTACAGTCTTGAAGAATCTTGCTGATTCACACTCGAAAGACTCTCGCGTTGTGACTTTGGTATCGCGACCTTGCACGGTTCGATCATCATTTTTTTCTTGACTTCATTTTTCATTAACTCTATACATCAACTAGTTGCAGTATTGAAGACCGCTGCGACATTTTCCATGAAAAATGGAAGGGAGAATAGGAACAATGGCAACCAAGAAAAAGGCAAAGAAGAAAAAGAAACACTAAGTAAGATTCAGTACCAAGGCAATAGGGGACGCTCAAGAGCGTCCCCTAGTTTTTTATCCCGGAATCATCCGTCGCGAGCTGGCTAATTCGGCCGATCGGAGCGGCTCTCCGCTCGGTGAGGAATCCGCCTCTCCTTCTCCGGACACAAACTCCGAAACGCGCAGAAATTGCAGTGCATTCCCGTCTTCGCCTTGAAGACGCCCCCGGCGATTCCCTGGGCTGCAGCCTCCACACGGTGGCGGGCGACGACGAGTTCTTCCTCGCTGCGAGTCGTGATGACGGGAACGTTCTCCTCCAGATTATGAAAAATCAGCGCCCCGACGGTGTATCCCCATTTCTCCCGGGCCGCGATCGCGTACAACGACAACTGCAGGCTCTCATCCGCGTCTTCCTGATCGCGGGCCTTGCCGGTTTTGTAGTCGACGATGGCCACGCTGCCGTCGGCGCGCTGGTCGATGCGATCGATGCGGCCCGCCACCATAGTCGAGCCTACGCGAATCTCAAACGATTGTTCGGTATGCAGAACCTGCGGCGTGTTGAAGCGCGCCGAGGCCAGGAAGTCGCGCAGTTGTGCGATGCCCTGCTTCTCGTAGAGTTCGTGCTGGTAGGATTCCAGAATCTTGGCTTCGGCCAGATCGCGGCGGAACAATTCGATGAGCTCATCTTCTGTCTTGGGGCGGCCGAGGGTTACGGAATCAAAATAAGTCTTGAGCACGCGGTGAATAGCTGCTCCATACTGCATGGCGGCGGCAGGCTTGGCCGACAGGCGCCAGTCGCGTTCGAGCTTGAACTGCAGTCCGCAGCGCTCGTAAGTATCGACGGCCGACGCACTGAGCCGCGATTCCAGCCCTTCGACGACTGCAAGTTCGAACCATTGAGTGGTTTGCGATGCCGCCGGATAAGCCGCTGAGGTTTCCGCGAAGATGTCCAGGCTAGTTTGCGAGCCGCGTGCCGGAATTGCAGTCAGCCATCCGCTCAACCTCTTGTTTTCGATCAGTTCCCTCATGTAGCCGTCGGGATTCTTGTTGGCCTTGCCCTTTCCCTGCTTCGAGTAGATGTGCAGCGAGTCGCGGGCGCGGGTCATGGCGACGTAGAACAGGCGGCGCTCCTCTTCACCGTGCAGCATCTTGTCGTCAGCCTCCGTGATCGAATCCGGTTCGCGTAGCTCACGGGGAAAGGCGACCAATGTCTCTTTGTACGGACTGGGAAACGAATTCGCGTTGGCGCGGAGAATGCAAACGTGAGGAAATTCAAGTCCCTTGGCGCCGTGCACAGTCATTAGGCGTACGGCATTCTCGCCTTCCTTCGATTCCATGGGAATCACGCCTCCGGCCTCGCGGAAGTATGCGAGATAGTCGGCTAGTTCTTCCAGTTCCGTGGTCTTGTTGATCTTCTTCGATTCCCACTCGCCAACAAAGTGGAGGGCTGCTTGAAGAATGGGCGACGCGATGTCGAACCCAAACTGTTTCACAATGATGTCGAGCGCTGCGCGAGCTTTTGCTTCCTTGCGGCGGATTTCTTCCCGGGCGTACTGCACGGCAGCCAGAACATCGGCGCCGCCATCAACCCGGTCCAGCGCGGCGGAAAGAGGAACAACCTGACCCTCCCGATTGTCCCGGGAAATGGCGCGCATGACCTGGCGAAGCTGTTGCGGATTCACGTGAAACGCAGGCAAGGCCGCCACGCGAAACAGGCTGACGTCATCGCCAGAGGAAACAATCGCGCTCAGGCAGGCTAACAGGTCGCGAACTTCGGGCGTATCGGAGATGTCCATGCTCTCGATGACGAACGGGATTCCGGCTTTGGCCAGTTCGTCCACGACATCATCGCGGTGAGTGTGAGAGCGGTAGAGGATGCCAAAGTCGGACCATTTGCCCTTCGACTTCTTCTGCGCATCGCGGATGAAACCGACCACGTCGGGGCCCTCTGTGTCTCTTCTGGTCAGAACCACCACCGACACCGGAGGGCGGGGCAGTTGCGCCCCGGCTTTGGCTGCCTCTTCTTCGCGGGCGGACTGAAGCGGCTGGCGGCGGTAGGCAAGTTTGCCGTCAGAGTGCTTCGCGAACACCGGCGGATTCTCGTCGATCAGGGCGAACGCGCTGCGGAGGATGGGCGTCGTGGAACGTCGGTTCTTCTCAAGGACAACCCGTCTCGCATTAGGGAACTGACGATCGAATAGCTCGAAGGCCGCGCTCGACGCTCCACGGAAGCGGTAAATCGCCTGGTCGGGATCTCCTACGGCAAAGATGTTGCCGTCGACTCCAGCGAGGCGGGCGAGAATCTGAATCTGGGCGAAGTTTGCGTCCTGAAATTCGTCGGCCAGGATGAAGCGGGCGCGGGCCCGCGCCTCCGCCAGAACATTCTCGTCGCGGTGCAGCAAGGCATGCGCGCGGATGATCATGTGGCTGAAGGTGCCGAGATTCTCTTCCCCGAGCCAGCGCTCCATCCTGGTGAACACGCGGGCGATCTCGCGGCAGCGGCCTAGAACGTCGGCCTCCCCGAGTACTTTCCCAGATTTCGCGACGCGCGGCATGGGGACCTCGCCCCGCCCCAGGCGCTCCACGTATTCCTCATACTTTGCCGGAGTAACCAGTTCGTCGTGGCAGCGATCGACGAACTTCAGCAGATCACTCAGGAACTGGCCCACATTCGCCGCGCGCACAAAGTGCTCGAGACGAAGTTCTCGCATGCGGCGGCGCAGGTAGATCCAGAGGTCTTTGTCGTCAAGGACGCCGAAATCCTGGTGGACGCGCTTGAGCATATCCAGGCAGTAGTCGTGAAAGGTGTACGCGTTGACATTTTTCCCGCCAATTAACTTGCCCACGCGCTCGCGCATTTCGTTGGCGGCATTCTTGGTATAGGTGAGCGCCAGAATCTCGTCGGGTCGAGCGTGGCCGTCGCGCACCAGGCGCTCAATGCGATGGGTCAGAACTGAGGTCTTGCCCGTGCCAGCTCCCGCAACCACCAGCATCGGTCCGTGGACGTGCTCGATGGCTTCGCGCTGACGATCATCGGGAACAAACGGAGAGGGACGGGAGCTGCTTTTCGAAGACGGCATGAAGGGCCAGAATATCACTAACGGGGACTTGGGGTGCGGATGCGCTGCGCACAGAGAAACAGACGAGGCGGCTCTCCGTGCACATTCTAGTGGGGCTCAACCCAGCTCGGAGAATACGATCGCACTGGCAGCAATCGCGGCGGTTTCGGCCCGCAAAATCGTGCTGCCCAGCGACGCTGAGATCCATCCCGCCTTCTGGAAGAATTGCAATTCTTCTTCCGTCCAGCCTCCTTCGGGACCGATCGCCACAACAATCTCTCCTTCCGGGCGGGAAGCGAGCACGTCGCGCAGCAGGATCTGTTGTTCCGACTCTGCCAGCACAATGCGCAGGGCGCCAATGGTCACGCTCGCCACGTCCTGTAGCTTGACGGGAGCGGCGATCTCCGCCGGGGCTGCTCGGCGAGATTGCTCGGCTGCCTGCAACGCGAGTCTGCGCCAACGCTCGGAGCGTTTTTCTGCTGCCGCCGCCAGGTGCGCGTCCGTACGGCGGGCGATTACCGGCACGATTCGCGAAACTCCCAACTCGGTGCATTTCTCAATCGCCCACTCCATCCGGTCGAACTTGAATATGGCAAGCAGGAGCGTAACGCCGAGAACGGGTGGGGCCGTCACTTCTTCGCCGAGTTCAAAATCGACTCGGCCGTCCCGAATGTTCGCTATCCGTCCGCGCCTAACTATGACGCCGGTCGAGATATCGAATTCTTGCCCCACGCGAGCTCGCAGGACGCGGATGAGGTGATCGGCGTGCGCGCCGGTGAGGGCAGCCTGGTTGCCTGAGAAATCTTCCGCGATCCATCGGCGTCGGGTCATGGGGACACTTGGCGCTCGATCCTTTAGCCGAACATGTCCTTCATCTTACCGAGTAGCGAGCGTAGCAAAGGCTGGTTATCGACTTTCGAAAGAGCGTCGAGTTCCTGCAGCAATTCTTTCTGGCGCTTGTTGAGCTTGGTCGGGACCTGCACGTGAACCTCGACGTATAAATCCCCTTTGCCGTGTCCGTTCAACACGGGCACACCTTTGTTGCGGATGCGAAACACAGCCCCGGGCTGAGTGCCGTCCGGAATTTTCAGGGTATGCTCGCCTTCCATGGTAGGCACGCGAATTTCCGCGCCCATCGCGGCCTGGGCCACCGAGATCGGCACCACACAATGAAGGTCGTTGCCTTCCCGCGCGAAGAAGGGATGCTCTTTCACGTGCAGCACCACGTACAAGTCTCCGGCGGGTCCGCCGAATGCTCCAACTTCGCCTGCGCCGGAAAAGCGAATGCGCGTTCCATCTTCCACGCCTGCGGGAACTTTTGCTTCGACCGTACGCTGCCGCAGAATGCGGCCTTCACCCTTGCACTTCGGGCAGGGATCCGTGATCACGTTCCCCGTACCCTGGCAGGCGGGACAGGTCCGTGCAATGCTGAAGAATCCCTGCTGGTAGCGTACCTGGCCGCGGCCGCCGCAAGAGCGGCAAGTCGTCGCTCCTTTGCCGGGCGCCGAACCGGAACCACGACACTCTTCGCAAGCCTCGTGACGCCGAACCGTGACGTGGGACTCCGTTCCGAAGAACGCTTCTTCGAACTCAAGGGTCAAATCTTCGCGCAGGTCGGCTCCGCGCTGCACGCGGCTGCGGCGCCCGCCTCCGCCCCCACCAAACATGTCGCCGAAACCGAAAAATTCCCCGAAGATGTCGCTGAAGTCCTGAAAGACCGTAGGATCGAAGCCCGCCCCTTGGCCGGAGCCGCCGCCCAGTCCAGCATGGCCGTAGCGGTCGTAAACAGCGCGCTTGTCGGTGTCGGCGAGCACGGCATACGCTTCGCTAACTGCCTTGAATTTTTCTTCCGCGTCAGGATTGTTCGGATTCCGGTCGGGATGATACTGCAGCGCGAGCTTGCGATAGGCGCTCTTGAGCTCCAGCTCGGTGACGGTGCGGCTCACCCCCAGCACTTCGTAGTAATCGCGTTTTGCGTTCGTGGTCAGAAAAACCTTCCTTCAATGGACAATCCAAATTCCTCAGTGGCTAGAGTCCGCTCCTACTAAGCGCCGAGCAATCGCAGCGCTGGAAGCGCTGCGCCACCCAAAAACAAAACCTAGAGTATCTAATTTCAGGGATTCTTTGCGACCTTGACCATGGCCGGGCGCAGCAGCCGGTCTTTGAACTTGTAGCCGCGCTGCAATTCCTCGAGCACCTCGTGGTCGGGCACGTCGGAGGTTTCCACCATTTCGATGGCCTCATGAACATGCGGATCGAAGGGCTCGCCCTTGGCAGGAATGGCGCGCACACCGATTTTCGCCAGCGCATCCTGCAACTGCTTATAGATAAGTTCGACGCCGCTGCGGAAGTCTCCCGGCTCTGATTTCACCTGCAGGGCGCGCTCGAAGCTGTCGATCACCGGCAGCAGCGGCTTGATCGCATCCGCCGCGGCGTAGTCCCGGTAGTCCACCTGCTCTTTGGCGGCGCGGCGGCGGGCGTTTTCGAATTCCGCCTGCGCGCGCGCCAGGCGGTCGAGCAAGGAATCGCGCTCGGCCTTCAGTTTCTGCAATTCTGCCGCGGGACCGGTAACTTCGGCTGCAACTCCGCTGGCGGCCGATTCCGATGGGTTTTCATCGCGGTCCGCCGGAGGAAGTTCGTGTTCCAAATCCAACCCCGCAATTTCCGATTCCGATTTTCCGTTTGCTTTCTTCATAACAGCTATGCATTACTCCGATTCATTCAGGATCTTGTCAAACAACCGCGCGATATACGAAACCGCGGTGATGGTGTGCTGATAGTCCATGCGGGTCGGCCCGATCACCGCCAGCGAACCCATGACTTCGTTGCCAGCGTGCGCGGGCGCTCCAATCAAAACAAAGTTCTGCATCGACGGCAGGGCCTGGTCGAGTCCGATGACCACGCGGACTGCCTCCTGCTTTACATCGAGATATGCGCCGAGCAACTGGACAACTTTTTCTTTTTCCTCCAGCGTCTTGAGCATATCCTGCAGCCGCTGCCGGTCCTGCTCGCCGGCAACCAGGTTGGCCGCGCCTTCAACGAACACGACCTGCGAGCCTTGTTCCGCCGCCAGCGCGCCTTGTTTATAGAGTTGCTCGATCGAGTTCATCAGGCGGTCGTATTCGCTGCGCTCCTGCTCCAGGCGGCGAGCCAGTTCGGCGCGCATCGATTCCATGGTCCAGCCGCGGAAATTCTCGTTGATATACCGCGCCGCCAGGTCCAGTTCCGATTGCGATAAATCCAGCCGCAGCACCCGGTCGCGCACCAGGCCAGATCGAGTCACCAGCACGGCCAATACTTTCTGTTCCCCGAGCCTGGAGAAGTACACATGCTCCAGCGCGTTCTTCGGACCGCTCGTAGCCACCGTCACTCCGACGTTACGCGAGATCAGCGAGAGCACATGCGAAGTCCGCTCCATGAACTCCTGCACGTCGGTGATCCCGGCGAGCGAATCGGTAATCATGCTCTCTTCCTGCGGCGCCAGCCGGGCAGTTCCGGAAATCTGCTCAACGTAATACCGATACGCCTCGGTCGTGGGGATGCGCCCGGCAGAGGCATGCGGCTGCTCCAGGAAGCCGGCATCCGACAGGTCGGCCATTACGTTGCGGATCGACGCCGGGCTCAACCCTTCGCGGTTCGAGCGCGCTAGCGTGCGCGAACCAACCGGCTCGCCCGTGGAGATAAACGTCTCCACCAGCGCGGTCAGAATCTCGCGTTCGCGATTCCCGATATTGGGGTCAGCAGGCATACGCAATTATGTCACTTGTCTCAATCCGAGCGGCGACAGCCGGGGGAAGAAACCTCTTCGATTCATTTTACCTAACTATTTTAGATGCAGGAGGTTGGCTTTTGAAGCAAAACTGCCGGTCCTGTATGGCTTCCAGGGCGCGGTGGCGCCGTCAAGCCGGCGACACCGAGCCCTTCTCCACCAGATACTGATCCATCCATTCCAACACCAGCTTGCGCATTTCCGGCAACTCCACGTGCGCACAGTCGTAGAGCTCGATGCGGCAATCTCGTTCTCTCCCGTGCTGCCGGTAAAGTGGCATCAGGTAATCACGAATCTTTTCCACACCCGCGGGCGGGGTCAAAGGATCCCGGCGTCCGTTCACGCTCAAGTGAGGCCGGGGCACGATCAACTCATTAATCTGCGCCGTTTGAAAATGCTTCAGCAGGGACGGCACGTAATAGAAGATGCCGTGTTCCTTGAGAGCGTGCGTTTTGATGAGCTCATCGAAATCGGTGAGGCAGCAAACATCCATGCAAACCGCGACCCGGGGATCGAGCGCCGCCAGCCACCATGCCTTGGTTGAGCCCATGGACATGCCAAATGCGCCCAAGCGTCGCGGGTCCACCTCGGTTCGGCTGGCCAGATAGTCGATGGCGCGGAACTCATCGAACATCATCCTGCCAAACAGCACCTGGCCCCTCCAAAGCATCAGCTTGAATGCATCCTGTTCGCCGGTTTGACCGTTCGCTTCGCGCTGGCGCTCGCCAAAGCACCAGCTATCGATTGCCAGCGTGACCAGGCCCTTCTCGGCGCATACCGGAGCGTAAGCCGGCTGCACCTCTACGCCCTTCAGCAGTTGCTCTTTGCCCAACTCATACATCCCCGCGTGCCAGTGAATATAGAGCAAGCCCGGAGCCGGATTCTGCCGCTTGTCCGGGATCAGCAGCAGCGCGGGAACTGGCTCCTCGCCATTCAGGTCGAGCACCAGCCGCTCCAATGTATATCCGTCATGCCTTTCGGTCTTGACCACCTTCGCCGGACCGGGGCGATGCTGCCAGGGAAGGTCCCCCAGCAATCCCCACAATTCCTTACGGCGTAGCTCCTGATTAGCGGCAAATCCCGGGCTCGGCTGCAGGCTGGGCTGTTGGCCCGGCTCGCCGACAAACGGTTCGGCTCCCGCAAGCGGCCCCGTGCTCGCGATTGCCGTCGCAGCCATCGCGCTCGTAGAAGTTCGCAGAAATTCCCTTCGATTTGAGACTTTTGTTGGTGGGTTCATCATCGCCTCCGCCGCAAGGCCCGCTTGTTGGCCAGACTATGATCTTCCTACGGCGGAGGCGAGCGGATGTCAAGAACCAAGCGCTAACGGGTGGCCCATCCTAGCCGCGTTCTTTGCGGCTAGAGCCTGCCCTGAGCGAAGTCGAAGGGGTGGGGACCTTGACTTTACTGAATCTGAATCACGCTAGCCGGGGCGCTGGCCTTGATCTCCGCCGTGCGAGTGGCCACTCTCTGCGCGAATTCGTAGATCGATTTCGCGTGCGGCGAATTCTCGCCCTCCAGCACCACCGGAGTTCCGCCGTCTCCGGACTTGCGCACTTCCGGGTCGAGTGCAATGTTGCCCAGGAACGGCACGCCAAACTGCTCCGCCATTTTTTCGGCGCCGCCGCGAGAGAAGATGTCCACTTCATGCTGGCAGTGCGGACAGACAAAATAGCTCATGTTCTCGACCACGCCTACCAAGTCCACTTTCATCTGGCGAAACATTTCGATGGCCTTGCGCGCGTCCTGCAGCGAAACGTCCGACGGCGTCGACACCACCACCGCGCCCGTCAGCGGCACGGTCTGCACCAGCGACAGCGCAATGTCGCCCGTGCCCGGCGGCAGATCGACAATCAGATAGTCGAGTTGTCCCCACTCCACCAGCCCCAGAAACTGCCGCACAATCTGGTGCAGCATGGGCCCGCGCCAGATGATCGGCTTGTCGCCGGGATTGAGCAATCCCACCGAAATCACTTTCAGGCCAAAAGCTTGAATCGGCTCAATGCGGTTCTCGCCCACCATGCGCGGCTGCGCGTTGACCCCCAGCATGAGCGGCACGTTCGGACCGTACACGTCCGCATCGAGCAGCCCGACTTTGTGTCCCATCTTGACCAGGGCGACGGCCAGGTTCACCGACAGCGTGGTCTTGCCCACGCCGCCCTTGCCCGACCCCACGGCGATGATGGCATCCACTCCCGGCAGCGGCTGCGGCCCCTGCGGCGTCGGCCCTTGTCCATGCTGATGCGGCATATGTGCGTTCAAAGAATCACACTCCGATAGGAATTGCGAAATGAGGCAGAACCCTCTTCGATTATACAGGCGAGATTGATGTCGGCAGGCGATCCTAACCTTGTTTAGAATGTCCAACACGATGGATAAACTCTTGGCGCTGATCGCCGAAATTGGCGATGAAGAAGATATTCTCGTTCGGCTCAAGTGCGCGACATGGTCGGGCACTTCGCTTCGGTTGCAGCTCGCAGTCTCCGAACTAAACTCCGAAGTTGATTCCGAGCCGGGAATTTGGGATGTTCGCTGTGAAGATGTTTTGAAGTATGTCTTGTCCAGCGAATACGCACATTGGATCGAACTGGCCGACGACCACCCTCTGCTCTGGGACTTCAAGCACGAAAGCGCATCGGCTTTCTTCTATGAAGCACCGGCCAATCCTGAAGCAGCTGTAGGCGCGTTGTATGAGGCTCACCAGAAGGCCGTCGGCTCGTGGATAAACTTTGGAAGGCATCTAAACATTTCACCTGGGCTTTCCAAGTTGCTGGCTGCGGGAAACGGGTTGTTAGCCAGCGGTCCAGTGCCTCTCCTAACTTTATACAAGGAGACATTGGGTTCGCACGGAGTGGAGGTCGATATTCGGTTCGCGCATCCACCGAAGGTATGGGATGGAAATAATTGGCGCGAATTGGAAAGGGAGAACAACACGAAGGCACTGATATTAGGAAGTTCTTACGTAATTGGCAACGGGTGGGCGGCTCAACAAAAATCGTGACGCTTGATTAGAGCACGCACCTAAGCGTCATTCGATGCGATAATCCGTCAACGGAGCCTCCATGAGAATCACGGTCGTGCTGGACGACGAACTGATACGCACCGCCCAAGAGGCAACCGGAGTAACGGAAGAAACAGCCTTGCTTCGGAATGCGCTCGAGGCCCTGATCGAGCGCGAGAGCGCCCGCAGGCTGGCGGCGCTGGGAGGCACGATGCCGCGCTTGAGGAACATTCCGCGCCGCGTAGCACAAAGGGCGCCCTCCTAGGCTAAAGCCCGCGTACTTTCTGCGCCGATGCGGCACGGCTGAAGCCGTGCCCTTCCCAAGGCCATCCCTGCAACAGAGTGCTCAGTACCCTTCCCCCTCCGCCCGCACCTTGCCCTTGAACATGCGGAACAGCAGGGTGAAGTAGCCGAGCGCGAGGACCACACCCAGAATCCACCAGGTGAGGCCGACGGTCAGGCCATGCTCGCCGGCGGCGGTGTTGTAGATGGTGAGGTTGAGTGCCGGATCGCTGCTCGCTGGCAGCACGACGGGATAAAGCCCAAACGCCGCTCCTACCAGCATGCCGACGATGTAAAGAGCGGAGGCGACGAAGGCCATTTTTTCTTGGCGCTTGAGGATTCCATGCATCATGACGCCGAGCGCGCCGAACACCAAGACGGGGATGAGGAATCCGATGGCGTGGTGCTTGTAGTTGTCGAGCACTCCCGGGCGGATGGAGACGGTCGCTATCAATCCCACGACCGTCAGAAGAAGTTGCAGCGGCCACGCCCATTGCGCCACCGTCCGGGCCCGGCGATTCAAGTCGCCTTCCGTTTTCACGGCGACGTATAACGACCCATGCGCGGTTAAAGTGACCAGCGCGATCACGCCGGTGAGAACCGTGTACCAGTCGAGGATGCCGTTGTCCGTTCCCCCAGTCCCGTGGTTCACGCGGAAGTTGGTCCAGAGCGGCTCGAAGAAGTAGTGATCGGCCCCCAGAGGAACACCGCGCACTACATTTCCAAGGGCCGCGCCAAAGAAGATCGTCAGCAGCAGGCTCGATACGCAGAAAATGACGTCAAAGAATCCCTGCCAGACGGGATTCTGCATGTGCGCCCTCAGCTCAATGCCGATGCCCCGCAGCATCAGCAGCCAGAGCACGATCATGAGCGGCAGATAGAAGCCGCTGAAACTGGAGGCATAGAGTAACGGGAACGCGAAATAGAGCGTGCCTCCGGCGGCGAGCAGCCAGACTTCGTTTCCGTCCCAGACGGGACCGATGGCGCGCATGATGCTGCGGCGCTCCTCGGGCGTCTTCGCGGCGCCCAGGTAAATTACACCGGCGCCCAGGTCGAAACCGTCGAGCACTACATACGCTGCCACCATGACTGCGACAATCATGAACCAAAGTGTTGCCATGAGTCCTCTCTTGAAACTACCTCCAAGATATTGTCATTTCGAGCGAAGCGAGAAACCTGCTTCGTTGCCGGGGCCGGCAGTCAGCAGGTTCCTCGTCGCTTACGCTCCTCGGAATGACAACATTCGGAGGAGGGTCAACCGAGACGGCGGCGCTACGCTAGTGGGCCGATCCCGTCTCCGCTTCGGGCCCTTGTTCAATTTCGCGCCGCACCAGAAACAGAAACAAGATTCCGAGCACGGTGTACATTCCCATGAAACCCAGCAGTGTGAACATACCGTTCCCTGCCGACACCGTCTTCGAATAGCCGTCGGCGGTACGCATCAGCGAATAGACCAGCCAGGGCTGCCGTCCCAGTTCTGCTGTCATCCAACCGGCGGTGTTCGCAATGTACGGGAACGGCAGCGCCAGCAGCAGAATCCACAGCATCCAGTGGCTGGAAAACAACTTGCCGCGCCACAACAGGAACGCGGCCACCACTGCTATGGCGATAAAGAGCGTGCCCAGTCCCACCATGATGTGATAACTGAAGTAGAGCAGCCCGATGTTCGACGGCCACTGATCTTCGGGGAAAGCGTTCAGGCCCTGAACCTCAGCCTTCCACGCCCGATAGGTCAGGAAACTGAGAGCGTCCGGAATCACCAGCGGATTGTCGATCTTCCGCTCCTCGACGTTGGGCTGACCGACGAGCACCAGCGGCGCTCCTGGCTGGCTGGCAAACAAGGCTTCCATGGCGGCCAGAGTGACCGGCTGGTTCTGAGCAATCATGCGCCCCTGGCCATCGCCGGTGGGAAACAGTTGCACCACGCTGAAGATCAGTCCCGCCACAACTCCGACCCGCACGAAGATGCGGCCGTGCTCTTCGAACTTGCCCCAGAGCAAATAGAACGCGCCTACCGAGGCCATCACGAACGCTCCCGTGATTACCGCTCCGGACATATTGTGAGCGTATTGCCACCACGCCCAGGGATTCAAAACCAGCGCCCAAAAGCTGGTGAGCTGTACCGAACCGTCGGCGACCTTGGCGTAGCCCACGGGATGCTGCATCCAAGCGTCCGTCGCGATGATAAAGAATCCCGAGAGCCACGAACCCAGGAACACGGCGACCGCCGACCACCAGTGCGCGCGCGGGCTGAGCCGTTTCTCGCCATACAAGAACAGGCCCAGAAATGCCGATTCGAGGAAGAAGGCGAACATGCCTTCCATGGCCAGGGTCTGGCCGATCACGCCTCCGGCAAAACGCGAAAAGTGCGACCAGTTCGTACCGAACTGAAATTCCATGGGGATGCCGGTCACGACGCCGAGCACGAAGTTGATGCCAAAAATCCGCGCCCAGAAGCGTGCCGCCTGATGGTAGGTCTCATCGTTGCGGCGCCAGGCCAATGTCTTGAGCACCACGATGAGTGGGGCAAGACCCATGGTCAGCTGCGGGAAGAGATAATGAAACGTAATCGTAAATGCGAAGTGGAGACGATGAACTAAGAGGGCACTATCCATGAAGAACCTCGGATCGCCGCTAGCCTACAGCTTTTTCGGCAACTCAATATGTGATGCAAATCACAACAAATATGGGTGCAAGAACAGCCCGTGGAGTCAGCGCACCTTACGACGTCGCTCCGACTCGGAGCGCCGGATCTCGCGGCGCCTTCCGGCGTCGTCGTAGCGGCGCTGCTGCTCTTCGGTCTCGGGAATCACGGGTGCGATTTTCAGGCGATTGCCAGCGCCATCAATGGCCACAAACGTCAGGTGGGCGGAGGCCACATGCTGGGCGGTGTCGGCAATGTAGTTCTCGACAAAGACTTTCACGCCCACTTCCATCGAGGTCTGGAATACCCGGTTCACCGACGAGCGCAGAATGACCAGATCTCCCACCCGCACCGGCACGAGAAAGTCGATGTGATCAACCGAGGCGGTGACGACGTAGCTGCGCGCGTGACGGTGCGCGGCCATGGCGCCGGCCAAGTCGATCCAGTGCATCAGTCGGCCGCCAAGCAGGGCTGCCAGCGGATTGGCGTCGTTCGGCAATACGATTTCGGCCATCTCGGATTGCGAATCGCGAACCGGGCGGGGCATCAGCGCACCGTCTGTCATGAATACTTCCCTTTCGTGGTGAAGCCGCTGTTTGTTGGGACCATTCTCACGCTTTCTTCTTCAGGTATGACTGAAGAAAACATTCCGCCATCTTTTGGATGCGCGAGTCGTCGTGCCGTTGCAGCCAATCCGCCTGCGCCAAATCAAATTCCAAATCACCATGATCGACGGGACGGTGATCTCGTTCACAAACATAGCGGAGAACCAGGACGCGGGCCGGCAGAGTGGCAATGTGCGCTGCGTCGGAGCGTACGGCAACGTCGCGCGGTGCGGAGACCGCGAATCGAACTGCATCCCAGACGCGCTCCGGCGGCGACCAAGTACAACTACTAGCATACCCAAGATTGCAGAATGCCTCCAGAACGTCCTGCGGCGGAAACTCGCCTTCGTGGCCGGGAGCCGTGCAATGCCCGCACCATCCAGTGCCCAGTGGAAGCCGTGCGGGATGCGGCCAGGAGCCGTGTTCGAGTCTCGCCAACGGCATAAAGTACGGACAGGCCAAATTCTCGCCTCTCAAACTCAGAAAATTGTTGGGACTCGTCATTGTAATCAGTTAAGCAGTATCTTGCGAACGGTCGCGGCGGGCTATGAGTAGCGCCGGCAAGATGCCGGCGCTACTAAAACAAAATAGGACGTCCGCTGCGCTAGCGCGACAGCTGTAGTAATCTCGTGAACGGGACTTGCTCGATCTTCCTCGACACTTCCCTTGACACTATGGACCGCATTGCCGCGCTTAACGAAATCTTGACCGAAAATCCCAAGGACGCGTTCGCGCGTTACGGGCTTGCCATGGAGTACTCCAAGCAGGGCGACTTTGACCGGGCGCTGGCGGAGTTCTCCATTCTGCTGGAGAACCATCCCGAATACACGGCCGGATATTTCATGGCCGCTCAGACGCTGGTGCGGGCGGAGCGCGTTGACGACGCAAAGAAGATGCTCAGCGACGGCATCGCCTCGGCGCGGCGCACCGGCAACCTGCATGCGCAGTCAGAAATGGAAGCTATGCTGACGGAGCTGGGATAGAGAGGTTTCAAGGTTTCAAGGTTTCAAGGTTGCGAGCGTTAAAGGCGGCCCGCTTCACGTTGAAACTTCGAAACCTTGACCCTTTGAAACCTTGCCTACTTCGCCATCCTGCCCATCCCCCACTCCACCAAGGCCGGAAACAGCTGATAGAGCTTCACAAACACGTGCATCGTCCACGGGACAACGACCTCCCGCTTCTGCTTCAAATACCCACGCAGAGTGGCACGGGCCACGCGTTCGGCGGTGATGCCGCGAACTGAACCCGGGCGCACCCTCTTCAGTTCGTTTCCTCGCTCCGCATTCTCGCCGAAGGCCGTACGCACATAGCCGGGACACACAGTCAGCACGTGAATGCCGTCTTTCTTCAATTCGACCCCTGCGGCTTTACCGATGGCATTGAGCGCAAATTTAGTGGCGCTGTATGAGGCGTGAAACGGCAGGGGAATATGTCCAGCGACGCTAGAAATGTTGATGATCGTTCCGCCGCCCTGCTGCCGCATGACCGGAATGACTGCCTGCATGGCCGACATTGCGCCGAAGAAGTTGGTTTCGAACAGGCCGTGACAGGCCTGCATGTCGGTTTGCGCGACGGAGTCCAGCAGACCGTGCCCGGCGTTATTAACCCAGACATCGACGCGCTTGAAGTGATGCAGGGTCAGGGCAAGCACGCGGTCGATTTCCTCCGAGTTGCGAACGTCGCACGACATCGCGGCCGTGCGGTCGAGGCAACCGATGCGCACGCGAGCCGCCTCGGCCCGGGCTGAGTCGCGCGACAGCAGCACCACGCTCGCTCCTGCCTCCGCAAACACTTTGGCAATCGCCTCGCCGATGCCCATCGAAGCGCCCGTAACTACAACGACTTCCCCTTCGAGTTCCATGCTCGCGTTCTATCCTCCACGGCGCTGCAAGTCAAGATGTAGGCCGCGCCTGTCGTACAATCGGAAAGCCCGCTCGCTTTCTGCGCGCCTCGACATCGGAGACTTCGTGGCCCTTCTTCCCTTGTTCCCGCTCGACCTGGTGCTGCTTCCCGGCGCACCCTTGCCTTTGCACATTTTCGAACCGCGATACAAGGAGATGATTGGCGAGTGTCTGGCCAGCAATGCGCCATTCGGAGTGTTGCGTGCGCTGGAAGAAGGTTTTGCGGAAGTGGGCTGCACCGCTGAGATCATTACCGTCACGAAAGAGTATCCCGATGGCCGCATGGATCTGGTCGCCGAAGGCCGCAAGCGTTTTGAGGTGCTCGAACTGAACCGCGAGCGTTCCTTTCTGCAGGCGGACGTGTTGCTCGTACCCGATGAACCCGGTGCTGCGTCCGTGGACGACAAGGCCCGGGCGATCGAAGCGCACTTGGAAATTTTGTCTTTGGCTGGAGCAGTGCAGGACCTCGCGCCAGCCGACCAGAACGCTCTTTCTTTTTATCTCGCAGGATCTCTGCCCCTCGATCTCGACTTCAAACAGAAACTGCTGGCGATGCGGTCGGAGAGCCAGCGCATCCAGGCGGTCGCAGCCTATCTGGAAAGTATTCTTCCCAACCTTCGGCGTGCGGCGCGGGCGCGGGAAAAAGCCGGCGGCAACGGGCACGCTCGCTGATCGCCTCAGGTCGGGCAGCGGCGGGCACAGTGCAAAACGTCATCTCATCGTGACGCGTATAATCGGGGAAAGTTTGTTTGTGGGGGTTCCTTTCATGAGTAGTCTTCCGCGCACGCTGGGTGAACTGCGCCGCAGTATCTTTTCCGAAGAGCGTTTGCGCACGCGCCACGTAAAGGATGAACTGCGCGACAACCTGACGAGCCGCCTCCGCACCAACGGGGACGCTTTAGTGTTCCCCGGCATCGTCGGCTACGACGACACGGTCGTGCCGCAGATCATCAATGCCATTCTTTCGCGTCATAATTTCATTTTGCTGGGACTGCGCGGTCAGGCGAAAAGCCGCATCCTGCGCGCCTTGACCACCCTGCTCGACCCGCACATGCCATATCTTGCCGGCTGCGAAGTTCACGATAATCCCTACTCCCCGATTTGCCGGCGGTGCCGCGAGGAAGTTGTACGGGTCGGCGACGAAGCGCCCATCGCATATCTTTCTCCCGATGAGCGCTACGTGGAAAAGCTGGCTACGCCCGACGTGACTATTGCCGATCTGATCGGCGACATTGATCCCATCAAAGCGGCCCGCGGTGGCCACGAACTCTCCAGCGAATTGACGGTCCACTACGGCTTGCTGCCCCGCGCCAATCGCGGCATCTTCGCCATCAACGAACTGCCCGATCTCGCCGGAAAAATTCAGGTCGGATTGTTCAACATCATGCAGGAAGGCGACGTGCAGATTAAGGGCTATCCCATCCGCCTGCCGCTCGATGTGGCGCTGGTGTTCAGCGCCAATCCGGAAGACTACACGGCGCGCGGCAAGATAATCACGCCGCTGAAGGACCGCATCGGCTCGGAGATTCGCACCCACTACCCGGCGACGGTCGAGGAAGGCATCGCCATCACCGCACAGGAAGCCTGGACGCGGCGCAACGGCCATCCCCTGCACCTGCCAAACTATGTGCAGGAAGTGATCGAGCGCGTGGCCTTCGCCGCCCGCGAAGACAAGAAAATCGACAAGCGCTCGGGCGTGAGCCAGCGGCTTCCGATATCGGCGATGGAAAATGTAGTTTCGAACGCGGAGCGGCGTGCCATTCGCAACGACGAGAAGATTGTCGTGCCCCGCATCAGCGACGTCTATGCCGCGCTGCCGGCGATTACCGGCAAACTGGAACTGGAATACGAAGGCGAGATGAAGGGTGCAGACCACGTGGGTCGCGAGTTGATTCGCGCCGCGATCGCCAAGACCTACGACGAGTATTACACCGGCGCCAACGTCCAGCAGATCGTGCAGTGGTTCGATCTGGGCGGCGAGATTCAGTTGTCGGACTCGGTCCCAGCCGTGGAGGCGCTGGAAAATCTGAAAGGAATTCAAGGCCTGGTCGACAAACTCGGCCCGCTGAGCGTTTCCCAGAAAGACAGTCCCGAACAGCAAGTTTCGGCTGCAGAGTTCATCCTCGAAGGCCTGCACGCCCACAAGCGTATCGGCCGCAGCGAGGAGCGCGTGTTCAAAGCCGGAGAGAAAAAGCCGGAACCCGTGCGCGAGAAATCGAACGAACCGGATGAGCGGCAGTTCCGGCAGAGACGGCAATTCAATTAGAAGCTCCTAGCTGCTAGCCAAGACGCCTTGTTCCTGCTGGAATCTGACTAGCTAGTCGCTAGAAGCTAGTAGCTAGAAGCTGTTTTATGAAACGCATCCGCTACTCCAAATACGTGCCCGATCCCGCGGGCGAGATGAGCATGGAGGACTTGCTCGGCGCGCTCTCGGACTACCTTCTGCAGAGCGGCTTTCAGGATTCTATGTGGTACGAACTGCCCGAGGGCGAGCAGTCGCTCGACGAACTCAGGCGCGCCATCGAACAAGCCCTGATGAACGGCGAGATGTTCGACGAGAACCTGCGCGAGCAGATCGAGCAGATGGCCGCCGACGGACAACTCGACGAACTCATCGAGAAGCTCATCGAGCGCATGCAACAAGAAGATTACATCTCCATCGACGAACCGCACGACCCCGCGCGTAAGTCGAACGTCGGAGGCCAGACTGGCGACGCGCAACAGGCTAAGTTCGAAATTACCGACAAAAGCCTCGACTTCCTCGGCTTCAAGTCTCTGCGCAATTTGCTGGGGTCGCTGGGAAAATCCAGCTTTGGACGCCACGACACGCGCGACCTTGCCACTGGCATCGAAACCAGCGGGTCGGCCAAGACCTACGAGTTCGGCGATACGCTAAACCTCGACATCACGGCGACGCTTTCCAGCGCGATCCAGCGCGAAGGGCTGACGCTGCCGCTCAACATCGAATACTCGGATCTGCAGGTGCACCAGTGCGAGTACCAGTCGTCGTGCGCGACGGTACTGATGCTCGACTGTTCGCATTCGATGATTCTCTACGGCGAAGACCGTTTCACTCCCGCCAAGAAAGTTGCGATGGCGCTCTCGCACCTGATCCGCACGCAGTATCCGGGCGACTCGCTTTCGCTCGTACTCTTCCACGATTCGGCGGAAGAAGTCCCGCTCTCGCAGCTCGCACGCGTGAAAGTCGGCCCCTACTACACCAACACTCGCGAGGGACTGCGGCTGGCCCAAAGAATTCTGCAGCGGCAGCGAAAAGACATGAAACAGATTGTGATGATCACCGACGGCAAACCGTCGGCGCTGACGCTGGAGGACGGGCGCATCTACAAGAACGCCTTCGGCCTCGACCCGCTGGTCGTCAGCCAAACGCTGGAAGAAGTTTCGAAGTGCAAACGCGCGGGCGTGCTCATCAACACCTTCATGCTGGCATCGGACTACGGGTTGGTGCAGTTCGTGCAGAAAGTCACCGAGATGTGCCGCGGGAAAGCCTACTTCACCACGCCCTACACGCTGGGGCAGTATCTGCTGATGGATTACATGTCGCGCAAAACGAAGACCATTCATTAATCCGCCTCACGTAGTTCCGGACGCATTCGTCCGGGGGGCCGCTCGCGTCGCATCGCCGGCGGACGAATGCGTCCGCCGCTACGTGTTGCGGTGCGCTGCACAACGTCGGCAACTGCTGATACTCTTTTGTAAGACATGGCAAATTGCATTCGATGCGGACGGCAGATGCCTCCGGTGATTTTTGGAAAGAAGATCTGCCAGTGGTGTGTGCAGCACGAGGCGGCGCAGCGCGGCGAAATCGACGAGAACGCGAAGCAGCCCGTCATCGCGGCTCCCTGGGTCCAGCGCGAATCCAGCGTCACTCTGACGCAGATCATCTTCGGCGCCAACGTAATGGTCTTTATCGCGATGGTGATGGCCAGCGGCCCCTCGCTCGACTTCACCGGGCAAGTGAGCGTGCACTTCGGCGCTAACTTCGGCCCCTACACACTATCGGGCCAGTGGTGGCGGCTGCTGACCTACATGTTTCTTCACGGCGGCCTTTTCCATATCGCCATGAACATGTGGTGTTTGTGGAACCTGGGCACACTTTGCGAATCTCTCTACGGACGCTGGACCTACGCGGCCATCTACCTGATCACGGGCGTCGCCGGAGGTTTGGCGAGCGTGGCGTGGAACCCTCAAGTGCTGAGCGTAGGCGCTTCGGGCGCGATTTTTGGATTGGCCGGTGCGCTGATTGCATCGTTCTACCTTGGCGAGTTTTCGCTGTCCGGCATCTCGATCAAGGGCACGCTGAGCAGTCTCCTTTTCTTTGCCGGCTTTAACTTGTTTCTTGGAAGCATGGTTCCCGGCATCGACAACGCCTGCCACGCCGGTGGACTAGTCAGTGGACTGATTCTCGGGGCCCTGATTGCACGCGTCGCGCCGCAACATGATGCGGTGCGTCGGGTCAGCGTTCTGGGCGTGGTCGCGCTCGCGGTCGCGGTTGCCGCCTTTGGAGTGCAACGTTGGCGCGGCGGTTCCATGCGCGCCGCGCGAGCTTTCGACTCGATATCCGCGAGCGATCCCAATCGCGCGATTAAGCAACTCCAGGCGATCGTCAAGCAGCAGCCCAACCTGGCCCAGGCACACTTCGCGCTTGGGCAGGCATACTTCAATCGCGAACAATTTCCGCAGGCCGAGAGCGAATTCAAGAAGACCCTCGAACTGCAACCGCAGAATGCGGACGCGCGTTTTAGCCTCGGAATCACTTTGTTGAACGAGAAACGCCCCGAGGACGCGACGGCATTGTTCAAGCAAATGCTGGCGCAGGATGCCAACAGCGCCGAGGCCCACTACGGCTTGGGCCTATCCCTGGCGGATGAGGAAAAAAATGAGGCCGCGATTGCGGAGTTCAAAACCGCGGCGAGCCTGAATCCGCAGATCTCCGGAATCTACTACGAAATGGGCCAGTCTTACGCCAAACTGAAGATGTACGACGAAGCCATTGCCGCGTACAGCAACGAGAGGGATAAAAACGGCGATGGAGCGGACATTGAGACTGCCTTAGCGGAAGCTTATGAGGCCAAAGGCATGACGCAGCAGACCCAGGACGCGAAGAACAAAGCCGCGCAATTAAAGAGCGACCAACGCTGAACGAGTAATCTTTCCGTGCGCGGAAGTGTCGGCCTAAGCCTTCGTGATCTCCCCCACCGCGCGCCAAGCCTGATTGATGGCCTCGTCGGTATACGCATAGGCGCCGGCGTCGGAGTTGGCGATGGCGATGCGGCCATGCGGCTTACGCGCCTTTTCGCAGGGCGTTTCTCCACCTTCCAGCACAAACTTATCCCATAAGCTGCTGTACTCGTAGGCATAGCCGTGGGGCCAGCGGTTGACGGTAATGGCCAGGATGTCGCGAGCGGGATCGAATCCACCCGGCCCCAGCGTCCGCGCCAGTTGCTCACGAATCTTGCGCTCGATGGTTTCAAACGCTGTTCCGTAAAGCTCGATGCGGCCCGCAGAATGTTGGTCTCGCGCCGGCAGGCCGGCGCGGCACGGGACTTTGCACATATGCACCACAGCGGGTTCCTCCGGCGTGCGGGGGCAGCGATACTCCCCGATGCTCACCGGCAGATCCATGTCGATATGACTGTGGTAGCCGCCCGGCGCGTAAATCGAATTCGCCCCCAGCTTTTGAAATGAAGTCCCGTTGCGCAACACTACGTTGCTGTAAAGCAGCGGCACTTTTTGCGCCGAGGCCAGCGCTTCCTTCTGCTCGGCGGGAAGCTCTTCGCAGATATACGGAATCACCACATGCCAACACGCCAGAATCGAGTTCTTCGCCCTTGCCGTATAGAGTTTTCCCTCGCGTGCGTAGCTGACTTCCACTTCCCTGGCGCTGGCCGCATCACCGAGATGTTTGACGCGCACCGCGGTGCTGTTCAATCGAATGCGCACCGCCGACTTACCCTCGTCCAGCTTGGCGTACTTCACTCGGGTGGTAACCACGTCCGTCGCAGAATTTCCCGGCACGGCCTCCGGGATCAGTTGGCGCACCAGCAATCGCGCAATGGTCGCGTTGCCGTCGGGAAAATGGAAGAAATATTTCCGCTCGTTATCCAGAGCAGACGTCTCCAGTCCCATACCGCGGAAGCCCGGAAATCCTGTCTCCGCGGCGTCCAGAGCGGAAACCGCCTCAATGCCGACTCCGAACTCCGAATGAGAGTTCGACTGGTACAGACGAATGACATCGGCATGCGCGCCCGCCAGTTCCGTCAGAAAATGCGCATAACTGATCCGCGCCAGCCGGTCCTTCTTCTGGTCGGAATTAAGTCCCGGAAGGTAGTCATTCTTCTCCTGGCATAGACGAGCCACGTCCTTGCGCGCCTGCTCGGCAATCGGCGCCTCGGCCATGAAGTGCTCCCACGCTTTGGCGCCGGGGACCGCAAGGTCGAAAGTTTCTCCCTCCCTGCATGGATAGGGATCGTCGACCAGTTTGTCGACGCCGAATGTCTCCTTGTCGAAGAAGATCTTCGGAACTCGTCCGTCCGATCCGTAGAGATTTCTTTCCAGATATTTCGGAAAACTGGCTACGTCGATTCCCAACTCCTCGATCACGCCTTTCGCCACTGCGCTGTAGGGTTCCGGACTTTCGATCGAGTAGGTTCCGCCGTAGCCGATGAGCGTTCGGTTGCCCACACGAAATTCGTTGCGCTTGGCGTGTCCGCCAAAATCGTCGTGATTGTCGAGGACGAGGATGCGGGCCTTCCCGCCGGTTACCTTGCGATAGAAGTGAGCGGCAGCCAGGCCGCTAATGCCGCCGCCCACGACGACCAGATCGTAGGTTTCCCCAGTGTCTTCCGGCTTGCCCGCCGAATCCCAGAACGTGCCGTCGCGCAGGCTGTGAGCAACGTCGAACGAACCGGGATGGCTGCCCCGCATGCCGGTAAGAGCGGGTGGGTAGTAGTTTGGGGAACTTTCAGGACCGACGGCAGCTTGACCCGCTCGCGTCGTGGCCGAAAGGTCCCACGGCATCAGGGCCGCGCCTGCCGTCACCGCAACGCCGTTGAGAAAGTCACGGCGGGTAATCCTGCGATGCATTCCCAGTTCCCGGTCTTGCGTATCCCGAGCTTGCGAAGCCCAGTCTCGTGAAGCATGGTCCCGTGAATCGTGCACGATCTCCTCCGCCGTGCGCCTACGAGCCGCCTTCGGCTTTCTTCACGGCCAACTCCGCGCCCTGGAATCCGATCTTGCTGTGGGTGCCATCGCAGAAGGGCTTGTTGACCGATCCTCCGCAGCGGCAGAGAGAGAACGCCGTCTTGCCGGTCAGATCGAACTGCGTGCCGTTAACATCGACCAACTCGATGGAGCCTTCCGGAGCTTCGACCCGGAACGGGCCATTGGGTCTTACCGTGATTTTTACCTGAGCCATAATTCCTCCAACCTTACTGGTTTCTAGTAAGCATACGAAGATACCACGACTGGCGAACGTTGTGCAGCGGGCGAGACTCGACCTGGCGGAACGAGCACTGACAACAATTCAAGACCTAAAGTCAAAAGCAGCGGGCAACAGTGCCCGCTCCACACAACCTAACGACACAACCACTACGCCGCGAGGGAACGCGTCGATACCAGGCTGCGGTAAAGCTGCAGGCAGTCGTCGATCATGCGCTTGGTGGTGAAGCGCTCGCGGGCGCGGGTGTAGGCCATCTCGGCGTAGGCGCGGCGCATGGGACGGTCGGCGTTGAGCAGGCGAATCTTGTCGGCGAGGCTGGCGCCGTCATTGGTGCGGAAGTAGAGGGCCGCGTCGCCCCAGATCTCGCGGAAGCTCGGGATATCGTTAGCCACAATGGCGCACCGGGAAAACGCGGCTTCGAGCGCGGCCATGCCCAGGGGTTCGTAGCGCGCCGTGGCGGCATAAATCGCGGCGCGGCTGTAGAGCGCCCGCAGTTGCGCTTCCGTCTGCGGACCGCGGATCGCCACCGACGTCTGCTCGGTGTCCACTTTCACATCGGCACGAATCGGAATGCGCGGCACTGGCACCGTATGTTCTGCGCCCACGATGCAGACCGGGACAGAATACGGCTGCTGGGTGAGCAGAAAAACTTGCTTGCTGGCGTCCACCAGCCGGCCGACGGCCAGCACGCAATCGTCTTTATTGACGTAAGGATTGAAGAAAATCGGGTTGCGTCCCGGGTAGATCACTTCTCCGCGCCGCGGGCGCCCGTAACAAACGGAAATGCGCTCGAGCATCCAGGCCGAAGGCGCCACCACCGCATCCGCTGCGGCCAAGCCCTCGGCGACCGTGTTGCGATACCAAGTCAGCGAGCGATCAGGACGGCGGGGGCGATCATGGACCGCGTTCTTCCATGTGATCAAATCGCCCTGGGCCATCACCACGCGCGGCACATCGACCGGAAGGTTTCCGTAGCAAAACTGGTTCAGATGCAAAATGTCGGGCCGCAGTTCGCGCACCAGCGCGGCGAGGAACGCCGACGATTCGGCCAAATCTTCTTCCGCTTCCTGCATCCACTCCAGGCGAAAGGCGGTTGGACGATAGTCGAGGCCATGCAGGTGATCCATCCACGAGGTCTGCTCGGGCAGAGGAATCTCGCCAAAGCTGACCAGCGTGACTCGTGTACCGCGCGTGACCAGGCCGGTCACAAGCTCGCGCGTATAGGTCCATGACCCCGAGAGCGAGTCGGCGGTAACGAGGACGTGCACAGCACCTCCCTGCAGTGCTTCGCGGAATGCCTTGAGGGACGCTGGATTCCGCCTGTCAGGCCGGACTATTCTAATGTGAATCGGCCGCAACAGGAAGGGTTTTGTAGGTCGAGTGCAAGATTTTGCGTGAGGAGAAAGATGAGAGACCAGCCAGCCGACTGCGGCAGCTTTTGAGCTGTGCTCCGCCGCTCGTCCCCACCGTGAAAGAAACGCAGCGAGAAGATCCGCAGTTCGGCTCAGTTCGCTTCCAGCCGCAGCCTCAGTTCGCGTGCCAGGTTGTCGATAGTGCGAATCTTCGCCACCGCAAGGTCGGGCACATCGGGCATCGACATCGCCAGTTCACAGGAAAGGAGCATGGCGGTCAAGGTTCCGCTCATTTCGCTGTGCATCTGTTCCGCGACCGCGCGGCGGGCGGCGGTTTCTTCACGCTGGCGGCGATGCAGAGCCGTACGCACTTCGCGCACCAGACGGTCCATTCCGGTGACCGCGAAGTTGACGTAGACGGGGAACGCGGTGCCGAGATGTTCGATCATCTGATCGCTCTCGTCGGGCTCGGTTTCCAGCAGAAACTGATCGATGACGGCGGCGGAATAGGTTTGTTCGCGCAGGCGGGTGGCGGCCTCCTGCAAGTTCTTCGCCCAGTGCGTTTCCTGGCCCGTAGCAGCACATAAGGAATCGGAGCACTGGGGGCCGCTAGCAGACGACGTAATGAGTAGAATCATGCTCTTTCAAGTTGCACGCCTGCCGCCACAGTGCCGCCTGCTGAAAACACAGCGCTTACCAATGCAGGCGGCAACGCGACTTCCCGTTGCGGAACTCCCGTCCCAGGAACAAGTTCAAAACTGGGCGCTCGATCTCAAGTGGTGTGCTCAAGATTGATATCCCTGAGAAGCGTAGTCCTTGAGCTTGCGGTAAAGAGTCGTTTTCCCGATGCCCAGCAACCGCGCCGCCTGCAGCTTGTCGCCGTTGAGTTCCGTGATCGCGCTCAGAATCGTCTTCTTCTCCAGTTCCGCCATCGGAATGATCTTCCGGGGCCCGTTGCCATTTCCTATCGCGTCCGAGTTCTCCGGCAGCGGCAGATTGGCCACTTCGCGCGGCAGATCCGAGCTGTGAATGAGCGGACCGCTGGTGAAGGCGTAGGTTCGTTCGAGGCAATTTTCCAGCTCGCGGACGTTGCCCGGCCAGTCATAGGCGAGCATCGCTTTGAGGGCTTCGTCGCTGAGCATCTTTTCCTGGCCGGAGGTTCGCACCATGCGTTCCAGAAAATAGGCGATCAGGAGCGGAATATCCTGCCGCCGTTCGCGCAGCGCGGGAATACGCAGGCTGAGCACGTTGAGACGGAAGTACAGATCCCGGCGAAACTCGCCTTGCATCACGGCTTTCTCCAGATCGCGGTTAGTCGCGGCCAGAATGCGCACATTGATCGGCACCCGGCGCGTGCTGCCCACGGGACGAATTTCCTTTTCCTGGATCGCCCGCAGCATTTTGGCCTGTAGATCGACCGGAAGCTCTCCCACCTCATCGAGGAAGATGGTTCCCCCTTCGGCCATGGACATGAGCCCGTCTTTAGTCTGGTTGGCGCCGGTGAATGCGCCTTTTACGTAGCCAAACAGTTCACTTTCAATCAGCGTGGGCACGAGCGATCCGCAATCGACCGGGATGAACGGCTTGTCGCGGTAGGGTCCGGAATAATGAATCGACCGCGCCACCATTTCCTTGCCGGTTCCGCTTTCGCCCAGAATTAATACCGGATGCACGCTATTGGCGGCCTTGGCGATGATGCGGTAAAGCTTTTCCATTTCGGGGGCACGGCCCACGATGCCGCCGAATCCCTGCTTCGATTTCACTTTCTCGCGCAGCAGCCGGTTCTCCGACTTCAGCTTCAAGTGGCTGGCCACGCGCTCCAGCAGTAGTTTCAGTTCATCCACACTGAACGGTTTAGTCACATAGTCATAGGCGCCATGCTTCATGGCCTGCACCGCCGACTGCACGGTGCCATAGCCGGTCACGACGATGACCACGGCCTCAGGACGGCGTTCCTTGATGCGGCGGAGCGCCTCCAGCCCGCCCGCCCCCGGCAGGCGCAGATCGAGCAGGACCGCGTCAAAGGCCTGGGTATCGAGCAGCCGGTAGGCATGTTCCGCGGAATCGGCGACATAGGCCGTATATCCCAGCGATTGCGCCACCTCGCGGCAGGCCTCGCGGATCGATCGTTCATCGTCCACGATCAGAAGGTTGAGAAAATTGGCGGGTTCAAGTTGCGGGATGGCGGTCATCGGACTCAAAGCAGCGGACGTCATGGCGTTCATTCTTCTCCCTCTTATTCTTTCTTATTCTTTGGGGACAAGTTCTCCCGGGTTTCTTTGCGGCTGAAAATCGCGGGCCGTCTCGTGGAACTGCAGAACGGATGGTGGAACCAGCGGCAGAAGCACGGACACGCGTGTGCCACACGCCGGCGCGCTGTGCACATGGATCAGACCGCCGTTGCTGGTCACGATGTCATAGACCGTGGCCAATCCCAGCCCCGTGCCCTTGCCGGCCTTGGTGGTGAAAAACGCTTCGAATACGTGAGCGCGGGTGGCCGCATTCATCCCACTGCCGTTGTCGCCCACCACAAACAGCGCGCAGGGCAGCAAAGCCGGGCTGCCGGGTCCAGAGTGTGGTGCCCCGGCAGGTGGCTCGGTGAGCACTTGCACTTTGCAGTTGCAGGTTTCAACGGTAATCTGGCCGCCGCCTGACGTGGCTTCGGAAATCGCGTCGCGCGCGTTGAGCACCAGGTTGAGCAGAATCTGCTGGCATTGGGTGGAATCCATTTTGATCAGGCCCAGGTTGGGATCGAGCTGAAACTTCAGCTCGATGTTTTCGCCGATCAGGCGAACCAGCAGGTTTCGCATGCTTTCGGCGATGTCGTTGAGAAGAAGCAGGCGGGGCTCGCAAGTCGTGGGCCGGGCTACAGCCAGCAACTGCCGCACCAGCCCCGTAGCCTGCAGGCCGGCGTTGCGGATTTCCTCGGCGTACTTGCGCACCCGATGGTTTGGCTCCAGATGGGCCATCAGCAGGTCGCAGTACAACAGCACTCCGGTCAGAACATTGTTGAAGTCGTGCGCCACGCCTCCGGCTAAACGTCCTACAGCTTCCAGCCTCTCGGCATGGCGCAGGCGCTGCTCGGCCTGCTGGCTCCGGGAAGCGTCTTCCGCCAGCACCAGTGCACAATCGGGATTCTCGTTGGCGCCCATGACCCGCCACGCCGTCCAGCGCACCGGCCGGATATTGCCTCCCCCGCTGTGCGAGTCAATCTGAAAGCTGTCTCGGTGCCCCTCGAACAATTCCCCGAGCAACCGTTCGGCTTCAGCGCGGTCTTGAGGATCAACCAGGTCGGCAAAGTTGAGGCATTGCGCAATGCGCGACCTGCCTCCAAGCATCTGTTCCAGTGCCGGACTCAGTGCAGTGATGTTGCCCGCACGCTGGCATTGCGCCAGACCGAGGGGCGCGTTCTCCAAAACGGGATGCAGTTCCGCATTCGAATCCTGCGGCGACCACGGAATTTCAGCAGCAACGCTCATAGACCTACTTTGCGCGGGATCGTTCCCGGAAGGAACCAGTCATCCGGTCACCCCGCACCTTCGTTTTCCGGAAATGGGAATTCGGGGTTGTCCTTCGTCCAGTCAATTCCCATTGCCGAGCCCACTATAGAGAGTTGGGTCTGTGGCACATAAGGGCAGATGTCACTAAAACGGGAAATCTTTCTGTGGAAAACTCGGAAGAAGGGCTCGAGAACGGTTCGTGAACGGTTAGTGGTCTACGCGCGTGCGTTGACTTGCTGCAACATAGGCCGGTTCGGTGAGGCGGAAGGTGAGCCGACGGCCTTTTTCGAGGCGAATCACCACCGCGGAAGCTTGATTTGGCGTTTCGCCGGGCGCGACTTTGCCGCGCGTAATCTGGGCATCGCCGGCGTTTCCGCGCACAAACAGGCTGGAGGTCTGAATAGGCAGGCTTGCGCCTCCCAGGTCGATCGAATCGAGAGCCAACCGTACATAGCCGTGATCGCGCTTGACCGTGGAGACGCGGGCGGACTCCACGCGACCGCCAACCGTGGCACCGCGCGGAACCAATCTATTTCCTTCGATCACCACGGGGTCGTCAACCACCGCCTCGAACGTTCCGTTGGCGCCGGGATTCTCCGCGGCCACGGGATTCTTCAGCCGAACCGTGAGCAATGTGCCGGCCGGCAGATTCTGCGATTCGTGGAAAGGAAGACCAGTTTCACGGTGCCTGCCATTCACTTCAGTTGCCGGAGAATCTCCCTGACCGGCGGTTGCGCCTGCTTCATGAAAAGGAACCGGATTCTGGTCGGCATGAAGAGCCGCATCGTCACTCTGCGGCCCCGCCGGACGAGCGCAACCCGCCGTCCAGAGCAGGACCAGCAAGAGCAGCCAAATCGTCAGACCTTGAGGTCTGCGGAACCGGCTCATGAGAATTATCCTCGCCCGCGTTTCTTCGACAAGGAAGTGGCAACCCGAATACCAGACACAGTCTCATCAAATCAACCACTTGGCGATGGCACTTTCGGGTAGGTCCGAGTAGATTCTTCCTCCCATGGTGTTTGTTTCCACGTTTCCCTGGGACCGAACCCTATAAGCGCTAACTAAGGAGGATGAATTAGAAGTTGACCCTCCCTGCACTTTCTGGGCGGTAACTTCCGAGTCGCCGACAAGCCGTGAAATTGAATGAGAACAATCGTCCCGATTGCGAGGGCGGCTTGTTTTAGTGTCCGGATTTGCCACAGCGGTGTCCTGAAACGGACAGCGCGAACCGGCTTGTTGCATATTAAATCGTTTAGAATGTGACGCCTGGTATTGGCAAGTATGATGCTGACACCCCCGGCAGGGAGGGGGTAAGAACATGTCATTCGTTCGCGATTTGAGAGTTGCAGCTCACTCGTTAATTCGGACTCCAGGGCTGGTGATCGCCGTGGTTCTCACGCTGGCGCTCGGCATCGGCGCCAACGCAGCCATTTTTACTCTCGTGCGAGGCGTGCTGCTCAAGCCTCTTGTTAACCGCGACGAAGACCGGCTGATCTATATCCGCCAGAGCGCCTCCGGCATCGGCGACGAAAACGCTGCTTTTTCCGTACCCGAGATACAGGACTTGCGCGCGAGCGTGAAAACCCTGAGCGCGTTTGGCGACTTCTCCGCCATCGGCTTCACCATGATCGGCCTCGGCGAGCCTCGTTCCATTCAAGGTGGCGTCGTCAGCGGCACGTTTTTCGACGTGATGGGCCTTCATCCCGTGCTCGGTCGCCTCATCGGACCTCAAGACGACGGTCCCAATGCTGCCGGCGTCGTCGTGCTCACCTACCGTTTCTGGACGAACTCTCTTCACAAAGATCCTTCGGTTATCGGCAAAACCGTTCGCCTCGGTAGCATCGGGGATCGCTCTGCGACAGTTATTGGCGTCCTCGAACCCTGCGTCCCGTATCCGCAAGATACCGAAATCATCGCCAACGTGGTCACCAGTCCGCATCATCTTTCCGCAACCATGGTGACCGGCCGCATCCATCGCATGACCGAGCTTTTCGGCCGTCTGGCTCCCGGAGTCACCCTCGATCAGGCTCGCGCCGAGTTGAGCTCCGTCTACTCCGCGATGAAGAAGGACCATCCCGAAGCGTATGCCCAGGAAGCGGACTTCCGGATCGGGGCCAAGCTACTTCGTGACCAGATCACATCGGGCGCGCGGACCATACTGCTGGTGCTGCTGGCAGCGTCAGGGCTGGTCTTTATCATCGCCTGTTCCAATGTCGCCAACCTGATTCTGGCGCGCACGGTTCGCCGCGAAGGCGAGCTATCAGTCCGCGTAGCGCTCGGCGCAAGCACAGGTACCCTGCGCCGCATGCTGCTGGCCGAAAGCCTTCTGCTCTGTGGCGCCGGCGCCGCGCTCGGGGTACTGAGTGCGCAGCCGATGGTGGCCATCCTGGCCCGCTACGCCTCTCGCTTCTCCGTCCGTGCGCTCGATTTCAGAGTCGATTCGAGCTTGCTTTGGGTGGGAGCGGCGCTGGCTGTCGTCGCCGCGGTGATTCTGGCATTTGTCCCGCACCTGCCGTCGACTGGCACCACGAATGGACTGAGCTTGTCAAGCGGGAGTGTGCGGATCACCGGCAGCACACGCCGTCGCCAGCGGATCTTTGCGGTAACGCAAATCGCTGCATCGTTCGTGTTGCTGGCTGGCGCGAGTATGCTGATCACGACCCTGATCGCACTGCAAAGAACTCAGACGGGTCTGGACACTCAGCACGTTCTCGCTATCGATGTTCCTGCTATGTCCCACGGGAAGACACCGCAGCAGGTCGTCGATTTCTACAAGGAAGCCATACGTCGCATTGATGCCCTGCCGGGCGTGAGTGAAACCGCGTTCGGCGACACCGTTCCCTGGCGCGATGGCGACCCCACCGGTTCCGGTATGCAATTCTCCGCCGACGGGCACGTCCATGCCGCCGGTGTAGAGGATCCCCGGGCGCACTCGCGTGTCATCTCTCCCGGATTCTTTGCGGCGCTGGGCGTTCCTATCATTGCCGGCCGCGATTTCAATGCGCTCGATCGCCAGAATAACGACCAGAATAATAATCAGGAGCCCGTCGTTATCGTCAGCGCGACTCTCGCACAGCGCATGTTCCCCAACCAGGATGCGGTCAATCGGCACGTCTATTGGACGGATCCCGTGCTGCAATTCTTCCCCGGAACCGATCTCGAAAAGTCGCGTCTTATCGCGCCGCACCGCATCATCGGTGTCACGGCCGATATTGACGACGAACACGTCGTTCCTGAGCCTACGGTCACTGTTTACAGCCCTTTTGACGAAGGTGCAATGTTTGGCGGTCGTCTCTTCATTCACACGGGTGCAAATCCCTATGCCCTGGTCCCGTCGGTCACGCGCATTATTCGCGACATGTCCGCCGATCAGCCCGTTGAGCACGCCGCCACTCTCGAAGACATTCGTGCAGAGGTGCTTACGCCAGACCGTTTAAACTCGCTGGTATTTGGCGTATTCGCAGCTGTCGCGCTGACGATTGCAGTGGTGGGCGTCGCGGGCGTGCTGACGTTTTCGGTGAGCGCGCGGACGCGGGAATTCGGTATCCGGCTGGCCCTCGGATCGGAGCCGCAGCGACTCCTCAAGGGCGTGATCGCAGAGGGCACCGTGATGGCTGCGGCGGGCGTCCTTGCAGGCGCGGCATTCGGGTTCGTGCTGGCGCGTTTGGCGGGAAGATATTTCCTGGAGGTCAAGATGCCGGGCGCATTGCCTGTGTTGGTCTCTGCGTTCGTGCTGATGGCGGTCGCGATTGTCGCGTCGGTGCTGCCCGCGGCACGCGCAGCGCGCGTCGATGTTACGCAAGCGCTGCGCTCCGAGTGACGGTCGGACGGGTGGGTCAGGGTTACCGGCAACTCCGAACGTGAGATGGATCTCCGAACAACAGTCCCCATGCCTCGGTACCATCTTCGTGTTCGGCCTGTTGCCGAGCTTCTTCCAACTTAGCAGCCTCGCCATCAAGTAGATTGCGGAAGGCATTCGCGCGGCGGAGGGTCCAGATTAACTTTTAGGTCGTGGGTGGAAGACGCTAGTGCTTTTTCGGACGTGACACCGGGATGAGTGCTGGAGGCTGCGGGAAGGTGTGGTGTCGCGTTCGAAAAAGCCG
>Ga0209040_10000015_pt1 | contig 129920 bp, 101 predicted proteins | sample BogFormECP12_OM3_FD_188240 | JGI IMG/M metagenome (GOLD analysis project Ga0209040, IMG submission 188240) | Bog forest soil microbial communities from Calvert Island, British Columbia, Canada - ECP12_OM3 (SPAdes) (version 2) | ecosystem: Environmental > Aquatic > Freshwater > Wetlands > Bog ... | reverse complement strand
CCAACCGGATAAACCTACCCTACGCCTCGGAACTCTATCTTGCCTTCAACATTTCTTCTTCGTTCGCCTCGACCAGCGCTTTGCTATAGACCCTCGCTCACCCTCCGTCCCAACCTTTCGATCAGAACAGTGACTCCGCTTGAGCCCCGGACGCCGCACCAACCGGAAAAACTTAAGAAGCTGTCAAAGAACAATCCTGTTGTACTCCTTCTGTTTTTTCCGTCAATGGAAAATACGCGCTTGTAAGTACACGTATTTTCAATCGAGTGCAGCCCGTCCACAACCCCATGACCGGATTTGGTGCAATGCCCCACACCATTTCCTCCAGACCCGGCTCTGGATGCGGGGTTTCGCTCTCTGCATGGATGCAAATCGATGTCAAGAGTTCGGGGGCATTGGTTAACGCCTGTGTGAAAATCACGCACTTCCCGCGCCGGACAAGGGATTCACCATCGCCCCGATCAGCGAAGCATCTCTCTGCCAGATCGACGGTGCTACCCATTCGCCTTGCATTGACTTGCCGCCAGCCCAGCCCTACCATTTCTTCCCAATGATCGGACAGGTCATCTCGCACTATCGCATCGTCGAGAAGCTCGGCGGCGGCGGCATGGGTGTGGTTTACAAGGCCGAAGACATCGAGCTTGGCCGTTTCGTCGCACTCAAGTTCCTCCCGGATGAAGTCGCGCAAGACCCGCAGGCTTCTGAACGTTTCCGCCGCGAGGCCAGGGCAGCATCCGCCCTGAACCACCCCAACATCTGCACCATCCACGAAATTGGAAACCAGGACGGCCGCTCCTTCATCGTGATGGAGTATCTGGATGGCGCAACCTTGCGGCACACGATCGCGGGAAAACCCATGGAGATCGAGGCGATTCTGGATCTGGGCATCCAGCTTGCCGACGCGCTCGATGCCGCCCACTCCAAAGGCATTGTTCATCGTGACATCAAGCCCGCAAACATCCTAGTCACCGCCAGAGGTCAGGCGAAGATCCTCGACTTCGGCCTGGCTAAAATCAATTTCACACCTGAAAACGTTGGCCTGAACGCAGCCACCGTCGACTCGGAGGAACGCCTGACCAGTCCCGGCAGCACGTTGGGCACAGTGGCCTACATGTCCCCCGAGCAGGTGCGAGGTAAGGATCTCGACGCACGAACCGACCTGTTTTCGTTCGGGACGGTGCTCTATGAAATGTGCACCGGAATGCTGCCCTTTCGCGGCGACACCACGGGAGCGATTTTCGACTCCATTCTGAATCGCGCTCCCGTGTCGGCGGTCCGACTCAACCCCGATGTTCCGCCGAAGCTCGAGGAGATCACGAACAAGTGTCTGGAGAAGGATCGCAGCCTGCGCTACCAGCACGCCTCGGAAATCCGGGCCGACCTGCAACGCCTCAAGCGCGACACCGAGTCCGGGAAAGCAATACCCGCGGAAGCTCCGGAACGCTCGCCGAAAAAACTGTCATGGCTCGGCCGAGGGCTGATTGCAGCGGGCGCTCTCGCCCTGGTGATCGGCGCTGTCGCCTGGTTTCATTATTCTTCGCATTCCGGTCAGGAACTGTCGGTTGATTCCATCGCGGTATTGCCCATCGCAGCCAGCAATGCGGATACGCAAGCGCAGATACTTGGAGATGGCATCACCAGCAGTCTCATTGAAAGTCTCTCGCAGCTTCCCCACCTGAAGGTGATGTCGCGCAGCTCGGTCACACAGTACAAAGGCAAGGATGTCGACCCCAAGGCAGTCGGGCAACAACTCAGCGTGAAAGCGGTGCTGACGGGGCAATTGATCCAGCACGGCGACACCATCGATCTAAACATGGAACTCGTAAATGCCAGCGATGACAGCCATATTTGGGGAAAACAATACAGCCGGAAAGCTGCCGAGATCCTTCCGTTGCAGCAGGAGCTGGCGCGCAATGTTTCCGCTCGATTGGTGCCCCGGCTTTCGAACGATACCCAGGAGAAAATCGCCAAACAGGGAACATCCGACCCGGAGGCTTACCAACTCTACGTCAGAGGCCAGACTTACCTGGACACGCTGAACTCCGATGGCTGGAAGAAAGCGCTGGAGTTTTTTGAAAAAGCGGTTGCCCGCGACCCGAACTATGCCGCCGCGTATGCAGGGATGGCGCACTGCTACGCGTGGCTCGGATTTTTCCGCGAGTTGCCTGCGAAGGAAGCGATGAGCAAGGCTGCCGATGCGGCTAACAAAGCCGTACAACTGGATGACTCCATCGCTGAGGCGCACGCGGCGCTCGGATATGTGGCGCTGTTCGCCTGGGAGTGGCAAAACGCCGAGCGGGAACTTCGGCGGGCCCTGGAGCTCAACCCGAACCTTCCCCAGGCCCACCTATACTACGGCCAGTATCTGGCTGCACAAGGCAAGTTTGACCAGGCCGTGGTCGAGCACCAGCGCGCCCTGGAACTCGATCCCATCTCGCAGATTTACAATCAGACCTTGTGCGCCATGTACCGCTCGGCCCACCAATATGATCAGTCGATAAAACAATGCCTCAAGTTTGTGGACATGTATCCCGACGTTTCCATGCCCCACGACGAGCTCAGCTCTGACTATGCAGCCCAAAGAAATTATCCCAAGGCACTCCAGGAATACCAGGCAGAGTTGACGCTCGATGGCAACCGCGAACAGGCTGCCGCCGAGGGTCGCGCTTATTCGGTTGGCGGATGGGAGGGCGTCCTTAAGCATGACGCCCTACTCTACCAGGCCCCCGCGGACTACGATCCGCAAGCTGTCGCACGAACCTATGCCTCTCTCGGGGACAAGGACAAAGCCTTTTTCTGGCTAAACAAGGCCTTCGACGAGCATGCGTCGCTATTTATCAAGTCCAATCCCGAGTTCGACAACCTCCGTTCGGATCCTCGGTATGCCGAGCTGCTCCGCAAGATGGGTCTGCCCGAATGATGGTCAAATGTCGGCGTCCGGTTGCGGCCTCGCCGCCTCTATTTCACGATTGGCTTCTTGCGAACCGGGAGCGGCCCATTCTTGGCTCGGCGACTGTCCTTCCGTTCCCCTGTTCCGACAATATCCGCGATCGTCGTATGCTCCAGAATTTTCGCCGCCGCGTCCCGCACCGCCAGAAAAACTTCATACAATGCCCGGTGATCGGCGTCTTTCGCGATCAGACTCCGCAACTGCTCGGCATCTCCCAGCGGCGCCAGCGGGCCGTCAATCAGCCGGATAATATCGCTCAGCGGAACCTCCGCCGGATCGCGGCGCAGCCGGTACCCGCCCCGCGCCCCGCGCACGCTGTCCACAATGCGCGCATTCTTCAATTCCAGCAGAATCAGTTCCAGGAACTTCTCCGGCAGATCGCTTTCCGCCGCGATCTCCCGAATCTTGATCGCGCCCTGACCGTGCCGCCGGGCCAGCGTCATCATCGCCTGCAGCGCATACAGCCCCTTCTGTGAGATCTTCAATTCAGCCTGACCTCCCCGTGCCGCCCCTGATTGTGCCCCATTTCACGCCCCTTGCCTAGCAACTTTGGCGAAGGACCCATCCCGCTGCGTTGCAAGAAGGGAACATCCCGGCGAAGTCGTGCGCCTAGCTACGGGCCATTACCATCGTCACCGGTCCCGCCGACGCTTCGTGCTATACTGTCGTTGACGCTTTTTCCACGGTTTGCTCGTGACGCGGTGATCCCTACTTGGATCAGATTCATCTCCGCCTTTCCTGCCCGCCGTTTAGTTCCAGCGTGAATTCAAATCAATCAATGCGAGCGGCATGAACGCCTCACGTGTATTCGTGTATCGACGTGTATATGACGTGGATTATGAACGTGAATTATGAAGATCAGGCCCCTCCAGAAAGAAACAATCTAGAATGACCACATTTACAGAACTGCCCTTGTCTGCTCCCTTGCAGCAAAAGTTAGCGGCAGCTCAATTCATCACCTTAACCCCCATCCAGGAGCGCGCCATCCAGCCCGCTCTGGAAGGCAAAGATGTAATCGGCACCGCCCAGACCGGAACTGGCAAAACCCTTGCATATCTCATCCCGGTCATCGAAATGCTCCGCCAAGAACCCGCGGCCCAAGCCAGCGCGCTGGTGCTTTTGCCCACGCGCGAATTGGCCATGCAGGTCCACGAGGTGTATGAGAGCCTGCGCTCCCGGAATCTGCCCCAGGCCTCGCTGGTCATCGGCGGCGTTTCTGAGAAGGCTCAGATTCAGGGCCTGCGCGGCTCGTCCCTCATCATCGCCACTCCAGGTCGCCTGCAGGATCTTAACGACCGCCGCTTCGCCGACTTGCGTCACATCAAGATGCTCGTCCTTGACGAAGCCGACCGCATGCTCGACATGGGATTCCTTCCCGCCATCCGCCGCATTCTGGCGCTCTTGCCGAAGTCCCGCCAGACCCTGTGTTTCTCCGCCACGCTCGAAGCCTCCGTCGCCGGACTCGTGCATGAATACATGCGCGATCCCGTACGCGTCGCTCTGGGCTCGGTCCTGAAACCCGCCGAAAGCGTGGAACTCAAAGCCTACGAAGTCCGTCCCGGCGAAAAACTCGACGTCCTCCGCCAGCTTCTGTACAACGAAAAAGGACAGACACTCATCTTCACCCGCACCAAACGCGGCGCCCAGCGCCTCGCACAGGAACTCGCGCGCGACGGCTTCACTGCCACCATGATTCACGGCGATCGCTCGCAGTCCCAACGCAACGGCGCCCTCAGCGGATTTCAGGAAGGCCGTTTCCAAGTGCTCGTTGCGACCGACATCGCCTCTCGCGGCCTGCATTGCGACGACGTCGCCCACGTCATTAACTATGATCTGCCCAAGATGGCGGAAGACTTCATCCACCGCGTCGGCCGCACCGGACGCGCCGGATTATCCGGCCGCGCGACCACCCTGGCTGCCGGCGTCGAAGTCGTCGAACTCCGCAACATCGAGCGCACTCTGAAGTTGCGCATCGAACGCATGCAGATGGACCCGTCCGGCGCAACCCAGCCCCGGCGTTCCGTCCAGAACACCCTGGCTTCGCGCACCCTGACAGCCCTGCCCGGCGAAGTCTTCGTCTAGAAGGTAGAAAAAACTGCGAAGTTCAAGGAAAGTGGGTGCCCCATCCTTGTCGCGTATTTTGCGACAGGGTGGGGATTTTGACTTTAGGATTCAGCGACCCCTCATCTTGAGTGAAACCTAGCTTCGGGATTTTGGGTGGCGCAGCGCTTTCAGCGCTGCGATCTGAGCACGATGAGTGGGGCTTTACCTTTCAGAAGTGTCGCTAAACCCTTTTTATCAATCTTGGATTAGCTCCCCCAACCTCCCGGCCTACAACCGCAGCGGGGTCAATGAGCGTAATGGCGATGTTTCACTAGTTGATCAACCCTTATAATTGCCGCTGCATATGCGATTTCATCGAATCCACAATCCTAAGTCGATCGATGAAGAGATGATCGCTGCGCTCATTTCTTCAGGAGCTCAAGAGATTGTCCTTCAGTTTGCTGAAGAGGCCGATTACAGCCCAAGTCTGTTGGATGCGATAAACACCGCATGCAAGCGTTTCGGTTCAAGGCTCACAGTCCGGTTCTATGGCCATTACAGTAATGGGGGCGGATTTAATTGTTCGTGGCTTCGCTACCTCTCAGATGTGCGCTCATTAAGCCTTGATTGCTTGAGGAACATAGAAGGCGCAAACCGAATTGCTGAGCTGGAGCATTTGGATGCCTTTGCTTTCGGGGTCTTCGAGTCAAACATTCCCGAGTTGCTGCGCTACCCCTCGCTCGCTCGTCTGCACAAACTCGGTCTGTCCACAACTCGAAAAAACAACATCGATCTTGCGCCTCTTGGGACGTATCAACGACTAGAAGAGCTCTTTCTCAACGCTCATGCACGGAATATTGCGACACTCGGTGATTTGACAAGCATCCAGAGACTCTCGCTCAGTCAGATTGCCAAGAGCGTTTCCCTTCGATTCGTCGGTCGGATGGAAGGTTTGCGTTCGCTGACCCTGTTGCTCGGCGGGCGAACTAGTGCCGAGGAACTTGCACATCCGAAGGTGACTCATCTTGAAGTGCTCCGAGTCAGAGGGCTTGCGGAGATCGATCTTTCAGCGTTTCCACAGCTTCAGGTTCTGCATATTGGGGACCAACTTCAACTTCGCTCTTTGGAGTTGAACACCGGAACGCTAATTCGTTGGCTGTCGATCTGGAACTGCAAAAACCTCAGCAGCCTCCTCGGCCTCGGTCGGGCAGTAGCACTCAACTCGTTGTCTCTTGGGCGGACGTCAGTTGAGCCCGACAGCGTCCTTAACAACGCACCATCATCGCTGAAGTGCCTGATCATAGCCGGGTATGGGCGTCGCAGGGACGAGGAGTTGGAGAACCGGATCAGGTCAAAAGGATATACGCCAGAAATCTCTGAGCCGGACATTGGAGGTGAGCGGCGTGATTGATGGCCGGTTTTCATCGACTAGACTGAACTCCGGACGAATTGGGAGCAAGCCGGAAGTCAACTGCCGTTAACAGGCGATTTCACTCATTAACCGACCCAAGCCAAAAAAAAATCGCCGGAGCCCTTACGCTCCGGCGATTCCCTAACCTTAACTTCTACTGCCCGATCTTACCGCTGGGCAAAAATACTTCCGGCGCTCCCGGTTCATCCTCAGCACCGATGCGGAACAGCGCCGCCTGCGCTTCGGCATGCTCGCGCAGTTCCTGCATCTCGTCGACGACGGCGCCCTCGCCTGGCTTGTTCTCTTTACGCTGCACTCTGCGCTCAGCCTTATCGCGCTGTTTCTGTTGCCGCGTCTGTTCTTTCTGGCGTTTAGTAAAAGTCGATCGTCCTCGTGGCATTCACAATTCCTCCTGGTTCTTATTACTTATGTTCTTTACTTATGTTCTTGGTTCTGAAGTATTGCTTCCGGCGCGGTCCCGTGCCGGAGTCTTTCAACAACAACTACCAGCGTGGTTCGCGTGGCTGGCGAGCATGTCCCTGATAGTCGTCGCGCCCGCGTCCCCCGCCTCCACCCCCGCCAAACTTCTTGCCCCCACCGCCTCCACCGCCGCCCCTGGGACGGTCCGTCTTGGGCTGCGCTTCGTTGATCTTCAACGCGCGTCCGCCCAGTTCGGTTCCGTTCAATGCGGCGATGGCCTTATCGGCCTCGGCGGGATTGGTCATCTCCACGAACCCGAAACCCCGGGCTCGCCCGGTCTCCCGGTCGGTCACGATGCTCACTTTTTCCACCGCACCGTGAGCCTCGAAAACGGTTCGCAATTCCGACTCGGTTGTGCTGTGGGGCAAATTACCTACGTATAGGTTCTTCATTGCAGTTCCTCTCTGAGTAAATCATCTAAAGTCCGGGTTTCCAAAGGCTTGGTTTCCAAAGTTCTGGTTTCCAAAGCTTTGGATTGCGCGGCGACCCGCTTGAACTCCCTGGTTTCCAGATCGCGCGGCACCACCGGCCGGTCCTGCGTGGCTTGCGAGCGCGCGTGCGACAGTGACCGCACCGCCGAAATCCGCCGCGAAGCTTCCAGGATCCCCCAGCGTTGCGACACGCCCCCAGGCAACTCCGCCGCCAGCGCCGTCTTCACGTCGCCCCAGGCAGCCTGATCTTCACTTGTCGGCAGCCGCGGCGCTCGGTCCGCGTTGGGAGCATCCGCCAGATAGCCCGGCTTCCCCACCAGAAACGAAATCTGCTGCGGCGGCTTGGCTCGGCGCATGTCGTCGCAAAACCGCTCCCGGCGCCCCATCTCGCTCTCCATGTCAATCAGCACCAGGCTGTAAAGATCGGCGCGCCACCACGACCGTGCCTCGCTGACGTCAGCTGCGCAATCCACTTCCATGCCCAGCTTTCTCATGGACTCGGCGCGCAAGTCGCGCATGGTCGCCGAAGCATCCAGCAGCAGCACGCGTTTATTCTTCAGCTTACTGGGCAGCGCCGATAGCGGCAGCCCAACCAGCGGAGCGCTCACGCCACCACCGGCTTGGGCTCCGACACCACTGCCGGCGCAACCGGTTTCGCCTGCAGATCCGCGTTCTTCAGCAGTTTCCGGTTTCGCATCCGCTTCGCTGCGTTCTGCTTCCGCACTCGGTTGTATCTCGATTTGTCGCCGTTAACTCTGGACATAATTGAACTCCTGTCATTCGGGCGGGTTGGTCAACGGTTGTTCTGCTGGAACCATTCCGCGTGGGACTGCAAATGAATACGACCAGACGAACTTCAACTCCTCAAAATCAGCTGGTCAGAATGCATGTCTTGAGGACAGAGCGGACGCATCCTTTTCACGGACGCTCGCTGCCCACAGAAAAGACGCCTCTCGATCTCTCAATCGCGAAGGCGTAAATAGGGCTTAGGTCTTCGAGGTTAAGTATTTCAAGTATACGCTGTTTGCCCTGATCCTGCTGCTCACGTGGCACACCCGTAGAACATGTAGCCCCGGACGCATTCGTCCGGGCAGCCGCTCGCCCAAACGCTGCTTCCCTAAGGGCAGGTGAGTTGAGCAGTCCCGACCACCGTGCATCCTCCGCCACAGGCAGTAATCAAATTACAATTGGTCATGTCGTAGGCGAAGACCGCGTACGCTCCGACTGCTCCGCTCGCACATTGCGCCACTCCCCCCGCCTTCGTAACGGATATTTCACTGGTGGGCGCGTTTTGCTGACACGCGCCCCACTGCGCTGGCTGCGGCGTCATTTTGTGCGCTGGATTCACGTAAACCCCGGTGGCCACGAACGGCACTTGCCCGCCCGGATAATCCTGTGCGTCGGCACTCGCCGGACTCACCGTGATGGCCTGCAGTTGTCCCGGTTGCGCAGGCCCCTGATTCATCGGCGAAGCCGCACCACACGACAACGCAAACCAGGAAATCACCAACAGACAGAAAAGAAAGAGGCCCCACTGAAGTTTCTGCATAACCCCTCCTACAACCGCCAACCCGGCATCCAGGGAATAATTGCGGCGCTTGCACCCCTTGCTGCCCGGATCACTTTCCAGCTTGCTATTTCTCTATTTTACGTGTAACGTCAAGGAGTACGTTAGTCCGAGTCGGACGTGAGCAGTTCTTGCCTCAACAGCCAGTAACCTCTCGCAGTACCTCCGAATCTCTCCAGCGTAAAATCGATTTACAAAAAAAGGAACACCTAACACCATGGCAGAACAAGGAACAGTAAAGTGGTTTAACGACGCCAAAGGCTACGGCTTCATCAGCCGCCAGTCCGGCGAAGACGTTTTTGTGCATTTCTCGGCGATTCAAGCGGGCGGCTTCCGTAGCCTGCAAGAGGGCCAGACCGTGCAGTTCGACGTGACCAAGGGCCCCAAGGGCTGGCAAGCTGAGAACGTCCAGCCGCTGTAGACCATCCCCTTATTGCAAAAAGGCGATCTCCAACCAGAGATCGCCTTTTTCACGTTTTAACGGCAATTGTCGATTGCTGATTTTTGATTGCTGATTGAAAACCCCGTCGTGCAAAGGGGTTTCAATCGACAATCAGCAATCACAAAATCAACAATTTCTTTTAAGCTTGGTGCCATCGAAGGGACTCGAACCCCCACACCCTTGCGAGTACATGGACCTGAACCATGCGCGTCTGCCAATTCCGCCACGATGGCAAGTGGACTTTCATTGCAGCGGCGACCCTAAGGCCGCCGAATCAGGAAGACCAACCCTTCTATTCTACAGACACGACGCCGCGTGTCAAACGTCGCCGCCTGCAGCTAGTGCATCAGTTTGAGATTTAGGAACTACGGTTAACCTATGTCTTGAAGTTGTCGTCTATATCCACGTGATGTGCTCCGCGCTCCAGCACAAAACGGACGCCATCGCCGCAGTGATTGCAGAGGGGAAATTTCTCCCCATAAACGCACGTGACCTCGTGCTCTTTGGTATGCACTGGATCGTGGACCACGCGATAGATGCCCGATAGAGGGCATTTTTCGCCCGGCTTGAATACCTGTCCGCTACTTGATTCTGCCATCTATGATGTTGCCTTCCGTATCACGCTTCTTGTAAGGGCCGCGCTTGCCATCATCACGATTTCTTCAAGACTCCAGACATGATATTGCTGCGATCTTGAAAACTGCGCCCAGACTCAAGCCTTGAAAGGGCGGCTTCTAGCCGCGCCGGAAACGCGAAAAAAATCGAAAGCGGCTTTCGCCGCGCGTCGTCCTACTCCAGCTTCGCCGTCATCGTGATCTTCGCGTTCAGCACCTTCGACACCGGACAGCCCTTCTCCGCCGCCTCCGCATACTTCTGGAACGTCGCCGCATCCGCCCCCGGAACTTTCCCCACCACGTCGATGTGGCTCGACGTGATCGTCCATCCCGAATCGAGCTTCTCCATGGTCAACGTGATGTTGGTCGAAATGCTCTCCGGGGTCAGTTTCGCCTCGCCCAGTTGCGCCGACAGCGCCATCGAGAAACATCCCGCATGCGCCGCCGCAATCAGTTCCTCGGGATTCGTCCCCGCCCCATTCTCAAATCGCGAAGTAAACGAATACGGCGTATTATTCAGCGCCCCGCCCGGCGCCGAAATCACGCCCTTCCCATCCTTCAGCCCACCCTTCCAAACCGCGCTCGCCTTGCGTTGCATGATCTTCTCCTAGTTATGATTTCCCCAGCTCGCCAATTGTAGACGGAACCTCGCAGCCCTGTCAGGGGGGACGATCTTCAGTGTCGCCCGTGCCGCGGGTCATAGTCGAATTTGATCAACCCGTCCCGGTAGTCGATATGCGTCGCCAGTTCGCGAAGAATCGTGTTGCCCAGAAAACCAGATATTTCCAGCCCCGCAAATCGGGTCATGTTCGAAGTGTCAAAGGAAAACAGGTCATTGTTAGTCTGCTGAATGCCGCCGAAATTGAATACGACATGATCGCCTTCCGAAACCTTGTTCACCGCTCCGCTCATTCCTCGAATAGTCACCGGCGATCCATGCACCTTGGTGACGGCAGCAGCCGCTTCCGGCGAAATGCTCGAACTGAACGCTCCGCTATCCACCATGAACAGCCGCTCAGTCTTGTGGTTGAGCGTCACGGGTATGATCACGAAATGCCCGGCTCGGAAAAAAGGCACGTAGTCCTTCATCTCAGACGCGATATAGCGATCTTGCGGCCCAGCCGATTGCGACGCCCCCGTGCGGCTTCCCGAACTCGCTCCCGCACCCTGGCTGGCCGCTTCAGTATTGAGCGCCGGCGTGCTATCGTCCCCAGGACGCGGCGGCAGCGGCGTCAGGCTGAACTTCCGCATCGGATAATCCAGAGTTACCAGATAGCTGCTGAATACGTCGGTGCCGATCAGGCCGTCAATCCCAACCACCTCCTTGCGGTCGGTCACCTCCACCATGCAATCGCGAAACTCCAGCCCTCCGACCTTGATGGAATCGACCTTCGCGGTGTATCCGCCCTGCCCGCCCTGATCTCCAACCCCGCCCAACTGAATTCGATCATCCAGCTTCAGTCCGGCCCGGTCCGCAACCTCCCGGCTGATCAGCAGGCCCGACGCTCCGCTATCCACTTCCAACTGGCCTTCCCGTCCGTTGAAAAAAACGTGCAACCCCCAACCCAGAAAGACGCCGGTCTGCCCATACCGCAACGGAATCAGCTGCAACTCAGTCGACGTGGCCGACGAAGCCACGTGGCAGTTTTTCCCGGGGTTGGCCGCTTCGGCCTGCAGATACTTCAGGTACTTTTCCCCGCGTACACGCTCCCCGGGTTCAACCCCTGTCGCCGTGGCGAGAAATTGTTTCTGCTCTTCGACGCGCTTTTCCAGCGGCAGCGTCTGCACCCACGCCCCGCGAATCTCAGCGTCCCAGGGATCGAGCTGGTGAGCAATGCCGATCGCGCGATTCGCCGAGGCGTACATGGAATTCAACCGGAGAATCCGCCCGCGCAGCAGATACAGCCGCCCGTAGCACCGGTCGGCGCGGAAAGCCTGGTCGGCCGTGCCCGCAGCTTCGGCAACCTTGCCCTGCCGGTATTGCACTTCCGCCAGCACCGTCAGCAGCGGAACCGAATCGGGCTTGGCCGCAACCGCAGCTTGCGCCGTCGAACTCGCGTCGTCGAGTTTCTGCTCGCGCAGCAACGTGCGCACCAACCCCGCGTCCAGTTCCGCATCATGCGGAGTCTGGCTCACCGCTTCGCGATACAGGCTCTCGGCCTCGCCCAGCTTGCCGGCAAGATACGCCTTATCCGCTGGCAGGGTGTCGTGCACCGCCGCCACGTGGCAATGCTCCTCGGCATTCGCGAAGCCGGCCAAGCCGGATGCAAGGGCAAAGAACAGCAGCGAAACTGCCATTCGTAAGCTCAGTGAACCCACACAGAATCCTCTCCACGGCGGTGATGCCGGAATGTATTTGCCCGCGATTGTATCCGGATCCGGTTCGACCTGCTCGAAAGGACCCTGCGTGGCCAAACGATCTGATCTTGATTCTTGATTTTGAATCTGGCCGAGGTCCGGCGCCTGATGTGCAACGCCCGACTCAGTAGAAATCCGAGCAGCTTAAATAAAACCCGCACCCCGGACACTTCAACTTGCACCGGCTTTCCCGCAACTTCGAGGAGCAGTTCGGACAATACTGCCCCGGATCATCCTGAATTCGATCTTCCTGAATTCGATCGTACTGCCCTGGTTCGGCCCCCTTCACTCCCGCCCCATGCCCACATTCATTCCCTGCCGGTGTCACAGCCGGTTCCTGCCTCATGTCCACCGACGCTACTCGCCGTTCCCATCCCGATGCAAGTGCAAATCTCGATTCCGCAACCCCCACTCCGTTGGAGGAGAGACCTGCCGCTCACTCTATACGGCCGTCACTCTGGGCCATCAAGCTAGGCCATCAAGCCGCGCGCTCACTCACCGCCAGCGGAGTCCGGCTCCAGCAGTCCGCCATCAGCCGCCAGGCACCCAGCCGCTTCCACACCTTCACATAATTCCCGCGCTCCGACAGCAAAGTTCCGTCCGCCTTCCGCACCACCACGGAGAAGCGTCCAATCTCCATCGCCATATCGCCGGAATGTTCCACCCGCGTGGTTTCCAGCCGCAGATCGCCGTATCCCGCCTCACCCAGTTGGCGCAGGGTTCGCTCCACTGCCTTTTGCCCGTGCACTCCTTCAGCGTGTGTGGCCATCAGCACGCCGTCACTGGCGAACAGGCCCGCGGCCTGATCGTAGTTTCCAGTGTTGAACGACATGGCTAAGTCTTGAGAGAGGTTGCGGAGTTGAGACTCCACGTCCAGAAACAGACGCGAGTCCGGCTGGGAACTCGAATAGGACCCGTACATCTACTACCTCCTGGGGGAAGGCGCCGCGGACTCGCCAACGGTAGAAGACAAGTCCGCTCAAAAAAGCTGGCTCATTCTAGCGCAAAACCTGCGCGTGAAAAGAGAAAAGTTTTCCTCGAAAATAAGTTCAGGAAAAACACGGGTTCCAGCGGATCAACATTGAAGAAATCGATTAGGAACATCCATTCCGGTGATTATCTCTCCAGCGGAGCCGAGCGGCTGGGCAGCCGCAACACGCCGGATTCAGTCGTCACTCCGACCGGTGGCTTCAACGCTTCCACCTTCGCGCCCGGGTTCTGGCGCTCCGCAATCTGCCTCTTCACGCGTTCCATCAGCACCAGGAGTTTTTTCGACTCGTGGTCTCTTTCCGCCTGCTTGCACATCCTCTGGAAATCGTGCGGAGCGTAGGTGACTCGATTGGTCATGGGCAACTCATCCTCGTACCGAGGAGAAGGCATAGCCTACCCTATCCCCCGCCACTTGCCAAGCCCCCCGCGACTTTTAGCCACAGGAATTCTTCCCCGCCGGAGTTTACTTTCTCATTAACACATCAACGCTTCACCAAGTGACCCTCGATTCTGGGTGCCCGGATTCTCGGCAGCTGCATTCTTAGTTGGTCCGGATTCTGGTTGGTCTGGATTTTAGGCGGTCCGGATTCTGGCCGGTCCGGATTCTAGGAGGTCTGGATTCTAGGCGGGGATTTTGGCGGCCTGGATTTTGACGGGGTTTGGATTTTGGGTGGCGCAGCGCTTCCAGCGCTGCGATTAGCCCGCCCCTTCTCTGGGCTTTAGCCCCTGAGTACTTCTCTCATGTCTCGTTCCCCCTCCACCGTTACCTCCGGAGGTACATGACCTTAGTGACTGTTGAGCCAGTGCCCAATTTGCATAAAATCACTGCAAGGCGCATTTTCGCCTTGCGGAGAGAGCGTGTGGCCCATCGTCGAACTCTAAGCGTCTGTCTGTTTCTCATCGCCAGCGTTACCCTGGCGGAGGCCCGCGATCTCGCGATCGTCTCCAACAAGCTCAATTCCGTAGCCACCATCGCCCTGCCCGATCTCGTCAAGGTCTGCAAAGGACAAACCAGCCGCTGGCCCGATGGCAAGTCCGTTACTTTCATCATGCGCAGCCCGTCCACGCCGGAAATGAAGCTCTTTCTGGAGAAAGTCTATGAACTTTCCGAAGCGCAGGTGAAAGACCTCATCGCCGCCGCCAACCAGGGCCGCGCTGGTCACCCTGCCATCATGATCGTCGATTCCGATGAAGACCTGGTCGAAAAGGTCGCATCCATCCCCGGCGCAGTTGGCGTCGTGGACGTCTACGCGATCAACAGCAGCGTCGCAGTCGTCAAGCTCGCCGGCAAACTCCCGCTCGAGCCCGGATACCTGTTACACGGGAACTAGCGCGTTATCCCGCGGCGGCACCATCGCCGCGATTGGCATTGAGTACCGATTTGCATTGCTCAAAATTGGCATGAGTCGTGAGTAGAGACTTGCATGAGTAAAGAAGAAAAAGTTCCAGAAGAAAAAGCTCAAGCCGCCGCCGCTGCCTCTGACGGCGACACCGGAAGCGGCACACGTTTGCCCGCCAGCGCGCCCGCTGGCAAAGTCACTTTCACTCGCCGCTTCCCCCGTTTCGTTCTCGACGTCCGCCTGCAAGTCAAAATGTTTCAAGCCGGAGAGTTCCGCTCCTGCTGGGGACGCTCCACCGAAATGGGCCAGGACGGCATCGGCGCCACCCTCACCGGCAGTCTCGAAACCGGCGAGATCGTCACTCTCGAAATTCCCCTACCCCTCTCGCCCTATCCCATCAAAGTCCGCGCCATCGTCCGCTACCGCCAGGGCCTGCGCTACGGATTCGAATTCCTCACCCTCAACGAAGGCCAGCGCGACACCATCTACCGCGTCTGCGACTACCTCGCCACCAGAACGTAGCCGAAAGCACCACCGAGAAACTGTCATTCCGAGCGCAGCGAGGAACCTGCTTTCCCGTCCGCTACCACCGGCTCCGCCCGCAGTTTAGCCCCTCCCGCGCTATAATCATCCCCGACACTTGCATCGAAACCCAGCGTCCCGTCATCTCAAGCACCTGGAGGACCCATCATGGCTCACGAACTGCCCCCCCTGCCCTACGCCTACGACGCACTCGAACCCGTCATCGATAAGCAGACGATGACTCTGCACCACGACATGCATCACGGCGCCTACGTCAAGAACCTCAACGCCGCTCTAGAGAAGCATCCCGAACTCGCCGGCAAGTCCGCCGAAGATCTTATCCGCGACCTCAACGCCATCCCAGAAGACATTCGCGGCGCCGTCCGCAACAATGGCGGAGGCCACGTGAACCACACCATGTTCTGGAAGATCATGAAGCCCCTGGGCGGCGGCGACCCCACCGGCCCCATCGCCGAGGCGATCCACAAAGCTTTCGGCAACTTCAAAGATTTCCAGGCCAAGTTCAACGATGCCGGCGTCAAACAATTCGGCAGCGGATGGGTCTGGCTCGCCGGCAAACCCGGCGGCGACGTGCACATCATGAGCACTCCCAATCAGGACAGCCCCATCTCGCAGGGCCATTTCCCCATCTTCGGCAACGACGTCTGGGAGCATGCCTACTACCTGAAATACAACAACCGCCGTCCCGAATATCTGGCCGCCTGGTGGAACGTCATCAACTGGGACGAGATCAACAAACGCTACGCCGCCTTCAAATCCGGCAAATCCGCCCCCGAGCCCGCATTAGCTCATCACTAAAGACGACATAGAGAGTAAAACGGGTGCCCCATTTCTCGCGTACTTCGCGAGAAGTGGGGCTTTTGATTTTCGTAGCACAGTCACTCGCCGCAAGAACCGGCAACTGGCAACTGCCTTTTGGCTTTTCTGCATTTCCTGTGCACACCCTGTGGACAATCCGAAGCCCCATTCCACCGAATTTCCCGAGCGCCGCGCATCTCGCACAAAAACAGCGCCATCCAGTGCAGCAATAACTCATCTCTCCTTCGTTGCTTCCTCCATGTCGCTCCGCGAAAATCGGCGGCCATCTTTTTCCTCAACTGCACCAAAAATACTGAATTGACCCGCGCCCGTTTCGCTCGTACAGTCACTTTCGCCTTCATAAAAATTAAAGTCGTCCAGACCGGGCCACACCGGCGGGCGATCGCATTCAAACTTCACGCAGAAAGATGCGTACACGGGTCAGCGCGCCATGAAATCAGAGCAATGGAAGACATACCGCACACGCTTCCTGGTCAAAGCCAAACAACTCAGTTCCTCTCTCAGCTTCGTCGATCACCTCGGCCGCCAGCATTGCGGACGTAAGGGCGACTACCTCGTCGAATCCTCCGACGGCGTGCTCAGCATCGCACCCCGCCGCATCTTCGAGGACATCTACGTCCCCATGTCCCTGTCGCAAGAACCGGGCATCTGCGAGCCTTCACTTGCGGAAGACTCGCTTACAGAAAAACCGGTCCGCGAGCCCTTCGAACGCCCGAAGTTTGAGCCACTCGAAATTGAAGAAGTAAAGCTCGAACCATCGAAGCTCGAACAGGTAAAGCTCGGCAAACCCCCGGTCGGCAGCCGGCGAGTCGATAACCATCTCATCGCCCCGCACGACAACGTCCGGGAAGTAGAACCCGCCCGCGTGCGCCGCAAACTTCCCCAGCCCTGTGGCGACCGCCGCGCGTCCACTCCGCGCCTGCAACTGATGTGAGTCGCCACCACGGTGATCGCTTGCGCCACCGTGGAACAGCGGCGCTTCAGCGCCGCGTCCAGCGAGACCTCGATTTAACCCGGGCTTTAGCCCGATGGTTTCGAGCGCAACATCGAATAAAGGAGCCGTCTTGATCCCCGCATTCACCATTTCTCTCCGCCGCAACCCCAACTCTTGCCATCACATACCGTCCCAAAAAGGGAATCCTTACCCGCGCTCAACAAATCGCACCTGCCCTCAGTTTTCCTCAATGTGGAAAACCAGGCCCTAACCCCGCACCAAGCCCGTCATTGCTAGGGATACAACCTGTAGTGTTTCCCTCTTGACAGGCACAATCTGCGGGAGTAACTTTGCAATCCCAAGCACGAAAATTCCATCTCACGGGAATGGGACGGAATTTGAGCAGCAAAGAGCGGTGAACCAGTGCAGGGAAACCATGCGGTCCGGCTCCCAGCCAGAGGTGACTCGGCGCCCTCCGCAGGCTAGACAAGGTGCAGGCGCGCGGGCTTCCAGATCCGTAAGCCCGGCGCCCGTAACCTTGACTTAAGTAAGGAGTTCAACCTTCAGGTTTTCGGGAAGCCGAACGCCGGAAGCCCGGTTAGTGCGGTGACCGTTCCCCGACCCTCCCCCCGGGGGGCGACATGTAAGCGGAGTAAGAGTACCGCAAGCAGTTGCAACGAAATCAACTTCAACCTGCCCGCCGGCAGACCAGGAAAATTTCCTTTCTCCGGCGTGGCAGCAGCATCCGGTAACACATAAATTTCAGGAGCCCGCAATGGAAGGTTTAACTCGACTGGTCACAGAATCTTTGGCGCGCCACGGTTTCGATCGTCCCCTGGACTATCGCCGCCTGCAATGGTCGCGCTGGTTCCGCTGCGACTCCCCCCACAGCCTCCTGCTCGTCCCCAGCAAACCCGGCGTCTTCGCCGTCGCCGAAGAGATCATGGACATGGCCAGCACCACTGCCCATGTGGGGACGGACGCATTCGTCCGTCCCGCGAACCAAGCGAGCGCCCCCATGTGGGACCGGATCTCAGACCCGGTCAGGCCGAGCGAAGCTCGGCAGGATCTCGCCGCCCGCGCCACGGCTCAAGCCCCCCGCCGCATGCTCGCCGTCACCCAGTTCTTCGAAGACGACGACATGGCCTATGTCCTCGATCGCATGCTCTCGCGTCGCAATCCCATGTTCGACCGCCTGGCCTCGGGCCGCTACTTCGTCCGCTTTGTCGTCATCGACGACCAGACCCAGCGTCGCAACATCTGCAGCGCCCTCAATCAATGGATGGTTTCCACCGCCGAAAAAGCCACCGGCATCGGCTCCCACTTCGCCACGTCCCTGGAACTGACCCCCGCGACGGAATACGTTCCGCCCGCGAATGACGCGCAGCCCTCCCTCTTTGCCGCCGTTCCCGATACTCGTATGGCGACCGATACTCGTGTGGCGACGGGCGCCTCGCCCGTCCCGCGAAGCGAAGCGAGCGGCCCGAGCACGGAACCTGTTTTTTCTGCCTCGACATCCTCACCGACGACCCCGCAGCTAGGCTCCGGTGCCGCCGCCAACATTCACTGTCCCACCCCAATCCCCTCCGGTTTTTAATCGGAAGGTACCGGGAGGCGCGATGTGGAAGAGCGGCGCTTCAGCGCCGCGTTGAGCGATCTTTGAAAGGGCACGGCTTCAGCCGTGCCGTAACCAGTCCTAAGGGAATGGGGCTTTAACCGCTGAGGTAGCCGCGAAAACGGCCCACAAAGATATTTGAAAGACACGATCCACTTCCGATTCCCCGCCCGCAAGGCCCGCGAATCGACCGCAACACGCATAGAATCTAATTAATGGAGAGCCCCATGGCAGAACTGAAAACCGTTACCGAATCCACCGTCGCCCCTTCCACTTCGATCCCCGCCCCCGGCGTTCCTAGCAAGAAGAAGCCCTCCGGCCTCTCCTTCCGCCGCTTCTTCTCGAAGCCCGGCATCTCTCCATACAACGAGGTCGAATGGGAACTCCGCCTCGCTCAGATCACCGATGCCCAAGGCAACGTGATCTTCGAGCAGAAGGACGTCGAAGTCCCCAAAGACTGGTCCATGACCGCCACCAACATCGTGGCCAGCAAATATCTGCACGGCAAGCTCGGCACGCCCGAGCGTGAAACCGGAGTCCGCCAGCTCGTGGCCCGCGTCGCCGAAACAATTCGCGACTGGGGCATGGCTCAAGGCTATTTCCGCACTCCCGACGACGGCGCCACGTTCCACGACGAACTCGTGCACATCCTCGTCCGCCAGTACGCCGCCTTCAACAGCCCCGTCTGGTTCAACGTAGGATGCGACCGCATCGAGCCCAACTCCGACGGCCGCAGCTGGCACTGGAACCCGCAAACCCAGCAAGTCGAATTCGGCGTCACCGGATATTCCAAGCCCCAGTGCTCCGCCTGCTTCATCAACTCGGTAAAAGACTCCCTCGACTCCATCCTCACGCTGGCCAAAACCGAAGGCATGTTGTTCAAGTGGGGATCAGGCACGGGCACGAACTTGTCTCCTCTGCGCGGATCCACCGAAACTCTCTCCGGCGGCGGCACGGCCAGTGGCCCGCTCAGCTTCATGAAAGGATTCGACGCCTTCGCCGGCGTCATCAAGTCCGGCGGCAAGACCCGCCGCGCCGCCAAGATGGTCATCCTCAACGTCGACCATCCCGACATCATCGAATTCATCGAGTGCAAACAGAAAGAGGAAGCCAAGGCCCACGCCCTGGTCGCGCAAGGCTACGACGGCTCCCATCCCGACTCCGACGCCTACTCGAGCATCTTCTTCCAGAACGCCAACAACTCAGTCCGCGTCACCGACGACTTCATGTACGCCGTCGTCCGCGACACCGACTTCTCCACCCGCACCGTCACCGACGGCTCGGTCGCGAAGACGTACAAAGCCAAAGAGCTCCTCCGCAAGATTTCCGAAGCCACCTGGCACTGCGGTGATCCCGGCATGCAATACGACACTACCGTCAACCGCTGGCACACCTCGAAGAACACGGCAAGAATCAACGCCAGCAACCCGTGCAGCGAATACATGTTCCTCGACGACTCCGCCTGCAACCTCGCCAGCCTGAACCTTCTAAAGTTCGCCCCCAACGGCACCTTCGACGTCGAGTCCTACCGTCACGCCGTCGACATCCTCATCACAGCGCAAGAAATCCTGGTCGACAACGCCGGATATCCCACCGAATCGATCATGAAGAATTCGCATGACTACAGGCCCCTAGGATTAGGCTATGCAAATCTAGGCGCCCTGCTAATGGCCGCAGGCCTCCCCTACGACAGCGACGCCGGCCGCGACTACGCCGCCTGCGTCACCGCCATCATGTGCGGCGAAGCCTACCTGCAGAGTTCCCGCATCGCCGAACAATGCGACCCGTTAGTCCCCGCCACCGAAGCCACCAAGAAGAACTTGTCAGAAACAAATCTAGGCGCCGGCATCACCAATGCCCATGTGGGAAGCACTGCCCACGTAGGGACGGACGCATTCGTCCGTCCAGCGAGCGAAGCGAGCGCTCCCGGCACAGCTCCCACGATGCCCGGCGGAGCCTGCCCCGGCTGGTACATCAACCGCGAACCGTTCTTAGACGTAATCCGCATGCACCGCGCCAGCGTCAACGGCATCAACAAAGCAAACGTCCCCACCACCATCTACGAAGCCAGCAAACAATGCTGGGACGAAGCCCTCGCCCATGGCGAAAAATACGGCTATAGAAACAGCCAGGTAACAGTCCTAGCCCCCACAGGCACAATCGGCTTCATGATGGATTGTGATACTACGGGCATCGAGCCCGACCTAGCCCTGATCAAGTACAAGAAACTCGTCGGCGGCGGCATGATCAAAATCGTCAACAACACCGTCCCCACCGCCCTGTTCAAGCTGGGATACTCCCACGATCAGGCCGACGCCATCGTCAGCTACATTGACGCCACCGGCACCATCGAAGGCGCCCCGCATATTAAAGACGAGCACCTCGCCGTCTTCGATTGCTCCTTCAAGCCCGCCAAAGGCACGCGCTCCATCGCCTACATGGGACACCTCCGCATGATGGCCGCCGCCCAGCCCTTCATCTCCGGTGCGATTTCAAAGACGGTGAATCTTCCCAACAACGCCACAGTCGACGACATCGCAGAGTCCTACCTCCAGGCCTGGAAGCTCGGCATCAAAGCCGTCGCCATCTACCGCGACGGATGCAAGCAGTCGCAACCGCTCAGCGCCGCTGGAACGAAGACCGCCGAATCGGGTCGCGTAGCGGCGGACGCATTCGTCCGCCCGCAAGAAGAAGAAAATCTAAACGCCCCTCCCCGCGCCGTCCGCCACAAGCTGCAGGAAGAGCGCGCCTCCATCACCCACAAATTCAAAGTCGGAGACCACGAGGGCTACATCACCGTCGGCCTCTATCCCAACGGCGAGCCCGGCGAACTGTTCATCACCATGGCCAAAGAAGGTTCCACCGTTAGCGGCCTCATGGACAGCTTTGCACTCGCGGTCTCGATCGCCCTGCAGCACGGCGTGCCTTTGAAATTATTCTGCGAAAAGTTCGCGCACACGCGCTTCGAGCCCAGCGGCTGGTCCGGCAATCCCGACATCGGCTACGCCAAGAGCATCATGGACTACATCTTCCGCTGGCTCCAAATGCGCTTCTTAACCGGCCAGCAGCAGATGCTGTTCGAAAGCTTTAGGCCGCGGACCTCGGGCGTCGGACCTCAGCCGGAAAGCGCCCCCGAAGTAAACGGCACGCCAGCAGCGTCCGGCCCGAGGTCTGAGATCCGAGGTCCGGTCTCCGGCTCCATCCACGCCGCCGACGCCCTGTCAAGCATCGTCGACCTCGGCGACGCCCCCACCTGCAGCTTCTGCGGCAGCATCATGACCAGAAACGGCAGCTGCTACCGCTGCATGAGCTGCGGCAGCACCAGCGGCTGCAGCTAAAAGATTTATGTAGGGGCGGACGCATTCGTCCGCCCTTGGTTTCCGAATTGTCATCCCGAGCGAGCGCGTACTTTGCGCGAGTCGAGGGACCTGCTGTTCAGGTTTTGGGAGGGGCACGGCTTCAGCCGTGCCGTAACCGTAACCAACCCTCGCCGGCTTTAGCCGCTGAGGCTAACAAATCGCTAGAAATTTGAAGACGTACTGTGAAGGGGGAACACGGGACGCCGTGTCTTCCCCTTTTCTTTTGAGGAGGCAATGATGAGTTACAGGAACAAAACCTATGTGATCTTCGACGGCGACAATGACCGATGGGCCTATGCCTTCATGAACGGCTGGAAATCGAACGAGAACATGGACTTCAACTCTTACGACGCTCACGATATCGGGCCGCTCACGGACAGGGCGTCGGACGAGACGATCAAGTCCAGGCTGAGAGAGCGGTTTTCGAACGCGAAACAGGCCATCGTCCTGGTTGGTGAGCAGACGAAGAACCTGCGCAAGTGGGTGCCTTGGGAGATCGAGATTTCGCAGAAGCTGGATCTGCCGATCGTGGTCGCGAACCTCAATGGGAGCCGACAGATGGATCCTGACCGCTGTCCTGCCGGCTTGCGCAACTGGCTCGCAGCGCACGTAGCATTTAAAGCAAAGATCATCCAGCACGCACTCGATAGTTTCCCGGACGAATATTGTCGGATCCAAGCCTCCGCATCCGGGCCTCGGTACTACAGCGACGAAGTCTATAACAGCCTGGGACTATGAGCGCAGGAGACGAAAAGTGAAATTTTCCCAGAGCGACTACCCCGCCCTTTTCCTCGCTGCAGATCGCGCGTCGGTTTCAGCGAGGCAGCAGTATCTGAATCTGACGCGAGGCACGCTCGTGCTTTTGGTCGCGGCTGCGGGCTTGGCAGCGTTTTCTTCGGCCTTGGATGCCGCGGGCTCTGCGCTCGCGATCACTGGCGCCATTCTGCTTGCGGCCAGCATATTGATTACCACCTATTTACGAACGTCTAACCTCGACAAGCTCTGGTACGGCGGCCGGGCTATAGCGGAATCGGTAAAAAGCATGACTTGGCGTTACATGATGGGGGCAGACCCATACTTCGTCGACCTTCCCCCGCTTGAAGCGGACAAGAGGCTTGTCTCGGGTCTAGGCTCCATCGCCCGCGAACGAAAGCAGCTTGCCTTCGGGTTCGGAGGGGAGTTCAGTGAGCAACCGCAGATATCACAGGCTATGCGTTCTGTCAGGTCGGCGGTACTAGAGGAGCGGAAGGGTATCTACATTGCGGAGCGCGTTTGCAGCCAACGCCGCTGGTATGGTAACGAAGCCCGATCAAACCGGATAGCGGAAAGAACCTACTTCATTCTTATCCTCGTCGGCCAGTTTCTCGCGTTCGTCGCGGCGATAGCTCTTGTCAGGCACCCAGAATCGAAGGTCAGGCTCACAGGCCTGTTCGTGTCTCTTACAAGCGCTCTTATTGCTTGGCTGCAGCTTAAGCAGCACAGGGAACTAGCTCAGTCATACTCGGTCACGGAGCTCGATTTGGGCCTCGTCCACGAGCAGGCGCAGTACGTTACGGATGATCGGGAGCTGTCTGATTTCGTCGGAGACGCCGAGAACGCCATCTCCCGCGAGCATACGCTGTGGGTAGCGAGGCGCGACAGACCTTAAAGACAATTCAAACGGAGGATCCGCACCATGTTTCGAAGGAAGAATTCGAACACCAAGATCGAGAACATCGAACGCGCTTTCGGAATTGACCTGAACGCCCGTGGAGATGCAAAGCTCGGGAATCTCCTCGACAAGCGAGGTTTTGACTCCCAATCGCAACTTATCAAGGCCTATCGGGGGCAACTGACAGAGCATGCTCGGACGCGAAGATTGTTCTTGAGCTTTCACTATGAGGACCGGGACCAAGTGAACGGCTTTCGGTTGATGGCATTCAATCCGAACTCTCCAATTGACTTCTACGACGGCAGCGTCCGCTCGGCCGTGAATAGCGAGCAGAGCGCATATCTCAGAAACGTGATCAAGGAGAAGATACGAAGGTGTTCCGTAGTTGTTTGCCTCATTGGAAACGGTACAGCATGGAGAGACTGGGTGGACTGGGAATTAGAGACGGCCGTCGCATTTGGCAAAGGGATATGCGGAGTACGTCTGAAGAACTCCTATGGCAGAACACCGGATATCCTGAAATGCAGCGGCGCTCCAATCGCCGGCTGGGACCAAGGGGAGATGGTCGCAGCCATCGAGTGTGCCGCCGCAAGGCGGGCATGAGCCCAAGATATCCGGCTCGGTGATCGCCTTGCCGCTCTACTGCAGGCGCTTCTCGATCCGCTTGCCAGGCTCAACTATCAGGGAGAAGTAAGAACGGTCAGTGCCTCGAATCATGTCTTCGACTGTCTCAACAAACACGCTTGAGGCCTCTCTTTCCTCCATAGAGGAATAGCGACCTGCTCGATTTAGAAACATGAATTTCTCGGACTTCATCTGTTCCGCAACAAGGCGGAACTTCTCCCATTTAGCACCGTAGTTTTGAAATTCCTCCCACTGGTAGGTCGCCAGCACGATCGTTGACAAAACGAGAGCGAGGATGCCCATGTATAGCTTGTATTTTTCGGACACCGTGAATGCGAGAGCAATCGTCATCGTGGTTAAAACATTACAGACGATCGACGTCGATTTTAGCCGCTTGTAAGCCCCTTGGTTCTTGATGGCGCTGGCGTCGAAATACGCCAACTGGTCGTCGACCCGTTTGGCAATGTACTCAGCGATATCGGCGTGTCCAGACACATCAAGGTCGCTCACTGGTTCGCTCCCTTCCGCCATTCAACGGCGTCGATTCTACAACATTGAGGTCTACTCTGGATTTACGTCCCTTTCGGCTCAGCTCAAGGAGGGGCAGGCTGCCCCACCTGTCACGCTTTTCGACAGATGGGAAGCACGGACCTCGGTCGTCACCCGCGTTGCCCATGCAAAACCGTCCACAGGGGCTAAAGCCCACTCCTCATGACCAACTCTGACGCGGCGCTGAAGCGCCGCTCTTTCACGTCACTGCATGCGGCACGTTGGCACGCAGACCCGACCGCTCACGCCAGTAGTCTCTTCGCCACAAGCAATGCCACCGATAATACCGTGGAAGAGCGGCCCTTTAAGGGCCGCGTTGCGTGCGGAGAAGAAGAACCGGCCTTCAGGCCCCGTGTACCGTTTTGGAATTCTCCACAACAATTTGTGACGTCTCTCACAGACAACGCTCGCCCATCCCCGCGACCATCTCTGAATGGACTCCGACCGCACCTTCTTCATCACCACCATCACCGCTCACCGTCAGCCGATCTTCCGGCGCGAGGCGACCTCCAACCTTCTGATCGAAACTCTCGCTCACTATCGCGACCAGCAGAAATATCGGCTGCACGAATTTGTCATCATGCCCGATCACATCCATTTGCTCTTCACGCCCGCAGAGGAGATTTCCCTGGAACGCGCCATGCAATTCATCAAGGGAGGGTTCTCGTTTCGCGTGAAGGAACGCGGGCCCATTTGGCAGGCGAGTTTCAGCAATCATCTCGTTCGCGATTTTGAGGACTATGAGAATCATCGTGAGTACATCCGAATGAACCCGGTGCGCGCCCGGTTGGCCGAGCGACCAGAGGAGTATCCCTACTCGTCCGCCGCAGGCGCCATGCGGCTCGACCCGGTCCCGCAGGGGCTAAAGCCCTGTTCCTTGGAGGGAGCCGTAGCGCGGCCCTGAAGGGCCGCTCTTCCACGACCTTGGGGCAAACTTCGAGCCCTCCCGGACGCCTCCAAATACAGGATTCCATAGAAATAACCCGAATCTACCATTTTACGTATCCACCAGCAACCAAACCACTTCATACACATTTGTACGTACAACTACGTACATAACATGTCCCTGCAGGAACATTTCTCCGTAATTTTCTACCCCTTGCGCGAAGCCTTCCCGGCAGCCTTGCGCGGCCTCGCCGCCTTCTTCTTGCCAAACACACGCCCGAAAATCTTGTCGACGTTCTTCAGTTGGCGTGGCAGGTCGAAGGCGTATTCGATCTGCTGGCGCGGAACCTTGCTGCTGATTTCTTTGTCAGCTAGCACGAGCTGATGAAAATCGAGGCCTTCTTTCCAGGCACGCATGGCGTGGGATTGCACGAGGCGGTAGGCGTCTTCGCGGCTGACGCCGTGTTCGACCAGGTCGAGCAGAAGCTGTCCGCTGAAGATGAGGCCGCGCGTGCTCTCGAGATTGGCGCGCATGCGTTCGGGATAGACGAAGAGAGTGTCGATCAGATTGGTGGTCTTGGTGAGGAGGTAGTCGGTGAGCGTGGTCGAGTCGGGCAGGATGACGCGCTCGGCGGAGGAGTGTGAGATGTCGCGCTCGTGCCACAGGGCAACGTTCTCAAAGCCAGCCTGGGCGTTGCTGCGGACCACGCGGGCCAGGCCGCTGATCTGCTCGGCGTTCACGGGATTGCGCTTGTGCGGCATGGCGGAGGATCCCTTTTGCTTTTCGCTGAAGAACTCCTCGGCCTCGCGAACCTCGGTGCGCTGCAGGTGGCGGATTTCGGTGGCGATCTTGTCCAAGGTCGACGCGATCACGGCGAGCGTCGCAAGATAGTGGGCGTGACGGTCACGCTGGATGACCTGCGACGACACCGCAGCGGGTTTCAATCCCAGGCGGCCACAGATTTTCTCTTCGAGTTCAGGCGTGAGGTGGGCGAAGATTCCGACTGCGCCGGAGAACTTTCCGACGCGCATTTCTTCGGCGGCGGCCAGGAAGCGCGCGATGTTGCGCTGCGTTTCGGAATACCAGTTGGCAATTTTGAATCCGAAAGTGATGGGCTCGGCGTGGATGCCGTGAGTGCGGCCGACCATGGGCGTGTCTTTGAACTCCCAGGCGCGACGCTCGAGGACTTCGGCGAGGCGCTGCAGGTCTTGCACGATGACTTGCGACGCCTGGCGTATGAGCAGGGCCTGCGCGGTGTCGACGACGTCGTTGGAAGTAAGGCCGTAATGGAACCAGCGGGCGTGCGGGCCGACGATTTCGGCGACGGCGGTGGTAAAGGCGATGACGTCGTGGCGGATCTCGGCTTCGATCTCGTGGATGCGTTCGACGCGGAAGTCGGCGCGCTCTTTGATTGCCTTGGCGGCTTCCTTGGGGACGAGGCCGGCTTCGGCGAGGGTTTCGGTGGCGGCAACTTCGACGGCCAGCCAGGTACGGAAGCGGTTTTCGTCGCTCCAGATGCGGGCCATCTCGGGGCGGGTGTAGCGCGGGATCACGGATTCTCCTTGGCGTTCCCACTTCTCGCGCAAAAGACGCGCGAGAAATGGAGCACCCGAAAAGTTGTGGACTAAGGATTCTAAATGGAGCCGGGGAAAGAGGCCAGTTGGGAGCTGGCGGGGCCAGGCAACGGCAAAGGGCTTAACCACGAAGGGCACGAAGGTTCACGATGTCATATGTCGTTTCACGATATGATTGGTAGGAACTATCGGTGCACGATACAATATCGGGGCAGATGAAGAAGCTGACCTTGTCGGATTATCAGGCTCTGGCCGAGTTCCGGTATCAAATTCGGAGGTTTTTGCACTTCAGCGAGCGGGCGGTACAGGCGGCGGGGCTGGAGCGCGGGCAGTACCAGCTCATGCTGGCGATCAAGGGGATACCCGAGGGGGTGCGGCCGCGGATCCGGGAACTGGCCAACCGGATGCAGATTCAGCATCACAGCGCGGTGGAGTTGGTCAACCGGCTGGAAGCGGGAGGGTTCGTCCGGCGGGAACGGGCGCAGGACGACCGGCGCGAAGTGTTGCTGGCGCTGACGTCCAAGGGCAACCGCGTGCTGGAGGAGCTGGCGCTGCATCATCGCGATGAGCTGAGCCGGGCGGCGCCGAGTCTGGTGGCGGCGCTGCGACGGTTGACGCTGGAGAAAGAGGCGGCGAAACCGCGGGGCCGGAGTCCCTCAGCGGCTAAAGCCAGCCATGTAGTTGCGGGCGTTACGCGGCCCCTTCGACAGGCTCAGGGCAAGCTCTAAAGGGCCGCTCTTCCACGGTCGCGCATGCAGGACCGCTCTTCCAAGATCGTGCGGTCATTTGTTTTTTTTCCACAATCATTGAAGTCGCGCTCCTGCCCGAGAGTTGGCCGGTCGTTCCGAGGCATTGAAAAGATGGCAAACAACGCACGTCCGCACTTGTCGTTGACGGCTGCGCAACCGGCGCAGTTTCGCATTGTGCTGGTTTCGTTTCTGGCGGCGTTGATTGGATTGATCGCGGGCCTGGTGGCTTACGCTCTGTACAAGCTGATCGGGCTGTTTACCAACCTCTTTTTCTTTCATGAATGGTCGACAACCTTCCGGAGCGTGGGGTCGCACCATCTCGGAGTGTGGGTGATTCTGGTTCCGGTTGTCGGCGGGTTGATCGTGGGCGTGATGGCCAAGTACGGGTCGTCGAAGATCAAGGGGCATGGGATTCCGGAGGCGATGGAAGCGGTGTTGACCAACCGTAGCCGGATTGCGCCGCGGGTGGCGATTCTGAAACCGATTTCTGCCGCGATTGCGATTGGGACCGGAGGGCCGTTTGGCGCCGAGGGACCGATAATTCAAACCGGCGGCGCGATCGGGTCGCTGGTGGGGCAGGTGTTGCACACGACGGCGGTCGAGCGGAAAGTTTTGCTGGCGTGCGGGGCGGCCGCGGGCATGTCGGCGACGTTTAACACTCCGATTGCGGGAGTGATTCTTGCGATCGAGCTGCTGCTTTTCGAATTCAAATCCCGGTCCTTTATTCCGCTCGTGATTGCGAGCACGCTGGCGACGGCGGTGCACATGCAGCTGTTGGGACGCGGGCCCATGTTTCAGGTGGGGGCAATGGAGTTCGGGATTCCGGGGGCGCTGCCGTTTTACCTGGTGCTGGGGCCGATCTGCGGACTCGCGGCGGTTGGGTTGAGCAAGGCGCTGTATGGGGTGGAAGATCTGTTCGAAAAACTTCCGTTTGACGAGTTGTGGTGGCCGGCGACGGGAGCGCTGGCGCTGGGCGTGATTGGATACTTCGTGCCGCGCGTGTTTGGCGTGGGGTATGACACGATCGGGGATATTCTGAACGGGCAGCTGGCGTGGAAGATTTTGCTGGTGGTGATGATCGCGAAGTTCGCGGCGCTGGTGATTTCGCTGGGATCGGGAACTTCGGGCGGGCTGCTGGCTCCAACATTCATGTGGAGCGCGGCGATGGGCGGGCTGTTCGCGATGGTGGCGAATCACGTGTTCCCAGGAGCGCATCTTTCGCCGGGAGCGTTTGCGCTGGTGGCGATGGGCGCGGTATTTGGGGCGGCGTCGCGAGCGACATTTTCGTTCATCATTTTTGCATTCGAGATTACAAGGGATTACAACTCGGTGCTGCCGCTGATGCTGGTGGCGGCGATTGCGGATGGGATCGCCATGCTGTTCATGCCTGGGAGTTCGATCATGACCGAGAAGCTGGCGCGGCGCGGGCTGCGGGTGCATCAGGATTACGAAGCGGATGTTCTGACGCAGTCGACGGTGGGCGAGACGATGGAGCGGGAGCTGCCGATCATCGCGGCCGATACGAAAGTGGGAGTGCTGGCGGAGCGGATTGCGCGGCACGATCCGGCAGTGGCGCGACATGAGGCGTTGTTGATTGTCGACGACGCCGGCCGGCTGGCGGGCCTTATTACGCGGGGCGATATTTTGCGGACGCTGGATGAAGATTCGTCGGGCGGGATGACGGTGCAGGAGGCGGGCAGCACACATCTGGTGGTGACGTATAGGGATGAACTGGTGTCAGAGGCGGCGGCAAAGTTGTTGCGCTTTGACATTGGACGCATGCCGGTGGTCGAGCGGGGGGACGAGCGAAAAGTGGTGGGGTATTTGGGACGGGCTTCGGTCCTAGCGGCACGTTTGCTGCGGTTTCAGGATGAGCATGTGCGGGAGCCGGGATGGATTAGCGGGGCGAGGTAAGGCGCGGGAATGAAGGTCCCTCGGGGGCTAAAGCCCTGGAAATGACAGAAGGCTTCATCGCGGCGCCGAAAGCTCTGCGCCACCCAAAATCGTTACAGAATCGCGATGTGCCGGAGCGGTACCGGAGTTTGGAGAGGGCTAGACAGCCGAAGTTGTTTTGTTAGCTACCGAGTAGTTTTACTTCTTGAAAACTGCCATGCTGATTCGGTAAGCTTCCAGAAATCCACGAACGTGCGGCGGGAGAGCTGTACTCGATACAGGACGACGGGCAAAGTAAGGACGCCTTTGCCGACATGTGCGCCGCGAAGCCGCAGGTGAATGATTGGGATTCGTAGTGGGGGGCTCACGTCATGCTGCGCGTTGCTGGTTGTTGTGTATGTTCTGAATTCTCAATGTTCTGAGCTTTCCATTCCTCAGTAAACCTGAAATCAAAGTATCCAGTTTTTGGAGACTAGGGAGAAAGACTATGCCGCGTAATTCGATCAGGTTAATAGTTCTCAGTTTCATCGCCGTGGCAATGACCCTACAAGCCTTCGGGCAGGGCGGAGCGACGGGGGCCATCACGGGGACCGTGCAGGATCCGAGCGGGGCGGTGATCGCCAACGCCGAGGTGCGCATCACGAACCAGGATACGAATGTGCTGGAGCGCACGGTGAGGACAGGACCCGACGGGGCGTTCACGGCGCCGCTGCTGCCGGTGGGGACGTACACGGTGAGCATTCAGAGCGCGGGATTCGCGGAGGGAAAGTCCCCCAACGTCGTGGTGCGCGTGACCGAGACGACGCGCATGATTGCCAAGCTGTCGACGAAGGCAGTGAAGCAGCAGATTGAGGTCGAAGCGGCGGTGCAGGCGATCGACACGAGCGACCCGACCACGGGGCAGGCCATTGACAGCGAAACGATCCGGTCTTTGCCGTTGGCGACGCAGAACTTTCAGCAGTTGCTGACGCTGTCGACGGGGGCGCAGAGCGAGTTGAACGCGGCGGCGCAGCTGGGACGCGGCCAGGTGCGCATCGAAGTGAACGGGCAGCGCGAGGACAATAACAATTACCTGATTGAAGGCATCAGCGTCACCGATTACAACGTCGCGGAGTTGACCAACACGCCGCTGCCCAATCCGGACGTGATCCAGGAATTCAAGGTGCAGACCTCGCTCTATGACGCCAGCCAGGGACGCAACGGCGGGGGCAACATCAACGCGATGTTGAAACCGGGCACAAATTCTTTCCACGGGGACGGGTACGAATTTTTCCGGAATACCGTGCTTGACGCGAACGAATACTTTCTGAAGGGGAGCGGATCGCCGCGGCCGGTGATCCAGCAGAATATTTTCGGAGGCAGTCTGGGTGGACCGGTGATTCCTGGGGGCAAGCTGGGATTCTTTTTCGTGAACTATCAGGGCACGCGGCAGCGCAGCGGGGATTCTCCGGGGACGCTGATCAGCACGTTTATTCCGTATGTGCCGGCGGCGGACCGGGGCACGACGGCGACGGCGGAAGCGAACCTGGCGGCGGATTTTGGCGTGGCCAGCGCCGATCCGGTAGCGGTGTCGCTGCTGGCGTTTCAGAGCGATCAGTTTGGGGCGCCGGCGAACGGATATCTTTTCCCGCTTCCCAATGTCCCCGCGGGGACGACGGCGGGTACCGCGGTGCAATTCACGGTGAGCAAGCCGGGCAAGTTTACGGATGATCAATTTACCGCGAACTGGGACCACGAGTTCCACGAATCCAGGGATGCGGTGGCGGCGCGCGTCTTCTTTTCAGATTCGGAGCAGGATATTCCGTTTGGCGCGGGAGGCCTGCAGGCGTCGCTGGGCGCGGCGGCCAGCGGAACGGATTTGAACTTCCCCTATCAGCTTCCAATTCACGACCGGTTATTCATCATCTCCGAGACGCACGTATTTTCACCACGGCTGGTGAACGACTTTCGCTTTGGCCTGGTTCACATCAACAACACCGCGACGAACGTCAACCCGGTCACGGTGACCGACGCGGGGATCGACCGGCCGACCGACAATCTGACGCAGAGCATCTACAAATTCACGTTTGAATCTTCGGGATTTCAGTTCGGCCCGACGCCGCAGGCGAACCAATACCAGACGCAGAATAATTACAACTTCGTAGAGAACCTGAGCTGGGTGAAGGGCGCACACACCTTTACTTTCGGCGGGCAATACATCCGGGCGAGTCTCGACAAACAGTTTCCGCAGGTGTTTAATGGACAGCTTTTCTTCACCAACACGTCCGTGACGGATTTCGCGAATTTCGTGGGCGGGACGCCGGAGTTCAGCTTCGGCGGCGGCGGGGTTTACAACCACCAGTACCGGCAGAACAATTCGGCAGTGTTTGCGCAGGACGACTGGAAGGCGACGAAGGATTTGACGGTGAACCTGGGGCTGCGCACGGAATTTCTGGGCGCGTGGTCGGACGGGGATTGCCACATCGGCAACATCGAGTCTTCGCTGACCAAGTCCAACACGTATCCGTTCATTTATCCGAGTTGCGTCAACAAGCTTGGAGTTACGGGATTGACGGGCAATGCGGCGGGATCGACATTCGGCAATAGTGTGTCGACGGGGTGGGGACCGCGGGCGGGATTTGCTTATGACGTATTGGGGCGGCACACCACGACGGTGCGCGGGGGCTACGGCATTTATTACGTGCGCGAAGACGTTGGGGCCGTGGACCAGTTGAGCTTCCAGGCGCCATTTATCCCGATCGTGTTTTTCGGGCAGACGCCGGGGTACACGATGTCTGACTTCTTCACGGGCACGCCGGCGGTGAATCCGAATGCCGTGCCGGCCGCGGGAACTCTGTCGGGAGCGTGGTTGCCTTGCCTGGCTCAGCTCACCGCCTTCGCCCCGAGCGGCAACCCGCTGGTGAACGACGCCACCTACGGCGGATGCACGGGACCGGGGGTGAACAGCACACAGAATCTGTTCGTGCTGGAGGTGCCGCACCATTTCAGGGTCCCCAACACGCAACAATGGAACCTGACCGTACAGCGGGAACTGGGCGGGCACTGGGTGCTGGAAGCAGGCTACGTGGGCACGCGCGGGATTCATTTGCGCGAGACCCGCGACGCGATCCAGTCGGTCGACGCCAGCCCGGCACATCCCTTCACGGTCACCGACGTAAACAACAATACTTACACGATCACCAACAACACGTTCTCGAATGCAATCGCGCGGACGCCGACGCCCGGTCTGAACGGCTATAGCGGCTACCAGATTTTTGCCAACGACGCGTACTCGATCTATCACGCGCTGCAGGCCACGCTCTCGCGGCGATGGGGCCAGGGATATTTTCAGGCAGCGTATACGTTCTCGAAGAACATTGACGCCACTTCAACCGGGAACACGGCGTTTAATACCGCCTACAACGATCAGAGCAACATCAACGCGTCGCGGGGAATCTCGGACTTCAACCGGCCGCACCGGCTGGCGGTCAGCTATGCGTACGACCTTCCGTTCTTCCGGCACGCTGCCGGGGTCAGAAAAGTTGCGCTCGGCGGCTGGCAGGTCGCGGGTGTGACGATCTTCCAGAATGGGCTGCCGTTCTCGATTTACGATTCCAGCTCGGGGACTGCCTTCCTGGGACAAGGGAGCACGCCGTTGCTGGGCGCAAGCCTGGCTCCGGGGGCGACGATTGCCAACGGGTTGTCGAGCGGCAGTATTCAATCGCGCGTGAAAAATGGATATTTAAACGGGGCAGCGTTCACGCCGGTTCCGTACCTCTACTATCCCAACACCCCTCCCCAACAGTGCGCGACTCTGAATGACCCGTCGGGCAATACGTGCGTCATTGGCTTCGGAGACCTGGGACGGAACATTTACAAGGGGCCATTTCAGCAGAACTGGGATGTGTCGTTCCTGAAGCATTTCAAGATTGGCGATCGGCAGGACATTCGCTTCGCGGCGGACTTCTTTAACCTGTGGAACCACACGAACTTCGCCGATCCGACCGTGACCGACATCGAGACGTATTCGACGAGCAGCAGCAGTCCTTTTGGAAAAATTCTGGGAACCAACGGGAACCCGCGGCTGATTCAGTTCTCGCTGCGGTGGGCTTTCTAAGAACTGCGGCAAGAGGGTCGGAGCCGGGAAGCGATTGGCTTCCCGGCTTTTTTCATTTGGAATTGAGATTCTTTCGGTCTAGCGTTTCTGCGCTTCCAGCAGTAAGGGACGGTGGGAATCGACGGAGAAGGCGTCCATGAAGGCGGAGTTCACGCCGATGACCTCGCCTTTGGTGTTGAAGACGGGGCCACCGCTGCCACCCCTCCTGCTCTCCGGTTCACCAAATTCCCAACGGTCCTAACCGCCTACAGGTTTTAAAGTCCGGTCGTGCAGTTTTCCACTAATTGTCTTGAAAGTGTTTTTCGGCGCAGACTCTACGTTGCTGGTCCAGCTTTTTTCCCCGCTCCAGCCCCGGAGGTTCGTGTGCTCAGTTCTTCAGATGATGCGTGGAGGGGTCCGTGCGTCCCCGGCGCTGTCCGGAAGTTGTTCTTCTCAACCAGTCTTTGGTTTCTCGCGACTCTCGCATTCCCGAATCTCGGATTTGCAGCTCCGACCGTAACGATTCTCTCCCCGAAGGGCAGTTCGAACTCCGGGTCTCCGGTTTTCTACGAGGCGTACGCCACCAGCCCTTCTTGCGCGAGTGGGATCAATGCGATGCGTATTTATACCGCACCCGGTGTAAGCGCCTATACCGTCTACGGCGCCCACATCGAAACCTTCGTCTCCCTGAGCGCCGGAAGCTATAGCACCGTCGTACAAGCGTGGGATAACTGCGGCGGAGTCGGCAAGACGACGGTCGACGTTACAGTCAATTCTAACGCGGGAGTTTCTGTCTTCCTGCCGCAAAGCTCATCCGCAGATATTCCTGTGCATATTGCCGCTTCGGCGCAGAATCCTGAGTGCCCGGCCGGTATCAACGCCATACGTATCTACACAGGCAATGGCATCGCTCCTTATACGGTCGAATCCGATCAGGTGAACACATTCGTGAATCTATTGCCGGGTAGATATGACTTAACTGTACAGGCGTGGGACAACTGCGGCCATGTGTACAAGGCTCCGCTCGCGGAAACGGCGGCGGGAGCTGCCGACGGCTACCTGTATGCAGAGAGTGGAGAAAGTTCGGGCACATACATTGCCGAATTCAATGTGAGCAACGGAGTACTGACAAATCCTAATGGCAGCGGCAATCCTCCATTGTTTCCTGTGGCCATTGGAGCAGATCCAATCGCGATCGACCCTGGCGGTTGGTTCGTCTACGTCGGCACGTTCCACGGGATTTACGGTTTCCAGATTGACCAGAGCAACGGCAATCTTGCGGCGATGCCGGGCTCTCCATTCTCCCGGAACGGGTCGGATCCAAGTGATATTGCCGTCGATCCGAACGGCAATTTTCTTCTGGTTGCGTCTTTGTCTTCCTCTTCCAATACGGTGGAAGTCTTCCAGATTAATCGTTCCAGCGGCGCCTTGACCCAAACTGCCAGCGCGACCGCCACTGGTCTCGTTGCCATTACTCCCGATTTCACCGGTCAGTACGTGTACGGGCTCACTCAGAACGAGACTTCGGCTGCCATCTGGGGATACGCAATTGATCAGAACAATGGCGCCCTCACACCAATTGCGGGAAGCCCTTATACCATCCTAAACGCTTCTTATGGCAAAGCCTTGACAGCTACCATGCTTCCATCGGGATCGCCGGCTTCGCCTCTGCTCTACGCGCAAAGTGTTTTTCCGAGCTTCCCATTGGCGGGTTACGCCGTGGACTACGGCACGGGCGCGTTGACCGCCGTGCCGGGGTCGCCATTCCCGTTCGATCAGAGTCTGGCGCTTCTCGCCGATAATCAGGAAAAATGGGTATGGTCAGCTACAACGGGCGATTGGTTCGACTTTGCTGCGATCGGCTCGAACGGCACACTCGGTCCGACTCAGGAGGTCACCGACAACCTCTACAACCTCGCTCTCGCCGAAGATGGCACGGGGCTCTATCTCTACGCGGGCGGCAGTACTGGTGACGATTGTCTCAGCGGCTCGGGCGCGGTTTCATCGTGGACGGTCAGCGGTGGCAAACCAGTTCTGCTGTCGGGGCCGTTGGAGAACGGACTAGGTCATTGTGCAGGTCCAGTGGCCGCTGCCCCAAAACATGGCGACTGAACAACGGGCCGACTCATCATTTCAAGCAGGGGTTCTCGCGTCCACAAGAATTGGGGCGGGAACCCTGTTTCACGCGCGTTGAAACGCCAGCTTCGAGAAGTACGACAGGACTAATGTTTTTCTTCCGCCTCTTGCAGCAGCGGACGCAGGGCGTCCACTGAGACGCCGAGGGTGCCACCGGAGAAGCCGTCCATGTAGGCGGAGTTGACGCCGATGACTTCGCCTTTGGTGTTGAAGACGGGACCGCCGCTGCCGCCGTGGGCGGTGGGGGCGTCGTAGATGAGCTTGTCGCCGACCACGTCGCCGAGATGTCCGCAGGTGGTAGAGGGACGAATCAGCGACAGAGCGGCTAACTCGCTGGCTGCGTTGATGTCATTGTGGCGATAGGCCATGCGCTCGTAAATTTCGCTGGGCGACTTGGCGACCATGCCGGCAATGCCCATGGGATAGCCGATTACGGTGACCAGCTGCCCAGGAGCGCCGGGCGATTGGGCGAGGGGCAGCACTGGGAGATCGCGAACTAGATTGGACTCTTCCGCGCGCAAGACAGCTAAATCGGAAGTCTTCGAAACCGACGCGGGCAACAGAGTCACAGGCGTGGGCGAGCCGGGGAAAAAGATCACCAGACTTTCGAGCGAGCCGGAGGCTCCGTGATCGATGAGCTTCTGGGCTTCGGAGTCTCCGTACCAGGGCTCGGCGACGTGGCGGTTGGTGGCGACCAGGCCTTTGCCGACCAGGAATCCGGTGCCGGAAACACGCGCGCGAACCACTGGACGCTGGTTGGGGAAGCCGACCTGATAGACGCCATAAATGTAGCCGATGGAATTGCGATAGCGATTCAAGACCACGGCGGGCATGGCTTGGTCCTGCTGTAGTTGCTCGACCTGCGCGGTGAGTTCGTGAACTTGCTTTTGCAGATCGGTGGGAGGCTCGCCCTGCGCGGTGGTGGGCAGGTAATAGTGGACCATGGCGAGTGCTCCCAGGAGCAGTACGACTCCCAGGACGGCCTGCACCATTTGCTGCCAGCAGTCGCTGACGATGGTGGGCTCGTGCGGGGGGTGGGCTTCGGGTTCAGGGACTTGGGAAGAGCCAGGTCGGTTGATTTGGGGATCGGCCATGGGGTTGAAGCAGCGTCCTCAGGACTCGCTCCAAGTTGTTCTGTTTCAGCCTTTTGAGCAAGAACGCTGGCGAGGCCGAGAACTTGGAGTAGCTATCTTCGCCCGTCTGGCGCGGGTTTGCCACGGTACTGAAGGCGATGTACGTGCGATAGGGGTAAATCTTCCACCCCAGAGGACACAGCGGGTTACAGAGGAAAAGCGAGGGACCGGGCAACCACTACGGCTTGGCGATTCCCAGGCGCTTGGCCATTTGGTCGTAGAGGAAACCCTTGCCGGGGCGGTAGGGCTGGACCCATTCGCCGTCGATGACGAACTGGGGGATGGCACGCTTGCCGGTGCGCTTCACGATTTCGTCGATGGCGCCGGGAGTGGTCTCGACGTCGACGGTTTTGTAGGGGACGTGGTGTTTGTCGAGAAAGCGCTTGGCTTCACGGCAGTCGGGGCACGAGGCGGAGGAATAGACGGTGAGATCCATGAGATTCTTCAATCGTATCGTGATCGGCGGAAAAAGGGCAGCCCTCAGGGGCTAAAGCCCAGATTCAAAGGGAACCTCTATCGCAGCGCTGGAAGCGCTGCGCCACCCAAAAGCCTAACGGCACGGCTGAAAGCCGTGCCCTTCCCGCTTATTCTCTACACGCGCTCCAGTTGGGAGTGGGTGCGTTCGTTGACCACGTTGCCGGTGTTCAGCGTGGACGTGGGCTCGAACAGCAGGAACCAGCATTCTTCATCGGCTACGGGCTTGTGTTCCACGCCGCGGGGGACGACCACGAACTCTCCTTCCTCGATCCATTCGTGATGTTCGCGAAGGTCCTTATCGCGATAATGCATGCGGAAGCGGCCTTTGACGACGAGGAATAATTCGTCTTCGTGCTCGTGGTGGTGGAAGATGAACTCGCCCTTGATTTTGTCGAGCTTGACGGACTGTCCGTTGAGCTCGGCGGCGATGTAGGGCTTCCAGTATTCGGAAATCTTGGAGAATTTTTCAGCGATGTTGATTTTGGGCATGGGAATCGTCCTTGACCCTCAGATGAGCTTGCGCTGTCGAAGGTCGCAAAGATGAAATCGATTTGTCGCGGCGCGAGCGTTCCTCAGCGGCTATAAAGCCGGATCTCATGGAGTGGCTTAGGGCACGGCTGAAGCCGTGCCCTTCCCGTTCCTGCCGAGCGCAGCCAACACGTAAGGCCGCCAGATTTTCTGGAGGCTTCAGTCTCGCCGCCATCGATCAGATCTGGCCGAGGCCACCATCGACATTTAGATCGACGCCGGTGATGTAAGAGGCTTCGCTGCTGGCGAGGAAGAGGACGGCGTGGGCCACTTCCTCAGGAGTGCCGAGACGTTTCATGGGAACGCGGGTCTTGACCAGCTCTACGAAGTTATCGACCCCGGCCTGCGGCATGCCTCCCTTTTCGAGGATGGGAGTATAGATGGGGCCGGGGCTGACGACGTTGACGCGAATTCCGCGACCCACCAGTTCGGCCGCGAGGGTGCGAGCCAGCGAGCGCACCGCGGCCTTGCTGGCGGAATAGACGCTGGTTGCGGGATTGCCCTTAGAGTTGACGACGGAGGAATTCAAGACGATGCCGGCATTGTCGTTGAGCAGGGGAATCGCCTTCTGCAGGGTGAAGAACAGACCTTTCACGTTGATGTCGAAAGTTTCGTCAAACATCTGCTCGCTGCTAGTAGCTGCTGGGGAAAACTTCGCGATGCCGGCGTTGGCGAAGAGGGCGTCGATCTTGCCGAATTTCGCGGCGACCTGGGCAAAGAATTGGTCGAGGTCGGCGAGTTTGGCAACGTCGGCTCTTACGGCCAAGGTCTCGGGGCCGATGGTTTTGACGGCCGCATCGAGGGTTTTCTGATCGCGGCCGGAGATGGCGACTTTGGCGCCTTCGTCGTGAAACTGCTTCGCTGTGGCCAGGCCAATGCCGCTGTTGCCGCCCGTAATGACTGCTGATTTTCCTTCGAACCGCTTCATGAAAGATCTCCCCTAGGAATATGTGGCCAGATTTAGAACGAATCTGGTCTGCATTTGTCATTGGATGACGGTAGGGCGGCTCAGGGTTCGGGCAGAAAGTAAAGCCGCCAGCTTTTGGCTGACGGCTAGAGAGAGCTGCCGAGCTGCGCTCGCTGCGCTTCGCGGGGCGGACGAATGCGTCCGCCCCTACGTGAGAATGGTTAGAAGCCAGCAGTTCCTGCGTTGGCGTGGCTGTTGTGGAGCGTCACGCGGATGCCGCGCTGGGCGTTGAGTTGGGTGGTCGAGTTCCAGTCGACGTCGCTCGTGCTGATGACGCCGGAACCTCCGCCGATCAGGGAGTAGGTGATGCGGTCGCCCTGGTAGCCGTAGCCACTGACCGAAAGGATGGTGCCGGTGTTCAGGACGAAGACGGGCATGCCGGGAAGGCTCACGATGTTCGCCAGACTGGGAGCGGGGACATCGCGCGAGACGTAGGTGGCGTAGGAGGCTTGCGCCATGGGTTGAGCCGGCTGGAGCGTCTGGGCGTTATCGTTGATAATCCGATCATTGATAATCCGATCGTTGACGACCCCATCGTTGGCAACTCCAACTTCGCTGATCATAAGTTGCGGCCGCAGGCTACTCGGATGCGCACTCTGAAATGATCCGTTCTGGTAGCGGCCGAAGAAATGCCAGCCGGGGCCGTAGGTATGCGCCGATTGCGGGATTTGAATATCATCCATCAGGCGCAGGCTGAGCACGGTCTCGCCTTTCAGGGTGGGACGCGGGCCGCGCGCGGGCAGCATGATCACTTTCCAGGGCCACAGGGGCGGGATCATCCACTCGACGACGTCGCGCGTGGCGTGGCCTTTGCCTTTGATGTCGCCTTGTTTGTCGACTTTGTAACCGCGGGTGCCGATGACCTTCGCGTCGAGCGGCAAGTCGCCGCCGGGCAGGCCGATGCGATCGAATTGCAGCTTCAAATATCCCTTGCCGAAGAAGTGGCCGGGATCTTTGGCCGCTTCGAGGTGGCCGACCAGATAGCTTCCACGCGGAAAAGCCTGCTGGCCGAACTCAGTCACGCCGCGCAGGTGGCAAAGCACGGGATCGCCGACATCGGCTGTGGCCGAGGAGAAATTGGGTTCATTCAGGGTGCATTGCAGAAGAGTGCCGGCGGGCAGGACAACTTCCCGTGCGCTGGCGCTCAGGGTCAAGGTAAGAACTAGAAGACCTAGGAGAGTTACGGCGAGGAACGCATGCACAGTTGACTTCATACTTCACCTCGAGGGGCACGCCCCAGTGCCTGGCGGACTCTGGCGCCGAGCCCGCGATCTGTTCGGGGCATCTAATCACAGGTTGAACCCGAGGTCAATCAGGAAGTTTCGCGTAGCCCCGGACGCATCCGTCCGGGGGGGGCTCGCTGCGCTTCGCAGGGCGGACGAATGCGTCCGCCCCTACATGAGTTTGCTGCTCTCTAGGATTCCCGCGTTGGGAATCGTTTCGGGGTGTGCTTGTGTTTTCCTGGCATGCCTTCCTTGCTCCATGCCAGAATTTGACTATGCAATTCTATCGACGCAACTTGCCGCATTTGCAGCGGGACTTCAAACCGCATTTCATTACGTTTGTCACTAAGTTGCGCTGGGTGCTGCCGGATTGGGCTCGCGATATCGCACTGTCGTCGTGCTGCCACCATCATCGCAGGCAGTACGAGCTATACGTTGCGGTGGTAATGCCAGATCATGTTCACCTGATTCTCACGCCATTGATCGATGATCGCCGGCGTCAGATATTTTCGCTGATCGAGATCTTGCGCGGTATTAAGGGTGCGGCGGGCCGCAGAATTAACCAGCGAATGGACCGAGACGGGGCAGTTTGGCAGGAAGAGTCGTTTGATCACGTGCTGCGGTGTTCGGAGGGGCTGGACGCCAAAGTCGAGTACGTGCTTCAGAATCCGGTGCGTAAGGGGTTGGTAAGTGATTGGCGTCGGTATCGATGGGCCTGGCGGCGGAGTGAGCCGGATGAGGCGAAGATGACGGTTCGGACGCCTGAGCCAGAGCGAAATACGTAGCCCCGGACGCATTCGTCCGGGGCTGCCTCTCGAGTGATCCCAACGTCAAAACCTGGGCGGACGAATGCGTCCGCCCCTACGTGACTACTTCTCGTACAGCAGGACGCCTTCTGTTTTTTCAGCGTCTACGGGGCGGTAGAACAGTTTGTTGTCTTCTAAGAAGACCTCGATGAAGGCGGGGCGGGTGGTGATGGTGCCCTGAATCAGCGCCTCCGACAGCGGGTCTTCGATGTACTTTTGCAGGGCGCGGCGCAAGGGGCGCGCACCGTAGCTGCGGTCGGTGAGAGTCTGGTTGAGGATCCACTTCTTGGCGTCGTCGGCAACCGTGACGGTGATGGCTTTCTGCGCCAGGTTCTGGTTGAGCTGCGTGACCATGAGTTCGAGAATCTGGATCAGGTCGGCCTCGCCCAAGGCCAGGAACAGGATGACTTCGTCGAGGCGGTTCAGGAATTCAGGGTTGAAGGTGCGCTTGACTTCGCCCTTTACCAGTTCTTCGACCTTGTCGGAGATCACGTCTTCCTTCGTGGATTGGAAGCCGAAACCTTCACGCTTCTGCAGATGGCGCGCACCGATGTTGGACGTCATGATGATGATGGTGTTCTTGAAGTCGACCGTGTTGCCGAGGCCGTCGGTCAACTGGCCGTCTTCAAAAACCTGCAGCAGAATGTTGAAGACATCCGGGTGCGCTTTCTCGATTTCGTCGAGCAGGACCACGGAGTAGGGAGCGCGCTTCACGCGCTCGGTAAGCTGTCCGCCCTCTTCGTAGCCGACGTAGCCCGGAGGCGAGCCGATCAGCTTGGAGACCGAATGCTTTTCCATGAACTCGGACATATCGAAGCGGACCAGAGCTTTTTCCGTGCCGAACATGAATTGCGCCAGCGTGCGCGCGACTTCGGTTTTGCCGACGCCCGTGGGGCCGAGAAACAGGAACGAGCCGATGGGGCGGTTGGGATTTTTCAGGCCGGCGCGGGAACGGCGGATGGCGCGGGCCAGCGCGCTGATCGATTTATCCTGCGAGATGATGCGCTTGTGCAGCTCTTCCTCGATGCGGAGGAGTTTCTGGGTTTCTTCCTCTTTGATGGAAGTGACGGGCACGCCGGTCCAGCGCGAGACCACGTCTTCGATGTCCTCGCGGTTGACTACGCCGGTGGAAGACTCGTCAAGGTGATATTTTTCGCGCAGGGCGCGCAGGTTCTCGCGCTCTTTGCGTTCTTCGTCAGAATAGAAACGGGCCTTCTCGAACTCGTGGTTCGCGATGGCGTTTTCCATGCGATGCACGATGAACTTGATGCGCTTCTGGACTTCGGTCAGTTCTTCGGGCAGGGAAGTCTGGCGCAGCTTTACGCGGGCTCCGGCTTCGTCGACCAGGTCGATGGCCTTGTCGGGCAGGAAACGATCTGGGATGTAGCGGTTGGAGTGCGAGACCGCGAAATTGATGGCGTCGTCGGTGTAGGTGACGGCGTGGAATTTCTCGTAGCGATCTTTGATGCCAAACAGAATTTTGATGGCGTCGGCCTCGTTCGGCGGCGGAACTTTCACGGCCTGAAAGCGGCGCTCGAGGGATCGATCCTTCTCGATCGACTTGCGGTATTCGCCCGGCGTGGTGGCGCCGATGCATTGGATTTCACCGCGCGATAACGCGGGCTTTAGGATGTTGGCGGCATCGAGCGAACCTTCGGCGGATCCGGCGCCGACGAGCGTGTGCAGTTCGTCGATGAAGATGATGGAGTTCTGATTTTCCATCAGCTCTTTCATGATGGTCTTGAGCCGCTCTTCGAACTGGCCGCGATATTTCGTGCCGGCGACGATGAGCGAGAGGTCCAACGCGAGGATGCGCTTGTCGGCGAGGAACGAAGGGACCTCGCCGTCGGCGATGCGCTGCGCGAGGCCTTCGACGATGGCGGTCTTGCCCACGCCGGGCTCGCCGATCAGCACGGGATTGTTCTTGGTGCGGCGGCAGAGGATCTGGATGACACGATCGACTTCGCCTTCGCGGCCGACCAACGGGTCGAGCTGGTTGTCCATCGCGGCCTGGGTCAAATCGCGCGAGAATTCGGCGAGCAGCGAACTTTCACGCTGGCGCTGGGGCTGAGCTTTTTCCTGGGTGCTGCGGGCGAGTTCTTCGCGGATGGTGGAGAGGCGCAGGCCGCGCTCGTGGAGAATCTCGGCGGCAAAGCATTTTTCTTCTCTCAGCAAACCCAACAACAGATGTTCGGTTCCGATGTGCCGGTGCGAAAGGCGCTCGGCTTCTTCGGCGGCATAAGCTAGGACGCGCTTGCATTCATTGCTCAGCGGAAGATCGACTGAGGTCGAAACTTTCTCGCGGATCGTGGTGTGTCCCTCAATCTGTTTGCGAATAGATTCGACCGAGGCATGGGAGCGCAGGAAACGGTTGGTTAGGGCTTTGTCTTCGCGCAGGAGTCCGAGAAGCAGATGCTCCGTCTCGATATAGGGAGACCCGAACTGGCTGGCTTCATAGCGTGCGAAAAAGATGACGCGCCTGGCTTTCTCCGTATAGCGTTCAAACATAATGCCCTTCCCTCTGACCTTCCTGGTCGAGAAGAACTGTTGGCCGCCCGACCTACCAAACCGATCCCTGGTCCAACCAAACCTTAATCTATCTCTACATTATGCAATCAAATGGCCCTAAAACCCAAGCTCTGAAACGATTCTACAGACCTTTGATCACGTTACCAAAGAAACTGTTGTAATACCTTTCGATCCCGCTAGAGCGACAGCACATTTTTTGCGCTTTGTCGAAATAGTCTCGGCAAAACCTCAGGGGCTAAAGCCCAATTCCTTCTGATCCTGACGGCACGGCTAAAGCCGTGCCCTTCCACAAAACCAACCACGCATCGTTCCAAATGCCGTGCCCTTCCACAAAAGCTTACGCCGGGAGCGACTCCGGCGGAATCTCTTCCATGCGGCCTCGCTGCAACCTTAATACACGATGGCAGTGGCGGGCGAAAGACAAATTATGCGTAGCGACGAGGGAGGTGAGTTGGTGCTCGCGATGCAATCGCGCGATCAATTCAAAAACCGCTTCCGCCGTATGTCCGTCAAGGTCGCCCGTGGGCTCGTCGGCCAGCAGGAGCTTGGGGCCGGTGATGAGCGCGCGGGCCAGAGCCACTCGCTGCTGCTCGCCGCCCGACAGTTCGCCGGAGCGATGATGGGCGCGCTGCTCCAGTCCGACTTCACGCAGCCAGCGTGCGGCTTCGGGCTCAACCTGCTGCCAAGACTGGCCGCGAAGCAGCAGCGGCATGGCAACATTTTCCGCGGCCGTGAATTCCGGCAGCAGATAGTGGAACTGCCACACGAAGCCGGTTTCCCGGTTGCGGAAGTCGGCGGCTTCGTCGTGCGATAAGGAATTCAGTCGCAAGTTGGCGCAGTATACGTCACCTGCGGAAGCGCGATCAAGGGCGCTCAGGATGTGCAACAAGGTACTCTTCCCTGCCCCGGATTCGCCGACAATGGCGAGCATCTCACCACGCTTTACTTCGAACGATAAGTTTTCAAAGAGCACGAGATCCGATTCGCCGGACCGGAAAACTTTCTTCAAGCCTTCAACCCGAAGCATCGACTCTTGCTCAGTTAGATGCACGTGGGGTGCCTTTCGTTCCACGGGCTGGCTGAGGAAAAGGGTAAACCCGATACGCTGGCTGCGAAGTGATCGCAGTTACGGCATCGGCGTGCAGAGGCAGCGATTCCCTCAGGGGCTAAAGCCCGCCGTCGATTGGGCACGTCACGGCGCGGCTGGAAGCCGCGCCCTTTCAAAACGTGTCGCAAGCGGAGTTCGTTCAACATGGGGCGTAAGCGGAGCTGTTTCAACGCGACGCGCAAGCGGGGTTCTTTGGGTGCGGGGCGTGAGCGGAGGGTTTGCCCTATCCGTGTGAATCCGTGTGAATTTGTGGCGAGGAGGTTTTCACTCATAGCGCAACGCCTCGGCGGGAAGAATGCGGGCGGCTGACCAGGAGGGGTAGAGCGTTGCCACAAACGAAATCAGAACGGCGAACAGCGCGACCCAGACGCCGTCGATCACCCGGGGAGCGAAGGGGACGTAATCGATCGAGTAGACCTCGGGTGAAAGCGCAAGGACGTGGTAATGGCCTCCGGCGTAGGAGATGGCGTATCCGACCACCAGGCCGATGGCGGTGCCGATGACGCCGATCAGCACGCCCTGCGCGATAAAAAGGTTGCGCACCTGGGCCCGACGCGTGCCCATCGACATGAGCACGGCGATGTCCTTCGTCTTTTCCATGACCATCATGATCAGAGAGATGAGAATGTTGAGGGCGGCGACGAAGACGATGAGGCCGATGGTGATGAAGGTGACCAGGCGTTCGGTCTTCAGCGCTTTAAAGAGGGCGCTGTTTTGCCGGAGCGCGTTGGTGGCCATGAAGCCTTTGCCGGCGGCATCTTCGATCTCGGAGGTAAGGGCGTCAGCTCTGTCGAGATCGTCGATTTTGAATTCCAGTACCGAGATTAGATCGCCCAGGCCGAACAGGCGCTGCGCATCGGAGAGGCGCGTGAAGGCCCAAAGGGAGTCGTAGTCGTAGAAACCGGAGTTGAAAATTCCGACGACGCGGAAACGGCTGTATTTCGGGACCATGCCGTAGGGGGTGAGTTCGCCTTGGGGGCTGGTGACGAGGACGGGATCGCCGATGCGTGCGCCGAGGTTGTCGGCCATATCTTTGCCGAGGACGATGGGAGGCATGGCGGCGACGCGCTGCTGAACGGCGGCGAGCGAGTCGGGAGAGTCGTTTGGAGTGGTGCTGTCGGACTGCGCGGGCGAGTCGCCCGAGCCCACACTGGCATCTTCGAGGGCGGCTGCCGATCCTTCCTTCACAGTGGTTAACAGGTCTCCTACTTTTCGCTCGTACTTGGGGATCATGCCTTTGAGGACAGCGCCGCGGGCGCGCGGGCCGCGCGAGATCAGGACTTGCTCGAAGATGGCCGGGGCGGCGGCGACGACGTGCGGCTGTTTGGAGAGACGGTCCATGAGCGCGGGCCAGTCTTTAATGCCGTCATCGGCGACGCGCTGCAGGCTGATGTGCGATGTGGAGCCGAGCAGGCGCTGCTGGAGGTCCTGGCGAAATCCGTTGGTGATGGCCATGGCGATGACGAGGGAGGCCACGCCCGCGGCGACTCCGGCGATGGAGATGCCGGTGATGATGCCGATGAAGGCCTGCCTTCTCTTGGCTCGTAGATACCGCGTCGCGATGAAGAGTTCGAAGCGCATGGGAAGCTATCAGCCGTCAGCTATCAGCTTTCAGCTAAGTCGGATTATAACGGGAAGGCGCTGCAGGGGCTGGTATGCTGACTCCGGAGGAAAGGACTAAAAGAGAAATGAATTTGCAGACGTGCAGGGCTGGGATTGTCGCTTTCTGCCTGATGATTGGGTTGCCTGCTTTAGCTCAGGCGAATGAGCCCAGCAGCGTGATGGATCAGGAAATGCACGGCATTGCGGGAACCGGGGCACTCAATTGCGGACGAGTGGAAGTGAACGGGGATGACGGGCTTGCGCTGAAGTGCGCGCGCAGAGCCATTCGGAGAAAGCAGCCGTTTTTTGTGAGGTTCGACCTTCAGGGAATCGACTCTTTCGCGGCTAACGGATTCGCGGCTGGCGGCGCCGGAGACGTGTACTTGATCATCTACGGATCGGGGTACGATGCTGCCCTCGACGACGGGCACGACCTAGTTACGAAATGCGCGAAACCCGTGCGCATTCTCAAGATGACTTCCTCAAATAGAGGGGCCTTAGGGTATCGCTGCGCGCCACAAAAGAATGAGCAACGCTGATCCGCATCTCATAGCCTGGGAATCACGGCAGGAACGGACTGCCGGTAGCGCACGGAATCCTCCCCGAAGCGCTTCTCCAGTTCGGCATCCTCCATTCTGATCATGACCGCGCCGGTTAAGATTGCCAAGGCGGTCAGGAGCCAGCAGACTGCTAGGCCGGTTCCTACGCTCCAGGCAAGCATCTCGCAGAGGTGGGCGAGATAGACGGGGTGACGGACTCGCGATCGGATTCCGGTGGTTACCAGGCGCTGCTCGTGGCTTCCCGCGCTGACTTCCGGCAGGCCACCGAGCTGTGCCCAGCTGAAGTGGGCTCCGGAACGCGAGTATATGAAGATGCCTGCGGCGAACAGGAGGGCTGCGGGAATCCACGACCAGGGCGTGGAGTAGAAGGCTGCGGCGCGCCAGGGGCCGGTCAGCGCGGCCACGCCGACCCACATCAATATCCACGCAGGGATCAAAACGCGGAAGGGCGAGCTCTCACGCTCGCGCCAGCGATGTGCTCTGGGATGGATCATCAGCCAGAATGAGGGGATAGTGGAATAGACGACGCAGGCCAGCCATCCCAGGGTTCGGAGGAAAGGCATGGGGTGATTTTACAGGGCTAATGAATGGCGAACCCGGCCAAAAGCCCCACGTCTCGCAAAGGACGCGAGACATGGGGCACCCGGCGGATCCGCGCGAGATCCCCCGCTTCGCCTGAAGAACGGCTCCGCTCGGGATGACGCCGACGACGATTTTGATTGTCAGAATTCAAGCTGCATCGCTAACCGCACCTAGGTCACTTTCCCGATTTCCGCCGCGCGGGCGATAATGTCAAAATGGCGCGTGCTTTCCTGAACATTTCCTTGAACGAGAATTGGCTTCCGAAGTCGGTGCTGTGTCTGCGCGACTACGACCGTCACAAATTCCTGCTGGATCTGATTGCCGGAGTCACCGTGGGTTTGGTGGCGCTGCCGCTGGCGATGGCGTTTGCCATTGCTTCGGGGCTGACGCCGCAGGCGGGAATTTACTGCGCGATCGTGACCGGGTTTCTGATTTCGGCGCTGGGCGGCTCGAAGATGCAGATTGGCGGGCCGACTGGCGCGTTTGTGGTTGTCATAGCCGGGATTGTCGCGGTGCACGGCGTGGACGGGCTGTTCATGTGCACGGTGATGGCCGGCGTGCTGCTGGTGATCATGGGCGCAACCGGATTGGGTACGGCGGTGAAATTTATTCCGCGGCCAGTCGTGATCGGATTCACGAATGGGATTGCGGTGCTCATCGCCAGTACGCAGATCAAAGATTTCTTCGGGCTGAGTCTCGACAAAGTTCCGGGCGTGTTCTGGCTGCGGATGGAAGCTCTGGCGGCCAACTTTCATACGATCAGGTTTGAAGCGACGGCGCTGGCGGTGTTTACGCTGCTGACGCTGATTATTTGTCGGGGGCTCTCGGCGCGCATCCCGGGACCGATTGTGGCGCTGCTGCTTTCGACCAGTGCGGTTTATTTTTTTCATCTGCCGGTGGAAACGATTGGGACGAGGTTTGGTGGAATTCCGGGCGGGCTGCCCCACTTGCAGATTCCCAAGTTCCACACTGATCTCATCCACGGACTGCTGGGGCCGGCGTTCACGATAGCCATGCTGGGCGCGATTGAATCGCTGATGTCGGCGGTAGTGGCGGACCGGATGAGCATTGCTCGGACAAACAACGACCGGCACAATCCGAACGTGGAGTTGATCGGGCAGGGGGTGGCGAATATTTTCTCGCCGATGTTTGGCGGATTGCCGGCGACAGGAGCGATTGCTCGAACGGCAACCAATATTCGCGCGGGAGCGCAGACGCCGGTGGCGGGGATGATCCATGCGCTGACGCTGCTGTGCATTCTGCTGTTCGCGGCGCCGCTGGTCAGCTATGTACCGATGGCGGCGCTGGCGGGAATTCTGATGGTCGTCGCCTACAACATGGGCGAGTGGCGGGAGATTCCGCAGCTGCTGAAGCTGACCAAGACCGATATCAGCGTCTGGCTGGTGACGTTTGCGCTGACGGTATTTGCCGACTTAACCGTCGCCGTCGAGGCGGGGATGATTCTGGCGGCGCTGCTGTTTATCAGCCGCGTGGCGTCGACTACAACCGTTTCACAGGTGACCGACGACTACGTCGAAGACGGGCGAGTACACATTCTGCAGGGCAAGGACATTCCGTATTTCTGCACTATCTTCCGCATTCACGGGCCATTTCTGTTCGGGGCGACGGACAAGATTTCCGTGGTGACCGAAGATCTGCACACGCTGCCGCCGGTGGTAATTCTGCGGCTGCGGAATATGACTGCGCTCGACGCGACGGGGCTGTTCGCGATCGAAGAGGTTGCCAAGCAACTGCACGCCAGCAAGCGGACGCTGATTCTGTGCGGAGCGCGGGAACAGCCGGCGCAGCTGATTCATCAGGCGGAGTTCGCTGAAGTGATCGGCAAAGAAAACATCTGCGACAACGTGCAGGACGCGCTGCAGCGGGCGGAGGAAGTGTTCGAGGGACTGGACCGGAAACTGGTGGGGGCGAAGAGCTAGTTCGCAGGGGCTAAAGCCCCGCATTCATTCTGCAGCTAACGCGGCGCTGAAGCGCCGCTCTTGCACGGTTGCATAGATGCGCGCCGAGTCGCCATCAGTGCACGGTCGGTGGCTCGCTCGCACTCCGTGGCGCGTTTAAGCTGCAGTGGTATAGGCTCTGCCACGCGGCGCACGCGAGCACCGCCCTCGCGGCAAACTGCTAGGGACTATTCATCTTTTTGACCTCTTTCCTCTAGACTGAAGTGGGGGCCGGCTTTCCTTGCGATGATCGTCAACTTTGCAGAACGCGCGCACAACCACAACTGGGAACTCGATCCGGTCGTGCGGTCGCTGCTGGACACGGATTTCTACAAGCTGCTGATGCTGCAGTTCATCTGGAAGCATTTTCCCAGGACGCGGGTGGAGTTCTCACTGATCAACCGCCATCCTTCGGTGCGAATGGCGGACCTCATCCACATTGAGGAGCTGAAGGTACAGCTGCAACACGTGCGGGGACGGCGATTTCGAAAATCGGAACTGGTATGGCTGGCGGGCAACACGTTTTATGGCCGCCGGGGAATTTTCGAACCGGCGTTTCTGGAGTGGCTGGAACGCGACTTCCGGCTGTCGGACTATCAACTGCGAGTGCGCGATGGACAAATCCACCTGACGTTCGAAGGCACGTGGGCTGAAACCACGATGTGGGAGTTGTATACGCTGGCGATTCTGGATGAGCTGAAGACGCGGGCGCATCTGAAAACGCTGAGCGAGTTCGGGCTCGACATTCTGTATGCCCGGGCGAAGACGAAGTTGTGGAACAAGATCGAGCGGCTGCGAGGCGTTCCGGGATTGAGCGTGGCCGATTTTGGAACGCGGCGCCGGCACAGCTTTCTGTGGCAGGAATATGTCGTGGTGGCCATGGCCGCGAATCTGGGAAGCAATTTCATTGGGACGTCGAATGCGTTTCTGGCGCACAAGCACGATCTGGAAGCGATTGGAACCAATGCGCATGAGATTCCGATGGTAATGGCCGCGCTGGCGCCGGATGACGTGGCGCTGAAAGAGTCGCAGTACCATGTGCTGGAATTGTGGCAGCAGACCTATGATGGTGCGCTGCGCGTGATGCTGCCCGACACGTTTGGCACGACGCAATTTCTGGCCGGCGCGCCAGAATGGGTCGCGGACTGGACCGGGCAGCGCGTGGATAGTAAAGATCCCTTCGTCGCCGGGGACGAATACATCGCGTGGCTCAAGGCGCACGGGAGGGATGCGCGCGATAAGCTGCTGATTGCTTCCGACACGCTGGATGTGGACGCGATCCTCGGGCTGCACGCGTATTTTGGCGGGACGCTGGCCGAGGGCGTGGGCTCCGGGGATTTTGTGAGTGCTGAGGATTTTGAAGATCGCAATAAGTGGACGCCCGGGCGGCGGGTCCGGTTCAGCGCCGGGTGGGGAACGCTGCTGACCAATGATTTTCGCGGGTGCAATCCCAACAACGGCGCGGGCTTTGACCCGATCGGCTTGATATGCAAAGTATCCGACGTCGAAGGGCGGCCGGCGGTAAAGCTCTCGGATAATTATTCCAAGGCGCTGGGGCCGGAGGCGGAGGTCGAGCGCTACCTGCGAGTGTTCGGGAGCGAAGGAATCGCCAACGCTCCGCTCGTGGCGTGAAGATTAGCCCCGCTTAAGGAAACTCCTGCCGGGGGACATGTCCCTTCGTTTTCTCCTCGTAACCTTGTGAAGGCTTGCCCAGGCTGCCAACATGCGAACGGGGCGAGTATGAAGATTCTGCTGGTTGAGGACTCCTACATCGAACGGCGCAAGATCGGTGGCTACCTGGAAGACTGGGGCCTCGACTATGTGAGCGTCGGCAGCGGCACCGAAGCCATCAAGCTGTTGGAGGCCCCCGAACCTCCGGAGTTGGCCATTCTCGACTGGCTGCTGCCGGGCCTGGACGGCATCGATGTTCTGCGGCGCATTCGCAAGATGAGCCAGGGAAAGTATATTTACGCCCTGATGCTGACGGCCAAGAATCGCAAGCAGGATCTGCTGACCGCCATGGAGGCGGGAGCAGACGACTATCTTTCGAAACCGGTGGATCCTGCCGAGTTGCGTTCGCGCATCATGGTGGGCAAAAGAATCCTGGATCTGCAACAATCGCTGCGTTTCGCGGCGACTCATGATTTCTTAACCAACCTGCTGAACCGTGCGGAAATTATTGCGGCGCTGGAGCGGGAGTTCTCGCGCAGCGGGCGCGAGGATAAGCCGGCGAGCATCATCCTGGCAGATATCGACCACTTCAAGCGCGTCAACGACACGCTGGGTCACGCCGCTGGAGACGAAGTTCTAAAGCAAGTGGCGTGCCGGCTGAAAGCGGACTTGCGGCCCTACGACCTGGTCGGGCGGTACGGCGGGGAGGAATTCATTCTGATTCTGCCGGGCTGTGCTCTCGACGTCGGGGCGCGGCGTGCCGATGAGATCCGCAAGCTGGTTGGCAAAGATCCGATTTGCACCCAGTTCGGGGCAACCTCCGCCACGGTGAGCATGGGCGTTACCGCCACATGCTTAGCCAAGGACGGCACCGTGGCCGAACTTCTGCATGAAGCGGACATGAGCTTGTACGCTGCGAAGAAGAACGGCCGGAATTGCGTTGAGGTTGCCGAGCCGGCGGCGCGTTCGAGCGCTGCACACTCCTAGACAGCTCCCTTCACATTCCCAGTCTGCACATCTGCTGCACATCTGCTGCACATCCGCTGCACACCTGCGGAGTTCTATGGCACATTAGAAGCTCATGCCTACGACCGCCGACGCCAGAGCCGGACGCGCCGCCTTCACGCATCCCGGGTTCGTGCTGTTCCAGGTCGCACGATTTCTGATTGTCGCGGCGGTTGAAATGCAAGCTGTGGCCGTGGGCTGGCAGGTTTACGAGATCACGAAGCGGCCGCTCGATTTGGGCTATGTGGGATTGGCGCAATTTCTGCCGGCAATTCTGCTGTTCCCGATTTCCGGGCATGCGTCCGACCGGTTCGAACGCCGCCACGTGCTGTCGGTTTGTTACGCGGGGTATGCGGTTTGCTTCGCTTTGCTGCTTGCGCTGGTCGAGCGCGGCGTGCCGTCGATTCGGTCGATCTACATAGTGCTGGTGCTGATCGGGGTAGTGCGATCGTTTAACAGCACGGCCAGCCGGGCCATTTTGCCGCAGTTGGTTCCGCAAGAACACTTCCCGAATGCAGTCGCCTGGAACGCGAGCATCTTTCAGGCTTCAACGATTCTGGGGCCGGCGTTCGGCGGCATTCTTTATGCGGCATTCCACGGTCCGGCAGTCGTGTATGTGGTGGCAATGGCGACGGCGATCGGCGCGACGATATCCTCGTTCAAGATCAAGCCCGAAGTGAAAGCGCGGCCGAGAGAACCGATGACGCTGAAGACGGTTTTCGCGGGACTGCATTTCATTTGGAGCAAGAAGCTGATCCTGGGCGCGATTTCGCTGGATCTGTTTGCCGTGCTGCTGGGCGGGGCGGTGGCGCTGCTTCCGGTGTACGCGCGGGAAATTCTGCATACGGGGCCGTGGGGGCTGGGACTGCTGCGCACGGCTCCGGGAGTGGGCGCGGCGATTATGGCGGTGTTGCTGGCGCACTGGCCGTTGCGCGGGCGAGCGGGGCCGACGCTGCTGTGGGCGGTGGCCGGATTCGGGATCTTCACCATCCTGTTCGGCGTGTCGCACAGCCTGACTTTGTCACTGATCGCGCTGCTGCTGCTGGGGGCGAGCGACATGATCAGCGTGATCATCCGCGCCACGCTTACGCAACTGGCAACTCCGGATGAGATGCGGGGGCGCGTCACCGCGGTGGACATGATTTTTATTGGAACATCGAACGAGTTTGGACAGTTCGAATCGGGCGTGACTGCGCAGTGGTTTGGGACCGTGCCTGCGGTAGTGCTGGGGGGAGTTGGGACTCTGGTGGTGATCGCACTTTGGGCGTGGCTGTTCCCGGAGCTTCGGCATGCGGGGGAGTTAACTTCGATTCAGAGTTCCAGTCTGCAAGATGGAACGGAGACGAGCCCCGGGCAATAGCAGCTCGGTTCGAGGGGACGGCTTCGGCGACGGCATGTTGCCAGTTCGCGTCTTGCTATCACTTCTTGCCAGTTCACTTTCCTTTCAGCAGCGTCTTGGCGGCCCCCATATTGTCGTACTTGTCGTAGACGCGCACGACGACGACATGCTCGGGGGCAGAGTCGTTCCCAGCACCGACGGCAGCCAGGAAGTCGTAATCTTCGACCTTCGCGTCCGAGAGCTGGCCCATGGGCTCGACGTACTTCCATTCGCCGGCATCAATCGAGTATTCCGCGCGCTTGATAGTGGAAAATCCATCTTCGGCGCGGAAGCGTATGTGAATCTGCGCGCCCGCGCCCTCTAGCGACGCAGAAAGGTTCTCGACGCGGGGAGGCGTGGTATCGACCTCGAAGCGGTGGCTTTCTTTCGAGGCGGTCAGGGCGTCGCCGGGGGAGTGCGAGGGCGCATCCGAAGCCACCACCTTCACGGTGTAGCCGCCGTCGGGCAGCAGGCTGGCGTCGAAGGAATAGGCTTTGTCGGTCAAGTTGTCTTTTAACAGGAGCCAGCGCGTTTCGCCGTCGCCGCGGTAGTAGACCGAAAAGACAAGCTGATCGTCATTCTCGTCGTGCGCATTCCACTTCACGCCGATCGAGTCGCGGTCGTGATTGCTGGGCATGGGCGATTCGAAATGGACGCCGGCGGAACCACTGATGTCGGAACTGAGATTCAGTCCGGCCGACTTGGGGAGCGGCTGAAAGCGCACGCCCACCTGCACCGAGACGTCGTCGATTTCGGGCGCGACGTTCTTCGGCAGATAGTTCAGGGTTACGGTGTCGACCGCGGGTTTGGGGCTGCCGGCGTGCAGCACGGCTTTCCACTGGGCATAACGCGCGGGAGGGACTCCCATCACAGAGTCTTTGGCGGGGTTCACTGGCTTCCAGGGACTCCAGTTGCGGTCGGGATTGTCGACGTTGCCGCTGCGCGCCAGCAGAGTTACGTTGCCAGCGCCGCGAAACTCGACTCGGCCCCAACGCGAAAAAATCTTGGCGTCGAACACGTCGCTCTCGTAGGTGCCCCCATTCTCCGGGCCCGCACCGAGCACAAAAATCTTGCCGAGATTGCTGCTGGCGGCGTAGAGTGCGCCGCCGGGAGCCTTGGCAAACCCGGTGACTTGCGAGGCGGGAGCCTTCAGGAGATCGGAGAATTCGTCTTGGGCCTCGATATCCGGGGACTCGATGGCAAAAACATGGCCGCGATTTCCGGTTCCTGCGAGCAACTGGCCATGCACAAGGGCCAGCGCGTAGACGATGTCTTCATGCGAAGTCCATACGCGCGACGGCGAACCATCAGGGGCGATGCGGTAGACATCAGAGCCGTTGCTGGCGCCTCCGCCGGGAAACGGGAACGGGCCCGGTTGAGGGGCGGTGGGAGCCATGGTGACAGCTATGCCCGGAGTCTGCGGAGTGGTGGGCGGTGCGGCATTGGCTGCCATCGAGATCATCGCGGCAGCGACGCCTGCCGGCGACGCAGCCGCGCTGGGCCGTTTCTCGCCCACGCCAGCGGCATAGATGTTGCCTTCACGGTCGAGCGCGAGCGCGGTGATCTCTTTCTTGGGAGTGCTGTAGAGCACGAAGCCTTCGCCGGCCGGAGAAATCCGGTAGACCAGGCCGCTGCCATCAGTGCCGGCGATCAGGTTTCCCTGGGCATCGAGCGCGAGCACGCGAATGTGGGTTTCGTCGCTCTTGAAGAAAACCGAGTGCTCCCCTTTCGGCGTGACTTTGTAGATCTCGCCGTGATCTCCGGTGGCCACGTAAAGATTGCCGGCCTTGTCGAGAACCAGGTCCCAGATGTACTTGGTGCCGGGGGCGAAGTATTCTGAGGAAGTCCACGAAGGATCCAGGACCGGCTTGGCGAGGTCTTTCGCGTCTTTTTCGGTCTTGTTGTCGGGCTTGCTCTCGGACTTCGGCGCGTCGGCTTTTGCCCGGGGCTTGTGCTCGATTTTGTAGACCTTGCCGTCGGGCGCTGTGGCGGCGTAAATGATGCCCACGCCGTGGGGGTCGACCTCAAGGGTTTGCACCTGCAGTTCTTGCGGCTCAAAAATGATGGTGGCCTCACCGCTCGGAGTGATGCGGTAGACGCGGGCCGGCGATCCGGTGGCGGCGTAGACATTTCCGGCGTCATCAGCGGCGATGGCCCAGATGTAGGTCGAGGGCGTGGCGTAGAGCAGTTTGAACGAGGGAGCCAACTCCAGACCGCCGGCACTGCGAATGGCCACGCCGGTGGCAGTGCCCTTGATGAGGTCTTCAAACTTTGACTGCTCCCAGGTGCGAGTGCCGTCAGCGAGGGCGGAGGGGACGAGGCTGGTTATTGCAAGGGTGGAAGAAAGAAAGCCGACAAGAAGGGAAAGGGAAACCTTACGCAAACTCTGCAATGTCATACCTCGATTCAAAATCGTCCAGAGACGCCGGGTGGGCCGCTTCCCGATGACCCCAAGAATTCAGGTTAACACGCAAACACTTTCCTTCGTGGGATGGCGTAGCTCCGGACGCATTCGTCCGGGGTGCAGATTGCGGGCCGGTTGCGCTGGCCCGCTCGCCTCGCTTCGCGGGGCGGACGAATGCGTCCGCCCCTACGTGGTTTCCGTCGCTTTCCCGAAGGCGAGTCGGAAGCTAGCCGTGGTATCGTAGATTTTCATGACTTCCGCGCGTCAGAAACTGCTGAGCACGCTGGCTCACAAATCGTTCCGGCTGGGTGAGTTCAAACTTTCTTCCGGCGGGACCAGCGACTACTACATTGACTGCCGGACCACGACGCTCGACGCCAAAGGCTCGCGGCTGACCGGGGAAGTTTTTTTTGAGGGAATCCGGCAGAGGGGATGGAAGGCGCGGGCAATTGGCGGGCTGACCATGGGAGCGGACCCGATCGTGGTCGCGGTTTCTGTAGTGAGCGGCGAACTGGACGGGTTTCTGGTGCGCAAGGCCGAGAAACAGCACGGCACTGGACAGCGGATTGAAGGCTTTCGCGAGAAGGGCGCGCCGGTGGTGATCGTGGACGATGTCTGCACCACGGGAGCATCGACGGTCCAGGCGATTGAGGCGGCGCGCGAATTCGGATTCGAAGTAGTGGGCGTGATGTGCCTGGTGGAGCGGGAAGAAGCCGGCGGACGCCCGAATGTGGAGAAGGCGGCCGGGACGGCTCCGTTCGTTTCGATTTTCACGGCTAACGACGTGCGGAAAGAACATATTCTGCAGAACGACGACACGGTGCCGAGTGTTTTCGCCGTGGCGGCGGCTTGTGAAGTGTGCGGACGGCCGGCGGCGACGAATAATCCGAGAAACCGGTGCGAGGCTCACAGAACCTAGGTTCGAGTTTCCGGTTTCTAGTTTCCGGTTTCTAGTTTCCAGTTTCTAGTTTCTAGTTTCTAGTATGTGATCGCGGCAGTCCAGGTACTGGAAACCGGAAACTAGAAACTTGAAACTTCGTGGAGTGAAACACCTCAGCATGATTCAGACCCTGGAATGGACCGACGACGGCGTGCGCTTCATCGATCAGACGAAGCTGCCGACCGAAGAAGTATACGTGACCTGCAAGACGCATGAGCAGGTGGCGGATGTAATCCGCAACATGGTGGTGCGGGGAGCGCCGGCCATTGGCGTGGCGGCGGCGCTGGGCATTGCGCTGGGTGTAAACAATTCCAAAGCGGAATCGCCGGGCGACCTCAAGCGCGAATTCGATGCGATCTGCGATCTCATTGGCAAAACCCGGCCGACGGCGGTGAATCTGTTCTGGGCGATCCGACGGATGCAGGAGAAGTTCGAGCGCATCCGCATCCGGCCGATTCCGCACATCAAGCGCGACCTGATTGAAGAAGCGCAGCGCATGCACGCCGAAGACATTGCGGCCAACCAGGCTATGGGACGCCACGGCGCCACGCTGATGCCGAACGATGGCGGAGTGCTCACGCACTGTAATGCCGGGGCGCTGGCCACGGCGGGATACGGCACGGCGCTGGGAGTGATCCGGGCCGCGATCGAGCAAGGCAAGAAAATTCATGTCTATGCCGACGAGACCCGGCCGTTTCTGCAAGGATCGCGGCTGACCGCGTGGGAACTGATGAAAGACGGCATCCCGACCACGGTCATCTCCGACAACATGGCCGGGGCGATGATGAAGCAGGGCAAGATTTCAGCCATTGTGGTGGGAGCCGACCGCATTGCGGCCAATGGCGACGTGGCCAATAAGATTGGAACCTATACGGTTGCCATTCTGGCGAAGGAGCACGGCATTCCGTTTTATGTGGCGGCGCCGATTTCAACGGTCGATCTGGCTTGTCCCGACGGCAGCCGGATTCCGATCGAACAGCGGAGCGCCAAGGAAATCACCCATATCGCGGGTAAGCAGATGACGCCGGACGGGGTCGAGGTGGAGAATCCGGCGTTTGACGTGACTCCGGCGAAGTACGTGGCCGCCATCATCACCGAAAAAGGAATCGCGCGCGCCCCCTACGAAGATTCCCTGCGCGGGCTGGCCGGGCAGGAGGCTGAGGCGCACCCGTAGGCTGGCTTTCTTACTTGTTTTGTCATCCTGAGCGGAGCGAAGGATGACAGGGGGCTTGGTTGCAACGTAAAGAGATGTAAAGACCCCCGAAATTTTTCTCCTTCCGCGCTACTTAATCTCTTGGTTCGGGTTGACTCTAGCGGCAACCAATCGTGCTAACCTTGGATCACAAGACCCAACCAGTGCGCCAAATAATTCGTCAGGGGGAAGTCATGTCGTCGTTACGCAATCGCCTTGTTCTGCCTATCGTTCTTTCCGGCCTTGCCGCGCTTGCGGGCTGCAGCAGCTCGAACAGCGTGCAACCACCTCCCAGCGGCGCCTTCAGTAACACCGATTTCAATGGTACGTACACGTTTTCCGTGGAGGGCTCAGACGCCAACGGAATCTTCATGATGGCGGGCTCTCTTACCGCCTGCGGTTGCACCGCCGGGACAATATCGGGAGGGACGGTCGACTTCGACGACGCCTCCGGCGTCGCGCCCGCTTCGGCGATTGGCAATAACAGCACCTACCACATTACCGCCGATGGGCGCGGTACTGCCAATCTTAGCATCACTCCGACGGGGGGCACTGAGTTCCCAGTGACTGTCGATTTTGTCCTCACTTCTAGCTCGCATGGGCTGATCATCCGCTATGACACCGGCGGAAGCGGAAGCGGCACGATTGACCTGCAGGCCAGCTCGGTTTCGCAGAGCGCGATTGAGAACAATCCGTATGCTTTCAGCCTTTCTGGCACTTTTGGCGCTAGCTCGCTGGCCACGGTCGGTGGGTTTACACTCAGTTCTTCGGGTACGGTAAGCACCGGAGTCGAGGATTTCAACTACGGTGCCACACCCTATACCGCGCTGCCGATTACCGCTGGCTCGGTCACGGTTGGATCGGGAACCGCTCCAGGGAGCGCGACGCTTACCACTTCATTCGGGACCATCAATTTTGACGTTTATGCCGTGGATGCGACCCACCTGAAGCTCATCGAGAGCGACGGAGTAGCGCTTATGGTCGGCGACGTCTTCAATCAGCCCAGCGCGTCAATTCCTCAAGGCAATCTGGTTTTCACCATGCAAGGCTTCGACACCTCGAAGAATGAATTTGCGGTCGGGGGCTTGATGGCCTCCGATGGCAGCAGCCTAATCCCCAATGGCTCGGAAGATATTAATGACGACGGAACGGTGGATGGCGGCACCACCACGCCGTACGCTTTTAGTGGCGATTTCAGCACCGTCGGCAATGGACGATTCCTGGTGAATCTGACAGGCTTCGCCGGCGGGACTTCGTTTGCCGCTTACCCTTCCAGCGGCGGCATCCTGATGCTGGAGGTTGACGAAGGTCTGAATGTTGGCACCGGCAATTTGGGAGTCACCAGCGGCGTCGCTCTGGCTCAGACATCGGGCGCGGCGCTCGCCGCTACGCAGGGCTACGGACTGAATAACTCTGGCGAGGACGCTGCCAATAGTGTTGAACTCGACGAAATCGGACAGTTCACAACTACGAGTACCGGTTTGACAGGGATCCTCGACGAGAACGACGGCCTCACGTTGAGCGCCCCGAGCATAAACGGCACCTACACTGCGGGCTCCAACGGCACAGGCTCCGCTACGGTCAGTAGCCACGGTCTGCAGAGCATTTTCTACTATGCCGCCGACAGTTCGACCGTGCTGTTCATTTCCACGGATCCCAACCAGGCGGCTTCAGGAGTGCTCGAAGCGCAGTCCGCTCCTGGTGGAAATGCCCACCAGACCTCAGCGGCGCGGCCACGGGCTCTGCCAATGTTCCGCGCCCTGCCGCATTCGCGGAAGGCTACGCCGCATAGCCAGATTCAGGTTAGGCCGGCAAAATAAAGGTTGCAGCAGCAGGTTGAAATAGAATGTTCGGTTGCGCGGCTCTCACCTCAGGTGAGGGCCGCGTTTTTTTATGAGAGCGACGTCGCCGAAAGCCTTTCAGCCCTCCGATACGCCGGTTTTTACTACTGCCGAACTTCGCGATCCAATCCAGATGATCAAGCGGTAGAGCATCAGCGCGGCCAGGACTGCGGCGTATTCCAGAGGCTTTTTCAGGTCGGCTTTGACTAGCCAGAGGTAGTGGATGACTCCGGCGGCGGCGCTGAAATAGATCAGGCGGTGCAGGGTCTGCCAGCGTTTGCCGCCTAATTTTCGGATCGACCACTTGGTCGAGGTCAGGGCGAGGGGGATCATCAGGGCAAAGGCGGTCATTCCTACGGTAATGAAGCGCCGCTTGGCGACGTCGGCCAGCATTTCGTGGACGTCGAAAAATTTGTCGAGCCAGAGCCAGGTCATCAAGTGCAGCGTGCCGTAGAAAAAGGCGAACAGGCCGAGCATGCGGCGCAGGCTGATCAGCCAGTACTGGCGGGTCAACTTTCGCAGCGGCGTGATCGACAGCGTGATCAGCAGGAACGTCAGCGTGCAGTCGCCGGTGCGGTGGGTGATGGCCTCAATGGGATTCGCGCCCAGGCCGTCGTGCAGGGCTCTCCAGACGAGCCAGCCCAGGGGCGCGAGGCAGGAGAGGAAGATCACGGGTTTGAGGTAGCGGAGCATGGGGAATCGGGCGTCGGACCTCAGACTTCGGACCTCGGACCTTAAACCTTTGGACTTCTTCAGTACGACCTCGACTGTAATGGCTGAGGTCTGAGGTCCGAGGTCCGAAGTCTCTTCTAGAAATTCTTTTTCAAATCCATTCCGCTGTACAGGCTGGCGACCTGATCGTAGCCGTTGAACATCAGGGTCGGGCGCTTGAAGAATTCGCCGAGCCTGCGCTCTTTGGCCTGACTCCAGCGGGGATGGTCCACGTTAGGATTCACGTTGGAATAGAAGCCGTACTCCGTGGGGGCAGAAAGATTCCAGGTGTTCAGCGGCTGCTTTTCAGTGAAGCGAATGCGGACAATGGCTTTCGCGCTTTTGAAACCGTACTTCCAGGGCACGACAATGCGGAGCGGAGCGCCATCCTGATTGGGCAGGTCTTCGCCATACATGCCGAAGCAGAGCAGCGCGAGGGGATGCATGGCTTCGTCCATGCGCAGGCCCTCGACGTAGGGCCACTGGAGCACATTGCGCTGCTGGCCGGGCATTTGGGACATGTCGAGCAGAGTGGTGAACTCGACGAACTTCGCTTTGCTGGTGGGATTGGCGCGCTTGATCAGTTCGCTGAGCGAGAAACCGACCCAGGGAACCACAATCGACCATCCTTCGACGCAACGGTGACGGTAGATGCGCTCCTCGGGGGGAGCCATTTTGAGGATGGTGTCGATATCCAAATCCTGCTTTTTGTCGACCAGGCCATCGATCTTTACCTTCCAGGGGCGGGTGCGGAATTTTTGGGCGAGCTTGGCGGGTTCGTCTTTCTCGGTGGAAAACTCGTAATAATTATTGTAGTTGGTGACGTCTTTATAGGGAGTGACGGTCTCGGTGGTGCTCAGCGGGCTTTTCTGGATGCCGTCGATTTTGTTTCCCGCGAGCGCAACCGTCGACGGCGAGACGATCTCGCGCAGGCCCACGCCGGTAGCCGCTGCGGCTCCTGCTAGCGCCGCGCCGGCCAGAAACTTGCGGCGGTTCAGATACAAGCTTTTGGGAGTGATTTCCGACGAAGGAATATCGTCTGCTTTCTTGATGAGCATGGGAACCCCTGTCCTTTATACGCGCAATCCGCCCCAGGCGGATTCGATGATCTTATTTTCAATCAGATAGGACGCGGAGTGCGGCAAAAAGTTGCAGAGGGTTCCAACGAAATCTGGATGAGGAAACGTCCCTCAGGGGCTAAAGCCCGCACGAATCTTGGTTCTAACGGCGCGGCTTGAAGCCGCGCCCTTTCAAAGCGAACCTGCGAGCGAGTTTTTTCCGCAACCTGCGGAAGCCGTGCCCTTCCCAAAACATTGCCTATGGTTTTTTGGGGTTCAGAGGAAACGGACGACCTTGGGCTAGCCCAGCACGTCTCTGACCTTCCGCGACAAGCTCTGCAGGGTGAAAGGCTTTTGCAGAAACGCAGTGCCCTTCTCGATGGTGCCGTCGCTGATAATTGCATCCTCGGTATATCCGGAGAGATAGAGGACCTTGGTTTCAGGACGGGTCTGGACCAGTTGCTGGACTAATTCGCGGCCGCCGATTCCAGGCATGACCACGTCAGTGATGACGAGATCGATGTTGCCCTGGTGACGTGCGGCAGCGGCCAGGCCGGCCTCGCCATTCTCCGCTTCCACGACCCGGTAGCCTTTTGCGGACAGCGTGTCCCGCACCAGTTCGCGGACCGGAGCTTCGTCTTCCACCAACAGCACAGTCTCGGTGCCTCCCAGGGCCGCGTGCGCTACCGGAGCCGAATGCCGTTCGGCAAGGCCTTCGACGCGAGGCAGATAAATGTGGAATGCGGTGCCGACGCCTTCTTCGCTCTGCACCATGACGTACCCGGCGCTCTGCTTCACGATGCCGTAGACCGTGGAAAGGCCAAGGCCTGTGCCCTTGCCTTTCTCCTTGGTGGTAAAGAAGGGCTCAAAGATTCGCGACTGAGTCTCCTTGTCCATGCCGATGCCGGTGTCGCTGACGGTCAGCAGAACGTATTGGCCGGGACGGATGAAGGTCTGCCCGCGGCGATGATTTTCATCCACGACCAGATTTTCGGTTTGGATCGAAAGCTTTCCGCCGCCGGGCATGGCGTCCTTGGCATTGACCACGAGATTCATCAGGACCTGTTCGAGCTGTCCGGCGTCGGCCCGAGTCTGGGCGGCGTCGGGAGTGAGTCTGGTGGTGAACTCCACACTCTCGCCGATCAGGGGCCGAAGCAAGCGCTCCATGTCCTGCACAATGGCGTTGACGTCGACGATCTTCAGTTCGAGCAACTGCTTGCGGCTGAAAGCCAGAAGTTGCCGGGTGAGAGTGGTAGCGCGGTCGGCGGCCTGCTGAATGGCGCGTCCCTTCTCGTGCAGTGGATGGTTGAGGTCGACGTTCGCCAGGATCACTTCCGCGTATCCGCTGATCACGGTCAGCAGATTGTTAAAGTCGTGGGCCACTCCGCCGGCGAGGCGGCCGACGGCTTCCATCTTCTGGGCCTGGCGGAACTGGTCTTCGAGCACGCGGCGATCGGTAACGTCTTCGGCAATCGCCTCCAGCACATCGGCCGGTTCATCCACATTGCTGACGGCCCGGCCGCTGATGCGGACGGTGATTGCGCGGCCATCTTTGCGCTGCCACTTCACTTCGATCCCATCCAGGCGTCCGGTGCGGCGGAATTCTTCGATCAGGCGGGTGTGCTCTTCGGCGTGCGCGAATACATCTCTTTCCGGATCGAGCAGCAGTACTTCTTCGGCCGAACCGTATCCCAGCATGGTGATGAGGGCGGGATTGACGTCCAGGAATCTCCCTTCCAGGCTGGAGCGGTAAATCCCGTACACCGAACTCTGCACCAGAGACCGGTAGCGGGCCTCGGAGCGGCGGAGGGCCAATTCGTTTCTCTTGATCTCAACTGCGCTGGCCACTTGTCGCGCGACGAAAGTCAGAATCTCTTTGTCGCGCTCGCCATAGCGGATGTTCTGGGAGTACGTCTGAACCACGAGCGCGCCGAAAGTGTGGTTGTTGACCTTCAGTGGCACGCCCATCCAGTCGAGGGAGCGTGAACCGTTGCGCGCCACCTCGCCGCGGTCTTCCATGCCCTGCAGCACCTCGGGCGTTGCCAGCAGCGGTTGTCCGACGCGGATGAGATAGTCGGTCAGTCCTCTGCCAAGCTTCTTGGGCGACGGCGCAGAGTCCCGTTCATCGACGAAGTAAGGAAAACTGAGGAGTTCGGTGGAGGAATCGTAGAGAGCGATGTAGAAGTTTCGGGCATACATCAACTCATCGACGATGCTGTGTACGGCGGCAAAGAACTGCTGCAGTTCGTGGGCGCTGCTGCTCTTCTCGGCGACGCGGTAGAGTGCGGAACTCAGCGCTTCGACGCGCCTGCGGTCCGAAATATCGTGATAGCCAGCATAGAAGCCGGCCATCTTCCCATTCAGCAGCAGAGGCGCACACGACAAGGAAACATCGAGCAGGGTTCCATCTTTTTTTCTGCGCTGGGTTTCCAGGGTGATGCGCTCACCTCGGGCGAGCGCCTCGGTGATCCAGCGCGACTCGGCCTGACGCGCCGGAGGCACCACGAGACTTTCCAGAGACTGTCCTGCCACGTCGGCCGCCTCGTAATGGAACATGCGCACGAAGGTCTCGTTGGCCCAGAGCACGCGATGGTCGCAATCAGCGATGCTCAATCCATCGGGAGACCCCTGAAACATCTGCTGTAGAAATTGCAGCGGAGGTTGAGCGCTCTGGACGGGTGCAGAAAGAGAAGGCACAGGGCAGGAATGTTCCGAGCAGGAGCCGTTCGGAGAAGCGGTATTTTCCCCGGCGGCATTTTCCGGCGGATTATTTTCCGGCGGAATAAACGCGGGTGGGCTTCCGCTCTCCAAGGCTTTTTTCAGCCGGTTGGCGCGAGAAAGTTCTGGCCGACCTGATTGGGCGACACGTTCCCCCATCCGCGAATTCCCCCCTCGAAATACGCAGTCCATGGGCATGTTAGAACTCCGGCGTACCAAGCCGAAAGTTACGGGAGTAATCCCGAAATGCGAGATTCCGAATTGGGCGCGACTCCCCCAGTCCTTCGTAACTTGGAACCCGGGCCAATCGATCTTTATGCTCTACGCTGGAAGAGCGTGTCGCCACGAACGCGCTTTTGCGGAGGACCATTGTCTCCACTTATCGAACGACCGCGAGCCAGCGTTGCCCGCAGGCCTGACCCCACCGATCAGCACTGGACGATGCTGCTGTTTGAAAGCCTGTCGGCAGGCGTGATGGCGGTCGGCGTTGGCATGGCTGTAGTGCTGACCGTGGTGGGCGTCTACGTGCTTATTGTTTGGCCCCTTACTTTCTGGGATCTGGCGAATCTGGGCGCGGAGAATTACAACTCCTGGGCGGACACGGTGCTGTGGTCGCTCTTCGCCGGCGGATCGCTGGCGGGATACTGGTGCTTCAGCGGCGCGGCGTTCAAGGGCAAGGCCAAGACCAGAGTCCCCGTGCGCCCCAGCCGGGCCCGAAAATAGCATTCCTGAAAACGGACGCCATCGCGGTTACTTTGGTGAGTCGTCGGCATCGCGTGCGTCCACTTGCCGTGACACAATGGCTGCACTGATCCCACGCACCTACGACGTGGAACCTCAGCAAGTGTAGCCCGGTGCGGGGAAAATACTTGGTCACAGGGAGTTTGCCGATGAACCTGTTAGGGACGGGGTCTGTCGGTTTGCCTGCGCGCGTTGCGCTAATTCTGCTTTTCACCATCGTCACGATTTCTGCCGCTCTGGCGCAGACGCCGGGCGTCACCGACAACAGCATTTTGATTGGATCATGCTCGGCGCTGGATGGCCCGGCGCATTTCCTGGGCCGGCAGACCGTCATGGGCGCTTCCGCCTATCTCCACATGGTCAACGATGAAGGTGGAGTATTTGGCCGCAAGATTCAACTGGAAGCGTTTGATGACGGTTACGATCCCGATCGCGCTCCAGGCTGCTTCAAGCGCATGACGAAGGAGGGAGTTTTCGCCCTCGGCTTTTTTGTGGGAACGCCCACCGCCAAGGTCTACGTGCCGTTGGCGCAAGAGGAGAAGATACCGGTGGTGGGGTTGTTCACCGGCGCGCAGATGCTGTATGAACCGCTGAAGCATGAAATCCTCAACGTTCGGGCCTCTTATTACGATGAAACTCGCGAGCAGGTGGATAAGCTTTGGGAACAGAACGTCCGCAAGATTGGCGTCATCTATCAGGACGATCCTTTCGGGAAGGCCGTGCTGGAGGGAGTGAAGCTGGCCCTGCAAAAGCACAATGCCGCTCCGGCGGCGCTGGGAACCTTCACCCGCAATAGCGTGGACGTCGACGCCGGCCTGAGGGACGTAATGGCAGGGCATCCGCAGGCCGTAGTGATTGCCGGACCTTACGCTCCGGCAGCCGCGATCGTGAAGCGGGCGCACGCGACGGGCTGGAGGCCACTGTTCCTCGCCGTATCTTTCGTCGGCACCGAGGAATTCATCAAGGAAGCCGGAGCGGATGCGGAGGGCACGATTATCACCCAGGTGATGCCGCCCTACGACCGTACCGACTACCCTACGGTCGCGCGATACCGGGAAGACCTGGCGAAATACTCTCCCGGTGAAGCGCCGACTTTCGTGAGCCTTGAAGGTTTTGTGGACGCCATGGTGGTGGTGGAGGGCCTAAAGCGGGCAGGAAAAGACTTGACGCGGGAAAAGTTCATCTCTGCGATTGAGTCGATTCACGAGATGAACGCCGGCCTGGGGCCGCGCCTCGTTCTCAACTACAGCACGACCGACCACAAGGGATTCGACGACGTCTATCCGACGATCGTGAAGAACGGCGAACCGGTCTTGCTGACGGATTGGTCCGTGGTCGGCAAGTAAGCGGAAGATCGCCGGTGCAGTTGTCCCCGTAGGAAGAGCAGCCCCCCGACTTATACCACCGCTCGTTTCTGTATGAACCCAAGTCGGGGCCGGAAGTTTCTCTCATCGTCCGCTGCGTCCAAGGCAGCGCAGATGCCCTTCCGGCAGATGCATCTCGCGTTCGTACCTCTGCATCTACTGAATTAACCAGGTGGTTAATTCGTAAAGATTCGTCAATGGGTCGGAGGTGACCTTTATGGCAAAAGGAAAGATCGCAGAAGGAAAGATCGCAACAGAAAAGAAGAGCTTAGTGAAAATGCTGGGAGCTATGCTGGGAGCTATGCTGGCAGTCGGGCTGTTAAGCGCGACGCTGATGGCCGACTCTGCCGCGGCTTCCCGGTACGACAATCAAATTCAAACCACGGTAACGCAGAAGCTGACGGCCAAGAGCCAGTTCCGCGACGTGAAGGCGAGCGTGGAAGATGGGATCGTAACCCTCACGGGCTCGGTCGATTTGTACCAGAAAAAACTGGACGCCGCGAAGCTGGCGCGCAAGATCGCGAACGCGCAAGGTGTGCGCGACCTGATCACCGTGGCCGGTCCGAATGTGCCCGATGCGCAGCTGGAGCAGAAACTGGCCACCAAGCTGACTTACGTGCGGGTGGGCTATGACAGCACGTTCGACTACTTCGCGCTGGGAGTGAAGGACGGAGTGGTGACGGTCGAAGGCCAGGATCGAACGGGCGTCGGCCGCGACGAAGCTCTGGCTGACATTGCGAACATGCCGGGCGTAAAGGACGTGATCGACAATGTTTCGATCGAGCCGGTTTCGCGGTTCGACGACGGGCTGCGATTGCGGGCGATGCGGGCCATCTACAGCGACCCGGTACTGAGCAGGTACGCGATGGATCCGGCGCGTCCGATTCGAATTATCGTGACGAACGGGCACGTTACGCTTTACGGCGCCGTCGACAGCACGATGGACAAGACGGTTGCCGGACTCAAAGCCGGCCAGATCCCCGGGGTCTTCAGCGTGGACAACAAACTGGAGGTTGTAAAGAGCTAAGTTAAGCGAGTTGATGCGGCGGTGAGGAAGGGGCGCGGCCCGAGACTAAACGGTCGCGAGCCGCGCCTTTTTTCATTTCGGCGGCGTGTGTTCGAACGGCAGCTTGGTATAGCGCACCTTCTCCACTTCAAAAATCAGAGCGACTCGTCCCTCTGGAGCACGGAACGGAAAGGGCTTCCCGGTGTATTTGTGCGAGATGCCGTCCATCCATTTGAAGTCTGAGTCGGGGCGGCGTTCGATGACGCGGCCGCGAATTTGGACTTCTTCGTAGGGATTGGTGAAGTCGACGATCGACAGCGCTACGCGCGGATCGCGGCGCGTGTTCTTCGCTTTGAGCGAACCTTCGCCGGTGCAGACGACGATGTGCTCGCCTTCGCGGCCGATCCACACGGGAACGGACTGCGGAGAACCGTCGGGCATGAGCGTGGCCAGGTGAGCGAAGTTGGGACGGTCGATGAGCTGTTTCACTTCCGGGGAGAGAGCGATGGCCATAACGACTCCTTGATTCAGTGGTCAGTGGTCACTAGCCACTTTCATGGTAAACGGTTGATGAGCGAGGCAACGTAGCCGGCGCCGAATCCGTTGTCGATGTTGACCACGCTGACGTTCGAGGCGCAGGAGTTGAGCATGCCGAGCAACGCGGCGATTCCCTTGAACGAAGCGCCGTAGCCGACACTGGTCGGCACGGCGATGACGGGGACGCCGACCAGGCCTCCGACGACGCTGGGCAAGGCGCCTTCCATGCCGGCGCAGACGACAACGACGCGCGCTTTGGTCAGCGCTTCGCGGTTGGCCAACAGGCGGTGAATACCGGCGACGCCGACGTCGTAGAAATGCTCGACTTCGTTGCCCATGAGTTCGGCAGTGACGACGGCCTCCTCGGCCACCGGAATGTCGCTGGTTCCCGCCGAGACGACGGCGACGATGCCCTTGCCATATTTCTTGGGATCGCGCTGCAGAACGACGGCGCGAGCGAGGTCGCGATACTCGGCGGCGCGAACTTTTTTCTTCACAGCGGCAAACTGTTTTTCGTTGGCGCGCGTGGCCAGGATGTTGCCACCGTGTTTGGCGAGGCGCGCGAAAATTCCTGCCACCTGCGCCGGAGTCTTGCCTTCTCCAAAGATGACTTCAGGCATGCCGGTGCGCAGGGCGCGGTGATGATCGACTTTGGCAAAGCCGAGATCTTCGAAGGGCAGATGCCGCAGGCGCGCAACGGCATCGTCGGGCGTGAGCTTGCCCTTGCGCACTTGTTCGAAAAGTTGGCGGATGGATTCGGAGTTCATGCAGCACTCAGCATTCGGCATTCGGCCGGGCGAGGTTTAGATTAGCACTTCGGGGTAAGCTTGGGCTCAGGCGTGAGCGGCGCGTGCCAGTGGACGGGAGACAGCGCGCAGTTTGGCAATCACGGTAGTGCAGACTTTGCGAGCCAGTCCGGGTTCGTTGAGGTGAGCGAGGAACAGGCGGCGCACGCCACTGGGCGCTACTTTGCCGGCGAGATAGGCGTCATAAACCTGGCAGCCGATGCGATAGCCCAGGTCCTGCGCGGCAGACTCGCACTTGCTCGACACTGCGCGAATGGCGGTCTGGGCCGCTTTTTCCACGGCGGCGCGGGATAGCGGTGACGCGTCGTCGGGCGCCGGCCGCGAAGGACAGAGCACGCGCGAACCGAAATAAGCGACTGCGTGTTCGATCACGCGGGCGTAGAAATCGTCAATGGCAGTCTTGCGACTGCGGTTGCCGTTTGCGTTTACGGCGGTGCCTTCGGAGTGGCCGTTGAGCCGTTGCGGCAGACCTTGACAGGCGTGATGCAGGAAGCGGGCGGCATCTTCGGCGGCGTGGATCATTTGGAATTCACTGACGCAGAACGCGTTCACCTGCGGCAGGTAGGCGCTGCCGCGCTCGCCGACTCTGGCCAGCATGGCTTCGCGTTCTTGATCGGCGATGCCCTTGCGCGAGAGCAGACGTCGCAACATGGCATCGGACGAACCGCCATAAACCTCCGGCATCATGTCGACCAGAAATTTCGGCTGTCGGCCGTTGTGCGGCGAGTAGCGGTCGATCTCGAGGAAGCGGGCCAGGCTGTCAATCAAGTTGTAGATGGTGGGGGCGAAATCGGGACCGTCGTCGCAGCGGCTCCACTGGTCGAGAAAGAGGCGGTAGCTCTCGTATTTTTCGAGCGGAGTGGCGTTGAAGAGGCAGAGAACGTCGTCGTTCACGCGAACGCCTTCCACTTTGTCGGCGCGCTCTCCGGCGGCGCGCCAGTAGAGGGCGTCGATGTTCTGCAATACGGTTAATATTTTTTCTCCGGGCAACTGCTCTCGCAGGGCGCGGGGCAAGTGGCTGGCAGCGAGATGCGACTCGCCGAATAGAACGAAGATGACGGCGTTGGGATGGCGCTCGCGGATTTCGGCGAGTTTAGCGGCGGCGTGACGGTCGCGGGCGCCGATTTTACGCAAGTCTTCGCGCGGCATGCAGTCCAGTCCGTAGACGGCTTCGGCCTGGTCGCGCGCGGTGACGAGCAAGTGGTGAAACGGGGTCCAGTCGTATCCCCAATCGAGATCGAAGCGGATGCGCTGGCGGAGTTCACCTTCATCAATGTCGCGGCGCCACCATTCGTCGAGAATGTGTTGGTCGCGGGCGAAAATCGTTTCAACGCTAAGTACGACCGGACGATTCCCGGCGAGCGCGCGCTGCTCGATCAACGAAGCGGCCTGAAGCTGCGCGGCAGGCAGCGAGTGGTAATCGCCGATCAGGATAACGTCGGCGGAGTGCAGTGCTTCTTGGATCTGTTCGGAGTCGAGCAGAGATTCGTAGCTGCGAAACGCCTGGTTGAATTCGCGAAGATATTTGCGGCGGTTGTGAGAGTCCTGGGTGCCGATTTCGCGTTCGACTCCGGCCAGCGCGTGCAACTGGGCTGCACTGCGGCGGGATCGGAGATTGGTGGTTGAGGACATGATAGCTACTAGCTCCTAGCTCCTAGCTCCTAGCCTGCTCGTCTTGACTTCCCGTTCACGAACTCCCTATGCTCCGGATTCGGGGCAATGCTGCAGCTGGCCTCGTCCGTAGGAGTTTTGCCTTTGCCGAACCATCCACCGAAGAATCTGACCATCGCCACGACCGGTGCTAGCGGGGCCATATTCTTGCGACAGTTTCTGCTCGCCGTGGCACGCGATGAGCGTATCGAGACGGTGAACTTCATCGCTTCCGACAGCGCGCTGCGCGTCATGGCCGAAGAGTTGGACATTAAAGGGCGGTCCAACCTGGTCGGCCGGATTCTCGGAACTTCCCTTGAGAATTCCGGCGGCCGCGTGTCGCGCACAATTCAGCGTTCCAAGATTCAGCTTCACAAAATTAAAGAGCAATCGAACGCCGACATCGGAGCGAACGTGGCCAGTGGTTCTTATCCCGCGGATGCCATGATCGTCATCCCCTGCAGCGTGGGCACATTGGCCCGCATCGCCAACGGCGTGGCCGCGCAACTGATTGAGCGCGCGGCGGACGTCTCGCTGAAAGAGAAGCGCCCGCTGGTGCTATGTGTGCGCGAAACGCCGCTTAATAAAATCCACATCCGCAACATGTACCGGGCCGCCGACGCCGGCGCGACCATATTTCCGCTGATTCCGGCTTTCTATTACGGTCCTGCCTCTTTAGATGAGATGGCGCGCGAATTTGCCTACCGCGTGCTGGCTCATCTGGGTCTGCCCCAGCCCGACGCCTTTCGCTGGAAGGGCTGACGGATCAATCACTTGGCCGCCCAGGGAAAAACCGCCCTCACGCTAATATCATCGGCATCTTGAGGCTAGGATTTCAGTGTAGAGAGCCAAAGGTGCGGGTCCCAAGATGCCCGCTGGACATGTACGGGTGGGGCGATCGTTTCCTTTTCTCAGTCTGGCCAAGATTTCCAAAGCTGCGATCGCGATGCGATAGCGTAGAATGCGGCAAATTCCTGGAAGGTGAATTCATGTTCAGACGATGGTGCATAGGGATCGCGGGATTGGTGTTTATGGTCGCTGCGGCAGACGGCCAAAATCCCTTAGCTGGCGATGCCAAGGCGGCGAAGGCGGGCGAGTATGAGTTCCGCATCAACTGCGCGCTGTGCCACGGACTGGGGGCGCACGGCGGCGGGCGCGGGCCGGACTTGACGCGGGCGGTGAAGAAGCACACTCACTCCGATGCAGATATGTTTCAGGTCATTAGCAACGGCATCCCCGGGACGGCGATGCCGGCCAACGGGACGAACGGGCAAGGAGTCGGGATGACCGATGAAGAGATCTGGCAGATCATCACCTACATTCGCAGCCAGGAAGTGAAGGCTCCGGCGCAGCCGCTGGGCAACGCCAGCCATGGCAAGGAACTGTTTTACGGCGATGCGAATTGCTCGATGTGTCACATGGTTGCGGGCAAAGGGGGACGGCTCGGACCGGAGTTGACGGGGGTGGGCGGATCGCGCACGCGGGGGGCGATTATTGATTCGGTGCGCAATCCCAGCCGGAGGCTGGCCTGGGGATTGACCGAGGCGACGAAGGAATTTCCGCAGGAATACGAGAGCGTCACGGTGGTTACGGCCGACGGGAAGAAAATCACGGGCGTGACCTTGAATGAGGACAGCTTCAGCGTGCAGATCATGGACGCGGGCGAGCACATCCATCTGCTGGAAAAAGACAAGTTGCAATCGTTTCAGAAGAGCCGCGAGTCGGCCATGCCGAAATACGACGTGGAAGTTTTGAGCGACAAGGAGCTGGAGGACATCGTGGCCTACTTGATCAGCGTGGGGGCGAAATGAGGGAGCAGGGTTGCATTAGGTCCGCTGGAATGCGGCTTCGACCGTGGAAGAGCGGCCCTTTGAGGGCCGCGTCTTGTGCCCGTGAAGAAGGGGTGGCCTTTAGGCCCCGTGTGCCACCGGGGCTGAAGCCCCTGCAATTTCTTTCCGCTCAACGCGGCGCTGAAGCGCCGCTCTTCCACGGGGCGGTTAGGCTATGGGCGATCCTACTCGTGGCCCTGCTCGCCAACAGCGCGTTCGTCTGCGCCCATGCCCAGGTCACCTTTGGGCGGCTGGTGAATTCGGCGAAGGAACCGCAGAACTGGATGACGTACTCGGGGGACTACTCCGGAAAGCGTTACAGCGGGCTTGATCAGATCAACCTCGCGAATGCGCGCACCATGGTGGCGAAGTGGGTATACCAGACAGCGGCGACAGGAAAGCTGGAGACTACGCCGCTGGTGGTTGATGGAATTCTGTATGCCACCGCGCAGGATGACCGCGCGTTTGCGCTTGATGCCCGCACGGGGCGGCCGATCTGGATGTACCAGCGGCAGGTTCCGGGAGACATTCGTCCGTGCTGCGGGCACGTGAATCGCGGGCTGGCGATTCTGGGCGACAAGGTTTTTTTGGGGACGCTGGATGCGCATGTGGTCGCGCTAGATGCGAAGACTGGAGCTGTGGTCTGGGACGTGGTGGCGGCGGACTATCGCTTCGGGTACAGCTTCACGGTGGCGGCGCTGGCGGTGAAGAATCTGGTGGTGATCGGCGTGTCCGGCGGCGAGTATGGAGTGCGCGGGTTCATTGACGCTTACGACGCCGACACCGGCGAGCGGAAATGGCGGTTCTATACCGTGCCGGGGCCGGGCGAACCGGGGCATGAGACGTGGGAAGGCGATTCCTGGAAAGTAGGCGGCGCTCCCGCGTGGAATACGGGAACGTACGATGCGGCCACGAATCAGATTTTCTGGCCGACAGGCAATCCTGCTCCGTCGAATAGAGGCGAGGGACGCGCCGGCGACAACCTTTACAGCAATTCCCTGCTGGCGCTGAATGCCGATACCGGCAAGATGAACTGGTATTTTCAATTCACCAAACACGATGAGCACGACTGGGATGCGACCCAGGTTCCGATCATCATCGACACGCCGGGCGGGAAGCATTTGATCGCGCAGGCCAATCGCAACGGATACTTTTATGTGCTCGACCGGACGAGCGGGAAGCTCCTGTCGGCCACTGCCTACGGCAAGACTACGTGGAGCGACGCGAAAGATGCCGAAGGTCGGCCGGTAGCGAACAAAAATGCTTCGCCAACGCTCGAGGGGCACACGGTCTGCCCCGGTGCGCTGGGGACGACCAACTTTATGGCTCCGACCTATGACTCGCAGACTGGGCTGTTCTACGTGACGGCGCGCGATCAGTGCGACATTTTCAGCACGGCGCCGCAGCCCTATGAGGCGGGACACGCGTTTTACGGCAGCGCGTATTTTCCTTCGGAAGAGGCTGAGCCGTATCGCGGATTCCTGAAGGCGATCGATCCGGCAACGGGAGAGATCAAGTGGAAGTTCGAGCACACGTCGCCGACGTGGTCGGGAGTGCTGTCGACGGCGGGCGGACTCGTCTTCAGCGGCGACGCCGAAGGAAACTTCATCGCCTTCGATGCGGCGTCGGGAAAGCCGCTGTGGCACTTCCAGATGGGCGGCGCGGTCTACGCGGCGCCGATGGCGTTCGCGGTCGACGGGAAAGAATTTGTGGCGATCGCGGCGGGCAGCGCGGTGTATGCGTTCGGGCTGCCATAGACATTGACCAAATGGATGGACTATGGTCTACTATATACGTCATGAGGGAAATAGCTATCTCCGAGTTCAAAGCCAAGTGTTTGGCAATCCTCGATGAGGTCGAGAAAACCAAGCAGCCCATCCGGGTGACTCGTCGCGGACGTCCCATCGCGGAGGTCGGCCCTCCCGCGCCGATCAACAACCGGGATTGGATCGGTTCGATGAAGGGCAGGATGGAAATTCTGGGAGACATCGTGTCCCCGGCCAGTGACGAAAGCGACTGGGAGGTACTGCGCGATTGAAACTTCTGCTCGATACTCATATCTGGCTATGGAGTCTCGATGATGCCGGTCGTCTCGGGAAGAAAACCCTGTTCGATTTGCGAAACGCGGAGAACGAATTGTGGCTCTCGCCGATCAGCACATGGGAGGCCTTGACTCTGCACGCGAAGGGACGATTGCACCTTCATGACGACTTGCGTGAGTGGGTTGCCGAGGCAACGAGATCCTTTCGCGAAGCTCCACTCACTCATGAAATTGTGACGGTCTCTCGCCAACTGCCTCTGCCACACCGCGACCCCGCCGACCGATTTCTGGCAGCTACCGCCAAGGTACTCGATCTGACGCTGGTCACGGCAGACGCCAACCTACTGGGACTGGGCGAGATCGCCACGCTCGCCAATCGCTAACGCGGCGCCACCACTGTCTGTTGCTTTCTCCGATACCCACTTTCGTGCCGGTTGACGCACAGGGCGATTTCGTACTAATGTGCGAATACACCGGAAAGGAGGTGGTCGGATGACAAGTTCTGAAGGCAGTAGTTGGGGTACTCAAAGACCAGGTGAGGTGGCTGAGACTTAGAGCGGTTGCTCTAAGCGGGGCTTCAGGTTTGCCAGCGAGATCGGCGCGCCAGAAGCTACAGCCCGCACACTACCGGTGAATGAAGGATTCAATTCCGCCTGACGCAGGTCGGTCAGGAATCGTCGATGAGACGAACCCGGAGTTGCCGTAGAGGCCACGTTAGAGTGACCACCTCTTGGTCAATCCCAAACAGTCCACCGGGCGGCCCGCAGGCTCGATTTGAGCTCGCGGGCCGTTCTGTTTTCGCAGATCCCGAAGAGGAAAACTCATCCGACTAGCGGGCAGCGCGGTCTATGCGTTCGGACGGCCGTGATAAGTAACTTGGTTTGAAAGGTTGCGCCGAAATGTTCCATTACAAATTGAGCTTCTGGCGCGGCTGAAAGCCGCGCCCTTTCAAGGCCAGGTTGTTGCCTTCGCAAATCCCTTGCGGATCACATCCTGCGTATCTTCGGCGAGGCTTAAGGCTGGCAACTCTTCGCGCGTGAACCAGCGAACTTCGGCGGCATCGTCGGCAGCCTGAAGTTCTCCTCCCACGCGGCGGCAGAGAAAATCGATCAAGACGTAGTGATACTGGACGCGCTGTTCTTTATCGCGCAGGACGCGGTCGTAGACGCCGAGCAGGTCGCCGGGGTCGACGAGGAGTCCGGTTTCTTCGCGAGCCTCGCGGACGGCGGCTTCGCGGACGAGTTCTCCGACTTCGAGGACGCCTCCGGGAATCGACCACTGGGCCTGGAGCGGCGGGTGCGCGCGCTTCACGAGGAGGACGCGGGAGTGCTCGATGATGATGGCTCCGACGCCGACCAGAGGAGTTTCGGGAAATTCGCGTTGCATTGGGCTAGGATTTTAAAGCATCTTCTAACTTAGCCGCGAGAGAACAGCAGGTCCCTCCACTCCGCATCCCTTCCCTTCGGGAAGCGACGCTCCGGTCGGGATGACAATTTTCTCTTGTGAACTGGTTTTCTCCGTGACTCTGCGTCTCCGTGGTTAAAATGGGTCCCCATGGCGCTCGAAGAATATAAACGGAAGCGGCGGTTTGAAGAGACGCCGGAGCCTCCGCCGAAAGTGGAGACGAAGGCCGGGAACCGGTTTGTCGTGCAGATGCACGATGCAACACGGCTGCACTACGATTTTCGGCTGGAGATGGAAGGGGTGCTGAAATCGTGGGCGGTGCCGAAGGGGCCGTCGCTCGATCCGGCGGACAAACGGCTGGCCATGCAGGTCGAGGATCATCCGGTTTCGTATTTCGATTTCGAAGGCAACATTCCGGAGGGCAACTACGGTGCCGGAACGGTAATCGTATGGGATGTGGGCACGTGGCAGCCGCTATCGCCGGTGGCGGTGAACGGGAAGTATGTGCCGGGCACGGAAGCGGAAGCGGCGGCGATGCTGGCCAAGGGGGATTTGAAATTTCGGTTGAACGGGAAACGCCTGCAGGGCGACTTCGCGCTGATCAAGATGAAGGGGCGGCGTCCGGGGAGCAAGGGCAACGAGTGGCTGCTGATCAAGAAGCACGATGAGCATGTGATGGAGGGATACGAGATCGAGGCCATCGACACCTCGGTCCTCAGCGGACGGACGCTGGAGCAGGTTGCCGGCGACGCGGGATCGGCGGAGTGGAAGAGCCGTCCTGCGGAGCGAGGGAGGCTCAAGGCCGCATGGCTGGCGGATGCCGTGGCGCGGGTCGAAAAAAAGAAATCTACCGCCGAGAACGCAGAGAACGCAGAGAAACCACGAAAAACAGAACGGACACCAAAAGGTACAGGCGATGCCGCGCCGCCCGAGAGAAAAGTCGAGCCTACAAAAGAAAAAAGAGGGCCTGTCTCTGCGATCTCGGCGGCCTCGGCGGTGCAATCTTCTTCCAGGCCCGTGAAGCGGCCCATGCCGGCGACGATTCATCCCATGCTGGCGGAGTCGGTGGAGAAACCGTTTGACGGGGCGGATTGGCTGTTTGAGATCAAGTGGGATGGATATCGAGCCATCGCGTTTGTCGCGGATGGAAAGGTGCGGCTGGTGTCGCGGAATCAGAATGATTTGACGCCGCGTTATCCGGAGTTGAAGGACATGGCCAAATTGATCCAGGCCAAGACCGCGATTCTGGACGGCGAAGTCGTTGCACTCGATGACGAAGGGAGGGCGTCGTTCAGTCTGATGCAGCAGCGGACGGGATTCCGTCCCGGCGGCAAGCGTGCGGCCGCGAATGCGGATGTGCCGGTGCTGTATTACGCGTTCGATTTGCTCTATCTCGATGGCTACGACTGGCGGCGCGTGCCGCTGGAGGAGCGCAAGCGCAAGCTGGCTGAACTGCTGGTCACGGCCGGCGTCATGCGCTTTTCCGATCACTACGAGGAACATGGCAAGGCACTGTTTGCGATGGCGCAGAAGAAGGGACTGGAGGGTATTGTCGCCAAGAAGCGCGCCAGTTTTTATGAAGAACGCCGCAGCCGCGAGTGGCTCAAGATTAAGATCCGGCAGCGGATGGAGTGCGTCGTCGGCGGCTACACCGAGCCCGAAGGCAGTCGCTCGCATTTTGGTTCGCTGGTGCTGGGACTCTACGACCAGCAGGGGCGGTTGATTCACGTGGGGCAGGTGGGAAGCGGTTTTGATGAGCAATCGCTGGACGAGATTTGGAAAGTATTGCAGAAGCTGGAGACGAAGAAGAATCCGTTCTTCGGCGAAGTTGAGGCGCTGCGCAAAGTGTTTTGGGTGAAGCCGGAGTTGGTGGCCGAGATTGAATTCGCAGAGTGGACCGGCGGGACCAGCGAAGGCAGCGGGCCGAAGCTGCGCGCGCCGGTGTTTCAGGGATTACGGGATGACAAGGACCCTAAAGAGTGTGTGCTGGAAGAGATTCGTACCTAGCTCTCTTGTCATTTCAGGCGTCCCTACGGGCCGCAATTCATCAGTGCGACTTTCCCGCCACTGAACGTGGCGGGCTACGATCAGGCATCCCTCCGGGATGACAAAGAGACGAAGGCTTGCTGGATCAGAGCGGTGCACATGCAACTGAGTACTGAGAACTTATCCTCCTCTACTTCACATCCTTCATCGCCAGCAGGGTGCCGTAATCGCGGCCGGTGGGATCCACGGCGCGAGCCACCACGCCGGCGAACGCATCTCTCAGTTCGGGATATTTTGCGACCAACGTTTTGATGACGGCCAAGTTGTTCTGATAGGCCTGATTCGTGTTGGAGATATCGGCGGCCTGATACTTCACGATCAGGTCCAGGTCGTCACCTACGGCTTGGGGAAAAATGGCAGTGAGTTTATAGGTAGCTGGTGCGGCGGCGAGGTCCACTGTTTTTCCGTCGGCGGGAAGATCAGCCGGCCGCAAGCTTTGGGACTGGTCAGAGAGTCTGTCGGTGGCCGCCGTGGCCATGAAGGGCAGTGGCGAGATGAGGCTGGTCGCCTGCAGGTAATAGAACCAGGCGTTGTGTAGTTGGCCTTTGGTTTTGAACTCACGGGCGCGGGCGACGAACCAGTCGCTGTCGTGTCCGGCGACTTGGGTGGGCTTGAGGTAAAGACCGCCTAATTTCCAGTCGGTTCCGGCCTGTTGGAGCATTACGGAAAACATGGTTCGCGCCTTGGGCGAAATCGCGTTGAGCAGAACGACGGCGTATTTGCCTGGCGGCAGATTGTCGATTTCAAAGATGGCACTGCCTGAAGTCTGGCCGTTTTTGCCGAACACTCCACACAAGAACTCGGCATGGGGAACCGGGTCCTTGCCCTCGATTTCGAGCAGGAAAACGGACTTCACCGTCCCCTGAGCAGCGGCGAGATCCTGCTGGTGGTCCTTGATGCTGGCCTCGATCCCCGAGAAATCGGACGCGAGGCTGGCGATCGAATTCTGCCGGAGGGATGCGACGTCGCCCTTGGCCGCCATGTCGAAATAGTGCTGGCCCGCGGCGCTGATGGCAGCGAGGGTAGCGTCTTCGAGTTCACTCGACGTCTGACAGCTCTGCGCGTGGGCGTTCGTGGCCGAAAACAACACTACGCACAGGGCTATGCAAAAAGCAGGGACGGGGCTGCGGGATGCCAGATTCATTGCGAAATTCCGCTGTTGCTTTCATTGACTGGAAAAGTTTAGTTTACGCCCACAGCAGCCCGCCCTGTTAAGGATTCTTTTCTCTTGGAACCGCTTGACTGCACTCGACTTGTCACTGCTCGATTCGCGCCATGGCGTCGCACCGGTGCAAGAGCGTAGTCTGAAGACGTTCCTTAGGTGGGACTTTAATGTCCGTTATCGGCAAACCGTACCGATGCTAAAATTCGGGTAGCAGCGTCCTGGCGGGTTCCCCCGAGAGTCAGATTCCTGGGAGGAGTGGTTGGGAGGAGTGGTAATGAGCACGGGAGGGAAGTTCAAGAAGGCGGGTGCCATGCTTGTGTGCGTCGCCGCTCTGTGCCTGGGGATCGCGAGCGCGGCGGATGCTGCAGCCACGCAGAACCACCACAAGACGAAGAAGCCGGCGCCGCAATTGCCTGCTCTGCCATCCGGGCCGACCGGGCCGGTACAGCCGATTCCGCTGGATTCAATGGCGCCGGTGCCGCCGCAAGTGAGTTATCAGAACGAGCAGCTGACCATCATTGCGCCGAATTCAACGCTGGGCGACATTCTGCGAGCCGTGCGCAAGCAGACCGGCGCCGAGATCGAGATCCCATCGGCACCGGAGCGGGTGGTCACCCATCTGGGACCGGGGCCAGCGCGGGAAGTTGTGGCTGAGCTCCTGAATGGATCGCGGTTTAACTATGTGCTGCTGGGGTCTCCGGCGAACGACGCGTTGCTGACGCGCGTGGTGCTCGTAGCGAGGGGGCCGGACAACGGGAGTCCTCCCAATGGCGCGGCAATCGCGGAACAGAGACCACCTGGGAACATGCCACCTAATGGCAGGCCGCCACAGCAACCGGGAACCGCAGCCAATGACGCGCAAGCGGCGGACGATGCCACGGACGACGCCGCCGACCAGGCGGCGGCAGAGGCCGAGGCAGAACAGCGGGCCCCGGAACCGCCTGCCGCTGCTCCGGATCAGCCTGGAGTGAAGACGCCGCAAGAATTGTTGCAGGAGATGCAGCAGCGGCAATTGCAGTTTCAGCAGCAACAAAATCCTGGGCAACCACCGGTTCCGGGACCGGGCCAGCCGCAACGGCAGCCGCCGCCAGACCAGCAGTAAAGACCGAGGGCCGCGTCGAAGGACGCGGCCTTTTTCTGCGATTAGGACGCAGAAGACGCCAGCAAGCGTGCCTTTGCCCAGCGCGCGCTTTCGCCGACGGATTCGTCTTCGTCGGCTGCCAGTTGGTCGAGCAGGGGAAGGAACTCGCGGTTGCCGCTGTTGCCCATGGCGATGGCGGCGTTGCGGCGCAGGCCGGAGCGCTTGGCGCGGCGGATGGGCGATCCACGGAAGACCGCGCGAAATTCCTCTTCGGACATTTCGGCTAGCCAAGCCAGGGCGGGGTTCACCAAGCCGGGGCGAGGTTCAAATTCTGGCGCGGTCGAAGCCGGGGCATTGCGGTTCCAGGGGCATACGTCCTGGCAAATGTCGCAACCGAAGACGTGGCGGCCCATGCCGGCGCGAAGTTCGTCTGGAATCGACCCGCGCTTCTCGATGGTGAGATACGAAATGCACTTGTTGGAATCGAGCTGGTAGGGCGCCAGAATCGCGTCCGTCGGGCAGGCTTCAATGCAGCGAGTGCAGGTTCCGCAGCGGTCGGGCGCGGGCAGGTCGGGCGCGAGTTCGAGAGACGTGAGGATCACGCCTAGGAAAAGCCACGAGCCTTTTCTCTGATTGATGATGCAGGTGTTCTTGCCGATCCAGCCCACGCCGGCATATTTCGCAAACACGCGCTCTACGACGGGTCCGGTATCGACGTACGACCGAGTGGTGATGGCTGGCGGGCAGAGCTTGCCCTGAGCTTGCCGAAGGGAGTGCCCGCCCCACATAGGCTCGCCCACCACAGCCCGGCAAAGGGCGGCTTCGACCTGCTTCAGACGGCGCAAAACGGCGTCGTGATAATCTTCGCGGCTCCAGGCATAGCGGGAAATCCATCCGCGATCCGGCTCTCTTATTTGGGTTGAGTAAGGATGCCCGGTGTTGTAGTTGATGGCGCAGACGATGACGCTTCGCGCCCAGGGCGCGACGCGAGCGAGCGAAGCGCGTTTGAGATCGCCATGGTCATCGCGGGCTTCCAGGTATTTCATTTCTCCGGCATGGCCCGCGGCAATCCATTCGGAGAAATGTTGGAGTTCGGGAGCGTCGGCGACGGGAGCTATGCCCGCAAGGTCGAAGCCTGCGTCCTGGGCCGCGCGTTTCACCAAGGCTGTGATTTCGTGGATGGAGATCGCCATGCGGCTTGAGTGGTTGCTCAAATGATTCTAAGCTCTCATGGCCACAGAAGCTGGCAGTCCGGCCTTGAGGACATGACGGCGAAAATCCAGTTCCGGCGCTGCCCCGCGAATTATTTTTTCTTTGCGGTCTGCGCAGCGGTGACGCGCTTCAGATGATCGTGGTACGCGTCGAGGTGCGGGTCAGCGGTTGTTGTCCCGAGGTCGATCGCCTTCTGAAAATTTGCCGTCGCCAAGTCTAGCTTACCGGAGTTCTCATAAGCTTCGCCGAGGCTATCGTAGACATTGGGGGAGCCGGGATAGAGTTCGACGTTGCGTCGAAAGATGGCGATGGCTTCGTCAACCTTCTTTCTTCCCATGAGTGCGTAGCCGAAATCGTTGAGCAGGCTCTCGGGTACCGGCACCGTGTAGCCGTAACGTTCGGAAAGTTCGCGGTAGTGCTTCTCCAATCCGTCCAGGCCGCCGACGGGCAGCCCGGTAGCATCACGCTGGAATTGCCAGTTGGCGAAAACCGTGCGCAGGCCGGCGTAGTGGGCGCGCAGCACCGTGGAGCCATGGTCTTCGTCGTGGTAGCGTGCCGAGTCCCAGCGAAAATTCTTTGGGGCCCGGGTTTTCAGTATTTTCTGGAACTGCTGGAATCCGTCGCCCATAGGGTCGGGGGTGTCGCCTTCGTTGGCCAGGGAGAAGAAAAGCGTCTTATCGAGCTCGGTGTGTGCGGCAAAGAAATCCTTGGCCTGGCGCACGGTGCGCAGGTCGTCCCATTGCAAGCTTGGGCTGACCGCGATGTATGCGTTGAACATGTCTGGGCGGGTGATCAGAATGTGGATGGCCAAGAGTCCGCCGAGGGAGTGCCCGGCGAAAATCCGGTAGGGCGCGGTGCGGTACTCCTTTTCGACTTCCGGCATGAGTTCTTTCTGGATGAAATCGATGAAGCGATCGCCGCCGCCGCTGGTGGGGTTGGTTTCGAGCGTGCCGTCGGTATGCTTCTGATCCCAATGCGTAGGCGTCAAGTCGCGGGTGCGGTCGGTGTTGCCGATGCCGACCACAATGAGCGGCGGCATCCGTCCGTTCTCGACCAGAAAATCAATCGTGCTGCCAATCTCGTTGATGTGATTCGGACCGTCGGTCAGATAGAGCACCGGAAACGGACTCTTGCCCTGATCGTAGCCGCGCGGTGTGCGAACCCAGATCAGGCGGTCTTCGTTCAGAATACTCGAATGCGAGTTGAACTTCTGCGGCACCGGAGGCGTGATGTCCTGCGCAGCTGCGACAATAGTGAGCAGGCCGAGAGCCAGTGCCGGGAAAGCGCGTCGACGAGCCATGAAATGCATACGACCCCCGAGTCCGTAGCTATCGACGGATGAAGTCCGATCACGGTGTGGAAGGGTCAGACCTGTAAATTCCGTTTCGAAATCTACCACAATGCTTACACGCCGAGCTTTTTCACTTCCTCGTTGTAGTATTTGCGGTAGAGGATGTCCCACTCTTGCGAGCCTTCGAGGATGGTGCGCTTCTGGCTCTCGATTTTCTGGCGGGCGGCGGTGTCGATTCTTGCTTCCTGTACGAGCAGTTCTTCGAGAATCTTGCGGGTTTCCTGGCGGATGGTGTTGGGGTCTTCGATGAACTCGACTTCGTCCATCTGCTTGAGCACGTCGGAAACGGCCCGGGCCAGCACGTTGACTTTGTCGCGGCTGAGTCTCACAGCACCGCCTTGTACTTGCGCACCAGTTCGGTCTTTACCTTGCGGAACATCTCCTGGTAGTTGGCGCCGGTCTTTTGCATTTCGTCGGAGTAGGCTTCGAGAATGACGCGCACTTCATCGTTGATGCGGTCTTCGAGCGAGAGTTCGTCGACCAGCGCGGCGTTCACGCGCTCGGTCACGGCGGGGACCGCTGAAGTCTCGATGAACTTGCCAGCAATCAGTTTCTTGGTGACTTCGCGGGCCAGATAGCCCACATATTCCTTGGAGAAAAGCATGTGTGGATTGCGCGTCCTGCGTGCAACGGTCTGTCAGTATGAAGCAAAAAGTGTAACACACTGGAGAACCGGAGCGGAGCCCGGGCCGGGACCTTTTCACGGCGGCAATTCTCGCCGGACGGGCGTGGAGGACAGTCTACGGGGCTTGAGGCGGAGGTTGGTCGCGCAGGGTATACACGAATTGGCGGATCTCATGGCGCTCGCGTTCCGCTTCCTGTGTCAATTCTTTGTCGATCTGGTTGCGGGCCTGGAGTTCGACCTCCGCCTTGGCGGCATCCCCGATCTGACGATAGGCCTGGGCGAGGCGAAAGTGCGCCTCTTCCATCTTGGGATCCGCCTGAATGGCTCGCTGGTAGTCGGCAATCGCCCGCGGATAATCCTTCTCCTCGGAATGGAGAACGCCCAGTTGAAGGTACGCGGCACCGAACTTCGGATCGAGACGAATCACCTTTCCTAACAAAGCTTCGATCTGCGCGGCGCGGGCGGTGTCCTGCGGGTCTTTCCGCTGCTTCCAAAGGCCGATGGCGTAGTAGTAGTTCGCCGCCGGGTTCTGCGGATCCTGTGTGACAAAACGGTGCAGCTTTTCGACGACTTCCTCTGAAGTCGTGACCTCGGCGCTTTGTATCTTTCCCAGGAACAAGTAGGGCATGGAATCAGCGGGATTTACGTCGGATGCTTCGCAAATTCGCTGCACCGCCTGATCGTAGGACCCGCGGGCAAACCAGGCTGCGCCCAGTCCAATCAGAATTCGCACCGAACGCGGGAACAGGCGGTTGCCCCTGGTGAAGACCTCCAAGGCGGGCTCCGGGGCGTGATGCAGCAGAAGTTCGGAACCCCAATCGAAAAGATAGGCCTCGCTGGGATCCAGTTCCGCAGCGCGCTGGTACTCGCGAACCGCCGCGAGAGAATCGCCAAGCTTCTCCTGGACATCGCCGAGCAAGTGATGGAGTTCGGCTTTGTCGGAATGGGTGAGCAGGGCCAACAGCTTGTCGCGCTCTTTCTCGTAGTCACCTGTAAGCGCGGTGCCCGCCGGGGGCTTGCCCAGAGAAATCGTTTCCTTGGCGATCGTATCCCGGGCTCGCACAATTGTGTCGGAACCGTGGCCCCCGAGACTTGTGGTGTCAGTCACTCCGGCGACGGTGAATTGGGGCTCGTCGAAGAAACGCGGCGTTCGCGCGGAAGCCGTTTGCGATTGTGCAGTTGTTATTGCCAGCAGAGTGAGGTCGACGTTTTTCGCTTCGTTGGGGCCGATGAAGACGGCAGGAATGTCCGCGTCGGCGTATCCGGCCATCTCTACCTGCAGGAAATAGACTCCGCCGGACAGAGCGGCAACGCTATATTTCCCCCGCTGATCGGTGTGAACCGTTTGAGTTTGAGCTGGAGTTTTGTCTTTGAGCTGCAAGTGGATGGCTGCACCGGCAACTGGTTTTCCTTGCGAGTCGCGAACCGTGCCGCGTAACGATGCGGCGCCTTGAGAGTGCAGGGAGAACGGAAACAACGAAAAGACGACGAGTACGGCGATGCCGCGGTTGGGAAGGCATGCGGAACTGAGTTGCCGTGAGACTGCGCAGAGACGGCCCATGAAGACGAGCGCGAATCGAACCGTCCGACGAAATTGGTCCGCGCGCCTAGAGCGGTATTCTATCAGCGGCGTTAGAAAACTGCTGGCGCAGCGCTTGATCGCGCGCACCCACACCAAAGCCCTAAGCCGCGCTCACGTCTCTTATTGCCGCAATTGCTCGAGCATCTGTGTGGCCTGCGGATGGCCGGGATGCTGTTTAAGCAAGTCGAGCAGGACGCCGCGAGCCTTGTCCCGAGCGCCTTCCAGGGCATAGACGCGCGCCAGGTTCAAGTACGCCTGATCGAACGAAGGGGCCACGCGAATGCACTGCTCGAAGCTGGCCACTGCCTGATCGCGCCGCTGCGTGACCAGATAGAGCACTCCCAGATTATTCAAAGCCTCCGGATAAACGGGACGAACCTGCAAGGCGCGCTGCAGATACTCTTCCCCTTTGGCGTTGTCTTCGGTTTGTGCGAATACCATTCCCAGACTGTAGTTCGCTTCCGCATCCAGGGGAGCAACTTCGAGCGCGCGCTCCAAAACTTTGCGGGCCTCGTCCCACCGCTTTTGCACGCGATAGGCATTTCCCAGGTTGTCGAGCGCGAGCAGGTGATGCGGATTCAGACGAAGGGCCTCCAGAAAACAAGCGACCGAATCGTCGATGTGTCCCTCGCGCGTGGCGATGACGCCAAGGTTGTTCCAGGCATCGGGCAGAGTGTCGGGATAGTTCGCCCTCAGCTTCACCGCACGCTCAAATGTTTCGCGCGCGGCGGCGTTCTTGTTCTGATTCAGGTAGACGCTTCCGATGCCGTAAAGGGCTTCGGCGCTCGCGGGATCGTCGCGGAGGGCCTGCTGGAATGAGGCTTCGGCCTGATCGAGATATCCCCGCTGAAAAAACAGAGCGCCATAAGAGAGGTAGTTGCGGCCAAATTCGAGAGCGCACGTTGCACTCGGGAACGGCAGCGCCCGAGCTAAACGCTCCGCCTCGGTTCGGGGAATGCGTTGGAAGTCTTGTTCCACGTGCTCTCGGACGATTGCACCTTGGTACACCTTAACGATGTCGCCCTCGCCGTCAATCAGGAAAGATGTGGGAAGGCTCAGATCGCGGTGACGGTCGAACAACTGGCGGTAGAGAATGTTGTAGATGGAGGCGATGTCTTCCGATCCGCGCAGAACCGGAAACGTGAGCTGAGCGAAGCCAAGCTGAGCAAGGCGGTGGGCTAGGTCATCGGCGGGATCATCCACGTTCACCGTGATCAGTTGCAAGCTTTTCGTTTCCCAATCAGCGTAAGATTTCTGCAGCGCCCGCAATTGTTCCCGCGCATCCGGTGACTTAATACTCCAGAAGTTCAGAAGCGTCGGCTTGCCGCGCATCGCCGAGAGCGAGCGAACTTTCCCTGACTGGTCCGGAAGAGAAAACTCAGGAGCGGCAAAGGGCGACAGAAGCCAGGTTTCAACCGTGGCAGGAAGCGACTCGACTTCCCGCACGGCGTCTGGTGAAGCAGAACTGCGCTTTGTCACCTGCGGCTTGAATGGCTCCATGCGCGAAGGTTCAGCACCTTCTTCGACCCAGATCTTGTGATCAATTGGAACGTTCTTTAGTTCTTGCACCAATCCGCTGGGCCAGCGAATCGAGGCTCGCACCGGACCTTTCGTCTCGCCAAGGCCGAAGAAAATATCTTTGCTGTGCTGGGAAAGAAACCCTGATCCCGCCTGCAGCATGCGCGTCTGGCGTCCACCGGCGGTTTCAATGGTAACGGACGCGCCGATGGCGTCGCGGTTGCTCTTCGTGCCTTGGAGACGAAAGATGATCGACGGGGGCAGATCCTGCATCGTGTTCTTCAGAATGCGCAACTGCGGAGCGTTGCGGTTCTTCAGGAATACTTCGAGTCGCCCATCGTGATCGAAATCGGCCAGAGCGAATGACCTGCCGTCCTCCACGAAGTCGAGGCCCACGACGGCAGAAACGTCGGAGAAGGTTCCGTCGCGATTGTTGGCATAGAAGACATTTCGCTCGTAACCGCTCCACGTCCCATCGGAACGGATGAGTTCATTGATGGCGTTCCATCCTTGCTCGTAGTCGTGCGAGGCCCGGGCTTCATCGGGGGACAATGCCACTACCTGCCGCCAGAAAAAACTGTTGAGGTCTTCGGGCGGGACCTGCGTGCCGGAAGGGCCGGAGACCATGCCGTTGGCGATGTAGAGGTCGAGGAAGCCGTCGTGATCGAAATCGAACGCATCGCTCGACCACGACCAGCGGCCCATCCCAACCCCTGCGGAATTTGTCACGTCGTCGAAGGCCGCGCGGCGATTGTGGAGAAGCGAATTCCCCATCGCGTGCTTCTGATATAAAGTCCGCACTTCTCTCGATGATTCCCTCTTAAAGATCTCTTGCATCGAAACGCGTTCGCCTGCCGCGGTCCACATATTGGCAACGTAAAGATCCTGATCGCCGTCGTTGTCGTAATCGAGCCAGGAGACGCTCATTCCCGCGCCGATGTCTTCGGCCGCGGCCTGAGGAGCGACATCGGTAAACGTGCCATCCCCATGGTTGCGATAGAGGTTCTTGCGGCCAAAATCGTTTACGACGTAAAAATCGGGCCAACCGTCGCGGTTGTAATCACTCCATCCGCAGCAAAAACTGTAGCGTGTGTTGTTCTGGTTCAGGCCTGAGGCGGCGGTTGCGTCGCGGAATGTGCCGTCGCGCTGGTTGCGCATCAGAAAATTGGGCGGACCGTTTTCGGCGTCGTGATACGGAGACGGATACTTGTATTGCCCCGTACCCTGGTAGTAGGCGTAGAGGCAGAAGTAAACGTCGAGCCAGCCGTCGCAATCGTAGTCGGCGGCGGCCGCTCCGGTGAAAGTTCCCTGCGGAGGGTTCGCGAACTGGAACGCGTCGTTCTTCTGGCGAAACTTGCCCCCGCCTTCATTCAGAAACAACAGCGGGCCGTTGGCGCGCACCACGATAACGTCCTGACGGCCGTCATTGTCGAAATCGGCGAAGAGCGCACAGGCCGTGTTTTCGAGGATTCCCAGGCCGGACGCTTCCGTGATGTCTTCCAACGTGCCGTCGCCGCGGTTGCGGTAAAGACGATTGGGCAGGCCCGCAGGCTGGCACACGTAGAGATCATCGAAACCGTCGTTGTCGATGTCGGCGACCGAAACGCCGTTGTGTCCGTATATGTCGATGCCAGAGGCTCCGTCGAGCACGGTGCGCCAGTAATCCGTGCCGTGGAGCAGTTGGGCCGAATAAGAGGAATTGCGGCCGAGCGCGGCGGACGTTATGCCTACATAAACGGACGAAGTGGAACGGGCCTGCGTTTCGTCGAGGACTCGCCAACTGCGCAGACGAAAGTCGCTGGAAGAGGACGATTCCCATTCCAAGTCCCAGTGGCCGACACGCTGTTCGCGGTAGAAGCCTGCGCCGGTACCCACGATTTCGTAACGAACGCGGGTGTGGACGCTGCTTGGCGGTTGGGGCGTCGAAGACGAAGCCGCGTCTTCCTTGCCTGCTGAGTCAATTGCTGTAATCTGGAATTCGGCAGTGACTATCTTTGAGAAGCCGCTGAGCGCGGTTTGCCACTCTTTCAAAAATCCTTCGCGGCTTAGAGTGGCTTGGTTGGCGAATCTGTTCTGGCGCACTTCCAGCGCGGAACTGGAACGCACGACACGTGACTCCGCGGGCTGGAGCGATGCGGCGGAGAAATCGGCTGCGAGAGCCTTCGCGATCGCCTGCGTTTCTCGCGGAGACTGCAAAAGGCTGGCGCTCCACCCGGCGAGAATCGCTGCAATCTCGTCGGCATATTTTTCGGCGATGAAGTCGTCAAGGCCGGCCTGCACCTTGAGCATCGTGGCGTCAAGCGGCCGCTCGCTTCGATAGTGCGGGTGCAGATGGAATCCGGTGTCAGCAGCAGGCTCACCACGAGATGAAAAGGATCTGGCGTCTGGAAGCCTGAGCCCCCACAGACTCGCGGGAATCAGACTCGCTCCAGCACCTTGACAAAAGCGGACAAGAAACTCGCGGCGGCGAACATCGACGGATTCAGGCGGCTTTGGCGGCCAACTCAGAGTAATGTCCCTCTCACTGTCACGTAAGGTAGCCGGCCGCTTCGCCGCCTTCAAGGTCCTTTCCGAAGACTCACCATGCGATGGTTGGAGCCGCTAACGAGTTCCGGTGGCGGCGCGCGGCGGCGCGTTCTTCACGTATTTGTCAAACCAGCGAAGCATCTCGTAAACCAGCTGCTCGTTCGATTCCATGGCGGTATACCAGTGCGGCTCGTGCGGGAGCATCACCAGGCGCGCGGTGCCGCCGTTGCCTCGAATGGCTTCATAGAGCTTGTGAGCTTGCAGAGGCGTAGTCCCAGGATTCGCGTCTTCCGCGCCGTGCATGATGAGGAGCGGCGTTTTGATTTTGTCGGCGTAGAAAAATGGTGAGACTTTCAGATAGACATCGGTTGCCTCCCACACCGATCGCCGCTCGTTCTGGAAACCGAAAGGCGTGAGGGTTTTGTTATAAGAGCCGCTGGTGGCCACACCGGCGCGGAACAAGTCGGAATGGGCCACGAGATTCGCGGTCATTAATGCGCCGTGGCTGTGTCCGGTGACTCCGATGCGGTCTTGGTCGGCGACGCCGAGGCGCACCGCCTCATCGACCGCGGCCTTGGCATCGGCGACGAGCTGTTCCAGATAGTTGTCGTAGGCTTTTTTCGGATCACCGATGATGGGGAACGAAGCGTCATCGATGATCGCGTAGCCTCCGAGGAGCAACAGCCTGTATTCGTACAGCTGGGTGAAAGTTTCCTGCGAACCCGTGACCTGGCCGGCCGTCGAGGCGTCGGCGTAGTCGAGAGGATAGGCATAAAGAATCGTGGGAACGCGGGCGCCCTCTTGATAGCCGGGCGGCGTGTAGAGCGTGAAAGACAAGTCCAGGCCGTCGGCGCGCTTGTACTTAACCAGGCGCTTCTTGATGGCGCGCACCTCGGGCGCGGGATCGGGAATGTGGGTGAGCGCGACGCTGGTGGAAGCAAAGGTAGCCTCTCCCTCCGGCGCATCCACAGGTTTTCCCAGTGTTCGCGTAAACGCATTCGGAGGATCGGCCGGCGATTGATGCCAGGTCAAAAACGTCCGGGTGTCCGTTCCGGTAAAAGAAAGGAATCGTTCGAAGGAAGTTTTGTCGCTGCGGAATAGCCGTTCGGTCTTTAGCGTTTTCAGATCGAGGCGATCGAGGAATGGCCGGTCTCCATCTGGCGATGAGCCGACTCCTGCAAGGTAGGCCGCATCCCCGTCCTGGCGAATGACCCAGGCACCGTTCGGCAGTTGGCGCCTCACTGGATTGCCGGGATCCTTATAGCTCTCGTCGGTCGAAAGATCCCAAAGCAAGCGAGGCTTCTGTTGCGGATCATCGACGTCGATGATGAAGGTCTTCCGCCAGTGCCGGTTGTTATCGTATTGGGTTAATAACGCGGTGCCCGGTTGCTCGCTCCAGTCGAAGCCCGCATATCTCTGCTCGCTGCGCGTGATTTCGACCGCGGGCGCGGTGAAGGGCGCCTTCAAAAGCAGGATTTTGTCGCGAGCCGGGACATTCACATTCCAGTCGCCGCCATCCAGCGCCTCCGCATAGACGAGAGTCGCAGGATCAGTGGCACGCCAGGAAAAATCGCGCGGACCGGTGGGAACGCCGTGGATGGGAACGCGATCCGCCAGGGGAAGCGAGGCGATGGTATGGGAAAGAACGTGGGCGGGATGGGATACATCCCAGACTTCCACTTCCTTCGGGAACCGCTCGTAAGTAACAACGTAAGAGTAGGGCTTGTGGATGGCGTTGACGAGGATGTGCTGGCCATCGGGCGCGGGATCGAGTGACTCGTAATTTGCCGGCTTGCCTATGGGAGTGATCGTCGCCGTGACCGCATTGACCAGGGCGAGTTGCGAGGCCGCGTAGTAGTCGAAGAGATCCTCGTCGTGCTTGTTATTGAGCGTGTCGCGATTTTCGTAAGTGCTGCTCTGTCCTTTTTCGCCCTCGGTCTCCTGGATACTCGGGCCAATCGGCACGAAGGGTTCGGGCGGCGGAGCGCCCATCCCCTTGGGCACCAGTTTCACCAGGAGCGTCTTCTGGTCAGGCATCCATTGCATCGCGTCGTCGAACATCGGGTTCAAGCGGGCTCCGGGTACGCGGTGTACTTCTCCGGTCTTGGCGTCGCCAATCCAAAGTTCGACCGACTCGGGAGCGATATTCGCGAAGGCGAATCGTTTCCCGTCCGCCGACCACATGGGCTCGCCCGGGCACGCGCCCGCAGGAAGCGCGATATGAACTTGCGCGGCATGATTTTGTTCGACATCGGCAACGTGCACCAAGTCGAAGCCCGTGGCACACGGCGTGATACCGTACCCGCCGGGAGTGTCATGCTTGCTGTGATTCTTGGGCTCGACGCGTACGCCGGCAAGGCGCAGGAAAGGCGTCGCTACCCGGGCAATCGACGGGTATTCCTGCCAGGACACGAGCAGAATCGAGTCGTTCGTCGGGCTCACCACGGGCCGTGGCGGCATGGGCGCACGCATCACGTCCAGAATGTTTTTCGGCGGCAGGTTATATCCCGATGCAGTCTCGGCCGCCGCCGTGGCCACTTTCGAAGAGGATAAGGGCGACTGCGCTGCAACGGGCGCGACCGCAGTGCAGGCTACGAGTGCACCGACCAAAAGACAGTTCCAGGCGTTCTGGACTCGCATAGGCTTCCTCCGCTTCAATCACGAGCAACAGCGATACCCCGGGGCACACGTTCCAGGAACATCATCGGGAGAGATTCGTAGCGACACGGCGGCAGGAGATGAATGGCTGGCGCATAGGAAACCACTCCATTCCGCCTTCCAACCTTTCGACGATGCGACCTTGCGAGATGGTCTGACCGATCGCTGGAGCACAATCCTATAGACGTGAGCCGGGCAGGTCAATCAGGAGATGAGCAGTCAGCGGGTCAAGGCGATTGTTATTCCTATCGGGTAATGGTGGCTTGGGGCAGTTCGCGACTGTTTGGCTCCAGCAGTCTGCCCTTTTTACGAGCACTGTCCAAATCAGGTCACTTTGACACTGCCTTCGTCACAGGCGCGCCGCCGCCTCACTTCAATCGCTCCGTGACCAGATGAGGTCCGTGCGCCCGCGACTGGGCAGGTACGGTCGCCCGGTATTACAGCCTGTCTTGCAACCGAAACATAAGAAAAGACTTGATGGTGCGAGGAGTTCGGCAGCCGGCGTGCCTGAATCATCTGCCGTGCGGCCTTACGCCGTTTCGAGCAGCGGTTCACGACGAAGCTGTGGAGCGTAGCCCGGCGCCGCACGCGCGGATAACTCACGAGACAAGCGGCACAGGAGTTCAGTTCATGATTAGAAACCTTATATTGCTCACGATTACGTTCTTGATGTCAGCTTTGTCCCCTCTCTGCCAGACCCAGACTCAGGAGCCCCGCCTCGACTCGACAACTGAAGTAGCGAGGGCCGGCCTGCGGGCCGACAAGGCCACCATCATCACCGCAGGGATGGACTTCAGCGAGAAGGACTCAGCGGCATTCTGGCCAGTCTACCGGCAATACGAGTACGAACGATCCACCCTGGATGACAGCCGGGTGGCCGTGATCAAGGAGTACACCCGGAAGTACCCGAACCTGAGTGATGCGGAGGCGAAAGCCATGGCGGAACGAATGTTCGACTACGACTCCCGTTTGGCGGATTTGAAAAAGAAGTATTTCAAGAAGTTCAACAAAGTTCTTCCGGCATTGACGGTGACGAAGTTCTTTCAACTGGAGCGCCGCATCGACTTGCTGATGGATATGAATGTGGAATCGTCTCTTCCTCCGCTTACGCAGGCACAGTACACCGGGCAGGAGAAGTAGGGCGTTAGAAGTAACGGAGCAATCCGAGTAACTCTCTCATAATTCTCTCCGAAGGCGCCGAATGGCAGCGCCGCAAGGTGTGAGCAGGATCACAGTCTAGAGTCGTTCTTGAGGTACACTACGCCTGAGTCCCATCGGACGAGGTAGCGTCAGTGTCTAATCCTGTTCGGATGCGAAGGTGGGAGAACTGGTTTCTCGCCGACGGCTTCTGCTTCGGGTTAGCTGGCTTCATTAGTCCCAGAGGGCAAGAATGAAGACTGGCTCCGCTTTGAGCGTGCTGGCTGTTGCTGTGATGGCATGCTGCTCTCCTTCCGTTCTGGCGCTGGACCCATCGCTCGAGGTCAGCCAGTACGGGCACTCTGCCTGGAACGTCCGGGACGGGCTCTTCAAAGGCAATATCTACGCCATTGCCCAGACGCCCGATGGGTACCTCTGGCTGGGCACAGAATTCGGATTGGTTCGCTTCGATGGAGTTCGCAGCGTCCCCTGGCAACCACCTGCGGGTCAGCATCTCCCTGACAATAACATCAACACCCTGCTCGCCGCGCGTGACGGCACTCTTTGGATTGGCACGTTTAATGGCCTTGCAACCTTGAGTGGCGGCAAGCTGACCCGGCGCCCGGAGCTTGATGGACGGATTGTGGAATCGCTGCTCGAGGACCGTGAGGGAACGGTGTGGGCTGGGGCGCTCTTTAGCTCCACCGCGGGCGCCACGGGCCTGCTCTGCGCCATGCGAAGCGGCAGCGCGCAGTGCTATGGCAAGGAGGGTGAATTCGGCATAGCCGTTCCGGATTTGGAGGAGGACAGCTCCGGCAACCTTTGGGTCCTGGGAGCGTCCGGGCTCTGGCGATGGAAGCCCGGTCGTCCAACGCGCTATCCGACAACGCCGCTGCGCGTCAGTGCCCTAAGTAGGGCCGACGACGGACGCCCGTTAATTGCGGTATACGGCGCAGGACTCATGCAGCTTGCCCGCGACAAAGTCGAATCTTATCCGATTCGAGGCGCAATCAATCCGAATACCCTGCTCCAGGACCGCGATGTCAATGCGAATAAACTTCTCCGTGACCGCGATGGAGGTCTCTGGATCGGAACCGTGGAGCGGGGGCTCATCCATGTGCATCAAGGCCGGACAGATATATTTACGCGGCTGGATGGCCTCTCAGGCAACGTCGTCCTCAGTGTTTTCGAGGATCGTGAAGGCAACGTCTGGGTCGCCACCACGGGAGGACTCGACCGCTTTCGAGACCTTCCCGTCACTACTGTTTCTGCGAAACAAGGTTTATCGAGTGATGCTAGCCAGGCCGTGCTCGCCGCCACAGATGGGAGCATTTGGATTGGTTCTTACAGTGGTTTAACCAGGTGGAAGAGTGGACAAACGACCGTCTTCCACAGATCCAGTGGACTGCCGGATGATAAGCTGCAGTCTCTGTTCCAGGATGGTCGTGGGCGAGTCTGGGCATCCACGGGTGGACCTGCTTTTTTCGATCACGGACTCGCTTATTTCAAGGAGGGCAGGTTCGTTGCCGTAAGTGCGGACCGCGGCGGAAGAGTACATTTCATAACGGGGGACGAGGCGGGCAACCTGTGGCTTTCAGAGACTCACGGTCTGGTGCACTTGCTGGAGGGGCGTTTGGTCGAGCAGATGCCCTGGTCAGAGTTGGGAGGTCACGACAGTGCTGAGGTTCTACTCTCTGGTGGTGAGCAGGGCGGAGTGTGGCTTGGATTCTGGACCGGCGGCGGCGTGTTCTATTTTAAGGACGGCCGGCTCCGCGCGTCGTATACAGCCGCGGATGGGCTGGGCGAAGGCCATGTCGCCGACCTTCAATTCGATCGGGAAGGGGCGCTTTGGGCCGCAACAACGGGCGGCCTTAGCAGGATTAAAAACGGTCACATCGCTACGCTGACAACCAGGAATGGTTTGCCCTGCGACACAATTCACTGGTCGATCGAGGACGACGATCGTTCGCTGTGGCTGTACACCACCTGCGGCCTGGTACGCATCACGCGGAGCGAATTGGAGGCCTGGATTGCCGACCCGGAGCGCAGGGTTGAAATGACGGTTTGGGATGCGGCGGATGGCGTTAGGCTCCGCTCCGGTGCAGCGAGCGAATACGGTCCTCGCGTGGCGAGGGCAACGGATGGCAGACTGTGGTTCGTGACGGGAGAAGGAGTCCAAGTCGTCGATCCGCATCATCTTGCTTTCAACAATCTGCCGCCGCCGGTGCACATCCAGCAAGTCACTGCAGATGACAAGACCCTGGACCCCTCAAACGGCATGCACCTGCCTGCGCTTGTGCGGGATGTGACATTTGATTTCACGGCGCTGAGCCTGGTGGCTCCGGAAAACAATCACTACCGCTACAAGCTAGAGGGGTGGGACCGAGGCTGGAGAGAGGCCATCAACGAACTCCGAGTGGAGTACTCGAACCTGCCGCCGAAGCAATACCGCTTTCGCGTCATTGCCTGTAACAACAGTGGCGTGTGGAACGAAGAAGGCGCCTCACTGGCCTTCGTGATTCCTCCTGCCTGGTATCAGACGAATTGGTTTCGTGCGCTGTGCGCCGCCGTTTTTTTGGGGTTACTGTGGACAGCCTATCGGTTCCGCGTCTGGCAATTGCATCATCAGTTCGAGATGATGCTGGAAGCCCGCGTTGGCGAACGCACACGGATTGCGCGTGACCTGCACGACACGCTTTTGCAGAGTTTCCACGGGCTGGTGTTCCGTTTCCAGGCGGCTCGCAACATGCTTCCGAACCGCCCCGAGGAAGCAACTCAGGCTCTGGATACCGCATTAATTCGGGCCGAGCAGGCACTGGACGAAAGCCGGCACTCGATTCAGGGCTTACGTCCCAGCCTGTCCGCTGAAAACAACCTCGATCAAATGTTAATAACCACCGGTCAGGAACTAGCTTCTTCCAACCACGCCGAGGACGGCTCACCTCGCTTCGAGGTGATCGTGGAGGGCGAGCGCCGAGACCTGCCTCCGATGATCAAGGATGAAGTCGCTCGAATCGCGCGAGAATTGCTCCGCAATGCCTTCCGGCATGCACGCGCGCATGAGATTGAGGTCGAGATACGTTATGAAAACGACGTTTTCCGCCTGATTGTGCGAGATGATGGAAAGGGTGTCGACCCAAAGATAATAAAAGATGGTGGGCGTGCCGGGCACTGGGGGCTACCAGGTATTCAGGAGCGCGCCCGTGGAATTGGAGCTCGATTGGAATTTTGGAGCGAAGCCGGAGCCGGTACAGAAATTCGATTGACTCTCCCCGCAGACATCGCCTATGAAAGGCCGCAGAGTGGCGATCGATTTAGTCTGTTCCGCAAACGGAGGACTCATGAGCCCCAATCCTAGTTCGATTCGAGTCCTCACCGTTGATGATCATGCCCTCCTGCGCGAAGGGATCGCGGCCCTGGTCAATGCCGAGCCAGACATGGAGCTGATAGCGGAGGCCTCCGACGGAGAGGAAGCCATCAAACAATTTCGACGGCACGGTCCCGACGTGACTCTGATGGATCTGCAAATGCCGAATTTGAATGGTATCGAAGCCATCAGCCGCATCCGGAACGAATTCCCGGACGCCAAGATCATAGTTCTATCGACATATTCCGGGGATGTGCAGGTCCTGCGCGCCATCAAAGCGGGCGCTCGGGGGTACATCTTGAAGGGACACGTGCACAGAGAACTGCTGGACGCGATCCGGAGTGTTCATGCCGGACACAAGCGAATACCGCCCGAGATTGCAGCGGAATTAGGGGAGCACGCTGCTGATGATGCGCTGACTGCGCGCGAAATAGATGTGCTTCGTTTGATCGCCGCTGGCAATGCCAATAAGCAAATCGCCGACAAGCTCTCCATTGAGGAAACGACCGTCAAGAGCCATATCACGAACATACTCTCGAAACTGGGAGCCAACGATCGAACCCACGCTGTGATGATAGGGCTACAGCGCGGGATTATCGAGTTGGACACCCTCCAAAAGTAGGACTCGTCAATCGTGCTTTGTGCCGTTTCGATATCTTTCCGTATCCACTAGCATGGGACCAGCAACGGAGAATAGTCTGCAACGTCTGTTTTCCACATTCGCGGAGGGCTGGCCAGGCTGTGGTCTCTTGCTTCAGCGCGTCCTGACGAGCGTGCTTCTGATTTATTTCGCGGCCACCCATCTCGTGCAAACCAGTAGCCTGGCGCCGAGCCTTCCCCATCTGATGGCGGCTGTCGCCGGAGTGTTTCTGCTCTTTGGTCTGTGGACGCCATTAGCAGGAACCGCGATCGCCGTGGTCGAGGTCTGGATTTTCTTGGCGCAGTCAGGGAATCCCCTGATCGCCATCCTGCTGGCGAGCCTGGGTGCTACCGTCGCGATGATCGGACCCGGAGTTTGGTCGATCGATGCCCAACTCTACGGACGGAAGCACATCGAACCTTCCAGGCGATAACACCAATTCCGAATCCTCCAAAAGTATGAATGTTCCCTCTCCGGGAAGTACAAGCCTGCGCCTGCACCATATATCGAGACCCCACTAACCCGATTTGCCGTTGTACTCAGACCCAGATCATTGCAAACTCACTGCAGGCTCCATCATGAGAAAGATAATCTTGATGCAAGCCTGAAAGTTAGGGAGGTGACTATGGGCGCGACGGTTGCTTTCACAGACTTCGGAGACCTCGCAGCAACACACCTTGTCAAAGCGAGCGGACTCGAAGACCAGCAGCTTCCTGTCGAAGCGGAAATCAGCTCTGAGTACTGCTTCGAGGGCATTGTCGGCAAGAGCGGAGCCCTGCAGAGGGTGCTGGAACAAGTTGCCATCGTGGCGCCCACGGATTCCACCGTCTTGCTGCATGGGGAGACTGGAACGGGCAAGGAGTTGATTGCACGCGCTATCCACAACCAGAGCGCCCGGCATGACCACACTTATGCGTGCGTGAACTGCGCCGCCATTCCCTCAGGGCTGCTGGAGAGCGAACTGTTCGGGCACGAGAAGGGCGCATTCACCGGAGCCCTGATGCAAAGAAAGGGCCGATTCGAGCTGGCCGACGGAGGCTCGCTCTTTCTGGACGAGATTGGGGACATCAGCCTGGAGCTGCAGCCGAAATTATTGCGCGCCGTGCAGGAACAGGAGTTCGAACGTCTGGGAAGCTCCAGGACCATCCAAGTCAACGTGCGGCTCATCGCCGCGACCCATCGCGACCTGGGGGCCATGATTCGGGAGGAGAAGTTTCGGGAGGATCTGTTTTACCGATTCAACGTCTTCCCCATCGAGATCCCTCCCCTGCGGGAGCGGCGCGAGGATATTCCGCTGCTGGTGAACTACTTTGTCTCGAAACTATCCCGGCGAATGCGAAGGCAGATCAGGTCGATACCCAGGCAGGCCATGGAGATGTTGACGAACTGTCCGTGGAAAGGCAACATTCGGGAACTGGCCAACTTCCTCGAACGCGCCGTGATTCTTACCCGCGGCGAGGAGCTGGAAGTGCCGATTGCCGAGCTTCGCCCGGCTTTGGATATGGCTGTTGCCAGCAGCTCTACCTCTAGCTTTCGTCAAGCGGAATGCTCGGTGATCATCGAGGCTTTGAGAGCCGCGTCGGGGCGGATCGCAGGCAAGGGGGGAGCCGCGGAACGACTCGGATTGAAGCGTACGACTCTGCAGAACAAAATTCGCCGGCTCGGCATCGCAAAGGCATATTGCCCGGGCTAGACATCTTCGATCGCCAGAATCGCATTGGCCCGCAGCAATTCGCGACGGTGAGGTTGAATGCTCGGGTGCCGGGATGCGCGCAGTTTATTGCGGCAGTGACTTCCCTTTGAAGGCATGAAGCCAGGCCATCGCTTGGCAATTGGCGGCCAATACGGCGGCACGCGGCACATTCAGACGGAGAACGCAATCCTGGATGGACGATCGGATTGCAAGTCTGAGGACCAGGATTGCGCGGCATAGCGGATCGAGTTCAGCGATCAGTTTGCGGGGATCGGCTTTGACAATAAGATTGAGGCTCGCTTCCCGTTCATCGGCATCACACTGCCATGAGTGCTCGACATGGTTGCAGCAGTTAGTCTGGTATGCGGCTTCACAATTGCGCAGAGCTGAAAGTTTCTGAGTGATGGCATTGGTAATCGTCGCAGCTTTCGCCCACTCGAGCAGCCAATCACAGAAGGGACTATTCCCGTGCAGAGTCACCGCACAGGCGCTGTCCACCGACTGGTCAGCAGACGCTTGATCCTCCGTAATCAGAAACGCGAGCTTAGTCAGCATACCTCTTTCATCTCGAAAGCACGCCACGATTTCGGCGGCGGAGGCGTGATTACGAGCATCCGCAGTCTTCATGATCGAATGAAACCAAGACATCATTTCTCCTTCTGTCCATGCCAGGCGATGAGTCCATGCGGGACTACTCCCTTTGTGACCATCGCCCTGGCCGGCTCTGCCCACTCACCGACGAGCCTGCCCTCCATCTTCAGGGTCGGGCCATTCGCCAACCGCTGAATTTGTGCACGAAACATTGCTTTATCCTCGAAGCGCCTATCCTGCTCTCCCCATACAGGTATTAAGGCACGTTGTGTGCCAATGTTGTTGCCGCTATCTCATTGATGGTGATTGACTCGTCGTAGCGATCAGTGCGGCCGAATTGCCTCGATGCGGTCATTGTCCGCATGCGGGCAAGGGAGGGAGGGTTATAGCCTGCCTTTGAAAGGCGGATGCAAGGCGCAGGGATTGTTGCGCACTCCCCTCTTATGCAATTCGGAATCTGGTAGGTGCAGGAGTGAGTGGAACGCGGCGCTCAATCGACATGGTCTCCAGCGAATAAGCAAATTTCGCTCCGCAATCACAGCACACCCGGTAGGTCTCCCCTTGCAGAGTGAACACGCGGCTGAGCGGAAGGTGGTGACATCCAAAGAAAAAATCGAGGATCGCTATCAGGATCGACATAAACTCTCCTTTAAGTGCACTCAATCGTGATATTGCAGGCCACCAACCACTTCGGCCTCGCCCTAAATGCTTGGTTCTCCTCGTAATCCAGCACCCTGCCCGCCGATTGTCGTGACCTTTCGACGGCACTGCCGCAATAAGGGCACGGATTCAGTCCACAGGCACACATCCATGTCCCCGGACTCCAGAAATTTTCGGGGTTGTGGAGTCACTTGAACGGTTGGGCCCGGATGCTTTCGATCGCTTGCCGCATCAAAAGGAATCGCGCAACTGTGGACAGTCAATCCGGACTGCGCAGGATAGGAGAGTGCGCTGGAGAGACGTAGCCGCCAGCTTCAGAAAGGGCGAGGTTTCGAAGTGACGCAGAAGTCATCCGCATCACCGTCAGGCTTGGAAATGATTCGCTGAAGTGGCGAGCTCAGCGCAACGGCCGCGCAGCACGGCCCAGGGACCTGCACTTAGAGCTTCCCGTAAGCCGGTTCGCCCATTCCCATTCTGCCAGCCAGTTTCTGCCGCATCTCCCTTCACATTGGAATTCCGACATTCTTCCCCCGCATTGTGGACAGACTAAGTTGATGATTGACGAAATGATCTGCGTGTTCGATTCGCCCGGTACTGTGTGAAACGTCGTCATAATGCCTCCAGCGATCCAAGAATATGTGAGGGGCAGGCAGGGGCCACAAGAACGGAGTTTGCCGCTGGTTTTCGGCTGTCTGTCGCCCGTGCTGGTTGGCTGCCGCCTCGCTCAGCAATATGAATGCAAGCTCAATGCCAATTCCGAATACTGAACAAGAGCCGATAACAAGCTGTTCCTGGGTGTCCTCGGTTCTCAAGTGTTCATCGTTCCGCCCAGCATTAGACATATGCCCAGATGTGGGCGCGCAGATTCTTCGGAAGGACATCTCCTTACTTCTTAACTCTCTCCAACGTGACCAGCACGACATCATTGCTGCGCATCGGCAGGGAAAACGCGTAGGAGCCGCTGTTTCCGACCCGGACGGCACGATCAATTTCCGGGAGGTCGCGTGTCAGCAAGTTGACCCGCTTGAGCTGTCTTGGTGTCAACTTTCGCGGTGCACCCATGTCGATATAAGCGGAATACGCGTCATTGGCGCGAAAGCCCGTCCGGTGAACCCTCAGCCGATAGCGACCGGAGCTGAGATTCCTGATCGTCACATGCAGCGACGGTGCCCGCGTGGCCGCAACGATCCGACTATAAAATGGCCGGTTGCTGACCTGCTGCTGCGGTTGTTGAAAGTCCCAGATAACGGCCGCAACGTTGCCATTGTCGGCCGTCGCGAAAGCCTGCGAATCCTGGAGCGGAATCTCGCTGCCCTGGACCGCGTGGAGATATTTGTATGCAAAGTAGGCTGGTTTTCGGATCCCTTCGCGGTTCAACAGCCCGAACCCACCGTGGAACGGGGTCGGCGGGGGACCGGGTTCCTCGAAAAGATCGCTATAAGTCCAGTAGCTCATGCCCTGCACCAAACCCTCGGTGGCTTTGAGTTTGCTGAGAATGTACGGCGCACTAATGTAGGAATCATGCACCAGGTCGCGGGGAGTGTAGCTCGTGCTCCACTCGGTGAAATAGAGCGGCAGGTCGGGAAACTTAGATGCCGTGATCTGCTCGCGAACCTTGCGCACGTCACCGACAATGGCGTCCGGCGACGGTGAGAGCTTGGTATCCTCTTTCCCATTCTCGTCAAGAAAGCCGCCATCGACACCGTAAGTATGAGTGGTGACAAAATCAACTACCGCGCCGCTTTGCGCCACATGATCAAGGAACTCGGGCACCCAGGCAGCCCCAGCCGTTGACGGACCGCCGACGCGTAAATTCGGATCAACCGCCTTGATGGTATTTGAGGTCAGATCGTACAGTTCGAAATAGGCCTTCTGATCGGCGCCTTCCCAGAATCCGGATAGATTGGGTTCGTTCCATACCTCGAAGAACCAATTGCGGACTTCCTCCTGCCCATAGCGTTGCTCGAGATGGCGGATGAAGGCATCGACCAAGTCTCTCCATGCCGGCAATACCGGATGGGAAGTGTTGCCCTGCCAGTAGAAGATTTTGTTGTCGGACGTCTTCATCGCGTTCGGCGTAAAGCCCAGTTCAACAAACGGCTTGATGCGGCGCGCGAGCAGGTCATCATAGAGCTGGTCGATTTTCGTCCAGTCATAGACGATTTCGCCGTCCTCGAGGCGGACGGTGCCCAGCACATCGTGGAAGATGGCATGGAAGCGAATGTAGCGGAAGCCCAGTTCATCGACAGCCGTTTTAAGTTGCGCCTGGCTATCGTCGCGAATGAGAGTGCCCGGAAAATCGGAGCCTACCGACAGATCGAAGAACCGATCGAGCGGCTTGTTCGCCTGGGCGACATCGAGTTCGATGCGGCGCTGAGCCGGCTTGGCCGTCTCCGCTGAAGTCGCCAGGAAAAGTGCGAGGCAGCACAAGGTGAACCCAGTCAGATACCGGACGCGTTGCTGATTGGTGCGCTTCATAGAACGGGGCTTGGCGCCGGCTTCAGACTTGCGGGCCGCCGTCTCGGTTTGTGTCACTATTCAACTGAGACGACGGTGACAGACTTCGGCTCTAGCTTCAGAATCAGCTTGCCACTTTGCGCCTTCGCTGAAACAGGCTTCGGCACTACCGTATTGGGTGCGTCGAAAGTGTTGACGCCGTCCACCGTCGGGGCAGTCAGAGTTTCTCCGGCTGCTGATTTGGCTGTGATACCGGCCAGACTTACCTCGATTTCGACCGCCTGATTGGGATCGATATTGGTGATCTCCAGCCACAGCTTGCCGTTCGCGTCTTTGGCTGCGATTCCGTCTACGCGCGGCAAAACCACGTCCCCATGCGTATACGACCCGCCATCGAGAGTGACTGGCACGAAGGTTGCGCCCTGGAACGGTACATACATTTTGAACACGTAGTAGGTTGGAGTCAGGACCATCTTCTCTTTATCGATGATGATCATTGCCTGTAGCACGTTGATCATCTGCGCGATGTTGGCGCCGCGGACGCGGTCGGCATGACGGGCAAAGATGTTCAGGTTCAGGGCCGCGAGAACGGCGTCCCGCAGGCTGTTCTGCTGGACCAGGAATCCCGGATTGCTCCCCGGTAACGGTGCGTACCAGCCACCCCATTCGTCCACAAAGAGGGCAACCTTTTTGTCCGGGTCATATTTGTCCATGATTGCCGAATGTTTATTAATAAGACCGTCCATCTCCAAAGTGGATTTCAGAATCTGGCTGTACTCGGCCTCTCCGAAACCCACAGACTTATAGGACGGTGGCCACTTCACCACCGTGTAGCTGTGCATGGAAAGGCCGTTGATGTCCCAGCTCCAGGTGTGTTGCTGATAAGCCTTCATGACGGTTTCGGTCCAATCGGTCCATCGCGGTCCGTCACCGCCAGGGCCTACGGCGATTTTCAGCATGTGCTGCTTATCCTGCTGCGCCGGATTGAAGTTCCTGACGAAGTGGCTGTAGATCTTCATCTGGCTAACGTAGTAGTCGGGCGTCATGTTGCCGCCACAGTCCCAGCTCTCGTTGCCGATACCCAGAAAGGCAACCTTGTACGGAGCGGGATGACCGTTGGCGGCGCGTTCTTTCGCCAGCGTCGTCGGCTGGGCGGTGGTCATATATTCCAGCCATTCGGCCGCTTCCCGCGGAGTGCCCGACCCCACATTCGCCGAGACGTAAGCCTCGGCCCCGATCTGGTCAAGGAAGTCCATGAACTCGTGCGTTCCAAACGTGTTCGGCTCGGTTACTCCGCCCCAGTTGGGATTTAGAGTGACTGCCCGTTGAGCGCCGATCCCGTTGCGCCAGTGGTATTCATCGGCAAAGCAGCCACCGGGCCAGCGAACGTTGGGCACCCGGAGAGCTTTCAGCGCGGCGACAACATCGTTGCGAATCCCGCGCGTATTCGGGATTTTGGAATCCGGCCCGACCCAGATGCCGTCATAGATGCCGTGTCCGAGATGCTCCGCAAACTGGCCGAAAATGTTGCGGTCGATCTTCGCTCCGGTCTTGGATGCGTCAACTGACAACTCGACTTTCTGTGCTGCTGAAAAAGGCGCGGTGAAGGCAATGAGCGCCAGCGCGAAACTCAGAATCGATGGAAGCGTGCTAAACGTAGCGGTTTTACGCGGAAGTCCGAATTGCAGTGCAAGAGTAAAGGCCATTTCTTTTCTCCGGGGAATCGGCAACTAGCCGTTGGTCTATTCCGCAAAGCGAATCAGAGTCTATATCAGTGCGCGCTCAAATGATGAGCCATCGTTGACGCAAGGAACAGAGATCAGCGACGGCTGGCATTGTAGATCAATTATCAGTTGTCTGCTCCATAACACGCCCCTTTGGTTAAGATTAGTCGGCTTTGCAGATCGCGGGCAGGCGCGGATTCCGGAACCGCCGTTCCCCAGCCCGATACACTGCAAAGGAAGTCTCGATCCAATCCCCTTGAAAGCGGGTTCAAAGATGAAAGCGCTCGTACTTCAAAAGCCCGGGCAAGCATCGATCGAAACGATTCCGGAGCCAACAGCCGCGGACGGTGACGTGCTGCTGAAAGTCCGGATGGTCGGATTCTGCGGAAGCGACTTGAACTCCTTTCGGGGGCTGAACCCACTCATCTCGTTTCCGCGGATTCTGGGGCACGAAGTGTGCGCCACCATCGTACATGCAGACCGCGACAGCGGACTCACTCCTGGGACCGATGTTGCTCTGTCTCCCTACACGAACTGCGGGATGTGTGCATCCTGCCGGCGGGGACGCCCCAATGCCTGCCAGTTCAACCAAACTCTTGGCGTGCAGAGAGATGGTGCACTCACGGAATTCATCGTGATGCCGCGGGAGAAGCTGTACCCGGCAAAACTCACGCCGAAGGAACTGTGCCTGGTTGAACCCCTGACCGTGGGATTTCACGCCGTCGCACGAGGGCGAGTGACCGCAAATGATGCGGTAGCAATCTTCGGTTGCGGGGGAGTGGGGTTGGGCGCCATAGCTGCATCGAGTTCTCGCGGCGCCAAGACGATTTGCATCGATGTGGATGACGACAAACTGGAACTCGCGCGGCTCACCGGCGGCGTCCACACGATTAACACCAAACGAGAACCTCTGCACGATAGATTGCTCGGAATCACCGAAGGTCGTGGTCCCGATGTTGTGATCGAAGCGGTTGGCACGCCTTCAACGTTCCGAGCCGCCGTTGAAGAGGTCGCCTTTACCGGCAGGGTCGTGTACATCGGGTATGCCAAGGAATTGGTGAGCTACGAGACCAGGTTGTTCGTGCAAAAGGAATTGGATATTCTCGGATCGCGCAACGCGCTGCCCGAGGATTTTCAAGCGGTCATCCGTCTGCTGGAGGCACGAAGATTTCCTGTGGATGAGGCCGTGAGTTTGATAGTTCCTCTGGGGGAAGCAGCGCAGGCATTGCGTTCCTGGAGCGAGAATCCATCCCAATTCAAAAAGATTCTAGTCTCTTTGGATTGAGATGTACGGGTTCTGAATTGAGGCGCAATTCGACTTCTTCGAGCCGGAAGCGAGACCTCTTACGATTTTCGACGTTTGTCGTTCAGGGGAGAACCACTGGAGGCACCCACAATTAAGGATAGGCTCAGCGCCACCTGTCCGGCGCCAGAGTGCGGGAAGGTCTTCGTATTCGAAGGAAGTGAGACTCGGGTATTTGGACTGCCCGTTTCCTTGTTCGAGCGTCGCCCGAGGGAATCGTCTCTTCCTGAAGTATCAAAGTCCCGCTGTCGAGCGTGCCAAGCCTATCTGTTTAGTTTGTCCGGAGTTTCGCCGGTTGGACTCAATGAAAACGCCAACACTCCTCGCCGGCATGGGTTCCGCAAACAAGTATCCCTGGGCTGACCCACATCCGGCCAACGCCAACAGTTGGTGTTGGTTAGGTGTTTCCACCCCTTCCGCGACCACTTTAAGCTCTAGATTACGCGCCAGCCCGATGATTGTCTTAACGATGGCATAGTTTTCGGCATCCATTGTCTTAACGAACGACTGATCGATTTTCAGGGTGTCGACTGGAAAACGACGAAGATAGCTCAAAGAGGAATATCCGGTACCAAAATCGTCGATACTCAGCTTCACTCCTAAAGTCCGTAGCTGCGACATGGTTTGGAAGGTCGCCGCAACGTCGTTCATGGCCAGGCTTTCGGTGAGTTCGATGGTTATGCGCTGCGGATCAATCGCACTCTCTTCAAGCGCATCTTTGACGTGCCCAATAAAACCGGCGTGAGAGAAATGCTTTGAACTGATGTTAATGCTGACATATAACGGCGGGGCAGCAGGATAGCGCTGTCGCCAACTTGCCGCTTCTAAACACGCCTTCTTTAAAACCCAAACACTAATAGGGACAATCAGGCCGCACTGTTCCGCTACCGGGACAAAAGTGTTTGGTGGTATCGAATTCGACTCCGAGGGCTGCCACCGCAAGAGTGCTTCGAAGCCCTGTACTGCCCTGGTATCTACCGCGACGATTGGCTGGTAGTGAAGTGTCAGTTCTTCATTCTGGAGAGCATATCTCAGCTTGGCTTCTAGAAGAAGTCGACTCATGACTTGCTCGTGCATCGTGCGGTCAAAGAGCTCACTGCGAGCCTTGCCTTGGCTTTTCGCACGATACATAGCGATATCGGCATTCTGAAGCACAGCTTCCGCAGATGTCTCTGGTGATGTCAGCGCGATGCCAATTGACATGCTCTTGAAGACCTCAAGCCCCTCCAGTAGGAACGGCGGCTCAAATGAAGAGTGGATTCTCTCCGCTACACGAATGGCATCGCTCGGGTCCGTAACGTCCTCCACTAGAACCGTGAACTCATCTCCACCCATCCTGGCAATTGTGCCGTCGCTGCGCAAGCATGCCCGCAGTCTGTTGCTCACTTCTTTGATTAGAGCATCCCCGATTACGTGGCCGTAGCAGTCATTGACGACCTTGAAGTCGTCGATATCAATGAAAAGGACGGCAGCAGCCTCGTGTGGGTGCCTTTTCATCCGATCCACGACGCTTTGCAAACGTTCCAGAAACAAGGCCCGGTCGGGAAGGCCGGTGAGCACATCGTGGGTGGCGCTAAAAAGCAATTGTTCCTGAGCATGTTTTCGTTCTGTTATATCGCGGGCATTGTAGACGATGCCGCCGATATTCTTGTGTTGAATCAAGTTTCGAACCACACACTCGAAATAGGGCCACCTTCCGTCTGCATGTCGCAGCCGGAACTCAACGATCGGATTCTGGCGATACGCTACCGGTCGCGGCCCTGTGCTCATGGTCCTTGCGAAGTCGTCCGGATGTACTAGGTCCCTCATGTTCGTTCCTACGAGACTGTCGCCATGCACCGCAAGAACTGCATGAACGGAAGGACTAGCGTACTTGATTTGGCCAGAGGGATCGGCGATAAGAATGATGTCGGTTGACTGCTCGGTGAGAGCGCGGAAGCGCACTTCGCTCTCCCGGAGGGCGTTGCGTTCGGTTTCCTGCAACTGGCCGAGGTGCTCTTGTCTCTTGAGCCGGAGAAAAAGTATCAGGATGGCGGTCGCTGCCAATATTGCGGCCGCCAACAATTCGTTTCGAGCTCTCAGTTCGACACCTTGGGCCCATTTGTCCTCGGCTTCAATGGCAATCTGCACTTGGTGCTGCATCACGTCGAACTGGGGGCTGACCGCCTGGAAATCGGCCTGCTTGGCCTCGTCAAAGTCCCCAACTTGCATCAAGATCCATTGCCGGCCGGCCGACATAAGGTAGTGGTCTAACGCGGGCCAGACCTTCTGTAGGGCAGCGGTGTGATAAGCATGAAGGTGTGCCGCCAGAACTGCATCAGGCAGTGCGTGTCTTGCCGTCCGCATCGCCGTGTCCGCTTCGGGAGTCAGGTTCTGCTTTTGCAGGGTGGCCAACGTAAGATTGTTGATCTCTCGCGTAAGAACCGCAATTCGATTGAGCGTTATTTGGGCAGAGCGGGCCTCGTCGACCTGATTGCTGTGAAACCAAGAGAGAGCAGCCAAGACGGCGATGGCCGTCGCGAGAAAACCAAATACAACGGGCAATTTCGGACGTGCTGCTAGACTCCCCAGTCGCGGGTTGAGAGTTCTCTGCGAAGTCCGGACCATTTTAAGCATGAAGAACCAAACAGATCTCTTCGGAAGCGCGTCTATGCAAAATGGGGAGGGCAGAGGGTCAGGCTGATCCGCCTTACAGCAAATGCCCCATACTACTATCGAGGATCAGGTCCGGTTTTGGCACGTCCAGATGAGCACGCCACATTACGAAAGTACTTGCGGTTTGAGGGCAGAATGTCACGCCGTGACCGTTTTTGACGAATGAGAAAGTCTATTCCCGAAGTCGTAGCGCGGTTTCCCTTTTTCTTCCCTTACGGACGGGGCATAGCTGCCGATGTCCTCCTTCGAGAAGAGCCCGCCGAGGAAGGTCAAGTCTACGCGGCCTCACGCGATGGTGAGCAATACTGAACTTCCGCTCGGGTGCGCCGACGGCTTGACGACCACCCTTGTCACACGCTGGAGCAATCCCTGACTCGGACCGTGCCGAGCGACCACCGCTCTCGGAGTCCTCCGCCACCGACCAAGAACTGAATCCCGGAGATCGCGAGCAGCGCCATATTAAGATTCGGTGAATCCGCGGCCAGTTGTTCTCTATTGCTCAGATCAAGATGGTCTGACCCGGTATCTTGCATTCGTAGATAGCCAGGTATTCAGTAGACTTCCCGGCGGCGTATTTTTTGCTGGTAGGAACGATAGAAACTGGCATAAAGGCAGCCGGCCCGGGCGTGGGAATAGGCATCCCCCACACCGACTGTGAGTTCTTGCGGCAGACTCAGATTGGGCTGACAAGAGGTTTGTCCGTAACGACGTTGTTCCAGTTAACGGTATTGGTCCATCTAAAGGGAGGATTGCACATGAGGATTCCAGGCTGGTCCCTTGCCGCCGCGGTACTGCTCGCGACCGTTGGGATGATCTCCTGTCAAAAAGCCGGACCCTCCGCAGAAGGTGCCGACGTGAGACTCCAAGGCTCGGGAGCCAGCTTTCCGTTCCCGATCTACTCGAAGTGGTTCAAAGTCTACAGCCAAGCTCATCAGAACGTAGAGATCGATTATCAGTCGACCGGAAGCGGCAGTGGCGTAAAGAGCTTCATCGACAAGACGGTGGACTTCGCCGCGAGTGACAAGGCCATGACACCGGCGGAGATCGGGCGTGTCGCGGCAGGAGTCCAGCTCCTTCCGTTGACGGCAGGGGCGATCGTTTTGACGTACAACGTGCCGGGAGTCAAGGAGCTGAAGCTGTCGCGCGAGGCCTACGTAGGCATATTCCTAGGCAGAGTAAAGAAGTGGAACGATCCGGCCATCGTCAAAACGAACCCCGGCGTGAATCTGCCGGGTAGCGTCATCAACGTCGTGGTCCGCGCCGATTCGAGCGGTACCACCTTTGTGTTCACGCAGCACCTGAGCGCCATCAGCAAGGAATTCGCAGCCAGTCCCGGCAAGAACGACATGCCCGCATGGCCCGTGGGCACCCGATCGAAGGGGAATGAAGGCGTTACTGCCAGCGTCCAGACCACACCAGGGTCCATCGGCTACATCGAATACGGTTACGCGATGAGCCAGAAGATGCCGATGGCGCAATTGGAGAACAAATCGGGGCAATTCATCGCTCCATCCACGGCTTCGGGCCAGGCCGCGCTCGCCACCATGAACTTGCCGGAAGACCTGATTGGGTGGGCTCCCGATCCGGAGGTAAAGGACGCCTATCCGATCGCCACGTTTACCTGGCTCCTTTGCTACAAAAAGAACCCCGACCCGCGGAAAGCGGAAGTGCTCCGAGATCTTGCTTCGTACATCCTCACCGACGGCCAAAAGGAATCGGAAGCGCTGGGGTACCTGCCGTTGCCGGATGCCATGGCCACCAAGGTGAAGGCCGCGGTGCAAAACATACAGTAGCTGGCAATTCTCCGCCACGTCAGGCGACACCGCGGAGGCCTAGCTGCCAGCGAAGAGAAGGGAGTGAATCATGCCGAGCGAGGCCCAGATATGTAAACCGCCAACGCGCAGCCAGGCCGTTACCGATACTGCGTTTCGAGCCTTGTGTCAGGGATTCACGTGGCTGGTCGCGATCATTGCAGTGATCATCGTGCTGAAGATCGTCGTCGCCGCCCTGCCTGCTGTCCGGCAGTATGGGTTCGGCTTTCTCTCGGGGCATGTTTGGGACCCGCACAAGAAGGTGTACTCGATTCTCCCCGAGATCTGGGGCACGCTCTACAGTTCCGTCCTTGCGTTGATTGTTGGAACGGCCTTCGGAGTGGCGGCGGCGCTTTTCCTGGCCGAAGGCTTTACGGCCGACGCCGTCTTCGCGTTGCTCAAGATTGTCAATCTGCAGTTCCACCCGTTCTGGGGCAAGTTCCCCGTCCAAGTGGAGAACTTGCTGAGCAACCTGATTGAACTTCTGGCCGCGATTCCGAGCGTGGTGTATGGCCTATGGGGGTTGTTCGTGATCATCCCGCTGATACGGCCCGTCTGTCACTGGTTGCACGCCGATTTGGGCTGGATACCTCTTTTCGGCACGAACCTGAGCGGACCGGGAATGTTGCCCGCAGTGATCGTGCTTTCGATCATGATTCTACCGACGATCACGGCGATCGCCCGTGGCTCGTTGCTCGCGGTGCCGAGCCGGCTAAGAATGGCCGCATACGGGCTGGGCGCAACGCGATGGGAAGCGATCTTTGCGGTGACGCTTCCCACTGCGTCCAGGGGCATCTTCGGCGGCATTGTGCTCGCGTTCGGCCGCGCCCTGGGCGAGACCATGGCACTGGCAATGCTGGTGGGGAATGCGAATGTGATCAGCGTGTCGCTGTTTTCTCCGGCCAACACACTGGCTGCCTTGTTGGCGAACGCCTTCCCCGAGGCCAGCCCCAAGGATGTAGGGGTATTGATGTATGCCGCAATGGTGCTGCTGGTCATCACGCTTCTGGTAAATGTCGCGGGAGCCTACATGGTGCAGTTCACGGCCGCGGAACTGGAAGGAGAAAAAGTATGACTGCCACTTCCGTTGAGGTCAACTCGAAAGCCGGAAGCCGGCCGAATCCCAACGTCGAGGCTCTCGACCCGTTCCACGGCGTGGACTTTTCAAAGTTGGAGAGGTCGCTGCATCGTCCTCGCACCTTCATGAGCCTGTTGTTCACGGTGATCGTGTCGGCCATGACATTGTTCGCGCTGATTCCTCTGTTCTCAGTACTGTGCCTGCTGGTGTGGCGGGGAGGGCGCAAGCTCAGCATCGCCGCGTTCACTCAGCTTCCCCCGGCGCCGCTGGAGCAGAGCGGCGGATTTGGAAACGCGATCGTTGGCACGCTTGCGATCTGCGGGATGGCGCTGCTCATCAGCCTCCCCATCGGGCTTTTGAGCGCGATCTTCCTGGCGCAAGCCAAGCCGGACAACCGCTTGGCGTCGGCGGTGCGCTTTGCCGGCAAAGTGCTGACGGGATTCCCCTCGATTCTGGCCGGCGTGTTCGCCTACGGGGTCGTGGTCATGGCCACGGGCGGCTATTCGGCCCTCGCCGGAGCCGTGGCCCTTTCGATCCTGATGCTGCCCACCATTCTCCTCACCTCCGAGGACGCGATTCGCATGGTGCCGGAGAGGATGAAGGAGGCCGCCATCGGAATGGGCGCCACCCATACGCAGCCCGTCTGGATGGTGCTGCTGCCGGCCGCCGTTCCGCGCATTCTCACGGGAGTCATGTTGGCCATCGCTCGCGGCGCCGGAGAAACCGCTCCCCTCCTGTTCACCGCGTTATTCAGCAACTACTGGCTGCTCTGGCACGGCCACCTCAAGCTCATGCAGCCCACGGCATCGCTCGCCGTGCTGATCTATAACTTCGCCGGCATGCCCTTCGCGAATCAGGTGGAATTGGCCTGGGCCGCGGCCCTGGTACTGGTGGTCATGGTTCTGATCGCCAATCTCATCGGGCAAAGTCTGGCAAGCCGTCAAGTTCAATAACTGGAATTTCAATCATTGGAGGTATCCTCGATGGCAACTGCGGAGATGGTCAGGCAAGAGCCGGTCCCAACCAACGGAAACGTAGATCCCGCGGTCGTGATGGATTGCAATATCGAAAAACTGTACTACGGTTCCTTTAAGGCGGTTCGCGACACGAAGATTCTCTTCCAGAAGAACGCGATCACGGCCTTCATCGGACCATCGGGCTGTGGGAAGAGCACAGTGCTCCGCTGCCTGAACCGGATGAACGACCTGGTCCGGGGCTTTCGGCTTGAAGGCAACGTCCAGTTCCGCGGGCAGGACATTTATGGGCGCAAAATCGATCCCGTGGCCGTGCGCCGCTATATCGGCATGGTGTTCCAGCAGCCGAACCCATTCGCCACCAGCGTTTATAATAACGTCGCCTTCGGGCTGCGCTTGAACGACTTCAAAGGCGACAAGGCGGCAAAGGTGGAGGAAGCTCTGAAGTCGGCGGCGCTATGGGATGAGGTGAAGGACAAGCTGAACGAGAGCGCGCTCGCGCTCTCGGGCGGCCAGCAGCAAAGGCTCTGCATCGCGAGGGCCATTGCGACCGAGCCCGAAGTTCTGTTGCTTGACGAACCTTGTTCCGCGCTCGACCCAGTGGCTACACGCAGCATCGAGGAACTCATGAAGCAACTGAAGGCCCGCTTCACCATCGCCATTGTGACTCACAATCTCCAGCAGGCCCAGCGCGTGTCCGACAAGACGGGCTTCTTGTATGTCGATACCTCGGAAGGCAGCCGCACGGGCTACCTGGTGGAGTTCGGCGACTCCAACCAGATATTCCACGACCCCAAGGAAAAAGAAACTCAGCAATACATCAAGGGAGAGTTCAGCTAACTCGGGAGCGCGCGGAAGCCTGAGTGATGCCTTCCAGTATCCGGTTCAGATCAAACTCGGAAGAGAGTCCACATGTTCGTACCAGAGCGGAACGACCCACCGACCTACGGCCGTCTGCCCACGGAAATCGAGGGCTTTGAATCCCTGGCTGAACTTGCGCTGAACTTGCGCTGGTCGTGGAACCATCGCGCCGACCAGGTGTGGCGGCAGATCGATCCTATCCAGTGGAAGCACACACAGAACGCCTGGGTCATTCTGCAAACTGCCCCGCGGGACAAACTCGCGCAGCTGCTGGCCGATCCGGCATTCCGCAAGAATGTCAATGACTTGCTGAGCGACGAGCGTCACGCGGCGGAGGCGCCGGGATGGTTCCAACAACATCATGTTCAGGATCCCTTGAGCTGCGTCGCGTATTTCAGCCTCGAATTCATGTTGAGCGAAGCGCTGCCGATTTACTCAGGCGGGCTCGGCAACGTGGCTGGAGATCAGCTCAAGAGCGCCAGCGACCTGGGTGTGCCGGTGGCAGCGGTGGGGCTGCTCTACCAGCAAGGTTATTTTCGGCAGGTGATCGACAAGGAGGGCGCGCAAGAGGCTCTCTTCCCCTATAACGACCCTGGACAGTTGCCGGTCACGCCGGTGCGCCGCGAAAACGGCGAGTGGTTGCGGTTGGAGATTCCCTTGCACGGTTACACGACCTGGCTGCGCGCCTGGCAGGTCCAGGTCGGCCGGTTGAAGCTTTACCTGCTGGACAGCAACGACCCGGCCAACTCCCCCGAGGATCGTGCCATTACCAGCGAGCTGTATGGGGGCGACGCGGAGTTGCGCCTCAGGCAGGAGATGATTCTCGGGATCGGCGGTTGGAGGCTGCTCGCCGAGCTTGGCATCCATCCGGAGGTTTGTCACCTCAATGAAGGTCATGCGGCCTTCGCGGTGTTGGAACGCGCCCGCAGTTTCATGCTTGAGGCCGGGCAGCCCTTCGACGTGGCGCTGGCCGTCACGCGCGTGGGGAACCTGTTCACCACCCACACGGCTGTAGCCGCCGGCTTCGATCGCTTCCCGCCGCCTCTGATCGAACAATACCTCGGCCGCTATGCCGAGCACGAACTCGGCATCAATCTCCACAATTTGCTGGCTCTGGGCCGCCAGAATCCGAGCGACCCGTCGGAGAGTTTCAACATGGCCTATCTGGCCATTCGCGGCAGCGGCGCGGTGAATGGCGTGAGCCAATTGCATGGGCAGGTCAGCCGGGATCTATTTGCGCCCCTGTTCCCCCGGTGGCCATTGGACGAAGTGCCCATCGGCCATGTGACCAATGGAGTCCATGTGTCCACCTGGGATTCTTATCCGGCCAACGATCTCTGGACCAAGGCATGTGGAGAACATCGCTGGCTGGGAACGACGGAAACCCTGGAGCAGAAAATTCGCGGTGTCTCCGACGAGAGCCTCTGGCAAGTCCGCACAGTCGCCCGGGAGTCCCTGGTTGCGTACGCTCGGGAACGATTATCCAGGCAACTGGCCGTCTCCGGCGCATCGCTCGAAGATGTTGACGGCGCTAAACAGCTTTTCGATCCCAAGGTATTGACGCTGGGCTTTGCGCGGCGCTTCGCGACTTACAAGAGACCTAACTTGCTGTTGCGTGACACGGAGCGGCTGCTTCGCCTGTTAACCAATCCCGAGCGGCCGGTGCAACTCATCCTTGCCGGCAAGGCCCATCCGGCGGATCACGAAGGGCAGGCCTTGATTCAGGAGTGGATACGCTTCATCCGAGGGACTGAGGCGCGGAACCATGTAATCTTTCTCAGCGACTATGACATGCGCATGTCTGAACACCTGGTACACGGGATAGATGTCTGGCTAAACACACCGCGGCGGCCGTGGGAGGCATGTGGAACCAGCGGCATGAAGGTGCTTGTCAACGGCGGGCTCAATTATTCGGAATTGGATGGCTGGTGGGCCGAAGCTTTTGCTCCGGATGTGGGCTGGGCGCTCGGCGACGGCCTGGAACATGGCGCTGATCCAGGACTGGATCACAGCGAAGCGGAGATGCTTTATGACACGCTCGAACGGCAAGTTGTCCCGGAGTTCTATACCCGAGGCGAGAGCGGTATTCCCACCGCCTGGGTTGCGCGGATCCGCGAGAGCATGGCGCGATTGACTCCGCGATTCTCCGCCCACCGCGCGGTGCGCGAATACACTGAGCAACACTACCTCCGGGCTGCCGCAGCCTACCGTTTGCGCACCGCGGACAAAGGCGCAATCGGCAGGCGGATTGTCGATTGGCAGCATAGCCTGGAACAGAAATGGGCCTCGCTGCACTTTGGCGAAGTGAAAGTTGAAACCCGTGGCGACAACCACGCATTCGAAGTTCAGATTTGGCTCAACGACCTCGATCCCGAGACCGTGCGGCTAGAGCTTTATGCCGACGGCGTCACGGGGAGCGCTCCCATCCGGCAGGAGATGAAGCGCAGGGACGAACCGGGGGGGACGCCGGGTAGCCACGTCTACAGCGCAGCTGTTTCCGCGGCCCGGCCCGCGGCGGACTACAACGCGCGAGCGCTACCTTACTTCGAAGGCGTTGCCGTCCCACTGGAAGAAGGACGCATCCTCTGGCAGAGTTGATGCGGCCACCCGTCGCTCAAGAAGGTTTGGGGCCAGCTTGGCCCGGGCGGACGTCACTCAGAGCCGGTACAGACGAGCGAACGTCGATGATTATTTTCTCCAGCTCCTCCCACCCATTCGGCTAGATGCCACAGCAATGATTTACAACACGATCAATTCTGACCAGCTTTTCCAAGACCTAAAGTTTGATACTGGCCATTCGCAAGGTTCTGATGCCGGAGGGAGCCTTGTGAATAAAGTTGGTTTTGTGGGCGCTCTGGATGCAAAGAGGGTTCGATGAATCTACATCTGATGGATCCGAAGCTGATTGTGCTCGCCGTAGTGGTGATTCTGATCATCGCCGTGCTTGCTTGGCTCTATGTGCGAAAACGCAGGAGTAGTACGACTGCAGACCTGCGTCACAAGTTTGGACCCGAGTACGATCGGGCGGTGCTGAAGCATGGGTCAGAAAGAAAAGCACAATCGAAATTAGAGGATCGCGAGAAGCGGGTGGAAAAGCTCAACATCCGCGATCTTGATCCGGTGGAACACGACCGTTTTTTGAAACACTGGGAGTCCGTGCAGTCTCGTTTTATTGATTCCCCAAAGGGGGCAGTCGCAGAAGCCGACGACCTGGTGTCCTCTCTAATGAAAGTTCGCGGCTATCCCGTATCCGATTTCAATCAACGCGCGGCCGATATTTCTGTCGACCATCCCCGAGTAGTGGAGAACTACCGGTCCGCGCATGAGATTGCGCTGCGTGTTGGGAAAGCCGAAACAACTACGGAAGAGCTTAGAACGGCGATGATCCATTACCGCTGGCTAATTGAGGAACTGATGCAGGTACCAATGAATGTGGAAAGGAAAGAGGTGGCGTAAATGGCTGAACTACTGAAGACAAAAGAAGAGGAGCTTACCACGGCCGACCTGGCCAGCTACGGCATTGCACAAAAGCAGGCCGACGGACCCAAACTGGTGAAAGTCCAAGAGACGGAAACTCTGGACCGAGCGGCTGCGGTCTCAAAGCCCGTGCCCTTGTTTTCTGAATCGGAGATGGGGGATTTCCGATCGCAGTGGAGCACGGTACAAACTGGTTTCGTGGACGAACCACGCCGAACGGTCGAAGAAGCGGACAAGCTGGTAGCTGCGGTGATGCAGCGACTCGCGGAAGGTTTCGCCAACGAGCGATCGGGCCTGGAAAAACAGTGGGACAGCGGTGACAACGTGTCTACCGAGGACCTGCGGCTTGCCCTGCAGCGCTATCGTTCTTTCTTTGACAGATTGCTGAAATTGTAAGAGCGAAGCCGCGTTCTGGCGTTGTGTACTTTTTTGAACAGACTGCTCAACCTCGACGCGGCATACTTTTCATGAGACTTGGAATTTGGAGGACTTGAACAATGAGTCTAGAAACGATTCTGATTATCGTACTGGTTGTGTTCCTGCTTGGTGGAGGCGGTTGGTACTGGGGGCGCGGTCGCGGTTAACCAGGCCTCTTCCGGAACGGAATAGCCTTTCTGGCGGGGAGACCTGCCATGCAAATAGCAACTCCGCCATTGTCACTGACTGGCTCGAAACCGAGTCCCATTTTATTCACAGGATGGGAATTATGTCAGCGCGGCGAATGGATGGTGCCGCGCTCTGAAATAGCCAAAGATTCAACGATAAGGAGAAAACAGATGAAGCCGAGTACGACGGATGAGATTAAAGGCGCTGTTCATGAAGTGAAGGGAAAAGTCAAAGAGACGGCCGGCAAAGTCACGAATAATCCTAACTTACAGGCCGAAGGCAACGCCGAAAAAAATACCGGCAAAGTTCAGAAAAAGGTCGGACAGATCGAAAAAGTGTTCGAGAAGTAAATCAGGCGGCCCTATTCCGAACGTGTTGCACTGCCGGGTCTCTGCAGAACTGAGCGGAGACCGGCGGCACACCAGTCCGTCTGAAGAGGATCAACGTCAGACTAGCGCCCGAAGTTCGTCTATCGGGGTCGGGGCACATATTTCAAACGCCTCTAACCCAATCGACTTCGGCGCGGAACCCGTTTTCCTAAATCCGTCTCTAACCAAAGTGGCGCATCGACGCGTCGCAACCCGCATGTCTAGGTTGGGAATATGAGCCCGGCTGCGGAACCAAGTCAGGTAAGCATATCGGAGACGGCCCCGACGTCTTCGACCTCATCGTCCGACAAGCTGCTCAGCAGAATCACGATTCTGCTCCTCATATTAGTCGCGGGCTTGCTGACGGTGTTTGGGTACTATGCGAGCTCGATTTGCATCACGGTCGTCCTGGCGGGATTTCTTGCGATCCTGTTTGACCCCCTGGTAGTGAAACTCGAAAGACTGCATATTCCGCGGAGTCTGGCCGCGGCGAGTATTGTACTCGCCGGCATAGGGTTGATCGGCCTGCTGGGTTACGCGCTCTACGGAAGAGCGATGAGCTTTGCAGAAGAGCTTCCAGTTTACGCTTCGACGATTCAGCAAACTATTGCGCCCATTACCCGGAAGATCCAAAACTTTCAACAAAGTGCGGGCAACCTTACGAATGACGTGCATCCCATAAAGAAAGTTCCCGAGGTTCGGCTACAGGAATCGTCGACCTGGCCTGACTATCTGGTGCGCGGAGTGGGATCTGTGTGGGGAGCGCTGATTATTGCCGGCGTGGTTCCATTTCTGACGTTTTTCATGCTCTGCACCAAGGACCAAATGGCCATCCGAACCAACGGCCTGTTTAGCTCTAGGATAGACGCGGCTCGATTCATTGCGAACCTGAACCAGATGATTCATGGATTCGTAACTGGGAACCTTATCGTCGGCTCCGTGATGGCCTTAGCCACTACGCTGGTCTTGTGGGGGCTTGGCGTGAAAGGCGCCATACCTCTCGGAATCGCCAGCGGACTCTTGAATCTGCTGCCGTTCCTCGGACTGATCGCTGCGCTTGCTCTTCCTCTTGCGGCGGCCCTCCTTCAATTCAACACACCGGGCCCATATATTGTCATCACCCTGACGATCCTCTTCCTGCATGTCGTGTCCGCGAATCTCCTGATTCCGAAGTTTATTGCCAATCGCGTGAGTATCGGGCCGGTGGCGGCAACGGTTGGGATTCTCTTCTGGGGCTGGTTGTGGGGTGTGATGGGCTTGCTGCTCGCCGTACCGCTCACAGCATTCATCAAGCTGGTCGCGGATTTGCATCCGTCCTTATGTCACTTGTCCAACATGCTGGCGCTGACGCCGCGTCCTATTCCACGTTGGGTGCGATATGGCGAAACGGCTTTGGAACGGACGATTCCTTACCTGCGCCCGCGCGCGGAAAAAGTTCCTACCCGGCACCAACCCTAGGCGAGGACTGTACAGCCCTGGTATAGAACGGCGCGGACGTCGCGAACCCGAGGAGGATGTCCAGAGTCTGGTCACCGTCCAGTTGATCGGTTGCTGTCCTCAACGGATTCGCGCGGCCACTCGGCGGGCGCTGATTGCGAACCGCCGCCGGCCCGCCATTTCAGTCGCCCGCACGGCTGATCGACCCACTACTTCTGCATGCTGTCAGTCTTTTTGCGCTCACTTCGCCATCTTGAGCGACATGACGTGGACTTCGTTCTTGTCCGCATTACATTGTGCCGTCAAGGTGACGTGGTGCCCTTCGTGTCCTTTTACTGCTTCCGGGTTGTTGATGGTCCAGCTCTTGCTGTCCGTGTCGCCCACAAACATCTTGCCGTCATCGCTAACTTTGCCTGTGACGTGAACCGCTTTCATGGACGCATCACCCTTCATGTTGTCGTTGTGCATGTTGTCCTGGGCCGAAGCCACTCCGAAGGTTAGCAGGGCCAGGGCGAAACAAATTGTCATCAGCATTTTCATGTTGTTCTCCTTAGATACGCCAACCCGGTCGACACGAACCACCTGCCCCCGAGGGGCTTTCCGTGTTTCAAGCGCCGCGCTGAGCAAGTGGAATGCTAGTATCCCTGCCGTCGAATGAACTGTACAGAATTGCTCACTCCTTCACTTTGTTTTGAGAAGCTACCCAGTCGAATCAGCGTGTTCGTAGCCGCGGAGCTTTGCCAACACCTTTATCCCCTAGAAGACGGGATTGTTTCCGGGGCTCTGCGACTCGCCGCGACCCGTGAGTGCGCGATATTGACCAGCTTTTGAAGTCCCTACGTTCCATGATCAGAATTGTAAGGAACTGAACGGCGCCGATAGCGATGCAGATCTACGAGCGGTTCCTCCGGTTCATCTCACTGGAACAAGGAACAATGGCGGCATGAACGACTGGATCAAAACGTGTCGCGCACGGCCATCGGTTATGCGACTAAGACACAGCCCCGTGCCTCTTGCACTGGCGATCATCCTGCTGAGCATACCCGCACGTCCTCAGTCCATCCCCAAGAGCCAAGTGTCGTCCAACGATCTGGCACGACGGGTGATCGCGAATGAACTAACTTTCCAAGACGACCACACCAACTGGATGTACCGACTAGAAAAAGAACAGGCTGGAAAGAGACGGGTCGAGGAGATTATTGAGACAAAAGTAGGTTCTCTCAGTCGACTCTTGTCCATTGACGACCGACCCCTTAGCGCGAAACAGCAGGAGGAAGAGAACAAGCGTGTTCAGGAGTTAATGACGAGTCGAAGTGCGAAACGAAAGCTGCAGCGGGAATTGGAGGCTGCGACCCTGCAGGGCAGAAGGCTGTTCAAGATGCTGCCTGATGCATTCGTATTCAACTACGCAGGTGATGACGGGAACCTGGTAAAGCTGAGCTTTAGACCAAACCCGAATTTCCACCCGCCTTCCATGGAGTCCCGCGTGTTCCACGACATGGAAGGCGAGATGTGGGTGGATCGCAAACAGGAGCGACTGGCTGCGTTTAGTGGTCATCTCACACGGGACGCGAAATTCGGCCTCGGCCTGCTAGGACACCTGGACAAGGGAGGCCATTTTGAGGTCAGGCAGGCAGAAGTTGTCCCAGGCCATTGGGACCTGACTAACATGAATGTGGAGATCACAGGGAAAGCTCTCTTGTTCGCGACCATCGGAATGCGGAAGAAGGAAACCCATGGGGATTACCACCAGGTTCCCGATGATCTGACGCTCTCGAAGGCCGCGGACATACTCAACAGAAAGCTGGTTGTAGCGGATCGCCACTAAGGGGCACACTTCTCCATGAAGCCCTCGCTGATTTCTGAACGCGTCACGCGGCGCTGACGCGCCGCCCTTCCAGGTGACCGGCACGTGAAGGAAGGTTCCTCTCACTTTCCTTTCATTGGACTTTGGATCAGCGTAGATAAAATGTTGGCTCCATCCAGAGAAACAGTAAAAATCTGAACTTCACTGCCTTATACCCTCCGCCGATCTTCTGACACTGTTCGTCTTCGATAGTCCAACCCTCTGAACGCGTCAAACGGAGACGTGGTGCTACATTTGGGATGTTACATTTTGCAGATTGGTTAAGACTGTTCAAGACTGCTCGGTATGAACACGATGCTGGAACCCCAGACCTGTTCCAAATTGACCTGTAATCCATTTGCACTCGTGACATCGTGCAGGTATGCATAAGGACGAGTCGAAGCAAGAATCCAACCAAGCAATACTGGCTCGCGTCAAAAAGGAAATGGATGAGCCGCGCATCGCCGAATCCGCGCGGGAAGAAGACAGTCAACCAGACCACGCGGCAGGAGCTGGAAAAGCTGCCGTAGTCGAACCTAGGAACGAGTCCGGGGCCGCTTGCGCAGGGAGGTCCCGAGGGAGAAAAATAATGGCAAAGCTGACCAAGCCAGCTCGTGATCGGATATACGCAACCAAGTTCGCGTTCCCGAAGCAACGCAAGGAGCCTCTGGAAAATGCCTCTCACGTACGCAACGCGGTTGCGCGTTTCAACCAGGTGAAGGGCGTTACGGAAGCGGAACGTCGCGCGGCGTGGAAGCGGATACAGTCTGCCGCAAAGCGATACGCAGTGGAACTTGAAGAGTCGGCTTGAGCTGCGTCACGAGCTTGTGCAGGTCCTCGGCGAAGGTGTCGTAGTTAGGACTACAAGCCGATTCATGAACGTCTGACCCGCCGAACAGCAATGATTCCCTCAAGCACGGACCCATGGTGGATGTCGGGCAAGCGTGAGGGTTCGAGCGCGCCTGGCGGTTCCGGGCGGACCGTCAAATGGAGCTCCTGATAAGCGGGCCGGCCGCCTCCGGTCGGGCACTAGATCCAGTGTCTGCGTAGCAGCCATACTTTAATGATCTGCGTCAGGCCCATGTAGCTGAGCAGCGTGAGCATAAGAATTGGCCAGTACAGCCGCGGCAGGTGCGTGAAGCCCAACGCAGAGGCCAAAGGGGAATACGGCAGCCACACGCCCAGAGCCATGATTGCTACTGTTGTGGCGGTTAGCGCCCAACTCGCACGGCTCTGCAGGAAGGGAATTTTATTGGTACGAATGACGTGGATGATGAGCGTCTGCGTCATCAAAGACTCGACGAACCATCCGGTCTGAAATAGCGACGCTCGGGATGGATCCCAGCAGCGGAAGATCCAGAGCATGACGAAGAAGGTCGTATAGTCAAAAATCGAACTGATAGGGCCAATGAAGAGAATGAATCGCTTGATTTCACCGAGGTTCCAGGGCCGCGGCCGGGTGACTTGCTCCTCGTCCACGGCGTCCGCTGGAATCGGCACCTGGGAGAAGTCATACAGGAGGTTGTTCGTCAACACCTGAATCGGAGCCATGGGCAGGAAGGGGAGAAAGGCGCTCGCCCCCAGAACGCTGAACATGTTCCCGAAGTTGGAACTCGCACCCATCCGGATGTACTTTACGATATTCGCGAAGACCTTCCGGCCTTCAATTACGCCTCCTTCGAGTACCATCAGGTCCTTCTCCAGCAAGATCAGGTCGGCTGACTCCTTGGCGATGTCCGTCGCGGTGTCGACCGAGATGCCGACGTCCGCCGCTCGCAAGGCGGGAGCGTCGTTGATTCCATCGCCCATGAATCCGACCACGTGCCCCTTGCTCCGCAGCACGCGAATGACTCGCTCTTTGTCCGCGGGAGAGAGCCGGGCAAACAACGTCGCCTTTTCCGCAGGCCCGGCCAGTTCGGCATCGGACATTTTCTGCACGTCGTCGCCCAGCAGCATGGGATCGGCCTGAAGGCCAACGTCCTTGCAGATCTTGCGGCTGATGAGCTGGTTATCCCCGGTGAGGATTTTTACGGCTACGCCATGCTTGGCGAGAGCCGCAAGGGCAGGGCCGGCGGTGTTCTTGGGGGGGTCCAGGAACGCGACGTATCCTCTCAACACGAGGTCGCTCTCATCTTCCTTCGCGCAGATTTGCTTTCCGGGGATTTCCTTTGAGGCCACTGCCAGCACGCGGAACCCGTCGTTGCTGAGGCTGTCGTACTCTGCTTTCAGCCCAACCATCCGATCGGTTTCCATCGGCGACAACTTGCCATCGAGTTCAAAATGCGAGCAGCGGTGAAATACGTCCTCCGGAGCCCCCTTGGTCAACAGGATCGCCTTACCTTCCGGGTCCGCTACCAGGACCGACATCATGCGTCGCGTGAAGTCGAACGGGAGCTCATCTAACAGTTACCCTTCAAATTTGCGCTTGGATTCGTAAGCAGGCTGTTTAGCCCTCCATCGGAGAGCACAGCTTCGATCATGTTCTGTTCCGTTTTCGTAACAGGATCGAAGATTCTAGGATTCCACAGGTGCCGGCCTGTATCGTCCGCGCCATCGTACGGTGAGATTGGTCGGTAGGGGGGCCGGGCTTCTTTATCTCGCCTTTTCTTCCTCCTGTGACTGTGAATGTTTCGGGCTGCAAATGGCTCGCGCCGCTAGTGTGAAGGTGCCGACTGCTCCTGCTCGGAGGAGCTTTGCGTCGGCGTTGTCACCATCATAAGGAGGAGTTGCATGCTCCGATCTTTTGCTATTACGGTAGTTTCAATCGCTCTTGCCTGTTGTGTTGCGTCCGCACAAAGCGCGCCTGCCAGCAATGCCCAAGCTCTCTCCTACGCCGCGCAGTCGATTGCCGCGATGGTTGGGGGCGTCAGCATTAGCGATGTGACCCTGACCGGCACCGTGACTTGGAGCGGTTCGCACACCGGCACGGCCACCCTTCGCGCACTCGGCACGGGTGAGAGCAGGATGGACCTTGCGTTAACCGCCGGAACCCGTACGGAGATTCGCGATGCTCAGACAGGAGCGCAACTGGGCCAGTGGTTTTCCCCGAACAATACGTCGGGCAATTACGCCTTTCAGAATTGTTGGACGGACGCGGTTTGGTTTTTCCCGGTCCTCGGTTCCTTAGCGGCGGGTCCGAACGTAGTGCTTTCCTACATTGGCCCAACGACGTGGAACGGGGAAAGGGTGCAGCACATCCAGTCTTATGTGTTCCAAGCCAATTCGTCTGGATTGACTCCCAGTCCGCAACAGCTCAGCACGATGGACTTCTACCTCGATACAACCACGTTGCTTCCCACAGCGGTGACGTTCAATGCACATCCCGACAACAACCCAAATGCAGGCCTTCTGGTTGAAGTCGATTTTTCGAATTATCAGGCGATCAGCGGCATTGTGGTGCCGCTGCACATTCAGAAGTACCAGCAAGGGAATTTGATGGTGGATGTCGTGGTCACTGATGCATCGTTTAATACGGGCCTGCCTCTCTCACTCTTCACGGTCAACTAGGCGCTTCACGAACAAGCGGCATAGGAGAAAGATGAGTATGAAGCACTCTTCCAAGCTTTACTTGCTGATCGTGATTCTTTTGGCGAGTCTTGCGTCGGCTCAGGTGTCAACCGGCACACCTCCGTTTGGAACCTTCGGAGGCGGACCTTTCGACACGATCAATCTGGGAAACTTGGACGTTCACTTCTCAGTCCCCATTCTTCACAAGGCTGGGCGCGGGGTTCCGTTCTCTTATGACCTGAGCTACGACAGTTCGATTTGGTACCCGGCTACGGTCGAAGGAGTCGTGCAGTGGGCTCCAACAGCTGATTGGGGATGGACTTCCAATTCCGCTGCCGTTTTAGGCCGCATAACTTCGGCGACGACATCGAAGACAATTGTCGGCAAGTTCTGCGACGGCCAATTCGCCTCATCGACCACATATACGACGACATACGCATATCTCGACTCAAGAAGGGGATCGCATCCCTTTCCAGGAAGTACGCAAGAAACAGAGATTTCGGGGGCGTGCAGCAGTACCAGCTACGGTCCCGGCTTTAATGCGATGGCGACCGATGGCTCTGGATACAGTATCACGGTAACGGTGAATCACGTGTCTGGGGCCACTACATTCACAGTGGTAACGAGATCCGGAGTCACCGTATACAACGGTAATGGGACGGTCACTGACGCCAACGGCAACCAGTTATCTGCTAATAGTTCCACCGGTCAATTTTTCGACACACTGTCAAGCACGACTGCGGCGCTCACTCAGGCAGGCAGCGGAACTCCGGCGAGCCCCGTTACATATACCTATATCGGTCCTTCGGCCAACGCCACGTACACAATGAATTACCTGCAATATACAGTCCAAACCGCATTTGGGTTCGGTCCAAGTATCCAAGAATACGGCCCAATGAGCGTCCCGTTGGTGAGCAGCATCGGTTTGCCTGATGGCAGCAGCTACTCATTCAGTTACGAATCAGGACCCGGTTCATGCGTCCTTCAGCCAGGAACAACGAGCTGCGTGACGGGGCGAATACAGGAAATCACACTGAACACGGGAGGAACGATTTATTATTGCTACAGCGGTGGAACGCACAGCACCGGAATCTACAGCGACGGAAGCACTGCTGGACTCACGCGCGTGCTCAACTCGACCTCCTGTAGTTCGCCAGATTGGCAATATGCGCGACATCTGGTGAGCGGAACGCCCGGTCCTGGTTCGACTTGGACAACAACCGTCACCGATCCGGCTTCAAACCAAACGACTGTCAACTTTGCAGAAGACAGCACGACGACCGGCGCGAGCACCAATGCCACATACAACTTTTACGAAACAGAGCGGCAGGTATATCAGGGAAGCCAATCTTCCGGAACGATCCTTTCCACAACCGTTGACTGCTACAACGGCAGCACTTCTCCCAGTACCTGCGAAACTGCCACTGTTGGATCTCCGATCTCCCGTACCACTGTCTTTCGCTATCTGCCGAATTCAAGTGGTCTTCAGGCTGAGACGGACACGAAACTCAACGGAAATTACCTCACGAGCGAGGTCGATGAGTACGATTACGGCAAAGGAGCAGTCGGGGCCCTGATCCGCAAAACGATTACTCAGTACAATACAACACTCACAAACGGCATCGTTGATCGCCCGTCGAGCGTAACAATCGAAAACGCTAGTAATGTCGTCCAAGCGTACACATCTTACGGCTTCGATGAGACGACTCCGACACCCACAACCGGCACACCTCAGCATATCTCAATCACGGGTTCACGCGGGCTGCTCACCAGCGTCATGGCGGAGGTTAACGGAACTACGAATCTGTATCGCAAATACACCTATTACGATACCGGAACTTTGAGTACATCAACCGATGTCAGCACATCAAGCACGACGAACGGTGCGACGACCACCTACAACTATTCGTCCACGAGCAACGCGGATTGCGGCAATGCTTTCGTTACGTCGATCACTGAGCCGTTGGGCCTATCCCGCTCGATGACCTGGGACTGCAACGGCGGCGTGATGCTCTCGCTAAAGGACGAAAATAACAATACAAGCAGCACGGCTTATAGCGGATCAAACTACACTAACGACTTCTGGCGTCCCTACAGCACGACTGACGCAGCGGGCAACGTCACAGATTACTTTTACTATCTGAACTCCAGCAATCAGCCGTTCCAGACAGAGAGCAAGTCCGCCACGTTCAATAGCGGGAACTCCATCGTAGATATCCTAACGACCACTGATGGGTTCGGGCGCACGAGTTTTAGACAGACGAAGCAGGGGCCGAGCGCCTCAAATTACGACACCGTTGCAACCTGCTATGACACGTCGGGCCGCTTAAGTCTTACGACCTTGCCCTATAGCAGCGCGGCCATCGCCTCCGGAGCGACGTGTCCATCGTCCAGTTACGGAACTTCGTATACCTACGATGCTCTCAATCGGCAGATCAGCGTCTCCGACAGCGGTGGAGGGTCTACTGCTTACACTTATACCGAGAACGACGTGCTTCAGACGCTGACCTCGCCAACGCAGCAGAAGCAGTCGGAATATGATGGCCTCGGGCACTTGAAGTCGGTATGTGAGATCACTTCGGGAACGACGGCCTTCCCCGGTGGGAATTGCGCTCAGAACAGCCCACAAACTGGCTATTGGACGACCTACACTTATGATGTGCTCGGCGACCTGACGGGGGTGACGCAGAACGCGCAAGCGTCTTCCGGTCATCAGACACGCAGCTACGTGTTTGACATGCTGGGACGCCTCACGAAGGAAACAAATCCAGAGATGAACAACTCCGCCGTAAACTACACCTATGATTTGTTGTCGAGCGATGCTTCGTGCGGAACGTACACGTCGGCGGGGAACATGGTTAAGCGTTTGGATGCCGCTAGCAATGTGGCATGCTACGGCGGTTATGACGCGCTGCATCGAGTCGGTACGATCATCTATCCTTCCACAAGCACCCCAGCCAAGTATTTCGTTTATGATTCAGCAACTGTGAGCGGGACGAGCATGACGAATGCCAAGACTCGTCTGGCTGAAGCCTACACTTGCACCGGCACCTGCACCAGCAAGATCACTGATCTGGGCTTCAGCTATTGGCCGACCGGCCAGACGACGGACGTGTGGGAATTAACGCCACACTCCGGATCGAGCTACTATTACCACGTGACATCTGATCCCTGGCCCAACGGGGTGGCGAACACGCTGCAAAATCTCTCCGGTGTGCCCACGATCACATACTCAACAGATGGAGAAGGAAGGCTCGGGACAGCTTCGGCGAGCAGTGGACAGAATCCGCTAACAGCTATCACTTACGATGTTGCCAGCCATGTGACGGCTTTGACCTACGGCTCGTCCGACAGCGATGCGCTTCAGTTTGATCCCAAAACGGGACGTATGTCCCAGTACCAGTTCAGCGTAGGGAATTCCCCAAAGACGATTACCGGAGTGCTCACCTGGAACCCGAATTGGACGCTGGAAACACTTGCGATCACGGACCAGCTAAATTCCGCCAACACTCAAACCTGCAGCTACACTCACGATGGCCTGGGCCGGGCCGCTAGCGCAAATTGCGGCTCCAGCATCTGGAGTCAGACGTTCAGCTATGACCCGTTTGGAAACATCACAAAGACTGTGCCGAACGGGGCCACAGGCACGTCCTTCAGCGTGAATTACGATTACACAAACAACACCAATCGGATTACTTCCACCCCGTTCACCTACAACAACAACAACGGCGACCTCACGGCCGACAACAATCACGCGTATGCTTGGGACACTGAAAATCATTTGACGAGCATCGATGCGGGGACATCCAGCGGAATATGCATGACCTACGATGCCTTGGGACGCGCCGTTGAGAAGGATACCGGCTCGGCGTGCACCACGAGTCCAACGACTTCGACAGAAATCGTGTACGGTCCGTCGGGCGCGAAGCTGGCATTGATGAATGGATCTTCACTGGTCAAGGCGTTTGTTCCCCTGCCAGGCGGCGCTCAGGCGGTTTACAATTCATCCGGTTTGCAGTACTACCGCCATGCGGATTGGCTGGGGAGTTCCCGGCTGGCCACTCTCCCCACCCAAACCAACCCTGCGATCAACGAAGTCTACTTTGATGGTGCGTACGCTCCCTATGGGGAAAACTATGCACAGTACGGCACTCAGGACCTTTCCTTCACCGGCCAGAACCAGGATACGGAATCCAGTGGCGCTGGCGGCGTGGGTGGTCTGTACGACTTCCTGTATCGTTCGCACAGCCCGGTGCAGGGCCGTTGGCTTTCACCTGATCCTATGGGCTTGGCGGCCGTGAGCCCCTCCGATCCGCAGAGTTGGAATCGGTATGCCTACGTCGGCAACAGACCGCTCAATAGCCGGGACGCCCTCGGTACCCTTCTTGGAGATCCGTGTGATGGTGACCCTGACTGCGGGGGCGGCGGCGGCGGCTATTGCCCGCCAGAGTATGAGAACTGCGGCGATCCATGCGATCCCGTGTTCGACTGCGGAGGGCCGCCGGGGCCGCCCCCTGGCCCACCTGGTCCTCCGCCAACGGGCGGTGGCCCGCCTGCGCCGTCCCAACCCACCGGCGGCATCTGGCCGGATAACGAGACGTTGGGGCTACCGACGGGGCTGAACACCTCTCCACTATCGAACTTGAGCGGTCTGCTAAACTTACTTCCTGGGCTTGGGTGCGGAGGCGGTAATCAAAATGGATTCATTGAGTCTACCCCCACGTATAATCCGCCCTGTCCTCCCCTTGTGATCTTCGTTCCAATAGTTGTAGCGGCTGGAGAAAGCTTGCAAGAAGGCGGCTCGGGCCCGACGGCTTCATGCGTATGCACCAATCCCGTTTCCAGTACGGAGAACATGTTACTTTTCAAGCTCACGTGGTGTGCCTACAATTGCACTTGTTTTGGCTATCCCATCAGCAATAAGCTCGCCTACTTGGATGAACTGAGAGATATTAGCAAGCGCTGTGGAGCGTTTTACAAGAAGTGCCCATCCATAATAGAAGGCCAGTTTAACCCGCAGACCACGTTTTCGCGGGGTACAGTCACGAAATGCGTGCAGTGACTTCCGACATAGCGAACAGCGAGCAAATGTTCAGACAAACAATTGCGCTATGGGACGTAGTCGTCTTTGTGCTACACCTGAGCTTCGTGCCGACTATCTATAAACTAGGTGGTGGGAAGGGGCTTTTTCTCCGGTCCACACCATCATTCCTTCTTCGGCTTGCACTAGCGCCAACGCTGATACCATGTATCCTGCTTGCCGTGTTGTCTTCTGCAGCCAGCTTGGTCTCACTTTCGTGCTTTGCCGTTCTATACGGAATGCTAGGCGTCGCCGTTTGGCATGGCACCCTTTGGGGATTGATTCTGGAAGCAGCCTTCTGTCTTTTGAACGTGTTTTTCCTCTTGGCAGGTTCAACCCGACGATTATTTAGGCTGAAGGAAATGGCCCCGGGTCTGCGCTTATTGTTTCCCGGGTCTTCGGTCGCGTACGGTCTTATTGCGGCTTTTATCGCTGCCGTAGCCTGGCGACTGTCGGCGGGTTGAGGCCGGTAGGGGCTAGTTCGGCCTCTAATTCTGGAAACCTACGGATAGACGGAACGTAACCCCTCCGACTCCCTGTTTGGGTGTTGAAGTCGGTGGCACTTAGTGACTAAATGGCATGCTCGAACGATCAAGTTATTTCATCAACGCATGTGCTATGGCCTTTCTCCTGCTGCTAATTGGCTGTGGCGGAGGAAAATGGGGACCCTCTGGAACGGAGACCAACTAGAATGATCCTTGGATTCGGTTTTCTGAAGCTGGTTCTTTTGACATCGATCATAGCGGTGGCTGAAGCGGTGGTCATCGAGTCGGGCCTGTTTGTTGTGGCGCGTTTCAGGAGTTTTGTTATTGTTGGAAACACAGCGGCTTGGTGGCTCTTTTTTGCGTTGCTGTGGCTAGCTGCATTCTCCATTGCGTGGCATTTTGCGCCGATCTTTCCCAGGCAGCCCCGATGAGTCCCGGTGCATTTCTGCCTCGGTATGGCACCGCGCGAAACCCGCGTCAACAGCGGGGGAAAGGACTTGCACTGCCCCAACCTCAGTGATCACTTCAAAAGCGGCCAACGGTTATCACTTCAAAACCGGCCAACGGGATTGGCCGTCTGGGACTGAGAATGTTCTA
>Ga0209040_10000014_pt1 | contig 133863 bp, 110 predicted proteins | sample BogFormECP12_OM3_FD_188240 | JGI IMG/M metagenome (GOLD analysis project Ga0209040, IMG submission 188240) | Bog forest soil microbial communities from Calvert Island, British Columbia, Canada - ECP12_OM3 (SPAdes) (version 2) | ecosystem: Environmental > Aquatic > Freshwater > Wetlands > Bog ... | reverse complement strand
GTTGGCGTCCCCGACGGGATTTGAACCCGTGTTACCGCCGTGAAAGGGCGATGTCCTAGGCCAGGCTAGACGACGGGGACGATTCTGAGGCTGGATTGCCGCTGGACATTTCATGTTAGCAGCCGCTCGAACGGACTGTCAAAATTCTCCCGACCAGCCCCCGCGCTGAGCGCGAACCGCAAGTTTAACCGACGCGCCCACGAACTGCGATGCGCAGTCCAAGGCCTCCCATTTACAATCGTGGGTGGAGGCCGCGCAGCCTCCTCTCAACCGTATGGCTGATCCCTTATACCTGAGCCTTTGGTTTTCCGATTTTTCCGGGCCGGCGATGCTGCCTCACCTGTTCGCCGTCTTGCAGCAGTTCCCTTTCTCGGCGCTGCGTCCCGGGGTCACGTACGGCGCCGTGCAACCCGTCTCGTGGAATGAAGCCAGCGTGTTGGAACGCCGCTTCTCGCCGGGGATCACTCCGGAAGAGGCGATTGTGGTAGCCGCTGATCTGATCCATGACGATTACGCCTACGTCTTCGATGCATATTGGGATCTGTGGACGCCCGATGAGAAAGGCCACCAGTGGTTGCTAATCCCCAGCTTGGTCAAGTTCATTGTACAAGGCGAAGAATTTGACGACGGAACTTACCAGGAGACAGGCCACATTGAAATTGATTTCGGCCTCGATTCGCTCTTCGTGCAGGAACGCGTGGAACTCACCGAAGAGACGCAAGCCAAGATTCGCGACAACGTAGCCAAACTCGTCGAGTTCACCAAGAAGGCCGAAATGAATACCCGCGCCACCTCGCGCCGCCTGTGGTCGGAATCGGAAGAGACCCTTCCCCAGAAATTGATCGCGCGCCTGCAGAAAGTGCAGTAAGCCATAGAGGGCACATTGGAACCCAGAGGTTTTACCCTGTGAACCCCTGTGCCCTCTGTGGTTAAGAACTTACTTCGTTCGACCGCCCTCGACCTTCAGCGTCTCCGCAGCGGCCGCCTGCGCCGCGGCCAATCGCGCCGTCAACACGCGGAACGGGGAGCACGACACGTAGTTCAAGCCAGTGCGGTAGCAGAATTCCACCGACGACGGCTCGCCGCCGTGCTCGCCGCAGATTCCGACCTTCAGCGTCGGACGCGTCTTGCGCCCGCGCTCGGTCGCCATCTTCACCAGCTGTCCCACGCCTTCCTGATCGAGTGCCGCGAACGGATCCTGCTTCAGGATGCCTTCGGCCAGATAGGTCGGAAGGATCTTGTTCACGTCGTCACGCGAGAAGCCGAACGTGGTCTGGGTCAGATCGTTGGTGCCGAACGAGAAGAATTCGGCCTCTTTGGCAATTTCGTCCGCCACCAGCGCCGCGCGCGGCAACTCGATCATGGTGCCGACCATGTACTCGACCTTCATCCCCTTCTTTTTGAACACTTCCTCCGCTACCCGCCGCACAATCGCCCCTTGGTTCGCCATTTCCTTCAGTGTAGCGACCAGCGGGATCATGACTTCCGGCAGCACTTTGATTCCCTTCTTAGTGCAATCGACGGCCGCCTCGAAGATTGCGCGCGCCTGCATCTCGGTGATTTCCGGATACGTGATGCCGAGCCGGCAGCCGCGATGTCCAAGCATGGGATTGAATTCGTGCAACTGCTCGACGCGGGCGAGCAAGGCAGGAAGGGCTTTCTTGAGATCGCCTACGCTTTTTACGTCGTAGTCTTTGTATGTCGTGAGCAGATCCTTCTTCTGCTTCGCGCTGTAGGAAGAGAGCAGCGCGATGTCCACCATCAAGTCTTCGCGACGCGGCAGGAACTCGTGCAGCGGCGGGTCCAAGGTGCGAATCGTTACCGGCAAACCATCCATGGCCTCGAAGACGCCGGCAAAATCGGCGCGCTGTAGCGGCAGAAGCTCCTTTAGGGCCGCGCGGCGATCTTTTTCGTTGTCGGCGAGAATCATCTTGCGCATGTGCCCAATTTTTTTCTCGCCGAAGAACATGTGCTCGGTGCGGCACAGTCCGATTCCTTCGGCTCCAAACGCCCGTGCCTGAATCGCATCACGCGGAATGTCCGCATTGGCGCGAACTTTCATCTTGCGATGCGGATCAGCCCAGTTCATGAACTTCTGCAGTTCGGGATCGTCCGACGAAGGATCCAGCGTGTTCAGCTTTCCCTTGATCACGCGGCCGGTTGTGCCGTCGAGAGAAATCCAGTCGCCCTCTTTGAAGGTCTGGCCTTTCACACGCATCTCGCGGGCTTTTTCGTTCACCTCAATGTCGCCCGCACCGGCCACGCAGCACTTGCCCATGCCACGCGTCACGACTGCAGCGTGACTGGTCATGCCGCCGCGCGAAGTGAGAATGCCCTTCGCCACTTCCATGCCGTGAATGTCTTCCGGCGTGGTCTCGGCGCGCACCAGAATGACGGGAATGTTTTGACCAGATCCCTTCTTGTCGGCGGCCGTATCTGGGGTAAAAGGAACCCCGTCCCAGAGCGGGATCGACCGCTCCGCGGCGACCCTAACGGCCTCATCCGCGGTAAAAACGATCCGTCCTACGGCCGCGCCAGGCGAAGCCGGAAGCCCCGTCGCCAGAACTTCTACCTTTGCACTCTTCTCGTCGAGCCGCGGCACCAGGAAGTCGTACAACTGGTTGGGTTCTACGCGGAAGATCGCTTCTTCTTTGGTGATCAGTCCTTCTTCCACCATCTGGATCGCAATGCGCACCGCGGCCAGTCCTGTGCGCTTGCCGTTGCGGGTCTGCAGCATGTAGAGCTTGCCGTCCTGGATGGTGAACTCGAAATCCTGCATGTCTTTGTAGTGCTTCTCCAGCCGCGTCGTGATTTCGCGTAGCTGCTGGTAGACGTCGGGCATGATCTTCTGCAGTTCAAGAATTGGAACCGGTGTGCGCACGCCCGAAACCACGTCTTCGCCCTGCGCGTTCATCAAGAATTCGCCATAGAACTCGCTCGTGCCCGTTGCTGGATTGCGCGTGAAGCCCACGCCAGTCCCGCTGGTGTCGCCGAGGTTGCCGTACACCATGGCCTGCACGTTGACGGCGGTGCCGAGCATGTCGTCGATGTTGTTGATGCGGCGATAGTGTTTCGCGCGGTCGTTCTGCCAGGAGCGGAACACGGCGTCGCGCGCCATGACCAGCTGTTCCCGCGGATCCTGCGGAAAGTCGCGCTTGGCGTGCTTCTTGACGACTTTCTTGTACTCGACAATCACTTCCTGCAGATCTTTCGCATTGAGATCGGTGTCAAGCTTGGTCTTCTTCTGTTTTTTCTTGGCGTCAAACACTTCATCGAAGGCCGACTTCTCGATGTCGAGCACCACGTTGCCGAACATCTGGATCAGCCGCCGGTAGGAGTCGGCCGCGAATCGTGGATTGTTGCTGCGCTTGGCCAGCGCTTCCACGCTCTTGTCATTCAGCCCAAGGTTGAGAATCGTGTCCATCATTCCGGGCATGGAGAACTTCGCCCCCGAGCGCACGCTCACCAGCAGCGGATTCTCGCCCTCGCCCAGCTTCTGGCCCTGCAGCGCCTCCAGCTTGGCCAGCGCTTCGTCCATCTCGCGGTCAACGTCTTTCGACACGCCGCCGGTGCGCATGTACTCGCGACAAGCTTCCGTCTGAATAGTGAATCCCGGAGGCACGGGCAGCCCGGCGTTGGTCATCTCGGCCAGACCTGCGCCCTTGCCGCCCAGCACGTCTTTCATCTTGCCGTTGCCGTCGGCCTTGCCGCCGCCGAAAAAGTAAACGTACTTGGTTGTGGACTTCTTGCTTTCCTGCACTTCAGCTTCGGGGAGAGTAATCGTCGCCATGGATGAGTCCTTTGTGTAGAGATTTTGCGAAACTGAATCTAAACCTTTTCGTTCCGATTTTGGGTGGCGCAGCGCTTTCAGCGCTGCGATCCTCTTACGCCTTTCCTTCAACCACGATCTCAGAAAAATCCGCAATCGTGGAAAACTCCCTCAGCAGAGTCCGCAGCAGAGCCAGCCGGTTCGCCCGCAGCTTCGCATCCTCCACCATCACCATCACTTTATCGAAGAATGCATCCACAGGCTCACGCGCGGTCGCGAGCAACATGAGCGCGTCGCCGTAATCCGCCTTCCTGCGAAGCGCTTCGACCTTGGGACCATTGACCTCGACGTAGGTTGCCAGGTTCTTCTCTTCCTGGGCGGAATCCTGCAGGTATTTGAATGTCGCCGCCGGGGTGATTGCCTTTTCTTCCGCCTGCTTCAAAATATTCCGCATGCGTTTACAGGCCGCGCCAATTGCCTGGAACTCGGGCATGTGCAGCACCTGCTTGACTGCCTCAGCCCGCCGCACCGCATCGACTACGTCTTCCGCATCGGCGCCCAGCACGGCTTTCACCACGTCATAGGCATATCCGCAGACATCGCGGAGATAAAACTCCAACCGCTCCCGGAAGAATGCCGCGACCGACTCCGCATACTTCGCGTCTTCTACGAATTTCTTTTCCGCTTCCGATTTCTGATAACCGGTGCGCGCGTCCCGCATGAGCTCGCCCAACCGCAGCGGAAGTTTCTTCTCTGCGATCACTTTCACGATCGCGTTCGCCTGCCGCCGCAGCGCAAACGGATCCTTCGATCCGCTCGGCACCAGCCCCAGCGCAAACATTCCGGCAATCGTATCTGCCTTGTCGCCGATCGAAAGCACCGCGCCTTCGATCGACCGTGGAACGTCGTCGTCGGTCGATTCCGGTTTGTAATGATCGTAAATCGCATCCGCGATGGCGAACCGCGTCGCTTCCGGCAGGCTTTCGTCCAGTTGCTGCGCCCGCGCGTACAGCCCGCCCACGATGCCCTGCAGCTCGGTAAATTCCTTCACCAGTTCGGTGGTCAGGTCCGTCTTAGCCAGACATGCCGCCTTGTGAATCACGCCCGGCCGCACCGCAATGCCGCCCTGCTTGAGGATCTCGCTCAGCCAACTGCACAGGCGCTGCACACGTTGCGTCTTGTCGAAGTAACTGCCCAGATCTTTCTGGAAGGTGACATGCTTCAGCAACTCCAGCCGCTCCAGCAGCGATTTCTTCTGATCGGTCTGCCAGAAGAAGCGCGCGTCGTTGAAGCGCGCCCGCAACACGCGCTCATTGCCGTGACGGATCAATCCCTGTGGATCGCTGTCTGTATTGAGCACGGCCAGAAAATGCGGCGCCAGTGTGCCGTGCGCATCTTCGACCGCGAAATATTTCTGATGATCGCGCATCACCGTCACCAGCACTTCTTCGGGCAGCGCTAGAAACTGCGGATCGAAACTGCCCAGAATCGCCGACGGAAATTCCGTCAGATTCACGACCGTATCGAGCAACGCCTTATCCTCGCGCCAGCGCGCGCCGGGAATCGTGCGGGTGGCGGCATCGAGCGCCTTGCGAATTTGCTGCTCGCGTTCGCCGCGGCCGAGCACCTTAACTGCCCGCAGACAGTCAAAGTAGGCCGACCCGGCCCGCGGAATCGTCACCGCGTCGTTGCCCAGAGTGCCCGACAGAATCCGGTGCCCTCGCGAAGTGTTCCCGGCGCGAATGCTGTCGAACTCCAGCGGAATCGTTTCGCCATCGAGCATGGCCACCAGCCAGCGCACCGGACGCACGAAGCGCTCGTTCGGTTTCTGCCAGTACATGTTCTTGGACCAGTAGATTGTAGAGAGTTCCTTGGGCAGGCCCTCGGCGAGAATCTCGGCAGCGCTGCGGCCTTTCTTCGTGACTTTCGCGGCGATGTATTCGCCTTTGGCAGTCGTGACCTTTTCCAGTTGCGCCACGTCCACACCAGCCTTCTTGGCAAAGGAGTGGGCCGCGGGCGTTGGCTGACCATCTTTATACGCAACGTGAACCGCAGGCCCGGTGATTTGCTCGACGACGTCGGCCTGGGAAGCGGCAATACCCTCCGCCAGAACGGCCAGCCGTCGTGGCGTATCAAAGTGCGTGACCTCGCCGCCCGCGAGCCGCTCGCGGCTCAGCAGCGCCGCGACTCGTTCGCGCAACTCCTCAGACGCCGCATCAATCATCCGCGCCGGAATTTCTTCGCACCCGATCTCTAGCAGGAAGTCTGGCATGCAAGAACTCTTATTATCGCGGTTCTCGAATTACACAACTGTGAGCCAAATCACAAGCCGCTCTCAACCACAATGTCATCCTGAGCGGCGCAGAACGATTCGCGAAGCGAATCGCTCTGCGGAGTCGAAGGACCCCGCGTCGCTATCCCGATCACTGCTGTCTCAAGGCATTCCCACGGCGCCCTCGTCGCCACCGCGCGAATTCCTCACCGCGTCGCTGCCACTACCAGCGATCACGGGGTCCTTCGACTGCGTTAAAACTGCGCCTTGCGCAGTTTTAACTCCGCTCAGGATGACAGAGCTTTCATGATCCACAACTACGTCGTCACGAGCTTCTCGATCTTCGGAGCTCTCGCCCTCGCAGGCTCAGGCTCGTCGGACTTCTCCGGAGCTGCGGATTCACTTTTCTGTTGATCTTCCTTCTGTTGATCCACCCAGGCCTTCGCGATCCCTACGGCCAGCGCCCGCACGCGCGCGATCACGCCCACGCGCTCCGTCACCGAAATCGCTCCACGCGCATCGAGGATGTTGAACAGGTGCGAACACTTCAGGCAAAGGTCGTAAGCACCCAGCAGCGGAAATCGCGCGTTGTCGCGTGCCATCCCATCGTCGGCAGCCTTGTCCTTGGCAAGCGCCGCATACTGCTCCAACAATCCCTTGCACTCCACCTCACACAACTCAAAATGCTTCCAAGCCTTCTCGACATCAGCCAGTTCGAAGTTGTACACGGAAAACTGGAGCTCATCGGCGAGACGCACATCGCCATACTTTACTTCGTGACCTGTGTCCGGATCGCGCGCCCACACGATGTCGTAGATCGAATCGACATCCTGCAGAAACGCACCGATGCGCTCCAGGCCATACGTCAGCTCGGCCGAAATCGGAAACAAGTCGACGCCCCCGCACTGCTGGAAGTAGGTGAACTGCGTGATCTCCAGCCCGTCGAGCATGACCTGCCAGCCCACGCCCCACGCACTCAGCGTGGGCGCTTCCCAGTTGTCTTCTTCGAATTTGATGTCGTGCTGACGCAGATCAATGCCAATCGCCGTCAGCGACTCCAGATACAACTCCTGTACATTTTCCGGCGGAGGCTTCAGGATCACTTGCAACTGCATGTGCTTGAACAGCCGGTTAGGGTTCTCCCCATAACGCCCGTCGGCCGGACGCCGCGAGGGCTGCACATACGCGACCTTATAAGGCTTCGGCCCCAGCACGCGCAGAAAAGTTTCCGGTGCCATAGTGCCCGCGCCGACTTCAACGTCGTAAGGCTGCTGCAGCACGCATCCGCGCTCGGCCCAGAATGTTTGCAGGCGCAGGATGAGTTCCTGGAAGGTGAGCGGGTTGAGAGAGGATGGAGTCATGAAATCGGCTCGTAGCTCTTGGCTTTTGGCTCTTGGCTGAAAACCTCAGGATGCGAGTGGTGACGCGAACTCCTACAGCGCAGCCGGAGTGCAGCGGGTTAATCCACGATTGTAATGGAAGGAGATGGCAGCCGTCAGCATCGGGCGCGGAAAACGTTCCGCGGGAACAAGTGGAGAACGACAGAGAAAATCGCTGCGAGTCGCTGATAGCCTCAGGGTGCTCGTGGAAGAGCGGCCCTTTCAGGGCCGCGTTTAAGAGTGCGAGTAGTCCGGGCTTCAGCCCCCTGTGGTCCCACAGCGCCGAGGCTAAAGCCTGTCTCCACAAGGGTCCCTTTTAACGCGGCGCTAAAGCGCCGCTCTTCCACGGTGCTGCGAGCTGCTAGAAGCTTCCCTTCTCCAACATCCCCGCGGTCACCAGTTTCTTTTCCAAGTGCCGCTGCAGAATCTGAATGAGAAATTTCCGCAGATCAGCAGCGTGCGACTTGGGCCACGGCATCCCGACGAAGCTTTCGACCGGGGCGCGAAACATTTGCGCGGCCAGGGCCCGCGACTCGCTCGATATCTCCGACGACGCCAGACGCTTGTCGTCAGGGCACATCAACCCATCTGCCAGCGCGTGGAAATAGGCGCGGCTACTGTTCAGGCTGCGGCCGCAGACGGTGCACTCGGTCAACTCCGGCAGAAAGCCGACCAGGCGCGTCAGCCACAGTTCGAAATAAGTGATGGGCATCCACACGTCCGGGCCGGTCAGGACGTGCAGCACCGAGAGCGTCAGGCGGAAGATGGCGTCGTTGGCCTCGCGGTCGGGGAGAAGTTCGTCGAGCAGTTCGGCGATGTGGCCCAGCGCCACGGCCCGCGCGTAACTGACCTCCGAGGCCATGGGGGATTCCAGCACCTCGCAGGAATCCAGACGCGCCAACTCCTGGCGTTCGCGGACGTCGTAGAACGCCCGCACATAGGTGAGGGGCTCGAGCGCTCCGCCGAAGCGGCGCTTGGATTTTTTGGCCGAACGCGCCACGCCGCGGACCTTGCCCTCCGCGCGGGTGAAGAACGTGACCAGCAGATCGGCCTCGCGCAAGGGATAGCTGCGCAGCACGATCGCGTCCGACTCTCTGAGGGCCATGGCAGTTCGCGGGGTGAAGGCTTGATTCTAGTGGATGCCGCTTTCAGCCGTCAGCCGCGAAGCGGAGTGCGAGTCAAAGGGCTTCAGCCGCTGGGGTTTGCCCCACCGATGTCCCCCAGCGGCTATAGCCGGAGGCGAACTGCGACTCGGTGCGGCATGCCTAGAAGGCATGCCCTGATACGAAGCTCGTACTTAAACGGTACCACTACCCTCTGGCTGGAATCTCTCCGCCTCGTCTTTGGATATACTTTCAAGATTGTGAAACGAATTGTTTCCGTTCTTCTCGTGATTCTGGTTGTCGCTTCGCTCGGGTTCGCGGAAGAGACGTCGTTCCGGCACGTCCGACTGCCCAACCTGAAAGGCAAGCACATCAAGGCTGTGCTGACGTTCAGCGACAACGACAAGGCCGTGGAAGTTCGTCCAGCCAAAGGCACTGCCGTGATCGTTCCCTACAGCCAGATCGACAAGGCCTCATACGAGTTCACCGAAGTGCTTTCCTCTAAAACCCACTGGCTGAAGATCGATTATCACGACCAGGATGCCCATAAAGTTCTGGTCGTGCTCATGAACAAACACGACTACCTGCACATTCTGGATGCGTTGAGAGCCCACACGGGGATCGACGCCGAAATTCTGGGTAACGCCGACAAAATTCAGGGAAGGGACCGGCTGCGGCCATAGCTAGGTCCCGGCCAAAAAACAAGGCGCACGCCCAAAGGACGCGCGCCTCTGATCCAAAAAAGCCAAAAGCTAACGGCCAAGAGCCAAAAGCCGTTTATCGCCCGTAGTACTTGGCGTTGCGCTCGGTGAAGGCGTTCCACTTCTCCGGCAGGTCGTCGAGGGCGAAGATGGCCGAAACTGGGCACACCGGAACGCACGCGCCGCAGTCGATGCATTCCACCGGATCGATATACAACAACTCTTCGGTCGCGTAGGCGGGCTCGTCTTTCTTGGGATGAATGCAGTCCACCGGACACGCATCCACGCATGCGGTGTCTTTGGTGCCAATACACGGCTCGGCAATCACATAGGTCATAAAGGTGTCAGTCTCCTGAGAATTCTGCGACTATTTTACTACCGCGGCGGTCTGATGACCGGACATTCTAGCAAGAATGCTGGCGGCGGGTACAGGGGCAGCGTTCGCGCCCCGGCTGGCCGTACGGTCCCGGAGCCTGACCAGCTTACCCTCATTCCGAAAGTAATCTGGCATGCATTACTCGGAGGTGAGTTAATCATTAGAGACGTCACATGGAATCACCGGTGAGCGGCTCAGCTCCAATGAACCAACTGAAGATCCTGGTTTCCCTGATTACGGAAGAAAACGATTATCAGCTCGAACAAGCGGCCTCGGCCCGTGCCGCCGCTCTCAAGCTCGGAGCCAGCGTTCAGATCATCTATTCCGGCAACGACGCCGTGCAGCAGACCCAGCAGATTCTGAGCTTCGTCCAGGAGCCCTCCAAACGTCCCGATGCCATCCTGGCCGAACCCGTAGGCACGGGGATGGCCCAGATTGCAAGCGCTGCGGTGGACGCCGGCATCGCCTGGGCGATCATCAACACCGACGTGGATTACATTCCGCAGCTGCGGCAACGCGCGCTGGTTCCAGTTTTCACTGTGCTTTCGGACCACGAAGCCATCGGAAAGATTCAGGGCCAGCAGATCGCCGCGCTCCTGGGTGAGCAGAAATGCGTACTATATATTGAAGGGCCCTCGGTCCGCGACGTGGCGAAGATCCGCACCAAGGGCATGCTCGCCACCAAGCCGCCGCGCGTCGAGGTGAAAACCCTGAGAGGCGACTGGACGCAAAACAGCGGATATCACGCGATCAAGTCGTGGCTGTCGCTGACTACATCGAAGCAGCTCAATATCGGGATGATTGCCTGCCAGAACGATGACATGGCCATCGGGGCGCGGCGCGCCTTCGAAGAAACGGATAATTTGCGCGAGCGCGATGCCTGGCTCCGGCTTCCGATCACCGGATGCGATGGTGTGCCCCGGTCCGGTCAGGAATGGGTTCGTCAGGGGAGGCTGGCGGCGACTGTCGTCTCACCACCCCTCATCGGGGATGCGATGCAATTGCTGGCATCCGCCCTCGCCGCCGGTTCGCAACCTCCGGAACGCACGGTGGTGGCTCCCAGTTCCTTCCCGGCTTTGAAAGAACTGCAAAAAACTCGAGCAAAGGCGGCGCCAACCTCATAGAGATTTCAAGCGGAGACCTGCTGAGCGGGGATTGAGTGGGAACTCAAAGAAAAACGGCTGGCAGCGATCTGGCTGCCAGCCGTTTCGCACTTCAAGCGTAGGACGTTACCGATGTCCGCCACCGCCGTGTCCGCCACCACCATGGGAACCTCCGCCACCGTGGAATCCGCCGCCGCTGTGGGAACCTCCACCGCCGTGGAAACCGCTGCCGCCGTGGAATCCGCCACTGGCGTAACCGCGTCCGGCATAGCCGCCTCCGGCATAGCCACGCCCGGCATAGCCACGCCCGGCATAGCCGCGCCCTGCGAAGCCGCCGCGCGGACCGACGAAGCCACGTCCACCAGCGTAGCCGCGACCCCAGTATCCGCCTCGGCCCCAATATCCGCCGTGTCCCCAGCCCCAGCCATACCACGGGCCGGCGCCGATGAACACTCCGCCTACAAACCACCGCGGGCCGTAGAAGCCGTAAGGCGCGCAGGCGTAGGGATAATACGAGTAGTAACCGTACGAGCACACCGGAGGCGCGGCCGCATAACCGTAGTTTTGGTCATAGTTTCGATCGGCATCATCCCGGTCGGAATAACCTCCATTGGGCTGAGCCTGAGGCGGGCCCTGATCGGACGGACCTTGATTGTACGGGCCTTGATTGTACGAGCCTTGATCAGCTTGCCCCTGTCTCTGATTCGCGTAGCCCGGATCGTTTCCGCCGCTAACTCCGGCGTCAACCTGGGCCTGCGAGTAAGCCAGCGGCAACGCCAGCGTAGCCGCTAATGCAAGATATTTCATGTATCGCATATTGAACCCTCGTGGTCTTCGCGGTTGCCTTTTGAAGCCAACCACTGACCAACTCTCTCTACGTATTGGAACGCGACAGGCGCAGAAAAGTTGCAGTATTCGCATGGCTCATTTCAGCCATCCCGGCTGAATTCAACCACTTACGAAGACCAGCCGTTAGAGCGGGTCACCTCCCTACTTTGGGGACAGTAAATCTAGGTGGGTTTGATCGTTGTTGGGATTAAGAGCAAACAAAAACGGCTGGCAGCTTAAAGGCTGCCAGCCGATCTTACCGTTTCACCCGGGGAACACCTTACCGGCGTCCGCCGCCACCATGGAAACCACCGCCGTGAAACGCTGCCGCTCCGTGGAATCCGCCGCGTGCCACGCCCGCGCCGTGGAATCCGCCGCCCGAACCGCGCGCTACGTAGCCGCGTCCGCCATTCCATCCGTGTCCACCCCAGCCGCGTCCGCCATACGCGCGACCCCAGCCCGGGTTACCGTACCACGGACGACCGTACCATCCGTTACCCCGACCCCAGCTTCCCAGCCACCCAGGACCGTGGAACCATGGGCCAGCCCCGACGAAGATGCCACCAGCAAACCAGTCAGCACCGTAGTATCCGTAAGGCGCGCAACCGTAAGGATAGTATCCGTAGTATCCATACTCACAGACCGGCGCTGCGCCAACTGCTACGCCGACCGGACCAACTCCGATTCCTACTCTCACTTGCGCTTGCGAATAAGCAAGCGGCATTACCGTCATCACCGCCAACAGCGCAAAATATTTCAGGTATCGCATACTCACCTCCTGGCTTTGGATCGTCTTAACTTTCTGGACTTCCGATCCGAAAGCCCTTTCCAATCTCTCTACGTATTGGAACGCGGAAGGCAGGAAAAAGTTGCGAAAACCGGTGTGGCTGATTTCAGCCATCCCGGCTGAATTCAACCACTTACGAGGAAGACACTTACGCGCCGACCAACTCTGTTTTTTCGCTCGGCTCGTACTCCACGATGTACCCCGCGACCGCGCTGGCTGCCACGGTGAACGGCGAGGCCAGGTACATCTGACCCGGCCCGCTGCGGCCGGGGAAGTTGCGGTTCTGCGCGCTGATCACGACCTGGTCGGAACGCGTCGAAACTCCCGGCCCGGCGTTGATGCAGGCTCCGCAACTAGGCTCAATCACCTGGGCTCCAGATTTCTGAAACACTTCCAAATATCCCTTGCGCAGGCAATAATCACGCGTTTCCTGCGATCCGAATTGAATGTAGAACTTCACCGAGTCAGCCACGCGCTTGCCGTGTTTGAGCGCGTCGGCCAGCACGGCGGCGTACATATCCATGTCTTCGTTCTTGCCCGCCGTGCAGGTGCCGCCGTAGGCAATCTCGACCGGCACGGGCGTATTCAACTCACGCACGTACTTCCCGTTGCCGGGATCACCCGGCGTGGCCACCATCGGTGTGATCTCGGAGGCATCAAGTTCGATCACGTGCGCGTACTGCGCGCCCGGATCGCTATAGAGGCCGCCAATCATTAACTCGGCTTCCTGACGATTCATGCCGCGCCGCTCGACCAGAAAATCGACAGCCTTCTTATCCGGCGCGACGATGCCGGTAAATCCGCCAATTTCCGCCGCCATGTTGGTCATGGTGGCGCGCTCGTCGACGCTCAACTCTTCGATGGCCTCGCCCGCATACTCCATGACCTTGGCCAGCGCCTTGCCGCTGCGCACGTAGTCCAGGCTCAGAATCTTCAGGATGAAATCTTTCGCGGTGACATTTGCGTGCTTCTTGCCCCGAATCACGATTCGCACCGACTCAGGGACCTTCACGCGCACGTCTTTCGTGATCCACGAATTGAACACGTCGGTGGTGCCGATGCCGAACGCCACGCAGCCGATGGCGCCCACGTGCGGCGTGTGCGAATCGGAACCGATGTTCAGTTGCCCCGGCAGGGCATAACTTTCAAGCACGATCGAGTGGCAAATGCCTTCCGATCCTTTGCGGTCGGTCAATTCGCCATGCAGGCGAATTCCCTGCTTCGCGGCGAAATCCTGCTGCTTGAGTTTGAGTTGCGTGGCCAGGTCGAGAAGGCCGAGCTTTTTCTTCTCTTCGGAAATCACTTCGTCGAGAAAAGTCAGGTGGTCGCGGAAGAACAGAATGCTCGTCGGATCGTTGACCTTCGCGTCCTTGCCCACGTAGCGCTCGAAGAAGATCGCCGCCATGGGCGTGACGTATTCGTGGCTGAAACGCAAATCCGCGCGCGCGAAACCGGTATCTCCCGGCTTAACAGCCGCCACTCCGGCGTCGCCTTTCTCGTTGATCATGTGCCGCGCGAAGATCTTTTCAGCAAGCGTCATCGGAGATGCGGTATAGCAGCGCACGTTCCCCGCCATCTCCAGTTTCATGTCGCTCTTAATCGGCGGCAGGAACACTTTCCCCTGCATGCGCGCGACATTAAACGGAAACAGCCCGCCGTACTCGATCACCTGCCGCGTAATCTCATCTTCCCCGGCGGTAAATTCGCTCAATGCGATCTGTTCCCCGCTGCGAACGCGGTCAATCAGCGAGAAGTTCGTCGAAGTCAGCAGCCCCAGGTTCTGGCAGTTCTGTTTGTAGATGCGCTCGATGTTTTCGGCGATCACCACGCGGATTCCAGCACACATCTCGGCGTAAGGCGACTGCTCGCGGCTCGATCCCTTGCCACGGCGCTTGCCGCTCACGGCGCAAACGAAACCGCCACGCTTGACGTCGCCACGGCCGATGGGCGTCGCGCTGCCGCATTTCAGGCCGAGATAAGGAATCTCGCCCAGCGTCTCATCGAAGTAAAAACAATAGTGGGCCGGAGTGATCTCGTCGGTCGAAATGTCGTCGCGCAGTTTTGGATTGTTGGCGGGATTCGCGGAATCCCAGGGCAGGTCTTCGCCCGCGAGTTGCCGCCGGATCAATTCCGGATCTTCCGTCAGAAAGAGAATGCGGCCCTGCAGCCGGACTTGGTCCGGCCGCTTTTCGATAGCACGGTTTAGCAACGAACTGTCCACTATTCACCTATAGACGTCGCGAATCGAACTGACTCTTCGGGCTTTCTCCCAGCCCAGAGTCTCATGGCAATTATTTTACCTTCTTTGTGGACCCCTGCCGCTTTCGTACAGGCACTCGCTGCGAACGAGCCTCAGTTTCGATCGCCAAGACCGTGTTTGCTGCGGCAGAGTTTGCAGTACGTCGGCGGCTCAGTATTGTCCACACGGTGCCTGACCGGTTTCAAAGTCCGCAGATACGCGAAGATTGCCTTCAAGTCCTCATCGGTGAGGTTGCGGAAATACCCCCACGGCATCGCATTTGACAATAACCGTGCCTTCACCCGCCCCTCTCGGATCGTCGTGATGAACATCGTCTCATCGAAATAGGAGATTCCCGACGGATCGGGCGTGAGGTTCAGGCTGGCAACGGTCGCCCCCCACGGCCCTTCCATAAGCGACCCACCGGCGAACGCCATCCCCGGCAAGTTGTCGCCCTTCTCATCCTCGGGGGTATGGCACAATTCGCAATGTCCCACAGTGGCGAGATACTCGCCGTATTTCACGCGGTCGGCTTTGTCGGGCTCAGGCACGTGCTCCAGTGGTGGCAGGGGTTGAAGAGTTTTCTTGATGTCCTCCGACAGCAGGGTTTTGGGTCTTTCGACGTGCACCGGCCCCAGGGATCGCTCGTACACAATGACGGCAGCCAGGTCTTCATCGGAAAGACTTCGGAAGTAGGAGTAAGGCATGAGCGGAAACAAGGTCCTACCGTCGTGTCCGATCCCCCGCCGCAGAGCGCGCACAAAGTCGGAGTCCTTCCATTTGCCGGCGCCATAGTCCGGGTCGGGGGAGATGTTAGGCGCTACCACACGATACGGGGCAGGTACTTCACTCTCTTCCGGCGGGAAAACAAAGCCTCCGCCCTTCTTGCCCGGCAGCGGCTGTCCGCCCCGGTGCTTGTAGTCAATTTCGGAATGGCAAAAAGGACACTGCACCAAACCTTCCGCCAGGTACTTGCCACGCGCCAGCCGGGCCGGGGTGCGGCGAATGGAGTCCAAGTCGAGCACCGACGGGACAGAGTTCCCCGCCATGGGTTTCGTGGAATGGCAGCTGCAACCAAGAGCGAAGACAATGACGGCAAAAATAACTCGGCCGACTCTGAGCGAACTTTCCGAACCAAATTGCAAGATCTGCCCCCTCGGCTTGCAAGGCTTACAGGCGCACAGATTCGCGGTGAATTTGCCGCCATTGTAACTCCGCCGCGGGCGTTTCTAAGCACCACTGGATTTTCCGTCTCGGCGCGGGCGAGCCTGCAACAGGCCCGGACTTAGGGGCGGTATGGATGCGGCTCGGGCAGCGGATCGAGTCCCCGTCCCGCGAAGATCTCCTCGAACTCGTGCACCAGGGCGTCGTGCACCAGGCCATTCGACGCCAGCGTCTCGCTGCTGTCGATCCTGAACGGAGAGCCGTCGAAGCGGCTGACCGTGCCCCCGGCTTCTTCTACGATGAGCACGCCCGCGGCCGTGTCCCAGGGATTGAGATTGAATTCCCAGAAGCCGTCAAAGCGCCCGCTGGCCACGTTGCACAAATCGAGCGCAGCCGACCCGGCCCGCCGCACGCCGTGAGTGCGCAGCGTGATCTGGTGGTAGAAGTGAATATTCGGATTCTTGTGCCGCTTGTGGCTGGGAAAGCCCGTTGCCACCAGACATTCCTTTAGCTGCGCGGCTTTGGACACGTGGGTCGGCTGGCCGTTGAGGTGCGCGCCTCGTCCCTGCTCGGCAGTGAACAATTCGTCGCGCGTGGGATCGTAGACCACTCCGGCAATACGCTTGGCCGCAGCTCCCGAGCGCAGTTCCTGCGCCCGATGTTCCAGAGCCCGGTGTTCCAGAGCCATGGACACGCAAAACACAGGATATCCGTGGGCAAAGTTCGTCGTGCCATCGAGCGGGTCGACGTACCAACGGTAGTCGCTGCCCTGATCGTTCAATCCCTGCTCTTCGCCCAATACGTCATGCCCGGGAAAATGCTCGCTGATCCGCTCGCGGATCAGCGCCTCGGAAGCGCGGTCCGCCGCGGTCACCAGATCGGCATCGCCCTTGTACTCAATCTTGAGTCCCTGATGGAAATACTGCATGAGCAGGGCCCCGGCCTCGCGGGCAATGGCCGACATGGTGGGGAGGAAGCTTTCGTTGGGTATGTTGGGCACAGGTTCTCAAGTCTCAGTGGCACGGACGGCATCAGTCAATGTCTCTGGTGCGCCCTTTACACGCTAGCATCGTAGCAGACTAGCTCCACTAGATTGCCCTCGGGATCGCTCACATAGACTGAACGCCAATGCACCCATTCGTGCTCGGCGGTTTCAACCTGGAGTCCCAAACTCTTCAGCCTTCTCAGTTCGTCTGCAAAATCGGCCAGCGGTATCTCGAAGGCGATGTGGTCAATTGTGGAAGTCGCCGGGTCCGTCCCGCGGTAGCCGGGGCTCTGCGAGCGGTCGAATAAAGCGAGCACCTGGGTGTGACCGTCGTAGCCCTCCGCGATCTTGAAGAACGCCCAACTGGAAGTGCGGGTCATCAGCGGCAAGCCGATGACCTCCTGGTAGAACTTCTGCATGGCATCCAGATTCTTGACGCGCAGTGCGATCTCTCCAAGGCCGCGCACCGATGTGCGCTTCTCGTCTGCAACCGATGCTGTCACTATCGCCACCCCGACTCAGAAAGTCTATTGCGAGGACCTAACACTCATCGACTGCTGGCTATTTTTTCTTTCCGCCATCTTCCGCGATGTACATGATTTCGTGCTTGAAGATGAAGAGATTGGGCGCTCCCTCGCGCGTCAGGCGAACCATGTTCTTGTCGTAATACTCGATCCATCCGGAAACGGTCTGGCCGTCCATCAGCTTCAGCGAAACTGTTTTCTGCTTCTCTCCAAGCGCCTTGAGGTATGCAGGTTCCTCGAAGGTATCTTCCGGAGGAGGCGTTCGGGTGTGCTTGACGGCTTTAGGATTCCCTTGTGGAGCACGCAGCGGCATGCAGACATTGTACACAATGCGCTCTGGCCAGGAGAGCCTGGAGAAGAGAGTCTGGCGAAGAGTAAGCAGCGGCGCACAACCGGGTTACAATGCCTGAAACCTCGTTCGTTTCTTCCGGCGGGAGGTGAACTATGAAGAAATCGGCCTGGCTGGCGCTGCCCGCGGTGCTTGGATTGTCCGTTGCGCTGGCTGCTCCACAAAGCACACATCACTATCCAACACCTCCGGAATCGATGGATCCCGCGTCCACCGACAAGGAACCCGGCACTCTCCCGCGGCGCGCCGATCTTGCGCAGCTGCAGCGAGACGCCGACGAGCTTTCCCGCACGGCGCAAACCATCCCGGGGGACGTAGCCAACGTTCGCAAAGGCATGCTGCCCAAAGATGTGATCGAGAAGCTGAAGCAGATCGAGAAACTTTCCAAGCGCTTGCGGACCGAGCTGAACCCGTAAGCTTTGGCACGAAACACTGCAGGCTGCATGCAGTCGTCCCGCATTTCGCCCGAAAAAAAGCCGTGGCGGAATTTTCCGCCACAGCCGACGAAACCAGACAGCATCAGACCACGATCAGAACTCGATGCGCAGTCCAAACTCAAACTGACGCGGCGCACCGAGTGCGTAGGTTCCTGATTGAAAGCTGGCGCGGTAGGGGGCGAGGCCCGCTCCAGTTACGCCTCCCACTGCATTGGGCGCCAGGGTTCCGTTCTGCCCTCCGGGCAGCAAAGACGCCGTGGGTACATTTCCCGGCAGAAACGAGTTCGCGAAGTTGAACAGGTTGAAGATGTTGGCGCTGGGTTCCACCGTCACGGACTGCTCCCACACCTTGAGCTTGATGGGCCATGCGGCCTTAAAGTCCACCGACTTCAACCAGGGAAAGTTCATCGCGCCCGGGGCTGGCGGCGCGATCTGCGGCATATACCAATGCAGCGCATTCATGTCGCTCAGCGTCATCACCGGGATCGTTCCGGAGCCCGGACACGATTGGCTGCCCACCAGGCATTGTCCGGCGGGAGTGAGCTGGCCGGCATAGTTTGTGTTGTAGGTGCTGATTACGTTGTGCAGGCTGCTCGTGTCGGTTTTACGCATGAACTGGCCGATCTGCGTGCCCGGCAAGGGCTCGGGCGCCCCGCCGGAACCGAGTCCGGAGCCCAGCCAGTCGGTGGCGAATATCTCGCCGCCGTTGGTGAGTTCCGGAAGTTGCAGGTTCTGCGGCAGCGGGCTATAGAAATGCCCGATCAGGCTCAGCCGCGTGAAAAACGGCAGGTCGAAGGTTCCACCGAAGGAAACCTGGTGCTTGCGATCGAGGGCGTTTGGTCCGGTGAATTGCAGCGGGTTGTCATTGTTGGTGGCCACGTTGACGAAGTCCTGGTCCTGCACCTGGCTGGTGAATTTCGAGATGGAGTAGGCGACCTGGAAATTAGCCGTCTTCACCAGCGGCCACGGCTTCACCACATTTTCCACGAATTTGAATTGAAAACCGTTGTAAACCGAGCGGCCGATGGGCTCCAGCATGTCGAGCGTTCCCAGCGCACCATTTCCCGAACCGTAGCCGGTGTTGTTGGTCCCGTTAGGAGTGATGCCGGGGAAGGCACAGGTCGGACACGGGCCTCCACCAGCGACCGCACTGTTCGAGTCAAGACCGGCAGCGGAATACGCGGCCTGCGCGCCCGGCACGCCGAGCCTTCCTACCATGCAGGTCGCCGCAATGTTGAATCCTGGACCGCAGCCATTGGCCGCCTGGGCCGCGTCACGAGCGGCTTCAGCGTTGGCCAGATTGAAAGAGCGTGCTGCGCCGCTGTGATTGCGATCCACGGCCAGCAGATAATGCTCGCCGATGTTGCGGATATAGTCCGCACTGAAAACAATTCCTGGGCGAATCTCCTTCTGCAAGCCGAGATTCATCTGCCAGGAGCGGGGAGTGCGATAGTTGGGATCGAACACGTCGAAGCCGTTGAGGTTGGCGGCGCTGAGCGTGGCCCCAATGTAGTTGCCATTGGGTTGAGCGGAAACGTTCGAAGCCGCAGCCGCCTGAAAGGCGCTGCTCAGCGCCAGGATCTCGCTGGCCACCGAAGAAATCGTCCCTCCGCAAAAAGTTGGCTGGACCTGGTTCGTGCCGGATACGATTCCCGCCCCCCCGGCAACGGGAGATCCCACGGTGCCCGGGTTGGTCGGCCAGGTGAATGCGCTCGGCGTGCCTGACGAGCAAACCTCCGGGGTGTAGGAGAAGATCCCCGTCTTGAGACGCGCCGGACTGTCAAACAGAACATTGTTCCAGATCGAATTCTCGTAATACAGACCACCGCCGCCGCGGATTACCGTCTTGCCGTTGCCGTTCACGTCCCAGGCGAAGCCGGCCATGGGACCGAAGTTGGTGTTCGGAGTACGAACCTGATTTCCCAGACCGGGGGCCCACAGGTTAAACGTGGGCTCTGGACCAAGGTTGCTGTCTACGCGTCCGGTATCGCGTACGTAATGCAGGCCGTAGGTCAATGTGAACGTTTTCGCCAACTTCCAACTGTCCCCAACGTAGGCTTCAAAGCGATTGTCCGGCCCCAGTCCTCCGCCGGGGTTACCGAAGGCGGGCTGGGGAGTGGAGTAGCCGATTCCGTTGCCCAACTGCAGGAACTGCGCCGTATATGCAGTAGGGTCGCTGCTGGTGGCGCAATGCAAAGGGTCTGCCCCCGGCACCACGCAGATGCTGGTCGTACCTACCTGCGGATAAGTCACGAATGCCGCGGACCCTCCGCCTTGAATGTGGTTGAAAGTCGCACCGTAGCGGACGATATGGCTTCCGAGGACCCGGCTGCCGTCATACTTGTATTCGTGGTTGGACTGAAATGTCGTTTGCGGAGCCAGGAAATTTGGTCCGCCGCAGTAGGCGCCTCCGCCGCTGAACAGGCAACTGCCCGCGACCGACGCTCCGATGTTGATCCCGAGACCGGGAATCGGGTTGTCGATGCCCGCCGGAATTGTGCCGGTGCTGTCGACAATTCCGTTGCGGAATTTCAGATATTCGAAACGGAAGCTGTGAGTGTAAGGGCCGGTGCTGAAGTCGTAGCCCAGGGTATAGGAGGGCGTGTGATTCTCGTTCTTGAATCCCTGCACGGAACTGGCCGATCCGTAGGGGCGAATATCGCTGTTCTGGTCGAAATTGAAGCGGAAAAATGCGTGCGCATTGTCGTGGACCTGCCAATCCAGCTTGGCGTCGGTCTGCGTTTCGCGAAAAGGCTGCACCAGAGTCGTATTCAAGGCATCGAATGGGAAAGAAAAAGGCTCAGCCGCCGTCAGGTTCTGCTTGCTGCGTTCGCCGTCAAGGAACCAGAACAGCTTGTCTTTAATCAAATCCCCGCCGAGCCGTCCGCCAAACTGTTCCCGCTGAAAGGGCGGAGGCGTGTTGCCCGGAAGTGCCGCCGCGGTCTGGTTGCCGCGGAAGAGTCCAAAGGCCTCGCCGTGAAAGGCATTGCTGCCGGAGCGCGTGGTTACGTTCACCGCGCCGGAGGACGTGAGCTCCGTCGAAAGATCGAGCGACGACTGGGATAGATTGAACTCCTGGATCGCGCTCGCCGGAATATTCTGCGTGGTGGTTCCTACCGTCTCATCGGAGATGTCGACGCCGTCCACTTCGATGCGCGCCGTGCGCCCAAATCGGCCTTGAAAGGAAATTGACGAGAAACCATTCTTGGTGGGGTCGAAGGTGCTGCCTTCTTGAATCTGCACTCCGGGTTCGAGCTGAGCCAGGTCGAGGAAGTTGCGCCCGTTCACCGGCAGGTTGTCAATCTGACTCGCCGTCAGCACGCCCTGCACCGTGGCCTGCTCGGTATTCACTGACACCTGCGCTCCCCGAACCTCCACCATCTCGCTCTCCAGCCCGAGTTGCAGGCGCACGTTGCCGGAGGAAACCACGCTCACCTGCGTCGTGACCGGCAGCTCAGCCGTCTTGAAACCCTTGGCTTCGACGCGCACCAGGTAGTCTCCCGGCTGCATGGGGCCCGAGGAATACGTTCCCGCGGACGAAGTGGTGAGGCGAATGACTCCCGCGGTGGCCTTATTCGTAATCGTGACCTTGGCGCCGGAAAGCACTGCTCCCGTTTGATCGCTCACGACGCCCTGAATGCTGCCCGTTCCAACCGTAGCCTGCGCCATTAATAGCGCGGAAGATAACAGCATCATGCAAATCAGGTTCACACAGACAAGAAGCAAGCCCGGCAGTCTGCGCCGTTTGCAGAGCGCGGGGGAATTCAAGTTCAGCATCGTCGACATTCCTTTGTTTTCCTTATCACCGCCGCTGGCGGTTGGGTTCATCCCAGCTAACTTCGCAGCTCAACCTCGTACCGAGTGAATAGATGAATTCTCTAGCCTACAGCAATTCGAGCGCGAGCCGCGTCTCGCCGCTGGATATTTCTTGTTCAAAAATCTGACTTTACGGTGTAGTAGCCCGCGCGGTGACGCACTCGATAGCCCGCGGCATCGGGCAGGCCCGCCACTTTGACCTGGATGCGGCGAAACTCCGAGAACGATGTATGCTGCGACGGATAATACGCCAGCAGATACTGGGTGCGCAGTTCGTCGCTGATTTTACGGAAGGCATCGTCGAGTTGCCCGGCGGAGGTCGCGTAATAGTATTTCCCCCCGGTATCTTCCGAGAGCTGGATCAGGGCATGCTCGCCGCCAGTCTCGCGTCCGGCGCTGCTCTCGATGGGGACAACAATGATCGAGTAGACAATCGCCTCGGCTTCCACCGCCGCGCGCACGGCTTCCTGGTAGCTGATCTTGCTCCAGGTGTCGCCGCCGTCGGTAATCAGGACGACGACTTTTCGTCCCTTGCGGCGATCCAGGGCGCGCGAGACCAGATAAATCGCGTCATAGAGCGCCGTGGCAGCGCCCGGGCGGATGTGCTCGATGGCCTCGTCGATGCGCTTCAGATCGGAACTATAGCCGCGGGTGAATTCGTGCACGTCTTCGTTAAACCCGTAGACGGAGAGGCCGTCGATCGGCCGCAGGATGGCCTGCGCGAAACGCTTGGCCGAAGCCTGTTCCAGTGGCAAATCGTGATGCGTGGTTAGACTCGTATCGATGGCGAGGGCGATCGAAAGCGGCAGCGCAGACTCCTTGTCGAAGACGGAAATCTTCTGCTGCTGATCGTCTTCCAGCAGAACAAAATTCTCTTTCACCAGCCCGCCGATGGGGGCGCCGTGCGCGTCGGTCACCGTTACGAATACGTTGACCAGGTTGACGTCAACCCGGAGCGTCGTGGTCGGCTCGGATTGCCGGTCGGTGTGTGCCGGATTTTGTTGCGCCGAGTCTTTCGGGGTTGAAGACTGCGGCGTCGGGGTCTGCGGAGTCGAAGTCTGCTGCGCCCATAGGCCGCAACAGAGAGAAAGAACGAGCAGGCCAATCGCGAGGAGCCTCGTGGCGGGTTTTCTCATCGAGTAATGGAATTATACCTTTGAGAAGTTCGCATGCCTGTTCCCCGCGCAGCTTCGCTGATCAGCTCCCATGGTCTGAATCCGGATCTCTTGATGCTGATCTCCTGAAGCTCGATCTCCTGAATGCTGGATCCACAGAGCTCGCCCCAGGGAGCTACAGGCATGCGCCGTTGACTTAGATGCCAGCTCGCGAGCAGGGCTGCCTCGGGCTCAGAGATTTGCGCGCGGAATTTCAGACGGGAAAGGCTCTCCATCGGCCCACACCGCGCCGTCCTCGAAGTGCTCTTTCTTCCAGATGGGCACCGTGCGCTTGAGGGTATCGATGAGCCAGCGGCAGGCCTCAAAGGCCGCGGCGCGGTGCGCCGACAGAACCGCGATCAGCACGCTGGTCTCGCCGATTTCCAGCCGCCCCCGCCGGTGGACGATGGCCACGTCGCGAATCTGGAATTGTTGCAGCGCCCGGCTGGCCAGCGATTCCATCTGCTCCAGCGCCATTGGTTCGTAGGCTTCGTAGTCGAGATAGAGCGTCTTGCGGCCGCGCGTCTGGTTGCGGACCACGCCTTCAAAAATCAGCACAGCCCCATCTTCCCCGCGTTTGAGGCCGGCAACGATTCGCTCGGTTTCAATGATGTCGCGTACGATCAAAGCGTAGCGCTGGCGTCCCGCCGGCTGTCCAGCGGGCGTCCCGCCCGCTGTTTCGGGCGCGCCTCCACTGACCGGTGGCAGCAAGGCGACTTCGTCGCCGGGCTTCAATTTTGTATCAGGCGCGGCATACTGCTGATTCACCGCCAGGGCGAGCGAGGGCAGGGATTCTTTCAGGCGCGGAATTAGCGATTCATACTGCGCGAGCACATCGCGGACCGAAGCGCCGTCGGGCAGGTCAAGGCTGTCGCCGGACTTGCCCGCCAGATCTTTCAATATGCCGAAGAAGAGGACGCGTACTCGCATGGGCGTTCAGTTTACCGCGAGTTTGGGTAGAAGACGCGTCGACCGCAAAATCAAAGGCCCCACTTCTCGCCAAGAACGCGAGAAATGGGGCACCCATTGTGGACACGACCTTCAGGCTTGCGCCAGCACCTTATCGCGAACCGTATCCGGTTCCTTCATGGGTGACTCGGAAAGCAGTTTCGCGGCTGCACTGCCCTCCACCTGAGGCAGCGAGACCCGCAGGGCCTCGTCGATCGTCTTCACATAGTGAACCTTGAGGTTCTCCAGCTGTTCGGGCGTGAGATCTTCCTCAACGTTCATTTTGTTTTCCGCCGGCAGAATCACGTCGGTCACGCCGGCCCGCTTCGCGGCCAGCACCTTCTCTTTGATCCCGCCGACCGGAAGAACGTTCCCGCTCAGCGTGATTTCACCGGTCATGGCCAGAAGCGGCGTGATGCGCTGCTTGGTCAGCAGCGACACCAGAGTGGTAGCCATGGTGACTCCGGCCGAAGGCCCATCTTTCGGAATCGCTCCTGCCGGCACGTGCATGTGAATGTCGTGGTTCGCAAAGAAATCCTCGGCAATCCCGAGCCGGTCGGCATTCGACCGCACCCAGGTCAGCGCCGCCTGCATCGATTCCTGCATGACCTGGCCAATCTGTCCGGTCATGGTGAATCCGCCTTTGCCCTTCATGGCGTTGGCTTCGACGAACAGCACATCGCCGCCCGAAGGAGTCCACGCCAGGCCCACTGCCACTCCGGGCCGTTCCGTCCTCTCAGCGATTTCGCCTTCGCTACGAATCTTGATGCCGCCAAGGAATTCCTGAATGACTTCGTTGGTTACAACCAGCTTGTCGGTCTTGCCCTCGGCCAACCGCCGCGCCTGCTTGCGGCAGATCGTGCCGATGGTACGTTCCAGGCTGCGCACACCCGCTTCCCGCGTGTAGTGGCGGATCACATGGCGCACCGCCTTTTCCGGAAACTCGATCTGCTCAACCGTAATTCCGTTCTCTTCGATCTGGCGCGGAATCAGGTAGCGGAACGCGATGTGAACTTTTTCTTCCTCGCTGTAGCCCTGCAGTTCGATGATCTCCATGCGATCGCGCAGCGGCTCGGCAATCGGATCGAGCATGTTCGCGGTCGTGATGAACAGCACCTTCGACAAGTCGAACGTGACATCGAGATAGTTGTCGCGGAACGTCGAGTTCTGCTCGGGATCGAGCGCTTCGAGCAGAGCCGAAGCCGGATCGCCGCGGAAGTCGCGCCCGACTTTGTCGATTTCGTCGAGCATGAAGACGGGATCCTTGGTCTCGGCGCGGCGAATGCCCTGAATGATCTGCCCAGGCAAAGCTCCGATGTAGGTACGCCGATGCCCGCGGATCTCCGCTTCATCGTGCACGCCGCCCAGCGAGAGCCGCACGAACTTGCGGCCCAGCGCGCGCGCGATCGACTTGCCCAGCGAAGTCTTGCCCACGCCCGGAGGTCCCACAAAGCACAGAATCGGCCCTTTCATGTTCGGCTTCAGCCGACGGACGGAAAGATAGTCGAGAATGCGGTCTTTGACCTTCTCGAGGTCATAATGATCGGTGTCGAGAATCTCCTTGGCCTTGGGGATTTCGATTTCCTGTCCCGAGGTCTTGGACCACGGCAGCACCGCCAGCCACTCGACGTAGTTGCGCGTGAGTGAATAGTCGGCGGCCATGGGAGACATGCGCGAGAGGCGGCCTAATTCCTTCAGAGCTTCTTTCTTTACTTCATCCGGCATGCCCGCGTCGTCGATCTTCTTTTTCAGGTCTTCGACGTCGCGCTGGCCCTCGTCCTGCTCGCCGAGTTCTTTCTGGATGGCCTTCATCTGCTCGCGCAAGTAATATTCGCGCTGGGTCTGCTGCACCCGGTCCTGCACTTCGCTCTGAATCTTGTTGCGCAGCTGCTGGACTTCGAGTTCCTTCGCCAGATGCTGGTTGATTTTTTCCAGGCGCACGTGGATGTCGAGCGTCTCCAGCGTGTCCTGCTTGTCAGGCGTTAAGAGCGACGGCAGCGACGAGGCGATGAAGTCCACCAAGCGGCCGGGTTCATCAATGTTCATGGCCACGGTCGAGAGTTCATCCGACAGCGTAGGCGAACCGGCAACGATCTGCTGGAACAGCGTCAGCACATTGCGCTGCAGGGCTTCGATCTCTGAGGTCGCGACCGGCGCGGTGCCCTCAGGCAAAGTGGAATAATGCGCCGTCATGAACGGCGCCAGCTGCGTGAACTCGCCCAGACGAATTCGTTCCAGACCCTCGGCAAACACGAACAGGCTCTGGTTGGGCATCTTCACGACTTTATGCACCACAGCGGACGTTCCCACCGTATAAAGATCGCTCGGTTGGGGGGAGTCGACCCGCGCCTCGCGCTGGGCGACCACGATGATGGTCTTGTCTTCCCCGAGAGAATTAATCAACTGAACCGAGCTCTCCCGGCCCACGGTCAGGGGCAAAACAGCGTGGGGGAATAACACAGTGTCCCGTACGGGGAGCACCGGAAGCGCCTTCTGGTCGCTTGTTTCCTTTGTTTCCTTATGCTTAGGAGTGCGCTCGGCTGGCGTCTGCTGACTCATTCGGTCTCCTTGAGTGTAACTCGCTCAAGTTTAGATGATACTCCTGCGGAAAAGGTTTCAGAAGCCCCAGGAAGGATTCCCGCAAGATCTTGAATTCTATTCCCTTAAAGCTTGAGTGGAACGTGCCTAAGGTGCAGAGGCTAACGCCGGAAGTAGTCCGTTGCAAGTCCTAAATTGGGACGACCAAACTGGGGCGGTCACACTTGGCACGACCGACCATCACAGCGTCGATGTGGGTGGAACGGTATCGGCAAGGCCCTAGAACACGTGCTTTTGGTTGTCGCCGGCAAGAACTAGTTCCTGCAATACTCTCTCGTTGGCGGCGTTCAGGGCGTATACGGTCCTCGTCTGCTCTGCCTTCTTGCCCAACTGCACCAGAATGCATTTCACCTTCACCTCTGGGCCCTTGCCAGCCGCGGCTCGGAATATCATGACATGGGTGTCGCCTTCCATGGTGTGGCGCACCTGGTAGACTCCCGGCTGCAATAGGGCGGTTCCAACTCGAACGGGAGCGGTGAACGCGACCTGCCCTACTTCTTGGCATACCGCCATGCTGTCTGCAGCCGCAACCATTAAGACCAGCGCAAGCACGCACCAAAAGACACCCAGGATCTTCGACATACGCAAAACGAACCTCCTTCGGAGACAATCTAGCGGCGGTCCACGAGTGACTGCCACCACAGTTAAGAATAATCTTATCCCGGTGCACCTAGGCGCGCATGTGCCTCTAGTCACATCGGCGCAGGTGACAGTTGTGCAAAACTTGCTTTCGCTTTGGGCGCGCGCTGTCTCGAAAATAGACTGCGTTCTTGGGTGGGCATGGGACTCGATAGCCTTGGAGAGAGCCAGGGCCCGAGTTCACGCCGCCGGATAAATCCCCAGCACTTTCACGAACTCGGCCACCTCGCCGAGATGCCGCAGGGCGTTGCGCGCGGGCTCGTCATCGCCACGCAGAAAGTCCACGTAGAAAACGTACTCCCACGGCCGCCCCCGCATGGGGCGCGACTCGATCTTGCTCAAGCTGATATCGCGCAGGGCAAATACGCTGAGCGATTTGAATAGGGCCCCGGGCACGTTCTGGACCTTGAACACGATCGAAGTCTTGTTGGCGCCGCGCGGAATCAGCCGGTGATAGTCCGCACTTCCCGGCTTCTTTCTGGTGGATTGGTTTCCGGCGGTCGGACTCAACTTGCGAATCAAGAAGAAGCGCGTGAAATTACTCTTATCGTCTTCGACGCTTGATTCAACAATGTTCCCGGAATATTCGCGCGCGGCGTGCTTGCCGGCGATTCCGGCCGCATCTTGCAATTGTTCAGCGATCACATGCTTCACGCTGCCCGCCGTATCGTAGAACGGCACCGCCTCGATTTTCGGATACCTGCGGAAAAAGTCGCGGCACTGGTCGAGCGCCACCGGATGCGACAGCACGCGCCGTAACGAACCCAGCTTCACTCCGGGCATGGCGATCACGTTGTGGACGATGCGCAGCAGATATTCGCCCTGGATGAAAACGTCGCGAGTAAGCATGAGATCGGCATGTTCGGCCACGGTTCCGGCCAGCGTGTTCTCGATTGGAATGACCGCCGCGCCTACCGTTTCCCGCTCCAGCCGTTCAAACACCTCCGCCGAGCGCGCGCAAGGCACCACCGTGCACCGCGGCAGCATCTTCTCGGCCGCTTCGTGACTGAAGGACCCGAGTTCGCCCTGAATGGCAACTTTCATCAGGTTTTTCCGAATAGGCAAGGTATCTGGAAAAGGCACATCGGCGCAAATGCTTCTCGCGGCCGGTCAGGTCAGTTCCTTCCTCATCACCAGCGCGTCCACGCCATTCGAATAGTAGCGCGGCCAGGTCCGGACCACGTTGTAGCCGTGGCGCTTGTAGAACGACAGGGCCGCCAGATTGTCGACGGCGGTCTCCAGGCCAACAGCGCGCGATCCGGCGGCTCGCAGGCGGTCTTCCGCAGCCTGCAGCAGCAGCGACCCCACGCCCGAGCGCCGCGCCGCTGCGATTACGTCAATGGTGATGACGTGTCCGGTGGGGCCGTCATGCGCCACGATGAAGCCCGTCGCTTTCTCTTCATTCTTCGCTTGGTCGACAGCTACCAGCGTAAAGGATCCCCGGTCGTGAATGTAGGCCTTCAGTTCCCGCTTCGAATATGCGATGCCCGGCGGAAAGCATTCCTGGTCCATGCGCCACAGGGTCTCAAAGTCTTCGGGCTGGAAGTCGCGGATGACGATGGCCACGGCGACATTGTAGCGGGCGGACCGGGGCTGCCTGAAACCTCCGGAAAGCCTTGCCCTCCCACTGGGGGACGGGTTTTCCACAGTCTATCCAAATCATTCGTAGAAAAAAATGCGATTGCTACGATTGTCCTCTTGCCCCGACCGCAACTTCGGACGTACCATCGGCATCAGGGAAGTACAGGGAGACGCTGTGGGACGCCTTCTAGCCACTCTCGTCGTTGACGTCGTCGGCGCGGTTGCGGTCCTGGGGGCCTGGTACTTTCTATTCGCCGCCTACAACCGTCGCAAGGGAAGCGAAGCGCTCGGCTGGGTGCAGTCGGCCTGCGCCGGCAAAGGACGCATCCTCGACCCGCGCTGGCTGAGCAGCCACCGCTTGCACGCCCGCCTGCAGTTCCCTTCGCGCAGCTTCGAAAACGCTCACGTGACCATGAAGTTCCGGCCACGGGCTACGCCCATCCAGTGGCTGCTGAGCTGCTGCCAGAAGCAGAAAGAAACGCTCACCTTTGAGGCCGACCTGGGCGGCGCGCCCAGCCTCCATCTGGAAGTGGTGCGGCATCGCTGGTGTGCTCACAGCCGCGGAGCGACGGGCCATCGCCGCGACGAGCGCGAGTGGGACGTCTACGAACCCGGCCCGGTCATACTCACTACCCGCACCCACTGGAAGCAGGATTCCACTCCTGAACTGAATACCCTGATGACCGTGCGCCAGCAGGACGTGCTGGAAGTCAGCTTCCGCCCCGAGTCTCCGCAGTTCTCGGCCACGATTGCGCTCGACGCGCTCTATGATCCGCGCACCGCCGCCGGCTTCCTCACCACGCTGCGCGAGTTGGCCGCGGGCGCCAAGGCCCACCGCCAGTAGCTTCGCGACAGGGTGCCCCATTTCTCGCGTTCTTTTCCCGCGCCCTTGGCGAGAAGTGGGTGCGTACCGCTGAACCGAGTGCTTGACGGCAGTAATCGCTGCCAGCACGCGTTTCGAGTTATGCAGTAGACTGCGCACATGCCGAGCGCGAGTCAAGGGTCGATCCGCCTGTTTCGTTTCAGCGGAATTGATGTATTTCTGCATTGGTCCTGGTTTCTGGTGGCAGCCATTGAAATCCAGAACCGTAAGGGCGCGTATTCCTCGGTCACCTGGAACGTGCTGGAGTATCTGGCGCTGTTCCTGATTGTGACGCTGCATGAGTTCGGGCACGCCCTGGCTTGCCGGCAAGTGGGAGGGCGGGCGGACCGGATCGTGCTGTGGCCCCTCGGCGGCGTGGCCTACGTGGACCCTCCCCAAAGGCCGGGTGCGACACTATGGAGCATCGCGGCAGGACCGCTGGTCAACGTGGTGCTGCTGCCGGTCTTGTACCTGCTCGTCGCGCAGAGCCGATCCCAGGGCTGGGCAACATCCATGCCGGATCTGTACCAGTTGGTTCGGGGCATCTTCTACATTGACCTGGGCCTGCTGATTTTCAACATCCTGCCGATTTATCCGCTCGACGGTGGTCAGATTCTTCGCTCGCTGCTCTGGTTTGTTCTGGGACGCGCCCGCAGCCTGATCGTGGCCACAGTCCTCGGCCTCGTCGGCGTGGCTGGTTTCATAGTTCTCGCGTTCTGGAAACAAGATATCTGGTTGGGTGCGATCGCCGTTTATATGCTGCTGAACTGCTGGGGCGGTCTGCAACATGCGCGGGGGCTGTTGCGTATGGCCAAGCTGCCGCGCCGGGACGGTTTCGCCTGCCCCGACTGCAACTCGGCTCCGCCCGTCGGCGAATTCTGGAAATGCGGGCAGTGCGGGCAGGCGTTCGACACGTTCCAAACCCACGCCGTCTGCCCGCGCTGCGGCGCCCAATATCCTCAGACGAAATGCCTGGACTGTGGCCGTCTGCATCCCATGAGCGAGTGGATGGTCTCCGCCATTACGCCCATGCACCGCTGAGCGAAACCGTGGCTGTGCGATTGCCTGCAGAACTGCGGAACTGAAGTCTGCGTCCGAACCTGCCGATGGAGACTGTGAGAAGCCCATGCCCAACACAGCCCCCGCAGTTGCCCCGGAAAAGTCCAGCCCCTGTATTGCCCGGCAGCCGATTCTAACCGCCGACGAGCGCGTGATCGGCTACGAACTGTTCTTCCGGGAGGACGGCGGACAACGGCGTTCTTCCACCGACCGCGAGGACGCGACCTCCGCCACCATTGATGTGTTGAATTTCGTGGGTCTCGGCGTCCTGTGCGACGGGCGGCTGGCTTTCATCAATTGCAGCCACCACATGTTATTGTCGGACTACTTCGCGCTCTTGCCCCCGAACGACGTTGTGATCGAGATTCAGGAAACCGTCCCGGTCGACCAAGACGTCATCGCGGCCTGCGAAAAGTTACAACAGGCGGGCTATGCGATCGCTCTCGACAATTTTGTTCCCAGCGACAAACGGGAGGCGCTGATTCCCTATGCCCGTTACGTCAAAGTCGATATCACCCGGGTCCTATCCGAGCCGTGTGTGGCCCTGGTCAAGCGCTATGCCAGCGCCCAATGCTGCATGGTGGCGCAAAAGGTGGAATCGCGGGAGCAGTTCCTGACCGCTGGGATCCACGGCTTCACACATTTTCAGGGATATTTCTTCCGCCATCCCGAAAACATGCAGGCCCGGCGGATTCCCGCCAATCAGATGACCTACGTCCGCCTGCTCGCCGCCGTCTCCAAACCCAAAGTTGATTTTGCCGAGATCGAGGCTCTCATCAAACACGAGCCCTCCCTGTGCTACCAGTTGCTCCGCTATTTGAACTCTCCACTCCTGGGGTTGTCACAGCCGGTCTTGTCGGTGCGAAATGCCTTGACCCTGCTGGGCGAACGCGAAGCCGTCCGCTGGATTCGCATGGCAACCACCCTGGTCATGGGCCAGGAGAAAACCTCCGACCTGGTTCTCTCGTCCCTGGTGCGCGCCCGCTTCTGCGAGCTCATCTCTGCCAAAGTAGAGCACGGCAATTCGGATCTCTTCCTGATGGGCATGCTCTCGCTAATCGATGCCATTCTGGCCGTCCCCATGGGAATGGTGGTTGCCGAGTTGGCGCTGGATGAAAACGTCAAAGCCCAGTTGCTGGGCGCAAAATCGGGCAAGAAGACACCCCTGTCGCCGATTTACGAACTCATGGTGGCGCGGGAGGTTGGCGACTGGGAACTGGTCACGCGCCTCGGCCGGCAACTCAATGTGTCCCTGTCGTTCGTGGCCGATGCCTCGAACCAGGCGATGCGCTGGGCCCACGAAATGACCAAGGCCGCGCCCCCCGCGCCCGCACGCTGATTCGCAGACGCAACCATCAGCCGATCCGATAGATCTGCGACCGTCCGGGAAAATTCACCGACCCGCTCGAATAAATCTCTTTTATGCCGCGCATCAGCTTTTTCGATTGGCGGGTCTCCGGCTCCCGCGCTATTCTTCCTCGTTACAGGTCGTTTCAAGACGGCGTGTTCCAAGTCAAACTGTTGAAACCCGCCATTTCAACTTTCCTGTGTCTGATGCGGTTTTGCTTAATCATAGTTTTTACGTCGAAGGAGACTGAACAACATCCATGCCCACCGAACTGCGCAATTTCCTGGCACTGTCCTACGATGAACTGGAAGAACTGAACCTCAACGCGAAAGAGCAGCGCAGGAAGCGCGTCGAGGCTCATAAGGTCCAGGAGGAGCGGCTCAAGTACCTGACCGACGAGAAGCGGATCAAGGCCGTCACCGTGCTCTTCAGCGATCTTGAAGGCCGGCTGCACATGCTCGACTACGACAAGAAGTTTCTGCTGAAGAGCTATGACAACCTGACCTTCGACGGCTCCTCGATCCGCGGCTTCACCGCGCAACGCGAAAGCGATCTGCGCCTGGGCATTGATTGGGGTGCGTTCTACTGGGCGCCGTCCGACGTCTTCGGATCGGGCAAGGTGCTGGTGTTTGGCGAAGTCATCGACAAGGGCGGAACACCCTACGCCGGCGACATTCGCGGTGTGCTCAAGGGCTACGCTGAAGACCTCCACAAAAAGAAGGGTTACACGCTCAACGCGGCCAATGAAATTGAAGGCTTCCTGTTCAAAGGCCCCGACGCCGAGCGCCATTATCACGAAGCCGGCGGAAAGTTCGAATACGTGAATACCGGCGGCTACTATCACTCGCTGCCCGGCGACCCGCTGCGCACCTTCATCGACACCAGCGCCGAGGTGCAGCGTGCGATGGGATTCCAGAACGAGAAAGACCATCCTGAGGTCGCACCCTCGCAGTTTGAAATCAACTACGGCTATGGTGAAGTCGTTGCCGCTGCCGACCAGATCCAGCTCTACAAGCTAATCTGCCGCCAGGTCGCGACTCACATGGGGCTGACCGCGTCGTTCCTGCCCAAACCGGTTGTAGGTGTAAACGGCAGCGGCATGCACACCAACGTTTCGATCAGCGAAAACGGCAAGAATTTGTTCTGGGACGCGAAGGGCGAAGAGAAGCTCAGCAAGATGGGCTGGGCCTTCCTCGACCGCATCCTCACCCATGGCAACGATATTTGCCTGCTGCTGAACGCCAGCGTGAACGCTTATCGCCGCCTCGATCCGCACTTCGAGGCGCCCAACCAGATCAAAGCTTCCGCCGTGGATCGCGGCTCCATGATTCGCATTCCCATCGGCAATGAAAAGAGCATGCGCGTCGAAGTGCGCTCCGTTGCCCCCGACGCGAATCCCTACCTGGTAATGCACTCGATCTTCAAGACCGGCCTCGACGGCGAGACCGCGAAGATCAAAAACCTGCGCCAGGCCGAGCGCTACCTGCCCGACAACATCTACGACGCGCTCGACAACTTCCGCAAAGCGGAGTGGACCACAACCCTGCTCGGCGAAGACGTCAAGGGCCGCTACGCCGACCTGAAGCAGGCCGCCGCCGACCGTTGCCCGCGCGCCCTGGGAACCTTCGTCAAAGCACCGGAAGTGCAGTTTCACCACGAGGTCTACAACCAGTTCCTGTGGAATTTGTTCTAGACCGGTGACAGACTAATATTCCGCTTGACGCCCCGGTCAAAACGCCGGGGCGTTTTGTTTTGTCCAACCGAGCATCCAGTTGCAAGAACTTCTAGATTGCCTGCTCCAAACCGCTAGAATGACGAGGCACAAAGGAGACTCCCCGATGAGACACACTCTCTCTGCCATTTGCTTGTTCCTGCTCACGGCCGGCGCAGTTCGGGTCGCGGCGCAACTGCAGCAAGTGCATCCTTTCCGAGACGGCACGCCGGGCGTGACTGGCTATCGCTCCGAAGTGCTGGCCCTGGTCATGATTCAGGAAAACGAATTCATTCGCCTGGCCGAAGCCTTCCCCGCCGAAAAATACACATGGCGTCCCGCGCCCGGCGTGAAATCCGTCGCCGAGGTTTTCCTGCATGTCAGCGCGGCCAACTACAACATGTACAAGCTAGTGGGCGCGCCCGTTCCCTCAGGACTCGACGTGGCAGGGATGGAACAATCCACTACCGACAAAGCGAAAGTCATCGCCACACTGAAGGCCTCCTACGCCCACGCCAGGCAAGCCATCACCGACATGCCCGACGCCAACCTCGAAAAAACCATGGACTGGCTCGGCGGAAAGATCACGCAGCGCGGCGTTCTTCTCTATATTGTCCCCCACATCGCGGAACATCTGGGACAAGCGATCGCCTACGCGCGCATCAACGGAGTCGTTCCCCCGTGGTCAGAAGACCCTCCCAATAAATAACTTCTTCGCCCGCAGGTGGCACCCGAGAATCACCGCCAGTATGCTAGATTCAGAAGTTTCATGGACCTCGCACCCACCATCTCAACCCAAGGCCTGAGCCGCCGTTTCGGCGAACTCGTGGCCGTCGACGGCGTCGACCTGCGCGTCGCCCCAGGACAATTTTTTGGCTTCCTCGGCCCCAATGGCGCTGGAAAATCCACCACCATCAAGATGCTCACCGGACTGCTAGCGCCCAGTTCCGGGCGCATTGAAATTCTCGGCATCGACCTGAACGCGCATCCCGTCGAAGTGAAACGGCAGATCGGCGTGGTCCCCGAAGGCATGGCGCTGTTCGGACGCCTCACCGGCGCTGAGTTCCTCAGTTTTGCCGGACGCATGTACGGCCTCGACCGCACCACCGCAGCCAAGCGCGCCGCCGAGTTACTCGACTTCATGCAACTTGCCGACCAGCCGAAAAAACTGGTCACGGACTATTCTCATGGCATGCAGAAGAAGCTGGCGCTCGCCGCGGCGGTGATTCACGGGCCCAAGGTCTTATTTCTCGATGAGCCGTTCGAGGGCGTGGACGCGATCGCCGCCGGCACGCTGAAATCCATGCTGCAAGGCATGATCGCCAAAGGCGCCACCATTTTCCTGACCTCGCACGTGCTCGAAATCGTCGAGCGCCTGTGCAGCCACGTCGCCATCATTCATCAGGGGCGGCTGGTGGCACAGGGCTCGCTCGAAGAACTGCGCGCCGGAGTCGAGGCGCAGACTCCCGCCGGATCAGACGATGACGGAGTTTCCGGCGATAAGCTGACGCTGGAACAACTTTTCCTGCGCATCGTCGGTGGCACGCGCCGCACCGAACAGGAACTTTCGTGGCTGGGGTGAAGAGACTAAAATCTGATCGTTGGTGTAGGTATGAAGAAAATACCGTGGGCGCTCTTGCTGATCCTGACGTCTGCACTCTGCCACGGCCGGTCGAGTGAACCGTCTGGCAAAGCCGATCTGAGTCAACTCTCGTCCGATCAACTCAAAACCTGCGTTCTGGACCCTGGGCACTGCACAATCGAAGGCCATCCGGACGAAGTCGGGTACCGCCGGGATTTGGGCGATGAACTCGTCCGACGACTGCCAACTCTAACTTCCGAGCAACTCGTCGCCTGTTTTGACAAGTGGGAGATTTGCGGAGCTGAAGAGGACCGTCCGAGTGGCTGGCCCATCTCGGACGAAATTGCTCGGCGCGGAGACCCTCACGAACTCTTGGTCCGCTACTGGAAGGAACACAACTGGATAATACGCAACGGAATCGAACACGTCGCCTATCACTTCGATACTCCAGAGGTCACCGCATTCATGCAGAGAATTCTCGCTGAGCGCGTGAATGACGGCGAGGATCGCTACTGGCCGGTAAATTATCTGGCAAAGAAGTGTGATAACGCTGCTCTAAAAGAAGTGAGGAGCGGGCGCTATCGCGGTCAAGGAAGCCTGCAATACCAGACCAGCGTGGAACTATTCGGCAAATGCAAGTATCGCCCTGCGATTCCTTACCTTGTAGATGTGGCCGTCTACGACTTCTCATTCAACATCTCAGCCGCCGCGGACCATAGTCTCCACGCTCTTTATCCGGACAGCCCCGATTTCGATATGCTCGAGGACATGCAGCGCTACTTCTGCGGTCGTGCCAAGCAGGAGGGCTTCAGAGTGCACTGCAACTCCAAAATGAGACCACAAGAAAGTGCGAAGCAAACCATCCCCACCAGGGAACCGCATGACTGACCTCCATCCCACGCTCCACCGCCGTGCCCAGCTCGCCGCCATCGCCGAACTGCGCTGGCGCATGTTCGTCAATGGCCTGCGCAGCAAGCGCGGCAAAATGGAGTTGGTCTCGCGCATCATCGTCACCGCAGCCTTCGCCCTCGGCGGACTGGGCGGCTTCTCCGCGGCAACCGGATTCGCCTGGTATTTCGTCTCGCAAGGCAAAGCCGAATATCTTGCAACCCTGTTCTGGCCGGTTTTTTTCTTCTGGCAAGTCTTTCCCGTGATGGCGACCGCCTTCACGAACAATCCTGACTCTGCCGAGTTGCTGCGGTTTCCGCTCAACTACAGTTCGTATTTTCTGATCCGCCTGGCCTACGGCTTCTTCGATCCGGCGAGCGCGCTCGGCTGTCTGGGCCTGTTTGGAATTCTGCTTGGCGGCAGCTTCGCGCGCCCAGCGATGTTTCCCTGGCTCCTACTCGTGCTGTTGACTTTCGCGCTCTTCAACCTCGTCCTGATGCAAACTGTGTTCGCCTGGCTCGAACGCTGGCTGGCGCAGCGCCGCACCCGCGAAATTATGGGCGTTCTTTTCATCCTGGTGATGCTGAGCTTTCAATTGATCGGCCCGATGATGGAGCGGCTGCACAAAGAACCGCGCCCCGAACTCGGTCGGGCCACCCAGATCGTGGCCCAGGTGCAGGCGGTGTTGCCGCCCGGTCTTGCCGCGGACGCGATCGCGCAGGCCACCCATTCCCACTTCCTGGTCGGCTTGACTTCCCTGTTCTTTTTGGAAACGCTAACCGTAGCCATTGGATCGCTCCTCAACATCCGACTGCGCGCCCAGTTTCGCGGTGAGAATCTTAGCGAAGCGGCGGCGGCGCGGCCGGTCATCGCGCAACCGCAAGGCCTGCAAGTGGGATGGAACCTGTCAGGGTTTTCGCAGCCGGTCGCGGCAGTGTTCGAAAAGGAGGTCCGTTACCTGGCGCGCAGCGGACCCATGCTGCTCACGCTGATCATGCCGCTGTTTATGCTGGTCGTGTTTCGCCTGGGGCCGGCGAATCCCATGCGCCAGTCGAACTATCTGGGCCGCACGCCCGACATGGCCTTCCCCGGAGCGGCCGCCTACGCGCTCCTCGTGCTGACCAATCTGGTCTTCAACAGTTTCGGGGGCGACGCGGCCGGAGTGCAATTCTTCTACGCCTCTCCCGTCCATTTTCGACAGATTGTGCTGGGAAAAAATCTGACCCACGCCAGCATTCTGGTCGCGAACACGGCGCTGTCCTGGTTGGCCGTCAGCTACTTTTATGGCACGCCTCACCTCGCGGTTACGATTGCAACCTTGGCTGGCCTGCTTTTCGCCGCGCCCCTGAACTTCACCGCCGGCAATCTGCTCTCCATCTACTCGCCGAAGAAACGCGACTTCGCCACCTTTGGCCGCCAGAACGTCTCTCAGACAACTGTCCTGGCAAGCCTCGGACTACAAATTGTGATCGTCGGCCTCGGGGTCGCGGCTTTCGCCGTCGCGCACCTCTACAAGAATCTGTGGATCGCCACGCTGTTGTTTCTGGTGCTCGCCGCGATCTCCATTCCGATCTATGTGATCGTTCTGCGCCGCATGGACGGTATCGCAATCGAGCGCAGAGAGACCCTGCTGGCGGAGTTGTGCCGCGCGTAGCGCAAACAGGCTCCTGATTATTTTTCCGGGCGGGCCAGAAACCGGTATCCCACCCCGCGCACCGTGAGCAGATGCCGCGGATTGGCCGGATCGTCTTCGATATACCGCCGCAGCCGCACCACAAAATTATCGATGGCGCGCGTGTCGGTGTCCTCCTTCAGCCCCCACACCTCTTCCAGAATCTGCTTGCGGGAGACGATCTTGCCGTCGTTGCGCACCAGATGCCGCAACAGTTCCGACTCCATCAGCGTCAGATGAATGGTCGTCTCACCGGAGCGCAGTTCGAGCGCCCCGAAGTCGATCGTCTTCCCGCCGAACGAGAATGTCCCGAATTCCTCGGCGCCGCTGGCATCGGACCGCGTTTCCCTCGGAGTTGCTGTCTCCCCAGCACGCATCCACTGGGTGCGGCGCAACAATCCTTGCAAGCGCGCCAGCAAAATCGAAAGATCAAACGGCTTCGCCAGATAGTCGTCCGCTCCGGCAGCAAAGCCCTGCAGCACGTCCTCCGGACGCCCCCGCGCCGTCAGCATCAGCACCGGCACATAGTTGCGCGCGGCGCGAAGCTCCGACACCACGCTGAATCCGTCTTTCCCCGGAAGCATGATGTCGAGCACGACCGCGTCAAATTTCTCTTTCTTCCCGAGCAGACGGTCGGTGGCCCCTTCCCCGTCGCCCACCACTTCCGCGGCATATCCTTCGGCTTCCAGGTTGAAGCGCAACCCCTGCGCCAGATGAGCTTCGTCTTCCACCACGAGAACCCGGCTCATGCGGCCCACCTTGGGAGTTCAAGCACGATCGTGGTTCCGTGGCCTTCGCCAGCGCTCTCGGCAAAGACCTTGCCGCCGTGCTTTTGCGCGATCGCCTTCACGATAAAAAGACCCAGCCCGGTTCCCTTCACGTGCGCCACCGAGCGGTGCGTAACCCGATAGAAACGTTTGAAGATGCGCTTCATATCATCGGGAGGAATGCCCACGCCCTGATCCTGCACGCGCAGCACAATACGTTTCTCGTCGGGCGCTTCCAGCCGCACCCGCACGTCGACACTCTCTCCGGAATATTTCACGGCGTTGTCGAGGACGTTAGAAACAGCGGTGCGCAAGTCCTCCTCGCTGCCCCGCACCCGCAGTCCACCTGGGTTGCCCGACGCTTCCGACGATTCTTCATAGCGAATCGCCTCCGCCTGCAAGTGATGGCGCGCCCGGGTGGCATCCATGCAGTCGCGTACCAGTTGGCCAAAATCCACTTCCGCTTTATCCCGGCCGGCTTTCTTGTCGCCGGCCCGTCCTGCGCGCAACACCTGCTCCACGGTGTCGGTCAAGCGGTCGGTATCGCTCAGCATCAGCCGGTAAAAGTCCTGCTTCTGCGCTTCGGGCAGTTCGCGGCGCAGCAACGTTTCCAGGTGCAGCCGGATCGAGGCCACCGGCGTCTTCAACTCGTGGGTGACGGCGTTAATGAAGCTGTCGTGCTGTTCACTGCGCCGGAGTTCGCGCACCAGAAAAATCGTATTCACCACCATCCCCGCAATGAGCAGCGCAAAAAACACGATGCCGAAAAACAGCAGCACGCCTTCGCGCCAGTTGAGAATGATCCATCCGACGTTCAGGGCAACGGCCAGCGCGACCAGGCCTACGCCCAGGCAGAGGAAGAATACGATGGTTCCGCGGCGGCTTGAGATGCGCATGGACGACTCAGCCCGATTTTACCGCGTTCGCAGCCACGCGTTATCAGGCCACAGCGCAGGTATCTATGGCGTCAGTAGAACGCATCTCGCTAGGCCGGCCTCAGAACGGAAACCGTATCGACAAGATAGGGATGTGGTTGGTGGGATGGAACCGGGTTGTGGCAATTTCGAATCCGCCGCGAAGTCTTGATGAATCACAACCCATGCCAGGCTCTCGACCGAGCCCGCCGCGGAAACGATCAGAAGGTGAAACGACCACCGACTGTCGGAGCACAGTTGTTGTTGTAGTTATAGGGGACGCCGGGCTTATGAGGAATGGCGATGGCCAAACCGCCGCTCACGTAGGAATACGCAATTCCGGCAAAACCGTCGAAACGCTTGGTGAAGTGATGATCCACATAGAGCGACCCCTCGTTGAGGGTGCCCGCGCAGGAAGCACGGAAACCGGCTGCGGGCGAGCAGGTCTGCGGAACACGGAAGTCGTTCTGCCGCTGTTGATACCAGGAGAAAGTGAAGTCGGTTTTGCTGCGGTAGGTGTATTTCGCGCCCGTCCACCAGATGTTCACCAACTTCTCAGAATCGAGATTGTTGTCTTCCACCCCGCTCATGAAATAACCGCCCTGGTCCGAGGCGCCAACGCCCAACGGGTTCGACGGGTTATTCTGCCAGATGTATTCGTAGCCGGCAAACAACTTGACCGGATGCCACGTATACCTGGCAGCGACCATAACGGCGCGGTTGTCGGTCACGATGCCGTATACGGTGTTGTTCGTGTCGATCAGATTGAGGCCGCCGGTGATGGGGTTTGTATTGACGCTGTCGGTGGTCGACTGATATGACGCCGTCGGGCTCTGAGGCCCCAGCAAGGGGTTCAATACGCTGATCGCCTGGTTGTACTGTTGGAAGACGATGTCGGCGGAGAACTTGCCGTAGGCTCCGCCGAGGTCGAATCCATAGGCGTTATTTTTCGCCTCTTCCGGCGTACAGGTGGCGGCAGTCCAGGTTGCGGAGGCCGAGTAGCAGCCGGCCGAACCGTTGGCGAATTTATACATGGCGCCGAAATGAACCGGGCCATAGGTGAGGCGATACTTCAGGGCGTCGTCCCAACGGGTGTTCTCGGTGTCGCCGCCTCCAGCCATCGTGCCGTTATACCCGATGTAGGAAAAGGCATAGGCGCCGCTGGCCGGATCGTAAAGGAGCATCGCCTCAGTGCCCAGAGCGCGCTGACGACCGAAGGTCAGCGTGCCGAAATGCGCGGACGCTATCCCGGCATAGAATTCGTCATTGAAGGGTTGGCCCGCGCGCGCGCCATCGATGGCCATCGAGTAGCTGCCCCTGGGAAGGCCGTTGTTGACGGTCTGGGTGGCTGACGCGTTGGCGAGCAGGCCGGACTGCGGATTGATGCCGGTGGAAGCGTTGAACACAACCGACCAGCCCGGCAGAAACTCTTCCTTGCCCCTGATGCCCAGACCCGTCTGCGACAGGTTGTTCGGTGCGACGAGGAATCGATGTTGATAGCCGTTTCGGTTCACCAGAGATTCGCCTTCATAGTTATAGCCGTTGACGGGTAAGCCATGGCTGACCCAGCCGACGCCGACGTCATACGCACCGTACAGCGTGATGCCGTGCCAGGTCAGCGCGCAATCGGTGGTGGCGAACTCGTGGCCGCTCGCGCAGGGGTCCTGCGCCGAACAGAACAAAGGCGACAGACAAAGAATTAACGCGGCGAAAAGCGGAGCAACCCGATGCATCCCAACCTCCCCACAGTGTTTTAGAAACAAGACCGTAAGTGTACAGTAGATACGGATCACATGTCTAAACCTACACAGTTCAAGATATATTATTAATGGCTCGCGTCCATTGGATAGTGCCAGCGCGGAGTAATTGACCGCATCCAAAGTTGTCGGTAGGATTTCGAATCGGATGCCAAGGGTCGGTCAACCCGTAGAAAGCCCCGGACAGTTGCTCCAGTTGCGCGACGCCGCGTTACAGCTCGGGATCAGCTTCCCGACCATCAAGCAGTGGATTTACAAGAAGAAAATTGGCAGCATCCAAACCGCGGGAGGACACCACCGCATCCCGCAGAAAGAAGTGGATAAGCTGCTCTTCCGAACGAGGGGCAAAACGGAAAAAGAAAGGAAGCAGGTTGTCCGCCGGGTCAGCGGACGCAATCAGTTGGTCGGACGCATCGATTCCGTTCGCATCAGCGGCCTGATGGCGGAAGTGAAGATTTCGATCGGCGGCCAGCAGATCACATCGATTATTACCGCAACCTCTGCCCGCGAAATGCAATTAAAGAAGGGACAAACCGCCGCGGCCTTGATCAAGGCGACTGAAGTGATGATCATCCGCGTGTGATTTGGGACCGGCAAGCAATTCCCACCCACGAAAAAGCCCCGGCTGAGAAGGCCAGGGCTGATCGCTCCAAACTGAATCGACCCGCTTAGTCGCCTGATGCGATGGAGACTTCCGGCATGGATGCCGTAATCAGCCGTCCGTTCGGCGTCGGCACGACACCGCGTTCGACTTCGTCCAACTTCACCCGCTTGATGTCCCAGGCCAGACCCAGCGTCTTGAGCGCCCAGATTCCGTACCAGTTCATATCCACTTCATACCAGGTGAATCCATGCTGCGCCGCCGTCGGATGGGCATGGTGATTATTGTGCCAGCCCTCGCCGAACGTCAGCAGCGCGACCCACCAGCTATTGGTCGAGAGATCGCGAGTGGCGAAGCGCCGCGATCCCCATGAGTGCGTCGCCGAATTCACCAGCCAGGTCGCGTGCAGTCCAACCACGGTGCGCAGGAACGTCCCCCACAGCAGCCACGGCAGCCCGCCAATGGCGAACAGTGCAATCCCCAGAACAATCTGGGGAACGTAATGATATTTCGTAATCCAAACGTGAAACTTATCCTTGGCGAGGTCGGGAACGTAGCGTGCCAGCGTGGTGGTGTCATGGTGCATCGACTTGCCCATGAGAATCCATCCCATGTGCGCCCACCACTTGCCGTCGATCGGCGAATGTGGATCGCCGTCCTGATCCGAATACTGATGATGAATGCGGTGCGTCGCCACCCAGAAAATCGGGCCGCCTTCGAGCGCGAGCGTGGCGCAGATGGTCAGGAAATACTCCATCCATTTCGGAGTCTTATATCCGCGGTGCGTCAGCAGCCGGTGATAGCTCATCCCAATGCCCAGGCTGCCCGAAACCCACCACAGAAACATCGCGACAAACAAAGCCTTCCATGTGAAAAAGAAGAGCGCGGCCACGGCCCCAATGTGAAATGCCGCCATAAAAATCGCCGTCACCCAGTTCACTTCATCTTTTGCCGCTTGTGGTTTTTCCAGATCCTGCAGTTCCATATCCAAGGAAGGTCCCCATTTCGTGGTCGTTTTGAGTTCGATCAACCCCATAGCTAACCTACCAAGAGCAGGGATAGCTCGACTGTAATACTTGTGTAATAGCGGCCTTTTCCGCCATTACCGGAGTAATCGGAAGGTACGCGAAGGTGCTGCAGGATGAGGCTGTAGTGGTGGGCTCAGTTGAAGCAAGCCAACAGGCCACCGTGAAGCCTTCCGAATGTGTGGGCAAGCATGAGCGACATGAGCAGGATACCCGCCCCCAGGACGAGGACGTGTAGAGTCTTGCGCAGATTGAAACTGCCGACACGACAGACCAGCAGGTAGCCGACGGCAAGGTTGAACAGTCCCCATAAAACATTGACCGTCGAGGAGGACAATCCTACACCGGGTGGCGATGCGAAAGGGCTCTGGAAAGCCTGCCCAGAGATCCCATTCCCAAGATGAGGTAGCGCGTTCGCCAGAAACGCGCCTCCGAAGAAGTACGCCACATAGTGATACCAGCGCATGGTTGCCCCTACGCGGCTTTGCCCTTCACTTGCACGCCCGCCCACTTTTCCAGCAGCGTCAGCGTGGCGGCGTAGTCGAGATCCTGGTGACCGTCTTCGGTGGCCATCTCGTAGATTTCTTCCACAGTTTCCAGAGCCGGCAGCTTCACGCGCGCTTCTTTCGCCGTCTCGAGTGCCAGCCGGATATCCTTATGCATGAGCCGCAGCGGGAAATTTGGCGTGAAGTCGCGCTGTAGAATGAACGGACCTTTGTAATCCACCACGCCCGACCGCACCATCGTCGCGTCAATCAGAGACAGCAGTTGTTGCGTATCCACGCCCAGCTTGGTGGCCAGGGTCAGCGCCTCGGCGAAGCCTTCAAAAATCAGCGCAATCTGCAGATTCATGGCGAGCTTGGTGGCCTGTCCCTTGCCGGTTCCGCCCATGCGGAAAATCTTTTTGCCCATGGCCGCGAATAGTGGCTGCAGCCGCTCCACCGCAGCCTCGCTTCCCCCGACGATGAACACCAGCGTCCCGTCGCGCGCGCCAATCTTCGATCCGGTCATGGGCGCGTCCACCCAGGCGATGCCTTTCGCCGCCACGCGCTCGGAGAACTTCACCGTGGCCGAAGGAGAAATCGTGCTCGAGTCAGCAATGATCATGCCCTCGGTCAGCGCCGCCTCCGCGCCGTCGGCGCCGAAGATCACGCTCTCGACCGCATCCGTGTCGGCTACGCAGAGCCACAACACTTCCGCGCCCTGCGCCGCCGCCGCCGGAGTGGGCGCGACTCCCGCACCCTCCACCAGTTTGCCGGGCGTGCGGTTCCACACTGTAACTTCGTGGCCTGCCTTGACCAGGTTCGTCGCCATGGCGTGCCCCATGATTCCCAACCCCAGAAATGCAACTCGCATGCGGACTTCTCCTCGTCCTGCGAAAAACGAAAAAAGAACGTCCTCGAATTAGAAATGACAGCGCGATCAAGGTCAAGCAATCGCCGCAAAGAAAGTCCGACAAAGCACGGCATTCTGTTTTTCAACATTACGGCCGTCACATACGAAAAACTAAAAAGCAGCCCGCAACGTCTCCCCGTCATCTACCATTACAATCTAGTGAATAAATGCGGCCGCACCGTTCTTATTACTCTGGCCTCGCGGCAATCGGCTTTAGGATGAGGGGCTGAGGATGTTTTCCGATCCAGCCTCGGGCTCTGTAGCAGGATGATCAAGCAAACGCTTCGCAATCCGGCCCTTCGCAAACGCGCCACTCAGTTTGGACGTCTGGTGCGTCACTCCGCGGTGACTCCGCGCAGCGGCCAGACCTACAAGCCACGCCTGGCCACTAACGGCGAACTCGGCGTTACCTTCATTGGCCACGCCAGTTTCTTCGTGCAAATTGGCGGACAGAACGTCGTGATCGATCCCAATTTCGCGCGCTGGCTGTTCGTATTGAAACGCCTGCGCCGTCCGGGCCTGCGTATTGCCGATCTGCCGGCCATAGACCTTGTGCTGGTTACGCACGCCCACTTCGATCATCTGCATCGCCCGTCGCTGCGCGCCCTCGTGCAGAACAACTTGCGCACGCGCGGAGTGGCTCCGTCGATTATTATTCCCACGCATGTTTCCGATCTGGTCTCCGATCTCGGCTTCGCCGAGATCATTGAACTCGATTGGTGGAAAACTTCTCGTCACCGCAACCTCTCGGTCACGCACGTACCGTCGCGCCATTGGGGCGCGCGCATTTTGAAAGATTCACACCGCGGGTACGGCGGCTTCGTGCTCAAGGCGGGCAAACACTCCGTCTATCACGCCGGCGATACCGCCTACTTCGCCGGCTTCAGCGAAATCGGACGCCGCCTCGCTCCTGAGCTCGCCCTGCTTCCCATCGGCGCCTACAATCCGCCGCAGTTCCGCAACGTCCACACCAATCCCGCCGACGCCATGCAAGCTTTCCTCGACCTCAAATCCCGCTGGATGGTCCCCATGCACTACGGCAGCTTCCGCCTCTCGCACGAGCCCGTCGACGAACCGCTGCAGTTACTCGAGCAGGAAGCCGAGGCGGCCGGTACGAAAGACCGTGTCGTTGTGATGGAAGAAGGCGTGACCCGGTTCTTCTGAATCTGTGCGATGTGTTTTGTTTCGTCCCTCGTACTTTTTTTAATCCTCCTGTGACAATCAGATGTTTGATTTTGGTGTAAGCTTCCCTGCGAACTTTCCAGCGAGGAGATCCCATGTCCGTAAAACCAGTTCCCGATGGATATCACACTCTCACCCCAGCCCTCACCGTGCGCGACGCCGCTCGCGCCGTCGAATTCTACAAGCAGGCATTCGGCGCCAAGGAACGCGGCGTGATGAAAGGCCCGGACGGAAAGATCATGCACGCTGAGTTGACGATCGGCGACTCGATCATCATGCTGAGCGACGAATTCCCTGAGTTCGGAGCTCTTTCCCCGCAGAGTATCGGGGGCTCAGCCATGAGTCTGCATATCTACCTCGACGGCGTCGACGCTGCTTTCGATCGTGCGGTCAAAGCGGGCGCCGAGGTTGAAATGCCCGTCATGGACCAGTTCTGGGGAGACCGTTACGGCAAGTTAAAAGATCCCTTCGGCCACAAATGGTCCATCGCTACCCACACCAAAGACCTGTCGATGGACGAAATGAAGCACGGCATGGACGAAGCCATGGAGAAGATGAAGAAGACCGCTTAACGACCCCCAGTTGGAGATTACCCATGCGGGGACAGCCGCCTCGGCTGTCCCGCCTGGGCGAAGCGCGGCGGCGCCCGAATTAATACGCCAGCAGGACTCTCAAGTCCCGCAGATTGTTCCCCGTCGGCCCGATCTCGATCGCATCGCCCAGCGCCTTGAAAAACGGGTACGCATCAAATTCATCGAGCGCCGCGCGCGCATCCAGCCCGAACCCTCGCGCTCGCGCGAGAGTCGTACCGTCCACCACCGCTCCCGCAGCGGGACTGTTCCCGTCCACTCCGTCGGTCCCTGCGCTGAGCACCGTGATGTTCTCTTCTGTAATTTTCTCCGCGCACGCCAGCGCGAACTGCTGGTTGCGCCCACCCACTCCGCCATTCACAACTTTCACTGTGACTTCTCCGCCGGAAATCAAACACACCGGCGAAAACTGCTTTCTCAACTCGCACACTCGCTGCACTAAGTAGTCCGCCGCCTTTTCGTAATCCCAATCGTCGCAGGAGTTGTCTACATGCACGACGAAGCCAGCGCGCTCCGCAGCCACGCTGGCTTCTTCAATCGCACTCTGATTCGAAAGCACGGGCCACCAGCGCGCGCGATGAAACGCTGGATCGTCCGACTTCGGTGTCTCCTCCAACGAGTGGCGCTCAAACAGTTCCCGCGTTGATTGCGGAAACTGTCTCAGCAATTCGTATTTCTCGGCGATGCGGTAACAATCCTCAACCGTCGTCGAATCAGGCATGGTCGGACCGGAAGCCAGAGCGTCGGGCGTGTTATCAGGGACATCGGACACCAGCAACGAGACCTGCTGCGCGGGAGCGGCCGCCAGCGCAAGCCGTCCGCCTTTCACCGCGGAGAGATGCTTGCGCACGGCATTGATTTCAGCGATCGGCGCGCCGGAATGTACCAGAGCGCGATAGGTCGCGATGAGGTCGTCAAGTGAAATCTCGTCGTCGATGGGCTTCTCGACAATCGAAGATCCTCCGCCGCTGAGCAGGAAAATCACCAGGGCCGAAGCCGGCTGGGCCGCGAGCATTCGCAGCATCGCGCTCGCCGCCTGAATGGATTCGGCGTTCGGCGTGGGATGCCCGCCGCAAAAATACCGGAACCCGTGAGGCTGCGCCGCGGGCTCGACCGAACTGGCTACGATTCCTTCCAGCGACGCTCCAACCTTGGCGGCCAACGCCTCGACCATGGTGTGTCCAGCTTTTCCCAGCGACACGACCACAACTCGCGAATACGAGTGCAGATCGTAAAGATCTTCACAAACGCGCAACAGCCCGCGCTCGCAATGCACGTGCCGCCTGAAGCCCTTTTCAATCGAAGCCTCAGCCAGAGCTTGCCGGAAAATGTCGCGCGCCCGCTCGCGCATGCTGCGGAACCGTGACTCGCGATCGGAATCAGACATGGTGAGGATTATAAAGAGCTCTCAGCTATCAGCTTTCAGCTGTCAGCGAAGGCCCTTGTGCTGCCATTTCGGCTATTCATAAGGTTCGGGTTCAGCTGAGAGCTGACGGCTGAGAGCTGACAGCTTCTTTCACCCACGCTTCAATGACTTCCCGCAACTCGCGCAGGCGGCCTTCGAAGAAATGATCTGCACCTTCGATCAGCACCAGCTTCTTAGGCTCAGGCACCGACGCTACAAGGGCTTCCAACTGCGCGCGCGGGCCGAACTGGTCGCGCGCTCCGCTGACGAATAGTTTTGGCTTAGGGCAATCCTGCAGGAATTCAAACGTATAAGTGCGAGGCACTTCGCTGCCGGCGACCACCGGACCGACGGGCGTTCCCACCCCAATGGCGGCACGAACGCGAGCATCCGGGCAAGCGGCGCGCAATCCGACGGCCGCGCCGAAAGAGAATCCCGCGAACACCAGCGGCAAATGATACTCGGCGTCCAGCCAGTCAAGCGCTGTGCGGACGTCGTCGACTTCCCCGTTGCCCTGGTCGTGCTCGCCCTGGCTCAATCCGGTTCCACGGAAGTTGAAGCGCAAAACCGGGAAACCAAAACTGTTCAGCGCCTTCATGGTGTGGAATACGACTTTGTTGTGCAGCGTCCCGCCAAACAGCGGATGAGGATGGCAGACCACGGCCGCACGCGTGGCATCACCCGCGCCTGCATTGAGCAGCGCTTCCAGGCGTCCGGCAGGACCCTCCAGAAACAGTGAATGGATTGTCGGGCTCGAAGCAGTCACTTTTCCAGATTACACAAAGAGCAGGTCTTGGGTCTTGGGTCCGAGGTCCGAGGTCTGCGGTCTGCGTTCGAGGTCGATTTGTTCTCTGCTATTCTCTCCTCCATGGACGCTGTGACGCTTACGCGGCAACTGGTGGACATCGAGTCCATCACCGGCAACGAAGCTGCGGTCGGGAACTATCTGTACGGAGAACTCTGCCGGCTCGGCTATCAGACGAAGAAGATGCCGGTCGAAGAGAATCGCTTCAACCTGTATGCGACCTCGACGGAGCATCCGCATCCCGCGGTGGTGTTTTCCACGCACATGGATACGGTTCCTCCGTTCATTCCGTCGTCGGAGGATGCGGGACGCATTTACGGTCGCGGGGCTTGTGACGCCAAGGGCATTATCGCGGCTCAAATTGCGGCGGCGGAACAGTTGCGCCAGCAGGGCATCCACGTTGGGCTGCTGTTCGTGGTCGGCGAAGAGCGCGACAGCCTGGGTGCGCAGGTGGCAAACGAATATGCCGCGAGCGGGCAAGCTTCCGGCTGCCGATTTCTGCTCAACGGCGAGCCCACGGAAAACCGGCTTGCCCTCGCATCGAAAGGCACGCTGCGCGTGGAAGTGACCGCGACTGGACGCATGGCGCACTCGGCCTATCCGGAGCTGGGTGAGTCGGCGATCGACAAGCTGATTCCGGCGCTCACGCGGCTGCGCGCGATGCCGTTGCCTTCCGATCCGGAGGTGGGGCCGTGCACGCTGAACATCGGGCTGATCGAAGGCGGACGCGCGCCCAACGTGATTCCCGATTATGCGCACGCGGATTTGCTTTACCGCCTGGTGGGTCCATCGCACGAATTGCGGCGACAGATCGTTGCGGCCGCGGGCGATTCCGTGCAGGTAACGTTTCCGCTCGAGCTTCCCTTCCTTCGTCTGCGGACCGTGGACGGACTGCCGACCATGATCGCGGCGTTTACCACCGACATCCCCAAGCTGACAAACTGGGGCGAACCGCTGCTGCTGGGCCCGGGATCGATTCATGTGGCGCACACCGAGGGCGAATACATCGAGAAGCGGCAACTGGCGGAGTCGATCGATCTGTACTGCAAAATCGCAAAGCAACTCTTAGGCTGAAGTCACTGCGGACTCCACGTCATCTCCACGCGCACCGGGATTTCGTTCTTCACGGGCATGGTCAACAGGGAAGGCGGGTCGATTTTGAAATCGGTGAGCTTAGCGGGGATGGTTCCGGAGATTCGCGTTTCACTGCCTTGCGTCACCAGTTCAAAAATGACTTGCTGGTAGTGCGCGGTCTGGCCGGCGAATTGGACCTCGATATCGGCTTTGACGGTCGTCGACGTCGAGGCCGACTCCGGCAGGCGAGTGCGCACCGTGACCATGGGATATTCCGCGCCACGCGTGACCTGAATCATGTGCAGGTCGCGATTGCTGTCGCCGGAATCGAACGTCTTGACCGGAACCGCAATCAGGAAGTCGCATTGTTCCTCGTGGCAAACGCCCTTGCCGCGAGCGGCATGGCTCACACCGTCGGTCTGATGCAGTGGGTGAGAAACGTGGTAGGTCAGAGTGCTCTGCTTGAGCACCCACTGGTGGTCCGCCGCGAAAACGTTGGACAAAGCCAGCGACAGGAATAGAAGTAAGATTTTCTTGTTCATGGATTCTCCATAGCGGCCCGAGTCGAGCTGGCCTCAGCGGCTAAAGCCGCAGTTCCTGTGGCGGAGCTTACGGCACGACTGAAGTCGAGCCCTTCCCGATCCGTGCCGATTTTCGGGGTCATTGTTGAATCCGCCTAGAATTTTAACGACACCGATAAGAGGGCAGCCCCGAAGGCTCCCGCGGTAACGATGGCGACCGGGCCATGCGCCTGGGCGATGCCATGAACTTTTTGCCCGTTGTTCTTCTGGTTAAACGCCATCGCACCCAGAATCGGAGTCAGAATCATTCCCGGCCCATGAATCCAGGCCATGGCCTTGTGGAAACGGATCGGGCCACGCGTCTCCGTACCAGCGATCCTCGGCGCGCGGATCGCGTACCAGGCGGTAATGCCGTACAGGTCGCCGGTCAGCGAGCCTAGCGCCACGTGCAGATCGCGAGTGGCCGAGCTTTCATTCTTGCCGCCTGCGTTGAGCGACGTGACGACGGTGGCGATCAGCGGGATCGTCGTAATCAAGCCCATGCGCTGGTGGATCTTCAGCATGCGGGTACGCTTATCGAGCAAAGCCTGCTGCGCGGCATTGCTCTGCGTCTCCGTCTTGGAAAAACCCAGATCCTCGAGTGACGGCTCGGTCTTGCTGCTGGACGGCGCATTAGGCAGGGCCTCCGCGGGCGCCGGGGCGCTGGGGTTGGCGGCTGGCGCTTCCGGCAAAGGCGGCACGGCGTCTAGAACCAGATCGATCTTTTGGCTGGCCCCGGCGCTCAGCGTGACCGGCTGTGTCTTCGTGCCCTCGGCCGACGCCACGGAGACTTCGTAGTCCCCGGGCACAAGGTTAGTTAGGTTGTAGAGTCCGACCTCGTTAGTCTCAGCCTCTGTCGACTGTCCAGTGGTCAGATTCTTGACCGAAACTTTCACGTTGGGCAGGACGCGACCCGTGTGATCGGTAACCGTGCCGGAGAGCGTGGCCGTTGCCTCCTGCGCGCGCACTGAGTGTGCAGTGAGTACAAAGAGCAGTGCAACTCCAAACAAGAGCTTCGCCGCGTTCGGATTCATTGGAGATCGTCCTCGTGTTTCCTCGGTATTACAGAGTACTTTACGGTCAAGAGATGCCGCAACTCGGTCTGAGGATGTCTCGGTTTTTCATGAACCGTCAATTGACTGTCAATACGCCAGTAGCGTATAGTTGTTAAGTATACTCCAATAGCGTATATATGCAATTATGGAGTTTATCGAAGCGCCTGCGTTTACGCGTCATCTATCGGACTATCTGAACGATGAGGACTATCGGGAAATGCAGGCGCGACTCGGAGCCAATCCGGAACTTGGAGATTTGATGCCCGGGACGGGTGGGTTTCGAAAGGTGAGGTGGGCGGATGTGCGGCGCGGCAAAGGCCGCAGAGGCGGGCTGCGGATCATCTACTACTCCTTCAAGTCCGAGCATCAGATATGGCTGATGACTATCTACGACAAGAGCGAAGCTGCGGACCTGACGGCAAAAGAGAAGAAGGCGCTCAAGGCCGCAATCGAAATCGAGTTAGCAGCACGAGCAACCAGACGGTCTGTTGGGCCACGGAGGATGCGGTGATGGCAAAGGCAAAGAGAGATATTTTTGGCGAACTGATGGACGGCGTGGCGGCAATGAAAAACCACCGCGAAGGCGAGCTCACCCTGCGCACCTGCAAGGTCGAAGTGTCGCCCCTTCCCAAGGTGGATTCGAAGCTCTTGCGAGACACTCGAAAGAAGCTGCACTGCTCGCGGGCCGTGTTTGCCCGCAAACTGCGGATCAACGAAAGAACGCTGGAAAAATGGGAGCAGGGACGCGCGAAACCGAATCCCCAGGCGGCGGCGTTGGTGCTGCTGGTGCGGCGCTATCCCGACACGCTGGCGCGGCTGGACGAGGTGGCGGAGGGGTAGGAAATTCCACCTGCTCCAAAGAACGCGATAGGATGGGGCACGGCCTTAGGAGCGGCAATGGCTGGTTACGAAGACGACTGGCGAGAATACAAGCGAATCAGAAACACTTTTCTTATCGTGTTCGCGCTTTACGTTCCGGTCTGTTTCGGCGTGGGGGTCCTCTCAATCAGACTATTCGACACGTTCACTCCGGCGTTTGCGGTTGCGTTCGTGTGGATGGCTCTGTTCGCTATCAGCGGGATACGAGTCAATCTATGGCGATGCCCAAACTGTGGCGAGTGGTTTTCCGGAACGTGGTGGTACAACCTAGGTTTCCTGGCCCGACGCTGTGTGCATTGCGGACTGCCAAAGTACGGCAATACTCCGCCTGCCGGGGCCGCGCGTCGCTCAACGAAGTAGTCCCGTTTAGTTCCCTCAGTGCGCCGAGTCCCGCGTTCGTCCGAATCGGCTAGACTTGAGGGCCATGACGTCAGATACACTCAACTCCCTTGCCAGCGCTTCCTCCGCCTACCTGCGGTCTGCCATGCATCAGCCGATTCACTGGCATGAGTGGGGCCCTGAAGCCTTTGCGGCGGCGCAGCGCGACAACAAGCCGATGCTGCTCGACATTGGCGCGGTCTGGTGCCACTGGTGCCATGTGATGGATCGCGAGTCGTATGACGATCCGGAGATTGCCGCGATTGTGAACCAGCATTTCATCGCGGTGAAGGTGGATCGGGACGAGCGTCCCGACATTGATAGCCGGTACCAGGCGGCGGTGCAGGCGGTCAGCGGCCAGGGGGGATGGCCGCTCACGGCGTTTCTTACGCCGGACGGCAAACCGTTTTATGGCGGGACATACTTTCCGCCGAGCGACGGATACGGGCGTCCCAGCTTTCGCCGAGTGCTACTGAGTATTGCCAATGCTTACGCCGAGAAGCATGGTGACGTGGTGGAACAAGCGAAGATGGTGGAGAGCGCGATTGCGCAGTCGGAGTCCTTCGCCGGAAAAGACGGGCGGGTTTCGGCCAGCGTGATTGCGGCGATTCAGACCTCGGCGTTTCGCATGTTCGATCCGCAGCATGGAGGCTTTGGGCAAGCGCCGAAATTTCCGCATCCTTCGGCGCTGGATCTGCTGATTGAGCGGTATGCACGAAAGTCAAAATCCCCACTTCTCGCGCAAAACGACGCGCGAGAAATGGGGCACCCTTCGGATTCTCGCCAGCGTGACGAGCCATTGCACAATTTGATCGTCACTACCCTGGAGCACATGGCCAACGGCGGCGTCTACGACCAGCTTGCGGGCGGGTTTCATCGCTATTCAGTGGATGAGCGCTGGGTGGTGCCGCACTTCGAAAAGATGTGCTACGACAATTCCGAACTGCTGAAGAATTATGTGCACGCCTATCAGGCCACAGGCGAACAATTTTTCGCGGACGTGGCGCGCGACATTATTCGCTGGATGGACGAGTGGCTGAGCGACCGCGAGCGTGGCGGATTCTATGCGTCGCAGGACGCCGACATCAACATGGACGACGACGGCGATTATTTCACCTGGACGCTCGACGAGGCGCGCGCGGTTTTAACCGAAGATGAGGCGCAGGTCGCGGCCCTACACTACGACATCAACGAAGTCGGGGAGATGCATCACAATGCGGCGAAGAATGTGCTCTACGTACGGGCCTCCGTGGAAGAGATCGCACGGCGCATGAACCGGACGACGGAAGCGGTCGCGGAGCTGCTGATGTCGGCGAAGAAAAAGCTATATGCGGCGCGGCTGCAGCGGACGACGCCCTACATCGACAAGACCGTCTACGTGGGGTGGAACAGCTTGTGCATTTCGGCTTATCTCGAGGCGGCGAAAGTGCTCTCCCTCGCGGACGCGCGGCGGTTCGCCCTGCGGTCGTTGGATCGCGTGCTCGGACAAGCCTGGAAACACTCGTCGGCTCGGCTCCTGCATGTGGTTTCTTACTCGGATCCGGCAGCTGCGCATCGCGAAGTTTCGGGCCTGCTCGAGGATTATGCGTTCACGGCGCTGGCCTGCCTCGACGCCTACGAAGCAACGGCCGATCTCAGCTATTTCAAGTTTGCCCACGAAATTATGGATGCAATGATTTCTCGCTTCTACGATGCGACTTCAGGCGGATTCTTTGACAGCGAGCCGGCAGCCGAAGGCCAGAGCCTGGGCGTGCTGGCAACGCGGCGCAAGCCCCTGCAGGATTCGCCCACGCCGGCGGGAAATCCGATGGCGGCGATTGCCCTGACGCGGCTGCATCATTACACCGGCGACGCCGGCTATCGCGACAAAGCGGAACAGACGCTGGAAACCTTTGCGGGCGTGGCGGACCAGTTCGGCATTTTCACCGCGACTTACGGGATCGCAGTGGCCCATTTATTGGAGAGTCCGCTGCAGATTGTCGTGATCGCCGAGGACGAGGATGCGAAGACAGCGAACGAACTGCACGCGGCGGCCGTCGAGCTTTTTTCTTTCGGCAAAACCGTGCTGCGGCTGGCCACGAATCAGGCGGTTCCGAAGAACCTGACGCCCGCGCTGGCGGCGACGATTCCCAGCCTTCCCGCCTTGGGCTCGGGAAAATCTTTCGCGGTGCTCTGCTCGGGATCGACATGCCAGCCGCCGATTTTCGACGCGGCGGAATTGCACAAGGCGGTGCAAGCGGCGCTTCAGAAGAGCTCATGAGCTAACGCGCGGGCGGATTAAGATTGCGAATCCCTAGGGTTCAGAAATGGCCCGCACGCCGGGAATCCTGACGCTACGGCCTGGAGTCGCGCCGCGGGCGGCTGTGGCGACAGCTGGATTCTCCTGGGAGAGCAACGCCTCCTGGTGGACGCGCGAAAGCGCGCGGTCCACCATTCCCTCGAACATGGGAATGAGCGAGTCGGCGGGTAGCGGGTGCTGCAGATCGGAGAGGCCGTGCTCCCAGCGCTGCGGTTGCAGAAGCGATAGCGAGGAATCCCGCGCCGACCTCTTCACGGCAACATAGCTCAGCCACACCACCAGACTGCTGTTGTAGGCGGCCATGTTGAGGATGCTCATCCAAAAGCCACCCAGATGATTCCCGATCCAGGAGGAGATCAGCACGAGTTCGAGCACGGCAAAGGAGCCAAATCCGAGCGCGATGCCGAAGCTGTGCTGGCGGCGGCTGACGCCCACATAGTGCGAAAAGAAAAGTAGGAATAGAATCATCCCGACCTGGATGATGCGCACACAGCGCTGCGAAGTGACAATGGCCTGCATCCAGGGCGCTGTCTGCGATGCATTGCTGGAAATCGAAACTACGCCCGCCATGAGCAGCATAACCAGGCCCGCCCACTTGAACAGCACCGTGCCCAGATCGCGCAGGATCTGAAACGCCCGGAACACGTCGACAAAGACTTCGTGAATCACCGCAAAGCCGAAGAGCACGCTGAGCGCGTCTAGACTCCAATACAGACAAAATGCGGCGGAATAGTTGTGCCAGTAGGTGGGGAAAACCGCCGCAAACTGGACCAGCTGAACCAGAATGTACCCGAAGAAGAACTTGAACTTGCGGTGCAGCCCGCGGCGGAGCATGATCGCGATGATCCCCATCTCCAGCACGGGATGCGCGATCCAGAGCGCATAGTAAAGAACTTTAAGTTTCTCGCTCATTTTTCTCGCTTGCCGGCAAACGTCTCAGCGGCGGGCTTGGACACACCTCGGTCAGCACGACCCTCTGTGCATCCATCCAAAGACTAGATAGAGAAACGTTAGCCTGTCCCCACCGCATGTTCAATGCACTGCAGTAACCCAAAGTAACGTTACTTTGGGACATGTCCCGCCGCAAGGTTACCTTCGTAACCGAACCTTGCGAGGCACGGTCTTTAGGCGTCGGGCATGGAGTGGATGTAGGCGCGCATCATGCGCACCTCGTCGTCCTTCTCATCCAAATCGTGCAGCAGGATGTCGCGCAGCGACACCATGCCAATCAGATGTCCATCGTGACAGACGGGCAAGTGGCGGAAACCGTGGCGCCGCATCAGCGCCATGCAGTTCGCCAGATCTTCGTTCATGCTGACCGTGAGGGGATCATCGGTCATGACCTCAGCCAGGCAGGTGCTGCGCGGGTCGCGGCCCTCCGCCACCACGCGCCGCATGAGGTCGCGCTCGGAAAAAATCCCGACCAGTTTGCCGTTGTGCAGGACGGGCACGGCGCCGATGTTGCGCTCGACCATGGCCCGCACGGTTTCGAGCACGGTATGGCCCAGTTCGCCTTGATATGTGTCCTGATGCTTGATCAGGGCGCAGATACGCATTTGACACCTCCCGGCGTACAGAGTTCCGAGCTGTCCAAAAGCTTCTACCGGGCCGCGAGTATATGCCGAAAAGGAGATGGAAGGAAAGGAAAAAAGGCGGGACCGAGAGGAAATTTTGGCCCGAAAGCGGAAACCCGCTCCGTGCTCGGTTTCACGGTGGTCAAGCGTCTGCGGGTGTACAATCTCGCTCTATTTCAGAAGCCCGTGCGAGCCATGTCGAACGTGCGGGTTCTGATTACAGCCTCAACTGGAGTGGCGATGTCTGTCAAAAATGCGATCCGCGTCGCGAAGCTTCTTGCCGTAGTCAGCCTCCTGACAACCGTAACCTGGCCGCAACAGCAACCGCAGATATCCAACCTCGATCGCGGCCGTGCGCTGGACATGCTGCAGGTCATTGCCAATGACGTCAAGAAACATTATTACGATCCTAAGTTCCACGGTGTGGATTGGGACGCGCAGGTCGCCGACGCGAAACAGAAGATTGCGAAGGCAACCTCTTTCAACATGGCCATGTCCCATATTGCAGCAACGCTGGACGCGCTCAACGACTCGCATACATTTTTTCTGCCGCCTCAGCACGCCTACCGTCATAACTACGGACTGCAATATCAGATCATCGGCAACCGGTGTTTCGTGACGAAGGTTCGCCCGGCTAGTGATGCCGAAGCAAAAGAGATCAAGCCCGGCGATGAGATCCTCGGGATCAACGGATATAACGTCACACGGGACGACCTCTGGAAACTGCAATACCTGTTCTCGGTCCTGCGGCCGCAACCCGCACTGCGGCTAACCCTGCAAGATCCGTCCGGGGGCCAGCGTCAAGTCGATGTATCGGCGAAAATCAACGAGACCAAACGCGTAACCGATCTGACCGGGGCGAACGGGGCCAACGATATTTGGGACTTGGTGCGCCAGGAGGAGGCCCAGGAACATCTGATGCGCGCCCGCTCCGTGGAGTATGGAGATCAGTTGACGGTTCTCAAAGTGCCGGAATTCTACTTTTCGGCCGGCGAAGTCGAGGGCATGATCAGCAAGGCTCGCAAGCATCCTAACCTGATCGTGGACTTGCGCGGCAACCCAGGCGGCGCGATCGACACGCTCAAGTACCTCGTCGGCGCCGTGTTTGACAAGGAAGTAAAGATCGCGGATCGCGTGGGCAGGAAAGAGACCAAGCCCGAAATCGCCAAGCCTCTGCATAATCCATACCTGGGTAAATTGGTGGTGCTGGTGGACGCACGGTCAGCATCGGCTGCGGAACTTTTCGCACGCGTGATGCAGCTCGAAAAGCGCGGGGTGGTGATCGGCGACCAGACCTCCGGTGCGGTTATGGAAGCAAGGCACTATGACGAACGGTCCGGTACGGACACAGTCGTCTATTACGGCGCCTCGATTACTGAATGGGACCTCATCATGGCTGACGGAAAAAGCCTGGAACACGCGGGCGTCACGCCCGACGAACTTCTCCTGCCCAGCGCCCATGCTCTGGCGAACGGAAGGGATCCGGTGCTGGCGCATGCGGCTGAGACATTCGGAATAAAGATCACCGGGGAAGAAGCGGGCAAGGCATTTCCCTACGAATGGCCGCCAGAAAACTAGCTACCGGGCAGTCTTGAGCAACGCCTGATCTTCGACGAAGACAAAATAGGAAGAGTTCCACTGCGCCGTAGGCAGGCTGCCGCGTGGACGCGCGGTGATCACGATGTTGTAGTCGTCCGAACCGCCGAGGGTCATTTCCCGTAATCCATCGCTGCCGGAGACGGACTTTTCGGAAGCATTATTAGCATCCGCAGAATCGATCATACCCGGTTCAACCACCGCCAGCCAGGCTAGGAATTCGTGCAGATCGCGGGTGCGAGGGCGGCCGGGAATGGCGAACGACACCTCCGCTTCCTGGGTTGAAAAATGCCACGCCAGCGACGCCGTCAGATCGACGGCTTTTTCGTAGGCGCGCTCGGAAATCAAGCCCGGATCGGGATTGTCGAAGGCGATGCACAGCTTGCGCTCGTCTTCGCGGGCGAACTCGCGCACCTTCAGCGAACCCGACTTGGCGGTCGCCTTCCAGTCAACGTGGCGGGCCGAGTCTTCCGGCATATATTCGCGAATCATGTAGAGGTCGGATCCGCGGCCGCGGACAAAGCTTTCCCACTCGCCCCGCACCAGCGGCAGAATCTCAAAGACTTCGTCAGTCGGCTCGATGCGAGGATAGACCAGCACTTCCCGCGGCAACGACACGTGCCGCGTTTTGGTCAGAAACGCGAACGGGAAACGCGTAGCCAAGCCGAAGCTGTCTTCGCGATAACGGCCGCGCTGGTCGAACTTTAATTCCAGGTCGGCGGACAACTCGGCTTGCGGTGGAACGAAGGGGAAGTAGGCCATCCCCTGAAAGATTCCGGGAGGCGGTGGCACCACGGTGACCCGCCGCAATCGCCGGTCGGGCAGGCGCAGCCACTGCTGGTGCGACGGACGGTTGAAAGGAAATGCAAACGTGGTCGCTTCCCACTTCCATTGCTTCACCGGCTTCTTCCTCTTCTTGCGAGTGGAGACAACGCGAATGGAAAGCGAGGGCAGGTAGCGCCGCGGGTTGTGCAGGACGATGCGCCCCGCCACCGGCCGGCCGGCGAAAACGTGCTCGGGCAGGCGCACATCGAGTTCCAGCCAGCGCAGCACCCAGGCGGAGACGACGCCTGACACCAGGATCGCCGCCAGCATGGCCGCGACCACGATGTAGAGAAGATTGTTGCCGGTGTTAAGCGCGGCGATGCCGATTACCAGGGTCACGATCACATACACAATTCCGGCGCGGGTCACGTCGTAATCGAAGGACTCGCGCATGCGTTCCACAGCCACCCGGCGTGCAAGAAACGGTACCGTGACCAGTCCCACCAAAGTCGCGAGCACCAGTGAAGTCGATGCCAGAATGATAGTGGCCCAAAGGTTGCCGGCATCGCGCGACACGGTGGAGAAAAGCGCCGCGCCAAAGGCCAGTCCCAGCCCCACCAGCGCCAGCAGAAACTTCACCCAGACTTCGGCAGAGGCCGACTGCAGCCACTGCGCCAGCCGGTTCGGTAGGGACGGGCTGGGGCCCGAAGGATTCGATTTCAACGGATTGGCGTACGCAGAACCCACTTCTTTCGAGCCTAGCATTCCCCGCTGGAACGGACAATCAAGATCGGCTTGCAGGAAAAGCCTTCGTAACCGGGGGTGTGAGCCTCGTCGGCGATGAAAACCTGCTTTGGAACCTGCGCCGGCAGACCGCAGCGTTTGGATTCCCCCCGTCTTGTGCTACCCTGCTCCCTCAAACTTCTCGGGCAGCAACTCTGATTTTTGCAAAGGAGATATCCCGTGCCCATCGGTAAACGTGCTGCAGCGGAATTTTTCGGAACTTTCTGGCTGGTGTTTGGCGGCTGCGGAGCGGCTGTGCTCGCCGCCGGCGTTCCCAAGGTCGGCATCGGATACGCCGGCGTTGCCCTCGCCTTCGGGCTCACCGTTCTCACCATGGCCTTTGCCATAGGACACGTCTCGGGTTGTCATTTGAATCCCGCGGTAAGCTTGGGGCTGGTGGTGGGCAAGCGCTTCCCTGCCTCGGAATTGCTTCCCTACGTGGTCGCACAGCTCGTGGGGGCGATCGCCGCGGCGGGCGTGCTCTACATAATTGCCAACGGGGTCGTGGGCTTCGATATCCATGCGGGCTTTGCGCTGAATGGCTACGGCGAACATTCGCCCCAGGGATATTCGCTGCTAGCCGGCTTCGTCGCGGAAGTAGTGCTAACGGCATTTTTCCTGATGGTGATCATGGGCGCCACCGACATTCGCGCGCCCAAGGGATTCGCGCCCATTGCCATCGGGCTTTGTCTGACCTTGATTCACCTGGTCGGAATCCCGGTGACCAATACTTCGGTGAATCCCGCGCGCAGTACCGGGCCGGCAATCTTCGCCGGCGGCTGGGCGCTGCAGCAGTTGTGGATGTTCTGGGTCGCCCCCCTAATCGGCGGCGCACTAGGCGGCGGCATTTATGGATCTCTTTTCTCGCAGGATCCGGAGCCGACCGTAAGAAGCGCAATGGCAGCAGAAGCCAAGTCGACGAGATGACGCCAACCCGCGGAAAGTCTATCGCATGTTCTTCGGAGAATAAAAATCAGCCACGGATTTCACCGATTACCACCGATAAACCAGAAGCCTTTATTCAATCCGTGAAAATCCGCGAGAATCCGTGGCCGCAGTTTTTTCACCTCAGTACTCGGCCAGTTCCTTCATCGCCAGAAACAGATCATTGGGCTGCGGCAGGATCGCGTCTTCCAGAATGGGCTGGTAGGCGACGAACACGTCCTTCGCGGCCACGCGGCGGACGGGGGCGTCGAGCTTGTCAAAGAGTTGATCCGCGAGGCGGGCGGCGATCTCGGCTCCGTAGCCCCAGCTTAGAGTGTCTTCGTAGGCCACCAGCGCGCGATTAGTCTTGGCGACCGACGTGGCGATCGTGTCCCAGTCAAACGGATTCAGGCAGCGCAGGTCGATCAGCTCGACTTTCACTCCCTGCTCGCGCTCCAGTTTTTGCGCGGCTTGCAGCGCGCGCGGGACGACTGCGCCATAGGTGATCACGGTCAAGTCTGTGCCGGGATGCACGATCTTTGCCTTGCCGAACGGGATCATGTAGTCGGGCCCGGGATACGCGGCGCGGCCAAACGATTCGCGATAGAGGCGCTTGTGCTCCAGAAACAGCACCGGATCGTCGCAACGGATCGCGGTGCGCAACAGGCCGGCGGCATCCTGCGAGTTCGACGGGAACACGACCCGCAGGCCGGGAATGTGCGTGAACACGCTCTCGCCGCACTGCGAGTGATAGATGGCGCCACCGGTGAGGTATCCGCCAATGGCGACCCGAATCACCACCGGGCATGAGAATCCGTTGTTCGAGCGCCAGCGAATGACGCTGAGTTCGTCGCGAATCTGCATCATTGCCGGCCAGATGTAGTCGAAGAACTGAATCTCCACGACCGGCTTCAAGCCGCGGGTGGCCATACCGGTGGCACGGCCCACGATGGCGGCCTCGGCCAGCGGAGCATTGAACACGCGGTCGGGTCCGAACTCGTTCTGCAGGCCGAAGGTAAGTTTGAAGACCCCGCCCTTGCCCTTCACCAGCTTGCGCTTCAAGTATTCTTCACGGCTGCAGTCGGCCACGTCTTCCCCGAAAATCACGATGCGATCGTCGCGCCGCATCTCGTCGCGCAGCGTCGTGGTGATCAGGTCGGCCATGGTTTTGCCCGCGGGTTTCTTGCCGTCGGCGGGAACTTCCGGCGTCACGGGCTGCGTGTCAAACACGGACGACGCGGGATCTAAATCGGGCGAATACACAAACTTTGTAATGCTTTCGGGAGCAGGCGGCAGCGCTTCCAGGGCCAGATCGACGGCCGCCTGCAACTCGGCTTCGACTTCTTTTTCCAGCTGGTTGATGCCCTTCTCGTCGAGAATGCCTTCGCGCAGCAGGAACATCTGCGTGCGCGTCACCGGATCGCGCTGCGCATCGCGTTCGCGCTCGGCGTCAGGACGGTAGAGGCGTTCATCGTCTGACAAGGAGTGCGAATACGGCCGGATGACGTGGGCATGAACGAAAGCCGGACCGTTCCCTTCCCGGCAATGCCGCACGGCGCGATCGAAGGCGGCGTAGCTGGCCACGGGGTCGGTGCCGTCGACTTCTTCGAAATGGAAATTGGGAAATCCAGACACCAGCCGCGAAATGCTTCCGCCCGCGGTCTGCACTTCAACGGGCACTGAGATCGCGTAGCCGTTGTCTTCCACGCAGAAAATTACCGGCAGCTTTTCCAGGGCGGCGGCGTTCATGGCCTCCCAGAATTCGCCTTCGCTGGAAGTGCCGTCGCCCAGAGAAACGTAGGTGACTTCGTCGCCCTGAAAGCTGACGTTCTTGAACTGGCGGTAGTCCACTAATGTCGAGGCGGGAACCGTCGCGGCCTTGGGATGGCGGGCGAAATAGCGTCCGCCCTCGGCGCAGCCGACGGCCTGCAGAATCTGCGATCCAGTCGGCGACGACTGGGTCACGATGTGCAGATTGGGATAGCTCCAGTGCGAGGGCATCTGGCGCCCGCCGGAACTGGGATCGCTGGCCGCACCTACGCCCTGCAGGAACATATCGTAGGGCTTGACCCCGAGGGCCAGGCACAGAGCGCGGTCGCGGTAGTACGGATAAAACCAGTCGTAGCCCGATTTCAGCGCCAGGCCAGCAGCGACACCGATGCCCTCATGCCCAGCTCCGGACATCTGGAAGTAGATTTTCTGTTGGCGTTTGAGCAGGATTTCCCGGTCGTCCACGCGCCGGGAAGTGTACATGATGCGGTAGGCCTGGATGAGCTGCTCGCGCGTAAGTCCTTCATAAAGCTTGCTCTTCTTCGCGCCGTTGGCCGCAAGGGCCAGCTTTGGGTCGGTCTTGGTCGTGGCCATCCGGTTCGTGGGTCTCGCTTCAGTTAGATTCCTCGCAGCCGTTCTAAGATGCGGCGAAGCTGCCGGGAACCTGTTGGATTGTAAATGTTAACCGGGGGTTAGAAAAGTGCGGAAATTTGAATTTCAGAGGATGGAGCGGCCGGACCACGTGACCGCTTTCACTCGGGGTTGCGAAGTGTTCGGGGGAGGGTCTTCAAGGCTCGGGTCTCACCCCTTCTCAGCATTCGCGCGTGCGGGGGCTACATCGTCCTGCGCGAAATAGCGCCGCTGAAAGTAGAGTGAAACGCCTACCAGTCCGATGAGGGCGGGAACTTCGACCAGCGGGCCGATGACGGCTGCGAAGGCTGCGCCGGAGTTGATTCCAAAGACGGCCACAGCGACCGCGATGGCGAGTTCGAAATTGTTGCTCGCTGCCGTAAACGACAAGGTCGCCGTCTTCGAATAGTCGGCCCCCAGCTTGTACCCCATGTAGAACGACACCAGGAACATCACGACAAAGTAAATCAGCAGGGGAATGGCGATGCGCACAACGTCGAGGGGCAGCCGGACGATGTATCCGCCCTTCAGCGAGAACATCACGACGATCGTGAACAGGAGGGCAATCAGAGTGACCGGGCTGATTCGCGGGATGAAGGTTTTTTCATACCATTGCTTTCCGCGCACCCGCAGCAGCACAAAGCGTGTGATCATCCCCGCAAGGAATGGGATGCCGAGATAAATGAAGACGCTGCGGGCAATGTCGCGGATCGACACATTCACTACGGAGCCATGCAATCCAAACCACTCCGGGAGTTTGGTCACAAAGATCCAGGCATACACCGAGTAGAACAGGACCTGGAATACTGAGTTGAAAGCCACCAGACCAGCGGCGTAGTCGGTATCGCCCTTGGCCAGTTCATTCCACACGATCACCATGGCGATGCAGCGCGCCAGTCCTATCATGATGAGGCCCGCCATGTACTCCGGATAACCGCGCAGGAAAATGATGGCCAGGGCGAACATGAGCAGCGGGCCAATCACCCAGTTCTGAACCAGCGAGAGCACCAGGATTTTCTTGTTGCGGAAGACCTCGCCCAGCTCTTCATAGCGGACTTTGGCCAGTGGCGGATACATCATCAGGATGAGGCCTACGGCGATGGGAATCGAGGTGGTGCCAACACTGAAGCGATTCAAAAAAGGCACAATCCCGGGCAGCGCCCAACCGGCGGCGACTCCAACCAGCATGGCGGTGAATATCCATAGCGTCAGATAACGATCGAGGAAGCTGAGACGGGAGGTGACGTTGTTGTTCATTTGGTTTCGCTTTGAGGTTTATTGCCGCCCAATGTTGTCGACTTCCTTCTTGAGCGAGAAGCGATCGAGAGTGGCGAGCGGCAGGCTCAAAAAGAGGCTGATTCTTCGATCGAGTAGAAAGAATGCGTCGCGAAAGGCCTTTTCGATCTGCTCCGCTGTTCCCTGCACAGCGGCCGGATCGGGGATTCCCCAATGGGCGGTCATCGGTTGGCCCGGCCACACCGGACAGACTTCATTCGCGGCGTTGTCACAGACGGTGAAAACGAAATCGAGGTGGGGAGCGTCGGGCTTGGCAAACTCCTCCCAACTCTTGCTGCGCAGGCCACTCGTCGGAAGGTGCGCCGCCTCCAATTGCCGCAGCGCCTCGGGGCGAACTGTACCTGAGGGATGGCTGCCCGCGCTGTATGCGGTGAAGTTCGGCCGGCCCTTCTGATTCAGGACGGCCTCGGCCATGATGGAGCGCGCCGAGTTCCCGGTACACAGAAACAAAACATTGTAATGTCCTTGCATCCCGTTCTCCTGATCCCTCTCAGTTACAGCACGTCGGACCACAGCAGGCTTCCTTCGCGGAACTAGGTTTCACGGCACGCAAGAACGCGCTCAGAAATTTTCCGTCGACTTGCGGGGCGAGGGCGTCGACGTCGATTCCCTGCCCGGAGAGAAATTCGCGGGCATCCTCGGCGCGATAGATGCGCGTGGGCTCGACCTCAATCTGCTCGAAGCCGGCCGCCGCCAGTTTGCTGCGATAGTCGTTTTCTTCCAGCGCTCCGGCGATGCAACCCACCCACGCCAGCACGCTCTGGCGAATCTCGGGCAGAATCTCTCCGCGGGTCACGACATCCGAAACGGCGAATCGGCCGCCCGGCTTCAGCACGCGGAAAGCCTCGCGCAGAACTTTATCTTTATCGGCCGAAAGATTGATTACGCAGTTGGAAATGATCACGTCAACCGAATTGTCGGGCAGCGGGATGTTCTCGATTTCACCCTTCAGGAATTCGACGTTCTCGACACCCGCCTTGCGTTTATTCTCGTTGGCCAGCGCGAGCATTTCGTCGGTCATGTCGAGACCGTAGGCTTTCCCTGTGGGGCCGACGCGGCGCGCAGACAGCAGCACGTCGATGCCGCCGCCGGAACCGAGGTCGAGCACAACCTCGCCGGGGTTCAACTGAGCGAGTGCCGTCGGATTGCCGCAGCCCAGCGAAGCCAGCAGCGCCTCCTCGGGAATCTGCCCAGCCTGCGAAGCATCGTAGAGGTTGGCCGTGATGGGATCGCAGCAGCCCGTACTGGCGGTCGCGCCGCAGCAGGAACTGCCTCCAGCCTTCACGCGTAGCGCGGCCTCGCCGTATTTCTGCTTGACGACTTGCTTGATGTCCGCGGAGTTGGTCTTGGGAGCGGCGCGGCTTTCAGCCGCGGGGTTTGGGAAGGGCACGGCTTCAGCCGTGCCGTTAGGCGAGCCGAACGATGTGGGCTTTAGCCCCTGAGGGATTTCGTCAACATCAGTCCGTGTGCTCATAATCTATCTCCTACTTGCAGATCTGAATGATGTCTTGCGGCTTAAGAGCTCGATTGCGCGTGCAGCATTCGGCGTAAAGGAATTGCAGCAATTCCTGCAGGGCAGCGGTGTTGGCCGTGTAGCGAAGAAAAGTCCCTTCGCGCTGCACTTCGACGAGGTCTTCGGTTCGCAGCTTGTCCAGATGATGCGAGAGAGTCGAGTTCGGGATTTCAAGTTCCCCTTGAATGTCGCCGACGACAAGCCCCTCGGGATGCGCGGTCAGCAGCAGCTGCATGATGCGCAGTCGCGGTTCCGTGCCCATGGCGGAGAACATGTGGGCGTATTTGGCTACGCGTTCGCTGGATTTGCTGGCCGCAGATGCTCTGGTGGTCGCCCCTGACATATTTCGATATTACTGGAACTACAGCATATGTCAAGCAGCACGGGGCAGCCGAGCTTTTGCTCGGCCCGTCCGGGTCTGAGACCCGGACCCACACAGGCCCTATGCTGACGGCGGAGTGCTGAGTGCTTTATGCTGGAAGCAGATGATTCGCACTCTCCGCGCCTTCGACCCGCACTCCATCCAACTCGTAATCTTCGACCTCGACGGCACTCTCATTGACTCACGCCTCGACCTGGTGCATTCGGTCAATGCGGCGGTACGCCACATCGGGCGCCCAGAGTTGCCCGAAGACGTGATTGCCAGCTATGTCGGCGATGGTGCGCCGGTGCTGATGCAGCGGGCGCTGGGCGGCGAGCCAGCCGACGAGGCGCTGGTTCGCCAGGGCCTGGACTTTTTTCTTTCCTACTATCGCGAGCATAAGCTTGACCACACCACGGTCTATCCGGGAATTGCCGAAACGCTGGCGGCGATTCAGACGCCGGCTAACGGCACTCGGCGCAAGCTGGCCGTGCTTTCAAACAAGCCGGTCAATCCTTCGCGGGCGATTATCGACGCGCTCGGGCTGGGGAACTTCTTCTCGCAAGTGTATGGCGGCAACAGCTTCGCCACCAAGAAACCCGATCCCGAGGGCGCGCGCAAGTTGCTGGAAGAAAGCGGAGTGCGCGCGGAGCATGCGGTCATGGTAGGAGACTCGCACACCGACGTCGAGACCGGCCGCAGCGCCGGCCTGTGGACGATTGGCGTGACGTACGGTTTCGCTCCGCACACACTCGAAGCCGAACATCCGGACGTTATCGTGGACCGGCCGCAGGAACTGGGCGCAGTTTTTTCCGGAGCGTCCCAGCCGTGAGCCCCGCAAAGACTTCTCAAGCAAGAAGGAATGTCGCACAACGAACCATGACTTCAAACAACTCTGGCCCCACAAGTGATTTCACCGGAAAGGAACTGCGCAAGCTGCGAAGCCTGAAGAATCCCTACGGCATCCAGAAGTTTCTCGATGAGATGCCGTACCACCTGGAAGACACGGCCTGGTCGCCGCGCAAGGTTCTGGCCGAGCAGTCCTCGCACTGCCTGGAAGGAGCGATTTTTGGCGCGGCGGCGTTGCGGGCCAACGGATATCCTCCGCTGCTGCTCGACTTCGAAGCCGAGCACGATACCGACCATGTGATCGCCATTTACCGCGAAGACGGCTGCTGGGGCGCTGTGGCCAAGTCGAATTACACCGGATGCCGCTGGCGCGAGCCGGTCTATCGCACGCTGCGCGAACTGGCCCTGAGCTATTTCAATGCCTACTTCAACCTGCGGCGGGAGCGCACTCTGCGGCGCTACTCCGGCCCGGTGAATCTGAAGCGCTTCGACCGCCAGAACTGGATGACCACCGACCAGCCGGTGTGGTTCATCGTGTATCACCTGTTCGACATCAAGCACTATTCGCTGATGACCAAGGCCCAAGAAAAGAAACTGCATCGCGTCGACGACCGGCTCTTCCAGGCGGAGTGTCTAGGCAAGGCCCACAAGATTAGAGACTGACTGCATTAGAGACGAACTGCCGGACTTACTAAAGTTCTGCCGATATTCGGCCGATTTCTACTACGGACCTTTGCGCTTGCTTTACGCTCCCTCTGGACGCACTCTGGATAGCCAGTCCGGTCGAGCCCCGCGAACCTAGGTCCGGGAGAGCCTCGACTTGGAAGTGCCCGGTCAATTCGAAACTGGCCTTACCTACGAATCTGTGGACGCCCGCCGCCATCCCCGCTTCAAGTTGGAACTGGACATCCGTGTGTATCCCCGCGACTGCCCCGTGGTTCGAGGGTATACCGTCGACATCAGCGAGTCGGGGATTTCGGCTATGTTGCACATCGAAGTTCCCGTGGGCGAAGTGGTTCGCCTGGAACTCACCCTGCCGCTTGGCGAAGTGGAGACCCTCGCCATGGTTCGCCATCGCAATGCCTTCCGCTATGGCTTCCAGTTTGTGGAGGCAAGTTCGGCCCAAGACCTCATCGGGCGCACCTGCCGCCAGCTTGCGGTGGAACAGAACCGGCGGGAAGAACGCGGGGCCGGGTCTTAGGGGTCAGGTCTTGGGTCTTGGACCTTAGGTGTTGAGTGTTATGTCAGCCGCAATGCCCAACACCTAAAACCTAAGACCTAAGACCTAAAACTCCGCCGCCGCTACTTCCCGAACGAAACTTCCCTTGCTCGAATGCGTTAAGGTAAAAGCATGAGAGCTTTCCACCTGGGCTGGTTCATTCTTCTTTGCAGTCTGTTGGCGTCCGGCCAGCAGGATCCACCGGCTTCCACGCCATTGAGCGCGCCCGGCACGGAGAGCGGAAGCTCCGTCCCGGCGGCGCCCAAATCAAAATCCCTGCCCGATCTGACGCCCGATGCAAATGGCGCACTCTCCCAGGAACAGATGCGAGAACTGACTCGCGTCGTGGCCCAGAACTATAGAGACAACTACAAGAAGCAACGCGACTATACCTACATCGATCGCGAAGTCACACGGAAACTGGACGGCAAGGGCCAGGTCCGATCCACGGAAACCAAGACCTATGAAGTCATGGAACTCTATGGCGAGCCAGTGTCACGCTGGATTGAAAAAGACGATAAACCGCTCGACGCGAAAGAGGCAGCTAAGGAAGAGGAGAGAATCCAGAAGCTGGCCGACAGGCGCAAGAATGAATCGGAGGACGAGAAGAGAAGGCGTCAGGAAGAAAAAGAAAGCGCCCGGCAAAAGGGCCGCGAGTTTGTGAGCGAAGTTCCCGACGCCTACAACTTCCGCTTAATGGGAAGCGAAGTCCTGAACGGACGCGATACCTGGGTGATTGATGGCGAACCGCGACAGGATTTCCATGCGCGCTCGAAAGAAGCCGAGGCGCTTTCCAAGCTCCATGGCCGGCTGTGGATCGACAAATCCGAGATGCAACTCGCGAAAATGGATATCGAGATCATCGATACGGTCTCGTTCGGGTGGGTGCTGGTGCGTCTTCACAAGGGCACACGCGTTGTGTATGAACAGATGCGCGTGAACGATGAGGTCTGGTTACCGCAGCACTATGAGGCCAAGGTCGACGCCCGCATTGCCTTGTTCAAGAGCGACAACGAACAGGACGCCGGCACCTTCCGCGACTACAAGAAATTCCGCACCTCAGCGAAGATTGTGGGCATGGGCGAAGTAAAGGAGCAGAAGTAGACCGGCGTGGCCACTCCAGCCTGCTCTCGCGAATAGAAAAAGTTACCCGCCACATTCTCCACTCGGAACCAGCCGGGCTTATAATGCGGAGTCCCAAGCGCAACTGCCGCAAGGGGCCGCTTCTAATTCCGATCCCCAGAGGCACAATGGACTCTCTGACTCGTTCCCTCACCCGTCGTGATCTGCTGCGTTCCGGCCTCGCCCTCTCCGCTTCCACCCTGGTCGCAGGGTCCGTGGGCCGCGCCCATGCACTGCTCGCAGACTATCCCGGCGCAGCATCGGCCGAGGCGCTGTCCGCCGTGGCTCCGCGCGAGCACCTGCTGTTCGACTTTGGCTGGAAGTTTTTTCAAGGACACGCCAGCGACCCGCGGCGCGATTTGGGATTCGGCATGGGCCAGGGAGACTTCGCGAAATCGGGAGAATTCTCGTTTGCCACGCAGAAATTTGACGACTCCAAGTGGCGAGATTTGAATTTGCCACACGACTGGGCGGTCGAGTTGCCCTTCGTGCGCGATGAAGAGCAGAACAGTCACGGCTACAAACCACTGGGCCGCCGCTATCCCGAAACCAGCGTGGGCTGGTACCGGCGCACGTTCGATATTCCGAAAGAAGACAGCGGACGCCGCATCACTATTGAATTTGACGGTGCCTTTCGCAGCGCTCTGGTGTTTCTGAACGGATACTTCATTGGACGCAACGACAACGGCTACGCGCCTTTTCACTTCGATGTGACCGACTTTCTCAACTATGGCGGCAAGAATTTTCTGATGGTCCGCATGGACGCCAGCTTTGGCGACGGCTGGTTCTACGAGGGGGCGGGGATTTACCGGCATGTGTGGCTGACCAAGACCGATGCGCTGCATCTGGGGCGTTGGGAGAGCTTCGCGCGAGCGGCCGTCAAAGGAAATGCTGCGGCGCTCCAACTGACTACCGTGGTAGAGAATCAAAGCAGAGCGGTGGAACACTGCCGCGTGCGATGGCAAGTTTTCGACGCCGCTGGAAAAGTGGTAGCCACCGACGACAGCCCCTCACAGCCCGTACGGGCAGACGAATCAACGCCCTTTACAGCAATCACAACTCTCTCGAATCCCGCGCTGTGGTCGCCGGAAACTCCGAACCTCTACACAGCGGTGGTCACAGTCGAATCTGGCGGCAAGCCCCGCGATGCCGAGCGCGTGAGTTTCGGCGTGCGCGACCTCAAGTGGGACGCCGACAAGGGATTCTTCCTCAACGGCAAATCCGTCAAGATCAAAGGCACCTGCAATCATCACGATCACGCGGGCGTGGGCGCGGCGCTTCCCGATCGCTTGCAGTGGTATCGCGTCGCGGTGCTGAAAGACATGGGCGGCAACGCCGTGCGCACCTCGCACAACATGCCCACGCCGGAGTGGGTGGAAGCCTGCGATCGGCTGGGCATGATGATGATGTGCGAGACCCGGCTGATGAGCGCGAATCCCGAGGGCATGGCGCAGCTGGAGACGATGGTCAAGCGCTATCGCAATTCGCCGTCGATCATTCTTTGGTCGATGGGCAACGAAGAGTGGACCATGATGTATCAGCCACAGGGCCCGCGTGTGATCGACGACATGATCGCCCGAACCCACGAACTGGATCCGACGCGTTTGTGCACGGCCGCCGTCAATACTGCGTTCGACCAGCACTTTCCCGAACAGCTCGACGTGATGGGTTTCAACTACAACCTGAAAGAGATTGACGGATATCACGCCAAGCATCCCAAGCAGCTGAGCGTGGGGTCGGAAACAGCCAGCACGGTTTCCACGCGCGGCATCTATTCGACCGACAAGCTGCGCAACTGGGTCAGCGCTTATGACCTGAATCATACCGAGTGGTCCGAGCTGGCCGAGGAGTGGTGGAAGTTCTACGCCGCGCGCGAATGGCTCTCTGGAGGCTTCGCCTGGACCGGCTTCGACTACCGCGGCGAGCCCACGCCCTACGGCTGGCCGTCGATCAACTCGCAGTTCGGCATCGTCGACATGTGCGGCTTTCCCAAGGACAACTTTTATTACTACAAGGCGTGGTGGGGATCGGAGCCCGTGCTGCATCTGTTTCCGCACTGGAACTGGGCCGGGCGAGAGGGCGAACCGATCCCGGTGTGGGTGCATTCGAATCTTGATTCCGTCGAGGTCTTCATAAACGGTCAGAGCCAAGGCTCGAAGAAAGTCGAACCGCTCACCCATCTGGAATGGTCGGTGAAGTATGAACCCGGCGTGCTGGAAGCGCGCGGCACGAAAAACGGCAAAGTCGTGCTGACAGAAAAGCGCGCGACTACGGGCGGACCGGTATCAATCAAGTTAACCACCGATCGCACCGAGATTAACGCCGACGGCGAAGACATCGCGATTTTGCGCGTGGAGGTCCTCGACAAAGAAGGCCGCGCCATTCCTACGGCCGGAAATATGATCAGCTTCAAAGTAAGCGGCGAAGGGGCGCTGATCGGCGTGGGCAACGGCGACCCCAATTGCCAGGAGTCCGACAAAGCCCCGAAACGCAGCCTGTTCAACGGCCTCGCCCAGGTGATCGTGCAAGCCAGCAAGACTCCGGGAACGATCACGCTGGAAGCGTACACGGAAGACTGGCCGCCGCCTAAGTTGCCCGCCACGCAGGTGACGATTACGACGAAGAAGGTGGAGTTAAGGGTGAGCGTGGGGTAGGAGCTACTTTGAAAGCCAATGAAAATAGCCCACCACCGCTAACCGGGAGGGACGTATGATGAAGCGCGACAGCGGTTGGAACTCCATACTCCTAAGCGCTGAGTGCCGCGAAGTGTTGGAGCGGGTAGCCGACCTGCGAAAGAAAGACAAGCACGTCTACCCGAGCGAGAAGAATGTATTCCGTGCTTTCGAGGACTGCACCTTCGAGAAAGTTCGCGTGGTCATTCTCGGACAAGACCCATACCCCAATAAGGGTCAGGCCATAGGCCGAGCCTTTGCCGTGCCGAAATCGACCAAGGTTCTTCCACGTTCACTCGAGAACATCTTTAAAGCCGTGTTGCACGACTATCCTGGCGGGTTGAGGCCGGAGCAGACCTTGGAGTCGTGGGCCAACCATGGAGTGCTCCTACTGAACACCACTCTGACGGTGGAGGATGGTAGCCCCAACAGCCACGCCAAGGCGAAGATTGGGTGGAAAAGAGCAGTGACCATTCCGACCTTGAAAAAGTTGTCCGCCGAGCGCGAGCATCTTGTGTTCATGCTGTGGGGGCGTCACGCCAAATCGTTTGAGCATATCCTGGATCAAAGGCGGCATCGAGTCCTTAAAGCGTCGCATCCGTCGCCACGGAGGGATGTGGAGAGCTTTCGAGGGTGTGGTCATTTCCGCAAAGCCAACGACTACCTCAGCGAGCACGGCATCGAGCCAATCATCTGGAGGAGGGACGCTTGAACCCTAGCACCACGGTTGCATTTGGACGAGTCGGGGACGTTCAAGCATCCTTACGGGATGCGGATGTGCATCGCAAAATCGACCCGGCGTTGAATCGCCGGGCTACTGTCAAACGTCCCTCCGGGACGATTGGCTGCCCACCGGTGTAATCCATTCGGACAAGGGTTGTGACGTCGCTCGACTGGCACATCCTTACGTCTATAATAGAAAGATTCTCTGCCGGCAGAATCGGCTTCTGTGGCGCCGCCGGCAAAACCTGGCCTCGCTGCGCTTGGCCGGACGGGCGAAGGCACCCGTCCCCACACAAGATGTAGCTAAGAGCTTCTGTTATGGATTTCAAACTCGTTTCCAGCTATAAGCCGCAAGGCGACCAGGGCCGCGCCATCGAGTCGCTGCTGCGTGGAGTGTATGACCGCGAGCAGCACCAGGTGCTGCTCGGCGTCACCGGGTCGGGCAAGACCTTCACCATGGCCAAGGTCATCGAGGCCGCCAACCGCCCCACGCTGGTTATGGCGCATAACAAGACGCTGGCCGCACAACTGTATCACGAGTTCAAGAATTTCTTTCCGCACAATGCGGTCGAATATTTCGTCTCCTATTACGACTACTACCAACCCGAGGCGTACGTCCCCGCCGCCGATCTCTACATCGAAAAAGAAGCGACCATCAACGATGAACTCGACAAGCTGCGGCTGTCGGCGACGCGGTCTTTGTTTGAACGCCGCGACGCTCTGATTGTGGCGTCGGTGAGCTGCATTTACGGCCTGGGCTCGCCGGAAGCCTATTACGGCATGATGATGTTTCTGGAAAAAGGCCAGAAGATCAAGCGCGAAGACATTACGCGCCGCCTGGTCGACATCCTCTACGAGCGCACGAACGGCGACTTCCGGCGCGGCACGTTTCGCGTGCGCGGCGATGTCATCGAGGTCTTCCCTACGTACGACGACATGGCCTACCGCATCGAATTGTGGGGCGATGAGGTTTCGTCGCTCACCCAGATCGATCCTCTGTTCGGCACGGTCAAGCAGAAATACATGCGGCTGCCGATTTATCCGAAGACGCATTATGTGATGAAGGAAGAAACGCGGGCGTCGGCCGTGGCATCGATCAAGAAAGAGCTGGCGTGGTGGGAAGTCGAACTGGAGAAACAGGGCCGGCTGGTCGAGGCGCAGCGCATTCACCAGCGCACCATGTTTGATCTGGAAATGATCAAGGCCATGGGCTTCTGCCACGGCATCGAAAACTATTCGCGGCATTTTACCGGGCGTCTGCCGGGCGAGCCTCCACCCACGCTGCTGGATTATTTTCCGCGCGACTTTCTTATGTTCATCGACGAGTCGCATGGTACCGTGCCGCAACTGCGCGGCATGTATGCCGGCGACCGCTCACGAAAAGAAACTCTGGTCGAGTACGGCTTTCGCATGCCTTCGGCTCTCGATAACCGTCCACTCACGTTTGAAGAATTTGAGCACCGCACCAACCAGCTGATTTACGTTTCGGCGACGCCCGGCCCGTATGAACTGACCAAGTCGGCGGGAGTGGTCGTGGAGCAGATCATCCGGCCCACTGGACTGATCGATCCCGAGGTGGAGGTGCGTCCGGTCAAGGGACAGATCGACGACCTGCTGCACGAGATTCGCGCGCGCGTGGAACTTGGGCAGCGAGTGCTGGTGACGACACTGACCAAGCGCATGTCCGAAGACCTCGCCGAGTACTACGCCGAAGTCGGCGTGAAGTGCCGCTATATGCACTCCGAGATCGAGACCCTGGAGCGAGTGAAGATTCTGCGCGACCTGCGCAAGGGCGAGTTCGACGTATTGATTGGCATCAATCTACTGCGCGAAGGCCTGGACCTGCCCGAAGTTTCGCTGGTGGCGATTCTCGACGCCGACAAAGAAGGGTTCCTGCGGTCGACCGGATCACTGATACAGACCATCGGCCGCTGCGCGCGGCATCTGAACGGCCGCGCGATTCTCTATGCCGATCGCCAAACCGATTCAATGAAGCGCGCCATGGATGAGACACTGCGCCGCCGCGCCATCCAGACCGCCTACAACGAAGAAAATGGAATCACCCCGGAGTCAATCGTACGTCCGCTGGACATGACGCTGGCGGGAATCGTGGCCGCCGACTACGCCGATCTGACCGGCGGTGAGGCCGAGGGCATTCCGGAATTCAAGTCGCAGGAAGAAGTAGATACCTACATCGGCAAACTCGAAAGCGACATGCGCGAAGCGGCGAAGAAGTTTGAATTCGAGAAGGCCGCGAAACTGCGGGACGTGATCAAGGAACTGAGGACGAAGGAGTTTTTGTTCGCGTTGTAACGCTGCCGATTGGATAGCTTTCTTACTTCATCGACGCAATGAATGGCGACACGTTAATTGCGATTTCCGGAATTGTTGCGCTGCTGTCCCTTGGGATATGGTCGGCGTTGAAGGGCCGCTTCTCGTCGCACCGGGTCTCGGACGGCGAGCTTCGCCAACCGATTCCTGACGTGACCTCGGAGGATGTAAAAAGGATTGTCCGTCGAGACTACCCGGATACAGCGTTTGAAGAAGTCATGTCAATCGTGACTGAGTACACGAGTCGATGGGAGAATGACGGCCCTCGCGTTCAACTCGCTGCGCTCAAGTTAGCAAATGGCCACCGAGATTCGCTTCGACGGTGGATCGATGCCGCAAAGCTAGACTATCGCGACGTTTTGGTTCCTGCGGAGTACCCTCAGTACTGGAAGGCAACTTCGCGCGGTCGCAGTTTGTCGAAGAACCGCCATCAACTCTTTGAGTCTGACAGAAAACAATACGAAAATTGGCTCCACAGATAACTACCCTAGGATTTGTGGCTTTCCCGCCCCGCATACCCGCCGGCGACAAAATCACAATCCTGCCATTTAAGCATCGGTTCAAGACTCCCGGTTTTGCGTCGATAATGAGTTCAATGGTGAAAATAACCGAGATTCGAAGGACATGTTTTGCCTGTCCTGCGCAATGGGAAGGTAAAACTGAATCCGGATACGTATATATCAAGTTTCGATGGGGAAGCCTAACCGTTAGGTCTGGTTCAACGATTAAGGATGCGATAGCTGGGCCCTCAGTATTTGAATGGCACGACACTGACGGCTTTGGCGGATTTATGGAGTACGACGAACTGAAGAGGCTCACTTCCGGCGTATTAGATCTGCCCGACGCGGAATCCCCTGAAGAATCGAACGGTATCCCGGCAAAGGTTTAAACCAACTTAGCAAGCAGCTGAAGTAGCTATTCCTATCCCTATCGCCCGTACGCCGCGCTGGCGGCCAGCGGTTTACGGTGGAACGTATACCCATCGAAAGTTTCCGAGCGGAAGTTCAGGTTCGGTGCGCAGAGTTTCTCGGTTTGGCTTAAGAAAAGATACCCGCCGGGTTCGAGATAGAGATGCAGGCGCTCCATGAGCGCGGTGCGCTGGGCGCGTGAGAGGTGCGGCAGCACGTCCATGCAGAAGATGCAGTCGAAGCGGCCGATGTAGACCGGCTTGGTCAGGTTCATGGTGTTGAAAGTGACCAGGCTGCGCAGGCGCGGCTTGACCAGCAGGTGCGCGCCATTGGCCGAACCGCCGTTACTCGATCCATTCCCGGATCCGCTCGCGCTTCCGTTTTGCGAATTCTCTGAGGAGCCATTCGACACCCCATTCGGGCTGCCAATCTTCGAGAAGCAGGCGCGAATCGCCGCCGGAGGCAATCCCGTCAGCGCCGACTGCGGATACAGCCCGCGCTCAGCCACTTCAATCGCGGAAGGCAGCAGGTCGCTGCCCACGATGTGAATCGACCAGTCCTTCGTTCCCTGCCCTGTGGCTGGAGCGCTGCTCTCCGCCACGCCTCCATTCTTGGCGGACGCATTTTTTTCCCTGCCGTCCTTGGCGCCGTTACCGCTGTTCGATCCATTGTTCGAACCATTGTTCGAACTCGAACCATTGCCGGCGCCATTCCCGTTTCCGCCGGGCAGCGCCTCGCACAGCGCCATCGCAATCGAATAGGCCTCTTCTCCGGTGCCGCAACCAGCGCTCCAGATGCGAAGCGTGCCGGGGCCGTCGTCCACTTTGCGGGCATAGAGTTGCGGGATCACCTGCCGGGCCAGCGCATTCAAGGCCCCAGGGTGGCGGAAGAAGCCGGTATTCACGTTGAGCACGCCATCCAGGAACGCGGGCAGCACCGAGGGATCCTGATCAGAAGCACGCAAACGGTCCAGCAAGGCGGCGGGAGATTCCAGTTCCTGACTCTCCAGATACTCGGCCACGTGCGCGGCTAAAGCGCTGTTAGGGCAGTCGAGCAGGATTCCCGTCTGCCGTTCCACCAGCAGGCGCAGCTCGGAGAGTTCGTGCTCGAGAATGGTGACACCCGCCATCAATCTATGCATAAATCCTTCCCCCGGAGGGTGTGCAAAAAATCATTCGACGCCTGTTTTCAGATCGTCGCGGTGCGAGGGGAGGGGTCTTCATAGTTAGTTACCAGCGGCGCCGGCCGCGTACGACTTGCCGGCGTCTTGTTCCGCCTGCTGCGCGACCACGTTCATCTCCTTTTCCAAGGAAGAGAAGCGCTGCATGATCTCGTGAATGCGGAGCGTCATATTGCGAATGGTTTCGATCTGGGCGCGAGTCTGGGCCGAGAGGCTGCCGGGCTCGAGCAGCAGCAGGTCGGAGTTTCCCAGCACTGACGTCAGCGCGTTGTTCAGGTTGTGCCGCATTTCCAGCATGTAGCGGCCCAGCGTGGCCTGCCGATCGAGCGTGGCACAGGCCGCCTCGGCGGCGCGGGCGCGCGATTCGGCGCGCGAACGGTGCACGGCTTCGCTGGCCGCCAGCACCAGGGTTTCCAGCCAGTGTTCACTGTGCCGCAGCAAGGCAACGCGCGGCCAGCGCTCGTGCACCAGTTGCCCGGTGGCGGCGTCATGACAGACGCAAAAAATCGGCCGGCCGGTGGAATGCAGCGGCTCCAGAACCACCGAAAGCAGGTCGCGCCGCAACTCCCCCACAATGGCCACGTCGAACACGTCCACCGCGAAGCGCGGCCACAAGTCGCCGCTCAGCAGGGTGAACGTGGGCACATTGCGCTCCATCTGCCAGCGCGCCGTCACGCGACGGGTGAAATCGACTTCGTCGGAGATGATGAGTACGGTCGGCGCCTGCACTTCGAAACTTCCTTTGCCTTCGATCTGGCGAGTCGTTCAATCGTTGATGTGTCGATCAGTGATTCTGTCGATCCCGATTCTGCGAACCACGGTTGAACCTGGTCACGACGATGATGCGAACATTTATTTATTCTTCGCGCTCTCTGAGTCCGAATCCCAGACGGGTGTACCGGAAACCTCAAACTCGGGGGCTTCGGCGGGCTTGGCCTCGGGCTTCGCCGCGGCGGCGGGCGCAACGGCCTTGGCCGGGACCTTCGATGCCCCTGCGGCTGCCGCAGACGCAGCCGGTTTCGCCGCAACCGCTGCCGGTTTGGCGGCGACTGGCGGTTTCGCAGGGGGCTTCACGGCCGGCGCTGGGTTTGCCGCCGGGGCCGCCTTCGCGGCGGGCACTGGCTTCGCCGCAGTCGCTGCCTTTGCCTTCGCTTCCTCTTTACCTTTGACTTCCGGTTCGGGAGGTTTGCCGCGGCCGAGCGCGTACTCGACCGAGGCGCGCAGATCCACCAGCATGCGCAACGGCTGGCCCGAGGAATACTCAGCCTGAAACATCACCTTCCACGACTGGCAGATCACGCGCAGCCGAATGATCGGTTCCTGCGCCGAAAACTGGGCACGCCGGCAGTCGATGGTCTCGACGCCCTTTTCCTCAAGCTCAGTCAGCCCATCCAGAATCCCGTTCAGATCACCCAGCATGAGACGGAAAAATGACCGCCGCATCAGATATCCGAAGCGCGTAAAGGCGGCCAGAGCCACGGGGAGATAGAACAAGTCCCCGGCCAGACTCTTGGCCTTGCGCCCCTGCTCCAGAACTCCGCCATGCAGAAGTTCGTCAAGCGACTTGCAGCGCCGTGAAGATTCGAGCACGCGGTCCAGCGCGTTCAGCCACACGGGCGGCTTCAATTCCACCGCACCTAAAACCGTCTTCAGCGCCTCGGCCACATAGGCGAGATCTACTTCGGCGTCGGTCAAACCAGAGGGCGCGAGCTGGCTGAAATACTGCACCAGCAGAAAATCAATCTTGTCCCGGATGACGTCGGTCTTGTGCGGCTTCGCCAGGAAGTGCTCCAGCAGGCCCTCAATCGCTTCCTCGGTCACCGAGGCACTGGTTTGCAGGAACTGGCGCAACTGGTGCACCTGGATGAGCTCGTCCATTTGGTCGAGCCAGTGATTGGCCTGTTCGACCACCTCTTTTTCGGGCGTGTCGAGGCCAGCTTCCAGCTCGGCGCACGGTTTCGCGTCGATGGCGAACTCGCGCGCCAGTTCAAAATAAATGGGATATAACCGGCGGGCGGTATTCCATTGCGTGGCGAGATCCGGTACGGGTGTTGTAGGAGTCATGATTTCACGATCCAGTTGGGCACTTCTCCACGAAAGCGGGCAGCCACCGCGGTCTTGCCGGGGTGATACTGCACCGCGACCACCGAAAGGCCCACATCAAACGAACCATCGGAGTTCCGCAGGCGTAGCTCGTCGCCGAACTCCAGGGGCGTATCGCATTCGAAAAGAACTTCGCGGGGAGTGCCGAATTCAATCACGATACTTTCGGCGAAATGAGCTGCGGCGGATTCGCTGCCCGGTATGATTCGAGCGAGTTGAACGGGCATGCGGACGGGCGACGCCTCGGGGAAAAACCGCGCCAGCCCCGCCACGGTGCTGGCGTTCTGAGCGTTACGCGCCGTTGCTGTGGCTGAATGCGCCAAGCGATCAGATTCCTCTTAACCCAGACTCGTTCGACCCAGACTCGTTCCGCCGCTTGAAATGCGGTTGGGCTCCCCTCTTCCCGGTTAGGAAGAGCTGTGGGGAGCCAGAATCCGCGGTTCAGAAAAGGAGGAGCAACGCAGCAGCCATCCCTGCGAACGGAAGGACTAGTACCAAGGTGAGTGCATTTTCATCGGGTTAGGGCCGGGTTCCAATGTCGTGGACGAGGAAAGACGTCTCCGGCGTCTCAGCATGAGACGCAATTCTCAAATCAGCCGCTTCACTCAATACGCTGACGGCAGGCCCATTTTCTTGATCAGCGCCTGATAGCGAGGCTCGGAATGCACCAAGTCGAACATACGTTCGCCCTGCACCATGATCAGGTAGGGATAACGCTGATCGTAGGAAGCTTCAAGAAACTTCAGAGTGTTCGACTTGTCGCCGAGAAAAGCATAGTGGCGGGCCATTTCGAAGGGTGAAAGATATTTCTTGCGAACGGCATCGGCTTTGAAATCGTCCATCATCCATTGCGCCACCGCTGGTGATCCACCACGGGTGTAGGCCCGGCGTACAGCGGACGTTCTAGCGGGATCGTCTCGGACTATTTTTTCCAATTCTTCTACTGCCTCCTTCTTCATGCCTTTGAGCCAGTAAATCTGGATCAGATCAAAATGGATGAACCAATTACCAGGCTCAGTTTCGCTTCGCCGCCGCAGTTCGGCAATAGCATCGTCAAGCTGCCCGCGCGCCATGTAAGCTTCACCAAGATCGGTAATGTACTGCATGGGATCAAGTGTGATCGCCTGCTTCAACTCTCTGAATGACTCATCGGGCTCATGCATGGCGTCTAAAACCCAAGCGCGCATTCGGTGTGTTTCAGCGAGGTTGGGATTCAGTTGGAGGCTGCGCCGCGACTCGGCATCCGCGTCGGCAACGTCCCACGCGAAGAGGAGATACCACATAGCCAGCGCATTGTGAGCTTCTGGCGAAGAGTCATCGATGGCGACGGCCTTGCGGGCGGCTTCTTCCATCTTCGACGCCACGTTCCTGGCCGGAAATTCGTCGAGGATGACTTGGGCTGCGTAAGACTTAGCCACGCCGCTCCATGCGGCAGCATAGTCGGGCTGTAGACCAATCGCCTTTTCGTAATATTCCAGGCTGCGGTCAGGATTGCTTCCGTTCCAAAAATAGAGCCCTTGCATGTAATCGTCGTGGGCTTCGGGACTGATGTAGTGATGCGTCGGCACGGGCGACGAGGCGGCTTTGGCTTCGCGGGCGATGGTTTGTGAAAGCTCTTCCGGCAACAAGTAGGCCTGACTAAGATCGCGGTCGTAGCTATCGGCCCACATGTGGGTATCAGTTGGCCCGTAAATAAGCTGCAGATTTAAGTGAACTCGGCCGCCATTGCGCGCAACCGATCCTTCCAGTATCCCGTCCACTCCGAGCGATTGCGCGATGCCACGCAACGGCTTGTTTACCCCTTTGTATTGCATGGCGGACGTGCGCGACACCACTCGCAAGGACCTATTCCGCGCCAGGGCCGTGATCAACTCGTCCGTCATCCCGTCTGCGTAGTAATCCTGCGAAGCATCGCCCGACATATTGACCAGAGGGAGCACCGCGATGGAGTGAATGGGGCCGATGCTGTTTTTCGCAAAAACCCGGTCGCGCAGCCCCGCAACATTTAGCGCCAACGTCGCCCCGGCCGCCACGAGCAAAGCAACCGCCGCCCAGGGCCACTTTCGTGATGCCAAACCTTCGCCAGCACTGATCGGGCCAGCTTCCACGCTCGCTGGCGTTGAGACTTCATTCTCGGGAACCGGATTTGCGGAAGGGAGGATTTTCGCGGACGCTGCCGTTCCATTCGCGTTCGTACTCACGGCGTCAGATGCAAACCTGTAACCCTTGCCTGAGACCGTCTGTATGAACCGCGGCCGCTCTACGTCTTCCCGCAGCGCGGCCCGAATCTTGCGAATGGCAGTATTAATGCCGTGCTCGGTATCGAGGAAAACATCTTTGCCCCAAAGCCGCTCGATAATCTCCTGCCGGCACACCACCTGCCCATTTTTTTCCAGCAGCAGGATGAGCAATTCCATGGGAATGCGTTCGAGCTTCTGAGGGCGATCATGGTATCGCAATTCAAAACGGGAGCTAACCAGTTCAAAATCGCCGAAGTTGTAGGTGGGCGGCGCGGGCACGACACTCCAACAATTGGGGTAGCAAATATACCATTGATTGGAAGCAAGGAGTAGACAACCTGCCAAATCAGCAACTTACAGCTTCACCTTTCTTCACCTCAATTCATTCGCCAGTCCTTGCCTTGTTGCGCCCTCTAGGTCACGATTCGCCCCCTCGGCCGCCAGCGTTTAGCGCGGCTCGATACAAAGGAGACATGATGAAATCCAACACATCGATGCGAATTCTTGGGAAGTACACATGCTTTGCGGCATTGCTCGCTCTGGGAATTACCGGGGCCATAGGAGTCGCCCATGCAGGTGGCTGGCGAGGCGATGACGATCAACTGGTCCAAGTAGCTGAATTAGAACAGCAAATTCACGCGACCTTTCACGCGGCAGTCAGCGTGCACGATCCGATAAATGGCGATTCGCCGGAAGTGATTACCCAGCGAATCCGCGACGTACTCTCGATCTGGACTAAAGACGCCGAACTCACGGTTGTCAGCACCACTGCCACGGCAGGAAACTATATCGGCAACGGCGATCCTGATGATCCCGCCAGTTGCCCTCTACCCTCGGGCGACACGTCCGCCAGTGGTCAACAGGGGACGCTGTGCACGTTCTTCAAGTATGTTTCCGGCGGGTTGCAGCCAACCAATAAGTTTGTGTCGCTTTCCCCGGCGTACAAAACGAAGTATGTCCCTGGAAGGGATGATGACGGCCGATGGAAATCATCGGTGTATTTCGAATGCCATTACTTCGACGTGTCCTTGAATCCAGCCACCGGCCAGCCGTTTTGGACAGCCAAGAGCCACGTAGACCTTGACGGTGAAGCCAAAAAGATCGACGGACGGTGGTTATTGACGCACGTCACCTCATCCGCCGTTCCAGTTCCGGTTCCATAAAGCGGCGCACTCGTGCGAAGACAGGTCCGGTCTAGCAACTACAAGCCGTAACGCAAAGGAATACCCATCACTAGAATGAAGGCAGCTCGAATCGGGCTGCCTTTTTTTTGTGTGCCGAGCATGTTCGTTATTGTTGGAGCACGCGCAGGGAAGCCAGGAAGCTGCCGATCTGTACGTTTTCATTTTGCTGGCTTCCAAGCGTCGGCTCGCCCGAGAAAGCCGCCAATTATCGGCGAGAATCACAACTTGGCGGACATAGCTCCCACATTGCCGGCCAACCGGAAGTTGAGTTACGGATGGGGTCACTGCAGCGTGTGGCTCGACGAACCCGACCCGGACGATCCCGTGCCGATGTTGTAACGCTTGAGTTTGCGGTAGAGCGTGGCGCGGCTGATGCCGAGCATGCGTCCGGCGAGGGCTTTATCGCCTTTGACCTGTTCGAAGACGCGCTGGATGGTGGCTCGCTCGATGTCTTCAAGATCGGTGGTAGGAAGCGTCGCAAGCGGCGCCCGCGGCGATTCGGCTGCGGCCTGCGCCCCAGCGAGATCAGGATCGAGCACGGTGGGACGATTCACGGGCGAGGCCGCCGGATTTGTTCCGAGTCCGGCAGATCCCGCAGCAGCGCCTGAAGCAATGGAGGGAGGAAGGTCGCCGAGGTCGATGATCTGTCCGTTCCCCAGTGCGACCGCGCGCTCCACGCAGTTTTCCAGCTCGCGCACGTTGCCCGGCCAGTCGTATTGCATCATGGCCTTCATGGCGGCACTGGTCACGTGCAACTCCGAACCGGGGGCATAGCGTTCCAGGAACCAGTGCACCAACATGGGAGTATCGCTGCGGCGTTCGCGCAATGCAGGAACGTAGAGCGTCACAACGTTGAGCCGGAAATAAAGGTCTTTGCGGAAGGTTCCGTTTTTGTAGGCGGCCTCAAGATCGCGGTTGGTGGCCGCGATGACGCGAACGTCGACCTTCATTCGCTGATTACTGCCCACCGGACGCACTTCCTTTTCCTGCAACACGCGCAGCAGTTTGGCTTGCAACTCGAGAGGCAGTTCGCCGACCTCGTCGAGAAAAATCGTGCCGCCATCGGCGGCCTGAAATAATCCCTGCTTCGATTTCAGCGCTCCCGTGAAGGCGCCTTTTTCGTAGCCGAAAAGCTCGCTTTCAATCAGCGTCGGCACCAGCGATCCGCAGTCGACGGCCACAAAAGGCCGGTTCGAAAAAGCGCCGCGAAAGTGCATGGCGCGGGCAACCAACTCCTTCCCAGTTCCACTTTCGCCGTAGATCAACACCGGGGTCCGTGTGTCTTTCAGGCGCGCCACCATGCGCAGGACGTCTTGAATCTTGGTGGACGATCCGATGATGCCGTGCACTGCGGTTTCCGAATCCGTGCGCTGCCGCAGAAATTCGTTTTCCTCTACCAGCCGGATTTTTTCCGCCATGCGCCGCAGAAACAGCCGGAGCTCTTCCAGCGGCGAAAACGGCTTGGTGATGTAGTCGTAGGCTCCCAGTTTCATGGCCTGCACAGCGGTTTCGATGGAGCCGTGCCCGGTCATCAGCGCGATCTCAGTGCGCGGCAGAAGTTTTTTTACCTTCTCCAGAAATTCCAGTCCCGACATGTGCGGCATCACCATGTCGCTCAGCACCATGTGCACCGACTGCTCTTCCAGCAGGGCCAGCGCAGACTCGCCGCTTTCCGCTTCCAGGCATACAAAACCCATCGCCTCTCCCACCGTGACGCAGAGTTTGCGAATGCTCTGCTCGTCGTCGACGATCAGCAGGCGAATGCGAAGATCTTCTTTACTCCCCGCGATGTTCACTCGGCCTTCCCAAACGTCTTGGAGACGATATCAATGAACGGCTGCACCCGGAACGGCTTCTCCACACAGGGTGCGCCGGTTTCGCGCAACGTGGCGACCGTTTCCTCGTTGGCAATGTCGCCGGTAATAAAGATGATGCGCGAAGCCAGATCGGGCCGGTGTTGCGCAATCCAGGCGTGAACCTGGCCGCCGTCCACTCCGCCGGGCGTGCGCATGTCCGACACCACGCCCAGGAATGCTCCGTTCTCGAGCATGCGCAGCGCGTCGACCCCCGACTCGCAGCAGACTACGGGATATCCGCTGCGCTCCAGAGCGGCTTGAACATAGGCCATGACCGCGGGCTCATCCTCGATGAGCAGCACGGGCAGGGGCTGAAGTTTCATGGCGGGTAGGCTCATGGTTGTATCACTCCTGCCGCCACACCCTTCGACGCGGTGTGGGGCGCTGCGGGCAGGCGGACAATGAATGTGGCGCCTGGCCGGTCCGTGTTGTTGTGACAGAGGATTTCTCCCCCGTGCTCTTTTAGAATCCCATAGCAGATGCTCAGGCCCAGGCCGGTGCCTTTCCCGACCTCTTTCGTAGTGAAGAACGGATCAAAAATCTTATCCGGATGGGAAACTCCGTTGCCGTTATCGCGGAATGAAACTTCGACGGCGTCGCCCGCCTTGGTTGACATGATCTCAATGCGGGCCGGACGGCCGACTTCGTGCACGGCGTCATAGGCATTGTTCAGGATGTTAAGAAAAACCTGCTGCAACTGATGGGCGTCGCCCATCACCTCGGGCAGTTCCTCGTCCAGATGTTCCACCACGTCGACCCCGTGGCTGCTGAAGTCATAAGAACGCAATTGCAGCGTCCGGCGCAGGATGGCGTTCAATTGCACCGCGGTGCGCTGCGGCGGCATCTGGCGGGCAAAACTGAGCAGATTCTGCACGATCTGCTTGGTGCGCTGGGCTTCCTGCAGAATCACGCGCAGATCCTTGCGGGCCGTTTCGGGCAGGTCGGCGTTTTCCATCAGAAGATCGGCAAAGCCCAGAATCGCGGTGAGCGGGTTGTTGACTTCATGCGCGACGCCGGAGACCAGCTGCCCGACCGCCGCCATTTTCTCGGCGTGCACCAATTTGTCGCGCAGCACGGCGGAATCGGTAATGTCGGTCAGCACCACCACGATGCTGGTGACCGTGCCCTGCTCGTCGCGCATGGGGCTCAGATTGGCCGAGAACTTCCCGGCCGGGGCGCCGCGCCGCACGATCTCCAACTCCAGATTGTCGACTTGCTGGCTGTCGAGCGTGCTCCGCAGGGCGTCGGCCAACGGGCATACAAAAGCGGATGCGGCCAGTTCGAGCAATGGACGCCCCAGCAGTTCCCGCTGTTCGAATCCCGCGTCATACCAGCGCCGGTTGGCATAGCTGATCAGGCCCGCAGTATCGGCAACCAGAATCAGGTTCTGGGTATGGTTGAGAATCTTGCCGGAGAAATCCCGTTCGCGGTGCAGTTCCGACTGGTAGGTGCGCAGCCCGGTCACATCCAGCATCAACCCGCGAATCTGCAAAATGCGGCCCAGATTGTCGTAGAGCCCGAAGGCGTTGATGAGGACGTGAATCGGCGATCCGTCCTTGCGCTTCAGGGTCGCTTCGAAATTGCGCAGGTGGCCATACTCCTTGATCATTTCCGAGTGCCGCTCCTGCTGCCCCGGAGAAAGATAGAGTTGCGTCGGGATATCGATCTGCAGCAATTCTTCCCGGCTGCCATAGCCCAGCATCCGCACCATGGCGTCGTTGACCTCGATGAAGCGGCCGGCGGGCGTGCTGAAGAACAGGCCTTCCTGAATGTTGTCGAATAGTTCCCGGTAGCGGCGCTCGGCCTCGCGCCGGTCAGAAATATCTTTCAAAACGTGAATCGTTTGCGGCCCTTCGCCGGAACCGCCATGCACTCGCGAGGTGGAAACCAGATACGTGCGATCGAACACCGGGTGCGCGAATTCGTCCGAATCCTCGGCCATGGAGCGGCAGAATGGGCATGAATAGGACGCTGTGTCGCTGGTCAAAGCCATGAGCGCCCGCATATTCACACCGATCAACTCCGTCGGCGGCACGCCGATCATCGCGGCCAGCGAGCGATTCACGCGCAGCACCTTGTCGGCCTCGTCATGCACCACAATGAAGTCGGTGATGGCGTCGAAGATCTCCATCCAGTGCCGGTTGGCCTGCTCGATGCGCGTGAAAAGCCGCGCGTTCTCGAGCGCCATCGCAGCGTGCGCCGCCATGGTTTCAAGAAAGACGCGATCTTCCTCCTTGAGCGCCGATGAGCGCCCGGAAAGGCACAGCAATCCCGCCAGTTCCCCATTGGCGCCGGGCAAGCGCACCAGCGTGGCATCGGACCAGTGCAGACGGGAAGCAGCCTCCGCGCCCAATATCTGTTCCGCGGGCGCCGCGACCACGGTCTCGCTATGCTGCGCCGCAAACTCCGCCAGAGCCGCGCCCAGCGCGCGATCCAGCCCACGCTCGGGCCCCGGCTCGAGATGAGGCTTCGCGGCAAAAGCCTCCGCCGGCGTGACTTGATTCTCCTCAGACAGCGACGTTTTGTGAACGTCATCTGCGGGAGCAGCAAGCGCCGTAGAAGTTTCGCCTGCTTCCGCCCCGGTGTGCAACGCGGCCACCTGCCAGCGCCCCTCCTGCATCAACGCGAGCAGCCCGGCGCGGGCACCCGTCAATTCCGCCGTCCGGGTAACAAACCGCCGCGCGAACTCCGGCAAGCGCAGGCTACCGTCGATTTCGCGCGCCAGCTCGATCAAAGCTTCGGCGCGGCGACGGTGCTGCTCCGAGAGATGCAAATTGCGGGCCGATTCCAGCACCACCGCGGCCTGATTCGACAGCGCCCGGGCGCGCCGAATATCTTCCTGCGAAATGCCGGCGCCGTCCACACGGTCGATGACTCCGAACATTCCCAGAAGCATCCCGCTCGCGCCCAGCAGCGGCACGGTCAGGAATTGTTGCACTTTGTATTTCGTCACCAAGTCGAGGTTAATTCCAGGAGTGCGGCTGGCCTCGTTCGTCCAGAAAACTTCTTTGGCGCGCAGGGCGCGAGTGGCCACTCCTTCGGGGACCGGCGTGTCCAACCGCCGCGGTTCTCCCTTCTCGACTGCATAGCGCACATGGAACTGGCCACCCTCTTCCAGTGCGATGAAACAGCGCCCGAACCCGAGGAAATCGGCGGCGCGTACCACAAAAGCCTGCAGAACATGCTCGAGATTATTGCTGGCATTCAGTTCGGAAGAAATCTCCAGCAACTGGTGCAACTCGTGCGCCTGAGCATGAGAGGTGGCATGGAGTTCCGCATGAGCCAAAGCCACGGCGCCAAACCCGGCAATGCCCGCCACCAGCGCCTTTTCTTCCGCGGTGAACATGCTGTCGGGGCGCGGGTAGAGCAGGATCGCGCCCTGAGTGCGCGAGGTGCGGAACGGAGCCGCGATCAGCATTCCGGGTGAAACCAGTTTGCCCAGCGAGTGCACATCGGCGCCAATTGACAGCGTAATGGGCTCACCGGCGGCCACCGCACGCTGCGCCAAGTCCGCCGCAAATCGCAGAGTTTGCCGGTCGTGACGGGCCCGGGCCGCGTTGGCCAGTTGTGGAGTCTCGGCCGAAACGGCCTTTAATTCAAAGGGTCCGTCGCGGCGCAGCAACACACACACCAGCTTGGTGCGCAGAAGAATTCGCAGCCGATCGGCCAGGGCCTCAATCACCGCGGACACATCCGGCGTTCCATGCAGCACGTGGGCGACGTCGGCCAGAATTTCCTCTCGGCGGAGCTCTTCGCGAGAAGTCTCGCTCAACCGGGACGCTTCCAGCAGGCTGCCTAATTGGCCCGTCAGGATCGTCGCCTTCGCCGCACGATCTTCGGTAAAAAAATCGTCGTCGGAATCGTGCAGAAAAGTAACGGCCCCGATCACTTCATTGAAAACCATCAGCGGCGCCGCCATCATGGAGCTCGCCTCGAATTCCGGCGCGCCCGGAAATGCCGCGGACTGCAGGTGATTGGCACAGATGGTGCGTCGCAGCCCTACCGCTTCACCTGTCACGGCACTCTGCTCCAGGCGCATGCGGACGCCGATAAAACGATCGGCCAGCTTGCCGTCGGCTAGTTCGCCAACCAGTTCACCCGCAAAGTTTCTCCAAAAGTAAACCCCGGAGACGCGGAAGAACTCGCGAGTGGCGCGGCAGAACAACTGAATCAAGGAAGGTGCGTCCGTGAGATTGGCGGCATCGCCGGCGATGAGCAGCAGCAGCGCCTGGAAGCCCTCATCGGAGCCGGCGGTGAGACTGCGCTCCGCAGCAATGATGGGAAGCCCAGAAACGCTCAGGTCCGCTCCGACAATCGAAGAATAGTGATCGTGATTCACAAGTGCTTGAATCTATTGGGAAACTACCTGTCATCTCAATTTGAGTCAAGGGAAATGGGTTAGGGGGTGCCTGAGTGTGAAATCCCGAGACGCCCGTGAGATTCCGTCTCAGACTGAGAAGCAGAGGTAGGTTAAGCGGGAATGAGACGGCCCTAATGCCCAGCCTGCTTCCGGCACTGTCTTCGAGACCGATTAACAGGCGCGTTTACTTATAGATACAGCCCATTACTTTGGTTTTTTCAAGAAGGTACAGGTGGCCCGGCCGTTGCACGCCTAGGTTGAACAGCTTCTTGTAAGCGAGGAGGAATTGTGTCTCGAAGAACTGCAACGGCCCTGCTGTCAATCCTAACCTTGGCAGTCACGGTGGCCGCGCTTCAGATGGGGGCCCAGCAGGCCCAGAGTGAAGATATCATCCGCCGGGCCAAAACCAAGGTACAACCCGAATATCCGGCGCTGGCGAAGAAGATGAATATCGCGGGCACGGTGAAGATTGAAGTTGTGGTCTCGCCCAATGGCTCCGTGAAAGACGCCCGCGTCGTGGGCGGGCACCCGGTCCTGGCCGCTGCCGCGCTCGATGCCGCCAAGAAATGGCGCTTTGAGCCGGCTTCGGGAGAGGCCTCGGGAATAATCGACTTTAAGTTTGAGCCGCGGTAGTGGCACGGGCCGCGAGGAGACGGACATGACGATCGGGAAAAAGCTTTATACGAATTTCGGCATCATTCTCGCCATGGTGTTGGTGCTGTTCCTGGTGAACTACTCCGCGGTGCAGCGCGAGCACTCCGCCAAAGCCGCCGCCGCGGCGTCCAAGGACCTGGCCGACGCCATCGATGCTGTCCACTCCGAGATGATGCAGAACCGCCTCTACCTGAGCAACTACCTGCTGAGCGGCGACACCCGCGAAGTGGACCGCATGAACGAGGGTCTGCGCATTCTCAACGACAAGCTGGAACTGGGCAAGACGCTGGCCACCTCCGATAAGGTCAGCTCCAACCTGATCAAGACGCAGCAGCTGGAGCAGGCCTGGGGCAAGGAGTTCGCGCAACCCCTGATCGACAAACGCAAAGACGTTGATTCCGGCAACGCCACCGTGGCCGAACTGCAAATCTACTATCTTCAGAAAGACGCTTCCTCGTGGGTCAAGAATTCCACTGACGCGCTCGAAGCGGCCAAGAGCGAGAACGACAAGCTGGTGAAAGATCGCCGCGACTCCGATGACGTGGCGGCCCGCTGGACGGTCATCATATCGGCGCTCGGAACCGTGGTGGCGTTGTGTCTGGGCGGCGCGATTGCCTTCCGCACGGCCCGCTCGATTACCCAGCCGCTCGCCAACCTGATGGCCGTGGCCAACGGCATCGGCAACACCGGCGATCTGGAGCACAACATTGAACTGAACCGCGACGATGAGATTGGCGAACTGGCTCGCACCTTCCACAAGATGGTCACGTACCTCAAGGAAATGGCGGGCATTTCCGAATCCATCGCCGGCGGCGACCTGTCGGTGGAAGTCAAGCCCCGGTCCACGCACGACACCCTGGGCAACGCCTTCGCCCGCATGATCGACGGTTTGGCCGGCCTGGTGCGCAGCGTGCGCGACGCTTCTTCACAGGTGGCCAGCGCCTCCAACCAGGTGGCCAGCGCCTCCGATGATGCGGCCAAGGTCGGATTGCAGGCTTCCTCCGCCATCGATGAAGTCACCAGCACCATGCACGAGATGAGCGTCAACGTGCAGAACATGGTCAAGAGCACGCAGGTGCAGGCTTCCAGCGTCAGCGAGACTTCCGCCTCCATCGACCAGATGGTGGCCTCGATTCAGCGCGTAGCCGATACGGCCAAAGTGCTGCTTGACATCTCCAACCGTTCGCGCGAGGAAGTGCACAACGGCATCGGGACGATGGAAAAAGCCACCGACGGCCTGAACCGCATCAACACCACCATCAACTCTTCCGGCGAAATCATCGGAGCCCTCGGCCAGCGCGCCGACGACATTGGCAAGATCATCGAAGTCATCGACGATCTCGCCGAGCAAACCAACCTGCTGGCCTTGAACGCCGCCATTGAAGCGGCCCGCGCCGGCGAGCATGGCCTGGGATTCGCGGTGGTCGCCGACGAAGTCCGCAAGCTGGCCGAGAAATCGGCGCAGTCCACCAAGGAAATCTCGGAGCTGATTCAGAGCATTCAGAAGGAAGCCCGCAAGGCGGTCGAGAACATGGACCGCTCCACCACCATCGTGAACGAAGGACTGGAACTGGGCGGGGAGCTGAACGCGGCCCTGCGCAAGATCTCGAACGTGGTCACCGAGGTCTACAAGTTCGCGCAGGAAATCGGCGCGGCCACCAACGAACAGTCGCACGGCTCATCGCAGATCGCGCGCGCCACCACCCGGCTGAACGAAATCACCCACGAAATCAACTCGGCGGTGGAAGAGCAGGCCTCCGGAGCGCAGGCCGTGGTCAAGGCCATGGAGCGCATGCGCGAACTTGTGCAGCAGTCGACCTCCGGTTCAACCGAGCTGGCGGCCTCGTCGGAACAGATGTCGAAGATGTCACGCGGCTTGCAGGAATTCATTGACCGCTTCTCGCTGGCCGAGGCCTCGCGCGGGCAGGCGGGTGGAGATTTTGGCCGCGGCAACGCACGCCGCGCCGCCGCCGGAGCGCAGTACTAGGGCTGTCGTTCGAGCTGCCCGCAGCAGAGGCTGAACATATGAGCCGTGAACTTCATATCGTGGGTTTCAAGGTGGGCCGCGAGACCTATGGCGTGCCCATCACTTCCCTGCACGAGATCGTGCGGGTGCCGGAAATCACCGCCGTGCCCGACGCGCCCGACTACCTGGAGGGTGTGATCAACCTGCGCGGCAAAATCGTTTCCGTCATGGACCTGCGCAAGCGTTTCGGAGAAAAGGAAGCCACGCTGCGCAAGCAGAATCGCATCCTGGTGGTCGAGCATGCGGGACGGCTGGCCGGGCTGATCGTGGATTCGGCCTCCGAAGTATTAAAGATTCCAGCCGATGCCGTGGAGGCTCCGCCCGCCGTGTTTCAGGAAGGCGGACTGAACTGCGTCACCGGCCTCGGCAAGGTCGCAGGGCGATTGGTGGTGCTGCTCGACATGAGCAAACTGCTGGCCCCGGGCAGCCTGCAAGTGAGCAGTGAGCCCGGGGAAAAGAAGGCAGACAAGAAGACGGGGGCCAAGGCCGAGGCGCGGGGCGCCGCGGCACGGTAGAGAACCAGAGATTAGGGGTTAGGGATCAGTGGTTAGTGATCAGGACTTGTGGTTCGGGTTGTGAATGACTAGCCACTAATCCCTAACCCCTAATCCCTGAATTTCGAATTCAGTTTCGGGCGGGAACGAGAAAACGCATGAGTACATCTGGAGCGGCACCTGCTCCCATATTGACGGAAGCGGAATTGAAGCTGTTGCAGGCTCTCGTCTACCAGGAGTGCGGCATGCACTTCGACGAGCGGCGCACGCACTTTCTTCAGGACCGGCTGCTGCGCCGGCTGAAAGAGTGCCGCGTTGACTCCTTCTATGCCTACTACCGCCTGCTGATCAGCCAGCAGGGCAAGGAGGAACTGGCCAAGCTGCTGGAGAACCTGACGGTCAACGAGACCAGCTTCTTCCGCCACAAGGCGCAACTGGATTTGTTTCAGAAAACCGTGCTGGAAGAGCTCTTCAAGCACAAGAGCTCGCGGCGCGAGTACTCCATCCGCATCTGGAGCGCGGGTTGTTCCACCGGACAGGAAGCCTACACCCTGGCCATGCTGGTCACCGACGCGCTGGCCTACTACTACCTGCGCAATCCGCTGCCCATGGACTTGCCGCTGCCCAAGCCGCTGGTGCCGCCGCCGTGGCGGGTGGAAATACTGGCCTCGGACATCGCTTATTCGGTCTTGCGGCACGGGCAGGAAGGCACCTACAGCGAGAACCAGATGTCGATGGTCGATTACGGCTACCGCCTGCGCTACTTCGACAAAGTGGGCGAACGCTATGCCATCAAGAAGCCGTTGAAAGAGATGGTCCACTTCGACTTTCACAATCTGAAGACCGAGTATCTGCCGCAGCGCAACGACGTGATCTTCTGCCGCAACGTGATGATGTACTTCGATGAGGCCGAGCAGAAGCGGCTGATCGAAAAGTTCTACCGCTGCTTGAATGCTGGCGGCTATCTGTTTGTGGGACATGCGGAAAGCCTTCTGGGGCTGACCCCGAAGTTCCAGATGCTCCACAAGGATAGCGGCACGGCCTACCAGCGGATTGAGGTGAGAGAGTAACCCATGACCGATCATCCCCCTGACGAGCGTGGCCTGGAACTGCGGGAACTTTTTTTCGAGACTTCGCAGGAACTTTTGCAGGCGCTCAATGAAGAAGCGTTGAAGCTGGAGAAAAAGCCCGGCGACGAGGAAATCGTGCGCGTCATCCGGCGCACGGTGCATACCTTGAAAGGCGACTCGGCGGCCTGCGGCATGCGCGAGTTGAGCGAACTGGCGCACCAGTTCGAGGATGCCCTGTCGCTCGAAGGCACGGCCACGCAAGCCGCGGTGGCGGAGATCGCCTTTGCCGCCGCCGACGTTTTTGCCGAAATGATTGCGGCCTACCGCACCGGCGGCAAGCTGCCTTCCACGAAAAACTTGAGCAAGCGGATCAGCGACCTGACGGCGGCGCCAGCCTCGATATCAGCCAAAAACGCGCGGACCCGGTCTATCGGCTCGAAAGCCGCCGGCTCGAAGTCGACCACTTCGAAGACGGCCAGCTCGAAATCCACAGGCAGGAAGTCGTCCAGCAAGTCATCCAGTGGATCGTCTAGTAAGACCAGCAAGAAATCCGCGGTGAAGGCATCGGCGAGCCGGAAGTCGGCGGGCAAAACGGCTGCTGCCAAACGGACCGCTGCGAAGACGACCACCGCCAAGATGATCTCGGACAAGATGGTCTCGGACCAGTCGGCCGAGGCCAAGTCGGCCACCGCCACGACCTCCGCCGCGCGGACCACCGCCAAAGTCGCAGCGCACTGGACCGAGTACGAAAACATGGCCATGCAGAAGGCCCAGGCCGCGGGCCTTTCCGTCTATCACGCCGTCGTAAAAATCGATCCGCACTGCGCCATGCCCATCGCCGGACGCCAGTTGATTCACAACGCTCTGAGTTCGGTGGGGCAAGTAATTGCGGTGCATCCCGACGCCAAGTCGCCGGCTGCGTCCAAGTATGTCGAGTTCGTGCTGGCCAGCACCCAGACCGTCCCCCAGATCCAAGCCAAGGGCCGGATTCCGACCATCGCCGAGGAAGTCACGGTCGAGTTGATGCTGGCGCCGAGCCCGGCCCCGCAGAAGGCGGCGTACGAAACCGATCCCGCGCCGGAAGCTGCCGGCGATGGCAGTCTGTCGGACCCCGCGGTGAACGCGTCGGAGACTCCCTCCGCCGCCCCGGCCGCGGCCGTTCCCGCCACCTCGGAAAACCTGCTGCGCGTCGAAGCCGGCCGCATCGACAGCGTACTTAATCTTGTGGGCGAACTGATCATCGGCAAGTCGATGTTGCAGCAGGCATTAAACGAGTTCTCCAAGCGCTATCCCAAAGAACTGCTACGCGGCAAGTTTGCCGATGCCATGGCCTTCCAGGCGCGGGTGCTGAACGACCTGCAGCGCTCGGTCATGAAGATCCGCATGGTGCCGGTGGACCAGTTGTTCCGGCGCTTCCCCCGCATGGTGCGGGATGTGTCGCGGCAATGCGGTCGCGAAGTCGAGGTTGACATCAGCGGGCAGGACACCGATCTCGATAAAGGAATTCTCGACGCCATCGCCGAGCCTCTGACCCATCTGGTTCGTAACGCCGTCAGCCACGGCATTGAGCCGCCCGACGAACGCCGCAAGCTGGGCAAAGCCGCGCGCGGGGTCATCCGGCTGAACGCCTACCACCACGGCAACCAGGTGGTGGTCGAGGTCATCGACGACGGCCGCGGCATCGATGCCCAGAAGATTCGCGCCAAGGCCATTGAGCTGGGGATGACGACTGCCGAGGAAGCGGCGCGGCTCAGCGAGGCGGAAACGCTCGAATTCATTTTCCGGCCCGGCTTCTCGACGGCCGAACAGGTTACGGAAGTTTCCGGGCGTGGCGTGGGAATGGACGTTGTGCAGAGCGTGTTGCACCGGCTGAAGGCCACCATCAGCGTGGAAACACGTCCCGGGCAAGGCACGACTTTCCGTTTGAAGCTGCCGCTGACCCTGGCCATCATCAAGGCCCTGCTGTTCTGGGTCGAGCAGCGGCTGTATGCCATCCCGCTGAATGCGGTGCTCGAGATCGCGCGTACCTTCGAAACCGAAGTGCACCAGGTCGACAACTACGAAGTCCTGCAGTTGCGCAACCAGGTGCTGCCGCTGCTGCGGCTGGGCCGGCCGGTGGGGGACGATCGAAAATCCAAGCTCTTTGTGCTCGTCATTACCGTGGGAGAGAGGAAGTACGGCTTGATTGTCGATGCGCTCGAAGGCGAAGAAGAATTGGTAATTAAAGCGCTGGACGACCATACATTCCACACCGACCTGGTTTCAGGCGCCTCCATTCTGGGCGACGGCCGCGTGGTGCTGATCCTCAATCTGCCCGCCGTGGTCGAGCATGTGGCCCGCGCGCGGCCTGAGCAGCTGGGACAGTGCAATTCAGGGTTGTTGTTGTCGCATACCGACCGCGCGCGGCTGGCCATGGCCCCGATTATGACTCCAGCCATGGGAGGCCAGGCATGAGGAAGCCTCCGATACGCGTGCTGGTGGTCGACGATTCGGCGCTGATGCGCAAGCTGATTCCGCAGATGCTGGCCGCCGATGAATCCATTGACGTGGTGGGAACGGCGATGGACGGCAGTTTCTGCCTGAAGAAGATCGAAGAGCTCAAGCCCAACGTGGTGACGCTCGACCTCGAAATGCCCGGCATGAACGGCATCGACACGCTGAAAGAGATCATGCGGCGGCACCCGGTGCCGGTGATCGTGTTCAGTTCCCACAGCACCGAAGGCGCGTCGGTCACCATGAAGGCGCTGGGACTGGGGGCATTCGACTTCCTCACTAAACCCAAAGATGCTGCGGCGCACATGGCGGAGACCGCCCGCGAATTGATTGCCAAGGTGAAGGCGGCGGCCGAGTGCAAGCTGAAGCCGCGGATGCTGCCCGGAGTTCCACCGAGACCGGAGAAACTGCCGGTTTCGTCGGGATCTCCGAACAAAGTGGTCGCCATCGGAGTCTCCACCGGAGGACCGCAGGCGCTGGAATACGTGCTGTCGCAGTTGCCCGGGGATTTTCCGGGAGCGATTACCGTGGTGCAGCACATGCCGGATGGTTTCACCGACATGTTTGCGCGGCGGCTGGACGAGATTTGCCCGTTGAGGGTGAAAGAAGCCCAGTCGGGCGACCTGCTGCAGCCCGGCCGGGTGCTGATCTGTCCGGGAAGCCGCCATATGAAAGTGAAACGGCTGCCTTTGGGGGACATCGTCATCCTCAGCGACGAGGCGCGAGTGAACGGGCACCGTCCCAGTGCCGATGTACTGTTACGGAGCGTGGCCGAGGAATTCAAGGCGCTGGCGGTGGGCGTGCTGATGACGGGCATGGGCGACGACGGCGCCGAGGGCCTGGGGGCGGTGAAGAAAGAGGGCGGCATGACCATTGCGCAGAGCGAAGAGTCCTGCGTGGTGTACGGCATGCCCAAGGCGGCAATCGAACGAGGATACGCCATTCGTGTCGTGGGTTTGGACGTTATGGGGGCGACGCTGCAGGCTATCTGCGGACGGAACAACGGGTCCGAAACGGGCCGGGCAGTGCGCGCCGGAAACTAAGATCAGTCCTGGCAAGTACCCGTGACCAGAGTGATCTGGTGCGGGGCGAGCCAGGCATGATATGCAGTAGAAAGGGGAGGTGTGTATGGAGCAGTTTGCACCCGTGAAACGCAGCAAAGACGGCCAGCCGGTCCGCTACCTGATCGTGGACGACTCCGTGTTTGCCCGCAAGAATCTGGCCCGCATGATCGAAACGTTCGGCGGGCAGGTGGCGGCCGAGGCCGGCGACGGCTTGACCGCCATCAGCGAGTTCGACCGCACGCATCCTGACGTTGTGCTCATGGATATCACCATGCCGCAGATGGAAGGGATCGAGGCAGCCGAACGGATTGTCCAACAGCATCCGGAAGCGCGCATCGTGATGGTTTCCTCGGTGGGATACCAGGAAAACATTGTCGCGGCGCTGCAACGGGGCGCACGCCATTTCGTGCAGAAGCCGGTGAAGCCGGAAGTGCTGTACGAAGTGATCAAGTACGTCATGGGCGACGACGGAGCCGTAGCCAACGCAGCGGGAGTGGGAGTCTAACGCGATGAAGATGGAACTGATCCAGCCTTTCATCAACGCGGCCGACGCCGTGTTGTCGCAGGGTCTGCAGGGCTCGACCAAAATAGGCAACCTCACCATGGAAGAGGATGCCTACCGCCGCAAGGGCGTGGCGGGCATGATCGCGCTGACCGGCGACATCGAAGGCCGAATCGTGCTCGATCTGGAGCCGCAGACGGCCGTGAAGGTCGCCAGCCACTATGCTGGCGCCCAACTTCCGGAGTCGGATGAACTGATCAAGGAAACCATCTTCGAACTCGCCAATCAGGTCGTGGGCAACGCCATTTCCGCGCTCAACGACCAGGGCTTCCATTTCCGCGTGCATCCCCCGCTCCTTCTAACCGCCCAGGAGGGCGACAAGACCAGCGAAGACACCGAAGCTCTGATGATCTCCTTTGAGACCTCCCTGGGCCACGTCTTCATGAACGTCGCGCTCCGCTACAACAAGCGCCGGATGGCCGATCATACGGCGGTGGGCGCGTAAGAACAGTTGCCAGGGGTCCGTCGCCAGTGGGCATTCTCGAACCAACGCGGGTCGGGCGCGAGGGCGACGCCCGGCAAGATGTTCGAGCGGTTGATTCTTCCTCTTCCTCTTCCTAGGGATGGAGTCCTTCCCATCCTTGCGGCAAGTTGCAACGGTGGCCGAAAACCACCACCTGCGGTTGAGTGCGGCCAAGAACCTCAAGAACCCCACCTCGGCGACATTCCTAATTCTGGTATCCCGCATGGAATGAACGAATTAGGACGGCACCTGTGTCGCGTCGATGGCACGCCACTTGCATCCCCGTTTGGTACGCCAATACATGCTCTATGTCCGCCAGCACAGTTCTTTTAGCTAGCGGGCTCGAATGCCCACTTCGAAACTGGCCTACTTCCGAAGCTGAAATTTAAGGAGTCATCCAATGAAGAAATCAAGTCTTCCCGTGGCAATCCTGCTGGTAATGATCGCGGCGCTCGCAGGGTGCGGTTCGAATTCGCACGTGGCGGGCGATGTCAGCGGCAATTGGGCGGCAACGCTAAGCGGTACGGGACCGGATACCTTCGCCTTCAATACGCTGCTGGCGGTGCATGCGGACGGTTCACTGGGATCGAGTAACTTTTCTTTCACGGCGAACAACACACACTGCTTCCCGTCAGCGACGACGGAAACAGGGTCGTTCACCCTGCAGGGGAACTTCAACGGCCAGGTGTCGGGAGGCTTCCAATACACTATTACGGGGGCGGAGGGGAATGTTCTGACTCTGAACGGAACGGTGCAAAACGGACAGATTACGGGAACCTGGACCTTAACCGGAACAATCGGTTGCAGCGGGAACGGAAACTTCACGATGATACCGGCCGCGTAACCTTGTAGCCGTGGTCTCCGGCGAAGCGTCGGGTTCTGATGCGACCACGCACGCCAGCGCGAGAGCCGTCATTGTCTTCATTGGGGAAAGTGAATCTTCAGCTTATAGCAAATGAAGAGAACCAGGATCGCGCCCAGTGTCGAAAAAATGAGGCCGGCGGGATGATATTGTTTGTTCGTCGGGCGCGAAAACATGTGGGTAACCGCGCCACCCATGACCGATCCGATGATACCGAGGACGATCGTCCAGACGATCGTGATGTGCTCGTGCATCACAGATTTTGCGATAACCCCCGCGATTAGCCCAATCAGAACATACCAGATTATGTGAAACATACTTTTCCCTCCAGCGTTTGCCGTCCGACCGCCGTCCGCCACGATCTGGACCGGGGATCGGACCGCAAATCGTAACAGTCAGACTTAGATCCCTAACCAGCCTAGTCGTGATCGTGCTCGTTCCAATCGCGGTCCGTGTGCCAGCGGTGCTCGTGTTCATCCCACCACTGATGCCGCTCACGCCAGCAACGTTCTCGCGCATTGTGCAATTCACGACGTTCGTGATTTGCCTGTCTGCTGTTGCGTCCATGTCTATCAATGGCCTCGTGGAGTTCATGTTCCGCGTGAGCGACTCGGCGCTGACACCGGTCGAGGTCTTCTGCATGGAGTCGTGGCACTGCCGTGAAAAGCAAGAGCGCCGTCAGTATGGCTCCTCCGAGCACAGAAGTTGCTGCGGTAAAGAGCTTGTGCCTACTATTCATACGGCTAAGCCTCCCATTCATAACAGGGTGTATGCAGAGAATCGTTGCCCGATGGGCGATTGCGGGCTTGTGGGCGGAAATCAAATTCGCGCAGCATCCAGGAGCCGCCTGCGGGCACGACAGCATGATTACTGCTAAGTCAAAACGACAATTCCTGCGACCTTCCGAAGCGGGCAGTCATGAGGGTCCGAATGTCCGCCTACAGACACTAACCCAATGACCGCCCTAATGCGCTGTCCTCCCTTTCAGGGACTGCCGCGTTAGGCAGTTTGCACCATACCGCTTTCTCCAATTGGGTGGCTGTTCAGAATTGCTCACTTTCAGACAATCTGCGGAATCTTCACTGCGGCCGCGTTGCTCAAGAGGCGCCCGCGATTCTGAGAACGGTGAGGGATGAGCTTTCCTGCCCAGACCTGCAGTGGAAGCCGCCGTCAGTTGAGCTGATCAGACCCACCTTGCACCGTTTCCCGACGCAGACAACAAAGGAATATCAGTCATATGTGGGCAGCCCTGAAAGCGCTGCGGCACCCAGCCAGCAACTCGTCAGGCCCGCAGGGAGAACTGGTTGCCGGGAGGTGCGGCGTCGGAGTCGTCGGCGGGGTCGGCGAATCTTCGTAGCTCCGGATACTTTTGAATGAGCGACGGTGGGGCCGGGACGCGCTTGCCGGTGATCATCGCTTTCAGCTCCAGGGCGTTGACTCCCGCCTTGCTTTCGAAGTGGTTGTTGGTGATGACGTAGGTGGTCTGGGCGCGGGCGGCGACGTTTTCGATGCGATCCTTCCAGCCGGCCAGTTCCCTTTCGTTGTAGAGATAGTTGTAGCGGTCGTTGCGATTGTCGGAATCGAACCACTCGCTGTAGTTGCGTCCGTGCAGGCGTACGTAGGCGAGGGGCGCGGTGACGTGCTCGGTGGGGGCGAGCGAACGGCCCAGCAGGGGCTGATCGATGTTGCAGAAGGCGACGTTCTTGCGCGTAAAATCCGCTAAGGTCTCAGCGTTGTTCCAGCTGGAGTCGCGCACTTCGACCACGCGCGGGTATTCGATGAACTGGCGCAGCAGGCGGTCGAGATATTCGCGGTTCAGCGAAGTGTTTTTGAAGGAGACGGGAAACTGGATGAGCAGCGCGCCGAGCCGGCCTGCGGCGGCCAGAGCGTCGAGGCCCTCGCGGGTGCGGGCTTCGTCTTCATCGGTGGGACGAATGGTGGCGGCGGAAGTGGGCTCCATGACCGCAAGCGGCGAGTGGGTGAAGGCGCGATAAAGCTTGGCGGTGAAAAGAAAGCTGGGATTCACTGCCGCGACTTTGTGGCACCAGAGCTTGGCCAGTTCGGGCTTCAGCGGTCCGTAGAACGACGTATTGATTTCGGTGGTATCGAAGAAGCGGGCGAGATATTCGAGAGGATGCAGCTTGCGGCGGCGCATGCCAGAGGGATAGAAGATGCCGTCCCAGTCTTTGTAAGACCAGCCGGCCGTGCCGATGCGGACATGGTTCGGGAGGATCTGGGCTTCGCGAACTTGTGCTGGGGATTCCATGAACGGAACCGCAGACGGAAGACAAGGGTAGCACAGGGGAGTGGATCGGTACTCAGTTCTCAGTAGTCAGTTCTCGGTACTCGTTATTGTGCCTGCTTCATCAGTTGCGGTGTCGTTCCCGGCTGAGGAGTTCCCTGGGCCGACAAGGCTTGATTCAGCTGGCTGGCCAACTGCGCTGTTTGTTCGTTGGTGAGGGTGATGCGGCCTGCAAGCACAACGCTCAGGCCGCCCACGCCTAGGGCCTGGAACTTGGCTGTTTGCAGGTTGGCGGAGTTCTGGATTGCGGGCGGAAGGGCAGTCTTGAAATCGGATGCGGCGCGCGCCGCCGACAAAACCGACTGGGCAACCTGATCGCGCAGATTGTCGCCGAGCGAGCCCGAGCGCAGCGCTTCGCCGAACATGCCGCTGGCATCGATGCGGCCAAAGGCGGCCGTCATCTTCAATGTGTTCGGTGGGTCTAAGGCGGTGGTCAGTTTGAACTCAACTTGTCCGTCGCCTTCCGCCAGTTCGGTCGCGGTTCGCTGACCTGTGCAGATCCAACGCTCGTAGTGCAGCCACAGCGTCAGCAGGCCCGCTGGAGCCGCGGGGGTGAGGGTCGCCTGGCGAATGGCGAGTCGCTCCCCGCAGGTCGCTGAAGTTTCGAGTTGCGCGCGCATGAGGTCGGTGATGTTCTGCTGCATTTGAGAGAGATCAGCGATCAGGACAAGCTGGAATGTGCGCTGGCCGCCCTGGGCCGCGATCTGCGAAAGCAAACCCGAAGCAGAAACCGGAACGGGTTGATGGCCGATGCTGACGACGCTCTTCACCTGCGGAAGAGTGAAGACCACATCCTGGGCACTGGCAAGCGTGATGCTCATTTCCCGGCCCAGCGCGAGCTGCTGGTTGGAGAAATCGGTGAGCGCTTTGTCGAGACTCTCGGCGTGCACGATGAGATCGGGGGCGGAAGCCTTGAGATCGAAACTTTGACCCAGCTTTTTTTCTTCCTGTTCCAGGTCGAAGTCGGCTTTGGCCAGCCGCTTGGCGGTGTCTTTCAATCCGGACTTCTGCGCTTCGGAGAATCCCTCCTGGAATTGTTTGGTGCGGTTGCGCGCGTCGTCGAGGGCCGCGGTGAGAGTGTCGCGATGGGCGGGATCGGCCGCAGCGTTTTGGTTGTGCAACTGTTGCACAAGCGCTTGCAGTTCAGATTGCGCGGCCTGAGTAGTTTTCACCAAGGCCTGAAACTCGGTAATCTGCTGGCTGGTGGCCTGCACGGCGAGAACCTGGTGAAAGTCTCTTAAAGAGTCTTTTTCGTCGATTCCCGTCGGGCGATTGGAACCGGAAACGCTGCCATTGATTCCACCGCCAATGCTGCTGCCTCCGCCGTGGCGCTGCGCGGCCGCCACGACTGGATGCGCCAGGGCGCATCCAAGAATCAGAGCGGTGATAGTAGAGAAGGAAATCCCACTACGAAGCATGACTCGAAATCTCCAGAGAAAATCAGATGTAGAGATTCTAGCGAAACTGCCAGTGTGGAAGGAACACCCGGAAGCGCGCGTCAATCGGACCAAAACTGGCGACGTGGATCTAGCTTGGCGCACAAGCGGGAAAAAAGCCAGATGTTTTACAGTTCTTTGCAAAGGCGGGGGATTCTGAAGGAATCAGCCGTGAACCGAGATTCGCTTCATCCTCGCGGTTCATCTAAGCCGGTTGGGCTCAAGTTCGTTTCGGCGCAAACTCTGTTGCTGGTGCTAGGCTAGGGGTTGGACGTGAGGGAAAGAAGTTACCTGTGTCGATGGAACTAGGGATCAGTGGGGTCATTGGCCTGTTGTTTGGCAGCCTGCTTGCTTGGCTGGCGCTGCGTTCGCGCACGGCGGCGCTGCAGGAGCGCTTGTCGTTGACGGAAAAGGAATTAGCGGCCGCAAAGGCCGATCTGGCGGCGCTTTTGGAGGATCAGCGGGAACTGGTGGAGAGCCGGGCACGGTTGGGATCGGCCCTGGAATCGGAACGAAGGACCAGCAACGAGAAGATCGAATTGGTGACGAAAACCGGGGAGCGCGCCGCCGCCGATTTGCAAAATGCGTTCAAGGCGCTGGCTGCCGATGCGCTTAAGAGCAACAGCACGTCGTTTCTGCAGATCGCGCAGGAAACGTTGAAACGGTTTCAAAGCGAGGCCCAGGGCGACCTCGACGCGCGGCAGAAAGCGGTCGCTGATCTGGTGAGCCCCGTGCGCGAATCGCTCAGCAAAGTGGATGCGCAGATTCAGCAGATGGAAATCGCGCGGGGCGAGGCCTACGGCGATCTCAAAGCGCAGGTGCAATCCCTCATCAGCACGCAAAAAGAGTTGCAATCGGAAACCGGGAACCTGGTGCGGGCCTTGCGCACGCCGAACGTGCGCGGGCGCTGGGGAGAAATCCAGCTGCGGCGGGTGGTCGAGATCGCGGGCATGCTGCCGTATTGCGATTTCGCCGAACAGGAAACCGTGACCGGCGAAAGCGGGCGGCTGCGGCCGGATCTGGTGGTGAAGTTGCCGGGCGGCAAGAACGTTGTGGTGGACGCGAAGACGCCGCTGCAGGCGTTTCTGGACGCATTCGAAACGACGGACGAAGAGGCGCGGCGCGTGTGCCTGGCCAATCACGCGCGGCAAGTGCGCGACCACATGAAAACGCTGAGCGGGAAGAATTATTGGGAGCAATTCGAGGCCACGCCGGAGTTTGTGGTGATGTTCCTGCCGGGCGAAACGTTTTTCAGCGCGGCGCTGGAGCAGGATCCCGGCCTCATCGAACAGGGCGTTCTACAGCGGGTGATTCCGGCCTCGCCTACGACCTTGATCGCGCTGTTGAAGGCCGTGGCCTATGGCTGGAATCAGGAAAAACTGGCGCGCAACGCGCACGAGATTAGCTCGCTGGGAAAAGAACTGCACGACCGTCTGCGGAAGCTCGCGGGACACATCACTGCGGTGGGCAGCAACCTCGACCGCGCCGTCGAAGCCTATAACCAGGCCGTCGGGTCGCTGGAAAACCGGGTGCTCGTGTCGGCGCGTAAATTCTCCGAGCTGGGTGCGTCGGTAGCGGAAGACATCCCGGAACTGGAGCCGATTGAGACGACGGCGCGGGCGCTGTCGTTTGAGTGGGACGAAGAACCCGTCCTGGAGGTTCCCAAGAAGGACGAGCGCAAAGCGGGATAGAGCTAAACGAAGACCGGAGGTCCGAGTTTATCCAGATCAAGGGCCCCACTTCTCGCAAAGGACGCGAGAAATGGGGCACCCGAATCGCTGGGAATGGACAAACTGTCAAATTGCCTTAAAATGCGGCGATTCCGTTGAAGCCCGAATCGGCAGACAAACCTCCCGCATCACCCAGGCTGGTGAGAGTGCCATCTTGATTGACGCCGAAGGTGCTGACGGTTCCCGTGCCTGAATTCAAGGTATAGAGGAACTTGCCGTCTGCGCTGAGGGCGAGGTCGAGATTGGTGCTCCCCGTGGGGTTGGTTCCTACGATCGTCCCGGCCAGGGCGGTGAGCGTGCCGGTTGAGCCGATGGCAAAGCCGGAGATCGTGGCTGTACCGGCATTCGACGTGTAAACGAAGCGGCCGTCCGGTGTGATTACATGCCAGCAGGTCGCGGCGCCCAGGGTTGGCACGCTGGTGCTGATGGCTGAGAGAGTGCCATTGGGTTGAACCCAGTAAGAGGAAATGGCGGATGCGTCGGTCGCTCCGGCGGGGCCAGTTTCAACGGCGACGGCAGTTCCGTTGGGAGCGAACAGCACCGCGAACAAACCGGGACCGGCACTCGGGTTGACTACGATCGGAGCCAGGGTGCCGTCGATCTGAACGTGGAAGGCGTCAATCTTGTTGGTCAGCTTCTCGGTGACCAGAAGGAACTGACCGTCAGGACTGAACGACAGCGACGAAGCGCCGGAATTGCCCGTGCTGAGGTAAGCGGTGGAATCGGCAATGTGCTTGAGCGATCCATCCGGGTGCAGGTAAAAGCCCTGCACATTGCTGCCTCCGCCGGCATTGACCACGTAGACGAGGTTTCCGTGCTGGGCCACGGCCACCGGTTCACTGCCGCCACAGGGCACCTTCCCCATAAGAGAAAGATTCGCCCCGTGAACTCGAAACACGGAAATATTGCCGCTACCGGCGTTCACCGCGAATAGCCATGAGCGATCCTGGCTGAGAGTGAGAGATCCCTGAGACGCCAAAGGATCGGTGACCCCGCCGCTGCCTCGGCCTTCGGTTCGAAAACTCTGACGCTCCTGTAGCGATCCATCGGTGCCTCGTTTGTAAGCGATGATTTCATTGTGGTCGGCCGCATTGGTCATGACGAACACGGCGCCAGCGGCGCTGCCGGTTTGGGCGTGGCTACGGGCGGGCAACAGTGCGCTCATTGCCAGCACAGCGGAGAAGAGGAGGTGCGACGTCTTGAACATAGAAAGCTCCTTGATTGGACGAGATCGATTCGACGATTGACGCAGCCATCCAACCCGGGCGCGGGCGACGATTTGAGCGGTGACCGTCGAGCGCCGGGAGCCCGGCTGCGCGTTGATCGGAGCTTTGGGTCAGGAAAAAGTTTCACGGTCCGCCATCCAGACAGATCACAAAGGAGGCTCCTCTGGATTCGACACGCGATCCAGGCGTTTCCACATTCAATCGAGGCTCCGGATCATCACATTGCCGGCGGAAGCCAAATCCATCAAATCAAGTAGGGAGGGCTAAGCCCAAGATGCTGAAGGAGGAAGGACTACTGAATTTCACAGAAACATCCACAAATACATAGTTAGCGTTCGAAAATGCATCTATACTTTCGAAAGTAGCTTCATATAGGGGACTTAGCCTTCCGGAAATGGAACCTGACGTGGCAGCGAAGTTGCTAATCAATGATCGGTGGGACGTGTCTGCCACGGCGTCAAGGCCTGGTGGGGGCGTGGGGACGCCGCCGAAGCCCATGAATCGGGAAAGCCAAGCTCGTTTTGTTGCGGTGCTGTTGTTTCTGCTGACAGTGGCTGCGGTGGTCTTTGCCGGCTTCAATTTCCAGACTGAGCAGAACTCGACCGCCCCGGACGACGGCGTCTGGTGGGTGGAGCACAACGGCCGTCTGGTGGCGGACCGGGTGGACCCGAACGGACCGGGCGCGAAAGCCGGCATCAAGGCCGACGACCAGTTGGTCTCAATCAATGGGCAGGAAATCAAAGGCACCCCGGGCCTGGTGCGCCAGCTCTACCACACGGGTGTGTGGGCAAAGGCGACGTACTCGCTGATTCGCAATTCGGTGCCGCTGGATTCCAACGTCATCCTGGTTCCCGCCGATCGTTCCCTGAATAATTGGCTGCGGCTGATTGCCCTGATTTATCTGGGGATCGGCGTATACGTCCTGCTGCGGCGCTGGACCGCGCCCGGGTCCACGCACTTCTATATTTTCTGCCTGGTGTCGTTCATCGCGTATTCGTTCAAGTACACCGGGAAACTGAACGACTTTGATTGGACGATCTACTGGTGCAACATCGTGGCCTGGGTGTTGCAGCCGGCGCTGTTCCTGCACTTTGTTTTGACGTTTCCAGAGAAGCGACAGTTCGTGCGGCAGCGTCCGTGGCTGCTGGCTCTAGCGTATCTCCCCGGAGCCATGCTTCTGGCGAGGCACATTTTTGCCTTGCGGCTGGCGCAGGCAAGCGGGCACTTGCGCTGGGATATGGACCGCCAGGAGATGGCGTACGGCGCACTGTTGTTCGTCGTCGCGGCGGCCGTATTGTGGCAGAGCTATCGTCTGGCGAGCACGACCATCCTGCGCCAGCAATTGAAGTGGGTGACGCGCGGAACGATACTCGCCGTGGTTCCTTACACGCTGTTCTACGTGCTTCCCTATTTGATGGGTTCGCTGCCCGGGACGGTCGGAAAACTTTCGGTCTTGTCGCTGGGACTGCTCCCGCTGACGTTCGGCTACGCCATTTTCCGTTACCGCCTGATGGATGTTGACCTGATCTTCAAGCGTGGAGTGGTTTACACGCTGGCCGCCGCGACGGTGGTGGGAATGTATTTCGCGCTGGTCGCAGGTGTGGCCACGCTGGTGCAGATGCGGCAGCCGGGCACCGGACCGCTAGGGCTGATCCTTGCCGTGGTGGTGACCGCGCTGCTGTTTGACCCGGTGCGCAAGTGGATTCAGGAGCGAGTCGACCACGCTTTTTATCGCACGGTGTATGACTACCGGCGGACGCTGCTGGAATTTGGCCGGGAACTCGGTTCGGAAACCGACCTGAATGCGTTGCTCTCTTCGGTCCTCGACCGGCTGGCGCGGACATTGGCGGTGGACCGCATTGCGATTTTCCTGCGCGATGAGGAGACCGAACAATTCGTCGTCGCGAAATCCATGGGCATGAATCCGCTGGGCAAGCTGGATCTCACATTCCTGAGCGCACCCCGGCCGGAGCCGGCGGGACACATGTTCTTTGAGAACACGCATCAGGTGCCGCGCGAGACCGAAGGATCGCAGGATGCGATCGCCCGGCTGGATCTGAACTACTACATCCCGTGCCGCGCCCAGCAGAAAACCGTGGCTGTGCTCGGGCTGGGAAAAACCACCAAGGGCGATTACCTGTCCAGCGAAGACGTCGAGTTGCTGGAGACTCTGGGCGGATATCTTGGCATCGCGATCCAGAATGGGCGGCTTTACGCGTCGCTGCAGCAGAAGGTGGCGGAGTACGAGCGCCTCAAGGACTTCAACGAAAACATTGTGGAGTCGATCAATGTGGGCGTCATGGCGCTCGACATGGAAGACCGCATCGAGAGCTGGAACGCGCAGATGGAAGTGATGTACGCGATGCCGCGCTGGCAGACGCTTACGCAGCCGGTGGGCAGCATTTTCCCGGCGGAATTCGTGGAAGAGTTCTACCGGGTACGGCAGAACTCCGGCATCAACAACCTGTATAAATTCCGGCTGCAGACTCCGGCAGGCGAGACGCGGACGGTCAATGTGGCGATTGCGCCGCTGGTGACGCGCAAGTTTCAGGTGATCGGGCGGTTGGTCATCATGGATGACATCACCGAGCGGGTGGAACTCGAGGGCCAGCTTTCGCAGGCTGACAAGCTGTCGTCCATTGGTCTGCTGGCGGCGGGCGTGGCCCACGAAGTGAACACGCCGCTGGCTGTGATTTCGTCGTACACGCAGATGCTGGCCAAGCAACTGCAGGGCGATCCGCAGAAATCAGGATTGCTGGATAAGATCACGCGGCAAACTTTCCGCGCGTCGGAGATCGTGAACAACCTGCTGAACTTTTCGCGCACCAGCGGCACCGAGTTCGCGGATGTGGACGTTAACAAGATCATTACCGACACGCTCGCGTTGCTGGAGCACCAGTTCAAGACGGCGAAGATCCAGGTGCAGTCTGATTTGACTGCGGGCATTTCGCCCATCCAAGGAAATCAGGGACGACTGCAGCAGGTGTTTCTGAACCTGTTTCTGAACGCCAAGGACGCGATGCCGGGCGGCGGCCGGCTCAACGTGGCGACCAGCAATGGCGACATGGTGAGCGTGCGAGTTTCCGACACCGGATCGGGCATTGCGCCTGAGCACATTCAGCGCATTTACGATCCATTCTTCACCACCAAGACCGCGCCCAAAGAAGGCCAGAACCGCGGGACGGGGCTGGGATTGTCGGTCACCTACGGCATCATCCAGGAACATGCCGGGAAGATTCGCGTGGAAAGCGATCCGGGATCGGGGACGACGTTTGCCCTGGATTTTCCGCTGAGCAGGAAGGCAGTGCATGTCTGAGGCAGCAGTCATTGTGCGCGGCACCGTGAACGGAACAACGAACCGGACGTCGAATGGAACGACGAACGGCGGTCCGTCGCCTTCTGGCTCGGTGCTGATCATCGACGACGAGGCCGAGATTCGCGAATCGTTGCAGACGCTGCTCGAGATGGAAGCGTTTGAGGTCGAGACCGCGGTGAGCGGAGAAGATGGCCTGGCGCAAATGGCGGACCATCCGTTTGATCTGGTGCTGCTCGACCTGACGCTGCCGGGGCGCAACGGGATGGAGATTCTTTCCGAGATTCGCTCGCACGATCCGCGCCTGCCGGTAATCATGATTACCGCGTACGGCACGGTGGAAAATGCGGTGCGGGCCATGCAGTCGGGCGCGGCGAATTTCGTGCAGAAACCGTGGGACAACGAAAAACTTCTCGCCGATGTGCGCGCCGCGGTCGGGTGGCGGCGGGCGGAAGAAGAAAATATCCAGCTCAAGCGCGCGCTCAAGCAGCGCTACAACTTCGAGAACATCGTGGGCAAGAGCGAGCCCATGCTGAAGATTTTTGACCTGGTGGCGCAGGTGGCGAACAGCCGCTCGACCGTGCTGTTGCAGGGCGAAAGCGGGACGGGCAAGGAAGTGATTGCGAAGGCGGTTCACCTGAACTCTCCGCGCCGCGACCGGCCCTTTGTTCCGGTCAATACCGGGTCCATGCCCACCGACTTGCTGGAGTCTACGCTCTTCGGGCACGTCAAAGGAGCTTTCACCAGCGCCATCGCCTCGAAAAAAGGCTTGTTCGAAGTGGCGGACAAGGGCACGCTGTTCCTCGACGAAATCGCCACCATGGGCCTCGAGACGCAGGCCAAGATTCTGCGCGTGCTGCAGGACCGGCGCTTCATGCACCTGGGCGGCATCCAGGAAATTCAGGTGGACGTTCGAATCATCGCCGCCACCAACATTGACCTGCGCCATATGGTGCGCGAAGGCCGCTTCCGCGAAGACTTGTTTTACCGGCTGAACGTAATCACGGTCGAGCTCCCGCCGCTGCGGCAGCGCAAAGAAGACATTCCTCTGCTGGTGGAATTCTTCCTGAAAAAATATGCAGAAGAAAATGGGCGTCCGGCGCCGCGCATCACGCCGGAGGCGCTGCGTCCGCTGATGGCGTACTCCTGGCCGGGCAACGTGCGCGAACTGGAGAACGTCATCGAACGCGCAGTTGTGCTGTCTTCCGGGCCGGAGATCAGCATGGACCTGCTGCCGGATTCCATGATGGGACGCGGCTCCTCACTCACCCTGCACGATCCGCCGTCGGACGCGTCGTTATTTGAAATCGTCGAAGATGTCGAGCGCCGCGTCATCGCCGACATGCTCGAACGCTGCAACTGGAACCAGACCGAAGCCGCAGAACGATTTCACGTTCCGCTATCGACCCTGAACCAGAAGATCCGCCGACTCAATATTGAGATTAAGAAGAAGGGGCGGGGGTAGGCTCTCAGGCAGGATTGTCGCGACCGCTCGATGGAGTGTAATCGCGATTTTTCGCCAACCGTACCCCCTCAGGGATCTGTAGAATTGATCCCCTCATGGCGTTCCGGTTTGAGTTCGATTCGACGAACAGAGTCCTACTGTCTCGATTTGAGGGGCGGTTTACGGATGAATCGGCGGCCGAGTTTCACGAGGCAGCGTGGAAATACGCGGCTGCGACTGATGCCAAAGCAGGTATTGTGGATTTCTCTTCTGTCACCGAGTTTGCCGTCTCCAGCGAAACTCTCCGTCAAATAGCGCGCCAAAAACCAACCCTTCCAAACTCTACTGGGCGGCCTCGCGCCATCGTGGCCCCGCAGACACATGCATATGGTCTGTTTCGCATGTTTCAGATCGCGGGAGAGCAAACGCGACCGCTCCTGACGGTTGTACGCACTATGGACGAGGCTTTGGCAGCACTCGGCGTTCAATCCCCACACTTCGAACCGTTACAATGACCCGTCAGTTGATGTAAAACCCCTGCCGCAGGGTCAATCGGTGCTATCGAGATTCTGCAACACCTGCCATAGCGCTCATTGACCAGTGGCGAGAGCGCCACCGTCGCTGACACCTGATCGCTGACAGCGTTCTCTGTTATAGTTCGGTCAAGCCAGCGCCGCACACGCGCGGCCCTCCGAATCGCATGGAACTGAGATCGCCCACGGAGTTTGCCAAAGAGAAAGTTCAGTCGGTTCAGGAGTACGCCTTGCTGGCGGCGCAGTCGTTGGCGAACCTGTTTCGCAAGCCTTTTTATTTTGCAGACATGGTGCAGCAGGCTGACCTGATCGGCGTGGGTTCGCTGCCCATCGTCATACTGACGGGTTTTTTCACGGGCGGCGTTCTGGCGCTGCAGACTGCCAACACTCTGCAGCGCTTCGGTTCCATCACCCTGATCGGCGAGCTGGTTTCCACTTCCATGATCCGCGAGCTGGGGCCCGTCCTTACCGGACTGATGGTCGCGGGCCGCAATTCTTCGGGCATGGCCAGCGAACTCGGTTCGATGGTGGTGACCGAGCAGATCGACGCCATGCGGGCGCTGGGCACCGATCCGATGAAGAAGTTGGTGACGCCGCGCGTGACCGCGACCGTGTTCATGCTGTTCTTCCTCAGCGTTATTTCCGATCTGGTTGGGCTGGCCGGCGGCCTGATGGTGGCCAAGTTGTTCCTCAGTCTCGATGCCCGCCAGTACTGGGCCAATGCCTGGGAAACGCTGGTGTTTCAGGATATTTTCATGGGGTTGCTCAAGCCGGTTTTGTTCGGTTTCATCATTGCGACCATCGGCTGCTATTACGGCATGACCGCGCGTGGCGGAACGCAAGGCGTGGGCCGGGCGACGACGCAGGCGGTAGTGGCCGCGTCCGTGCTGATCCTGATCACTGATTTCTTTGTCACCAAGCTGTTGATTTCCGTGTTGTCGTTCAAATAGGACCACCGGTAATCCGATGTCTGCGCCAACTTTGCCCACCGACTGCGGTGCCGCCGTGACCGAGCGGCCGTCCGGTTCCGCGATTGTGTTCGAGGACGTGCACCTGGCGTTTGGAGACAATGAAGTTCTGCGCGGGGTTTCGTTCCAGCTGCCATTGGGAGAAACCAAGGCCCTGTTCGGAGTGGCGGGGGCGGGCAAGAGCACGATTCTGAAACTCGCGCTGGGATTGTTGCCACCCGACTCTGGACGCATCACGGTGCTGGGCAATGAAGTGACGCAAATGCGCGAGCAGGACTTGTTTCCGTTGCGCGGCCATCTGGGCATGGTGTTTCAGGAGAGCGCGCTGTTCGATTCGCTGACCGTGCGGGAGAATGTCGCGTATCGGCTGATGGAGGAGCGCGGCGTCTACGACGATTCCATCGACGCGCGGGTGCGCGAGTCGCTGCGCTTTGTGGAGTTGGAGCATACCGTCGAGATGTTCCCCTCTGAACTTTCCGGAGGCATGCGGCGGCGCGTGGCGATCGCGCGTGCCATCATCTCGCAGCCGGAACTGCTGCTCTACGATTCGCCAACGGGCGGGCTCGATCCGGTCACTTCCAATACCATCGTTGAATTAATCATGAAGCAGCGCGATGTTTACCGCACCAGTTCCCTGCTGGTAACGCACCGGCTGCAAGACGCCTTCACGCTGGCCACGCATGAATTCGACCAGGGAACCAACCAGGTGCGCGTGCTGCCACGCGGGCAGTACTGCGACGTGCCCATGAGTTTTCTGGTTTTGCGCGACGGCAAGGTCATCTTCGACGGCGACGTTCGGCAGTTGGCGCACAGCAAAGACGAGTACATCCGGGAATATATTTCGTAACGGCAATTGAGTAATTGGGAAATTCAGGAATTGAGTAATTGAAAAGCAAGCTTCCGCCGTTGTACGTCAAATTACTCAATTACCAAATTCCTCAATTACTCAATGCTTCCTTCATTTTGGCGCCGATGCCAAGTTCTTCCCCGCCTGAACAAACGACTCCACGTTACTCTTGTCGATCATGGCGGAACCGGTGTCGACGAAACTGGGAATCGGGGCGAAATTGTCTCTTGACCAATCGACGTCGAGCGAAGACGGCTTGTGGTGATACAGATTGTCGAGCATTTGCATGCCGACGAAGGCCATGGTGTAGGGCTTCTGGGCGATGGTGGCGGCGATGACGCCCTTCTGGATCCAGGCGAGGGTCTCCTGGTCGGTGTCCATGGCGATCACAACTTTTCCGGTGACGTGATAGCTGTTGAGCACGCCGGCGACTTCCTTGCCGGATTGGGCTTCGAGACAGACGAAGCCGTCGACCTTGTCGCGTTCTTTGCCGACGATCTGGGTTGCCGTGTCGAAGGCGATGCGCGGATCGCCCTGGATATCGACCACGCGGGTAATTTTGATTTCAGGCGTCTTGGCGAGAGCGTCTTTATAGCCGCGCAGGCGGTCCTGCAGGTTCGACTGGTCGGGCATGGTGAAGACCACGACGTTGCCTTTGCCCTTGAGTTCCTGCGCCAGACGCTGGCCGCCGGTGAAGCCGGCCTGATAGTTGTTGGTTCCGATGAAAAACAGCCGCTTGCTCGAGGGAGCGTCCGAGTCGATGGTAATGACGGGAATACCAGCGGCTACGGCCTTGTCGATGCTGTCCTTGAGCAAGTCGGGGTCGGTGACGGCCAGCAGAATGCCAGTCGCTTTTTTCTGGACCGCCTGATCGAGCGCGTCGCGCTCCGCCTTGGGATCGTAGTTCATGGGCCCGCTGAAATCGGAGCGGACTTTCATCTGTGCGGCGGCATTCGAGAAACCTGCGCCCGCAACCTTCCAGTAAGGGACCTGCAAATTCGCCGAGACCAAGACAAAGAATTCGTCGGAGTCGTGGACCGAAGCGCAACTCAGGAACATTCCCACCAGGATTGCGAGAGCGCCGGAGTGGAGAATCTTGCGCGCGGGGAGCATCGCATCCTCCTTTCGAACCATCCTCATCGCCGAGCATCCTCATCCCAGACAAGTGCCTTCGCGCGGATGAGAACCGTCAGCGACTGAATTGTAAATGAGCGGTCCACCTCCACGGAATAGCAGGCGCCTGCGAGGACTAGACTCCGACGGGAAAAGGCTTCGTGTGAGTGGTCGCGCGAAGGGATGCGCTTCCAAAGCGGCCCTGCAGCAACGACATCAATCCCGTGCACCAGTACCCGACGACGAAGAGCAGCAGGAATGGAACCGTAATGTAGTTCTCGTTGTCAACAGCGTAGTAGACCGTGGCCGCGAAGTAGGTGCCGATCAGCAGTTCGAGCCATGGAACCCATCCCAGGCGCTTGCGGTACTTGGTGGCGCCGACTTTGTCCTCCTTCGAGACCACGCTGTATTTGGGCGTTCGGGCGAACGCGCTCTCCTTACCGATCAGCGCTTCGATCACCGCCTTGGTGTTGGTGATGGTCAGGCCGATACCGAGCGCCATCAGAAACGGCAGATACAGCAGCGCTCGCGGCCAACTCCGGGGATAGAGTTCGCGCTGCGACACCAGATAGAAGCTTGAAATCGAAAACGTCGAGGCCATGAATAGCGGCAGGTCAATGTAGAGCATCTGAAACCAGCCCTGGTAAAAGCGAATGATCATGGCCGGAAGCAGCAACACCGAAAGCATGATCATGAGCGGATAGCTGATGTTGGCCGTCAGGTGATACCAGGCTTCGATCTTGGTATGCAGCGGGGCATCGCTGCGCAGTACGCGCGGCAGAATTTTTTTCCCGGTCTGGATGAGTCCCTTAGCCCAGCGCGCCTGCTGCGTTTTGAAAGCGGTCATCTCAACCGGCAGCTCGGCGGGACATTCGACATCCTGCAGGTAAATAAACTTCCAGCCTTTGAGCTGGGCGCGATAAGAGAGATCGGTGTCCTCGGTCAACGTATCGTGCTGCCAGCCTCCGGCTTCGTCGATGGCGGCTCGGCGCCACATGCCGGCGGTGCCGTTAAAGTTGAAGAACAGTCCGGTGCGGGCGCGGCCGGAATGCTCGAGCACGAAGTGACCGTCGAGCAGGATGGCTTCCACTTCGGTGAGGAAGGAATAATTGCGGTTGATGTGGGTCCAGCGGGTTTGCACCATCCCGATCTTGGGGTCGGTAAAGTGATGGATGACGCGCAGCAGAAAATCTTCCGGCGGAGTAAAGTCGGCGTCGAAAATGGCCACGAACTCGCCCTTCGCCGTCTTCAGCCCTTCGGCCAGCGCGCCCGCCTTGAACCCGGCGCGATTCGTACGGTGAAGATAGCTGATGGGATTGCCCAGAGCTGCGTAGCGCTCGACCAACCCGCGCGCCACCTCGACGGTCTCGTCGGTCGAATCATCGAGCACCTGAATGTCGAGCTTGTCCTTGGGATACTGCAGTTTGCAAATCGACTCCAGCAGGCGCTCCACGACGTAATGCTCGTTGAAAATCGGCAGCTGCACCGTCACCCGCGGCAGGTCTTCAAAATACGCGACAGGTTCGGTGGTGCGATTCTTCTGGTGCTTGTAATAGAGGTAGACGAGGATGTAGCGGTGCACTCCATAGCCAGCCAGCAGAATCAGAACAATGAAATATGGGACGAGCAACGCCACGTCGAATGCGTTGGCGCGGTAGAGTCCGCGAAACGTGGTGTCCAGGAAATGCTGGCGGATGTAGGGCACGACGCCCTTGGGGGCGGTCCACGCAGCCAGCGTCGCGGTCAGGATGAGATCAGAAATCAATCAAGGGCCCCGGAGAAACTTGTATTTTACCGGATTGGAGCTCGTTCGTCGGGCGAGCACCCTGAACCGGTAGGGGTGTCCCATTTCTCGCGCTCTTTGCGAGAAGTGGGGTTTTAAGCCGGAAAGCGCACCGATCAGCGATTAAGTTCAGAGGAGACTTTGTCGGGCTGTCTCGATCAATCAGGTCCTACGCCGACTGATCCTTAGCCCTGATCCACGCAGCGGGGATCTCGCGAAGAACTCCGCCAGATTTCCCGCACGTTTGGTCTTCCGCTGCCACTCATCGGCTCCAACCACAACCGCGGCTGTGCGGCCTTTGCGGGAGATGGTCTGCGGGCCCTCCCTCATTGTGCGCTCAATAACTTCGCTGAATCTTGCTTTCGCTTCGGCCACGGTCCAGTTCATCGCAACTCCCCCCAGGTGCAAAGGTCATTATGGTCATCGCCGAAGGAATTCGCAAGAATGGCTCAATTTGCCCCCGCGCTTCGCCTCAGCTACAAATAGAACCACCCATGGAATCGAGATCACCGGCGGCGGCCGACCGCGCGCAAACTTCCAGTCCGCTGGTGAATGTATGGATGCGCATCCGGACTTCGCCGGCCTGGACTTCGCCATCATGGATCGTCACGATCGCCCTGCTGGTGCGCGTCGGCTGGATCCTCATCGGCCACACTTACAGATTCAAGAGCACAGACGACAATTTCGGGTTCGGGTGGGAAATGGGACGCATCGGGGCGTCACTGGCGTCCGGTCACGGCTTCAGTAACCCCTTTGGCCCCGCGACCGGGCCTACGGCGTGGGAGCCTCCGTTGTACCCGTATCTGATCGCGGGTGTGTTTCACATTTTCGGCATTTATTCCAAGGCGTCGGCATTCGTGCTGCTGTCGCTCAATAGCGTGTTCTCGGCGCTGACCTGCATTCCGATCTTTCTGATTGCGCGCCGGATCTTTTCGGAGAAGGTCGCAGTTGCGTCGGCCTGGGCGTGGGCCCTGTTGCCCAACGTAATCTTCTGGTGCACGCGGGCGATCTGGGAGACGAGTCTGGCGGCGCTGCTGCTGACTACGATTTTCTGGCTGGCGCTGACTTTGGAAGACCGCGAGGGCTGGATGCCCTGGTTTCAGTTCGGGCTGCTGTGGGGCATCACCGCCTTGAGCAGCACTTCCCTGCTGTCGTTTCTGCCGGCGGCGGGATTGTGGGCATGGTACCGGCGCGGGCGACGCGGCAAGCAGTCACTCATGGGAGTGGCGCTGGCGTCGATCGTTTTCGTGGCCTGCATCGCGCCCTGGCTGGTCCGCAACTATCAGACCTTCGGCAAGTTCATTTTTATCCGCGACAACTTTGGCGCCGAACTGCGCCTGGGCAACGGCAACGGCGCGGACGGAACATGGATGGAGTATCTTCATCCGACCCAGGATGTATACGCCATGCGGCAGTTTCAGGCCATGGGCGAACTGCCCTACATCGCCATGCGGAAGCGGCAAGCCCTGGACTACATCAGGGCGGATTATGCGCGATTCGTCGGGCTTTGCTTCAAGCGTTTCATTTACTACTGGGCGGGCCCGCCGAAAGCCACCCAGCCCTGGTGGATGGGCCAGGCCAAGAACTCGCTGTTTCTGGCCTCGTCGGTGCTGATGTTCTGGGGACTCGGCCGCGCCCTGCGCTTTCGCAAACCTGGTTCGTGGCTGCTGTTCTGGCTGATCTTGTGCTATCCGGCTCTGTACTATGTGGTCTTTCCCGCTCCGCGCTACCGCCATCCCATTGAGCCGGAAATAGCGATCCTGGCCGTGTTCCTGGTGACCGAAGCGGGCAAAAGGTTTACTCCGGAAAACGCTTCACAGCACGACTTTTCTTAGGGGCCAACGTCTCACCAATTCAAAGTGCCCGCGTCTAACCCCTTGAAACGGAGGGAATCATGAACCGCCATCGCCAATCTGCCACATGGTTGGGAACTGTCCTGGGAACCGTTTGTGCCGTACTCGCGCTTGCGCTGGGCGCGCACGCGTTTGACCACGGCGGCTCGCTGACCGAGGAGTTTCATCAGACGTATGCTCTCACGGCGGGGGGCCGCATTGAACTCGACAATATCAACGGCGACGTACACATCTCCAGTTGGGACCGGAACGAAGTGAAGGTCGATGCGGTGAAGTACGCCGACTCAAAAGAACGCCTGGATGAGGCGAAGATTGAGATTGACTCAAGAAGCGATTCGCTCTCGATTCGAACCAAGTATCCCGACCATGACCACACCTGGAATTGGGGATCGCATAATAATCCCGCTGGCGTTGAGTATACCCTGACCGTGCCGCGTACGGCTCGTCTGGATGAAATCAAGCTGATCAACGGCGCGCTCGACGTGAGCGGCGTGAGCGGAGAAGTGAATGCCTCCCTTATTAACGGGCGCCTAGAAGCGCACAATCTCGCCGGACGCGCCCGGCTGTCGACGATCAACGGGCGCCTGGAAGCGCGGTTTGACCAGTTGGCGGGAAACTCGGTCGAGTTGAATTCGGTGAACGGGTCGGTGGAGTTAACGATCCCTTCGGACTCAAAGGCGGAGCTTGAGGCCAGCACGGTTTCCGGGGGGATCAGCAACGATTTCGGGCTGCACGTGAATCATCATCAGTTCGTTGGTCACGATCTGCGCGGAGAACTGGGCACGGGCGGGACCCGCATTAAACTCAACAATGTGAACGGCAAAATTGCCATTCGTCATGCGCAGGACGGGCGGGCGTTGAGCCCGGTGAAGGACCTGAGCCACCGCGATAAAGACGATGATGATGACAGCTCGATCTAGCGTCTTGTAAAGCCGGAACTAGGCTTACTAGTAGATGGTGTATCCCGGGAGCGGGGTGCGCAGGTCGGGTTTCGAGGCCATGAGCAGCAGCGCGCCTTCCCGCTTGAACGCCCGCAGATCGTCGAGGCTATTGAACGATTTAGTTTTGTAATCGTCGGGAGTGGGCGTGTCGTCGGGGATGCGGACGGCCTGTACGTCTTCGAACGCGTGCTTCTTGAAGAGTTCGATATACTCGGCCGCGGACCGAACATGCACGGGGACTTTCAGCTTGTCGACCCACTGCAGCGAATACTGGTTATCTTTGTAGAGGTTGATCAGGATAAACAGGCGGCCGCGGGGAGCCATCACCCGGAACAACTCCATTAGCGCGCGATCCTGATCGGGATAGTAGTAGAACGACTCCACCGATAACGCTTTGTCGAAGAAGTTCTCTTCCCAGGGAATCTGCTGCGCCGATCCCCAGACGTAAAGAATATTCTCGAAGTCTTTGGATGCCTCGCGGGCCTGGCGGACCATTTCGTCGGCCACGTCGAGGCCGACGACCTGGCCGAATCCTTCGGGGCCCTCGCCGACCAGGCGCGCCAGCAGGCGCGTAGCCCATCCCGAACCGCAGCCGAGATCAAGCACGCGCTCGCCGGGACGCAGATTCATGAGGCGAATTGTTTTTTCGGTGATGTCGAGATGATGGCGCTCCATCTTCTCGCCTTCGCCGGCCGCGGCCCAGCGGTTGAATTCGTGTTGCAGCTTTTCGTCGGGGGTCTGCGGTTTGTCAGGCATCGTAATTTCCTTAGCCTATTTTCTGCGTGCTGACCGGTTTCTTGGCCCGCTCGTCGACCTGCAACTGGAAGATGTCCGGGCGCGCATAGTGACCCACGACGTCGAGATCGTACTTCCCACGCACGATCTGCGCGCGATCAATCTCTGCGGTCAAGATCGCTTCGCCCTCCCCGTTGGGGCCAGCGAGAAAATTCCCGAAAGGATCGACGATGCAACTCCCACCGCGCGTCACGATGGCATCTGGGTCGTTTGCAAGGGCCGCGGGATAGTCGGCGGGGAAGTCGCGCACACGATTGAACTGGTTACAAGAAAGAACGAAACATCGTCCTTCTACCGCAATATGGCGCATAGAGGCGATCCACGACTCTCGGGGATCAGCAGTGGGTGCGCAATACAACTCGATGCCCTTGGCATACATGGCTGTCCGCATCAGCGGCAAGTAGTTTTCCCAGCAGATGACCGCGCCTAATTTGCCCAGGGGCGTGTCAAATACCGGCATGGTCGAGCCATCGCCGAAGCCCCACACCAGCCTTTCTGAGGCGGTTGGCATGATCTTACGATGCTTGCCCATGTAGCCGCCCTGAGGCGAGAAGAACAACGCAGTGCAATAAAGCGTGCCGCGATCCCGTTCGATGACGCCGATTACCAAGTAGATGCTGCAAGACTTCGCGGTTCGGGCCAGAGCATCGACGGCCGGGCCTGGCACGTCCACGCTGCTCTCCCAATAGCGTCGAAACTGTTCGCGTCCGGCGTCGGTGCGCGAGCCGACGACCGCTCCAAAATCCAGGCCGCGGGGATAGGCGGAGACAAACGCCTCCGGGAATACGACCAGCCGCGCCCCTTGCCGCGCAGCCTCAGCGGCGAGGGCCTGAACCTTCTTGAGCGTCCGCTCGCGATCAAATACGACTGGCGCGGCTTGCACCACAGCCGCCTTGAATCGTTGGGCACTCGGCGATTCATGCTTTGGATTTCGCTTTGCAGTCTTCATGAGTTGAACACGTTGCCCCAATGCCTGCTAACTATAACGCAACGCGGAGAGGCGACGCATTGGCAGGGACGAGGATGCCGCCTCTATGCTACATTTCCCTCTTCATGGCGACACGCCCTCCGAATCCAGCACCGGAGTCCGAACCCGGATCACTCTACTGCCCGAGCTGCGCGGAAGAGGTGACGAATCCGCTGACCTGCGGCGACTGCTCTTCGGTGATTTGCCGGCGCTGCGGCACGCCGCTGGAGTCGTCCGACGAACTGGGTATCGGATAGTGGAACCCGTATTCGTACTAGAAGCGCAGCCCACGGAAGGCTGCGGCTGTGGAGCGGACCATGTTTGAGCGCTACACGGAGAAGGCGCGGCGCGTGATTTTCTTCGCGCGGTATGAGGCGAGCCAGTTCGGCTCGCCGGTAATCGACACTGAACATCTGCTTCTCGGGATGCTTCGCGAGGAAAAGTCGCTCCATAGATGGTTGCCGAAAACCGACCACGCAGCCATCCGTCGACAGGTGGAAGATCATCTGCCAAAGCAGCCTTCGACGCCGACAGCCACTGATTTGCCGCTCAGCCGATCTGCGCAGCGCGTCCTCAGAAACGCTGCCGACGAAGCGGATCGGCTAGCCAATAAACAAATCGGAACCGAGCATTTGTTCTTGAGTCTACTGGAAGAGAAAGACTGCTTCGCCGCAAAGCTTTTACAAGAAGCGGGGGCTGACGCCATCGCGCTGCGCACTCATTACGCTGAAAAGTCGCAACCTGCGAAACCGTTGTCGTTTCAGCGCGCATCGTATCGCGACTTTGGATTTCGGGCACTTTCGGCGGAGACCGTCGAGATCCACGGCTCCCGCTGGAATGTTGATTACGTCCGCGATGCTGTCCAACTCTGCCGCGAATACAACTGGCACTGGCACAGAGCAGTCTGGGCCGAGCGCGATGTCGCAGTGCACACGAAGACTGGCCGCGTATCGTTCGATCTGCGTCTTGCCGCCAGCTCGGCGGATTTCAAGCTAGTCAAAGGCGGCTGGAAGAAAGATTACTGCTTCATCTGCCACTGGGAGCTGTTTCAATCGGAGGATGAGCATGGCACTGGCTATACGAACGGTCACGACTGGCTTTGTATGGAATGCTACGAGCGCTTTTGGGAACATCCGAATTTTTTCTCTTCATCACATTCCGATATTACCTAGCCCATCAACTTTCGGCTTGCTCTGCCCTGGTGGGGGTGTTATTCCTCTTCATTCTTGCTCAGGTTAGGTTGGCCCCGGGACACGCCATTGGCAGAATCCAATCCTAAGCCGCAACCGGACAATATCGGCTTTCTCGCGCCCGGCGTTTCCATCGCAGAAGCGGAAGATCCCAACCGGCCGCGGCCGGTAATGGGATTCCGCGACCTGGTGCTGTTCTATGTGATCACCGGCATCAGCCTGCGTTGGATTGCGACGGCGGCGGCGGCGGGACCGAGTTCGATCGTGATCTGGGTCGGGGCCTGGCTGTGCTTCTACACGCCGCTGGCGCTTTCGGTGCTGGAGCTTTCGTCGCGCTATCCGAATGAAGGCGGGCTGTATGTTTGGAGCAAACGCGCGTTCGGCGATTTCTCCGGTTTCATCTCGGCCTGGACGTATTGGACCAGCAATCTGCCCTACTTCCCTGCCGTGCTCTACTTCGCCGCCAGCAATGTGCTCTTCATGCGGCAGGCGGCGTGGCAGCATCTTTCCGGCAACGCGACGTTTTACATTATCTTTGCGCTGCTCACGCTGAGCGCGGCCACGCTGCTGAATATAGTTGGGCTTGACGTCGGCAAATGGCTGCATAACGTGGGCGCGATCGCCATGTGGATTCCGGTGAGCATCGTCATCGTAATGGGACTTGTGGCGTGGCATCGCTATGGATCGGCGACTTCGTTCACGCGGCATACTATGATTCCCAGCACGCACCTCAACGACATTATTTTCTGGTCGGTGCTGACGTTTGGGTTTGGCGGGTGCGAGACGGCCTCCTTGATGGGAGAGGAGATCAAGAACGCCCGCCGCACGATTCCTCTGGCACTGCTCTCGGGCGGGATCACGGTCACGATCTGTTACATCCTGGGAACGGTTTGCGTGCTGCTGGCGCTGCCTTCGACGGAGGTGAACGACCTGCAGGGATTGGTGCAGGCCGTGTCGAAAACCGCTTCCCGCGTGGGATTTCCCGGGATATTGCCGCTGGTGGCATTTCTGATTGCGCTCAGCAACGTTGGCGCGGCTGGAGCGTACTTGGCGGCGGTGGCGCGGCTTCCTTTCGTTGCGGGGCTGGATCGCTTTCTGCCGGCGGCGTTTGGGGCGCTGCATCCACGGTGGAAGACGCCGTGGGTCGCGTTGCTGACGCAGTTTTTTCTGGGCGTGGTTTTTATTTTTTTGGGGCAAGCCGGCACCAGCGTGAAGGGCGCTTACGATGTTCTGGTCAGCCTGGGAGTGATCACGTATTTCATTCCGTATTTGTATTTGTTCGCGGCCATGATCAAGCTGCAGCGCGAGCCCGCGGGGCCGCACGTGATTCGAGTGCCGGGGGGAACGATCATGGCGAAGCTGGTGGCGTCTGTGGGATTCCTGACCACCGCGCTGACGATTGTGCTGTCGCTGATCCCGCAGCCTGATGAGCCGAACAAGCCGCTGGCGCTGTTCAAGATTGTGGGGGGAACGGGGGCGCTGGTGCTGATTGGGGCAGGGATTTATTACGCGGGCAAGCGCCGTGCCGCGCGTAAGCTAAGCCAAATCGCGTAGGCCCGGACGCATTCGTCCGCGGCCGTAGGTTTGCGATGCGCGGGCGGACGAATGCGTCCGCCGCTACGTGGTTATACCGGCGTTGCGGCCTTCCTCGGGGGATTGAAGAACGGGAGGTTCGTTACCTTCACGTTGGTTTTCAGGCGCATGGCCTCGATCGTGATTTCCATCTGCAATGAAGTCCCCGGCTTCGCATACTCGGTTTGGACGCTGGCCAGCGCGACCAATTTTTTTAGGATGGGCGACCAGCTGGTGGTGGTCGCTTTGCCAACCTGCTTTTCGCCGGAGTATACAGGAACCGCGACGCGCGAGGCTTGCGCTGGCGCGGCGGGAGTAAGGCCGTAGCGCTCGTAGAGTTGCTCGACATCGGTCCAATCGACTTCGAGGCCGACCAACTGCCGGGGCACGCCGTTCTTGGCATCTTGTTCGAGGGCGCGCTTGCCGATGAAGTTTTCTTTGTCGAGGTGAACCATCTTGCCGAAGCCCAGTTCGTAGGGCGAAAACTTCTGCGACGGAATCAGCGCCTTCTTGGAACTGGTGTAGTCGACTTCGATGAGCAGGAGTCCGGCTTCGACACGGGCAACGTCGAGCGCCAGCATGCCGGCGGCGTGCAGATCGAACTGCTTGCCGCTTTCGGCGAGCGCGTCCCAGACCTTGACGGCATTATTCCAGGGAATCCAGATTTCGTAGCCGAGATCGCCGGTGTAGCCGGTGCGGGAAATGTCGACGGGAACGCCGGCGATTTTTCCGTGCGTGACGCGGAAGTATTTCAAATTGGCGATATCGGCTTCAGCAACGGCCCTCAGCAGCTTGGCTGAGGTCGGGCCTTGCAGGGCAAGGGCCGCGACTTTTTCGGAAATGTCTTCGACCTGCACGTCCATGTTCAGGCCGTTCTGGCGGAACCAGCGCAGGCTGGGGTCGGCGGCCGTCCAGCGATAAACGTTTTCTTCGAGACGCGAAATCGTACCGTCGTCAATGACTTTGCCTTCTTCATCGCACCAGCAGCAATAAATCACCTGGCCCACTTTGACTTTGTTGACGTCGCGGGTAATGACGCGGTTCACCAGACGGGTCGCGTCTTTGCCGGTAATCAGATACTTGTACAGCGGCGAAATATCGATGAGCGCGGCCGCGTTGCGAATGGCGTTGTACTCGTGCTCGTGGTGAACTTCGTACACGCTGACGGTGTAGTAGCCCGACCACTCGCGGTAGCTCAGGCTCTGGCAGAGGGGGAAGGTTCTCTCGTGAAATGCAGTTCCGATGGGCAAATTGGATTCCTCGACCTCGACTTCAAAAGGCGAAGACGGATTATATTCTATCTGCATGCTGGCGCGGCACAGCGACCGCGCGGGTGACTTGCAGTCAGGGACGCCGCAAACTTGCAGACAAAACGCCTGCTTCCCGATAGAATGTCGATTCGACTCACGGTCAGCTATGCGCATGTTCATACCCAACTCGTGCAGCATCCTCCGAAGCTGGACGGTCCTTCCCAGCGGGCTCTGATCGTTCTTCCGCCTGCTTCCCTGCGCGAGTATTATTGCGTTTCCCTACACTCGAACGTTACAAGCTGAGAGCTAGGAGCGAAAAGCGAATGGCTGGTTCCAATTCTTACGATGTAATCGTAGTCGGCGGCGGGCACAACGGCCTGGTGAATGCCGCGTACCTGGCGCGCGCGGGCAAGAAGGTGCTGGTGCTCGAGCGGCGCCACGTGTTGGGTGGGGCGGCCTGCACGGAAGAGATTGTGCCGGGATTCAAGTTCTCGGTGTGCTCCTACGTAGTGTCGCTGCTGCGGCCGGAGATTATTCGTGATCTCGATCTTCCCCGCCACGGCCTGGAGATTCTTCCTCTGGACGGCACGTTCACGCCCATGCCCAGCGGCGATTACCTGTGGCGCGTGAACGATCACGGCAAGACGCACCGCGAAATCGCGCGCCATTCGCGGGTGGACGCCGAAGCCTACGACGAGTTCGGCAAGGCCATGCAGGCGATGTGCCGATTCGTGAAACCCATCCTGAGCATGGTGCCGCCGGACCCGACCACGCTCGATCCGCGCGAACTGATGAAGCTGTTGTTCATCGGACGGCGATTTCAGGGCATGTCGAGCTACGACAAATATAACCAAGTCCAGCTTATGACTATGTCCGCCATTGATTTTCTCGATCAATGGTTTGAGACCGACGTGCTGAAAGCGACGATGTCGGCTTCGGGAATTATTGGGACGTTTCTGGGCGTACGCTCACCGGGAACGGCATACGTGCTGCTGCATCACTACATGGGAGAAATCGACGGCGCGTTCCGAGCCTGGGGATTTGCGCGCGGCGGCACGGGCGCGATTTCGAATGCGATTGCCGACGCGGCGCGCGAGGCCGGCGTCGAGATCCGCACGAAGGCTGGCATTTCACAGATCATTGTGAAGAATGTCAAGGCGAAGGGTGTCGTTCTCTCGAACGGCGACGAAATCTACGCCGACGTGGTTTCTTCCAGCGTCGATCCGCGACTGACTTTTACGAAGTTCATCGAAGCGCAGCATCTGCCGGGCGATTTTCTGGAAGACGTGAACCGCTTCAAATATCGCGGCTCTTCGGGCAAGGTGAACATGGCGCTGGACGGGCTGCCGAATTTCAAGTGCATGCCCGGACCGGGCGCCCACTTGCGCGGCGCGATTTCGATTTCGCCGTCGGTCGAGTATATGGAGCGGGCGTATGACGACGCGAAGTACGGCAACTTCTCGCGGCATCCGTACATTGACATGGTGATTCCTTCGTTGACCGATCCGTCGGTGGCGCCGCCGGGAAAGCATGTGCTGTCGTGCTTTGTGCAATACGCGCCTTACAAGCTGCGTCCGGGGCTCACATGGGATGACCAGAAGGAAGCGTTCGGCGATACCGTGGTGAACACGATTGCCGAATATGCGCCGAACATCAAGGACATCATCCTCCACAGGCAGGTCGTCACGCCGCTCGATCTGGAACGCGAGTGGGGGCTGAGTGAAGGCAACATTTTTCAGGGCGAGCTTTCGCTGGAACAGCTGTTCTTCCTGCGTCCCGTGCCGGGCTGGGCGCAGTACCGCACTCCGATCAAGAACCTTTATATGTGCGGATCGGCGACGCATCCGGGCGGCGGCATCATGGGCGCGAACGGGCGACTGGCGGCGCTGGAAATTCTGAAAGACATCAAGGGAGCGGCTTAGACATGGCGAGTCAAACCCGCGACATCGTCATTATTGGCGGCGGCCACAACGGGCTGGTCACCGCGTTCTATCTGGCCAAGGCAGGATACAAACCGCTTGTGCTCGAGCGCAGCGCGCAGGTTGGCGGGGCCGCGGTGACCGATGAGTTTCATCCTGGGTTTCGTTGTTCGACGCTGGCCCATACGGCGGGGCCGATTCTGCCCAGCATTCTAAGAGACCTGCAACTGGAGAAGCATGGGCTCAGGCTGATCACGCCGGATGTTTGTGTTACTGCGCTTTCGCCCGATGGGCGCGCCCTTTCGCTCTACCAGGACTCGGACAAGTCGGCGCAGGAAATCGCGGCATTTTCCAGGAAAGATGCGGCGAAGTATCCGGAATTCGGGCAATCTCTTGGAAAGATTGCCAAGGTCATTGGCGAAGCGCTGGCGACCACGCCGCCCGACATTGACCATCCCAGCAGCGGTGACCTGTGGAGCATGCTCAAGACGGGGCGGGCGATCCGCAAGCTGGGCACGAAGGACATGTTTCGGCTGCTGCGCTGGGGGCCGATGGCGGTGGCCGATCTGGCGTCAGAGTGTTTTGAGACCGAACTGTTGCGGGCGGTGATTGCGGCGCGCGGCGTGTTCGGAACATTTCTGGGACCATGGTCGGCGGGAAGCGCGCTGGTGTTGTTGATCCGCGCGGCGGGAGATCCGCATCCCGCGGGCTCGGCGGCGTTGGCCGCGGGTGGCATGGGCGCGGTTACGCAGGCGATGGCCTCGGCGGCGAAGGCCGCAGGGGCGGAGATTCGCACCGGCGCGGAAGTCATTGAGATTCGCGTGCAGAACGGAGCGGCGACGGGCGTACTGCTTTCGACGGGCGAAGAGATTCTGGCGAAGGCGGTGATCTCCAATGCGGATCCGAAACGTACGCTGCTCAAGCTGACCGATCCCACGCACCTTTCGCCGGACTTCGTGCAGAAGTTGCAGCATTACCGCGGGAACGGCACGGTTGCGAAGGTGAACCTCGCGCTCTCGGGGCTGCCGAAGTTCACCGCGTTGAAGAACGGCGACACTAGCCCGTTGAAAGGGCGCATTCATATTGGCCATGAGATTGATTATCTGGAGCGGGCGTTCGACGAAGCGAAATACGGCAACTTCTCGCGGCAGCCGTATCTTGAAGCGACGATTCCGTCGCTGACCGATCCGACGCTGGCCCCTGAAGGCAAGCATGTGATGTCGATTTACATGCAGTACGCTCCGTATAAGCTGAAAGGTGACTGGGAAGAACAGCGCAACGCGCTTGGTCAGACGGTGGTCGAGACGCTGGCACAGTATGCGCCGAATCTGCCGGAATTGCTTCTGACGCATCAGATCATTACGCCCCTCGATTTGGAAGAGAAATACGGGCTGACCGGCGGGCAGATTTTTCATGGAGAGCTGGCGCTTGACCAATTCTTCACCATGCGTCCGCTGCTCGACTGGGCGCGGTACCGGACGCCGATTGAGAAACTGTACTTGTGCGGGAGTGGGACGCATCCCGGGGCGGGGCTCACCGGCGGCTCGGGCGCGAACGCAGCGCGGGAGATACTGAAGGAACTGAAGAAGTAGCGCTGGCGTCTCGCCGGCTGTCGCGAGAGCGTCTCGCTCTCGCAGCTGCGGCGGCGGGACGCCGTCGCGGCAGCAGCCAGCCTGCCCTGAGCTATGGGCGAAGGGGCGGCGCTACGACATGAAGAATTCCGCCATTCTGCTGATCAGTTGTCCCGACCGCAAGGGCGAGGTCGCGACTATTGCCGACTTCGTGTTCCGGCACAACGGCAACATTCTGCACGCCGACGAGCATGCCGACGAAGAGTCCGGGTTGTTTCTGATGCGGGTCGAGTTCGATCCCAAGGACTTCGACATCGATCTTTCTCAGAAAGACCTGGCTGATTTCAGCAAACAGTTCTCACCCGTCGCGGAAGCGTTTGCGATGAAGTGGCGGCTGGCGCAGTCGGCGCAGCGGCAGCGCATGATTATTCTGGTTTCGAAGTACGACCACTGCCTGGCCGATCTGCTGTATCGCCACAAGAGCGGCGAACTGGCTTGTGACATCCCGCTGATTATTTCCAATCACGCCGACAACCAGGCGATTGCCGACTTCTATAAGATTCCTTATGCGATCGTTCCGGTTACGAAGGACAACAAAGTCGCCGCTGAGGCGAAGATCCAGGCGCTGATTGACGCGCACGAGCCGGACTTCCTCGTGCTGGCGCGGTATATGCAGATTCTGTCGAACGAGTTCGTCCACCGGTATCCGCACCGGATTATTAATATTCATCACTCCTTCCTGCCGGCATTTGTGGGCGCTCGGCCCTATCATCAGGCGTTTGAACGCGGCGTGAAACTGATTGGCGCGACCAGCCACTACGTCACCGAGGTGCTTGACGATGGTCCGATCATCGAACAGGATGTGGTGCGAGTGTCGCACCGCGATACGGTCGACGACCTCGTCCGCAAGGGACGGGACCTGGAGAAGGTCGTGCTCTCGCGGGCCGTGCGCTGGCATGTCGAGAACCGCGTGCTGGTTTATGGCAATAAGACCGTTGTTTTCTGACTGGCGTGGTCCCTCAGGGGCTAAAGCCGGCGCTCTTTTATGCTCTGAACGGCGCGGCTGGAAGCCGCGCCCTTTCAAAACCCCTCAGGCCTTTCACAAAACCGATTCACGAAATAATCCAAGCGCGTCCCCTTCCAACATCATCTGCGCGGAAGTTCATGTACTTCCGAAAGCCCTTTTCCTCGCGTGCGGCCTCGCTCCGGTGGTAACTTGCACCAGTAGTAACTTTTCGTTTTTACTGGAAGCATCAGTAAACTTTCAGAAGGGAACTCTTGCTCTCGGGGGCACGTTTGGCCGAAGATCTTCGGTTTGAATTAGCCATACTGGCGACCGTCCAGGGCTTCTATCAGAAGCTCATGCGGGATGCGCTGGGCGGGGACGTCCCCATTCCCAGTGGTCTCGATGAGGATGCGTTGCGCCATTCCGAGCGCGAACTTCCGACCACACTGTCGCGCATGTACCGCTGGCTGCATCTGCTGGATATGGCGATTACGCCGGCGATGGTGCGGCAGGCGCTAACGCCTGACACGGATTCGGAAGTGGCCGAGGCTCTGCTGCGGTATTTCGTGCGGCGGCGCGAGCCCAGCGACGTCAACCGCGACAAGACCGATCTGATCGCGACTTTCCTGTACCGACATCCGCGCGTACCGGGGCAATGGGAGCAGACCGGGTACGGGTTGGACGGTGCATTGCCGCTGTCGCCTTTCGAGATTGCGCTGATTGAAATTCTGGCGGACTCCGACGTGCCTTCCCTGCCCGAGGAGCACGTGCAGCTGCTGCGGCGATTCGATCCGCTGCGCGAAGAGGTCGCGCGCTTTCGCGACTTCAACACGCTCATTGATTCCGGCATTATCGGGCGGGTGCGGGAACTGAAGCAATGGCTCGATGCTTCATTTTATCATCCCGGCGTGCTGGCCACGGTTTCTGCGTACAACGCGAATTTCGGCAAGAAGTTTGACGAGTTATTCGCCAAAGCCCTGACCGAGATTAAGACCTTTGGACAGGCGCTCGAAGAAATGGGCGGAACGATTCTGACCACGGTGGACGGAGTGGAAGTCACCGTCGACCATGTGGCGGCGATTCAGGAAAAACAGCTGCTCGATGCCGATTACGGCAGCACGCTCGAAAAATTCCGCCGAGTTTCGAAGTTGAAAAAGGAACTGGACCGGCGTCCGCCGATTCGGCGGTCGCTGCTGACGCCCGCGGCGAAGGCGTCGCGCGCCAATGGTGGTGGAGCAGGAGCCTCGCCCAAAGCGGACAAAGCAGCGGCTGCAGCGACGAAAATTCCCGCAGCGGCGGCGGTGTTTCAACCGCCCGCCATTACCGCGCAGCAACTCTCGGCGGAGGAAGCCAAGCTCCGGCGGGTCGAGGAATCGATCCGGGTGTTTGTGCGCGTCGCCGATCCGAAATACCGGCAGGTCGTGCCCATGCGCTTCTTCAACCTGAATTTAACGGCCGCGGAGGCCGACGCGTACGGCGCTCCGTTCCTGGAAGAAAAAAGTCTGCGCGGGGATGTGGCCCGAACGCTGATCCGGATGGTGTCAGTTTCCGCGCGCATCAGCACCGAACTGGAAGAACTCAAGCGCAGCCAGAAGATGTCGTCGCTGTGGAAGCTGCACGCCGACTCCGTGGTTATACTGCTGGATATGGCAAGCAGTACCATCGAGGAGGCGGGCAGCATTGGGAAGACGGCCGAGCAGAGCGGCGCGGGCGCGGCGGCGCGAGCCATCCACGATTCTGCGCACAAGCTGCGCAACCATGCCGATGTAGCGGTGAAGACCCTCGCCAACGTCAGCTAGAACAACCTCCTTAAAATCTATTCGCTTAACCGTGACGCGCGAGGGTCCATTCGCGGAATGGCTTGAGATTGAGCTGTATTGATCAGATGGTGGTCATTGTGGCGGCATACAATCGGTACAGTAGAAGGAGTCTCCCATGGCATACGTGATACGACACATCCTCAACGAGGGGAACGCCGTCGAATTAGGACAAAGGCTTTCCGACCAGGGCCCGTTCGATACCCGCGAACAGGCGGAACAGCGCCTTAACGAATTGGAGCGCGACAAGACAAACGGGAAATTCGCCATTGAGGAGCTAGTCCTCAGGTGATTGGCAGCCCGCTCGTCCTGCTTGGCTGATTATTGCGCCCCTTCGTCCGCGCATGGGGCATAGGGGAGGATCACCGTGTTCGGGCAGGCGGCGGGCGGCTCCCGAGCCATCATTCCCAGATCATTTTGAAGACGGCGCGGCTTGAAGCCGCGCCCTTTTCAAAGCGCCCTGTCACGGCACGTCCCTAGTTGATATCGAACTGCTGCTGGTGTATGGCCGGGTCGCTCTTCACGATGATGGTGCGCTTGGTCAGTTCTTCCATCTCGTTCAGCAGGCGTCCGTTGTTGGACTTCAATTCTTTCGCAACATCCGGATGCACGCGCAGCATGACGTCTTCATGCTCGAGGTGCTTGGCGATCTTGCGCATCTCGACGTAAATCTCATTGCAAACCGTGGTCACCGATTTCACATATCCCGTCGACTCGCAGTACGGGCAAGGCGCGCCGATGGTGCGTTCGAGCGACTGCTTGACGCGCTTGCGGGTGATGGCGACCAGTCCGAAGTCGTTAAACTGCAGAGTTTTCGACGGGGCGCGGTCGTGGCGGAGTTCCTCCTCAAGGGCCTGCATCACGCGTTGGCGGTTGCGGCGCTCATCCATATCGATGAAGTCGATGATGATGATGCCGCCCAGGTCGCGCAAGCGGATCTGGCGCACGATTTCTTTGATTGCGTCGACGTTGGTCTTGACGATGGTGTCTTCCAGACGCTGCGTCTTGCCGACATATTTGCCGGTGTTGATGTCGATCGCGACCAGAGCTTCGGTCTGGTTGATGACGATGTAGCCGCCGCTCTTGAGCCATACCTTTGACTTGAGCGCCTTGTCCATTTCCGCGGCCAGGCCAAATTGCTCGAACAGCGGCGTTTCTTTGGTGTAGAGCTTGACGCGCTTGACCATCTGCGGCTGGAAGCGGTTGAAGAAGCGCAGCACGCGTTCGTATTCGGGTTCGGTGTCGACCCAGATCACGCTGAAGTCGGACGTGACCTGGTCGCGCAGCACGCGCTCGACCACGTTGAGATCGTGGTAAATCAGCGCGGGCGGCTTGGAACTCTCGGCGCGAGCCTTGATGTCCTGCCACAAACCTTTGAGGAAACGAATGTCGGCGCGGAGCTCTTCTTCGCTGGCACTCTGCGCGGCGGTGCGGACGATGAAGCCTCCGTGGCCGTTGTCGCGCTCGCTGAGGATGATCCGCTTGAGGCGCTGGCGCTCTTCCTCGGAAGAAATTTTGCGCGAGACGCCGGTGTGGTTCACCGTGGGCATGTAGACCAGGAACCGGCCAGGCAGCGCGATGTGGCTGGTGATGCGCGCGCCTTTCTTGCCGATGGGTTCCTTGGCGATCTGGACCAGAATTTCCTGGCCCTCCTTTAGCAAATCGCTGATGAGGGGAACGGAAGCGTTCTCGCGACGGCGGAAACGGCGCTGGCCTCCCCCGCCACGGCGTTGGCGGTCGCGCGGGCCACCCTGGCGATCCCGATCATAGCCGGGGCGGGGCCGCTGTGTACGTTGCGTGAAACCGGCAGTTCCGGCTGGGGCGCGAACTTCCACGTGGGCATCGACGGTACCAGCCCCGCGGGCTTCCGCGTCGAGCAAGGCCTCCGCTTCGGCCTGAGCTTCTTCGAGTTCGATTTCCTCGCTGTCGTCTTCGCCTTCCACGGGTACAGCTTCTGCCGGATGCACCTCGCCAGACTCGGTGAGAGACGCGTGATGAATTTCTGCGACCGTCTCGCGGGCATCGCCATTCAGATGTCCGGGGCCGGCCTGGGTCTCTTCTTCGAACTCCTCGTAACCTTCATCGGAAGAAGCTTCGTAGTGTATGGTGGCCGCTTCTTCCTCGTCGATGGTTTCTTCTTCCATGGTGCCGGGAGCGGCGAAGACCGGCGCCTGTTCCTCGCGCGGTGAATATGCATGCTGCTCGGGGACGACTCGGTTGTTCTCGCTTACGTGCTCTGGCTCGCGCTCTTCGTGATGAACCGCTTCTGCCTCGTGAACTTCTTCGGGCTCGATCGCAACGCTCGACTCGCCGGGCCAGCCGAGGGCGGGCAGGCTGGCGGCTTCGGGACGGCGGAATTGCTGATTCCAGTCAGTTGTGGTCGACGCCGATTCCACGTGCTCAGCGTGCTCTTCATGGATGGCTCGAACATCTTCGTGTTCCTCATGCTCGTGCTCGACACGCTCATGATCATCATGTTCGTGCTCAACATGCAGAGGCTCGGCTACCGACTCGGTAGCCGCAAAGATGGGTTCGTCCTCTGGAAAGGTGGCGGCCAGGGGCGCTACGGGCTCGGAAGTAGCTTCAGGCGCGACTTCAGCGACCGCCTGTCGAACTGGCTGCGGCGCGGGCGGTTGTTGGGCGAGATGCTGGTACTTCGAAATCGACTCTCCGGGCAACAGGATTGGCTGGTATCCGGGAGGCGGACCGGAAGGCTGGGTTCTGCCGGAATCGACCGGGCGGAAAGGCTCGACGGGGCGAGCAAAGCGGGGCTCCGGGGTGCGTTCCGAACCTCTTTCCGAACTTCGGTCGACGGCTCGATCGGGAGTTCTCTCTGGACCACGATCACGGCCATCGGCGCGACCGTCGCGGCGTCCACCGCGGCGGCGGCGGCGACCGCGAAAGCCTCCGCGGTCGCGGCTCTGCGCATCGCCACCAGGGGCGAAGTCGGTGGATTCTGCCACAGGAGCAGGCTGCCCCTCACTGAGCGTTTCGGCTTCGAAGGTTCCCTCGTCGGTGATGGGGACTAAATCGGCTTCGGAATCGGCTGCTTCCTCCGACGCGGCCACCGTCTCGGTCTTCGCTGGCGGCTGGCGCAAGTCGGGCACATTGCGGGTGGCGGGGATGACGTCGGTCAAGTCGTCATCGTGCTCTTCCAACTCCATAAAGTCGGAAACGTAGAGGAAGGCATCGCGCTCCAGCCCGATGTCGACGAAAGCCGACTGCATGCCCGGCAGCACGCGGGTTACGCGGCCTTTGTAGATGGATCCGGCCAGGGTGTACTCGTTCTCGCGCTCCAGATAAACTTCCGCGAGCAGATCGTCCTCCACCATGCCCACCTTGGTTTCGTGGGGGGTGGAAGAGACAAATAGTTCCTTGTTCATCGAACACTCCGGTCCCGCCGACTTATTGAAGTCGGGCGGGCTTCACCGGGGTTGAGTCACGGAAGGTGCGGGAGGATGAAGGGAAGAGCGTTTGCGATGCCCCCGAACAAGGGGGACGGACGGGGCCGGAGAGTTCTTGTCTCTCTTCGTGCCGAGGCCGCTGCACAAGCTTGGGAATCTTTTGCACTGATCGCTTTAACTTCCGCCGGGGTTTGTGACCGCACTCTCAGACCCAATTGGGTCGGGGGGCCGTTCCCTGCCCGGCTAATTGCTCAGCTTCAATCCTGCCCGGCCTTCTCGCGCTCGACTAGCCGGTGAAATGCCCCCTTTACGCGAGGGCGATCGATATTTTTAGAGATCGATATTCTTTGGGGCTGCGCCTGCGAGCGCAGCAAAACTGCTTTCCTGCCGTTCTTCCTGGTTCTTGATCCCTGTTCGCCTAGTTGGCTCACCCAGCTAATTGACGAAGCGGCGCATACGAACATTCATAACCATCCCCAGCGCCAGGAACATGAACAGTACGGAAGACCCACCATAACTCATCAGCGGCAGGGGTATTCCGGTGACCGGCATAAAGCCAACCACCATGCCGACATTGACCAGGATATGGAAGCTAAGCACAGCCACCACACCCATCACCACGAACGTGCCAGCGCGGTCGGGCGCTGTTTGCGCGTTCTGGGTCAAACGCATCAGC